>QWCF01000017.1_pt1 | contig 201148 bp, 185 predicted proteins | sample 1972521 | NCBI WGS metagenome assembly QWCF01 (sample SAMN09866715, study PRJNA288562) | Human oral metagenome isolate term4_saliva, whole genome shotgun sequencing...
ATCTGTTCAAAGACGATTCATATATTGAAGAGAATTTGCAGGGTGCATGGCATAACAAAATATCAAATAAGGAAAATGAATAACGGTAGTATTCGATATTACTCAATAGCAATATTGCTTTTTACTGTTTTGCTATCGTCTTGCCTTAAGGAGACCGCTATTCCCATATCCTCTTCCTTCTCTATTGAGGTGGCGGAGGACAAAACCGCCCCTGTCATCATTAAGCTACAGAATGATAGCTACGGAGCGGATGAGTACGAATGGACCTTCGAGGGTGGTTCGCCAAGTTCTTCACGAAGAAGCAGCCAGGAGCCGTGGCTTTACTTTGACGACGACCCCGAATTCGACCTCAGCCATATCACGGCTCGCCAACAGTCGCGCGAAGAAATCATCGCTGCGGCCGAAGCCGCCGCTTTCAGCGAAGAGCACACCGACAATCAAAACCAATGACGAACGCGTTGATAGGCGTGAGCTGCCTTACAAAAGCTGCACCCCAACCTTACAATAAAGAAGGTTGGGGTGCAGTTTTTTTATGGGCTAGGCCTGCCGATGGCGTTAGCCGTACACCTAGCTCTGTTGTTTTTTCAAATTACTTCAAGTAATACTTGTTGGTTACCTTAAAGTCATCGTCGAATTGTAAACCAGTGGCGTACCTGTGGGAATTTCAACGCTGATGATATCCTCGTCGGAGATGTTCTCGAAATACTTAATGAGCGAACGCAGCGAATTGCCATGGGTAGCGATAAACACGCGTTCCATCACCTTAAGCGCAATCTGTTGCGTGTTGATGACGCGTTTCAGGTACGACGTGTAGCACAACATCGAAGTCAAGCCCGGCCTCTTTCATCAGTTCGCCAGCGCGTTTTGCCTCTGCCTTTCCTTTTTCATTTACATCAAACAGCCAACCACCGCAAGCCGTAACGCAACCACGCACGCCCCAAAGCGGCCTCACTCTTTCAGCAGGCGCTCTTCTTCCAAGTCGATGCGGTGAATGAAGTGTCGAACAATCTCCTCGTCCACCCTTTCGTTCTCGTTATTCAACTTGTTCAGCCACAACCGCTGTTCGTTCAGTATGTTATGATAGTTCTTGCGCAGCTCGTCATCGTACAATGTGGCCAACCCTTCGCTCTCCAACTGCTCGTTCCAGTGCGTAACCAGGCTGTTCAACAGGGCCGAACGCGCAACATCCGCACACTTATTGTTGCGTTGAAGGAAATCCAGACTGGTCTGTGCCATACCAATTCGTATGATGCGTTCCGTCTCTTCGGGCGGCAGATGGTCGTCGTAGTTGGGAAATTTCACCCGTTTAAGCAGCACTGGGAGCGTTAAACCCTGAAAAACAAGTGTGAGCGTAATCACCACAAAGGTGATATACAGTATCATGCTGCGTTCGGGAAAGGGCGTCTGTGTGCCTGGAATGTAGAGCGGAATGGCCAAAGCAGCCGCCAACGACACCACGCCGCGCATGCCCGTCCACCCTAAGACCAAGGGGCCGGCCATTCCTTGCGAACGCGAATCGGCCACAGTGATGAACTTACTCATAAAGCGCGTGACGAACACCGCGCTAAACGCGGCACCCATACGTATTACAACCAGCGCGCCCGTAATCAGCAGTCCGTAGGCTGTTGCAGTCCAAAGGTTAACGCCATCGGCTTTAAGTCCAGCCATTATCTCGGGCAAGTCTAGTCCGATAAAAAGGAAAGCCAACCCGTTGAGCAAGAATATAAGGAAGTTCCACACGTTCTCGGCCCGCAGTCTAGACGAGGAACGGATGATGAGTATTCGGCGATAGCTGAAATACAAGCCGCCGCTAACCACCGACAACACGCCCGAAGCCTCAACCGTTTCGGCACAGATGTACATTAAGTAGGGGCTGATGATGGAGAACATGGTGTCGATATTCTCGTCCATCGGCAGCCACTTGTGCAGCTTGATAAGCACATACGACAGCAACACGCCCACACCTACACCGCCAATAACCATCCAAACGAACGAGGCGGCGGCCTGATGCCACACAAATTGGCCCGTACCAATGGCGATAAGGGCAAACTTTACGATGATAAGCGAACTGGCATCATTGAACAAACTCTCGCCTTCGAGTATGGCCGACACGCGCCGCGGCACTTTGACAAGCTTCATGATGGCCGCAGCCGACACGGCATCGGGCGGCGAAACGATGCCGCCAATCAAGAAACCTAGGGCAACAGAGAACCCTGGAATGAACGTGTTGGCAATATACCCTACAACCAAAGCCGTAATAAACACAACGATAAAAGCGAACGAACCGATGATGCGCCGCCAGTGCCACAGCTCTTTCCACGAGTTGGCCGCTGCGGCCTCGTAGAGTATCGGAGGAAGAAACACGAGGAATATCATATCGGGATGGATGCGCAAACGGGGCATGCCGGGGACGAAACTCAGGGCTATGCCGCCCAAAACAAGCATCACGGGATAGGCCACCTTGATGCGATGGCTAACCATCAACAGCAAACAGATGGCTACAATCAGCAGAATAGATACGATAAGTTGGTGTTCAATCATATTGAGTTGACGAGTTTTAGAGTTGATGAATTGATGAGTTGACGTCGAAGTTATCTAGATTTTTAAAATCTCTACAAATTGAGAGGAGTTTATTCTCTTTGTGTTGTAAAAAAACAAGAGGAGAGATGACGAGTTATTTGATGAGCTGCTTTACAAGGAGAGATACAGCCTTGAAAGGACCAATGCGTGGATGGACTCATACAGGAGCGTGCTCAACAGGTTCGATACCACACAAACCAGTTGGGAGGGATGGAACTATATCGCATTTATACTGATTCTTCTGAAAAAGATAAGAAAGAGGGAAAACTTGAATGGTGCGAATGGCAAAGAGCATATTGAGTGCTCGTTGCGAACCATCGGGATTGCCAAGTCCCGAAACACGGTCGTGTCGAGTGTTGAACATCAAGTTTTTGAACTGATGACTTTCATCTACAAAGAGGTGGTCAATACCCATCATCTTGAAGTCCACCGCATCATCCTTGCGTTCGGTGATACTGTCTTGTATCTCGTGTAGTTTCACTTCGAGCGTTTGTTTGCGTTTCTCCAAGCCTTTGAGCATGGCTTTGGAAATGTCCTTGCCTTCTAGGCTTGTAGTCGGTGTTGTAAGTATACGAAAAATGGACGACTCCGCTAAAAGTGTGCGTGAAATCGTCCATTAAATGCATAAACCTTTGATAATCAAGGGTTGTTGCGGAGAGAGGGGGATTCGAACCCCCGAAACGCTTTAGGCGTTTACACGCTTTCCAGGCGTGCCTCTTCAACCACTCGAGCACCTCTCCGGTTGAAAAGTGATTCTCATTGAGTTTTATGAGAATTGCAAAGAGCTCGCTGCTCGTTTGCGAGTGCAAAGGTACGATCTTTGTGTGGAATGACGAAATTATAGGAAGAAAAAATGCGCGCGAATTGCATTTTAGCGGTTTCTGCTGAAGAGAACGCGGAAATTTGCCTATATTTGCCCATCTAGTCACCCAGAAAATAGCTAACAGAAGAATGGAAAAGTACGCTTATCCCGTTCGGCAATTTGCCGACGCCACGAAACGTGTGGTGCAAACCCTGGATTTGAAAGACGACCCCGAGCTGGTGGCCGCCTACAAGCATTGGCACGCTCGAGAAGGGATCTGGCCCGAAATTTTGCAGGGCATCAAAGACAGCGGAGTGCTCGAAATGGAGATTTACCTCCTCGGCACCCGTCTTTTCATGATCGTGGAACTCGCCGCATCCGACAGTTGGGACGAAGTGATGGCGCGCATGGGAGCAGGACCGCGGCAAGCAGAATGGGAAGCCTTTGTGGCCCGCTTTCAACGCGCTGATCCCACCGCCGGGAGTGCAGAAAAATGGCAGCGCATGGAGCGTATTTTCCATGTGTACGAATAACGACAAGCACTATACCGGTTCTACATTCGGCACTGCGGACGTCACAATATCAAAACGACGCGCACCACATGATTTGTGTGGTGCGCGTCGCTTTTTCTATTGGCGCGGAGAAGCAAATCGTGTAAACGGACTGCTCAATTGCGCGGTGCGCAGAGCAAAGACATGGTGCAAACCGTGCGGAGCCGTTATTTTTCGAGTAAGTCCGGGCGGAGTCGTTTCGTACGCTCGAGCGATTGTGCCATCTCCCATTCGTGGATCTTCGCGTCGTGGCCCGAGAGGAGCACATCGGGCACTTTCCAACCTTTGTAGTCGGCCGGGCGGGTGTAGACGGGAGCAGCCAGCAAGTGGTCTTGGAAGGAGTCGCTGAGTGCGCTTTGTTCGTCGCCAATGGCACCGGGAATAATGCGCACGATGGCGTCGGTCATGCAGGCAGCGGCCAATTCGCCGCCGGTGAGCACGAAATCGCCGATCGAAACCTCCTTCGTGATGAGGTGCTCGCGAATGCGGTAGTCGATGCCCTTGTAGTGTCCACAGAGAATAATGAGGTTGCCCTTCATCGAGAGGCTGTTGGCCATGGGTTGGTCGAACTTTTCACCGTCGGGCGAGGTGAAAATCACTTCGTCATAGTCGCGTTCGGCCTTGAGTGCTGCGATGCAGTCGTCAATGGGTTGGCACTGCATCACCATTCCCGCAAAGCCGCCGTAGGGATAGTCGTCGACGCGGCGATGTTTGTCGGTGGTGTAGTCACGCAGGTTGTGCACATGAATTTCGACCAGTCCTTTTTTCTGCGCTCGCGCCAGGATGGAGGTGTTGAGGAAGCCGTCGAGCATTTCGGGAACTACGGAGATGATGTCGATGCGCATGCCGGTTAAGTTGTGTTGGGGTGATAGTTATTCGTTGAGGACGTGTGGGCGGAGGACCACTTCGGTTCTTTGCTGCAAAGGTAGCGAAAAAATGCCGAGAGGTGGAGCGGCGACCTCGATTTTCGTACGCTGTGGGGCAAAAGTTCGTCCACGGTGGGGGAGTGGTGCGACGAAAATCGACAACGCGGTGCGCGTGCGCACGCTGCGTGTTCAGGAAAGTGGAGCTCGAACGGAGTGGAGCGCGAAAAAAGCGCAAGCGTCCCTCACCGGTTGTGAGAAACCGGCAAGGGACGCCTTTGCATAGGGTGGAGACGGGTGCGAATCACTCAAAGTCATCGCCGTAGGACAATTCGGCTTCGACCACGAGTTCGAGATCTTCGATGCTGAAATCGCCCACCTTGTCTTTGTGCGCGGTGCGTCGGAGGGTCTCGGCGATGCGCTCAAGATCGACATTGACGAAACCCTCTTTGTCGGGTTCGGCATCGAGAATGTCGCTGTCTGCCAAGAATTCTTCGATGAGATCGTGGAAGTAGTAAAGTTGCTCTTCGTCAAATCGAGCACTGACTTCCGAGGGAAGTGAGCGACGAACGTGAGCCACAATTTCTGCGTCGAGGGCAGCGTCCTCGAGCAATTCGTTGTCTAATACGGCCATGGGAGGGTATAGAGTGAAGCGTTAGCGATCGCAGATCAGAGTTGGTTTTCGATCTTGGAAACGATCTCCGACTTGGGCAGTGCACCGACGAATTTGTCGACCTGCTGACCATTTTTGAAGAACAGCACCGTGGGAACCGAACGGATGCCGTAGGTCATGGCGAGATCTTCGCTCTCGTCGACATCTACCTTGACGATGTTGACGCGGTCGCCGAACTCTTCGCTCACCTCGTCGAGCGTGGGCGAAAGTTTCTTGCAGGGGCCGCACCAAGTGGCGAAGAAGTCAACGACGAGGAGCTTATCATCTTGTACGAGTGCGGGGAAGTCTGTGGAATTGATGAGACGTGCCATAAAGCTTTTGTTTTTTTGAAGTTTGAAATCGCTGCACCGAGTATGGCCGAGCGTGGTTAGTGTGGCTTTGCTGCCTTGATGTCCCCAATCATGCCAATAGCGTGCCAAAGCGGCGAGGGGCTGACAGGCGTCTGCCACGTCTTTACGCTGCAAAAGTACTACTTTTTTGTCGGTGAGCGCTACGAATACAGAAAAACATGTGTCGCGTCGGATATATTATCACTTTTTCTCCGTGAAGATGTGATTTTGCGCTCCGCGGACGGCCATCGGGTAAAACGAGCATTCGCCGTTCGCCTGTCGAATTGGCAGTTTATTGAGGGCGCAAGGGAGGCGGCGACCCTGCGGTGATTACGGCGGGGCGATGTGTGCGCAGTGCTGCGTCTCTGTCACGCCTGGGTGCGCACCTATCCCGGAGCCGTACGTGAGAACATGTGGCACGTAGACCGAAAGTCCCCGCTGCGATGGAAAAAACGCGGGACTTTGCAACGAAAATGCGCGAGTTTCTGCACAAAGCGCCCCGTTTTCCGGATCTTCTTGCCGTCGGAAGGCCGCGTGCGATGCCGTTTCGCCGTCAGGTGGGGCGTTTCATCCTCAGAGGGGACTCGGTGCGAACGAAGAAGGGGAAAGAGGGGAAGCCTTCCACAGCAAAAAATCCCCTTAGCAGGGCGAGGGTGCGCTGCAAAGGGGATTCTATTCGAAATGAGCTGCCCGATGGGCAACGGCGATTAGGCTTGATGTTGCGGGCGGAAGAGATCATTGACCGTCTTCACGGGATTGAACGTGCTGAGCGGCACTTCAACGAAGACGGTGTTCCAGTCGCTCATAGCACCATTCCAGAGGCCGGGGAGTTCGAGTGCCAGCAATTCTTTGCCGTCCTTGGATTTGTGGGAAATGAAACCGGTGGCGGGATCGACGAAATCGGGCAAATGGAATTTTTCGCCGTTGAAGTCGCGCAGACCACACACGAGATCGACGGGATTGAAGTGCGTGCCTTGTTCGAAGAGCGCTTTTTTGCTCGGATCGTTCATGTCGATCTGGCTGCTCTCGAGGATCTGGAGCGAAACACTCCCGTCGGGATTGTAAGCGAGGAAGGGACCGCCGCCGGGTTCGCCGACATTGCGCACCATGCCGCATACGCGCATCGGGCGGTTGAGCCGACAATAGAGATAGTCGAGGAGTTCGAGTCCTTCGAGGGCTTCAGCGGCGTCGCTGTGGCAGTGAAGATCTTTTTCGACGAACTGCAACATCTCGTGCAGGCGCTCTTCGCTCACATCGCCCGCTTCGAGTTCTTCGAGATAGGCGAAAGCACGGGCTTGCAAGCTGACGAGCAGACCGGCAAGTACCTGTTTGTAAGTGACGGTGTCGGCCTTCAACCGGTCGGGGCAGACATTGTCGACGGTTTTGACGAAGACCACATCGGCATCGAGGTCGTTGAGGTTTTCGATCAGGGCGCCGTGTCCGCCGGGGCGGAAGAGGAGGCTACCGTCTGCGTTGCGAAACGGCGTGCCGTCGGGGTTGGCAGCCACAGTATCGGTGGAAGGTTTCTGCTCGGAGAAGGTGATGTCGAGTTGCACGCCCTCGTTTTGTACAAAACGCGGAGCACACTTTTCGGCCAGTGCTTCGAAAAGGGCGCGGTGTTCGGGCGAAACGGTGAAGTGGAGTCGCACGTGGCGGTCGGCGCAGGCATATTTCACCCCTTCCACGAGGTGCTCTTCGAACGGCGTGCGCGCTCCGTCGGCATAGCGATGGAATTGCAGCAGTCCCTTGGGCAGACGGCCGTAATTGAGTCCTTCGGGCAGCAGCAAACCGGCCACCACTTTCTTGTATTCGCCTTCGGCCACGAGCGTAGCGCTGTCTTTGCCGTGCAACTTCACCAGGGCTGCATCGAGCGCGCCGAGGAACGGGGCGTGGGGCAGGTTTTCGAAGAAGGTTTGGGTGAAGGCGTCGGTCGGTGTGTCGGATGTGCCGTCGAGGAAGGCAAAGAGGTCCTTGAACATGCGGCTTGCTGCGCCGGAAGCGGGGACGAACTTGACCACTTCATGGTCGCCTTCGTTGAGGTAGCGCTCCCATGCAGCGAGATAGAGGTTGCGTTCCGTATCGGAGGGGACGTAAATGCCACCGTTGTCCACCGATGCGGCGGCTTCCAGTTCGAGGAAAGGGAAACCGTGCTTGAGGTCGGCTAATTGTCGGTTGAATTGCTCCTCGCTGATGCCTTTGCGGTCGAGGAGTTCGCGGTCTTGTGGAGTAAGCATGTGGATTGGAGTTGATTGCAGGGATTAGGTATTTGACGACTGCCCGGTGCGACTCGGGGCTGCCGGTGCGTTGGGGGCGTAATGGTCGAGGGGAGCATGAGGCCGGTTCGTAGACGTAAGCGAGACCGAACTAAAACGAGGCTGCCCGTGGGAAAGGGAGATCACGCCTTGAAGAATGCTTTCCAATACGGATTTTCTTCGTCGAAGATTCTTTTTTCTTCCGCGGAGAGCTTGTGCGGATAGTCAGAGAATAGATTGTAGATTTTCTTTCTGTCGAAGGAGAAGAGGTAGAGTCCTATAGTGTCGACCGTATCGACCCACCAGATGCGGTCAGTGTCGTTTTCTTTGTAAAAATCGTATTGCATGGTGAATAGGTTGTCTCGGGTGCTATGGCGACGGACGGAGCCATCGGAAAACTTCAACGGTCGATGCGCACTTTGGCCACGAGTTTCCTCATCGTGCCTCGGCCGATGATGGGGGCGTGGGCGTCGTCGGGAAAACAAATGTAGCACTGTCCCGGCTGAATTTCGAAGTAGGTCTGTGCGGGGCCGGGATAGAACGCACGATCGAGCTGCTCATCGTAGGGCACAAGGGGAGTTGTGAGCGAAGACAGGGGCGACCAACCGCAAATCTCGGTTCCCGAAAGCGGGAAATGCACGTCGATGTAGCGACTGTGGACTTCGAGCAGCTGTTCCTCGCGGGTTTTCATCGTCGTTTCGTCGACGTTGATGAAGAGCTGTTCGCCGTCTATCACGATGCGGCCGGTCGGTGTCTGCGTGAGGTCGTGCTGTTCGAGATAGTCAGCGAGTCGGAGGAAGCCGGGATGTAGGGGAGCGTAAGCGCGAAGGCGGGAGATTTCGTCGAGAATCATGGGGCAGAAGTCTGTCGATGGGGAACTATACATACAAAAGTAGTGCGTTCTGCCATGTAGAGCAAGAGAAAACGCGGGATTTTCGCCGAGGGAGGCAAAAAGACGAGGATGCGGAGGGGCGAAGTGTCGCTCCGTGGGCGTGAGTGGGGTGGTGGGTTGTGAAGTGTGGACGAAGACAGGGCGCTCGCCCGAGCCGGTGCCGAACGGGCGGCCGGCTGTGCTCGGTGCCGGTCAAGGAGTGGGGGAGTGCGGCGCGCGAACGACAAGGAGCGTACGAAAAAACGCGCCCTTCGACCGTGGCATGGTCGAGGGGCGCGTGTGGATGCGCGGAAATGCGGAGTCTGTGGTGCGCGCGGGGGGACACATCATTGCATGTCTTTGGCGCTTTTGATGGTGACCTCCACGATCTTCGTGGGATCGAGCTCGCGATTGCGGCGTTCGGTGGCTTCGACCACTGCGTCGGCGAGGTGGGCGAAGGCTTGCCCCGTGAGGGTCTCAGCGCGGAGGGCTACCGGTTCGCCGCTATCGCCCCCGTCACAAATGCTTTGCACAATGGGAATTTGCGCAAGTACGGGCACGTTGAGTTCTTCGGCCAATCGGGTGGCGCCTTCGCGGCCGAAAATGTAGTAACGGTTGTTGGGCAATTCGGCAGGTGTGAACCAAGCCATGTTTTCCACGAGGCCCAGGATGGGCACATTGACTTTTTCGTTGCGATACATGTCGATGCCCTTGCGTGCATCGGCCAGTGCCACCTGTTGCGGGGTGCTGACAATGACGGCTCCGGTGATAGCGAGCGTTTGCAGGAGGGTGAGGTGAATATCGCTCGTGCCGGGCGGCGTGTCGATGATGAGGTAGTCGAGTTCTCCCCAATCGGCATCGGCAATGAGCTGCCGGAGTGTGTTGGAAGCCATGGAACCGCGCCAGAGTGTGGCCGTTTGCGGGTTGACGAAGAAGCCGACAGAGAGAAGTTTCACCCCGTATTTGAGTGCGGGGATGAGGAGTTGGCGGCCTTCGACGATGTGTGCGTAAATTTGTTCGCTTTCGACGCTGAACATTTTGGGCATGGACGGACCGAAAACGTCGGCATCGAGCAGGCCCACTTCGTAGCCTTGGGCGGCCAAAGCCACGGCGAGGTTGGCGGAGACGGTGCTTTTGCCCACCCCGCCCTTGCCGGAACTGACGGCAATGATGTTTTTGACGCCGGGCAGGAGCTTTTCGGGTTCGGGGCGCTCGGCTTGTCGATAAACGGGGGTGATTTCGACTTGCACGTCGGGACTGATCTCACGATGAATGGAAGCCTCGATCGATTTGAAGAGGCTTTTCATGAAGGGGTCGGGGTTCTTGTCGAAGACGATGGAGAAACTCACTTTCATGCCGTCGATGTGCGGCTGATCGTCGAGCATATCGGCTTCGATGATCGTCTTTCCGTTGCCGGGATAGCGAATACCGGCCAAGACGTCGGTGATGAGTTTGGGATAGAGGGTCATGTGAAAAGGACAAGAGGGGGAGGTTCAGCATTCGAAGTCGACAGCGACGCGACTTTCGGCCACGCGCTTCGCATATTCCACCACTTTGAGGTGTTCGGGGTGGTTGGCGTAGCGCGACAAGGCGTCGAGATCGTCGACCGTTACCGTGAGAACGCCATCATACGAGGAAGCGGAGCGGAGCACATCGACGCCGTATTCGAGAGAGTGGAGTTCGGGCACCACCCCCACGAGGGCTTCGAGGTGTTGTTTCATCCAAGCGGAGTGTTCGAGGGCTGTTTTTCCTTCGGCGCCGTCTTTGAAGCGCCACATGACGATATGTTTGAGCATGAGATTGCGAGATATGGGGATGAATGAAAATTATTTTGTCTTGTTGAGTTCCGAACGTTTGTGACGATTGTAGGAGCGATAGTCGTCCATCTCGATTTCGACGTCGGGTTCCACGAGCGTTCCGGTTTGCGGGAGGCGGAACTTGAGGTATTTGATGGTGAGGCCTCGGTCGATCCACTGCTGTTCGTAGTAGGTTCTGATGCCGAGTATGTCTGCCACCTCCTTGTTCTCGTTGGCTGCCAGGGTGTGATAGAGATCGTCGGTGCGGAATTCGACGGGGAGCCCGTTGGCTTTCACCAGCAAATCGGTGTAGGTGAAGAGAAAATTGGAGTCCGTTTTGAGGTGGATCAGTCCATTGTCGACCAAAAGGCGGCGATAGCGTTCGAGAAAGTGGGTGGAGGTGAGTCGTTTGGTCACCTTCTTCATTTGTGGATCGGAGAAAGTGAGCCAAATTTCAGCGATTTCGCCGGGCGCAAAGAACTTGTCGATGAATTCGATGTGCGTACGGAGAAATCCCACGTTGTGCATGCCCTTGTTGTGGGCTTCTGTTGCCCCGCTCCACATGCGTGCACCTTTGATATCCACCCCGATAAAATTTTTGTCGGGGAAGAGTTCGCCGAGTCCCACGCAGTATTCGCCTCTTCCGCAGCCGAGTTCGAGCACGATGGGGTGCTCGTTTTTGAAGAAGTCACTGTGCCATTTCCCGCGCAGAGGGTGGGGGGGAGTGTCCGGTGTCTGGAAAGGTGCTTCGACTACGTGGGTATAGGTGGCCATTTCGGCAAACTTGGAGAGCTTGTTCTTACTCATGGTCTAATAGTTTCTTTACGTCGTCGGTAACTTTCTTGAGTTGAGATTGACAGAGGGCGAGAAGTTCTTGTGCGCGCTTGATTTTCGGTGTGAGTTGGTCGATGTCCATTTCGCCACGTTCGATTTCGGTGACGATTTGTTCTACTTCCCTGACGGCTTCTTCGTAGGAGGGTTGGGTGCTGCGGGGCATATCGGTGGGATTTATGGGGCGGGATGACACATTATTGGGGGGCGACGACGCGACTGCGCACGATTCCTTTGGCCAAGTGGGTTTCTATGAGCGTGTCGGCGGGAATTTGCTCTTCGCTGCGCACGGTTTTTCCGTCGAGGGTGTAGGTTATGGAGTAGCCCATGCGGAGAATTCGTTTGGGGTCGGCGGCCTGTATGCTTTTCTCGGCGACTTGCAGACGATGTGTGGCGCGTTCGAGCATGCGCTCCGCGGCCGGTGCGAGGCGTTGTGCGATTTGTGCGGTGCGATGTGCGCAGTCTGCAAGCTGTTGAATGGCGGCAGTCTGCAATCGGTTGGCTTGTCGAAACACGCGCTGCCGTTGTGCGGCCACAAACTCGGTGGCGCCGACGGAATAGCGGTGAGCAAGCAGTTCGAATGTGCGTTGTTTCGCTTGCAATGCGCGGAGTGTGCCGCTGTGCAACGCTGCTTCGAATTGTAGGAGGCGGTGATCCTCTGTTTGCATGCGCTCGATGAGAAAAGCGGCCACGGCCGTAGGCGTTTTGCAGCGGGTGCCGGCCACCAGATCCACGACGGTTTCGTCGCGTTCGTGCCCGATGCCGGTGATCACGGGGAGGGGAAACTGCGCAACATTGCTCGCCAGCTCATAATCTTCGAAGCCGTCGAGATCTGTCGTGGCACCTCCGCCGCGAATGATGACGACGGCGTCCCATTGGTCGAGCTGCTCTGCGATGGAATCCAAGGCCGCGATGACACTTTGCGGGACGTTGGCACCTTGCATTTGGGCGGGAAAGAGTTGCAGGACGAAGGCATAGGGAGATTGCTCGATCTGATTGCAGAAATCACCGTAGCCTGCGGCATTTTCCGAGCTGATCACGGCGATGCGCTTCGCAAGACGGGGCAGGGGAATCTCCTTGTTGAGCGTAAAAATCCCGTCTTCCATGAGCTGATTGACGATCTCTTGCCGTCTTCGAGCGAGTTCGCCGAGTGTAAATTCGCTGTTCAGGTCAATGATGTTGAGCGAATAACCATAGACCTCGTGGAAACTGACGTTCACACGGGCCATGATTTTGAGCCCCTTGTGGAGGTGCTGGCGCGTTTCGCGCTCAAATCGGATTTTAAGTCGCTGCCATGTGCTGTTCCAGACGTTGGCGTGTGCTTTTGCGCGGAACTCTCCGGAGCGGCGCTCGTCTTTTTCGACGAGCTCCAGGTAGCAGTGTCCGTTAGGCGGCTCACGCATCTCAGCAATTTCGGCCACGACCCAGAAACTGTCCATGAGTGTGAGTTCCAACGTCTGGCGAACGATGGAATTGAGCTCATAGAGCGAGAGTGCGGGGGAGGATTCGAGGTCTTGCACGGAACGGGAATTGAAACGTTGGGATGCAAATATAACGATTTCTACGCAATATCCCAACGAACGGGGTCATTTAGCCGATAGATTCGGACAGACGCGCGTTCGTTGGGAAATGCGACGCAAAGATTATGTTTGGTAATTCCTTCTCATTGCGGAAAAACCGGGGACTTTGTTGGGCTATTGCACGCTGACTGCGCGCACTTGCACTTGATTGCGGGGCAAAAGCTGCGAGGAGTTGCAAATTACGCGCTGCCCTACGTTGTCTTTGAGGAAAAAGTAGAAGGATTTGAGTGCACTGCGGGTTCTGGGATCCGTAGTGATGGCCCAAACAGAGCGAACCAGCGGGTATTCGCCCGTGGCAATGTAGTATTGATAGGGTCGCTGCCAGTCATTGGCCTTTTTCCCCACTTTCCCGACGAGCATCACGTGGACATCAAGGTCTTGGAAGCTCTTGATGACAGTGGTGTCTCCCTTCTCTTGGCGCAACCAGTCGGTGGAAACGACACCAATAACATTGGGATTCTCCTTCACCGCTTGGATGACTTTCAAGTTGCTCCCTTGAGCGAAGATGTTTCCCTTGAGTTCTTTGCCGCCATTGAGACTGTCTTTCATGTAGCGCACGGTGCTCGAACCGGAAGCATCGAACACGAGCGAGAGTTTGCCGCTGCGGTGGGTGACTTCCAGCTGTTTCCAGTCTGTGATCCGTCCTTGCACGATGGCGCGCAGCTCGTCGAGGTTGATTACCGTGTCGGTGTTGGCTTTATTGACGATGAGTGCGAAGGCATCGTAGGCGATTTTGCTTTGCGTGACGGAGAGGTTGTGCGAGCCGACGAATTCTTTCTGTTTGTCGTTGAGGGGATGCGTGGTGATGGCCATGCGCACCGAGTCTTTCAACAGCAGCTTCACCGCCGAGTCTTCGCTACAATAGACCGGCAGCAGGGTGGCTTCCGGCTTGCGGAGGGCATAAAGGTCGGAGAGTTCAGTCAATATGGGCTGGAAACTTTCATCCGCCGCAAAATGTACGTCGTCTTCGTGAAGATCTTCGTAGGCCGCCCTAGGATTGGTGCCGCAGGCCGTGGCAAGGAGGGCGGTCAATAGGAGTAGAAAGGTGAATTTGCGCATGGAGATAGGATTTTATTGAAGAGTAGCTCGGCAGTGATAAGCCGTCAGTTGGCCATTTCTAGAGAGGGTGGAGGATCGACGGCTGAAAATGTCGAGGTGAATGACTTATTTTCCGGGCGTAGTTTTGGGAAGTTGAAAGCGAATGGGGAGAGTGTACCAAACACGTACAGCCTTACCTCCTTGCCTACCGGGAATGAAGCGGGGGAGAGTTTTCACCACGCGCTTGGCTTCAGCGTCGCAATGCGGTTCGAGAGATTTGATAATTTGTACCTTGCCGATGCTACCGTTCTCGAGAACGACGAAACGGAGCAGGACGACCCCCTGCACACTGTCTCGTATCGCTTGTTCGGGATATTTGGTTTGGCTGGCTACGTAGGCGAGCAATGCGGCTTCGCCACCGGGGAAAAACGGCAACTGCTCGGGGATGGTCCACACTTGCGGGCTTCTTTCTTCCTCTTTGACGGGAAGCCGCTCTTGTTCACTCTTGTTGTTTTGCGCACTCAGTGTCGCTGTCATGGACATCAGAATTGTTATAAGGAGGAGATGTTTCAGCATCGTTCTTCGAATTTGTGAGTTAGTTGGTGGAGTTTGGGTATATACCCGAGACAAAGGTAGCAACAACTGCTTCAATCTCAAAACATACGCCGCATTTTTTCGTGCGAAAGTGGGGGCAAAAGCAAATCCGCGCGCCGGGGAAATCGGCGCGCGGATAGAAAATGTATTCGTTCGAGTGCTTACTGAATCTGGAAGCGGATGGGGAGGGTGTACCAAACGCGTACAGCCTTACCCTGTTGCTTACCGGGAATGAAGCGGGGGAGAGATTTCACCACGCGCTTGGCTTCAGCGTCGCAATGCGATTCGAGGGACTTGATGATTTGCACGTCGCCGATGCTACCGTTCTCGAGAACGACGAAACGGAGCTGGACGATACCTTGTATATCTTGTTCCTTTGCGATCTCGGGGTACTTGACGTGACTGCCCACATAAGCGAGCAACGCGTTTTCACCACCGGGGAAGACCGGCATCTGCTCAACGATGGTGTGCACCTCAGGAGCTTTTTCTTCCTCCTTTGTGGTGGGCACTTGGTCACCACCGGCGCGCTGATTGTCCTTGAGGTCGTCGATGTTCATACCATTCTTGGTATCACCGCCGTAGTCTTGCGAGGCAATCGAGATGTTAGAGCGGTTCAGTTCGTCTTGGTTTTTGAGCTTCTTGGTCTCATCTACCTTGTCCACGATCTCGGGCACGGTGAATCCTATCGAAGCGCGAACTGCAACTTTCTGAATTTGCTCCTTGGGTTTCTCTTCTTCCTGTTTCACCTCGGCCTTCTTCTCCTCCTTCTTGGGTTCGTCCTTTTTGAGTTCGGAGAGTTCGGTGACCGCTTGTGCATCGGCCCCCATGCTGGCGTCGTAAGCCTTTTTCGCAGCTGTGTAGCTGAAGATCAAGGCCGCCAAAGCTGCGATGCCGACGAGGATATCAATGATAGCAAGGAGGTGACGACGGCCGGCTTTTGAGCGTAAATCATAAGCACCGTAGCTCTTGTTACGCCCTTCAAAGACGAGGTCGCACCATTGCTGCGAGATAATATCGACTTTTGACATAGTGAATTACTTTACTTATGGTTTTACTTCTTGAAGTCCTCAACCATTTGCTTATCGTGATCGTTGACCTTGTCGATTACATATTTGCCGATGTAGCAATTCTGCATTTCGTCAAGGACATTGATCAGATTGAGGTAGGTCGACTCGTCCATCGGCTTGATGATGGCCGTAGGCGTGCCGTCAGCGTTCTTAATCTTCTTGAGTTCCTCTTTATACCAAGCCTTGTTCTTTTCAGCCTTCTGTGCATTGCCGGTGTACATTCCGGCATATTGCTTTTTGAGGGCTTCCACCTTGGCTTTGGCAACTTGGTTCTTGCGAAGCAGCACAGCTCTCAGGCCGTCTTTGCCGTAGGTGGTTTCTTCAAGTTTGGCTTCAGAGGGTTTACCCTCGAAGTAGTAGAGCTTATTGTCTTTGCCAATGATAATCGTGATAGCTTCATCGGTCTGTACCTGGCTCTTGTTCTCCTGCTTAATGTCTTCTTTGTCAGAAGGCATGGTGATTTCCATCGTTTGGGGCTTGAGGAGCGTGGTACAAAGCATGAAGAAAGTCACGAGCAACATAATCATGTCGACCATCGGAGTGAAGTCGACACGGGCGTTCATCTTTTTCTGCTTGGATTTCTTACCCTTGCCGTTTCCGCCGCCTGTATCTAATTGTGCCATAACTTTATTCTATCCGATTATTTCTCTTCGCCTTTGAGTGTCGTGATGAGGTTGTATCGCGACTCATCGATTTGACGAAGTGAGTTCATAACTTCTTTGATGGTGCTGTACGGTGTATTCTGGTCGGCCTTGATGGCGATGCGCATCTTTTCACCGTTCGCTTGGCGTGCTGCCGTTACCCAATCTTTGAGTTCATTATGTGTGCTGTCGCACGGAATGCCCGCATTGGGATCTTTCTGGAGGATATCGTTGCGTTTGTCGCCCGAAGCCAACCAGCTTTTGATCGTATTGAGGGGCGTCCCGAACATCGGAACTTCGGAGAACTGCTTAAGCTGTGCACTGTTGAGGTCGAGCTTCTTGTTGTCCACAAGGTTCTGTGCCATTGCCTTTTGTGCAGTGGGGTTGTCCATGTTCATGAACACCTTTCCTTGGGGAGAAACAAAGATGGTAAGCAGATTATTCTCCGGGATCTTAATGTCAGAGACCGATCCGGGCACGTTCACTTTGACAGGTTCTTCCTTGGTGAACGTGGCAGTAAGCATAAAGAAGGTAAGCAGCAGGACCATGACGTCACTCATCGGGGTCATGTCGATGAATGTGTCTTGTTTTTTTACATGAAAACGTCCCATTGTTTTGGAGTTACCTGTTTATGATTACTTTTGGGTGGTCTTGAAAGTTTCTACGATGGTGAAGCCGAGTTCGTCGATGGCGAAAGTCAGACGGTCGATCTTGTTCGTGTAGTAGTTGTAGGCGATAACGGCAGCTGCACCGGTGGCGATACCGGAAGCCGTGTTCACAAGTGCTTCAGAAATACCCACGGAGAGTGCAGAAGAGTCAGCGCCACCTTCGCCGCTACCCATGGCGGAGAACGACTTGATCATACCCATAACCGTACCGAGCAGACCCATGAGTGTACCGAGCGTTACGATGGTACCGATGATGGGGAGGTTTTCCTGCATCATGGGCATTTCGAGAGCAGTAGCCTCTTCGATGGTCTTCTGGATGGCGAGCACCTTCTTTTCCGTCTCGAGGTCGGTGGATTGTTGCTTCTTGTATTCGGTGAGCGCTGCGAGCACAACGTTGGCAACGGAGCCTTGTTGCTTGTTGCAGAGCTGTTCGGCCTTGTTCACATCACCTTGCTTAAGGGCAGATTTCACAGCGGCAGCAAATTTGCCGAGGTTACCTTTACCGTTAGCCGTGCTGATGGCGAACCAGCGTTCGATAGCGAGTGCAATAACCGTGATGAAGAGGGTCCAGATGATGGGCACGATGAAACCACCCTTGTAGACCGTACCTACGATACCGGCGGGTTCATAGCTCTTGTCTTGGAAGAAATGGAAGGGAAGACCCGTGGCATCCTCCGTGCCGTTGAAGTTTCCGAGGTAACCGGCACCAAAGACGTAGAGACATTCAGCAATGAGGAAGCAGACGATGATTACTGCAAAGCCGGACTTGATGCCCGTAAAGCCTTTTTTGGGGGCAGCACCCGTGGCTGCCGTAGCATTTGTAGTTGCCATTTAGATAAGGATTTGAGTGAGAGATAAATTTGATTGTTTCAATGTGGTGAGCGAAAACTTATGCGGCGCTGAGGAACTTATGCGGCGCATTAGATCGCTAAAAATAGACTGTATCAGCTTAGATGGATACTATCGTACGACAAAAGTAAGTAGTTTTTCGCATGTAGCCAAGCCGAAGTATATTTTTTTCGTTCTGCTTTCTGCGTTTTGCAACCGGCCAAGATCAAAAATCCCGCAGGGCTCTTTGGGAAATCGAGGGATTTTTAGAAAAAGCAGGGGACTTTTCGGCGAAAAGCGGAGTGTTTCCTCAAAAGTCCTCCACTTTTTTGTGGGAAGTGTGGCGTGGATGGATTCGTCTCGGGGAGTTGAGGGCGATAAGTCGGGGATAGAGCGCATTCGCCATCACTCTTCGAGGAAAGAAGTCCCGGGGCCGCGATGCCGGCCCGATAAGCTCTACGCATGGGCTGCATGCGTGGGAATGAAACCCGAAGATCGCTGCGTGAGGGCACAAAAAACGCCCCGAAAGCGAAGGCCTTCGGGGCGAGAGGGGGATGCGATCAGTTCGGTTCACTCTTTTTCCTCGGCATAGCGGATGACGCCGTTCTCGGAAGTGGTGATGAACTTCGTGATATCGTCAATTTCAGGCGAAAGAGGGATTTGTTCTTTGATTTTGATTTCGGCATCTTCGAGCGAGAAGTTGCCGGCTGTGATCATTCGGAAGGCATTGGCGATGTGGCGCAAGAGGCGTTCGTCCGTTTCGGGGCGCACAGCGGTGATGACTTTGGAGTTCACGCCGTGATAGGCCGCGGGGTTGCCGCCGAAAATGCCGTAGGGGATGACGTCGCGCTTGACGCGGCAGCCACTTTGCAGGAGAACGAATTTGCCAACGCGCACACCACGCTGCACAATGGTGGAGGAGGAAAGGATGGCATAGTCGTCGATGAGACAGGCTCCCGCAACGCTGGTAGAAATACCGAGCACACAGTGGTCGCCGATGCAGACGTCATGGGCAATGTGCACCTTGTTCATGAGGTGATTGTTGTGCCCGATGCGCGTGGAGTCCTCGGTGCGGTTGCTTCCCGCGATGAGTACGTTCTCGCGGATGACGTTGTCGTCACCAATAACGACGTGAGGTTTTTGTCCTTTCTCGAAGTGGAAGGATTGGGGTTCGGCACAAATGACGGTGTTCTGGTGGATGACGTTGCGAGCTCCGATGGTGGCTCCGTTGAGAATGGAGACGTGGGGCATGATGACGCAATCGTCGCCGATGCGGACGTCGCCTTCGATGTAGACGAAGGGACCAATTTCGACGTTCTGACCAATTTGCGCGGCCGGATCGACGTAAGCAAGAGGGCTGATCATAGAGCTAATGAGAGATGTGAGGGTTAATGACGTCCGCCTCCGAGGGCTTGATAGAGCGAAATGACGGCTTGGACCTTTTCGTAGCGCTTGTTGACGAGCGAGAGCTGGCCGTTGAGCAGCGACATTTGCGAGTTGAGTGTCTCAAGATAGGTAGTGGTGTTGCCGTTCTTGAAGAGGAACTGCGTGTCGTCGTAGGCTTTTTGGAGTTGCTGCACTTGCTGTTTGGCCAAGTCGGTGGTTTGGCATGCCGTGTTGTAGGCATTGAGCGCGTTGCTCACTTCCTGTCCGGCTTTGAGGAGGGTCTTTTCGAAATCGAGCTGTGCGCTTTCTTGCGTGATCTTGGCGATTTCGTAGTTGCCCTTCAGTTTACCTTGCGCAAAGAGCGGCTGGGTGAGCGATGCAACGCCGGCTGCGATGAATTTGCCGGGGTTCATGATCATGCCGCCGAGCGAGTTGGTGAACTCTCCCTGTGCGCTCAGGGTGATTTTGGGGAAGAAGGCGCCGCGGGCCGCCTGAATGCCGTAGAAAGCTTGGGCCAGTTTGGCTTCGCTGATGGCGACGTCGGGGCGATTGGCGAGGAGGGCAAGCGGGAGGCCGGTGCTGAAGGATTTGGGGAAGCCCTCGGCGGTGAAGGCACTGCGCTGAATGCCATGGGGCGTCTCGTGGAGCAAGAGGCAGAGGGCGTTTTCGGCTTCGCGCATGCTCTTTTTGATGGTGGGCACACCGGCTTCGATTTGGAGCACCTGTGCTTTTGCGCTGGCGATAGCGGCCGAATTGGTGTAGCCGACCGTTTTCATCGCTTCCATGGCAGCAATGTTCTTGCGCCAGAGGGCGAGGGTCGATTCGGTGGTGGACAATTGCTCATCGAGCATTTGTAAGCTGTAATAGAGGTTGGCCACTCCGCAAACGACGGCGGTCTGCGTGGCTTGCCGCGCCCACTTGGCCTGCTCGAGCGAGAGTTCGCCTTGCTTCTTGGCGTTGTAGAGTGTGCCGAAGGCATCAATTTGCCAAGAGGCTTGCACGGGGATCTCGTAGGTCTTGTTGGTTGTCGCGTGGTCAATGAAGGCGTGCGAGATCGTGCCCGAAGGCGATAGTGCGATTTGGGGTAGATAGGCGAGTTTGTTGATGCGCAAACCGATTTCGGCCTGTTTCACGGTGAGCAGGGCCTTGCGCATGTCGGTGTTGCGCACCAAAGCGGTGTCAATGAGGGTGCGCAGTTGCGGATCGGTGAAGACTTCTCGCCAAGGGAGGTTGCCGAACGAAGTGGTGTCGGCAATGGCCAACGTGCCGCCCGCTGCGGTGGTGTCTCTGTAGAGGGCTGCGGTGAACTGCTTGGTGTGTTGAGTGTCGCGTTCGTAGTGTCCGAACAGCGAACTGCAACCGGTGAGCAGTAATGCGGCCGAGCAGAGTAGAAGCGTATGTTTCATAATCTTGTGTGCTGTGTTGTCGGTGCTCGTACGGCGGGGAAGGCGTGGGCTAAGTGGAAGCGCCGTTACTTGGTGTATTGTTCGAGGTCGGGCGTTGCATCGGCATCGTGGAGGTCGCCGAAATCAATGGGCTTGAAGTGCTCTTGAATACCTTGGAAAATGCGGAAGAGTGCGGGCACGACGAAAATTTGGCAGATCATGCCGATGAACATGCCGCCGACGGCAGTCGTTCCGAGGGCGCGGTTACCGTTGGCACCTACCCCAAAGGCGAACATCATGGGGAGCAGACCAATGATCATGGCCATGGAGGTCATCAAAATCGGGCGCAAACGAGCGGCGGCACCGTGGAGGGAGGCGGCAGTGATGCTCATTCCCATCTTTCGGCGGTCGAGTGCAAACTCTACGATGAGGATGGCGTTTTTCGCCAGGAGGCCCATGAGCATGATCAGCGAGATTTGCACGTAGATGTTGTTCTGGGCTTGTCCGAAAATGGCGCCGAGGATCTTACCCACCATACCGGGAATATAGCCCAAGCTGCCCATCAGGTGGATGAAGAGGAAGGCTCCGAGCAGTCCGAAGGGAACAGACAGCAGCACGGCGAAGGGGAGGAAGTAGCTTTCGTACTGTGCGGCGAGCAAAAGGTAGATGAAGACGAAGCAAAGCACGAAGACGAGACCCGTGGTGCTCGAGCCCGAGGATTGCTCTTCGCGGGTGAGACCGGAATACTCATACGTGTAACCTACGGGGAGGGTGGACTTTGCCACTTCTTCCACGGCCTTCACGGCTTGTCCGGAGGTGTAGCCTTCGGCCGGGTTACCATTGATGGCAATCGAGGTGAACATGTTGAAGCGGCTGATGACGTCGGGACCTTCTGTGGGGGTGAGCGTCATGAACTGGGTGATGGGAGCCATTTCGCCGCGATTGTTGCGCACTTTGATGTTGTTGAGCGACTCGATGTTGCTGCGGTCGGCGAAATCGGCCTGCACCATGACGCGATAGACCTTACCGAAGCGGTTGAAGTTGGAGGAATAGAGACCGCCGAGGTAGCCTTGCAACGTGGTGAGCACGTCGGTGGGCGAAAGACCGGCGCGCTTACACTGTGCAGCGTCGATGTCGATGGTGTATTGCGGGAAGCGCGTGTCGAAGTTGGTCTGTGCCGATTGGATTTCGGGGCGCTTTATAAGTTCAGCTATGAAGTCATCGGCCACTTTCTTGAATTTCGTGAGGTCACCACCGGTGCGGTCTTGAAGATTGAGCGAGAAACCGTTGCTCATGCCGTAGCCGGCGATCATCGGGGGCTGGAAGAAGAGCACTTGGGCGTCCTTAAATGCCTTCTGCGACTCGAGATAGAGATTGGCAAAGACCATGGTGGAGCTTTCGGTCACCGAGTTGCGTTCTTCCCAAGGCTTGAGTTTGATGATGAACGAGCCGTAGGACGAGCCTTGTCCGCCGAGGAAAGAGAAACCGGAAATGACCACGGTGTTGTCTACCAGGGGAGAGGCCATGACAAGTTTCTCAACTTGGCGCAGCATCTTGTCGGTGCGGTCTTGCGATGTTCCGGGGGGGAGGGTGACGGCACCCATGATGGTGCCCGTGTCTTCGTTGGGCACGAGGGTGGTCGGGGTTTTCGCCATCGTGAACATGAGCAAGGCGATGGAAAGCGCTACAAGCCCCATCGAAAGCCAGGGACGCTTCACGAAGTGACCCACTCCTTTCTTATAGCGCTCGAGGAGACGGTCGTAAGCGTGGTTGAACGAATCGATGAAACGCTGTGAGAAGAGACCGAGAACGGCGACAATGGCAAGGATCCAAGCGGGGATAGAGATGTAGAGATGTTCGGAAGTGAACAAACCGGCCACCATGAAGACGACAGTCGCCAAGAGCAAGAGGAGCGTGAGCCAAGGCGGGAGGGCCAAACTGAAACGCATGCCGCGCACTTTGTACTTCTCCTTCATGATTTGGAGTGCCTCGCCCTGTGCTTCCTTGACGCGTTGTCCGAGCGGGCGCTCGTCGTTGTGCGCCTTGAGGAAGATGGCGCAAAGTGCGGGCGAAAGGGTGAGTGCATTCAGGGCGGAGAAGGCAATGGCAATGGCCATTGTGATACCAAACTGGCGATAGAAGACACCACTTGTGCCGCCGAGGAAGGAAACGGGGATGAACACCGCCATCATGACGAGGGTGATCGAGAGGATGGCCCCACCGAGTTCGCTCATCGCATCGAGAGAGGCTTTGCGCGCCGAGGTGTAACCCATGTCAAGTTTGGCATGCACACCTTCCACCACGACGATGGCGTCGTCGACCACGATGGCAATGGCCAAAATGAGGGCTGAAAGGGTGAGGAGGTTGATGGTGAACCCAATTAAATATAGGGCGAAGAAAGTACCGATCAAGGCCACGGGGATGGCGATGGTAGGGATCAATGTGGAGCGGAGGTCCTGAAGGAAGAGGAACACCACGAGGAACACGAGGACAAAGGCTTCGATGAGCGTCTTAACGACTTCATGAATTGAGGCAAAAAGGAAGTCGTTCACATTCATGACGGTGTGAATTTCCATGCCGGGGGGTAGGGTGCCCTTGATTTCCTCAAGTTCTTTCTGAATGTTCTGAACGATTTCGGTCGCGTTGGAGCCTGCAATCTGTGTCACCATGCACGACACAGCGGTGTGTCCGTTGGTGCGACTGCCGGTGGCGTAGCTGTCCGAACCGAGTTCAACACGGGCAATGTCTTTCAAGCGAATCACCTTGCCGTCGGGGGTGGCTTTGATGACCATTTCCTCGTACTGTTCGGGATTTTCAAGGCGTCCGCGGTAGCGCAGCGTGTATTGGAACGTATTATTATTGCGTTCTCCGACGTTACCCGGGGCGGCTTCGATGTTTTGTTCGGCGAGAATGCCGGCCACATCGGTGGGTACGAGGCCGTACGAGGCCATTTTTTCGGGATCGAGCCAGATGCGCATGGCATAAGATCCGGAGAACACCTGTGCATCACCTACACCCGGCACGCGCTGCACGAGGGGGATGAGGTTGATTTTCGCGTAGTTCTCAATGAAGTCGCTGCTGTATTTGTCTTGTGTGTCCACGAGCGAGAACACCATGAGCATGGAGCTCTGCCGTTTCTGGGTGAAGACACCGACGCGCGTGACTTCTGCGGGCAAGACACCGGTGGCTTTGGAGACGCGGTTCTGGACATTGACGGCGGCCATGTCGGGATCTGTGCCCATTTTGAAGGTGATCTGGATGGAGGCCGCACCGGTATTCGTAGCCGACGAGCTCATGTAGTCCATGTTCTCGACACCGTTGATGGCCTCCTCGAGCGGGGCGATCACAGAGTTGAGCACGGTTTGTGCGTTGGCACCCTGATAGGCTGTGGAAACCTGAATAGTGGGCGGGGCAATGTCCGGATATTGGGTTATGGGCAGGGAGACCAAGCCCAAGAAGCCGAGCAGGACGATGAAAATGGAGATCACCGTGGACAGTACCGGCCTATTGATGAATAAATCTAATTTCATTGATCAGCAATTTTGGTTTGCATTGGGGTGAAATTGGGCGGGCGAGGCGTGCGAAGAGGGGGTCGTCGTCTCGCGGCGCACTCAATCTTGTCCGGGCATCTTCTTTTTGGCCATGTGGTCCATCGATTTCTCGAGCTGTTTGGCACTTTGCTCAGGGGTGATGGGCTTGATTTGCATGTCGTTCTTCAGTTTGTTCACACCTTCCACGACGATGCGGTCGCCTACACTGAGGCCTTTCGTGACAATGTAGTTCTGCCCGTCGTTTTGCGGCATGACTTCAATCTCGGTGGAGTGGACTTTGTTGTTCTTGTCCACGAGATAGACAAACTTCTTGTTCTGAATTTCGACCGTGCTCTTTTGTTGTACGAGAATAGCGTTGCTCTTATTCACCGGGAAGCTCACTTGTCCGGTGGTTCCGGAGCGGAGAATCTGATGCGGGTTGTCGAAAGTTGCGCGCATCTTCACACTACCGGTGGCCACATCGGCTACTCCCGACACGGCACTCACCTTTCCTTGACGTTCGTAGGTGGTACCGTCGGCCAGTACAAGCGAAACGGCGGGCATCTCGCGGATGGCAGCCTCGATGCCTCCCGAAGTGCGCGTCATGTCGAGGAGTTGCTTTTCGGTCATCGAGAAATAAGCATACATTTGCGAGAGGTTCGACACCACCGTGAGCGGTTCTTGCGTGGAAGGTCCGACCAAGGCGCCGACACGGTAGGGGATGGTACCGATCACACCCGAACTGGTGGCACGAACCGTGCAGAACGAGAGTTGATCGTTGGCGTTGGCGAGTGCCGCCTTGGCCTGTTCGAGTTGGCTGCGGAGTGTCTGCAGCTGATTCTCGGCCACTTCCAAGTCATACTGCGAAACGATTTCTTTTTGTCGCAACGCGCGCTTGTTGTTGACCGTGAGTTGTTGCGTTCTGATGGCCGTCTGCGCAGATTTTACAGCTGCCCGCGCCTGATCCACCGCAGCCTTGTACTGTGTGGGATCGATAACAAACAAAACCTGCCCTGCTTTGACGAAATCTCCTTCGTCTACAAGCTGGCGGACGATGTTACCCGACACTTTGGCGCGGATTTCCACGTCTTGCACACCGCGGATGGTGGCAGGATAAGTGGTACTCAAGTCAGCAGCACCCGTTTCGACGGTTTCAACGGCAAACTCATTGTTGTCTGCTCCCATCATTTGCTGTTTATTACCCGAGCACGCGGTGAGCGTTAGGCCGAGTGCGAATAAATAGGCGATTTTTTTCATGCTAAAAGTTTTCGTGTGTGATCGTTTTTATGGGGTTGAAGTTCGAAGAGTTTTGTAAGTGCGCCCGTTTTTGTCTGCGTAAAGCTCTTCCGGAGCGGACTCCTGTCGCAAATGTACGAAATAAACGCGCGCAGTTTCGATCATTTTACTCTGAAAATTTGCACATCAACGCGTTTTTAGAGTTCGTTGTTTTTTCTCTATGCTGTTTAGTCTTGAATTGCTATCTTATATCCACAAAAATAGGGAGTTGCTCGTCGAATTATATCCTGATCGCTTGGTTTTAGCCGGAAGTATAGAAACGAAAAGCTCGCGACCACGGCGATTTCGCCTATGATCACGAGTTTACTTTTTTGATTTTCTTCAGCTTTTGGGGCGCAATCCCATTTTCGCTGCGCGTTCTATAATGAATTGTAAGGCGGCTTCGTGCTCATTGGGCACTTCTCCGTCGAGGATGGCGTCTTTGAGGGCAGACTTGAGCGCTCCCACTTCGCGGCAGGGTGTCAAACCGAAGAGTTCCATGATTTCCTCCCCCTTGACGGGAGGTTGGAAATTGCGGATCTTGTCTTTTTCCTCGATGTCTACCAACTTTTTCCGGACCAATCGGTAGTTCGCGAAGAAACTTTGCTTGCGGCGTTCGTTTTTTGAGGTGATGTCTGCCTCACACAGCATCATCAGGTCGTCAATGTCGTCACCGGCATCGAAAAGCAGGCGGCGCACAGCAGAATCCGTGACTTCGTCGTCGGCTATGTTGATGGGACGCATGTGGAGGTCGACGAGTTTCTCTACGTATTTCATGCGCTCGTCGAGAGGGAGCTTCAGCCTTCGGAACAGCGGCTTCACCATTTTCATCCCGAGGTAATTGTGGTTGTGGAAAGTCCAACCCACTTTATTGTCCCACCGCTTAGATTTCGGTTTCCCGATGTCGTGCAGCAGTGCCGACCAGCGCAAAAAGAGTAAACGGTCGGTAGAAAACAGAGGGGCGTCTCCTGTGTCGGTGCGTTTGCTGTGGAGCTCCTCCGCATCGCGCTGGCGCTGCACAAGATTCTCCAGCACTTCGAGCGTGTGGTAGAAGTTGTTTTTGTGTTTGCGCCCATTGCGCTCTTCTACCACGTCGAGCGCCACCATTTCGGGCAAGATGATCTCGAGCAAACCGCAGCGATACAAGTCAATGAATCCGCGCGAAGGGTGGGGCGCCAGCATGATTTTGTTGAGCTCATCGATGATTCGCTCTCCGGAAATGATCTTGATGCGTTCTTTGTTCCGTTTGAGCGCCTCGAAGGTCTCTTCCTCAATCTGGAAATTAAGTTGAGTGGCAAATCTCACGCAGCGCATCATACGGAGTGGGTCGTCGCTGAACGTGATGTCGGGATCCAACGGCGTGGCCACGATGCCATCTTCCAAATCATCGATTCCGCCGAATGGGTCAATGAGTTCGCCAAGCCGGTGCGCGTTGAGACAGACCGCCAACGCATTGATGGTAAAGTCGCGGCGGCGTTGGTCATCTTGCAGTGTACCGTTTTCGACAATCGGTTTGCGCGAATCGTGAGAGTAACTCTCCTTTCGCGCTCCCACGAATTCTATTTCTTGTTCGTGCCATTCGGTTTGGCCGTTCTCGCCCTCCACTTTGTGACGCCATTTCACCTGCGCAGTCCCAAAGTTGCGGAACACGCTGCAATGGGCTCCCTTGCCCAAGGCCTTGGCGTAGGCTTCAGCGGCCTCGATGCCCGAACCGACCACCACCACATCAACGTCTTTCGACGGGCGTTTGAGGATGTAGTCGCGCACGTAGCCGCCGACGATGTAGCCCTCGAGCCCTAAGGTATCGATGGTCGCGGTGAGTTGGCGGAAGTAGGGCGCTTGGAGATGAGCTGCGAATTCTTCTTGTGTAGGGATGCGCATGGTGCGGAAATACTGTGATGTGGATTCCTCACAGAGAGCGAATACACATTATATAAAGATGAGAAGAGAGAATGAGAGAACGAAAAGAAAAAGAGCGAACTGACCCGCAGGTCAGTTCGCTGTTTCGTGTCTGAGGGCAAAAGTGCGAATAGACGGTTTATTCGGCGCGGAGCGTGAAACGCTTGAAGTCCGTTACCGTGAGACCCTTTTCCACTTCGTTGAGGAACTGAGCCACTGTCTTCGTCTTGTCCCAGATGTATTCTTGATCGAGGAGGCAAACTTCCTTGAAGAACTTGGCGAGACGACCCTTGGCGATGTTCTGAATCATCTGCTCGTTGAGGTTCTTTTCCTTCTCGCTGGCAGTCTTCTCTTTGAGTTCGCGGATCTGCTGGGCTTCCTCTTCGGTGATGCTGCCCTTCATGATGCCCTCGTTGAGGTGCTCTTCGCTTTCTGCGATGTAGAGGTTGAAACCGGCCTTCTTGAGAGCGGCTTCCACAGCCTTCTGCACCTGTTCGAGACGCGTTTTCTCGATAGCCACTTTGAGTTCTTCGTCCTTCGTTTCCTGAGGAACACCGCTTTCGTCGATGGCAACGGGAGCAGCCGATGCGATCTGCATAGCCACGTTTTTGCCCACCGAGGGATCTTCAGTCTTGGCGCTGAGTGCAACGAGCGTGCAGAGGGTGTTGTTGTTCTGGTGGTTGTAAGCAGCGAGGTTTTCGCCTTCTACCACTTGGTAACCGTCGAGTTCCATTTTCTCGCCCGTGATGCCGGACTGATCCGTCACGCGTTCAGCCACCGTACGTCCGTCGATCGTGAGTGCCTTCACCTCTTCGAGGGTCTTGCAGCGAGCCACGATAGCTGCATCGATGATGTCGTTGGCCAGAGCCACGAAGTCTGCATTCTGTGCCACGAAGTCGGTTTCGCACTTCAGCGCGAGGATGGCACCGAAGTTTCCGTCGATCTTCACGAGCACGCAACCTTCTGCTGCCTCGCGATCCGAGCGCTTGGCGGCGATAGCCTGACCGCGCTTGCGAATGAGTTCTACTGCGGCGTCGAGGTTGCCTTCTGCTTCTGCGAGCGCGTTCTTGCAGTCGCTGAGACCTGCGCCGGTGAGGGCGCGAAGCTTTTTGATGTCTTCAATATTTACAGCCATTTTGCTGATATAGGTATTGATGGATCAGTGATCCTGGTGTTGAAATGAAAAGAGCGAGGTCGAGGTGGCCGCCGCACAGTGTGCACGTCAGCGCAAGCTCCACCTCGCTCTGAGTTTATCCGAAAAGTCCGATCGGGCGATTAGGCCTGAGCTTCCTCGCTCTTTTCGGTGCGAGCCTGACGGCTGCGACGAGCCTTGCCCTCGTCTTCGTTCTTCTCGTCGGCAGCGGCCTTTTCGACCTTGCGTTCCTGAAGACCTTCAGCGATGGCACCGCAAACAGCGTCGAGGATCACCTCGATGCTTGCCGTAGCGTCGTCGTTGGCGGGGATGGCATAGTCCACGAGGTTGGGATCTGCGTTGGTGTCAACGATACCGAACACGGGGATGCCGAGACGGATGGCCTCTTTCACTGCGATGTGTTCCTTGCACACGTCGACAACGAAGAGGGCAGCGGGCAGACGCGTCAAGTCAGCGATGGAACCGAGGTTCTTTTCGAGCTTGGCACGTTGGCGGCTGATCTGCAGGATCTCGCGCTTCGAGAGATTGGAATAGGTTCCGTCGGCCGTGAGCTTGTCGATGTTGGTCATCTTCTTCACAGCTTTGCGGATCGTGGGGAAGTTGGTGAGCATACCGCCCGGCCAGCGTTCCGTCACGTAAGGCATGTTGACGGAAGCAGCCTTCTCGCCAACCACCAATTTGGCCTGTTTCTTAGTAGCTACAAAAAGGATGCGACGTCCGGACTTCGCGATTTCCTTAAGGGCTTCGCAAGCCTCGTCGATCTTTGCGACCGTCTTGTGGAGGTCGATGATGTGGATGCCGTTGCGCTCCATGAAGATGTAGGGCGCCATAGCGGGGTTCCACTTACGCTTGAGGTGACCGAAGTGACAGCCAGCCTCAAGAAGGGTTTCAAAATTAGTTCTAGACATTTTGAAATACGTTTGTTTACTTTCCTGGAAGTTGCGGTGCATTCTACACAGAGCCAAATGGAGAAGGCCCGGTGATCAGTCGCCACAGGAACGGCGACGCGTGCTCCGATAAATTGAATTGCCCTTGCGTTCAAAGCGCAAAGGGGCGTTCAACCAACCCGCAAGTAGCGACATGCGGCCACGAGGTGGCAAAAGACGGTCTTGCGAGTTTGGATGCTAAACGTTGTTTGAACTTCAGCAAACTTGCCGATAGGACGATTAACGCTTGCTGAACTGGAAGCGGCGGCGTGCCTTGGGACGACCCGGCTTCTTACGTTCAACTTGACGCGGATCGCGCGTCATGAAACCTTCAGCGCGGAGCGCCTTCTTGTCGTCGGCGTTGATCTTAACGAGTGCGCGAGCGATGGCAAGGCGGAGCGCTTGGCTCTGACCCGTGAAACCACCACCGTTGAGGTTCACTTTGATGTCGTACTTCTCCGTGGCTTCGAGCAGCGCGAGGGGCTGTTTCACCACGAACTGAAGAATCGAGGAGGGAAAATATTCGGTGAGATCACGCTTGTTGATCGTGATTTTACCGGTGCCTTCCGTGAGGAAAACACGGGCAACGGCGCTTTTGCGACGGCCCAATGCATTGATCATTTCCATTGTGTCTACGATTTTTTACTTGAGGGTGTTAATATCGATAGCTTTGGGGCTTTGTGCTTCGTGCTTGTGCTCTTCGCCTACGTAAACGTAGAGGTTGCTGAGGAGCTTAGCGCCAAGACGGTTCTTGGGAAGCATACCCTTCACGACACGACGGAGGAGTTTGTCTGCACCGTTGGGCTTAGCGAGGATCGATGCGGGCGTGTGCTCGCGCTGACCGCCGGGGTAGCCGGTGTAGGTGTAGTAAGTGCGGTCGGTCATCTTCTTGCCGGTGAGAACGAACTTATCGGCGTTGATGATGATCACGTTGTCGCCGCAGTCTACGTGGGGAGTAAAGTTGGGCTTGTACTTACCACGGAGCAATTTGGCGACCTTCGAAGCAAGGCGACCCAGCACTTGATCGGTGGCGTCGACGATGACCCACTCTTTCTGTGCGGTTTCCTTGTTGGCAGAAATGGTCTTGTAGCTTAAAGTGTCCATTCTTTTTGATGTAGTTTTGTAGTTACTAAGGAGCGAGCTCCTATTTCAATTAAGTTATCGTTCTCGCGATTCACTAACCACCGTGTTTCGGCCAATGAAACCCGGCTATTAACACGCGAGTGTGGTTGCAAATGAGCCACATTGATAATAATCGGCATGCAAATGTACTTATATTCTGCGAAATAGCCAAGCTTGTGAACTTGAAAATCTTCTTTTCATGGATTCTCTCTCCCGTTTTTTGATTTTCTCGGAGACTTTCAGACCGAAACGGGGCGCTTTTCCCACTTCGATGGGAGTTTTTCGTTCTCACTTGTCGGTACTTCTCGTCTATGCAGGGCGGAAAGAGGAAAAAGGGAAGGAGTGCAGAGATCGTGCCGCTTTCGGATCGCAAGGCGTGAGGATAATTCGATGTACGTTCGTCGATTGGGTGTAAGACGCGGAGCTCGTGCAAAATCATTTCCCCACTTTCCGATCTACCCTTCCACTTTTTTTGACGTGAACTGCGTGGCTGCGTGCTGCACCCGAATCTCCGAATTTTGTTCCTCGCTCATCCGCTTTCCGGTGTGCATGCGCAGCGTTCGATCGCGCGTACGCGTCAGCTGTTTTTCGTTTTTTTTCTTCACCTCTTCACCCGTCTGCGATAAAACGCTGTGGGACAGTTCGTTTGGGGTGAAGGCTTTCGTGAATGTCCTTCACGGGGCATTATCTTCACCCCTAATGCGCAAGAAATCAATGAATTGCGAGGTGAAGGTGAAGGCAAAAATCGAAAACTCATTGTGTGCGTGATACACGTAGGCGCGTGTGAGCGATCGCTCACGCAAGCGCAGACCTCATGATCGACTACGAAGAAAAAGTCAACGGGGCTACCATCTCGATGAGGGAGGGGTTGACAAAATGAGGGGAGGATTCGCCAGAAAGTCCCCAATTTTTACTTGTTCTTTCGTGGTTTCGAGAAATACGAAAAGATTCTTCTCGAAAATCTCGATTTTTCGAGATAAAATGATTACATTTGCCGTTGATAAAACACAACTCACCTTCTTTCTCGCCGTGTTGCGGCGTCCATATAGCGCAAAGTCAGGGCCTTTCCCCGACGAGTCGGCGCACGTGATCTTTGACTTACTGACATACGCGGCCCATCTGTCCCCACGCGCCTACCTAACTACAAGGCCAAATGGAGTAGGTATTTTCCTTAGGGAGAGATTGTGCGTACTGGCAAGAGCGTGTGCTGTCTTCTGCATGGAAATAAGGACTGATTCCCAAGCTAATTAACCACGACAAGAGCGGAAATGAAAGCACACGTTCCGTCATCTTGCAAATGAAGGCGGAGGGAGGTGCACCCTCAGTGAGAGAACAAGGTGCTCACCGCGATCATAGCGCTTTGGTTGAAATTTTTCGCAGATTGCTTAGGAGCAATTTCTCAGCTCGCCCCGGGTGATCAACAGGTACTGCACGTTGTCGTTTCTATCTTGAGAGCGTGGACGCGATTCTCTTTCAAGCGCTGCTACAAGTGAGGTATTTACACCATCTTGTAGCACGATTGGGGGAAGAAAACGGCTACTTTCTTCGAAAGGTGTAGTTTTTACACGCTGATTGGGGGAGGTGTGGGTAAAAAAGAGTATATTTGAAGAGCATAAAAAATATTCGGCGACGATGAATGGAGGCCTTCTCAAACGAGGTCGGTACAATGAATCCAAACGACGTCTCTATACGATTTCAGTAACTGATAAGTTTTGGGAAATGGAGTGCGTATAGGTAGCCAACAAACAATGGAGTATTTGCACAGGGAAGTAAACGCATAACGTATGAGAGATCTCACCTTAGTTCCGCTCGGCGGACTCTGTAATCGGCTTCGCGCCTTGTTGTCCGCCCGCAGCCTCGTTGACCATGACCACGAATTGCGAGTTCGTGTGGTTTGGGACGCCAATCGAGATTGTGCGGCACGGTATGGCGACTTGTTCGAGGATCATTTTACCCCCACCGGGCAATTCGTATTTAGCAAGTCGCGATGGTTCGATGCACCGGCGGTGTGGCGACACAACTTGCGACTGCCCGCCCTGTTTCGCTCATTTGTGTACAGTGCACAACGGGCTGATTTTCATTCAAATTGGGCGTCAGGGGAATGCTTGGAGCATTTCGAAAAATGGCAACGCGTCTATATCTCTACGGGGTTGCAGCTGTGTCAAACCCCACCGGAAGTATGGAGAGGATTGCGACCTGTTTCATCGCTTCGAGAGCGGATCGACGCGCTGTGCCAGCGCATGGGCGCACACACCGTGGGGGTACATATTCGGCGAACAGACAACGTGAAAAGTCAAAGTGTGAGTTCGCCGCAAGCTTTCGAACGGGAAATGCGTGCGGCGATAGCGGCGAATCCTGCAGTTTGTTTTTATCTGGCCACTGACGATAGTGCCTTGCGTGATCATTTCGTGCAATGTTTCCCCGGCCATGTGGTGCATCAGGCGGGTGAACCCACGCGTGCCACGCGAGAAGGTATGGAGGCCGCCGTGGTGGATCTCTTCGTCTTGTCGCGAACGCAACGGCTCATCGGTTCGTATTGGAGTTCATTCACGGACACTGCGGCTGAGTTGGGAGGGATTCCGCTGACGATTGCGCGAGGATGAGAAGAGGGGTGGATTGGGCAGCCGTCGAAGTGGCAGAAGTGGCAACGTCGGAACGAAGACAAAAAGGCACGCAACCGTGTTGCGTGCCGAGAGCGGAGAGTCTCACGCGAAGTTTTTCCAAACCGAAAGTGCGGGGTAGGGAGCGGTGACCGAAATTTCTTGTTGTGAGACGGGATGAATGAATGAAATGTGGCGGGCGTGCAAGCAGATGCTTCCGTCGGGATTGGATCGCGGTGCACCATATTTCAAGTCGCCACGTATGGGGAAGCCGATCGTGGCAAGTTGACAGCGGATTTGGTGGTGGCGACCGGTGTGAAGGTGGATTTCTACGAGGCGCGTGCGTTCGCCGTTTTTCAGTAGTCCGAGATCCAGCACCGCGCGTTTGGCACCGGAGACTTCGTGATGGTGCGCAAAGGCTTTGTTGCGCTTTTCATCGCGGGTGAGAAAGTGGGTGAGGGTGACGAATTCTCCAACTTGTGTGGGCCAAGTGCAGTTGGGACGCTCGGAAATGAGGGGGACAATGGCATGGTAAGTCTTGTGCACGTCGCCCCGCCGAAACATTTCGTTGAGCCGTGTGAGCGCTTTGGAAGTGCGTGCGAAAACCACGAGACCACTCACGGGACGATCGAGTCTGTGCACGGTGCCGAGAAAGACTTCGCCGGGTTTGTTGTACTTTTGTTTGATATAGGCTTTGACCTCGTCGGCCAACGTTCGATCGCCGGTTTTATCGCCTTGAACGATTTCGCCGGCGGCCTTGTTGACAATGATCACGTGATTGTCTTCGTAGAGGACTTCCATAGAGGTGAGAACAGGATGAAAATATATGGAGTGAGGGAACGGAAAAGCAGATCGTGCGGACCGCTCCCCGACAACTGAGGGAGTTGTCGCGTGCCGAAGGGCAAAATGAAAGAGGGAAGGTGGCGCAGGTCTTCGCGGCGTTCACGTTCCAGCCATACTAAGGTCTGTATTTCTGCGCTTTTTGCCAAGTGGAATTGCGAGAAATAGATGCGGAGTGATGTTTTTTATTTTCGCTGAATGAGGGGGCTATCCCCCTCATTTGCAGTACAAATATACGTCATTTTTCGATTCGGGCAAGTTTGTGCCTTGTCAAATCTGGAAAGATGTCGTATTTTTTTGAGATTATATTGTCGGGAATCCGCTGAGAATGCCACCGTAGCGAGGGAGCGGAGAAAGAAGAAGCATACCTCCACGTGGTCACTGCAAGGGAGGTGGGCCTATCGTGCACGAAAAGGCCGAAGCAACGTGTGCTTCGGCCGATAATTGTTTGCCGTGAACAGTCCGATTAGGTGTTCATACCGCCATCAACCTGGATGACTTGTCCGGTGACGTAGCTAGAGAGATCGGAAGCCAAGAAGACGGCCACATTGGCCACGTCTTCGGCCTGCCCACCACGGCGGAGGGGGATGGTTTTCATCCATTCCTTGCGCACCTCTTCAGAAAGTTGAGCGGTCATGGCCGTTTCGATAAATCCGGGAGCGATGGCGTTGGCGCGTACGCCGCGACTACCCATTTCCTGTGCGACGCTTTTGGCGAGCGCAATCATACCGGCTTTGGAAGCAGAGTAGTTGGCTTGTCCGGCATTGCCGTGCACACCGACCACACTGGCCATGTTGATGATCGAACCACCACGCTGGCGCATCATGATGGGTACACAAGCGTGCGTGAAGTTGAAGGCGGATTTGAGGTTTACGTTGATCACGGCGTCCCATTGGGCTTCGCTCATGCGGAGCATGAGACCATCTTTGGTGATACCGGCGTTGTTGACGAGAATGTCGATTTGACCGAAATCTTCATGCACTTTCTTTACAACCTCAGCCGTTTCTTCGAAATTGGCTGCGTTGGAAGCGTAGGCCATGCACTTAACGCCTTTGGCTTCCACCTCTTGGCGTGTGGCTTCACCGTTTTCGTCGATGACAAGGTCGGTGAAGGCGATGTTTGCGCCCTCTTCTGCAAACTTAAGCGCGAGCGCCTTGCCGATACCGCGGGCGGCACCGGTGATGAGAGCGGTTTTTCCGGATAAAAGTCCCATAATGATATATTGTATTAGGAGTTGTCGGAGGGAATTGTTGCACCGAGTGATCGTTGAAGTAAGCGTTCGACGACACCAACACTGTCTTCCATGGATAGGCCTTCGCCCAAGCGGTCGAACATGAAGGGGACCTCGATGCCTTTCACGGCATAGTGAATGACGTCGGCCGTGAGATTGAGGTGGTCGATGTGGAAGACGCCTTTTTCCATGCCTTCGCGCAGAATACTTCTCAGGGCAGATATTTCTTCAAGATCGAACTTACGACGAGCTTTCTCCACGAGATTGATGTCGCTGAAGAACTCAGCGCGCAAAGACCCGTTGCGTTTCACCACATCTTTGATCAAACTGAGGTGCGTGTAGATGAGTTTCACGATTTTGATGTCTGGCGGCAGCGGGAGACTCACCACTTTGTCCATTTCCTCAGAGAGATGCTCGAGTTCGTCTTCGATGACGGCCGCGAAAACTTCCTCTTTATTTCGGAAATAGGTGTAGAGTGTGCGCCTTCCTTTCTGAGAAGTGGTGGCAATGTCGTTCATTGTGGTGCCTTCAATGCCCTTGCGCGCGAAAAGTTCGCGTGCCACTTCGATGAGTTTCTGGCGTGTCTTGGTGATTGACATGGGATACAGATCAAAAAACGTGGTGCAAAGTTACGCATTTTATCTTGGAGTGTGCAATATCGCGGAACTTTTCCCACGATATTGCACTGAATAGGGCTAACAGCTGCGTACGATCATTTCGCGCATGAGGTCTGCCATGAGCGGCTGTACGGCATTGGCTGCCTCTTGCACTTCTTCGTGACTGACCTCTTGGATCTTGCCTTCGACACCCAAATCGGTGATGATGGAAATGCCGAAAACGCGAATGCCGCAATGGCGGGCAACGATGACTTCGGGAACGGTGGACATACCCACCGCGTCTCCACCGATGAAGCGATACATCTTATATTCTGCAGGTGTCTCGAAAGTGGGACCTGAAGTGCCGACATACACCCCCTCGACGTGACGCAATTGTTTCTCCTTGGCAATTTCGCGGGCGAGGTTGAGCAATTGGTGGTCGTAAGCCTCGCTCATGTCGGGGAAACGCGGGCCGGTGGGGAAGTTCTTGCCACGAAGAGGGTGTTCGGGGAAGAAATTGATGTGATCGGTGATGAACATCATGTCGCCGATGCGCATTTCGGGCGAGAGGCCACCCGATGCGTTGGAGACAAAGAGCGTTTTAATCCCCAGTTCATACATGACACGGATGGGGAAGGTCACTTGTTTCATGTCGTAACCTTCGTAATAATGGAAGCGCCCTTGCATGGCCAGTACTTCTTTTCCGCCCAATCTGCCGAACAGGAGGCAACCGGAGTGACCTTCGACCGTAGAAACGGGAAAATGCGGGATGTCGGCGTAGGAAAACTTCTCTACCACTTCGATTTCCTCTGCCAGGCGGCCGAGACCTGTGCCGAGCACGATGGCTACTGTGGGGTGAAGGGTGGTGTGGCTGCTAATCCACTGAGCAGCGGCTTGAATTTGTTGTAACATGGTCGGTAATGATTTGGCGCAACGTGGTGGCTTCGTCGAACAACACACGTGTCGCTATGGGTATGGCATTGATTTTTGATTGGACTTGCCGAGGAAGCCGCAGCAGTTCGAGGCGGGTGGCATCCTTTTCGGTGGTGAAGAGGAAGGGATGACGGTCGGCCAGTTGAATAATGGCTTCGCGATCGGCGGCTGTGAAGCGGTGATGATCAGAAAAAGCCAGGTGCTCGACGGCTACACCTGCCGCTTGTAGATGTTGAAGCAGGGGAGCGGGATGAGCGATTCCCGTGACGAGCCCCGCATCAGTGGTGGGGGGAAAAGCCGAATACTCGACGGTGCTGAAAAAAACGGCTTGATTGTCTCGGCACTTTAGCCGGGTGATGAATTGTTGTCGTTCACATTCCGGAAGGGTGGGGGGACATTTGGTGACGATGATCACGTCGGCTCGGCGTGCTCCGCGCGCCGCTTCACGTAACCTGCCCATAGGGAGGAGAAAATCGCGATCGAACGGTCGGCCGTATTCGGTGAGTAGAATGTTGAGCCCGGGTTTTACGTAACGATGTTGGTAAGCATCGTCAAGCACAATGGCTTCCGGTTGAGGACAGATCTCCGTGAGGCGCTTGATTCCCTTGACTCGATCTTCGCAAACTGCCGAAACATTGCCTTGCTGTTTGAAGCGTCGGAACATTTGTAGTGGCTCATCGCCAACCGATTCAGCGGAATCTTCGGCCGTGAGGAGGCGAAAGCCGTGTGTTTTGCGACCATAACCTCTCGAAAGAACGGCCGTTTTGATGCCGGTGTCGAGCAGCCATCCTACGATCATTTCCACGTGTGGCGTTTTTCCCGTCCCACCGACGGCGAGATTGCCAACGCAAATTGTGGGAATTGCGAAGGTGTGTTCCTTGAGCCAGCCGCAGTCAAACAGGGCGTTGCGGCATCGCGTCACGCCGTCGTAGAGTAGTGCGAAAGGGAATAGGCATTGTTTCATCGGAAGGCCGGATAGAAGAAGAGGCGTGCTTGCAGATAGTTGCCACGATCCACATTCTGGATGAAATTCAGCGGTTCGTAGTAATCACCGAGCACGAGTTTCATTTTCCGTTCGAAATAGTCGTCTTCTTGTTGCTCTTTGCTGAAACTTTCCATCCAGCTTTTGGGAGCCGGATAGCGTACCACAGCCGGATTTTTGGTTTGGGCGAGTTGTTCGGCCTTGAGAATGGCATCATTGAGGGTGCCTATTTTGTCTACCAATCCATTTTTCAGCGCCTGATTGCCGGTCCACACGCGACCTTGCGCAATATGATCGACCGCTTCGGGAGTCATTTTGTGTCCGGCAGCCGTGCGCCCATCGGCCACTCGCTTCAAGAAGAGCGCGTAGCCGCGATTCACGTGGGCTTGCAGCGCTGCGCTTTCCGCGGCGTCAAAGGGACGACTCAAAGTCCCGAAATCCGATGCTTTGTTGGTCTTGACAACGTCGAAACGCAAGCCGAGTTTGTCTTTGACCAAACCGGAAAAATCTGGAATCAAACCAAAGATGCCAATGGATCCGGTGAGTGTCGTGGGTTCAGCCACAATATAATTGGCACCGCAAGACATGTAGTAGCCGCCGGAAGCTGCCATTCCTCCCATTGATACGACCACAGGCTTCTTTTTCTTGAGCAGTTGCACGGCACGCCACATTTGTTCGCTTGCATAGGCGCTGCCACCTCCGGAATTGATGCGGAGAACGACAGCTTTCACGTCTTTGTCATTGGCCAACTTGTCGAGATCTTCGACCACCCGGCTACCGATGATTTCGTCGCCTCCGCCCATCAGCGCACCACTGCCGGCTACATCGACAATATTGCCGGACGCGTAGTAAACAGCCACTTGATTATCGTCGTCGCCCGTGTCTTCAGCTTGTGCGGCGACAACTTCTGGACTCACAAACGTCACTTCCTTGTCGTTCATGCGCTTACGCAGTTCATCTCTCACCTGATCCACGTATGTCAAGTCGTCAACCAGCTTCAAACGCTTGTAGTCTGCGCCGTCGGCCAGCGTGATGTAGCGATCCGCATAGGCATTGAGGGAGTCTGGACTCAGTTTTCTCGAGGTGGCCACCGCTGTGCAGGTCTCCTTCCACAAGTCCGTGATCATACTCTCCACCTGTTCGCGGTTGGCCGGACTCATTTCTTTGAGAATGAAAGGTTCGACGGCACTTTTGTAGGTTCCGACTTTGAAAACCTGCGCCTTCACGCCCACTTTCTCCATGAATCCCGTCCAAAACATCGGTTGCATGGCGATGCCGTGCCAATCTAACAAGCCCGACGGGTTGATGAGCACGCGGTCTCCCACGGAAGCGATGTAATAGGCTCCTTGCGTGTAGGAATCGGCGTAAGAAACAATGAATTTTCCGCTGCTTTTGAAGTCTACGAGTGCGCCGCGGAGTTCTTGCAGCGTGGCGAAGTCCGAAGACATTGTCCCGCCTTCAATGTAAATACCTTTGATACGCTTGTCGCTTTTTGCCGTTTTGATGGCATCGATCAGGACATCAAGTCCTTGAGAGGAAGCCTCCGAGCGGCCGAGCAATTGATTCAGCGGATTGTTGGGCGTAGAACGGTCGACAATGGTTCCGGTCAACTCAATTCGCAGAATCGAATTGTCCGATACGGACTGCTTTTCGTCGCCGGTGGCCAACATGACACCGAGCATCACGAAAAACATGAGGGTGGCAAACGCACCGACGCTGCATATACCGACGATAACTGCGAGAACTTGCTTCAAAAAACTTTTCATCGTGGAGAATTAGGAGAGAAGGTGACAAGCTGACTCTCACTGAGCCGCGATGTCAAGGTTTAATCCCCCAATGGGGGAGAGAAGGTTTCGACTTTCCGTCGCCCCTGCGTGATGGGGCGAAAAGACCGTGCCGTAAAGTTTCGATCGGCCGGAAGGCCTATATATAATGCGTGTGTCGCTGCCGGCATTAGCGCATCACCAATTCGACAGGACAGTGGTCGCTGCCGAAAACCTCGTTGTGTATACCCACCGATTCGAGGCGATCGTCCAAGCGCTTGGAGGTGATGAAATAATCGATGCGCCATCCTGCGTTCTTCTCACGCGCTTTGAAACGGTAGCTCCACCAAGAATAGGCCCCTTCGAGGTCCGGATTGAAAAAACGGAACGTATCGGTGAATCCACTCTCGAGCAAACGGGTGAATTGGGCACGTTCTTCGTCGGTGAATCCCGCATTTTTGCGATTCGACTTCGGGTTCTTCAAGTCGATTTCGCGGTGTGCCACATTCAAGTCGCCGCACATCACCACGGGTTTCTTCGCGTCGAGCGCCAAAAGATAGTCACGGAATGCGTCGTCCCACGTCATTCGGTAGTCCAAACGGCGCAAACCATCTTGCGAATTGGGCACATAGGCAGTGACCAGGTAGAAATCTTCAAATTCCAGCGTCACAGCGCGCCCTTCATGGTCGTGCTCGTCGATGCCCAGGCCATAAGTGACACTGAGTGGGTGGATGCGTGTGAAAATCGCGGTTCCCGAGTAACCTTTCTTTTCGGCATAGTCCCAATAACTCTCGTAGCCTTCGAATTGAAGATCGATTTGTCCTTCTTGCAACTTAGTTTCCTGCAGGCAAAAACAGTCTGCGTCGAGTTGGGCGAAGGCTTCTTCAAAGCCTTTCTCGCGGCAAGCCCTGAGACCGTTGACGTTCCAAGATATAAATTTCATGTTATATTGTCGTGTCGTTTCGGATTTGGTAAAGTGCAAATATAAGGTTTTATTTTCGTCTGCCCGCGCTTTCAAAATCGAAATGCAACAGAATGTTCATTTTCATCGCCCCAACGGAGGAAATAACACCCGAGTCGCCGCGTAGTGAGGAGCCTATCGGAGAAACGATACCCTAATGGCTCCATCGGCATCCGACTTTTTGAGTAGGCTCCCGCTTAAACACAGCATACTGCTGATCATTTCTTGAAAGCACAACTGGTGTGCATGGATGATCAGCAGTTTTCTGTCTCAGTTGTTCGGATTGAACAAACTCTTTCGGGGCTCAGCAGGCTTGTGATGGGGATGCTGCAGTAGTTCCAGCGAATCAAGATCTCTTTCCCCTTCAAATTTTGCCTCGAGGACTTGTCCGAAGAGATCATTCGGCGAAACAAAGTCGAACAAGGTCATACAAGAGCGCAACTTAAGGGTATCGACGCGGCCGAAAACCTCGAAGGGACTGAGCGATGTGCCGAGGAATGCCTGCGTGATGGCTCTGAGTCTGCCGCCTAAGACGGGGTCTGCGAGATAAGCCTTCGCTTCATCAGCACAGGTGATGCCGTAGAAGTGAGAATTGTAAGAACTACCGAATCCTCTCATCTGGGGGAAGATGAACCAAATCCAGTGTCCTGTTTTTCGTCCGTTCCGCACCTCTTCAAACGCCTTGTCGTAAACTCCGAGGTCTTGCGCTTGTTTGAAGCGCTCTAAGTTATAGATATCCGCCATGTAACGATATGATTATGGTTTTTACAGCACTTAAAGTAGGACAAAGGAGCAGTCCGCTCATTTTTATGTCATCGTTTGCCTGATTTGAACCAACTGAACACCGACCCTTTTCGCCAATTGACATCCAGCGGCCTACCTTTGAATGTCTTTTGCTGCTGATACATATACCCAAGAGGCACATTGTCACTAATCCAAAACTGATGGTCGCGGAAAGAGGGCAACAATTTAGCCGCTTCGATCAGGTTGCAATAAATAATGGGTTTGCGTCCTTGATATTTTTCAATGAGTATAGAAAGCGCCCTGAGGCGTTGTTTCTTCACTTTTTCCGACGCTTTACCGACAAAGCCATCTTTCTCGTAATCCAACACGATCGGCAACGTTGTCAAACGCGTGTCAATGTGGCCCACAAGATTGGCAAACTGCTTTTCGGCCGACACATTGTCGCGGAAGAAGTGGTAATAACCTAATTCAAAACCGGCGTCTCGAGCTGCCTTGCCCACCCGTTTGTACGTATCATCTTGGAAGTGTGAACCTTCCGTTGCTTTTATATAGCAAAAGCTATATCCCTGTTCGCGCAGATACGTCCAATCTTGTTTTGAAAATCGGATATTATGGTGAGAGATGTCTATCCCTTTTTCTGTATATCCCATAATGTGATAGGCCAGAAGCAATAAAATGGGAAGAACCTTCAGTAGGTTAATGAGTATTTTTCGCTTTCGAGTCATAAGTCGTCAAAACATTGAATTTGTGTGGGGCGATGCGCTTGCATTTCGAAAGGCTCGGCATGGATTCGATCACTTTTGTAGGCGAAGCAGACCATATCTCATTCGAAACCTCATTCTCTATTTTATTCCATCGCCTTGTCCAATGTTTTCACGCAGGCGAGTGAGATAGGCTTCCAGTTTTTCTCCGTCTTTTTCGGCAATGATCGTGCTGAGTTCAGCCAATTCGTTGCGAATCAGCTCCACCTGTTGCACAGTATGTGGGTTCCACAGGATCTCGCGCAGTAGTCCGTTGTCCTCTCCCAGTACACCACGCGCGATGGCCAGGTGGCGTTTGAAGGTCGTACCCGGTGCTTGCAGTTGCTTCATGGCGGCGGCGAAAACGAAGGTCGCAACAAACGGCGTGGAAAGGGAGTAGGCCATGGTTTGGTCGTGCTCTTCGAACGAATATTCGAACACATTCAGTCCCAGACGCCGATAAAGATCCAGGAAAAAGAGCCGCCCCATGTGATCGCCTTCGGTGATGACGATGGCGTTCTCCCGACTCAGATTGTCGAGGCGCGCAAAGGTGGGGCCGAACATCGGGTGGGTCGAGACAAAGCGCCGACCGCACTGCGCATAGTATTCGCTGAATCCCGTTTTTACGGAAGCAATGTCCGAGATGATGCAGTCTTTGGGCAGAAAGTCCTCCACTTGTCGAAAAGCCTCGAGCGTATGCTTGAGCGGGACGGCATTGATGAGGAGTTCGGGCGCAAAGTCGCGAATCTCATTGCGGTCGTTGAAACGCAGGGCGTGATAGACGAAACGTAGTTTCTGCGCATCGGTTTCGAAGACGGCCACTTCGTGGTGGAAACTCAGCAGGTCGACGAAGAAACTCCCCATTCGACCGGCACCGAGAACTAAAATTTTCATAGACTCATGCGTTGCTATGAGCGGCGGGGCGAGTGGGCGACGTACGACGTCACTGCGCATCGTCCGTCTCCGCTTTCTGTCCCCGTCTCGGCTCATTTGTTCATCACTTCAACCTGTTGAGCGATACTTTCTTCGTGAATCAGTTCGAAGAGTTCGCGAACAAAACGTGCATTCACCCCGCACAGACTGCCCTGTGCCCCGCGTTTGTCCAGAATCTCCGAATAGCGGTTGGTTTGCACGATGGTCATGTTGTGATCGCGCTTGTAGGCACCGATTTCACGGCAGATCCGCATGCGTCGAGCCAAGAGATCGAGCAACGCATTGTCGCATTCGTCAATTTGTTTCCGCATCGATTCGAGGTTCTCCGTCCGATCGGTCACCTCACGGATCACGAGTTTCTCGCAAATCAGGGCGAGTACGTCGGGCGTCACCTGTTGCGACGCATCGCTCCACGCCGTATCGGGGCGGCAATGGCTCTCGATGATGAGTCCGTCGTAGCCCAAATCCATGGCTTGTTGGCAGAGTGGGGCGATGAGTTCCCTGCTGCCACCGGTGTGCGAGGGATCACCGAAAATCGGAAGGTTGGGAATGCGTCGACGCAGCTCGATGGGAATGTGCCAGAGCGGAGGATTGCGGTAGATGCGCTTGTCGTAGCTCGAGAAGCCGCGATGAATGGCACCTAGTCGGCGCACGCCGGCATCGTTCAGTCGCTGAAGTCCGCCGATCCACAGTTCCAAATCGGGGTTAACGGGGTTCTTTACCAGCACGGGAATGTCCACTCCACGCAGGGCGTCGGCCAGTTCCTGCATGGCGAAGGGGTTGACCACTGTGCGCGCTCCGATCCACAGCAGGTCGATGCCATGTTGCAGCGCTGCCTCCACGTGAGCGGGCGTGGCCACTTCGGTCGACGTGAGCATACCCAGCTCTTCTTTTACGTGGGCCAGCCACGGGAGTCCGACTTCGCCCACCCCTTCGAAACCGCCGGGCTTGGTGCGCGGTTTCCAAATGCCGGCACGAAATATTTTGATACCGTTCTTGAACAGTTGTCTGGCGGTGGTGAGTACCTGTTCTTCGGTTTCGGCCGAACAGGGGCCGGCTATGACAATGGGGCGGGTGCTATCCACGCCCGGAAGAGCGAGAGGAGAGAGATCAAGTTCCATATTTGAGGGTCTGTTGAGTTGCAAAATTAAAAAGAAAATGCCGTATAGGCTTCACGCAAACACGTTTTGGATTCGTGCAAGTGCCTCGGACATGCGGTTTTCGTCGGCGCAAAGCGAAATTCTGACGTATCGTCGTCCATTTTGGCCGAAGATGCCGCCGGGTGTGATGAAGACATCCGCCTCGTGCAGGGCGCGCTCGGTGAGTTCTTCCGCGTCGGTCAGCGCATCGGGGATGCGTCCCCAAAGGAAGAGCCCGGTTTGGGCGCGATCAAAGCGGCAACCGAGGGCTTGCATGATGCTTTCGGCCAGCGTTCGCCGTTCGGCGTAGCGTCGCACGTTGTGTTCGCGGTGCCAATCTTCGTCGTTGTCCATGGCAGCCGCAGCCGCCAGTTGCACGGCGCGGAAGGTGCCCGAGTCGATATTGGACTTCACTTTCAATATCCACGAGACGAATTCCGCATTCGCCGCCAGCATACCCACGCGCCATCCGGGCATGTTGTGGCTCTTGGACATCGAATTGAGTTCGATGCAGCACTCTTTCGCGCCGTCTATCGCCAATATTGAGAGGTGTTCGCCTTCATTGAGAATGAAGGAATAGGGGTTGTCGTTCACCACCACCAGGTTTCTGCGCCGCGCAAAGTCCACCAGACGCTCGTAGGTTTCGCGACAGGCGCGGGCTCCCGTCGGCATGTGCGGATAGTTGCACCAGAGCAATCGCACACGCGAGGTGTCCATCGCCTCCAATTCGTCGAAGTCAGGTTGCCACCCGCGCTCCGGTCGGAGATTGTAGGGCACAGGTTGCGCACCGAGCAGGCGCGAGAGCGATGTGTAGGTGGGATAGCCGGGATCGGGCACCAAAACTTGGTCTCCGTGGTCGACAAAAGCCAGCGTGGTGTGGAGGATGCCCTCTTTCGAACCGATGAGCGGTTGGATCTCGCAAGTCGGATCGAGTTGAACGCCAAACCACCGTTGATAAAAGCGGGCCATGGCTTCGCGCAGCTCCGGCGTGCCCACGGTGGGCTGGTAGGCGTGGGCCGCAGGTTCGTGCGCAGCGCGACAAAGCGTTTCGATGGTGGCGGGAGAGGGCGGGAGATCCGGGCAACCGATGGCCAAGCTCACGATGTCGTGGCCGGCTGCGCGAAGACGGGCCACTTCTTTGAGCTTGCGCGAGAAGTAATATTCTTGTACCTCGGCAAGTCGTCGGGCGGGATGGACGTGGATGTTCATGGTCGTGGGGGATTTTTTAGTCGCCGGTGTATTCACCTAAGATTTTCAATTCGAGTGTGAGCGGACGCAAGGCCTGCACGCATTGGAGATAGCGGACATAGTCGGCGAAGGTCACATCAACATAGAATCGATATTGCCATTCGTGACCGATAATGGGCAACGATTGAATTTTGGTCAGGTTGATGCCAAAGGAACTGATGGCGGTGAGCACACGAGCCAGGGCGCCTTCGGTGTGGGGCAGCGTGAAAACGAGTGTCGCCTTGTTGCGCAACTCCGTGCAGGGGGCGTATTCTTCGTGGCGACTGTCGCAAAGCACGAGAAAGCGGGTGAAGTTGTGTTTGTTGTCCTCGATGCCGCGGTCGAGCAGCTTGAGTCCGTAGCGTCGCGCGGCATCGGCATGGCAAATGGCGGCGTGCCCATGTCGCCGATCGCGTGCAATGTCGGCAGCGGCACCGGCGGTGTCGTAAGTCTCCACCATTTTCATTTTCGGGTGGCGTGCCAGATAGTGACGGCACTGCATGAGCGCAACGGGATGCGAGTTCACTTCGGCGATGGTGTCCCAATCGTCATCGGGCAAGCACATGAGTGCGTGTTCGATGTGGAGTTTGTGTTCGCCCACCACGGTGACGGCGTTTTCCAGCAGGAGTTCGTAGTTGTGGAGCAGGCTCCCGGCGATGGTGTTCTCGATGGCCACGAGGGCCAAGTCGGCCGTTTCGTCGCGCAGGGCCTCGAACACCGCCTCAAAGGTGTCGCAACAGTGCATGTGCAACGCGGTGTCGCCAAAATAGCAGCGAGCGGCAATGTCGTGAAACGAACCGAGAATTCCTTGAATGGCAATGTTCATAGTGGCGAAAATTGGAGAGAGAAGTACAGAGAACGGAAATAAAAAAATCCCGCCTTGTGAGCGGGATTACAATACGGTCGAGGGACCAATCGATTGTTCGTGATGCTATTGCACGACTTCCCGCTTCACCCGGTAGGTAAAGTAAAAGAAGTAACCGAAATAATAGCGTTGAGTTGTCATTTGTCAGAGATTTGCTGAAAGCTTAGTGCAAAAGTATAGATTTGTCCGAATCTGGCCAAGGCAGGGAGGTATTTTTTTTAGAATTTCTCGAAGGAAAGAACGAAAAGCGGTGATTTTTCGGGCGAAAATCGGGAGCTTTTGGCAAAAACTTGGGGACAAAGCGCGAAAAGCTTCGCGTTTTTACACTCGAGTTCGCATTGTGGAAAGTAACCTGCGCGCGTTATCTTATTTTTGATTCGTGTAACACGATTCGTGCACGGCCGAATTTGGCTATGCGCGGGAAAGCCCGTAAATTTGCAGGGATATGAAAATAGACCAATTCCCCTCACAGCTGCTCGAACGTGCCGTGTCGGAAACCGCGAAACTGCCGAGTGTGGGACGCAAAACGGCATTGCGCCTGGTTTTGCACCTGTTGCGCAAAGACGCCGAGGCGACTCACGCACTGGCCGACAGCCTTTTGCGCTTGCGCGATGAGGTGAAATACTGCACCCACTGTCACAACATCAGTGATCACGAGGTTTGCGAGATTTGCGCCGACGATCGCCGAAACCATGCCCAGATCTGCGTGGTGGAGAACGTGCAAAACGTGATGGCCATCGAGAGCACGGGCATCTACGCAGGGCTCTATCATGTGCTCGGCGGCGTGATCAGTCCGATGGACGGAGTGGGCCCCGGCGATTTGACCATTGCCTCACTGGTAGACCGTGTGCGCACCGGTACGGTCGACGAGGTGATCTTCGCGCTCAACCCCACCATGGAGGGCGACACCACCAATTTCTACATTTCTCGCCAACTCGCAGCGGTCATCACCCCCGAACACCCGGTGAAGATGAGTGTCCTGGCACGCGGCATCGGGGTGGGCGACGATTTGGAGTTTGCCGACGAGGTCACCCTCGGCCGTTCGTTGGTGGATCGTGTCGAGCTGAAAAACTAAATTCGGAACAGTGCTCTGCCTGAGGGCTGAAATCCAACCACAACTCAACTTCAATATGACTTACACCCACAAAACAAGCATCTATGCGCTCTATCTTGCTGCCATTGTGCTGGCAGCCATCTTTTATCTCACACTCGAAGGCACCGATCTCTTCGGCGGAAGCAACGAAGCCCGCTATGGCGTCAACTTGGCCTGCATCGTTGTCACCATCGCAGCCGTGATCGTGGTGGTGTCGTGGGAAAAGTTTGGTTTTGTAGCGCGGCGTTTGCAATCGCCCGACGAATCGGTTGCTCGCCACGCCGGCCGTGTGGCGCATTTCGTGCGTACCGGCGCCTTTGCCTTTGCGCTCAATTTCAATGCGCTGGCCTATTGTGTGGCCTCCTATGCCGAAAACGCAAAATACTGTGTGCTCATCTCGCTCGTGTTGGGCATTCTCACCTTCCCCAAGTTCGATCGTCACCACGAAATCTGATCTCCCATGCTGATTAAAACCGCGGAATTTGTCATTTCGTCGGCCCGCGCCGATCGCTGCCCGCCGACGGAAGGAAAACCGGAGTATGCTTTCATCGGAAGAAGCAACGTCGGGAAAAGTTCGCTAATCAATATGCTCACCGGTCGCAAGAAGTTGGCAATGACTTCGGCCACGCCCGGTAAAACGCTCCTCATCAATCATTTTTCGATCAACAACGAATGGTATTTGGTCGACCTTCCGGGCTATGGTTACGCCAAGCGAGGGAAAAAAGAAATGGAGAAGCTGCGCAACCTGATCGAGTATTACGTGTTGGAACGCAAAGAACTGACTTGTCTCTTTGTGCTGATTGACTCACGCCTCACGCCGCAGCGCATCGATCTGGAGTTTATCCAGTGGCTCGGCGAGGAAGGCGTGCCCTTTGCCCTCATCTTCACGAAGGCTGACAAGAGCAAAACGACGGAACTGCGCAAGAACGTCGATGGTTTCCTCAACGAGCTGCGCAAGGAGTGGGAGGAACTGCCTCCGCACTTTGTGACGAGTAGCGCACAAGGCCGCGGACGCGACGAAGTGCTCGACTACATCGAGCAAATCAACACCCAATTCCACGAGAACGCATGAACCGCTACGACGGTGTGCGCCGTGTGAAACGTATTTTGGTGGCCGGCGCCGTGCTCATTGTGGTGGCCTCGCTGTGGGTCTCGCACGGTTTGATCTCGGACTTGAAGAACGAAGAGCAAACCAAGATGGGCGTGTGGGCTGAGGCCATGCGTTCGCTCACTTCGGCCGATGAAACCACGGACTTAAACCTCGTGTTGCGTGTGATCAACGACAACCACACCATCCCTGTCATTGTGACCGACGAGAAAGGGCGGGTGACCACCTCGCGCAACCTTCGTTTGCGCTACCGCACCTCGCGTGACTCGGTGAAACAGGTGAACGAGGCGCTTGCCCGTCTCAAAGCGGGAGGGCATTCCATGCGCATTACGCTCGGCACCGACGAAGTGGGGGAAACACATGCCACGGCGCTCTACATTTACTATGGCCAATCACTGCTATTGCAGCGGTTGGCCTGGTTTCCTTATGTGCAGTTGGGGGTGGTGACGGTGTTTTTGCTCGTGGCACTCCTGGCCTTGCTGTCGACCAAACGGGCCGAGCAAAACAAGGTGTGGGTGGGGCTGACGAAAGAAACGGCTCACCAGTTGGGCACCCCCATTTCGTCGCTGATGGCCTGGATGGCAGTGATGCGCGAAATCCATCCCGACGATGCACTCATCGACGAAATGGAGGCCGACGTCCGCCGATTGGAGATGGTAGCCGAACGCTTTTCGAAAATCGGCAGTGCGCCGAAATTACACCCCGAGACGGTCGGACCGATTGTGGAGCGCGTGGCGGAATACATCGCGCGCCGCATCCCGAAATCGGTGAAGCTGACGGTCGACCTGCGCGATGAATCGGAATTGATTCCCATTTCCGCCCCGTTGGTGGAGTGGGTGGTAGAGGTGCTCTGCAAAAACGCCGCCGATGCCATGCCCGGCGTGGGACAAATTGGCATCAACGGCGGAAAAGTGGGCGATCGGTATGTGATTGATGTGGCAGACACAGGCAAAGGCATCGAACGGAAACACCACAAAACGGTGTTCAGACCCGGTTTCACGACGAAACAACGTGGGTGGGGCTTGGGTTTGTCGTTGGCCAAGCGCATCATCGAAGAATACCACCACGGCCGCATTTACGTGTTGCGGTCAGCGCCGGGCGAAGGGACGGTGTTTCGCATCGAACTGCCCATCAATTCGCAGTAGATGCCGAGTTTGTAGAGACTGAAAAGCAACAAGATCGGTCGTTGCGAAAGTAGATTGCGTCGCAACACGGGTCGAATCATTTTGAACAGCCGATGATAGAGGCCGTCCGTTCGCCATCGGTGCAAGCTGCTCCACATTTTGGGCACTTTTGCGCGTTCCGTCATCGGCGCTCCCAAGCGAGCGAGGGTGCGGAGCGCGATTTCTGTTTGGTGCAGGAAGTGTTCGTTGGAGTGAATGCCGAGATGGCGAAGAGGATTGTCGACGGGGAGAATTGAAAAACCGGCTGCCTCGACTTCCAGCCCGAAGAGGGCATCTTCGTAGCCGTAGTCTTTGCAGCGCACATCGTCGAAACGGACGCGATCGAACACGGTTCGATGAAAAAACGCGTTGAACACCGTAAACTCTGCGGCAGGGTGGCGGCGCCGCTCGGTGAGGGTGCGCTGCTGCTCGGCCTGCACTTCATAGCGCCAACGCAATTCGCAACCGGAAGGAGCTTCGGCGAGATTGGTGATGCAGCCGACAAGCACATCGGCGGCTTCCCGCTGTTGCCAATACGTGAGAATGAAATCGTCGGTGCAGATTTCGGCATCGGCGTCCATGAACAATATATAAGGAAAGCGGGATTGCTCGACCAAATAATTCCGTGCGGCGGCTCTTCCTACGTTTTCGGTGAGTCGCAAATGCGTGCAGTTGGGCAGGAGCTCGATCATTTCGTTGCGCTCAACGATGCTTTCGACGGGAGAAGCGTCGTCGACCACGAGGATTTCGTAGTCAAACTCGCTTTCTCCGTATTGTGCCTGCAATTCCTCGCACTGCTTTTGCACATCGGCCACCAAACGCAAGCAATCGACGTTGTAAGTGGGAATAAGGATAGAGATCATAAGAACAATCTTCCGGATAACAAAAAAGTGCACGCATTGCTCGATGAGCGAAGCGTGCACTTTCTATAATGGGGTTGGGGCTTGTCAATCGATTCACGCACCGATCGACAGAGACGCGTCTATTTTAGAGCGGCACACCGTCAGAGTTTGGCTTCCAGCGCCGCGATCTTGGTGAGTGTGTCGGCTTCCTTCTTGCGTTCGAGGGCCACAACGGCTTCGGGCGCGTTGTTGACGAAGCGCTCGTTGGAGAGTTTGCCTTGAATGCTCTTCAGGAATTTGCGCAAGTGCTCGAGTTCGGCCTTTGCGGCTTCCTTCTCTGCCTCGAGATCCACGACATCGCCGAGATAAAGAGCATATTGCGTGGTGCCGACCAGGAAGGTCGAATAGCCTGCGCCCGAAACTTCATCGGCAACCTTGATTTCGCTGAGCGAAGCCATCTTGGTTACGAGGGCATCGTAGGCACTGATATCATTTTTGCCCACAATGGTGAGCGAAAGTACCTCGCGGGGCGAAATGTTCTTTTGCGCTCTTGCGCCGCGCACGCCGGCAACTACGCCTTTCACGGTTTCGAATTGGGCAATGAGGGCTTCGTCTCCGCTGTGCGGGGCTTCGATGGTCTGAGGAGATACCATAATGCTCTCGCCGGGGCGGCGTTCTGCCAGATGTTGCCACAGTTCTTCGGTAATGAAGGGCATGAATGGGTGCAAGAGGTGGAGCAAGTCGTCGAAGAAACCGAGCGTGGCACGATAAGTTGCCTCATCGATCGGGGCCTGGTACGCGGGTTTCACCATTTCGAGGTACCAAGAGGAGAATTCATCCCAGAAGAGACGGTACACTTCCATGAGGGCTTCGGAAATGCGGTACTTCGAGAACAGATCTGCGATGGTGGCAGCGCTTTTGCGGAGTTGTGCGGCGAACCACTCCGTGGCTTGCAATGAAGTGGCGGGCTGTTCCAGCTTTTCGTCCACTTGCCATCCTTGCACAAGGCGGAAGGCGTTCCAAATCTTGTTGCAGAAATTGCGACCTTGCTCGCAGAGCGATTCGTCGAAGAGGATGTCGTTGCCGGCAGGTGCCGAAAGCATCATGCCCATACGCACACCATCTGCGCCAAATTGGTCGATGAGATCGAGCGGGTTGGGGGAGTTGCCCAGCGACTTTGACATTTTGCGCCCTAACTTGTCGCGAACGATGCCGGTGAAGTAGACATTCTTGAAGGGCATCTTGCCCGTGTACTCATAACCCGCCATAATCATGCGAGCCACCCAGAAGAAAATAATATCCGGACCGGTTACGAGGTCGCTGGTGGGGTAATAGTACTCAAGCTCGGGATTGTTGGGATGATTGATGCCGTCGAAGAGCGAAATGGGCCAGAGCCACGACGAAAACCAGGTGTCGAGTGCATCTTCGTCCTGACGCAGATCCGAAAGTTGCAGGTCATTGCGTCCGGTCTTCTCACGTGCCAACTGCAAAGCGGCTTCGGGCGTTTCAGCCACCACGAATTCTTCTTGCTCGGCGTTAGGTGCGCTGATGTAGTAGGCCGGAATGCGATGTCCCCACCACAGTTGGCGGCTGATGCACCAATCTTGAATGTTGGTCAACCAGTTTTTGTAGGTGTTTTTGTACTTTGCCGGATAGAAACGAATGTCGTCTTCCATGACGGGCGGGAGGGCGAGATCGGCAAAGTGCTGCATGCTGAGATACCATTGCATGCAAAGGCGAGGTTCTACGGCAGTGTCGGCGTTGCGCTCCGAGTAACCCACTTTGTTGTCGTAGTCTTCTACTTTTTCGAGGAGGCCGGCGGCAGCCAGATCCTTTGCGATCTGTTCGCGAACGGCCATTCTGTCTTGGCCTACGTACATGCCGGCCGCTTCCGACAAGGTTCCGTCGGCATTGAAGATATCAATCGTTTCAAGATTGTGCTTTTTGCCGAGCATGTAGTCGTTGGTATCGTGGGCGGGCGTAACTTTCAGGCAACCGGTTCCGAATTCAATATCGACATAGCGGTCTTCGATCACGGGGATGACGCGATCCACGAGGGGGACGCGCACTTTCTGTCCCTTCAACCAGCCATTCTTCGGGTCCTTGGGGTTAATGCACATCGCAGTGTCGCCCATGATGGTTTCGGGGCGGGTTGTGGCCACAACGGCGTAGCGTCCTTTCTCATCGCTGTGGATGATTTCGCCTTCTGCGCCGGTGCTGGCGCCATTATCGTCCACAACGTAGTATTTGAGATAGTAGAGTTTGCTTTTCTCTTCGCGATAAATGACCTCTTCGTTGGAAAGAGCGGTCTGGGCTTTGGGATCCCAGTTGACCATACGGAGGCCACGATAGATAAGTCCCTTGTTGAAGAGATCAACAAAGACTTTGATCACGCTTTCGCTGCGTTTTTCGTCCATTGTGAAGGCAGTGCGATCCCAATCGCAGGAGGCGCCGAGCTTTCGAAGCTGCTTTAAGATGATGCCTCCGTGCTCTTCTGTCCAATCCCAGGCGTGGCGCAAGAATTCTTCGCGGGTGAGGTCGCGTTTGCGGATGCCTTGCTTTGCCAACTTGTTGACAACTTTGGCTTCCGTCGCGATCGAGGCGTGATCCGTCCCGGGAACCCAGCAAGCGTTCTTGCCTTCCATGCGGGCACGGCGAACCAAAATGTCTTGGATCGTATTATTCAGAATGTGCCCCATGTGAAGCACACCGGTAACGTTGGGGGGAGGGATGACAATTGTGTAAGGCCGGCGCCCATCGGGCTTGGAACTGAAAAGTTTATGGTCGGTCCAGTAAGCATACCACTTACTTTCCACTGCCTCAGGGGCGTATTTCGTGGCTAATTCCATATAGTGTACGATATTCTTGTGTCGTAAAATCAAATGAAGTGTTGCAAAGTTACGCATTTAACGCCAACTACGGCTAGCATGTACCTATATTTTGCCCAGAATGCGATCGATGACCCAGTTTGTCGGGGTTGCACTGACCGAATCGCAGGTGCAAACGATGTGCCCTTGGAGATGTCCCATGATTTCGCGGAGCAAGGGGATTTGAACATGCTCCGGATTTTCGACTTCCAGGTGACGGTCGCCGTTTTCGCACTGTACATGAATGGGTGCGTAGGTGAAAACCGAAAAAGAAATTTGGCCGCGGTCGCCAATCAGGAGGATGCGATCTTCTTTCACGCTTTCGTGAGCCACGAAACACCAAGTGCCCGAAGCCGGCATGCCATCTGCGAATCTAAAAGCAGCGCTCACTGTGTCTTCCGTGGGGTAAAGTCCACCGCGGTTGGCCGTGTAGCCGGTTGCTTCCACGATGGGGCCAAACAATTGCTGGAGCAAATCCAATTGGTGTGGGGCTAAGTCATAGAAATATCCCCCTCCTGCAATGTCCGGTTGGAGTCGCCAGGGTAAATCTGTCGAACGATAGTCGAGATCACGCGGAGGAACGGAAAAACGGATCTGCGCCGAGAGTACTTTTCCGATGGTTCCTTCTGCCAACAACTGACGCACTTTGTCGAAGTAGGGTAGGTAACGCCGATAATAAGCCACGAAACAAGGCCGTCTCACCTCTGCCGAGATATGATTTATGCGTAAGCAATCAGCATAGCTCGTGGCCAACGGTTTTTCTACGTACACTGCTTTGCCGGCTTTGAGGGCCATGATCGAAAAAATGGCGTGTGTGGAAGGCGGCGTGGCAATGTAAACCGCATCGACGGAAGGATCCGTCACAAGGTTTTGGGCATCGGCGTACCAGTGGGGGATATCATGTCGTTCTGCGAAGGCACGAGCGCGAAGTCCGTTACGGCTCATCACCGCTACGACTTCCGCATCCGACAATTCGGAGAAAGCCGGTAGCATCTTCAGCTCTGTGGCTTGTCCGCAGCCGATGAATCCCCACCGAATGGGTACATTTCTTTCCATGGATCTATTTTCTTCAGAGTTTTCGCGCAGCTGCGAAGGCGAATCGATGAATTATCGTGCATCCCTCCCACGCGAGTCGCTCATCGGCGCGGCGTTGCCCACATTAACCCGACGAGGCGCGGGCAAAGCTCGCTAGAATTAGAGTGTAGTGGGCAGCACAAATTTCTTACCTTCGCGAATGTAGATGTGATTCGGCCGGGGCGTACCGCTAACTCGTCGGCCGCTGAGTTCATAGAGGGGGGCTAACCGTCCGGCATCCTCCGTCTTTTGCTGGTTGAGTCCCGTCACGGTGTAGTCGTCGTAGCTGAATGTCATCGTACTGTCCTCGTTTGTGCGCATACCATAGAAGCGATGACGTGCATTCCCCTGATACCAATACAAACGGGGAGAACTCTCGGTCGAAAATTCGATGACATTATTCAATCCCGGGTAGAAATCGCCCCGATATTCTTCGAGTTTTTTGGCAACGGCGGCACTTTGCCACACATTGTCCGCGCGAACGACGCTGCACCGCAGATGATTGCGATTCGTATTCACGGCATTCACTTCCCAGCGGTTGGGTTCGTAGTCAATATGGTAGAACAACATGCCGTGGCCTAGACCTTTGGGGAACCAGCGCGAGGGTTGTCGGTTTTCAAGTAGGTAGTATTCTGCGGAATTAGCCGGATTTCGCAATATATAAGCGTTCGGCGTGCCGGCAGCAGGCTTTGCCAACGGACTAATGCGGAGATTTCCGTTGGAAACCTGCAATTCGTCCGGTTGCAACCACCCCAAGCAAGCACGTTCGTAGGCGGAATAGCCCATCGGTGCGTAGCCATCATTCCAATATTGCCCGTAATCCATCACATCAAGTAGGTCCGGCGTTTGGAAATCCAACGGATTCCCACTGGTTGAGTAGAAGTCCGGGAGGCCTAATGCGTGTCCCAGTTCGTGACACAGGACGCCGATACCGTCCGGCTCGCGGTGGTCCACAACGGGATACCCGTCTTCCATCACCACTTGACCATTTTCCCGTTTATATATGGGCGTGAGTTCATTGCCGACGAAGTAACTGTTGAAAGCCACGCCATTGATGCGCGTAAACTCCGCTTTGTAATGCGCCCAGATGTAGTCTTCGCTTCCCCGCGTCTTGGAGTTGTGCTCCCCTTCTCCCGCGAAAATGAAGACCACAAGGGGAACAGCCCCTCCATTCACGAAGCGTTGGAAATTCATCCCCTTGGCTTGAGCCAAGCGCAGTGCTTCATTATAAAACTCATAGATGTTTGCATTCTTACTGTTGCCCTCGTTGGCTCCATAATAGGAACGAGGACGCGAAAGCTTCACTTGTCCCAGCACTTCAAACTGGGGCGTGAACTTACCGTAGCTTTGATCTACGAAATAATCGCGCACACTCCCGCGTGAACTCTTGTTTTGTCGGAAGCCCGGCTCGTTGAATTGCCGATTCATGTGCTCGATTGTCGTACTCGGTTGGAAAGAAACATCCGCAAACTCAACGAGCACCACAGGAATAAGCTGCTTTCCGATGCTGGGCAGGGTACCGAGTGCCGAGACACCGAGGCGGCCGAGCCCATCGTCGGAAACCGTGTGGAAAGAACGGGTGTCGGCAGGCTGTGGCGCGCGATAAGGGCAGTACGTATCGCCGTTTCCGGGACGCGCGAGCCCAAGGCTGTCGAGCGACACGGACGAAACGGCACCATTACTGTCCGATACGAGAATGCGGCGCACCGGTTGCGTGGAGAAGGCCGCCATCGTTGTGCCGGCCAGAAGGCAAGTCAAAGCGAATGATTTGATCATTTGACATAAAAGTTCAGGCCCACGATCCGACGATAGAGGGCGGCAAGTTCAAAAATAAGCATCCCCGCAGCGGCAAATGCGGCGGCCACCACGTAAACCCAAACGGGAAGATACGATTCTCCGAGCATCAATTGCGAATTTGCGCTGTTGAAAAGCCCCACACCGATGAGCAATTGCGGAAGCACCACGAGTCCAATGAGCATAAGCCACATAGACAGGTCAAGCGTGAGACGCAACAAGCGTTTGTCGGTAGAAGGACGCATCTGCTCGCGCGACACGTACCAACGTCCCGAACGTAGCATTCGAAGGGTCGCAATGTGTGCGTAGATCAAGGAGAAAAGGAGCAAAAAACTACCGATGACCGAACAAATTATTCCCCATAAATCAATTCCTATCGCGCTCAAAGCTGTGGTCGCCGGCACATGTTGGAAGAGCAGTGCCACGATTGGTGCAAAGCACTTGTAGGTTGTCGACACGCCCCCCACTGCCAACAATGCAGCCGAAGTGGCACTCAACAGATAGGGGAGGCCGATTCGACGAACCACCGTCTTGCGGCGACGGGCAAGGATGAAGAAGGCTTTGCGATAGGCTTTCATGAGAATAGGAGTTGGAGTTCAGAGCAAAGTTAGCAAATCTCCGCTCAAATACAAACCTTCTTTTGCGAAAATGCGCTCACGCTCTTGATCTGACGCGGGCTTTGCTCGTTTGTTGCGCGCTAACAAGCACTGCGTCGCCCAATTCGCGTTGCGGGTGGGAGGGCCTCACACTGATTGCCTCGGACGAACGCTGCATCCGTAAGGAGAATGGCTGTCGACACACATTATATATATAAGGAGTACGCGCTGCATGTCCCTCCCTCACCCAGCTTACCGCAGTTGTTGGTAGGTCTCGGCCAAATAATGGACCATTTCTTCGACGTTCGTCTTGAGGAAAGAGAAACGACGCGGGTGGCACGACCAAATGATCTTTGTATCGTAGCCTTTCACCGTATAAACTGCACGGAAGGGTTCTTCATAGTAGGGTTTGTGCCAGGTGACATCCAGCCCGTCGAAGAAATCGGGGCGTTCCTCCCAATTGAAGATGAAAATCACGTCGGGATGATAAGCCTCAAGCAGTGGTTTCAGGCGTTCGATGGGGTAGGCGAGTGCTTTCAAGCGGCGATAAGTCTCCACATCCGTAATGTCGTCCCAGGTTCCTTCGTTGACCAACGATTCGCGGACCTCAATTGCATTCATATTCCCATAACCAAGCTGCGAAATGCAGTACTTTTGTTCTGCCGTCAGCTGACGAACATCTCCGGGAAGTTCACCTGTGAGCAGATAAATTTGAAGTTTCGCCGCCAACGTCCAGAAAGAACCGGCGTTGTTGGCCCATTCGAGTGTACGCTCCGGCGTCACGTTGTTGGCACTCTCGCGCAAGTAATCGCCGAGGCGTCGTTCTTCGACGCAGCGAAGGAAACCGTTCGGGTGCGAATTGGGAACCCAGTAGTAGGTGTCGCGCCCCACATAGAAAATTTTGAGCGGCGCTGCGCCATAGCGTGGAAACACATGCGGAATGAACGGGCCGTAGGGGTAACCACAGTGGTAGAGCGGCAAAGCGCTATCGCAGAATTGCCGGAGTAACGGAAGGTAGACCGTTGTATTGACGAAGTTTTCCATGATAAATCCGATTATAAAGAAAGAACTCCACTCTCCGTTTGGTGGGAGAGTGGAGCAGAGTTGAGAGAACGAATGAATATTATTCGCCCTTTTCCATCTTAGCTTTGAGTGCAGCGAGTGCATCGTTGTCACCAAGGAGATTTGCAGCAGCCTGGTTGTTGATCACCACGTTGCTTTCTTCCTTGTTGGCACGGGGAGCAGCCGAACGACGGTTCTTCTTCTCGGTGCGTTCTGCCGAAACGCTGTCGTCGAACGTACGCGTGTGCGAGAGGAGAATGCGGCGACCGTCCTTGTTGAACTCGAGCACCTTGAAGGGAAGTTTCTCGTTGAGCTGAGCTTTCGAACCGTCTTGCTTCACGAGGTGACGGGGAGTCACGAAACCTTCCACGCCATATTGGAGCTGAACAACAGCACCCTTGTCGTGAATTTCGGTGATCGTGCCTTCGTGTACGCTACCTTCCGTGAACACCGTTTCGAATACATCCCAAGGATTCTCTTCGATCTGCTTGTGTCCGAGGCTGAGACGACGGTTGTCCTTGTCGATTTCGAGGACCTTCACTTCGATGGGAGCGCCCACCTGCGTGAATTCGCTGGGGTGCTTCACTTTCTTCGTCCAAGAGAGGTCGGAGATGTGGATCAGGCCGTCAACACCTTCTTCGAGTTCTACGAACACACCGAAGTTGGTGAAGTTGCGAACTTTGGCCGTGTGCTGTGAACCTACGGGGTATTTCACCTCGATGTCCTTCCAAGGATCTTCCTTGAGCTGCTTGAGGCCGAGCGACATCTTGCGATCCGTGCGGTCGAGCGTGAGGACAACAGCTTCTACTTCGTCGCCCACCTTGAGGAAGTCCTGAGCAGAGCGGAGGTGCTGGCTCCAAGACATTTCCGAAACGTGGATGAGACCTTCGACACCGGGAGCGATTTCCACGAATGCGCCGTAATCGGCCATAACTACAACGCGGCCCTTCACTTTGTCACCTACTTTGAGGTTGGGGTCGAGGGCATCCCAGGGATGGGGCGTGAGTTGCTTGATACCGAGGGCGATGCGCTTCTTCTCTTCGTCGAAGTCGAGGATAACCACCTTGACCTTCTCGTCGTCCTGCACCACTTCGCGGGGATTGCTTACGCGACCCCAAGAAAGATCGGTGATGTGTACGAGACCATCCACGCCACCGAGGTCGATGAACACGCCGTAGTTGGTGATATTCTTGACCGTACCTTCGAGCACTTGACCCTTTTCGAGGGTGCTGATGATCTGTTGTTTCTGTGCTTCAAGCTCAGCTTCGATGAGCGCCTTGTGGCTAACCACAACGTTCTTGTACTCCTGGTTGATTTTCACCACCTGGAAGTCGAGCGTCTGGCCGACATAAACGTCATAGTCGCGAATGGGCTTCACATCGATCTGCGAACCGGGAAGGAATGCCTCGATGCCGAAGACATCAACGATCATACCGCCCTTCGTACGGCACTTGATGTAGCCCTTAATGATCTCTTTGTTCTCGAGAGCCTGGTTGATGCGCTCCCACGACTTGCTTGCGCGAGCCTTCTTGTGCGAGAGAATGAGCTGACCCTTCTTGTCTTCGAGATTTTCTACGTAGACCTCTACCTTGTCACCGATCTTGAGTTCGGGATTGTAGCGGAATTCGTTGGCGGGAATAACGCCGTCGCTCTTCGAGCCGATGCGAACCACCACTTCACGCTTGGTGATGTCGGTTACTTCACCTTCCACCACTTCGTTTTCGTGCACGTTGTTGAGCGTCTTTTCGTAAGCCGCTTCGGTAGCCTGATGGTTTTCACCGGTGGCAACAGTGCCGTTTTCAAATGCATCCCAATCGAAATCTGCGAGAGGTGCAACGTTTTTAAGATTCTCCATTAATGTTAGTTGGTTGATAAATGTGGATAAAAAACGATCCTCGCCGGCCGCGCTCGAGTGTCCCATATTGGAGAAAGAGGGCTGCGCTCGCCGTATCGTGGCGCGACGGGGAAATTCGGGCGCGACGGGATGTCGCGCTATGAATCGCCTGCAAATGTAGGCGTTTTTTTTGAGATGCACCACTTTTCTGCCTAATATTTTGCTGTGAGTGAGAGTTTTTCGGCTTTTGCGCTCACTTTGTGCTGCAAAAGTCGTACATTCGCCACAAAACTTCCCAGATTATGAAGAAAAGCCTCCTGTTTTTTGCAACAATCTCCCTCCTTTTTTTCACGGCTTGCACAAGCCGGAAGAACGACAGCGCCACATCGGGTGAGATGGAGCGCACCGAAACATCGGCAGACGCCAAGCCGGTAGCAGATTCCACGCTCTACGGCACGGCAACCGACGATTGGGGCATGAGCACCTTCGCGGTGAAAACAGCCGACGGCCGCGAAGTGCAACTCGTGCGCACCCACAACGACGGAACGTCGGCCCAAATTTACGGCGATTTGACGCCGGGTAATGAGTATGCCCTCACCACTACCGACAACGGCACCGCATTGGCCATTGCAATCAACCTCACTCAGTTGAAACAAGTGGTGCGCAATGGGTTCAAAATCGTGAACGGGCAGTTATTGCTGCGTAGTTCAAATGTAGAAGAACCCGTCGAGATCCTAAAATTGGACGCCGACAGCCTGGTGGCCAAGGGACAGATGACCGTTTATCGCTTCGGAAAAAACAAACATTGATGACCTCGGACGCCAAACCCATACGCGTTTATAAGGCCTCGGCAGGATCGGGAAAGACGTTCACGCTGGCGGCCGAATTCATCGCCAATCTGCTCAACGATTTCCATCCTGTCGATAACGCGCACCGACATCAGTTGGCCATTACCTTTACCAAAAAGGCCACCAACGAGATGAAGGAGCGCATCCTGCAGTATCTTTTCGAGTTGGCCTACGTCGACGACCTCACGAAGGTGGGGATTCTCGGTGCCGTGCGCGATCGACTCACGCAGCCCCTCGACGATCAGCATATCCGTGCCCGCGCTCGGCAAACGCTGCACCAGATTTTGCACGGCTATGACCACTTTCGCGTCATGACCATCGACTCTTTTTTCCAGTCGATGCTCACGGCTTTGGCTCATGATCTCGGACTCTCCGCCGGTTTCCGCGTGGAACTGAACGATAAACTCACGATAGGCCGTGCGGTCGACAAGATGTTGCGCGAACTGCGCCCGGGCTCGCTCGAATTGGAGTGGGTCACACGTTTCGTGGAGCAGCGTTTGGAAGAATCGAAGAGCTGGAATGTCAGTTACCCCCTCAACGAACTGGCTGCAGAGCTCACAAAAGAGACCTATATGACCAATGTCGACCGGCTTCGTGCGCTCCCGCTCAGCAGTGCTGTGGTGAATGGTTATCGAAACCACATCAATCAACACAAAGAGCAGGCGCAACAGCTGATTCGGCGCGAGGCCGAAGTGCTCGACGCCCGTATCAGCGCCGACAAAGATGGCTACGGGGTTCTGAAAAATGGGAAGAGATCTTTCCAGGACTTCTTGAAAAAATACATCGATTGGGATTTTGGCAAGAATAACTCGGTGGGCGATGTGGGAACCAAGACGATCGACGCTTTTATTGCGACCCCGACCGATAAAATCAATAAGAAATTCCTCGGCGCACGCAATGAATGGGTCGAAAGTATCGCTGCTGATTTTGCGGCCTTTCGTCAAAAAACAGAAGAGGGGCTGATCCGCATCAATTCCTGCGAATTGAGCACCAAGAACCTCAACCCGCTTCGCCTGTTGGACACCATCGACAAAGAGGTACGCGCCATCAATCGCGAAAGCAATGCCTTCATGCTGGCCTACACCCCCTTGCTTTTTCACAAACTCGTGGGCACCGACGAAGTGTCGTTCGTGTTTGAACGCGCGGGCACGAACTTCCGGCACATCATGATCGATGAATTCCAAGACACCTCGCGGCTGCAGTGGGCCAACCTCCGTCACCTCTTTTGCGAAACCGCTTCGACTGACAACAGTAGTATGATTGTGGGCGACGTCAAGCAGGGTATCTACCGTTGGCGTGGGGGAGACTGGAACGCCCTCGCACGTTTCACCGACGACGAGTACACCGAGATCAAGCACCTGGAACGCAACTACAGAAGTGGCGAACGCATTGTGCGATTCAACAATGCGCTCTTCGTACGGGCGGCACAAGTGCTCGATCGCGATGGATTAGACCAAACACAACTCCTCACCAAACTCTATGATGAGCGCGAAGTGGCGCAGCAACATCACAATGCCGGCGGTTTCGTGCGCATTCATGTCTTGCCCAAGCCCGCAGCACAGAGCGAAACCGAGAGTGAGGAGGAATTGGCCGCCGCCGAAGAACAAGAAGTGGAGCACGAGCTGGCAGAACAAATCGTCCGTATGCGCCGAGCCGGCGTGCCCTATGACAAAATGGCCATCCTTGTCCGCGTAAAAGCCGAAGCTCAGCAAGTTTTGTCCTTCTTCGAATCGCTCTCCGACCACGAATACTTCCGGAAAGACCCCATCCAGCTCATGTCTGACGAGGCTTTTCTGCTGGAAGCCTCGCCCGCAGTGCAAACCATCGTGCACACGCTCCGATTGATCCTGCATGCTGACGACGGAGTGGCGCGTGCCTACGTCAAAGCCCACATTGAGCCCACTGCGCACGCCGCCATTTTCGAACAAATCCGCCATTGGCAGCGCGAACACTACCGCAATGTGCCGTTCTATGAACTCGTGGAACGCATTGTCGAGCTTTTCGCGCTCAATGAGCAGAAGGGACAGGCACCTTATCTCTATGCTTTTCTCGATGCCGTGATCAGTTTTCTCGAAGACAACCTGCCCGATATTGCCACCTTCCTGAAATTCTGGGACGAAAAGCTACACGAACAGAGCATTCCCTCGGCTGCGGCCAAGGGCGTTCGCATTCTCACCATTCACAAGTCGAAAGGTCTCGATTTCCACACTGTTTTCATCCCCTATTGCAATTGGAAAATCGAAGAGGACCGGGCCAGCGACATTTTGTGGGTGGAGCCGAACGAAGCGCCCTACAACGAAATTCCCCTCCTCCCCATCCCGCTCGGCAAACAAACCGCCAAAAGTATTTATGCCTCGCACTATGTCGATGAGCACATCAGTCGGCGCATCGAAAGTCTCAACATCGGCTACGTTGCCTTCACTCGTCCACGCCAGAACATCGTGGTCATCGCGCCGTACAAGGCGGGGAACACCTTCCGCGAGGTGCTGGCCGCCGCATTGTGGCGCGCCGTGGTCGACGAACCCGAGTGGAGTCCCTATCTGTTGAAGGCCGAAAGAGGAAAGATGCCGGAAGACGACGAGGCCTACGACGGAAAGGCAGACACGGCGCCGGCTTTTGCCGCTGACGACGAATTGCTTTTCGAATGGGGGGAGCCTTCTCATCTCGAGTGCGAAACCGGCGGCAAAAAGAAGGAGCGAACCAATCCGCTGCTCTTCGACCCCGAGGCCGAATCCGTGCACTACACGCTCAATGCGCGCAAGGTGCAGGTGGTGCAGTCCAACAGTGCTCACCTTTTCAACGCGCGCCTTTTGGAAGACGCCGACACGAGTGGAGAAATTGAGCAATTGGAGGCGCGCAGACGCGGGGAAATGCTGCATGCCATCCTCGAAAATGTGGAAAGCGCCGACCAAGTCGTCGATGCTGTCGAGCGTTTTGCGGCAGAAGGCCGCTTGGTGGACAACGCCAAGCCCGAAACCATTGTCCAACAACTCACCGAAGCGCTCTCGCATCCCGTGGCTCGCGAGTGGTTCGACGGATCGTGGACCTTACATCGCGAACAAAACATCCTACGCAAGGGAAACACGCCCCAGCGCCCCGACCGCGTCATGGAACGCAACGGCGAAACGGTGGTCATTGACTACAAATTTGGCGCACCGCATCGGCGCCATCACGAGCAAGTGCAGCACTATTGCCATTTGCTCTCCCGAATGGGACGCAGCAACGTGCGCGGTTACGTTTGGTATGTCTATGCCGGTCGGGTGGAACCCGTCGATCTGACCATGTAGCCCGCGACAAAATCTGCACTTCGGCCATTGACCGAATGCACATTCGGTCACGACATTAAAAATTAGGGGAGCCTCGTCTAAAAGCTCCCCATTTTTGTGCAAAAGTTGGAGGGAACGTCCGAAAAATCCCCTCTTTTTTTGTGCCCTCTCCGCGTTTCACTCGGAAAATGCGAAAGCACACCGAGTTTGTTGGGAGGCAGTCTCTCGGAAAGTGCTCTGTTTGCAGCAGTTTCCTTCACTTTTCTCCGCGAACTCTTTGCAAATTGGGCGCTTATCGCTACATTTGCAGTGAAGATTTCGGACTCAATGTCGCACCGCCCCCGTTGCTCCGAAAGAGATCGGAGGGCCGCTGTGAAGATAAGCCTTCGCAGGCGCATGAGTTCCCGTCCGGTGCACAAGGCACGGACCGGTTTCGAAGTCTTCCCGAAGAAGTGAAATTCAAACAACCCTATCATATATTACCAACATCATGACAATCGATACTTGCAACTTCGCAGGCCACAAAGCCATCGTACGTGTGGACTTCAATGTACCCCTCGACGAGAACGGTAACATCACCGATGACACGCGCATCCGCGGTGCGCTCCCCACACTCAAGAAGATTCTTGCCGATGGCGGTGCACTCATCATCATGAGCCACATGGGCAAGCCGAAAGGCAAGGTAAATCCCAAATTGTCGCTCGGACAAATCAAAGAAGCTGTCGCTGCTGCACTCAATGCTCCCGTGACCTTCGCTCCCGACTGCGCAAAAGCACAGGAAGCTGCCGCTGCACTCAAGCCCGGCGAGGTGCTTCTGCTCGAAAACCTCCGCTTCTATCCCGAAGAAGAGGGTAAGCCCGTGGGCATCGACAAGGAAGATCCTGCTTACGACCAGGCTAAGAAAGAAATGAAGGTGCGTCAGCAAGAGTTTGCCAAGACTTTGGCTTCTTATGCCGACTACTATGTGATGGATGCCTTCGGCACTGCACACCGCAAGCACGCTTCTACGGCAGTGATCGCCGACTATTTCGACGCCGACCACAAGATGCTCGGCTATCTCATGGAGAAAGAAGTAGAAGCTGTAGATAACATTCTCAAAAACATCAAGCGTCCCTTCACTGCTATCATGGGTGGATCGAAAGTGTCGACAAAAATCGGCATCATCGAGAACCTCATGGACAAAGTGGACAACCTGATTCTCTGCGGCGGCATGACCTACACGTTTGCACGCGCACTAGGTGGAAAAATTGGTATCTCGCTTTGCGAAGAAGACAAGCTCGATCTCGCGCTCTCCATCATCGAGAAGGCCAAAGCCAAGGGTGTGAATCTTGTCCTGGGTACGGACTGCGTAGCCGGCGACGCTTTCAAGAACGACTGCAATACGCAGGTGGTTCCCGTCAACGCCATCCCCGACGGTTGGGAGGGTCTCGACGCCGGTCCCGAGAGCCGCAAAGCCTTCGCCGCTGTCATCGAGCCCGCTAAGACTATTCTCTGGAATGGTCCCGCCGGTGTGTTCGAATTCGACAACTTCACGGCCGGTTCGCGCGCGATTGCCGACGCCATTGCCGTGGCTACGAAAAATGGTGCCTTCTCGCTCATCGGCGGTGGCGACTCCGTGGCCTGCATCAACAAGTTCGGCATGGCCGACCAGGTTTCTTACATCTCTACCGGCGGCGGTGCGCTGCTCGAAGCCATCGAGGGTAAGGTTCTCCCCGGTGTGGCTGCCATCAAGGGCTAATTTGAGATTGTAATATCGCAATAATTCATTCGAAGTTACGGAGTGTGCAATGCTACCGGCGTTGCCACACCGTAACTTCGGCCTTTTCTGCATGTCATACTCCTTCTCTTCTTCCTCTCGTTCGTTGGGGTTCGGTTTGGCCGCCTTGTTGCTGCTCGCGCTTCCCGCCTGTCGGCAAAGCGGGGCGACCATTGAGAGCGGCGAACGCCGTGCCCCGGACGATAGTACCTCGTTGCGCATCGCTTGTCCCTTGACGGCGGAGAGCCTCCCCTTTTATTACGCCGTGCGCAGCGGAATTTGTGACTCACTCGGCCTGCCACTTCGCGTGAAAACCTACTTTGCGCAGTTTGATGCCGACACGGCTCTACTTGGTCGGACAGTCGACGGCGGAATCACTGATCATTATCGAGCAGCCTACTACCGTTCGCGCGGACGCATGCGCAATTTCGATGAGTTCATCGCCCTCAACGGAAGCTGGTCCCTGCTTGCAGGCGGACGTTTGCGCATACGTGAGTTGCGAAGCCTCAAGGGGCGCACCGTGGGCATGGCGCGTTATGCCAACTCCGACCATTATATCACCCGATTGCGTGACAGTTTGCGATTGAAGAGCGACGATTTGTTCTTCGCGCAGGTGAATAGTTTCAAGATTCGCCACCTCATGCTGGAAAACGAGCAGATCGATTGTGCCGTTCTCCCCGAGCCGTATGCCTCACGTGCCGTGGCCAACGGGAATGTGCGCTTGTCTTCGGCGCTCCCCTCTGAGATGCGAATGTCGCTCTACATGAATCAGCGCGCCTTGCGCAACAAACGTCACAATGCCCAGGCACAACTGCTACGCAAAGCCTACAACCTCGCCGTGGTTGCGATCAACAAAGGACGGACTCCCTATTTAGACAGTGTTTTGGTGAAAGACTATCAAGTTCCCGCCGCACAATTGTCGGCCATTCGCCTGCCACACTACGACGCCACCCACTAACCGGCAAGCGCCCTCACGTGGCGGAGACGAATGGCGAGGATAGGCAGTAGAAGCAGCCCACTTTCTCCCGTCTAATCCCGTCGTTCGCTTCGTTTCCGGCACCGAAAAGTTCATAAGCCCCGTCTTACGATCTTACCCCATAGGATATTTTTCATGAGCACATCGACTTATCTCACCTTACGCGAGGACACCTTACGCGCCCTGCGCGAATTCCGACTCGCTGACGCCCTCCGATCGTTGAAAGCCCAAATTGGGCAAATCAATACGCCCACTCATTTCGACCTACTCCGGTGGCGTTTGCAGATGAACTACGACTCTTTCCTCGACAGTCTGCAGGAAGACCCCGTTCACTTGGGAGTTCAAGAGAAACAGCTTGCCCAGTTGCAAGAAACTTATCGCGTATGCGACGATCTGCACCGCTACTTTCGTTTCGAATTCGCCTGCGGCTTTGTGCGCCCCGAGAAGGAAGTGGACGGTCGCACGATGTGTTACCACATTTTGTCCCAGGACAATGCGCGCCCCAGCGTGTCTGAAGTCTTTAAAGGCGAAGGTTCTAACGACACACTCTTCAATGTGCTCTGGACGGCCCCACAGTGGACGCAGGAACAAGCCCACGACGCTGAAAAATTCCTGGACGACGAGAACGCAGACGGGGAACGGCAAGCCATGGCCGCCTCTGCCGTGACTTTACGTCTCTTCTCTTCGTTCGATGATCGGCAATTTGTGTGGCTTTGTCGGGCTGCGCAAACGAAAACGTCCGGCGTTTTGCACACTCGCGCCCTGATCGGCGCTGTGCTCGTCGCGATAAAACAGCAAGAATGGCTTCCGCTCTTCCCCGAAGCGAAAGAATGGGCCTCGCAACTCGTGGGTTTCACATGGGAATACCCGCCCTTTTGGAGCGTTCTCCAGCGCGCGCTGTGGATTGCCCAAGAGACCGTACCCTTCAGTCGCCACCTCATCAAGGAATTGCTCCCACAAATCATCAAGAGCAAGGGGGCTTTCCCGCTCGAGACCGAAGAGTTGATGCAAATCATCGAGGGGCGGAAGGAAATGACTCCCGCGCAAAAAAACATTCAGCGCGTGTTCCTCGAAGTAGCACGGGTACAGACCGACGGAATGGACATCAACTACGGCATCTTTGGGCGTTTCACCATGCGCCATCCCTTCTTCCACGAAGCCGCCCACTGGTTTTACGAATACTCCCCCGAGCATCCGGAGTTAGCCGGAGTCCCCTCGGGCATTGATCTGCGCCATGCTGAGCGAGGTGGGCGAATCGGCAACACAGAGCGCTTCAGTTGGGTGAAAGCTGCGGAGGTGCTCCAAACGATCACCGACGAAAACGAGAAGCAAGAGAAGCGCATGCAGATCAACTCGCTCTTTGCTGAAGCCGACGTCAATTTCACGATCGAAGTTGTGAGCTATTCGACAGCAGAAGACCGCATAAAGGGCTATCTGCGTGATCTTTTCCGCTTTTGCTCCCTCTATGTCTATCGTAACGAGCAAGACAATCCTTTCCGCTGCGACCTTTTTCTTGCCGAGAACCCGCTTTTCGCCTCGGCCTTCGAAGATCCTGAGGAACGCGGGGAGCTGGCCGAATTTTGCTTGCCGTATGATTTGTGGAATCCCGTGATTTCCTTGCTAAACGAGGAAAGTACCGACGTGCAAACGCTGCGAAAACTGGCATTTGCCCATTATAAACTGAAAAATTTCGAGAAGGCTGTGAGCATTCTGGAGGCCGCCCTGCAAATCGATGCGAATAATTACGAGGTTCTTCACGATTTGGCACGACTTTGCAACGAACTAGACCGCAATGAGGAGACTTTGACCTATTTGGTGCAGATGGAAGCACTGAAACCGGAGGACGAACAACTGCTTTTCCGCATAGCGATCGGCTATGCAAGGTTGGAACTCTACGAAGAAGCGCTGACCTATCTCTACAAGCTGGAGTATTTATTTCCCAACAACCTAAGAGCTCAACGCGTGAAGGCTTTGTGCTTGTTCTGCCTGCGGAGATTTGCAGAGGCCGAACCGCTTTTAGAAGCACTGCTCGATGCCGACGTGGAACCGCTCCCGCTCTTTGAGGAAAACAAGGAAAAGCAACTCGAAAACTGGGTAAAAATCAAGTCGGGAGACTACTTCCACGCAGCGCACAACGCCTGGTCGCTCGGCAAAGTGCCCAAAGCGATAGAATATTACATGAACGGACTTTCGATCCAAGGCAAGAAGCGTGCGGAAGTCGCAGTTTTCCATGATAATGCTGAGGAGCTGACCGCCGCCGGTTGGCAGGAAGTAGACTATTCATTGATCTGCGATCTCGTGAACCGCGAGCTGGAGAAATAAACGTCGCTTCCCCATTACATACAACGGCAGCGGGAAAGCAGTAGTTCACAACAGCGCGAAACGTGCTCCCGATCATCCACCAAAAGCCCATCGCTCACAAATGAGCGATGGGCTTTTCATTTGGACTTGCGCCTTCAGTCTGCGACCATCCGCTTCGAAAAGTACGAGAGTAGGGTAGTCGCAACGCAAAACCACGGGAGGTTCACTCAACGTAGAGCACCAGGCCCTTGAGATACTCGCCTTCCGGGTGATAAATGTTGATCGGATGATCGGCGGGTTGGTGCAGTTGATGCAAAATGCGCACATGTCGCCCACTTTGCGCCGCCGCCGTGAAAACGGCCAAGCGAAACTGGTCCTTGTTGACCGCTTGCGAACAGGAGAAGGTGAAGATGAGGCCCCCGGGCTTGATTTTTCGGAACGCAATGGCGTTGAGTCGCGTGTAACCCTTGAGGGCGTTGCGCAGCGCATCCTTGTGCTTGGCGAAAGCCGGGGGATCCAGCACAATCAGATCGTAGTTACTGCCCGCGCGATCGAGAAATTTGAATGCGTCTTCGGCGTAGGCTTCGTGCCGCTCGTCATTCGGAAAATTGAGCGCGATGTTGGCCTCCGTTAGTCGGATGGCTTGTTCGCTGGCATCCACGCTGTGCACGCATTCAGCGCCGCCGCGCATCGCATAAACCGAGAAACCACCGGTGTAACAGAACATGTTCAACACCGAACGCCCGCGACTGTACTGTTCGAGCAGGCTTCGGTTGTCTCTTTGGTCCACGAAAAAACCAGTTTTCTGGCCTTTAAGCCAGTCAATATGGAATTTCAAACCATTCTCAAGGGCGACATTTTCTTCCGTGTTGCCGCGCAAGAAGCCATTTTCCTGCTTGAGATCAGCTTTGTAGGGGAGTGTCGTCTCACTTTTGTAGTAGATGTTGCGCACCGCTCCGTCGGTTGCTTCGAGCAGCGCGTCGGCAATGGCCTCGCGGTCGCAGTGCATCCCCACAGAGTGGGCTTGCATCACCGCCGTTTCACCAAAAATGTCGATGATCAAACCGGGTAAGCGATCGCCTTCGCCGTGCACCAGTCGATAAATGCCGTTCTCCTCAGGGTTAACGTTGAGTTGCAGCGCTTTTCTCATGCGGAAAGCCTCTCGCAAGCGGGTCACCCAAAAACGGTGGTCGATGGGCTCATCGCGGAAGGTGAGTACACGCACGGCGATGGACCCAATTTGGTAATGTCCGCGGGCGATAAAAGCTCCGTCGGCATCAACGATGTCCACCAGTTCCCCTTCTTGGGGCAGGGGAGCGCGATTTAGCGTTCCGCGCAGGGCCCCCGAAAAGATCCAAGGGTGAAAACGTTTGAGACTTTCGGATTTTCCGCGGCGAAGTTGAAATGTTGTCATTGAATCTCTGGTTTTGGAGTGCTTTTTTCGGGAGAAATAAATACGATACTGATTTTCAGGTGGTAGTGTAAATATCGAGCGGTTTTACGCACACTTTCTCGTTTGTCGGCGTGCTTATCGATGAATTATGTAGGAAGTGAATGCTTAGCTGGTGGGCTATGTTTAAGTGTTCTCAGTTTTGCTCACCTTATATATGAGGTGAGCAAACCGCGCAAGCCAAGGTTGCAAGTTGGCGGAAAGGTTGCAAGCTAGCAATGCAAGCTCAAAGGTAAGGGCGGGGCAATGATGCTCTGCCCCTTTCTTATAGTTGTGCTTTGATTCCGCGTGATGCCATGTATCGATCGCGGAGGGGAATGGCTAATACCTCGCAGACGATGGCGGTGGACAAACCAATTTTGCCGTTTCGTGCGTCTTCACACGCTTTGGCGGTGACTTCGTTATGGGGACGGAGCGTGGAGAGTATCGTGATGTTCATACTGTACTCTATACAGACGCGTAAATGCACTTTTGCCCGCGCGACCAGTTTGCAAATTCCGCGTTTTCCATTCTCCACGATGTGTGCTTGTTCGGCCGTGGGTATGGCGCTGATTGAATGGGGAAATTGTGCGTCTGTGTTTCGCCGTTGTAGTAGTCGCCCTCTTCGGGCAGGCGATCCTCGGTGAGATCTTTTTCATCAAGAGGCGACAAAATTAAACGCTCTTCTCCGTCGGGGGTTACGCGAAAGTACTCGCCCGGAATTTCGGGATTGGTGAATATGGCTCTTAAATCAACGCGCCTCGATAGGTATTCGGATAGCCTACGGGGGCTAATTCTTATGGCCGTGCAGTCGTACTCGTCGGGAATAGAACTCAACAAACACAAGTAGAGACTTTCCACTGCATCTGTTGCGGTGAAAAGAATAGGCTCATCGTAAAAGACGAGTACCTGTTTTGGATTGATTGTTCTCATTATCATATAGTATTGTGGCCTCCGATATGTCGTAGGCCGTTGTTCGCCACCACGAGTAATGCTTCTTATTATGTCCGGTCTGTGCCACAACCCCATCTTTGGGGCGTATTGTCACACGGGCTATGACGGTGTTTTTGTTCTTGAACGGCGGCTTTTTACGTAATTCTTCAGCTTCTTTCTTAGTGGAAAAGATAGAGACGGCTCTCGCTTGACATTCGTCAACCTTAAATATCCTCGTGGGATATCGCTTGCGGTGTGAGAAGAAATCAGATTCGCAGGCGGGATCACCAGCAACAAGTCTGTAAAAGCTCTCTCCGTTGCATTGATAGGCTTCCTCTGGTGGGCAGCTTTCAGGGAGATCTTCGCTCCATTCGTAGTTGTGGTTCATTGTTCGTTTCTATGGCATAACGAATCGAAGCACCAATTGCTCCGAGATCATTCTTTGTTGTCGAGCTTGTCTTCTACTCGTTTGATATCCGCTTTGAGTTCGTCGCGTACGTCTTTCATTTGGTGACTGAGCCATGCAAATCCCGCGCCCATTGCGGCGAGTATCGTAACGGCCAGCATCAATTCGTAGTTCATATCGTCGGGGTGTTTATTTTTCTGTTCGCTTCCTCCACCACTTGATTACTTGCACAGCTGAAAGATCCTTCTCAAAATAGAGATCAACGGGGAAACCACGCTCATCCTTATCGATCTTCGCTTTATAGCCTACAAATCGAGGCCTTTCGTCTTTCTCTAAGTTCATTTTACACAGCTCCTTATACATAGCCAGGAATAATGTCGCATCGTTTCCCAAGTCAGAAACTTCTCTCTCCTCTTCCTTTGTGTATTTTCGATCTTTCACGGTGTAGTTAATACTATCTATCTTTGAAAGATTCTCATATAGCATGATAGAAACTCCGTGCGCGTCGAGGAAGTCTTTGACGCTGTCGAGTTTCTCAATGTGCGGCAACCCTTTTTTGTCGAGCAGAGCATTTGCTTTGTCCAGATTCTTCTGTTCTTCTGATTTGCTACAACCCGCAACAATGAAAGATGCGAGAAGGAGTACGAGGTATGTAAAGATAAATCTTTTCATGGTTCAAGAGATAGGTGAGTTCTTATTTGCGTCGTTTGCGACCGGTCGTGTAGGGACTACTGTGTGTCATTTTTCGGCTTCTCTTTTTTGCATTACGAGAAAGATGCTCGCACACACCCCAAGCCGAACGCACCACTTTATCGATTTCGTTGTTTTGTTTCCTTTTGGGCGTCCTTTTGCTTGATGAGTATTGGCGTTTGAGTTCTGCCGTTCGTCTTAGTCGTTCCCGTTCTTCTGGGGGAGTCGTAAGATAGAAGTATGCGACTAGGATAATGAAAAGCCCTGCTAAGATAAGGATTATAATTTGTGCTGTATTCATTGTTATGCCATTCTTTTTATTGATACGAACCCAGCAACGCGGAAGATTTTGTGGATGAGGTCTGCTTGTATCTTCATATCGGCGTAGCGTGTTTTGTCGGGGTTGTCGGAAATGCAAGTAATAATCGCGTCTTCAGTGTATCCGCTCGCGACGAGTCGTTTTACCATTCGCTGAGAGTCTCGGGTGACAACAAGATATATCTCCCCATTGATGATCGTCTGCACCTCTCTGGGGCGGACTACCACGATGTCTCCGCTCTGTGCGGTGTTGAGCATCGAATCTCCGGTGAGGTTGAGTCCGAAACATCCCTCAAATCCCGGCACGTTGATGTATTTGTATGGAGCGTTTATCTCGTTGTTTTCGAATAAACCGTCTCCGGCCGACGCGTCAAGCTCGTAGTACCATTTCACGGCGTTCTTTTCATTGAGTTCCGTTTGTGCCTGTAGTTCGATGGTGGCGGGTATCGTCTGCGAAGAGCCGTCATTGAGCATTTGGCCTTTGCCAGTTAAGAGCCATTCAGCACTAATTGTGTCATTAAAGGCCGACCCGAATCGTTTCAAAAATGATTCCGTGAGCACACCTTCCGTGCCGCTCAGAGCCTTTGCTACATTCGGGCGTGTCGCGCCAATTCGGTCGGCAACATCTTGCTGCTTTTCGATTATCTTCTTGAATTTCAGATAGTCGTAGGCTTGATTCAGTCTTGTTTTGGCACCAGTATCCATAGCGTGAATGTTAAAAACACAACGAAGAGCACGTTTTGTACTCAAAGTATTTTGTTTGAAGCACATGATGTGCTATCTTTGCACTGTAATCAAACGTAAGCTACAAGCGCAAGCGGCGCAACTTGTTGAAAACAACGACAAAACGCCGCAAAAGAATACGCAAATATCCGTATTTCCCGCGATACAGCAAAGCGAAAGCCGCGGAAAAACAAGCATTCAAAAAGAAAGAAACAATGACAACCGCACTCGACTTCATCATCAAGCAAGCGATCAACCGCAAGTCAGAAGCCATGGAGGCTCTCGTTAACAACGTCAATAGGGATGAGCTTTCCGAAGGAGAGCTGCTCCATCTCTGGCAAAAACTGACCGTAGCCTCAGAAGCCGGTATCCGCATCTGGAAGACGTTAGATGACAAGGCCGCAGTTCTTGAAGCGCTCGAATGCATTGAAGATTATACCGCCTACGCAAACAAGATGATTGCCTTGCACGGCGAAGGCGAAGCAAAGGAAGCGGCAGAACGCTACTTCGAACATAGCGAAGGCTGGATCTAATCAACGGCCACGCGAACGCAAAACAAACATTCAACAAAGCAAGACAATGGAAGCACTGATTTTAGAAAGACTGGAAGAAGGTATCGACGCATTCTTCGTGGAAGCAATGGACGAATTCCAGAAGATAAGAGACGAGATCCACCTCGACGAGGAGAAAGCAAAGCAGCTCGAAATCAAAGAATCCGACTGCACAGAAGCGATTCGCGCACTGAAAGATCTTCATTACTCGGGAAGATGGGAGAAAGAACAACACAGAGTGGTCTTCTACAACGGGAAAATCTACGAATACAGCTGGTTTATCAAAAATCTGCTCGTGTCGAACACACCGCGATCGTTGAAAGACGGCGAGATCCGACGCTACGCAGAGATCCAGGCCAAACGAACGAATGCTTTGATTAAGAAGATCAGAGTTATCGATAGTTTTAGAGATGTGAATCTCCGAATCTTTCTTCTATCGGCATTCAACCGACGCGTAGTTATCCCCGTGTCGCTTCATCTCCGCAGCGCTGTCAAAATGAAGAATTACGATGCCGCAGAGCGCTATCTCCATCTCATAGCTCCCGGTTTGGTCTTCTTCGAACATCTTTTCGCCGACAAAGAAACGGAATGAACCGCTAAGAAGTGATCACGTCGCATACAATACGGATTTAAGTTCGCAAATACCTTGAGATACCAAGTACTCTAATCGCCGCGCTGTGTGGGGGACACGCTCCCCCGCACACCGGCAAAACAACAACCGCAAACAATGGACCACAAAGAACTTGTCACCCGATTTACTAAAGCCTGCTACCGCTTCGAAGCGATACAGGAAGACCTTGATATTCTACTCTTCGATACGGACGATGAGATTAAGGCGAGCGAATACGAAGACTTGGCCAACCAAGCGGCGGAGATTGTTTTGAAGTTGAGCGCAAACGGCAACAACGTGGGCGAAAACTTCTACCGCTACTACGTGGAGCGTTTGGAATACATCATCGACTATTTCCGCGCGCTGCTCGACTACGAAGAAACACCCCTTGCAGAAGACGAACCTAACGAGCTCGACGACGAACCCGGCGAGGAGGTTGGCTTTGAGGGTTTCCCCGCCGACTGTGCGTTTCCGCCCCCGCCGCCTTTTGTATTAAAAAAATGGGAGTTCAAGTCTACCCCAACCGCCAAGGACGAAGAGAACGCCGCGACCGATGAGGGCGCCGCCGTGGAGGAAGACGACAGCGAAGACGAGCAGTCCGACGAGGGCGACAACGAGAACGACGCCCAAGCCGCCGAAAGCGATGAGGCTGCAGACGACACCGCCGCGGGTGCTCCCCTTTCTCCATGCAAAAAGCCGTTCGGTTTGTTAAGTTTTCTCGGTTTGAATAGACTCTCCTCGGAAGACCGCGAACGCGTGCGTGACACGTTTGTCATGTGGTACGACATTAACGAAGTTATCGGGCGAAATCCAGAAGACCCCAATCTTTTCCCAGCAGCCGAAATCTTAGAATTCAAGGAGAATGCTTTTAGCGAGTTCGAATATGACATGGAATTCGGGAAAGAACATCTCATTTTAGTCGATGAGCAGGAAATCCGCGCAGCGATAGAGGATGCAATCGACGCCATTCCGGGCTTCCGCGACTCCGAAAAATTCAAGAATCTCATCGAACTATGTCCAAGCTACAAAGAAATAGAACAATGAAACAGCTACTCGACACCTTCGGCCAGTGGGGCTTCTTCGCTCTGCACACGGTTCTTCTCCTTCTCGCCTCCTTTTTGGTCGGCTTAGAAATTGAATGCCCCGTGATTCCTTGGATTGTATGGAAAGCTGCGGGAGTTATCGGAATTTACTTGTGGGCTTTCATTGGGAAACGGGCACTTTTAGCCGAAATGTTCCCCACTTCTGTGGCTCGTTTTTTTGCCTACATGAAAGAACACGTGAACACCGAAGACGAATAACACACGGCGCGCCGCCCAATTCTTTGCGTTGTTGGGTAATGGGTAGTTCCACCGGGCGGCGCGCCCCTTTTTCTAACCCTAAAACAAATTCAAATTATGAGTACAATATACTTAGAATTGCCGGTGGACACCGACGAAGTCCTCGACAACGTGTGCCGCGCCGACGAAGAGGACTTCCTCCTCGATGCTCTCGAAAACTTTGAAAGCGATAACGTAACCGCCGCTTTACGCGAATTCTTCAGATCACAAAGGGAACGAGGCGCGGCGCTCCCCGATTTCGTAGACGCTGAAAAGTTATGAAAACTATTTCCCTAACCACGGATGTGGCAATTGACGACGTCCTCAAGAGCGTGGAAGACGCGAAAGAACAGGACTTTCTCATCGAGGTTTTTAGTCGTTTTCGCAGAAAGAACATAGACGCCGCCATTCGCCTGTTCTACCGAGATATAAGAGCATACGCCGCCATAGCCCAGGACTTCAAATTAAATGATCGCTACAGGTGGATGCACAAACCTCTATACGGGGAGGAACTTCCCGATTTTGTGAACGCTAATAAGTTATGAGTGCAGACAGCACCCACCCCTACACCTAAAACAATTAGAAGACATGAATACAATACAACTGAACGCCACGCTCGAGATTGAGGACATAGTCAACAGCGTGGAAGAGAACAAAGAAATCGACTTCCTCGGGGAGCTGCTCGGCGCTTTTGACGACGCGAACGTGGAGGAAGCCTTTCGAATCTACATCGACAAACAGATAGCGAGAGGGAAGGGGATCCCGGCGTATGTGAATCCCTCGAAGCTGTAACGACATAGCGCGCCGCCGATGCTTCACGTCGTGAAGGGTTGGGAGAGGCCATTCGGCGGTGCGCATACAGACAACCTCCATTGTTTTATTTCTTTTCTGACCCCGCGCCACGTCGCGACGACGCTGCAAGGGGAAACGGCGAGCCAAGGAAGAGGGCATCATCAATTTAGTGCAAGGACGTTCCTTCGCCGCGGGGTTCGACTCCCCGCCTCGCCACAACTTCTATGGTTTATGATTTATACTGATTGTTCATTAGATCCGGTTGCCTCCTGCTCGTGAGAGTCGGAACAGCCACGACCACGGAGGGTGCGCAGCGGTGCATCTTCATCGGAAAGGGGAAGGAGGTTTATGTCCTCATCTGCGTAATAGGTTCCTCCCCTCGGCGGTTCGACTCCGCCCGTGGTCACAATAATTTCAACGTATGAAAGGAAAAGAAGAAAGAGCCCGCATCACGGCGTATCTCCGTGAACCGACCGATCTGCGACGAGTGGAAAAGGTCAGCCGCCAGATGATACGCGACATCAAGACGGGCGAAAAAGTGAGATTCATTCTCCCCGACATTCGCGCAGTGGAAAGCACTCGCGCCGCGATTACATTTATGACTCGCTACCAAAACGAGCGCCTCGTTTACCAAACAGACGGCGTAAATCGCTGGGTGACCATCGCCCGCCCCGACGAGTCGTTCGACAAACAAGTCCCCTAACACACGCAACAATGGAACAAGCGATCATCATCTCAGCCGCTGACCTGCAAGCGATCGTCAAGAACGCCGTGAATGAAGCCCTCGAACAGCACGAACAGCGCAAGACCGCCGAATCCTCGGAGAAGGTCTTCGGGCTACGAGGTATCGCAAATTTGTTCGGGTGCTCCATCGTAACGGCTCTCAAGTACAAGAACACATTCCTCGCCCCCGCCGTTCGGCAGATTGGCCGAAAGATTGTCACCGATACTGCCAAGGCGCAGCAGCTTTTTGCCCAACACGCCGAGAAGGAAAACCGAGAACTCAGAAGCATTGTATGATCTACCCACTAATCGACACCAAGGGGAGATGCCTCACCCACGCTCTGATCGTGAAACCGGCACCGCGTTTCGAAGAGCGAAAAGAATTCATCTTCAAATTCTCCCGCAACCCGCACGTCTGGTTCATCCGTTCTCACATTCGGAAAGCCAACGGAACGGCACAACTCTACTTCCGAGTTGAGAAGTCCCCCGAGGGCACAGAGATGCTCCGCAAGATACCCCGAGACGCACGCGCCGCGTTCGCCCGCACCCACGTCGAGCTGTTGCCCATCGCCCCAGGCGCTCTTCACGAATACGAACTCTAATCACCCCGCACCGCTATGTATTTCGAATATGAAAACGATTCTCTCGTAAAGAGTCGCATCCACGACGGCACCTCCGACGAACTGGCCGACATCGTCGAGATGCTCGAAGACGACATGTTCGACGTGCTGCACACAAGCCCCGAGGAACTCGACGACGAGCGATTCCGGCTCCTGGGCGAAACGGACGACGAATATGAGCCCATCGAAGAAGGGACGCTCCTTGCCGGCGAAGAGGAAGCGCGCGCACTGTATCTCCTTTTGGTCGATCTGCACAAACGCGCCAAACAAGCGCTGGTCGAGCGCGAAGCCTCGGAGGAATACGACCGACAGATTCGCGCCGATCAGGTGAACGACTACTCCGATCGCTGTTGCCCACAACCCATATACTACATATAAATGACAAACGGCGAATTTTCCGCCCTGCTTGCCCACCGCGCAGACTTCAACGCCCTGCTTTTCCGCATCGCACTCCGCGAACGCAAAAACCCCGAAGAGGTGATGCGAGAGTTTGAAGCCCTGCGACACCGAGAACTAAAAACCATCACACACCCAAAATAAACACGCTATGTCACTCATCAAAAATCCCTCCGAAATCACCGCCCCCGCCACCTGCAAACTCTTGCTTTACGGCAAGGCCGGCACGGGCAAAACCACCCTCGCGCTCTCCGCTCCCGCTCCTCTGCTGCTCGACTTCGACGGCGGCGTGCAACGCGTCAACAGCGCGCACCAAACGGACACGGCGCAAGTCTCCGATTGGAACGACGTGAAAACGCTGCTCCAATCGCCCGCCGAACTCGCCCCCTATCGTTCCATCGTCGTGGACACCGTCGGGAAAATGATGGACTTCATCATTCGCCACGTCTGCGGAACGCAGCAGCCCCGCATTCAACAATGGGGACGAATCAACGGGGAGTTCAAATGGTTCACGGCGGCACTTGCCGGTTTGGGCAAGCATTTGGTTTTCGTCGCCCACCAAGACACCCGAAAGGAAGGCGAAGACACGATCTACATCCCCGCCCTGCGCGAAAAGAACTACAACGACATCGTAACCGACCTCGACCTTATGGGCTTTGTCGAGATGCGCAGTGAGCGCGGCGTCCCGGTTCGCACCGTAACGTTCGACCCCACGTCGCGCAACGACGGGAAGAACACGTGCAATCTCCCCTCGAAACTGGATCTCCCCGTCGTGCTCAACGCCGCGGGCGAAGTGATTGCCGAAAACGACTTCGCCGAACGCAATATCATCGGCGCGTTTCTCGCCCGTCGCAAGGCCGACGTGGAGAAAGCAAAGGAATACACCGAAGCCCTCGCCGCGCTGAAAGAAGACGTAACACTGCTCACCGACGCCGCTTCGGCCAACGATTTTGTAGCCCGCATCGACAACTACAAGAAGCACGGCGGCTCGCTGTTCTTCAAAGCCAAGGAGTTGTTCCGTACGAAAGTGCGCGATTTGAAACTCAACTACGACAAGGAGAGCAAGACCTACACCGACGCAACCGCATAAGCTGACATTGCGTATTTGATGGGAGGGGGCGGCCGATCGCCCGCCGAAAGACCGCCCCCGTTTCCCCAAAACCAGCCCACTATGATCAAGTATAAAATCTATCCCACGCTCCTCGATGCGTTCCGCCGCTACCGACACGCCTACGAACTCTGGGAGGACTACTACGGATTTAGCGAAGACCCGAAGCACACGGCCGAGGAGTTCGAACAGAAATGCCTCGATGAATTGCTCGACAAGATCAATCGCAAGCCGCTCGAAGACACCACTGCCGCCGATCGCGGCACGTGCTTCAACGAGATTATCGACAGCATCGTGACCGGCCGCCCCTCTGAACGCATCAACGTCGAGCGTGTAGAGGTGGAAACCTCCGCCGGCACTGTTCTTTTCCTCGATGCCCGAATGAAGGACACCTCGGGCATAACCTATCGCTTTCCCGCAGATTTTTGCCGACGCATCGCCGCTCCCTACCGTTCGACCGAGAGCACACCGCAGCAGTTTCTCGAAGGGGTGGTATCTCTCCCCGAGGGCGACGTTCTGCTCTACGGTTTCGCCGACTACATCACCCCGACGGGTATCTCAGATTTGAAGGTGACAAAGAAATTCACCGTCGGGAAGTTTCGACACAACTGGCAGCACATCGTTTATCCCTATCTCGCGGCGAAAATGGGCGTGCCGCTCACTCGATTCACTTACGACGTGGTGCTCGCCGTGCCCGCCAAACGAAACGACGAGCACGCCCCCGAATGCTACACCACGCTCGAACGCTACACCGACGTGTACAATTTCGACCCGATCGAAGACGCGCGCCGCCTCGAGCTTGAACTTTCGGAGTTCATCGCCTTTCTCGAAGCCCACCGCGCACAGATCACCGACAAAAAGATTTTTGCAGAAGACTAACAGCAATACAAGATGGATCTACTCGGAATACTCTACGAAATCGACCCGGTCGAGACCCGCAATTTCAACGGCGCCGACGGGCAACCCCGCGAGTATCGGTTTTGCGAAGCGGTGATCGATTGTTCGGCATACAACAAGATGACCGGCGAACGCTATGAAAATCTCGTTCCCGTCGTTTTCAGCGGCAAATCGCTCGACCAGCTTGCGAACTTCGCCCCCGGCTCACGTGTCATAGTGTCGTGTCATCCCAAAGGCGGGAGTTTCACCCCACCCGAAGGGGGGAAAGCCCGCCGCTACGTCAAAATCCGCGCCTTTGGTATTAAGCTTTTCGCCGATCCTCCGCAGGCACCGAGTTCTCCTGCGCCGCCGCTCCCATCCGCACAGCGACAAACGCCACTGCCCGCGGCGCCGGCACCGCAACCCGCCGCAGATTCTGACGATCTCCCGTTCTAACAACTCCTCGGAATGAAACACACGGCGATTCTTTCGGCTTTGGCCGAACCGACAGCGGGGAGGCTGCGCTACGACATTGCGCCCTCGGTGCTTGATGCGCTGATTCACTACCTGCGCGAGGCTTCTGTGTTCTACGAAGCGCATTCACCGGCACGATCCGATCTCAACCGCGCGCGAATACTCCGCAACCTTGCGCGAAAACTCTCCGCCAAACGGGGGAAAACTCCCGCTTTTTCAACGAAAACCCGCAACCAATGTTCAGATACACCCTCGAATTAACTCAATACAACCGTCGCGACGAACAAAATTTTGTTCCGCTGCGGCTCTTTCTCGAAACATCGCCCGTCGGAGAGTACGTTTGCACAGTGCAACGAAAGCAGCGCCGAAGGACTACACCGCAAAACAAATATCTCTGGGGCGTTGTTTACCCGATGCTTTTAACGGGTTTGCAGCAGGCGGGATGGGAGTTCACAAACTGCGAACAAGTTCATCAATTTTTCAAACAGCAAGTGGCCGGCGAACACATCATCAACTACAAAACGGGCGAAGTCGTGACACTCCCCAACTCGACGGCCGCGATGACCACCCTCGAATTCGAAACCTATGTCGACCGCCTGCGCCGCTACGCTGAACAATATCTCAACATCGAAATCCCCGAACCACAAAACGAAACACTACAATGAAATACTACGAATGTAAGACCAATGTAGAAAAGGTCAATGACGAAGGCCAGAAGGTCGGAAATCGTTTTTCCTACCTCGTTCAGGCCGACAGCTGCACACGCGCCGAGCAGTTGGTGAAAGCCGAATATGAGAATGCCGCCGCATTGGTGGTCGTTACGGACGTAGTCGGCCGAAAGTTCAACGAACTGATCACCGACAAGTGCGACGCCCCCGAATTGAAGTATTACAAAATCGTCTACACGATCACCACGCTGGATGATCGCCGAGGTTTCGAATTCGACAAGAAAGAAGCCGCGCTCGTGGCCGCCGAAAAGCTGACCGACGCAACGGCCTTACTCTTTGAAAAGTTCGACAAGTCAATGCACAAGCCCGTACTCCTTTCGGTCGTTGAAACGCCGATTGTCGAGTTCATCAAAGACACAAACGAAGAAACGCCCGCCGCTTGATGCAAGACCCCGAACACCGACTGCAATGCGCCTGCGTCCGCTGGTTCAGATACCAATACCCGCAACTCTCCTCGCTCCTCTTTGCTGTTCCGAACGGCGGACGAAGAGACCCAGTGACGGGAGCACGTCTGAAAGCCGAGGGCGTGGTCGCAGGAGTCTCGGATCTCATTCTTTTCCTCCCCTCTGACAAGCACCACGCGCTTTGCATTGAGATGAAGACCCCGAAGGGTCGGCAAAGTTCCTCGCAAAAGGAATGGCAGCAGCAGGTGGAGCGATACGGATACAGATACGAAGTGATCCGCGACTTCTTAGAATTTGAGAAGCTCGTCAAATCCTACATACAAGAAGTCTGTAGCAATTTCGATGGCTTCCTTCGTCTCATGAGTTTAGATAAGCGAAACAAAAAGGTGGTTTCAGACTTTCAAGATCTTGGCCAACACCATGGTTTCCTATTAAGAAACCCCGAAGTACACGCTCGACTCGTGGCGATGTACAAACGAAATAAAACCACACAATGAACACATAGTCATGGCACGCCCTACCAAATTGGGGCTGGACTATTTCCCACACGACACGCACACAGATCAAGATACCGCGCTCGCCCTAGTCGAAGCCGAATTTGGTCTTGAGGCGTACGCCGTGTACTTCAAACTTCTCGAGTTCATCTACTCGCAAGGGTACGCAATCCCATGGGGTCCCGATGAGTGTCTATTATTCGCAAAGCGGATAGGTGCCTTCGGCGTTTCATCGAGGATTTCAGAGATCATCAAGGGGTTGGTTAGGCGTTCTCTCTTCGATGGGAGGGTTCTTAACTCGTTCCAGATCCTGACGTCGGCAAGCATACAAGCCCGATGGCTAGAGGCCAAGCGCAAGAAGGTAGAGGACATCGACAAGCGTATCCGATTAGTTACCGACAATCGGACAGCCCCCGAAGTATCTGCACCCGAAATCGGGGTTAATACACCCGAAAATAGGGTTTTTGCAGCAAAAACCCGGGTTTCTACGGTAAAAACCCCCGTTTCTGCAGAAATAACCCCACAAAGTAAAGTAAAGGAAAGTAGAGTAGAATATACTTCTTCTCCTTACGTAGAAGAAGTACGTCCGTCTTCCGACGGCGCGCCGCCCGAAGAGGAGGAAAGATTTTCGGACGAAACGCGAAAAGAGTCCGTGCCGGCTGAGGCTCTCGACTTGAAAGCGTTTGCCGACTTCTTCAACAAGACCATGGCGGCGCAGGGTGCACAGATTCCACAAGTCCGCGCCATTCCGCCTAAAAGCAAGCGCACGACTTTCCTGCTCGCCCGTCTTCGCGAATACGGCAAAGAAGCCCTCGCCGCGGTGGTGAAGAAAGCGGCGGCGTCCGATTTTCTCAACGGCGGCGGCTCCCGCGGTTTCGTCGCAGACTTTGAATGGCTCTTCCGCCCTAACAATTTCCCCCGCATCTTAGAGGGAACGTATGACAACCGACCGCAGCAGTCCACAACTCAACTCACACACCATGGCACAACCGCAAAATCTGTCGACGATAATAGAGCGCGGCAACGGGAACGCGGCGAGTATTTCGACGACGTGCTCACCCGCCTTACCTACGGCAAGGGCTAAAGCGCGCGAATACATCACGGAAAATTACCCCTCCTACGTTCAGACGCTGTTCGCAGCGCGGCCGTTGGAATGCTATATGGGAAACGCACCGACATTGAAGCGTGTAGGCCGCGAATGTGGCGACGAGTTTGTCGTGGCGTGGCTCTGCAAACAGCTTCACGAGTATGTAAAGACGCTTTCGACGGCCGACCAACTTAGCACGGACGATATTCAAAACCTCGCACTCGTGATTTATTCAACTTACTCCTCGCTGAACCTCGCCGAGGTCATGCTCTTCTTCTCGCGCCTTGCCGCCGGCATCTACGGAATTGTGGGATACAACAGCGTGCGCGGCGAGAACATCACGGCGCGGATACGCCAATTCCTCGAAGACCGCCGCCGGGAGCTTGACCGATACGAACGACAACGCGATGAACTGCAGCGGCGGGCAGAGGAAGAGCGGCGAAAGCTGCACGCCGTGGACTACAGCACCTATAAATCGCTCCTGGCGAAGTTGGCCGCCGAGCGTTTTGCCGGTGATGAAGATGCCGCTCGTGCGTATCTTGCGGCGCATCCTCGCGAATTTGACGCACACCGCGCTTTTCAAAGCGGACACGAATAATTCATCAAAGCAAGCAGCAAACGCTGTCAGCGGCGAAATAAACAAGCAATGCGCTGTTTTCAGCGCGATAATCTCCAACAAAAAGTATGACACACAAAAAGAAAACCCCGAAACCGGCTCAGCACCTCACCGCCGAACGCTTGCATGATCTCGCCCGCAAGTGGAAACGAGCCCAAAGCGCCGAGCGCGCCGTGGCGCTCTTCACCTATTCGCCCGAATACGGCGTGCAGACTGCCGTATTGGGCTGCGATGAGCATCTCACCGAAATTGTAACGAGCGGCGTGCGCTTGTGTCTCGCCTCTCAACTCCGAGCCACGGAACCCGACGCGCACATTTCCATCGCTCCCGAAGACACGCCCGCGCAGAAGTCCGCGAACTTCTGGCAGCGTCTGCGCACGTGGTTTCTTCCGTTCAACATCAAGTAATCTTCAATAGAAATGAGAGATATTTTGTTTAGAGGCCGTGACTACCACGGAATTTGGCGATATGGCAATTTATGCCATTACAAAGAAGAGAGTCCTGTTCCCGAGACGACGGAGTGCTATGAACAATACACTATTAATACATGTAGCGAGGAATTCGAGGTTATCCCCGAAACCATAGGGCAGCTCGTTTGGAAATCGAGCGATGGTACTCACGAAGTCTGGGAAGGGGATATAATTGAGTGTCGACTCTTTGGAGTTTACCCCAGCATTTGCATGGCGGTTTGGGATATAAACTCCTTATCCTTTCGTCTTCGCTGGCCAGGACAAATACAATACCGCTCAAAATATTCCTTCGTTGACTTCTTGGGAAACTTGTTTGCCGAAGGAGAAGGTGTAGTTATTGGCAACATACACGACAATCCTCGTCTTTTTAATGAAGACAAGAAGAAGCCCGAAGACTTCAAAGAGACAGAATCGTAAAAACATCCCTATGCAAGTAATCAAATTCCGAGGCCGCTCCATCGCCGACGGCTCAATCGTTTACGGCGGCGTGTTGCAGTACGCCACCGCCTCCTACATCGTTCAACCCGACACGCGCCACGCCGACGCATCACCGCGCTGCATTGAAGTGTACCCCGATTCGGTGGCGCAATACATCAATGTGAAGACTGTGGACGGCGACGAAATCTACACCGGCGACGAGGTGAGCTACTACGATATGAACAACGAGGAGACACGCCGCGGCATCGTACGATACGATGAAGAAACAGCGGCTTTCTACGTTGCCGGCGTCCTTCAAATCCCCGTGTACTTTGAGCCCCATTTCGAATACAAACTAATTTCAAAACAATGACAGCAACAGAATACGAACAACAAGCCCACCGCACCATTGCCGGCCACGCGGCAGAGAACATCGTCTATCTTAGTTTTGGTTTGATGGCTGAGGCGGGCGAAGTGGCGGACAAGATCGCAAAGGCCGTGCGCCGCGACGAAATCGAAATCGACAACAACGAGATTTTCTTTGTCCGCGGGAACTGTTTCCAATTCAGGGACAACATCGTGGACGAACTTGGCGACGTGCTTTGGTTCGTTGCAATGTTGGCGCGCCGCCTCGGCTTTAGTCTTGAAGAAGTGATGCGCCGCAATCTCGACAAACTCGCCGACCGACAAAACCGCGGCGTGATTATCGGGGATGGCGATAAGCGATGAGCCCGCAGTTGCGACGCAGTTACATAGAAATCACACAGAAGTGCCCCGCGAATGCGGCAAATTCGTGTTCGCGGGGACTCTCACAGTTACATCCCGATTACATGAAACAATACATCGACCTACTCGACCACATCGTCAAGAACGGCGTGCACAAAGACGACCGAACGGGCACAGGGACGCGCTCCGTGTTCGGCTACCAAATGCGGTTCAATCTCGCCAACGGATTCCCATTGCTCACCACAAAGAAACTACATTTCAAAAGCATTGTCTACGAGTTGCTGTGGTTCATTCGCGGAGATACATACATCGATTACCTACACGAGCACGGCGTGCACATTTGGGACGAATGGGCGGACGAGTACGGAAGACTCGGCGAAATTTACGGCTATCAGTGGCGCAAGTGGCCTACTTCATACGGTGGGCACATTGACCAACTCGACCGCGTTGTGCGCGAAATCAAGACGAACCCCAACAGCCGCCGACTCGTAGTCAGCGCGTGGAACGTCGAATCGTTGGATAAAATGGCGCTCCCTCCGTGCCACCTCCTTTTTCAGTTCTACGTATCGGAAGGCCGTCTCTCGTTGCATCTCTACCAGCGAAGTGCCGACGTGTTCCTCGGCTTGCCTTTCAACATTGCCTCCTACGCGCTCCTCACGCACATGGTGGCGCAGATTTGCGACCTCGAAGTCGGCGATCTCATTATATCGATCGGCGACGCGCATCTTTACGTCGACCACATCGAGCAGGCGAACTTACAGCGCCACCGCACACCGCGTTTTCGCCCCACGTTGCGACTCAACCCCGAAGTGCGCAGTTTGTACGACTTCCGCTACGAGGACATTACGCTCGAGGGCTACAATCCCCACCCACACATCAAGGCGAGAGTATCAGTTTAGCAAGCGTTTGCCCCTCATTTCGGGGGCAACGCTTTGCGCGTTTACACACCAAATTGACACTGAGCGTCACAGATGAAAGTTTTTTTGTACCTTTGTCGTAACACAACACAGGACTATGGAACTAACAGAAATGCCACTCTCGCAGTTGAGCGAGAATGTGTCTAATCCCCGTACAATTACGGACACGAAACTTGAAAGGCTCGTCGAGTCGATTCTTGTCTTTCCGCGAATGCTTTCTCTTCGCCCGATAGTCGTTGATGAGAACAACGTGATTTTGGGTGGCAATATGCGTTTCCGCGCGCTTTCTCGCATCTCTTCGATGAAGTTTCCCTCGTTGAAGAAAACGTTGTCGGAGAGTGCCACATTCACGAAGAAGACGGAGTTTGAGCGTGAACAGTTGCTGGACTATTGGCGCACGTGGTTGCATTCTCCCGTCGCTCCCGTGTCCACTGCCGCGTCTTTGTCTTCCGATGAACGCCGCGAGTTCATCATCAAGGACAACGTCGGTTTCGGCGAATGGGATACGGATGCACTCTCGGACGATTGGTCGGATATTGATTTCGACGAATGGGGGCTGGACGACCTTTGGGAGAACGAAGAGGAAGAATTAGGAACATCCGAACGCGTAAAAGACGGCGGTGCGGAAAACGGCTCTCTCTACGATCGATTTATCGTTCCTCCGTTTTCAATCCTCGACACGCGCAAAGGATATTGGCAGGAGAGGAAGAAAGTATGGCGTGAACTTATCGGAGATATGGGTGAAAGCCGAAAAGACACTCTTATAACTAGCATCGAATTAAAGTATAAAGATATATATACTCGCTCGCGGAAGGAACGCTCGAAATTGGGAATTTCATTTAAGGAGTATTTGGAGAAGTACGTTTCAGAAGAGGAAAAAGAGAGGGCTGCTCAAAAAGTACTATCCGCAGGTGTGTCACTCTTCGATCCTGTCTTGTCTGAAATCCTTTGTCGTTGGTTTACGCCATACCAAGGTGCGAAAATCTTTGATTGTTTCGCAGGTGATACGCAGAAAGGATTAGTGTTTTGTGAATGTGGCTTCGCGTTTAAAGGGGTGGAGCTCCGCCAAGAACAAGTTGATATAAACAACAAAGTTCTAGCTAATAGAGATCTTCAGATAGAATATGTTTGCGACGATGGGAGAAATGTGTGTGCACACTTCGAAGAAAATAGTCAAGATCTACTGTTTTCCTGCCCTCCATATTATGATTTAGAAGTTTACTCTAATCAAGAGAATGACGCGTCTAATCAGAAGACATACGAGGAGTTCATTGGTATATTAGACAAGGCTTTCAAAAGTGCTTATACATGCTTGAAAGAAAATAGATTTGCAGTAATCGTTGTTGGTGATGTAAGAGCCAAAAAGACTGGGGCATACTACGATTTTCCTGGCGACATCAAGCGTATTTTCCGCGAAGCCGGAGCCTATCTTTACAATGAAATGATTCTTATAGAAACGGCCGCGAGTACAGCAATTCGGGCAAGCACTTCAATGAAAACTAGAAAAGTTGCAAAGCAGCACCAAAACGTCTTAGTTTTCTACAAGGGAAATCCTCGCGAGGTCACAAAGCATTTCCCTCCCATCGAATTGAGTAAAGAGGAAGAGGAAGCATTGGACGACCTTATTGCACAAACAACAGCCGTCGAAGACGACGACTGAGCCCCATAAATCACACAAAACTATAAATCACGACTATGAGCTTACCCCAAGACCGCCGAAGACGGCAACTTAAAACCGCACGGCTCGACATCATAGCAGAACTATACAAACGAGGATACAGCCTGCGAAAAATAACAGAAGAGGTGAAACGACGACTCAACATTCCGAAGCTCGCCGTATCGACTACATACAACGACGTGCAGACGCTGCTCAAAGAGTGGAGAGAAAGCCGTATCGAAAACATCGACCAAGCACTGCAACTCGAACTCGAACGCATCGACGACACCACGGCCGAACTTTGGGAGCAGTGGGACAAGTCGAAAGAAGAAGCACAAAAGACCACCACCACACGAAGCGGACGAATCAAAGGGAAAGGGAACGCAGGCATCGAAACCGACGCCGTTTCAGAAAGCCGAACCAACGTCGGAGGACTCGGAAACCCTGCCTACATCGCCGAAATTCGACAGCAACTCATCGAACGACGAAAACTCCTCGGCTTGTACGCCCCCGAAGCACGACAAGTCAAAGGCGAAGTCACCGTGCATCGTCCGCCCTGCGAGATGAGCACCGAGGAACTCGAAGCCGAAATCGCCGCACTCAAACTCGAGCGATAAAATGAATGAAGAAAGACTACACGAACTCGAGCGCGAAATCCTGCGGCGAAAGGCTGTGCAGTCTTTTCCCCATTTCCTCGACTACACCGATCCGAACTACTCGCGACAATGGTTTCACACGCTCATCGCCGAGAAATGCCAAGATCTCCTGCTCGGAAGACTCCCGACCGACCGCCTTATGGTGTTCGTCCCACCGCAGCATGGGAAAGCGCTCGAAGAGCACACCCCCGTTCTCACTACACAAGGCTGGAAGACGCACGGCTCTTTACAGTCGGGGGACTATGTTTTCGGTGCGGACGGCCATCCACGTCGTGTGCTCGCTAATTCGGGAACATACCTTTGGCCGTGCCAACGCATCGAGTTTGCCGGTGGCGTGTCTTTGCTCGCCGCCCCGCAGCACGAATGGCAGATCTACTCCGACCATGACGACCACAAGGGGAGAGTCCTCGAACGGGTGGAAACACAACAGATTTTCGTTCGAAGACATAGGAGGAAACCTTACATTCCGGCCGACGCTGTTTTGCAGAACGCAGAGACAGAACTTCCCTTTGACCCTTATGTTCTCGGGTTGTGGCTCGGTGACGGCATCAAGAAACAAGGCACTATCGTTTCGGGGGATGAAGACATCGGCTACTATCGCTCGATCGCTCTGGGGAAGATCACGTTGGCGCGCAAAGGATATTGGCGCATTCGTGTGGAAGGGCTATGCAAAGCCGCACGTCTACTCGGGCTGCATAGCGAAAAACATATCCCTATGACCTATCTTTTGGCCGACGCATCGTCTCGATGGGCTTTGTTGCAGGGGCTTATGGATTCCGACGGAACGTGCGACACACGAGGAAATTGCGAGTTTGCACAAAAACGAGGACGACTGGCCGAGGACGTTTATACACTTCTGCGCTCTCTTGGCATCAAAGCGAGAAAGCGCCACTATCGCGCCAAACTCTATGGCAAGGACTGCGGCGAAAAAACTCGCATCTTTTTCAATCCCGACCGTACGCAAGCCGTATTCCGCAATCCCCGTAAGCAGAACCGCCTATCCGAAAAGACCGCGAGCGACCGCAACGATAAAAAGCGTTTTTTCATCGAGCGTGTTGTGGACGTTGCACCCCGACGTGTGAATTGTATTGAAGTCGAAGGCGGAATGTATCTCGCAGGGCGTGATCTCATCCCCACGCACAACAGCGAGATCGTATCGCGTAAGTTCCCCGCGTGGGCTTTGGGCTACAATCCGAAGCTGAAAATCGCAGGCACGTCCTACGCGGCAAATCTCGCACAAGGCTTTTCGCGTTCCATACAGCGCACGATCGACAGCCCCGAATACAAAGAGGTGTTCCCCTGCACGTTCCTCAATTCGCAAAACGTGTCGTCCGACGCAAGACGCGGCTACCTGCGCAACATCGACATCTTCGAGACCGTCGGGCACGGGGGCTTTTATCGCGCCGTCGGCGTGGGCGGTGGTTTGACGGGTACGCCCGTCGATCTCGGCATCATCGACGACCCCGTGAAAGACGCACTCGAAGCCGCGTCGCAGACGTATCGCGACCGCGTGTGGGAGTGGTACACCGACGTTTTTCTCACCCGTCTGCACAACAACTCGAAGCAGTGTCTGATTATGACGCGCTGGCACGAAGACGACCTCGCCGGGCGTTTGCTGCGCACCGAGCCCGAGAAGTGGACGGTGATCCGCATTCCCGCCATTCGCGAAGATATGGACTTCGCCGACGACCCGCGAGAAATCGGCGAGGCCTTGTGGGAGGAGAAGCACAGCGTCGAGCGTCTGCGCGAAGCCGAGCAGCGCGCCCCTCGCCCCTTTGCCGCGCTTTATCAGCAGCGCCCCTCGGTCGAAGGCGGCAACATCATCAAGCGCGAATGGTTCGGCACGATCTCGCAAGCCGATTTTGCACGCATCGCGAAGAAAACCGCCCCGGTGTTCTTCATCGACACGGCCTACACGGACAAGACGACGAACGACCCGACGGGCATTATCGCCACCTGCAAAGTGGGCAACGACCTCTACATCACCCACGGCCAAAAGGTGCACATGAAGTTCCCCGATCTCCTGCGCTTTATCCCCTCCTATGTGGAGGCGCACGGCTACACGTCGCGAAGCACAATTCGCATCGAGCCGAAGGCAAACGGCCTTTCGGTCATCGATCAGTTGAAAGAGTCTACGGGCTTGAATGTAACGAAGACCCCGACCCCGAAGGAGAGCAAGGAAACGCGCTTAAACGCCGTTTCGCCGATTGTGGAGTGCGGCCGCGTTATTCTCGTCGACGGCGTGTGGACGGAGGGCTTCATCGAGGAGGTTTGCGGTTTTCCCTCGAAGCCGCACGACGAATATGTGGACGTGTTGTGCTACGCCATCGGGCATCACCTCGGCCACTCAAGCCGCGCAATCGACTGCGAGAGCATTGCGCGCATGGTATTCTAAAAAAACAGCATAGTTTTATATTGTGAAGCCCTCTTTCGCCGGGAGACGCGAGTGGGCAAAAGGCCGCGGAAAGCCGTGCACCGGCATTCGCTCGGAAGGGGCGACGCATCCCGAAGCGGTTCGATTCCGCTCGCGGCCGCGCATTTTGATCCAAAACAAGGGACGTTTCGCTCAAAAGTAGGGGCGTTTCGTCCGAAAAGTCCCCAAGATTTCAAACACAGAAACTATGGATATTCGCGAAATCCTCGAATCTTCGATCACTGAAGACGAAAAAATCGCCGCTCTGAGTGAAAAGCTGCTCAACATTCCGCCCTGGAGCGGCCCTCTCGGGCTGGTCAGTGCCTATGACCCGAACCTTCATCCCGTGGCCGACAAAAGTCTTTATCCCGACATCATGACGGAACACGGCGTGCAACCCGTTACGCGCATCACACTCGACTTTCAACGGCTCGCCGTTCGCCGTATGGCCGAATTGGTGTGCGGCATTCCGGTGAAACGTGTGTACAAGCCGACGAACGACAAGGAGAAGGAGGTGGCGACGTTCATCGAATCGATATACGAGCGCAACCGCATCGACTCTTTGAACATCGAACGCTGCAATCTTCTCTTCTCCTGCTGCGAGGTGCTCACACTTTGGTATGCCATCGAAGACCCCAACACGGCCTATGGGGTGAAAAGCCCGATCAAGCTGCGGGCAAAGAATTTCGCCCCCTCGCTGGGCGATCGGCTCTTCCCTTACTTCGACGAATACGGCGACATGGCGGCAATGAGCGTTTCTTTCACCCGAAGGAAGGGGCGCGAGAATGTGCAGTATTTCGAGACGTTCACGGCCGACCGACACATTCGCTGGAGCAACTCGTCGGGCGAATGGTCGGTGGAGAGCGACGAGCGCATCACCCTCGGCAAGATACCGGCCATCTATATGCACCGCCCCACGCCGATATGGGAAGACACGTCAAACACGATCTACGAAATCGAGTGGGCGCTATCGCGTAACGGCAACTATCTGCGCAAGAACTCAAAACCGCTCTTCGGGGTGTTCTCCGACGAGATGATCGACTACGGGAAAGACGCGGACGGCCGTCGGGGGGCAAGCAGTGACGCGCTGGGCGTGCTGCAATTCCCGAAGGACAGCACGGCGCAATACATCACCTGGACGCAGCCGGTCGAAAATCTCAAGTTCTACATCGAGCAACTCCGCTCGCTCTTCTTCACCCAGTTGCAACTTCCCGATTGGAGCTACGAGAAGATCAGCCAACAGGCCATCTCGGGCGAGAGCCGCAAACAAATGTTCATCGACGCGCATTTGAAGGTGAAAGACGAGAGCGGCCGTTTGCTTGAGTTCTTCGACCGCGAAATGAACGTGATCAAAGCCTTTGCCCGTGTGATTCTCGGTTCGGGCTATGCGGCGGCCGTCGAGGCTTTGGCCGTCGAACATCTCATCACGCCATTTGCCATCACGGACGAAGCCGACACGATCAAGAACCTCGTGGCCGCCAACGGGGGCAAGGCGATCATCTCACAGCGCGAGAGCGTGGAGCTCTACGGACACAGTAAGGACGTAGATCAAACGATGAAGGAAATTGCCGACGAGAATGCCGTCGACGTGTTCCACCCCGAATCGGGATTCTAACAACGCGAAACCATGCCGAAGAAACTAACGTACGAGCAAAAGCACCTCCGCAATCTTCTGCGGTTGGAAAAGCGTATCGACAAACTCTTTCAAGAAGCCGCCGCGCGTGTGGCGCACTTGTCGGAGAGTGTCGAGGGCTTTTCGGCCGACGACGTTTTCACGTTCGACAAATATCCCTATCTCCGCAACCGTGCTAACAAGCTGGTGGCGGAACTCAACAACGCCGTGGAGACTACGATCTTCGACGGCGTGCGCTTGGAGTGGGATTTGGCGAACGAGAAAAACGATGCGCTCGCACGTTCAGTTCTCGGCTCGGCGGTGGAACATCTCGACGGCACGACGCGCCGCCGATACTTCGCCACGAATGCCGGTGCGTGCGAAGCCTTTCTCGCGCGCCGCGAACGTGGGCTCAATCTTTCGGAGCGGGTGTGGAACTTATCGAAGCAGTTTAAAGAGGAAATGGAAATGGGGCTGGATCTCGGTTTGCGCGACGGCATTTCGGCCGTTGAGATGAGCCGCACGCTCCGCCGCTATCTTCAGAACCCGACGGCGTTATTTCGTCGTGTGCGCGACGAGCACGGCATTCTGCACCTTTCGCAACGCGCGGCGGCCTATCACCCCGGGCGCGGTGTCTATCGCTCGGCCTACAAGAACGCGCGGCGTTTGACGGCGACGGAGGTAAACATCGCCTATCGAACGGCCGACCACCTGCGAATGCAAGATCTTGATTTCGTGGTGGGGGTGGAGATCCAACTTTCGGAGAACCATACGTGCCTCGGGGCGGACGGCAAGCCGCATCGCTTTCACGACATTTGCGACGATCTGAAGGGGAAATATCCGAAGACTTTTAAGTTCACGGGCTGGCATCCGCATTGCCGTTGTTACGCCACGCCGATCTTGAAGACGGAGGAGGAGTTCGACGCGGACACACACCGCATTCTTCAAGGCGAAGAGCCTACGGAGGGGAGCGAGAACGCGGTGGACGATTTGCCCGACGAATTCAAAGCGTGGGCGAAGGAGAACGAACCGCGGCTCGAAGCGGCGAAAGCTCGCGGCACGCTCCCGTATTTCGTTCGCGACAACGATGCGCTCATCGGCGGTGCGTTTGCGCCGAAGAAAAAGACGCTCCTCGAAATTGCCGAGGAGCGCCATGCGAAGCGTACGAAAGAAGAGGAGGACGCGATCCGCCAACGCTGGGCGGCGCGTGCGAAGGCGAAAGAGGAAGATGGCGATGGGCGTTTCTCCTCCGTGATTGAGTCTCTGAAGAAACGGGGAGTGGACTACAACGACGTGAAGCCACTTAAACAACAGCTGGAAGTCGATGAGATTATAGAAAGATTGGCGGGTGGTGACGAAACAAAAGGGTCTTGTTCCTCGCTCGCTCTTGCATTCGCCGGGAATAGAGCGGGATTTGACGTATTGGATTTCCGTGGGGGTGCAAGTTGTGAGTTCTTTTCGAAAGTACCCAACATTCGCAATATAATCAAAGCGGTAGATGGTATCGAAGTAAGAAATACCAATGACTACAAAGCGGCGAACGAGCTACTCTTGAAGATGACGGAAGGCAAAGAGTATTATTTCACATGCGGTAGACACGCCGCAATTCTGAGAAAGAAGGACGGGGTATATGAGTATCTCGAATTGCAATCTTCAGATCCGCGGGATAACGGATTCAAAAGACTTACGATTCATGGTCTGAAGACACGATTCAAGGCGCAGAAATCTCACACGTCGTATAAAACGAAATACGATGTCTCGAGTTTTCTGGTGGATGTTGAAAGTTTAGGCAAATCGCCGGGGTACAGAAAGCTCGTTGGCTATATCAATACGGCGAAGGACAAGCAGAAGAAGGGTCTATACGGGGGATTAAAATAGCGGTTACGCCCCGAAGAATTTTTTCCAATAGGGATTCTCTTTGTCGAAGACGGCCTTTTCTTCGGGTGAAAGCTTTTGCGGATAGTCGGAGAAGAGGTTGTATATTTTCTTCCGGTCGAACGAGAAAAGGTACTCCCCGATCTTGTCCACGGTGTCGACCCACCATACTTTATCTGATTTATTCTCTTTGTAAAAGTCGTATTTCATGGGGGAAATGCAATTTGAGTAAAAAAAAGTAGTACGCAAATATACCCGTTTTTGACCGCATTTTATCATCTAACAGCGTTAAAAATGCTCTAAAGCGAGGGAAACGCACCGAAAGCGTGCAAATACGTGCAATTACGTTACATTTGCGGCGTTTTGCCGAAGCCTATGCCAATCAAAAAGAAAATACTAACTTTGCCACTACACAAAAACTATAAATAGCATGCACAAAATAGCTTTGGATGCGTTGAAGACCCGATTTGAGGGGATCAGCGAATCCGTACTCGACAGAATGGCGAAGAAAATCGCCAAAACTGCCACCACCGCCGAAGAAGTAAAATCCGCTGTGGAGGAGGTTACGATTCAGCAAATCATCGATGCCGAAGGCGACCGCCGCGCGACCGATGCTCAAAAGACCGCCGTGGCCAACTACGAGCGGAAACACGGATTGAAGGACGGAAAGACGATCGAGCCGTCCGACCCGAACGAGCCAACGGACACGCCCGACGTGAAAGTCCCCGAAGACATGCCGCAATGGGCGAAAGCAATCGTCGAGACGAATGCAAAACTGCAACAGCAACTCTCGGCGATGAGTTCGGAGCGCATCACGAACGATCGAAAGCAACAACTCTCGGCCGTCGTCGAACAGCTCCCCGAACGTCTGCAAAAGCCCTACGCCCGTATGAAACTCGACGGCCTTTCGGACGAGGAGTTCAAAACGACACTTGAAGACGTGAAGACCGAAGTCGGGGGGATCGTCGACAATCTCAAACAAAGCGGACTTGTCTTTGCCCGTCCTTTGGGTGGAGAAAACAAGGGCGCTCAAGAACTCACGAAAGCGCAGCTGGAATCCATCACGCATCGGGACGGCACAGCGTCGAAAGACGGTCAGCCGTTCTAACAAAAACACACCCTCACAGAACACAGAAAAAACTAAATCAAAATGGGTATGACAGTAAAACGGCGCAAAGACCAGGCGGTGCCTCGCGTCTTTGAGCACAAGGTAGCCGACATTTCGGGCGGCGTATCGGTCAAAACCTCGGAACTCGGCGGCGATTTCCTTTTTGAAGGCACGCCCCTCAGTGCTCCCGACAACGGCATTTGTCACGTCGTGAAGCAGGCCGTCGTATCGGCAAAGGTGGAAGCGTCGGGGACGAAGGTGAAAGTGAAGAAAGGCCACCACTTCAAAGTCGACGACGTGCTGCTCCTCAACGTGGGCGGCAAAGCGTCGAAGATTACGGAAATCGACACCTCAACGAAAGACACCGACACGTTGACGCTTTCGGCCGCTATCGGAGAAATCCCCGTATTGTCTGTTGTCGCCGAAGCGAAAGCGGCTACGACGGCCGACGACGCGGAATTGAAATTCATTCCCCTTTCCCTTTCGGGAAGAGGTCGCCCCGTCGTGCAAGGTGACAACCTCGACACGGATGCGTGGCTGATCGGCACGACACACGGTGCAACGCTTCACCCCGACGTGGAAAAACACCTCAAGGGCATTGTCAACTATTAAATCTAAATTCCGATGATTACAGATACTTTGATTCAAGGCCTCACACAACAGATGGTGCAGGCTCGTGTCAACAGCGTCGACGTTCGTCCGTTTCAGTTCGCTACGCTCTTCCCCGTTCGCCGTGTCAACGGCTTTACGTGGAGTACGATCAGCAACCAACTCGGGCGCAAGAACGTGGCCGCCGACATTCACTCGGACAACAGTACAACCGTGCGCAAGCGTCGCCCGATGTTCGAGAGTGCGAAGGGCGACATTCCGTTTATCTCGATCAGTCGTGAACTCACGCGCTCGGAGCTGAAGGAGTTCCAAGTGGCGTACGCTCTCGCCAAATCCCCCGACGCGGCGCAGCTCGTGCAGTATTGGGGTGCTGATGTGGATTTCTGCTTCAACGGTGTGCAAAGCGAGTTGGAGTACATCGCGTTGAAACTCGTATCCAACGCCGGCAAGCTCGCGTTCAACACCACGACGAACGCCACGATGGCCAACGAGTTTAACCTCGATTACGATGTGGACGAGGATCTCAAGATGAAGACCTCGACGAATTGGGGCGACGCGTCGAACGCCGACATTATCGGCGATTTGAGGGAAGCCGTAAAAGCCGCCCGCGAGAAGAATTTGCATCCGCGTTACGCCCTCGTAAACATGGAGACGTTCTACAAGATCTGCTCTTCGGCACAGATCATCAAGGCTTGCGCGTCGTTCGTCGCCAATGCCGTGGGCGTGGCTCAAACGCCGTCGCTCGAGCAGGTGAACAAAATGCTCTCCTCGCAGGCGTTTCTTTACGGCTTGCAGCTCCACGTGATCGATCAAAACATCACCCGAGAGTTCTCCGACGGCACGTTCACGTCGGGCAACCCGTTCGAGAACGACCGCGTCGTGCTTTGCGAAACGCTGATCCTCGGTTCGACGCAGTACGACGTACTCGCCGAACCACAATTCCGCGGCATTCGCACGGAGCGTGCTCATACGGTAATCAAGAAGTACGGCGTGGATGACCCCTATTCGGAAGTAACGCTCGGGCAGTCTGACGCGATTCCCGTATTCGACACGGCATACCGCAACGTCTACCTCCGCACCGACAGCCAAGGCTGGTAACACAACGAAAGCCCGAAACGATGTACACAGTAGAACAAGCCCTTCGGGGCATATCTATGTACCCTCTGCCGAGTGCCACGCTTGACGGCGTGTGCATTCGACGCGGGCTTTCGCGTGATGCCGAAGCGACGACCGACGTTTTCCAAAGCGCCGCCTACCGCCTGGCCGAAGCCGACGTGCTAACGTGGCTCGCCGCTGCCCCGAACATCTCGCAAGGCGGACAAAACTACACGTTCAGCGACGAACAGCGCAAGGCGTATCGAGCACGAGCGGCCGCCATCTTTGAAGAACTCGGAGACCTCGCCGCGCCGTCGTCTAAATACGGATATAAAGGCAACAGTCTATGATTATTCCGAACGGACATTTGGCCGTGAAACGAAAGACGGCATCGGGCATTGACCCCGAGACGGGACACCCTGTGCGGTCGTCGGGCGAATACGTCGGAGCAATCCCGTGCCAATACACCGCGGTGCACTACAATGCCCTCGGAACAACACACGGTGAACACTTCACCCCCGCGGCCTACACGGTGCTCATCGACGAGCAGCCCTTTGACGGGGAGCAAGTCCGACTGACAGACCGCAACGGCCGCCGCGTCGGGGATTTCTCCATTCAACGTGTAGAACTGCTCGAAGCCGTTTGCCAAATCCGCCTTTGGATCTAAACCAACACGAAGAAATGCCGGTAGTAGACCGAACAGACTACAACGCCGTCGAGCGTTATTTCGAATCGTTCCGACAGAAGTACGAGCAGGCGTTCATTCGCACGCTCAAATACGTAGCACTTCGCGTCGTGACGACCGCCCGACGAAAGGGAAACTATCTTGACCAAACGGGAAATCTCCGCAGCTCTGTCGGGGCGGTGATCGTGATCGACGGAAAGATTCTCTGGAGTACGAACTTCGAGCCCGCGAAATCGAAAAGCCGAAGCAGCCCGAAAGGCACATCCCAGACGACCGCAACGAAAAATGGCGGTTACGACGGCCGACGCTTTGCTTCGGAACTCGCGAAGAAATACAGCCGCGGCGTTGCGCTTATCGTCGTCGCGGGCATGGACTACGCCGTACACGTTGCCAACCGCGGACGCGACGTGCTCGACAGTGCGACTCTTGAAGCAGCGGAACTCGTGCCGAAGATGCTCGCTAAACTATCATCGAACAAAAGAACCTAACCATGGCGAAGACCTCCCGACAAGTACAAGGGGACGTTTACCGCAAACTCCGCAAAAGCCCGATCGCCGAAGTGATCACCGGCGGCGTGTATCGCGAAGGACAACGCCCGAGAGACAGCCCCAAAGAAGATGCCGTGGTGATCTTCACCGCAGGAACGACGGGCGACATCCAGCGGGGCGTTGTGACGATAAACATTTTCGTCCCCGATATTGACCCGTACGAGAACGGCGTGCTGACCGAAGACAGCGCCCGAACAGAAGAGATAGAACGCGCTGCACAACGATGGGTGGATTCACTCTCAACGCGCGACTCGAACTATCGATTCCGATTACAACAGACGATCGCCACCGACGAAGCACCCGAGCTACACGAACATTTCATCGTCGTAAGGCTCGAATACGACTTCTTCGGAGACGATGACACAGACTAAACACACACATTAACCACACAAAAACACAGAACTATGGCAGTACTAGCATGGAACTACGGAAAGTTCGAGACCTGTGAGTCTGAAAACGGAGCGCCGAAAACTCCTGTAGCTTGGAAAGTAATCCCACCCCCAAAAAAGGATACGCTTATCGTAGAGCCCAAGGAAGGGGAAACTACGGAAGCGCAAGACGAAACGGGCTATATCGTTGATAGTAAGACTACTCCCACCACCTATGAACTCTCCTGGGAGATGTTTGTCAAGAAGGGAGAGAATCCCCCCTTTGTAGACAAAGATGGGGTTATCGCAGGCGAACACGCCTTCCGCTTTACTCCCGACGACCCCGGATGTAAAGGTTGGATCATTGATAGCGCTAAGGTTTCTGCAACTATCAGGTTTAAGGTCACCGAAGGCGCTCTGTACAAGTACAAAGCAAAGGTGCTCAAACCGAAGACGGGAAACGCATTCAAGCTCGACGTTATTTCCTAACCCCAAACACGAGAAATGCACAGGCGCGCAAGGAAGGGCACTCGGGAATGTGAGGGCTACGAGTGCAGGTGGTTCGATTCCACCTCGCGCCCCAACAACTGATAAAAAACACAAATGACCAAAACGCAAGAACAAAAGGTCGCGGCCGCAGTATTGCAGACCCCGACGAAGATAAAGGTGGGCGGCACGACGTACGAAGTCGAACCACCCACTCTCGCAACATTGATCACCGTTTCCGAGATCGTGTCCGCGTTACCCACTCCGCCCGACAAGGAAGGGGCGGATGTCATCACCGTGAGTTTGGCTTATGCCGCATCGTGTAAGCCCCTCGGGTTGCTTGCCGCCACGTTGATACTCGGCGCACGTGTAGCGAAGGAGAAAGCCGATGTTTCCCCCTCTGCACGCATTAAGCGTTGGTTCGGGATGAAGGGCGCGGAGGAACGCACACGCGGCGAAGTCCTCGGTGAAGAAATCCTCGAACACTGCACGGCGAAGGAGGTGCAAGCGATTGTGGCCGACACGCTGAAGCAGATGGAGATCGCAAGTTTTTTCGCGCTTACCACTTTCCTCAAAGGGGTAAATCTTCTCAGACCGACGAAAGTGGAGAGCGAAACGACAGCGTCTGGGCAATCATCGGAGGAGTAGTCAAGGGTTTTAATCTCTCGCTCAACTACGTGCTCTACGAATTGAGCTACACAAACCTAATAATGCTCGGGGCGGCTCTTCCGTCCTACGACACGGACAAGGACGACAAGAGCGACGACGATGTAATCGACGCGAGCGACCCCGCGAATCAAGCACGAGTGCGAGAGCTGCTCGGCATATAACAACGAACTATGGATCAAGAAACCGGAAGACTTTATTTTGACGTTCTGCTGAACGACGAATCACTACAACAAGGGCTGCAACGCTCTCGGGAATCGTTCCGCAGCTTAGGCGAATCGGCCAACGCCGAACTGCAAAGCATGGACGGCTTTATGGCAAAGGCAGCGCAAACGGCCGCGGGCTTGTTTGCCGTCGACAAGATCAAAGACTTTGTCTCGCAGCTTGCCCTCGTTCGCGGCGAATACCAGCAGCTGGAGGTGGCGTTTGAAACGATGCTCGGCAGCAAGTCGAAGGCCGATGCACTGATGGGACAATTGATCGACACGGCCGCCAAAACACCGTTTGAGATGAGCGAGGTTGCCGAAGCGTCGAAGATGCTCCTCGCCTATGGAATGGAGGGCAGCAAAGTGAACGAGACACTAATCCGTCTCGGAGACATCGCCGCGGGCTTGTCTATGCCGCTAAAAGACCTCGCGTTTCTTTACGGCACGACCATGGTGCAGGGACGCTTGTACACACAAGACCTCAATCAGTTCCTCGGCCGTGGTATTCCCCTGGCCGACGAACTCGCCAAGCAATTCGGTAAGAACAAGAGCGAGGTGAAGAAACTTGTCGAAGAGGGCAAGATCGGTTTCCCTGAAGTGCAGAAGGCTATCGAGGCGTTGACGGGCGAAGGCAGCAAGTTCGGCGGCTTGATGGATAAGCAGTCGAAGACGATCAAAGGACAGCTATCTAACATCGAGGACGCGTGGGAGCAGATGATGAACGAGATCGGGCGCAGCCAGGAGGGGAATATCTCGGGCGCGCTCGACATCACGGGCAAACTCATCGAGAACTGGAAGACGATCGGGAAGGTCGTGCTTTCCGTGGTCGCTATTTACGGGGCGTATAAGGCGGCGACGATGGTAGCGGCTGTTGCCACGCGTATTGCCGCCGCCGCGTCTGAAAGTATGGCCTACCAGCAGAAGCTCGCCGCAATGCAGGGCATCGCATTGTCCGAAGCGCAGGCGGGAGTGGCCGCGGCGAGTTCGATGGCCACGGGAGCATTCAACGCGTTAAAGGTCGCGTTCGCTTCCAACCCCTTTGGTCTCATCATTACGGCGATTACAACCGTGATCACGTTATTTGTCGCCTTTCGAAGCGAAGTCGACGAAACGACGCAAATGTCGGAGAAGTTCGGCGAGAGCGCGGCGAAGTCGATTCAGCAGGTCGAGTCGTTGAGTACCGTCCTAATGGGGCTCGACGAGGGCACGGGCGTGTACAAGAAGACGATGGAAGAGCTGAACACGATTCTCGAAGACTACGGCGTTACGCAGATCAAGGAAGGCGACAACATCGACACGATCAACAAGAAGCGCCAGCTCGCAATTGAATTGATCAAGAACGAAGGAATCGAGCGACAGAGATTGAACGCGATTCAGACGGCGAACGATGAATACGGCCAAAAATTGCAGGAAAGCCAACAAGACCTCGCGGGCAAGTTCCGAAACGCAAAATACGACACCGGCCTTCGTAACGGCGACGGATCTGTTGTATGGGGAAACATCAAGAGCGTGCAGGAACAAGCAAGCGCTATTTCGCAAATCTATCACAACATCGCCGTCGAGAATGCGGGCAAAACGGGGGATGAAATCAACCGCATCTTCAAAGAGCGCTTGCGGATGATGAAGGAGGAGAGGAAACTCGCGATCTCAGATGCGGAAATCAACGCAACGTGGTTCGATGGTGTGATCATCAAAACGGAGACGCTCAATACGTATAACGAAAAGATAAAAGGATTAACCAAGGCCTACAAGGAAAGCACAGTCATCGCAGATGCGAATGCAGAAGCAGCAAAGCGGCAAGGCGACGCTCAAGCCGACGCCGCCGATCGTGTAGCCGCGGGGCAACGCAAGCTCTTAAACGCGAGCAAGACGGCAAATGATCTTTACAACAACGTAGCGCGCATCGTCAAAGACTTTTCCGACAACACGCTCAATATCCACATCAACTTTGATGCAGAGATCCCACAGTGGATGCTCAAAATGGATTTGGGCGCTTTGAAACACAATGCAGCATTGTTTGTAAGCAGAGCACAAGAAGCGCAGAGAAGTGGGAAAACGGAGTTCAAAGTAGACGGCAAGACCTTTAAGACGGGAGAAGGTATGCAGCACGGCGTGACCTATACGCGCGCCGCACAACAAGTCGAAGCCCAACAAGAAGCCGCCCGAAAGAAAGCCGAGGAGGCTGCGAAAAAGAAGAAGAGCACAAGCAATAAAAGTGCGCGAACCGCGGCCGAGAACGCCCGAAAGAAGGCCGAAGAGGAGCGCAAACGCATCGCACTCGAAAAGCACGACCTCGAAAAGGACATCGAGAAGTACAAGGACTCGATCATCGAGAAGGAATACGAAAGCAGTCTCGAAATCCGCCAAAACAAAATAAACCTCCTCGAAGACGGGTACGAGAAGGAGCGCCAACAGATCGAACTCAACTATGAACGTCTGCTCTTCGAGAACAAGAAGCGTTCGGACGCCATGGTCGAAGCCATCAAGGAGAACAAGATGCGCGAATGGAAAATCGCGAACCCGAAGGCGACGAAAGAGAAAGAGAACGCATATCGAGACAAGCTCGACGTGACGGAGAAAGACTTTGATCCGTCACAAAGAGCGATGCTAGCGCAATACGAGAGCGTAGCCGAAGAAACGCGCGTCAAAGCCTCCGGCGATCTCTACAAGCGCGCCATTGCCGAGTTTCAGGACTACGACACACGACGCTCCGAAATCGCGAAAGAGGGCGAACAGAAGCGCGCCTCAATCGAAGCCTATTTCTCACAATACGCCCGAGAACTCCAAGAAGTGATCGCCAAGGCGGGCAAGGACAAGAACGACGCCCTCGCGAAATTCGACTCCGAAGCACACACCGCGGCCGAGAAGCGCGAAAAGGAAGCGAGTCAAAAGCTCGCCGACATCGCCGGCACGAAGGAACGCGCCCTCGAAGAATCGAAGCGCAAGCAGGAGAAGGACATCAAGGCCGTAAACGACGAGGAAATCGAGAGCGCGAAGAAGACGTCCGCACTCTTCGTGGAACTTTTCGGCGACGCTGCCGAGAAGAGCCGCAAGGAGCTGCACAAGGTGATCACCAAAACCGAATCACTCCTGGCCTATCTCCGCGAAACGTCCGATGAGAAGATCGTCCCGAACTTCGGCTTTTCGGCACAAGGACTCCGCAACCTCAAACAATCCCCCGAGAAGGTAAAGGAGATCACCGATCAACTCAAGCGACTGAAGGACGCGGTGAAGGCCGAAAACCCGTTTGTGGCACTGAGCGAAGCCATCAACGAAGTGTTCCGAAAGGCCGAACAGGGCGAGAGTCTCCCCGCCCTCGAGGTGCGTCTGAAGAAGTTGGCGTCGGCAGCCTCCGCCACGGCCGACGTGATCGCCCCCATTTCGGCGAAGCTCTCCGCAATGTTCGAAGCCGCGGGAAGTCAAAACCTGAGCGAGCAGGCCGACGCGCTGACCGAAACCATGACCACCGTGTCGAACATCGGGAAAGGCTTTGCGCAGGGCGGCATTGTCGGTGGCATCGCGGCTGCGGCGGGCGAGGCTATCGGCTATGTCACGAAAGCCTTCCAGGCGGCCGCTGCACACAAGAAGGCGTTGCTCGAAATTCAGAAGCAAATCAACGATCAGCAACTGCAATACAACGAACTCCTGCGGCAGGAACGCCTCGAAGCCCGCGACCTCGAAACGATCTTCGGGACGGACAAATACGCAAAGGCACGCCGTGCGCTCCTCGTCGCAAAGGATTGGGACGCGGACATCAAGAAGCGCATCAAAGGCGACCTCGAAACGCTTGCCGACTATCGCTTTTCTCTCGAAAAGAAAGAGCAATGGGCGGGCGGCCGGATCCTCTTCGACCCGAAAACCGAGGGCGACCACTACGGGCTGGGCATGATCAGCGTGAAGACGGGACACGCGCGTTCGGGATTCTTCGGACTCGGGAAAGGACGGGACTTGTATAGCGGCATAACGCAGCTCGCCGAATACAAAGACCTCGTCAAAGCCAACGGCCACCTCAATCTCGAACTCGCCAAGAGCATTGCTTCGACGCGAGAGTTCGAAGGCGACGGCAAAAAGGCGTTCGAATCGCTGATCAAGGCGGAGGAGAACTACGAAGCCGCGCTCAAACAAATGGACGACTATCTCGGCGGAATCTTCGGCAACTACGCCACGGACATTATGGACGTCATCGCCGACGCGTTCGAAAGGGGCACAGACGCTGCGGAAGCTTTCGGAGACGTGACAAGAAAGGTGATGCGCAACGTCGCAAAGGACATGGTGCAAGCGGCCGTTCTCCAGCCCGTGATTGAACAACAATCCGAGTTGGTGAAAAAAGCCTACGCAACGGGCAACAGAGACGAAATCACCAAAGCATTGGGGGCAGCCTCCCACGCATTTGCGGACGTTGAAAAGATGGCGCAGGAGGAATACAAGAAAGCGGCCGAGATGTTCAAGCGCCAAGGAATCGATCTTTCGGGAGGCAGCGCCGCGACCCGCGAAGCCTCGCAGAAGGGCATCGCCACCGCATCGCAAGACTCCGTCGACGAACTCAACGGACGAATGACAGCCGTGCAAGGACACACCTACAACATCGCCGAGAACACCCGAATGCTCCTCGCCACGAGCAATGAGATCCTCAAGGGCGTGGTCGGCATCGAACGCAACACGGGCAACGTCCACGCGCGTCTTACGGTCGTCGAGCAGCACTTGAAGTCCGTCAAAGACACCGTCGGCGACATCGCACTCAAAGGAATTAAGATCAAGCAATGAACGCATTAGACTATTCAGGACGGCTTTTCTTCGACGAAACGGACGTTCGGGAATACACCTACGCCAGCACGGCTTTCGGGGGCTTTGACGAACTGATTGCCTTTCCGCCGTTGAAGACCCCGCCCGCGAACGATTGGCACGAAGAGCGCGGTTTCGACCCCGATCTTTCCGCTCCGGTACTCGACACACGCGAGGTGACGCTGCGGCTACTCAATACCGACACAGGCGATTACGAATACACGCTCCGAACGCTCGCCGAAACGCCCGTTGTCGAGGTGCGCGCCCCGAGCATCGGACGTTCCTGGTCGCTGCGTTTCATCGCGCCCACCGGCGGCGCCAACGCATCGACCTTCGGGCTCAAATTTGCCGAAGACACCCCGATGAAAGACTACACCTATCAACCGCCCGCGGCCGAAAAGGAGTGCGCGCGGATCCTCAGCACCTCGCGTCGTGACAAATTCGTGATCACCGAAAGCCCGAAACGCTCCTTTGCCGACTACGGCGCCCGCGTTCTCGGGGACGTAGTCGACGAGATGGAGCAGCGCAACGAGGTGAAGACGGGATTACTCCGCAAGTTTTCGACAAAAGCGGGGGCGTTTTACGACAAAGGCGCCTTGTTTAACGAGAAAGGCGGCGACCGCTCCGTTCAACTCCTGATGCGCGCCGACACCCTCGCCGAACTCTGGCGAAACTACGACGCGTTGCTCTTCGATCTCATCCGCCCCGGTGCACGACGATACGCGAACGCCCCGTTCTACTACAGTTCGTGCCGCGTAGACGAGTTCATTCCCGACGAGCCGCGCCCATGGTTGCAATTCACCCTCACCCTTACTTTCTTCGAAGGCAGTTCCTTTTCTTCATACGACGAATTATGATCATCTATTCCCCCACGGGCGAAACGCTCCTCGACGTGATGCCCGACGACAACTCCTATCGACACCGCGCAATGATGGGCGACAACTCGCTCACCCTCTATTTCTCCCTCCCTCAGCACGTCGAAATCCCCGTCGGCGCCTATTGTGAGCACGACGGCGAGCGCTACACGCTGATGCACCCCGAGTCGCTCAAAATGCAGCACACGCGGCATTTCGAATACACCGCCGAACTCGTGGCCGAGCAGGGAAAAATGTCGATCTGGAAGTTTCGCAACACCGTCGACGGGCGTTTGCGCTTCTCACTCACGGCCAAGCCCCACGAACACCTGCAAATGCTCGTCGACAACCTCAATCGTCGCGATTCGGGCTGGACACTCGGCACGTGTATCGACAGTCCCGAGCGCGTGGTCAACTACGATCACGCCTTTTGCCGCGATGCCCTCGCGATGATCGCCAAGGAGTTCGGCACGGAGTATGAGATTGTGGGGAAACGCATCTCGCTCGGTGCCGTGGAACACGACCGCGCCAACGCTCTCCCGCTATCCTACGGCAAGGGCAACGGCTTTGTCTCGGGAGTGGCACGCACGAACAGCGAAGACAGCGTGCCGACGGAGATTCTCTACGTGCAAGGGGGCGAACGCAACATCGACCGCTCGAAGTACGGCGCGAGCACGCTGCATTTGCCAGTCGATGCCGCCATATCCTACGACGGCGCGCACTTCGAAGGGGAGACGGGGTACGACGCCGCCCACGCCCGCCGCTACCGCACGGACGAAAAAGGCTTCTCCGTGCAACGCGCCGACCGTCCTCTTTCGTCGATGGCCGAAGACAGCGTCGATTTGACCGACATTTACCCGAGTCGCGTCGGAACGGTGGCCGAGGTGATCACGGCGAACGAGAAAAACCACTTCTACGACTTCACCGACCCGACGATTCCCGAGACGCTCGACTTCGAGCAGTGTCTGATCGCGGGCGAAAAGATGACCGTTATCTTCCAAAGCGGTATGCTCTCGGGACGCGAGTTTGAAGTTAAATACGCCCACGCGGCATCGGGCAAGAAGCCACGGCGCTTTGAAATCGTGCCGCAGGAGATCGACGGAATGACAATGCCCGGGGGCGCGTTCGTTCCCCGCGTAGGCGACAAGTATGCCGTCTTTCATTGCATGCTCCCCCAGGCCTACATCAACGACACCGCCACGCGTTCGGGCGCGGAGTGGGACTTGCTGCGCAAAGCCGTGCAACATCTCTACACCCACGAGATGGCAAAGTTCGCATTCACCGGCACACTCGACGGCATTTGGGCGAAGCGCAACTGGGAGAGCGTCGGCGAACGCTTGCGGATTGGGGCATTCATCCTCTTCTCCGACAAGCAGTTTCAACCCGAGGGCGTGGCCGTGCGCATTGTCGGCATCAAGGACTACATCAACACCCCGCATTCCCCCGAAATCGAACTCTCGAACGCCCCCGTGGCGGTTTCTTTCAGCACGACCCTGAAGACACTGGAAAGTGCCGCAGTGGCCGTCGAAGAGAAACACCGCGAGGCGTTGCAATACAGCGATCGCCGATTCCGCGACGCGAAGAAGTTGGTGGAGCGCGCCCGCGTGGCCGAAGAAGCCGAAACGCTGCGCACGCCGAACTTCGCGGACGGGCTGAACACCGGCGCGGGAGCGCGCATCGACGCGACGGGAAACGCGGAATTTCAGAGTATGGCGGTGCGCGGCTTCTTTCGCGCGGCCGAATATCAGATCAACCGCATTGCATTGAGCGAGGGCGACGTCTTCCACACCGAGAACGGATTGGTGAAAAGCGCGGAACAGCAAGCCGACGGCCGTTGGAAGGTGGTGCTGCAAGAGCGTTTTCAAGGCGACGTGACGGGCTTCCGGGCGGGCGACGTCCTGCGCGGGGCTTACAACAGCGTAGGAACATCGGGCGGGGCGGCCGAAATTCGCACCTCGTGGCTGCGTGTTGAGGCGGTGGACGCCAAGGCGGGGACGCTCACCGCGAGCCTTTATGCCGACAATCAGACCCCCGAAGGGCGCAACGCTCCGCCCGTGCCGCTGATGCGCCTGGCGCGGTGGGGTAACACGACCGACCCGGAGCGACAAAGCCACATTGTGGAGAGCGCGACGGAAGGGCGTATCGTGCGCCGCGTGAAGGTGTCTTCCCCGATTGTCGACGGCACGCAGTCCGACGGCTTTGTGGTGGGCAAGTTGCCCGCGTGGTTGCGCGAACATTTCGGCGCAGCCGTGGCCGGTGCGTCTGATTACGTGTTCGCCCGCGGCATCATCACGCAAAACTTTCTTCGCTACACGCCCGCGGGGCGGCCTCTTGCCGAGCGTGTCGACCGCGGTTTGTGGTCGGCTTCGTCGCGCTACTTCTACGAGGAGCAGAACCCCGAAACGGGGGCTTTCGAGATTTCGCGCGTTTGGCACGAGGGAGCGCTCTACGAATTGGCACGCGGCGGCAACGGCAACACCGCCCCCGCGGCGAACTCTACGCACTGGACGCTCATTCAAGCGAAACCGAAGGACGGCGACGCGGGTAAGAGCGCACCGCCGACGGGGGCAAACCTCATCGACGGCACGAGCTTTCGGAATATGGAGGAGGTGCGCCGCTGGGAATATTTCGACCGCTTCACTTTTGACACGTCGCAAACCGACCGAGTGCACCCTTTGGCACAAGCCGTGTGCGCGCTTAAAGATTTGAACTGGATCAAAGGTTCTTTGAAGATTGCTGGTCTCTTGCGCCCGAACACGACCTACACAATCTCAATTTATTCGAAGGGGGCGGGAGGCATTCTGGCGGTGCAAGCGATCTCGAAAGAGGTCAACCGCTACATTTCTTGTCCTAACGTTGACAGGCAGAAGTGGACACGCTACGCTTATACGTTCACTACGCCCGAGACCATACCCGACAACGCGCACATCTTTTGGGGCTGCACGGATATGCTGGCGAAAACTTACTTTTCGGCGTTGAAGTTGGAAGAAGGAGAGGAGGCGACCGCGTGGTGCTTGTCTGAAAATGACAAAACGGGCACACCGGCGGCAAACCCGAACCTTTGGCACTGCACCGATTACGTAACACGCCCCCACTTTACCGAGGGATATTTGAACGAGAGCCCCTACGCGAGCATTTTACCCGGCGGCGTGGACGGCGACAACTATTGCCATATAGAAGGAAATAACGCGGAGCGTGTAGCCCACGTAATGGATCAACCTTTCGGGAATCGATATCCACGGGGCACGTGGTACACGATTTCTTTTAAGTGCAGGGGGAGCGGTGCTGCTAGGTTTCATTGCTACCCGGGGGGACGGAAGAAGAACGCGCCTTACTTTCCACGTGTCAAGAGGGAGGGGATTTACGGGACACAAGATGGAGGTTATCTTATTTTGTATTTCAGGCTTACAAAAGAGTGGGTAACGCATTCGTTGAGCTTTTTCTACGACGAAGAAGAGGACGATTTACCTAAAACTTTGAGAACGCAGTTCTCTTTGCCGAAAAGCGAAGGAAACTATCTGGATATTTGCCACCCGAAGATGGAGACGGGCGAGTTCGCCACCCCGTGGTGCTTGTCGGAGATGGACAAGAAAGGCGACCCCGGCAAGAGCAGCTACACGCACGTGGCGTATTCCAACAGTCCAGACGGCAATCCGTGTACACTCGACCCAAAGGGCGAAAAGTTCGCCTACCTCGGAACCTATACGGACGAGAACGAGGATGCATCGACAGACCACACACGCTACGTTTGGGCAAAGGTGCAGGGCGAAAAGGGCGACAACGGACGCGGTGTGAGCCGCATGCGCGCTTTCTATATGCTGACCACCGAAAGGGGCGCACCGCAGCCCGATACGTCCGGATGGACGGAAGCCGCCCAGCAGCCCACGAAGGAGCGCCCGTGGCTTTGGAGTTACGAACGCTCGGAGTACAGCGATGGCACTGCTGACGAAACCACGGTGCGACTGATTGGACATTACGGCAAAGACGGCACAAACGGCACGAGCATTCGGGCGCAGTACAGCGCCGACGCGCAAACGTGGCACGACGATTTCGCCGAGGGCGATGTGTGGATGCGTACGGGCAACGGCACGACGTGGGGCGGTGCGCTGCGCGTGGTGGGCGAATCGGGAGCAGACGGCAAAAGCCCCGTTTACGATTTCGCCGCGTCCTCACAACTTGCCACCGCATCGGGTACGACCGCCCCGACTATTCGGGGTACGTGGCAAGACGCACCCCCGACACTCCTCGAGGGCGAGGTGCTTTGGTATCGGCTCACCGCGGCGAACGGAAAAATTACCTACGGCCGCTTGAGCGGTGAGAAGGGAAAGACGAGCTACACGCACATCGCCTATGCCAACAGCGCCGACGGCGAGAAAGACTTCACCTTGGAAGAAGACCTCGGGCGCGTCGGTGAAATTGAGTTCTCGTACTTCGGCATTTACGCAGACTTCGACGAGGGCGCGAGCCAAGATTTCCACGACTACGTGTGGACGCGTCTGCGCGGTGTGGACGGCAAAGATGGACTCACACCGAATGCGAACTTGCTCGACGATACGGACTTCAAAAACTTGGGGCGCAAAGAGAGTGCATGGGGCGTCGGTACGGTTGGAGAAGAACCGATAGGCGGCCGCGCCAATGCTGATTTGTTTCCGCCGTCCGTGTCCGGCTGTTATCCTGCGCTTTGTGCCATCAATCCCGGCACGAAACAGGGCGAATTTGCGCAACTATGGCAAAACATCGGCCGCCTAATCCCCGGTCGCACCTATACTTTCTCCGTCTATGTGCGCGGTGCGTCTGATGCGTGGCTGATTGTCTACCCAACCCCCTCCGAACACTTTCATCCCAACACGGTGAAGCCCGACGAGTGGACGCGCGTCTCGCTCACGTTCACCGCACCGAAGACGAAGGCCACCGAAGACACGCTCATTATTTTGCGCGCGTGGCATCGTGAAGAGCAGCCGCACAAAGGCTTTGCCAAAAATGTGGTGTGGTGTGCGCCGAAACTCGAAGAGGGCGGAGTCCCTACGCCGTGGACTCCCTCACGCAACGACCTACGAGGCAACGACGGCACACCCGGCACGCGTGGGGCTGTTGTTCGCCCCTTGGGCGATTACGACAAATTGCCCACGTCCACGGTATTCGAAAGCGGACACACCGGCGAGCAATACGTGGATGTGGTACTGGTTCGACAAGGCGCGCAAGTGCAGTTCTACCAATGCAAGCAGCCGCACACGAAGTCGGCAGACAAAGCCCCCGCTGCAGACTCGGAGTGGTGGGAGCTCGGAATGTACCAAGGCTTCATCGCCACCGGCTTGTTTTTGGCCGAACTCTCCCTTATCAAGAATCTACAAGTCGAGAACGTCGTCGGCCGTGATGCGAATGGTAATACAACCTTTGAGCTCGACGCTTCGACCGGCACGGCTTACTTCGGGGGCACGGCAACGTTTGCGGGCTTTATTCGCCGCCGTCCCGTGGAGATCACCCCCGAGAATTGGAAAGAATACGGGGGGGAAATCGGAGAAGACGGGGAGATTATATACCTAAACCCGTTTGCCGTCGGCACATACGTCATCTTCCGCGGCGATTTCGGCGCGCTGAGGCCTACCATCGACACGAGTAATTTGCCCTTGGCCGAAGGCCGCGCAGAACTCACGGAAGATAACAGCCACCTAATGCGCTACTACGGCGCACAGTTTATGGTCTTCAACGACACCCCGACGTCGCTCTTCATCGGCGGCGTGAAGATCGACAAAAAAGGCACCGCCGTCTTCACCATGTTAGGCCGTAAAAGAGATAACCCCACGCTTTGGTGGAAAGGCGAACTCGTGGGGAGCTGGTGAAAAGCCCGCCCGCGACTCGCACTCCACTTGATTTATATAACCACACACAAAAACCAAACCTTTATGCAAGAGACCCTCATTCATTTTGCCGAACAGCATTTGTATCTTCACATCGTGCTCATCATTTTCTGCACCGCGGCAATACTGATCGCCATGGCGCTCGACCTCTTTTTTGGCATTCGCAAAGCCCACGAACGCGGACAACCCACGACATCGCGGGGGCTGAAGATGACAAGCCGAAAGGCCGTGAAATATCTTGTCCCGTTTCTCGTGCTTTCGCTTATCGACATCATCGGCTCCCCGCTCTGCGCCGCGCCTTACTTCTCGATGGGCTGGGCGGCCTGGTGCGTGCTGTGCGAATTTTGGAGCATTCGGGAGAAGGCTTGGGAGAAGGCCGAAATCGAAAAGCTCCACAACATCGTACAAGCCACTATTTCAGAGCACGACCTTTCGAAGATGGCGCAGAAATTTGCCGCCGCCGTCTTCGATGAGGCCAAGAACCGCGACATCGTCCCCGCGGAGAATAATTCGGCGGACGAAGATCATGCACCCGAAAACGCACAACAATAACCATGAGCGACGTATCACACACCCAAAAGCCCGAAAACGTGGACACGAGAGAACAGAAAACAACAGAACGAGAGTCGGCGGTTGCCAAATCCGCAAGCACGGCCGTCGACCACCCCGCACACTACAACCACGGCGGCGCGGAATGCATCGACGTGGCGCGCGGAATGCCCTTTTGCCTGGGCAACGCGCTGAAATACGTTTGGCGCTGCGGACACAAACACGACGGCACGCTCGAAGGAGCGAGGCACAAAGCCGTTGAAGACGCGCAAAAGGCCGTCTGGTATCTGAATGAGTTTATCAAAGACGCCGAAGCGGGCGCGATGGACGCGTTCCTCGAACTGTAAACCACGGCACGAGTGGTGCGGGGCTTCCGCGCTTCTCGACATTCCCCACAAACGAAACCTCTAAATCACACAGAAATGAGAATCCTCCTACAACGCCACGCCCTGAAGGCGGGCTACACCATCGGACGAATGGAAATCAACGGCCGATATTTTTGCGACACGCTCGAAGACACCGACCGCGGTTTGCGCGAAAACATGACAGAAGACGAAATCGCCGCCCTCAAAGTGAAGGGCGCGACCGCTATCCCCACCGGCACGTATCGCATCGACATGCAAACACGTTCGCCGCGTTTCGGGCGCGTCCTCCCGCGTCTTGTCAGCGTGAAGGGATACGCGGGCGTACTGATCCACAGCGGCAACACGGCCGCCGACACCGAGGGGTGTATCTTGGTGGGCGAAAACCGCGAACGGGGCAAAGTGCTCAACAGCCGCGCCACGTTGGAAGACCTGCTCGTCTTCCTCCGCGCGGCGCAGGCCGAGGGCGAAGAAATAGAGCTCACCATCACCCGCGCCGGCACCTCTTCCAACTAACTAGAAAAGCTCGGCAGTTCAACGCCCCGCGGTCATTTCTTTCCAATTTCGCGACGATTGGAAAGAATCGAACGCCAAAACGGGGGAAATTCCCTCAAATCGCGCCGAAAATGCTCCAAAGCTTTCCAACTATTTCCATTTTGGAAAGAATTGCCCGCGGGGCGTTCTATGTTCACCTCTTCAAATTCCACCTTTCCGATGAATTACAACCACCGAAAACCTCCTCCCGACCCCTGGGCGCTGTACGTCCTGGCGGCCGTCGGCGCGCTGTGCTTTGCCGTCGTGCTGAGTATGCTCACGGGTTGCACTACAACGCGCACCGTTGAACGCGTAACCGTTCACCGCGACACGCTCCACGTTGTGCACCGCGACACACTCCGCGAACTGCGCACTGTGCGCGATAGCGTTTTTCTCCACGACAGCGTCTATTTTGAGGGCGCTACGCTCGTGAAAGAGCGCACCCGCGACCGCTGGCACGTTCGCCGCGACACGGTCTGGCGTTCGCGGGGGGAGACGGTTCGCGCGGTTTCGCACCACACCGACACGCGCAACGAGAAGAAGACGACGCACAGCGGTTTCCTCTGGCCGCCGTTGTCGCTGATCGTCTTTCTTGCTGTGTTCGGTCTGATCGGCTACGCGCTGAAACGCAGAACGTAGACGAAAACGCCCCGCTGCTCGTGTATTGAGCGGCGGGGCTTACCTTTTTCGTGAGATCGCGAAAATGCTCTCCGAATACGTCCAAAACGCGTCCAAGATGTGCCGAAAAAGGACCCGCCACAAGGGTCTTTTGAGCGTTTTTTTGAAGGCAAATCATTGAAGATAAGCTCGTTGCGAATCCGTCCAAAATGCGTCCAAAATCACCTCTTGTCGAATAGCGCCATCGCCTCCGCCTTTGCCGAGTTTGCGATGTCGATATACGGCTTCATTGCGCTGTAATCGCTGTGCCCCGTCCATTTCATCACGATGTTAGCGGGAATTCCCATCATAAGGGCGTTGCAAATAAAGGTTCGTCGACCGGTGTGCGTCCCAACAAAGGCGTATTTTGGCCGCGTGTCCTCGATACGCTCTCCTCCTTTGTAGTACGTCTTTGTTATCGGGGTGTTGATTTCGCAAAGCTCACATAAAGCGTGGATCAGTTCGTTACCTTTTGAGTTAGTTATCCTTGGGAAGACGTACTCGTTGTCCATCCCTCGATATCGGTCGATGATTTCGAGAGAGTATTTGTTCAGTTCTATAGTGATCGTCGATGAGGTTTTTATTGTGGTAATTGTAATGGTGTTTTCTGACACGCTCGACCACTTTAGATTTTGCATATCAGAGAAGCGCAAAGATGTAAAGCAGCAGAAGCAAAAGAAATCCCGAACGAACTGCATACGCGTTGACTTCCCGATTTGCTTTTCATACGTTTGGCCGTTGTGGTCTTTCAGCAGAACTCTCGTACCTTTAGGAGGGAACTCGTAGTTGTAAATCTTCATCAGCTCCTCCCATTCGAGGAACACAATCGGATTCTGCGGTGTCTTCGTCTTTAATGAGAACTTTTGATAATCCAAATTTGTGTTGTAGCCTTTCTTCGTAGCCCAACGGAGAACCCAGAAGAGAGTCCCCACGACGAGTTTAACGCTCGAATCTTTCATGTTCTTTTGCTCTCTCAGAAATGCCACGAAGTCGTTTAATCGCTTTTCGGAGAGGCGCTGAAATGTCAAATCCTTGTCGAACTCATCTACGAGGTTTACCATATTTCGAAACACACTACACGTATTTACGCTCCATTGATTTTGCTTTGGCACTTCAGAGTAGTAGAGTTCGAAATAATCGAAGATGAGCGCTTGCTTTCCTCCCGTCTCCTTTTTCCTCGCGAAGTGCTCTGCAAGCTCTTTCTTTATTTCGGCGCTTGTGGGCTTTATCTTGTCCAGCATACATTGATGCTCGTATGCGCTGAAGTGCTCCGATAGTTTAGCCAGCGCAGCATTGATCGTTGAGTACGTGACACCTGCTCCTGCCGTCGAACCTTTTTTTACTTGCTGTTTGTTTTGATCCCACTTCGCCGGTGCCACCTTATAGCCGGTTGAAGAGATAAACCGTGCCCCAAAAATAGAGATGCTCACTCGTATGGGGCAATCCCCATGTTTGTCTGCTCGCTTGTCAAGATAAAAGTTTACTGCCATATTGTCTTTCAAGTGTGTGCGCAAAGTTACGCACGGTTTTTGATTGAACGCATTTGTGCATGGTCAAATCTAATTAAACACGTGTCAAAGAGAAAGGGCAGAATCAGTGGGTTTTTCAAACGCATTGTTACTTATTTCAATGCTCGGTGACTTTCGGGAGAAATGAGCCGGAAGTCGCCATTATTCTTGAGCTCTTCCATGCGGTGATAGAGTTTCAAACAGGCATCAGCGTCGGTAGCTGCGTACACTCGCTGCTTTTCATCGAGCGCATCGGCCTCCCAATTGGAAAGTTGCGCATTTTTCGAGATGCGTTGGCGGAAGAAATTGGCGAAAAGTTTCGCCAAGCTCATGTCTTTGATGCCCATCTGCGCCGCTATTTGTTGCAGATCCACGAAATTTCGCGGTTTGAGCGACGGTCTTCTTTTGTGCAATTGCTGCACATCGTCTTTGAGCGAGAGGCCAATTTTTTTTATCTCCCCATTCTCGAGCAGATGTGCCAGGGCGTTGGGCAGTCCCATGTAGTTGAGCCGGAAAAGGAAGCAAAGATCGGGAGTGGCCACCTGCAAAAGCGCCACTTTATGCTGCTGTCCCTTGCGAAAAGAGGGGCGGGTCTCTGTGTCGATGCCCAATTCTGTATTCCGGCTGAGGTATTGCACAGCTCGCTCCGCTTCACTCTCGCTCTGGACGACAACAATTCGCCCATCGAAGGTGTAGCGGGGGAGTGTAGCTATGATTTTCTTGTCCGTTTGGACGAAAAGTTCTTGCATAAACGTGAGGTAAAAATGGAGCTTCGGGCGATAACTGAGTGAGATCTGCAATTTGACTTAGATCTCGTCCACTTGTCCCGAAGCAACAAGCTCGTGCATGGCTCTCAAAGCCCCGAGCAACTGCTGCCCCCAGTGCATTCTGAATTCTTCCATGCACTCAAACAGCGCCACTTCCATCGCTTCGTCTATCTCGTTGCGGAAGGCTTCGACCATGTTGCGCAGGGCTTGATAGACGTCGGCCAACGATTCGCTCACCGTGCAGACAACCGGCGCATCGGAGTAGCGAAACTGTTCGACAAATACGTCGAGATAGTCGTCGGCATCGCGCATAATGGCCGCTATTTGGGTGCGCACGTATTCATAGTCGCTTTCTGTCACCACGGCGTCCACATAACCGACACCTTCTTCGATCTCGTCGATGAAAGCCGCCTTGAGATAGACCATGGGCAGCAAGCGCTGCATGACGGTGGTGAATTCTCCGCGTTCGCTTCCCGAACATTGCTCCACCTGCTTACAGAATTCGGTGGCAACTGTGACAAAATCCAAGATGTCGCGGCGATAAATTCGTTCCATGTCCAATATATTTTGAGTAGAAGGGGTACAAAGTTAGGGATTCCCTCGCGATTCGTCTCTTAAACTCGGGAGATTTTCGCGAAAAGTCGGGAAGTTTGCGCCAAAAATAGGGGCGTTTCTACGAATCGCCCCCGTGTACTGTTGTAAATTTGGGGATTCTCCTACAATCCGAACTTACGATCGGGGCATTCGTAGAAGTAATAAAACCAATAAGTGCCGTAGAAATCGTCGGCCATGAGGTTGCGCTCCGCGCGCTCCGCATCTTTCACATCGCGTGGAAACTGTTTGCGGATGCTATCTCGGCGACTGATGAAATCTCGATAGTTGGCTTCTGTCGCTTCGTCCTGATAAGAAAGGATGGGGTGGGTGGTGAGACGAACATAAAGCACGAGAGCTTGGCGAAACGCTACGGGAATCGTTTCGGGGTGGCGGTCAATGAGATATTTTCGGGGTACCGTTCCGGCAAAGCGGTCTAAATTGCCATCGAGCAAGGCAGCCATGGCCGGCGGAACGGAAAAGGTGGAATCGCCTTCGCGCAGATAGGCATAACCTCCGCGGCCAATCGGTTCGTTGACCAGGCGTTCGGCTTGAATACGGTCACTGAAGGGATGGTAGCTGCCGGGCATTTCAAAGAAAGACGCCCCCATACGGTCGATGGTTCCGAGGGCGCGCAAACGGAGCATCTGCAAACGTGGCGAATCAGACGCGTAGCGGCGGCCGAGCTCCAGCGCTTCATCGTTTTTGTGGAGCGCAATGAGACGGGCCGTGCGCAATTCCAATATGGTCAGCTCGTCAGCAACGGGAATGAGCCCGACGACGAAAAAAAGGAGGGTGAGGTAGAGCACTTGCCGGGTGAGCGATCCGCACCGCTTGAAGAGCGACCAGCGTTTGTTGCAATAAATGAGCAACGGCAGGAAGATGCAAAGTGCCAAGCAACCGAAGAAGTGCGGAAAGCTCAACAAAAAACGCATCGTGAAGTTGGGGAAAAGGCTATAGGCGCAGGCCATGAGGCGTTCGGAGACGAGAACGCCGAAATAACAGTAGACAAATGCACCGAAGAGTGCGTATTGTAGAATACGCACTCTTCGAACCGGTTTGTGGTCTTGTGTCATTTATTTTTTCTCAGGACAATGGCCGTACGAGCGGGGATGTAGAGTTGCAACCAACCCTTCCCGTCACTCTCAAGTACGGGGTCGTAGTTCGTGAAATGAGTGATGGAGTCGTCATTGAGGCCTTGGCCGCCGAAAGCCTCGGCATCGGTGTTGAGCACCACACTGTATGCTCCCTGTTTCACCATGAAACCATAATCTACATACGATGTGGTGGGCGAGAAGTTGAAAACGAAAAGCAGATCTCCGCGCTGGTACGCCAAAATCTGGTCGCCATCGTTGTGCCAAATCTCGATTACGGGCAATTTCTGGAACTGTTTCTCGCTTTTGAGCACTCGAAGCATGGCTTTGTCGAAGTCGCCGAGTAAATGGTAGCAGAGTTCTTTGTCATCTACAAGGTGCCATTGCCGACGCGCGTACTTATGACTCCACCCATTCCCTTCTCTCGGGAAGTCGACCCACTCGGGGTGTCCAAACTCGTTGCCCATGAAGTTGAGGTATCCTCCATTGATGGTGGAAGCCGTGACCAAACGGATCATTTTGTGTAAAGCGATGCCGCGATGCGCCCGTTCGTTTTCGTCTCCCTTGCGGAAATGCCAATACATGTCGGCATCGATGAGACGGAAGATGATGGTTTTGTCGCCAACCAGGGCCTGGTCGTGACTTTCCGTGTAAGAAATGTTGCTTTCGTCTGCACGGCGGTTGGTGAGTTCCCAGAAAATGGAGGACGGTTTCCAGTCTTCGTCCTTTAATTCCTTGATGGTCTTGATCCAATAGTCGGGAATGTTCATGGCCATGCGGTAGTCGAACCCGTATCCCCCGTCTTTGAAGGGAGAAGCGAGGCCGGGCATGCCACTAACCTCCTCTGCGATGGTGATGGCCTGGGGATTGAACTGGTGAATCACCTCATTGGCCAACGTTAGGTAGCAGATGGCATTGTCGTCTTGGTGGCCGTTGAAATAATCAGCGTAGCCATTGAACGATTCGCCGAGGCCGTGGCTGTAATAGAGCATGGAAGTGACTCCATCGAACCGGAAACCATCGAAATGGTACTCCTCTAACCAATAACGGCAGTTGGAAAGCAGGAAATGGATGACTTCATTCTTTCCGTAGTCGAAGCAAAGCGAATCCCAGGCGGGGTGTTCACGCCGATCGCCTGCATAAAAATATTGCTGGGGGTCGCCCGCGAAATTCCCCAAGCCTTCTACTTCGTTCTTGACAGCGTGGCTCTGCACCAAGTCCATGATAACCGCTACGCCTTTCTCGTGTGCCGCGTCAATCAGTTGCTTCAATTCTTCAGGAGTGCCGAAGCGCGAAGACGCAGCAAAGAAGCTGGACACATGATACCCGAAGGAACCATAATAAGGATGCTCTTGAATGGCCATGATCTGGATACAATTGTATCCGTCTTCGACAATTCGCGGAAGCACGTACTCGCGAAACTCATTGTAGGTCCCGACTTTCTCGGCATCTTGCGCCATTCCGATGTGGCACTCGTAGATGAGTAGGGGAGCGCGTTGGGGCTTGAAAGTTTCTTTCTTGAATTGATAGGGCTTTGCAGGAGCCCAAACTTGTGCGGAAAAGATCTTTGTGGTCTCATCTTGCACCACTCGGTGTGCATAAGAGGGGATGCGCTCACCGAAGCCCCCTTCCCAATAAACATGCAGCTTGTATAACTGCCCGTGCTTGAGGGCTTTCAGGGGCAAAGTCAGCTCCCAGTTTCCGGAATCTTCGATGCGTTTAAGTTCAAATTCGGGATTCTCCTGCCAGTCATTGCAGTCTCCGACCAGGAAGATGCGCGTGGCATTGGGGGCCCACTCTCTGAAAATCCAATTCTTCCGCGTGCGATGCAGTCCAAAATAGTGGTGTCCCATGGCAAATTCGGAAATAGACTGCTTGCCCTGCGTGAGTTCTTCGATTTTGTGCAGTGCCTGCTCGTGTCGCCCGCGGATCGCATCGGCATAAGGCGCAAGCCATTCGTCGTTCTTGACGAGTTTGAGCTGCGCGCGCGAATTCGTCGTTTTCCGCTGGGCGGGAACGCTAGTCTTTGTGGGCTTCTTCTGCTGTGAGACCTTCATAATGAACTGCTTAATGTTTTTGTGCGCTTCAGCAAGAGGGTATTTTCTTGCCGAAGCGCTATGGTATTTTTAGAGATTATCGGTTATTGGCTTGCCTACGGCCGTTGGTATAAACGCCTTCGGCCGTTTTGTTGCCGTTACGGTCGTACTCAACGAATGCGCCGTCGCGCTCTCCGTTGACAAACGACCCTTCGTAACGCGAACCGTCTGCAAGGATTTCGATGCCGAAGCCATGTTTCTGCCCGTCGCGGAACTGTCCTTTGTATTTGTCCCCTTGCGCCGAGATGAGCGTGCCCTCGCCATCCATTTTTCCGTTCTTCCAAGTGCCGTCATAACTGTCGCCCGTCTTCGTTTTGTAGACGCCGCGACCGTGCGGCTTGTCGGCTTTCCACATTCCGGTGTAGGTTGCAGTGCCTTTCCACACGTAAGTGCCTTGTCCGCTCTGTTCGCCGGCCAGGAAGTGCCCGGTATATTTGTCGCCGTTGGCAAAGGTAGTCACGCCTTCGCCGGTGCGTTCGCCGTTTTGGTACTGTCCTTCGTAGATATCGCCGTTGCGGAAGGTGTAAATGCCCTTTCCGTTTTGGTTATCGTCCTTCCACTCGCCTTTGTACACGTCGCCGTCGGCATAATGGTAGGTGCCGAAACCATTGCGCAGGTTGTTGAACCAATATCCTTCGTACTTGGTGCCGTCGTTCCAGTCGAACGTGCCTTTACCTTGCTTTTTGTCGTTGACCCACTGCCCGTTGTAGAAGGCACCACTCACGAATCGGTAGATGCCCACGCCGTTGCGTTTGTCGTCTTTCCAATCGCCGTCGTAGACATCGCCGTTGTAGTAAAACATCTTGCCGCGTCCCTGCTTCTTGTCCTGATACCAGAGGCCTTCGTAGCGGTTATTGTTGATGTAATAGAACGTTCCTTTTCCATGCTGCTGGTCATTGAACCAGTCGCCTTCATATTTCTCACCGTCAGAGAACGAATAGGTGCCGTAGCCCTGGCGTTTCCCCTTTTTGTATTCGCCTTCGTACTTGTCTCCGTTAGGATAAACCGTGATGCCTTTGCCATTCGGTTTGTTTCCTAACATTTCACCCGTGAAAACCGCTCCATCCTTGAAGGTATAGGAGCCGATCACAATCTTTTGCGCATCGACGGCGACAAAAGTAAGGAAAGAGAATATGATGAGAGAGAATTTACGTATCATAGAGGGTAAGCTTGTGCAATTAGAGGGCGATAGAGCTCTCGTATATGCGCAAAGATATTGCAGTTTATTGAAACAACCAAGTAGAACGCACGTTTTTTAGCAATTCGAGCGGAGGAATTCTTCCGCTTTGCATAGATCTTCGGGCGTATCGATTCCAATGGTCTCATGGTTCGTGAAACCCACACGGATTTTCAGTCCGGCTTCCAACCAGCGAAGTTGTTCCAAACTCTCTGCAAGTTCGAGCGGACTTTGGCACAGATCCGTAATCTGGTCGAGCATTTCGGCCCGATATGCATAAAGCCCGATGTGCTTGTAGAACGTGTGGCGACTCAGCCATTGCTCTTCGGGCACATTACGCAAATAGGGGATGACGGAGCGCGAAAAATAGAGGGCTTGTTGCTGAAGACCGACGACCACTTTGGGTGAATTGGGATTCTTCAAGGCTTCGAGTCCCATCTCGGGCGTAAAAGGTTTGACCAACGTGGCAATTTGAGTGCTTTCGTCTTCAAAACAGCGGCAAAGTTCTCGCAACTGTTCCGGGCGCACAAAAGGTTCATCGCCTTGTATATTGACGATGATGTCGGGGTGCAACCCCGTCTTGTGCATGGCTTCTCTGCAGCGATCCGTTCCGCTTTTGTGTGCTGCGGAAGTCATCACGCACTTCCCACCGAAACGCTCGACGACTGCGGCAATTCGCTCATCATCAGTGGCCACCCACACCTCTTCGAACACTTCGGCTGCGCGTTCGTAGACGTGTTGTATGATTTCTTTCCCACCTAACAACGCTAAGGGTTTACCCGGGAAGCGAGTCGAGGCATATCTTGCTGGAATAATGGCTTGTATTTTCATTTTAAGAGGGGACTTTTCGAAAAAAACGGGGGACTTTCTTATTGAAACACATTGGTTTCCTGCGTCGGTCCCGCTCCGGCATCTCCGTTGTTGGCGGGCGGTGCTCCGGCAGCGGCAGGTTTCTTTGCTCGGCCCATGTTGAAAGGTTGGTTGGGATTGTATCCAAGCGTCTTGTCTCGGAACACATTACGCATGTACAGCGCCCAGATGGGGAGAGCCGTGGACGCTCCTTGCCCTTCGGCCGTGCTGGTGAAATGAATGTCGCGGTCTTCGCCGCCCACCCAACAAGCCGTGACAAGTTGAGGGACGTAACCCACGAACCAACCGTCGGCATTGTTATTGGTTGTTCCGGTTTTGCCGGCGATGGGGCCATTCAGTCCGAACTGGAAGCGCAGTCTGCGCGCCGTGCCGTGGTCGACCACGGCTCTCATCATCTCGATCATTTCGTAGCTGGTGCGTTCGGAAATCACTTCGTTCATGCGCGGCGTGAATTGGGCAATGACGTTCCCCTCGCTGTCCTCGATGCGGCTGACCAACGTGGGGGCGCATCGAATGCCTTGGTTGACAAAGGCCGTGTAGGCCGAGGCCATTTCGCCTACCGTCACCTCGCAAGGTCCGAGACACAGGGCCATTGAGGGATGAATGTCGGGATTGGCGACCCCGAAATTCTGCACGAGCCGTTTCAGGCGCGTACCACTGGGATCCACCTTGCTCATGAGGTTGGCCGTGGCCCAGTTGCTCGATTGTGAGAGTCCCCAAATGAGGGGCACCATTTGGCCGGCTCTTGCGCTGTTGGCATTGCGAGGTGTCCAGAAAGATCCGCCTACGCGGTAGCTTCGCTGGGCATTAAGCACCATCGACTGGGGCGTGTACCCGTCTTCGAGGGCCATGGCATAGACAAACGGTTTCATTGTCGAACCGATTTGTCGGCGTCCGATCATTCCCATATCGTACTGGAAATGAGCATAATTGAGACCTCCTACATAAGCTTTCACGTAACCATTGCTCGGATCGATAGAAACCAAACCGGCTCGGAGGAAGGTCTTGTAATAGCGAATGGAATCGAGCGGTGTCATGACCGTATCGACATCGCCATGGTAGGTGTAGACCGACATGGGAGTCAAGGTGCAAAAGGCATCGTGAATGTCTTCCTCAGATGCGCCCGCTGCCTTCATCGCTTGATATCGTTCACTCTGGCGCATGGCTTTGTCGAAGATGCGCTTCACCTGTTTGGAGGACAGACTGGTGTTGAAGGGGAAGTTTTCATTGTACTTCCGCTTGTCAAACTCGGGCTGAAGTCGAAGTGCAACGTGACTGTAGACCGCTTTCTCGGCATATTCCTGCATGCGCGAGTCGATTGTGGTGTAAACTTTCAGGCCGTCGGTGTAGATGTCGTAGTGTGAGCCGTCGCGCTTCTTGTTCTTTTTGCACCAACCGTAGATCGGGTTGTTGATCCACGCCAAAGAATCGGCATAATACTGGGCGTACTGCCAATCGCGGTAGTTGGATCGCTTCGGTTTGTCGGCCATGAGTATTTGTCTCAAGTACTCACGCAGATAGGTGGCCTCCCCTTCTTTGTGGTCGATGGGGTGGAAATTCAATTCGAGTGGGGTGGCGCTGAGCATTCGGCAGCTGTCTGCACTCAAATAGCCGGCCTTGACCATTTGAGACAGCACCACATTTCGGCGCTGACGGCAGCGTTCTGCGTCGCGCACGGGATTAAAGAGTGAGGGATTCTTGCACATGCCGATCAGTGTGGCCGATTCGGTAAGTGTAAGTTCGCTGGGAGATTTGCCAAAGTAGACGTTAGCTGCCGTCTTGATTCCCACGGCGTTATGAAGAAAATCGAAGTAGTTGAGATACAACGTCATGATCTCATCCTTCGTGTAGTAGCGTTCGATCTCTACTGCGATGACCCATTCGATGGGCTTCTGCAATAATCGCTGAAGTGTGTTGGAAGCTTTTCCGGAATACAATTGTTTGGCCAACTGCTGCGTGATGGTCGAACCACCTCCCGCATTGTGCTGGCCCATGATGCCACGTTTCACCACGGCACGCCCCAACGCTTTGGCGTCGATGCCGCAATGGTCGTAGAAACGTTCGTCTTCTGTGGCCACCAACGCCTTGAAGAGATGGGGCGATATGCTATCGGTAGCCACAAAAATGCGGTTTTCGCTGGTAGACCAAGTGCCCAACAATTTTCCATCGGCAGTCAGTGCCTGCGATGCGAATTTATTGATGGGATTTTGGATGCGCTCGAGATCAGGCATGTAGCCGATCCATCCACGTTCGACTGCGACGACGAAAAGTGCAGCCGAGAGGATAAAACCAAGCAGCAATGACCAAAGAGTGTAGACGAATTTCCTACGCATGCAAATTCTGTGAGAAGGAAAAGCTTAGAAAAAAGCGAGATAGAAGGAGAGGCGTGGATGCACTCCCGATACGCAATGACACGATGCCCTGTCTATGCGTTTCGCGGACCGATCTCCATCGGTACGGCGCAAACACGCCTCTCTCTATTGGAATAAATCAGATGAGATATTGACTGCTGATGCTCTCATTCTCGAGCACTCGGCGAATGGTTTCGGCAAACAGTGCTCCGACGCTCAATTGTTTCACTTTTGAGCAGGAACCGGTGTAGGGAATAGAGTCGGTGAAGACCATCTCCTCGAGCTGACTGTTTTCGACTCGCTCGTCGGCCGGACCGGACATGATGCAGTGTGAGGCCAAAGCACGCACGGAACGTGCGCCTTTCGACTTGATGAGGTCGGCGGCTTTGGTGATCGTGCCTGCGGTGTCCACCATATCATCTACCAGTACGACATCCATATCCTTCACATCGCCGATCACATCCATGGAGTCGACTTCATTGGCACGCTTGCGGGTCTTGTTGCAAATGACCATGGGGCAATCGAGATATTTCGCGTAGGTGCTTGCGCGTTTCGAGCCTCCGACATCCGGCGTTGCGATGCAGATGTTTTTCAAGTTGAGGTTCTTGACGTAAGGGAGGAGGATAGTCGACGCAAACAGGTGATCTACAGGAACTTCAAAGAATCCTTGCTCTTGATCGGCGTGGAGATCCATGGTGATCACGCGATCAATGCCGGCTACGCCCAGCATATTGGCTACCAGCTTGGCTCCGATGGAAACACGGGGCTTGCTTTTGCGGTCCTGACGGGCCCAACCGTAGTAGGGTACCACGGCATTAACGGTACGCGCCGAAGCACGTTTGGCCGCATCGACCATCAGCAAAAGCTCCATCAGGTTGTCGGTCGAGGGAAACGTGCTTTGTACGAGAAAGACGTCGCAGCCTCGAATAGACTCCTCATAGCAAACCTCAAACTCGCCGTCCGAGAAATAAGTGATGCTCACATCTCCGAGCTTGCAGCCCAGATTGTCACAGATTTTCTCGGCCAAATAACGTGTTTTCGTGCCCGAGAAGACTTTGAAGTTACTGTTCATTTATTGAAAGAGTTGATTGGTGGGAAGTTTCTCTCACGATGTAAGGATTTCTACCGCCTTGGCTTCGCGGGTTCATTCGGCCATTCGCCGCAACTTGCGGAAGTGGGTGATGAGATCCTTGTAGTCTCTGTTGGTGTGCATGTTGAAGCGATTCCAAAGGTCGCCCAAAATGACGGCACCACCGAAACCGAGACTTTTGACTAGGGGAAGATTGTCGGCATCGACGTTGCCGAAGGCCATGACTTTCCGCCCGATCAGTTTCTTTTCGGCCATTTCATTCAGCATGCGCGCACTGAAATTCTCACTGAAGCCGTCTTCGCGCGTTGCATCGAAGAGAGGTGACAAAAAGACATAGTCGAACGAACGAACTCTCTCTCTGAGTTCGTCTGCACTCTGACAACTACAGGAAATGTGGCCTTTGTAGTTGTGGGGAAGCTGAGTATTTCGCGCGTTGAGGTGAATGCCTTTCAAACCGTATTCACCTTTAAGATAGAAATGGTCGTGCACCACAATATTCTTGTGGTAGTTTTCGGGAATGAGCGAGAGTAATCGTTCCGAATAGACAGGTTCTGAATCTGGCTTGCGCACATGCAAAAGTTCCAGCCCTTCATCGAACAAAGCAGTGATGATCTGACTCTCTTCGACGAAGAAATCAGGACGAGTCATCAGGATGAGTTTCATTTCCGAACTTGGATTAGGATAAAGATAAAAGCAATATCACGAGGATCTTACGGAGAACTGAAAACGAACTTCCGTGTATCCGCCTACAAAGTTAGTCAAAAAAGAGCGATCTGGCTTCATGGCCTCGCAAAAAAACAGATTCTGAAGAAAAAGCCCCCGTGTTTTGTCTTCCCGTTGTGGCTAATGGCCAAAATAAAGCGCCCAATCGGGCAATTGCTCGATCGGGCGCTTTAGTCAGTGGGAGATATCATGGACAGGTTGGTGAGGTTTCGGTTATCACGGCGGGTATTTTACGATAATCCCATGTTCCCACTGCGGTTTGTTCGTGTAGGTGGACGAGAAAGGGGTAGGGTGTGGACAAAATGGGGCAGTACGCGCTGCACCTCTCCGTTTGCCTTCAAGAGATGCGCAAAAACCGAGCTCTCAAAGGCTCATTTCCGTGAAGTATTCCCGACTATTCGACAATGGATGCAGAAATACGCGAGAAACTTTATGTTTAATCAATTCTTCTTCGGAACCACTTGAACATAACCGGCGAGTCGTTTTGCCTTGTCACGGACTTGCTCGAGGTTGCCCCCCAATTCTCCGCTCACCAACACAACTCCCATCCGACGCTTGGGGCGCATGCTGGGTTTTCCGAAGATGCGCAGATCAGCATCCTCCTCACACGTTCTCTCTAATCCGAGGTAATCGGGCGTTCCTTCCGCATGATCGCCTGCTAAAATCACGGCGCTGGCTCCGATGCGGAGGTTTTTCACGCACGGAATGGGCAAAGACAATGCCGCACGGCAATGCAGTTCGAATTCATTGAAGTTTTGCGTTCCTGCCAGGGTTACCATACCGGTATCGTGCGGGCGCGGCGACAATTCGCTGAAGTAAACGCCGTTTTTCTCGCTGACGAAAAACTCAACTCCCCAAATTCCGGCTCCGGTCAGGGCTTCGGTCACAGCTTTCGCCATACTTTCAGCCTCTCCTTGACATCCCCTCTGCTTCCCGCCATGCCGTATTCGAATGCGTGTTTCACGTCATCTACGGAACGCATCACGGATTGTCCTTTTCCACTCGAGCTCATTAGCGGCTTGACGATGCAGGGAAATCCGAGGTCCTCGGCTCCTTTGCGCAGTTCCTCCTCGGTTGTGGCGTAATGGTAGCGTGCCGTTCTGATTCCGAGTTCCTTTGCTGCCAAATCTCTGATGGCTTTTCGGTTCATCGTGTAGTTCACCGCTCTGGCAGAGGGGACTACGCGGATGCCTTTCGCCTCATATTCGTAAAGTCGTTCGGTCCGAATGGCTTCAATTTCGCTGATAATGAGGTCGGGATGGTGCTTTTCGACGACGCGATCCAGTGCTTCTCCATCGAGCATGGAGAACACCTCACATTCATCGGCGACTTGCATTGCGGGCGCACCGCGGTAGGCGTCGCAAGCCACGACATGTTGTCCCAAACGTTGGGCGGCGATCGTAAACTCTTTCCCGAGTTCACCCGATCCGAGGAGCAAAATCTTTTTCATGCATTCCATTTTGCGCATTCAACACGTTCCGCCTGCACATTGCGGGCTGACCATTTGAATTCTAAGGCCACAAGCTAAAGCAGGCTCCGCAATAAGCTGTAAACGAGCGAATCGTTTGATAAATTCTAATGTCTCATGTTTGGGAGAGTGGGGAAGTGGAGTAGAGTGTTCCATAGGCTTCAGGAGAATATCACTTAGTTCGTTATTCTCTAAACGACGGAACTTCCCATTTAATGCGCGAAACGTGATATTTTTGCGTTTTACGGTCGCATTCACTTCAACATTCCCGCTCTGGTTGCCATTTTGCGGAGGTTGAGCAGCGCATAGCGCATTCTTGCCAGCGAGGTACTGATGCCCACCCCCGTTTTTTCCGCAATTTCTTTGAAGGGTATTTCTTGATAAAAGCGCATTTTCACCACTTCGCGCTGTTCATCCGGCAGCAAAGTGATCCATTTCTGCACCATTTCTATCGATTCCATACGAATCATTTCCTCTTCTCGTCCCACGCAAGCCAACTGCGACGTGGCTTCGTCGGCAAATTCCTGACCATCTTCGTCATAACTGCACTGTCCGCGCTGTGTTTTGAAATGATCAAGCACCAAGTTGTGGGCGATTCGCGAAAGCCAAGCGAAAAACTGACCTTGTTCCACATAATTTCCCTTGCGTAGCGAGAGAATCACCTTGACAAAAGTCTCTTGAAAGATGTCGTTTGCCAAGTCTTCATCGTGCACTGCATATAAAATGTGCTGGAACAATCGATCTTGATGGCGCGCCAATAAACAATCGAAGGCTTCTGGGTCTCCTCCGATGTAAGCTTTTACCAACGCGTCGTCGGTCATTCTATTTTTGCTGTCCATACTCATTGAACGATTAGTTTGAAGTAGAGTATGTTTCTATAGGCTTTCTATTTTTTGAAATGAACGATTTCCGCAAAAATACGCGTTTATTGCTAGAAAAACAAACCGACGGCACAAAAAATGCCGTCGGTCATGTTGTTCGTTGCGAACGGAGGGCGTTTATAGGCGGTCGGCATAGGCTTCGATGGCCTTTTCGGCCGTTTTGATGGCCTCATCCAGCGGAAAGGGGAGTTCGCCGCCCGCAGCATTGAAGTGTCCGCCGCCATTGAAGAACTCTTCGGCCAATTTGTTGGCCGGGAAATCGTCGACACTGCGCACCGAGACGCGAATCTTGTCCACTTCCGTGTCCTCTCTCAGACTAATACTCAGTCGCATGCCCTTCACTTTCAGCGGTTCGTTGACCAAACCTTCTGCATCTCCGCGGATGTAGTGGAAGCGCTTCATGTCTTCACGGGTGATCGTGAACAATCCGGCCCGATGATCGTGGAAGAAACGCAATCGTTCTGTCAATATATAGGAAAAGAAGCGCAATCGATTTTCTGACCACGTATTGTTCACATTCCGATTGATCTTGTCCTTGTCAATCCCCTTGGTCAGCAAGTGGGCAATGATGATAAAGATCTCAGGATCGTTCGATGCATAGGCAAACCCACCTGTATCGGTCATCATGCCACAATAGATGCATGCAGCGGCGTTGCGAGAGAGTTCGTCAAACGCCCCGAGTTGATAAATCAGCTTGAAGACCAACTCGCATGTGCTCGAAGCGCCCGGACGCGACACGATGAAATCCGCCGCTTTCTCGTCGGGCCCCTCATGATGATCGATCATGATTCGCTTCGCCTTCGCCCGCTCCACCACCGACCCCATGTCTTGCAAGCGATGCAGGGCATTGAAGTCCAAAAGGCAGATCAAATCGGCCTCTTGAATGAACTTTGTTGCCATCGGTCGCATGTCGTCGTTCGAAAAATAGAGCACACCTCTGGCTCCCGGCAACCATTTCAAGAAGTCCGGGCACGGTGTCGGCAGAATCACGCGCACCTGTTTGCCAAGCCCACGCAAGTAGTCGGCCCAAGCCAGCGTCGATCCCATGGCATCTCCGTCGGGTCCTCGGTGCGCAGTGATTACCACACGTTGCGCATCGCGCAACAAAGCCATCAATTCAAAGAGTTGTTTATTGTCCAGCACGGGAGTTATTTCCATTGCTTCAAAGATTACGCAATACTTCTATTTCCTTTTTCGGATCTGCCGCGTTGAACACGGCACTCCCGGCGACGAGCACGTCGGCTCCAGCTTCGACAAGCCATTTTCCGGTCTCGCGATTCACACCGCCATCCACTTCTATCAACGCTTCCGACCCACAAGCATCCAAGAGGGCGCGCAATTTCCTTGTCTTTTCGACCATGGTGGGGATGAAACGCTGGCCGCCGAAGCCGGGGTTCACGCTCATCAGCATGACCAAGTCGAGATAGGGCGCGATTTCTTCGAGCACACTCACCGGCGTATGGGGGTTGAGCGTGACGCCGGCCAACATTCCTTCGTCGCGTATGGCTTGCACCACGCGATGCAGGTGGGTACAAGCCTCATAGTGTACATTCATCACGTGCGCCCCGAGGGCTTTCACTTGAGGGATGAACTTTTCGGGCGATACAATCATCAGATGCACATCCAGCGGCTTGCGTGCGTGTCGGGCCATGGCCTCCATCACAGGAAAACCGAAACTAATGTTGGGCACAAACACCCCATCCATTACATCCAGATGGTACCAATCTGCAGAACTTTCGTTGAGCATTTCGATGTCGCGCTGCAAATTGGCGAAATCCGCACTGAGCAGCGAAGGAGAGATCATTGTCATGAGTCAGTAGGCTGAGTATTTTCTTCTTTGTCGTTTCTTATTTGTTGAATGCGCAGCAATTCTTCGAGCGCAATCCCTTCACTGTCGGGAAACTCGAGCAGAGCTTGAAATTGCTGCTCGGCTTCGTCAAGCAAATCTGCATCAATGAGCGCCGTGCCCCGGCGGCGCTTCAAGAAGCGCACGAAAGCCTGTCGCTCCGGCTCCTCCACTTCCGTTCCCTCGCTTTCAAACTGCTTTTGCTCTTGATCCAAGTAGCGATCGATGACAAAAAGGGCTCGAAAATCGTGGCCGTTCACCAATGCATTCACGTAGGCACGATTATACTTGTGGTTGTTCAGCGAATACAGACCATCCAAATAGTAATAAGCCTGTTGGTAAAGTCCCAAAGCGCTGTAGCAACTGCCGATGCTGAAGAGCAATTCGAAGAAATGCGCGCGCTGGCCCTTGTTCATGTAGCTGAACCGCGGCGAAAGCCAGCGGAACACATTTTTGAAGTAAGCCAGCGCCTCATAATAACGCTCCGACGCATAGAAACGCCGTCCCCAATACATGCAATAACCGTAGTAGGGCGTAGTGCAGGCCATCATTTCGTCTTGTGCCTCCGTCAAATCTTCGCCGCGTTCGAGGGCATCGCGGGTTTCGTTCCAGAAGTATTCAAACTCCTTCCGGCGTTCTCCGTCGCCCACCTTATCATAGGCCAAAACAAAGGTAGTCGCACTGCTTTGCTGTTCTGCTTTCGCAACGACCGCCGAGTGTTGTGGCAAAAGTATCCCCGTGGGGCGAGTGAAGGTCACGCGAAAGAAGAGGTCATAATTCGTTTCGCTCTCGCAAAGCACGTGCAGCAAACAGTCTTTCCGTTCGCCTTCTTGGATCAATACACTAATCACCAGTGTCAATGCACTGTTCTTCAACGATTCGAATGTGGTTCCTTTCGTCATCAAGTATTCCACAAACGGGAAATTCTTAATGTCTTCCGCTTCAAGCACTTCGATTGTCGAAGGCTCGCAGTCGCCTTCTCCGGTCAATACGCCTTCCATTCGCAAAAGCGTCACCGGTTCTTCGTTCGGCATGAACGTCGAAAGCACTTCGCCCACCGTGTGTTTCTGCTCTTTGGTCTCAAATCCTTCGGCCAACGCAGGAGCATAATTCATCTCTGCCACGTGCGACAAGACGTTCAACCGCTCACTGATCGCCGTGTTCTCCTCCAAATTGTTGTCATCGTTCGCTTCGATCTTCTCGAGTTCAGCTCTTGTTCTTCGCACATGGGCAAAAGTCGCTTCCAATTGAGCCGCCAGCATTTCTTGCACACTGCGTTTCGTCGAGTCGATGGGCATGCCGAAACGCATGTAGAGATAAACCTGGTGCCCCTGTGCATCGATGATGTAGTAAGTCGCGAAATTGGCCACCGCCAAGCTGTTGAATTCATTGCTGGCATGGCGCACCGCCGTCAGCGCGCCGAGAGGACGCTCCACAAAATACGGATAATAGAACGAGACCATGGTGTTGCGCCGGCTGCACACCGCCACAAAATGTCCTCCCTGGAAGGTAAAATCATAGGCTCGTTCGTCTTCTTGGCACTTAAATTCGCTTTCCTTCCATTCGATCTGCATTTTGGGAAACAGCAGCTCCAACATCGTCGACGATTGGGGATAGGCTTCCCCCTTCACCGTCGATTTGAAGCGACGATAGGCGATCAGCCAAAGAGAGTGGAGCCAACTCGTGGTTTTGCTTACCCCTTTGCAAAGCGATTGTAGGAGAAACTCAAGTAGTGCGAACATAGAGTGTCGAATTGTCTGTACATGAAGCGGTTTTCGTTAGCGAAGTTACTATTTTCTTTTCGCAACGGCTCCTCTTTCGCTTCGAAAACTGTAAATTTGTTTGCGCATTTCCAGCACATCTCTTTTATTATCTTCCCCAACGACATGATTTCCCTCGAAGATTTCTTCCGCAACGCCACTTCTTCCTCCTTCCGTCTTTCGCCCGATGGGCGCCATCTCGCCTATCTTGCCCCCTATCGCGACCGCATGAATCTTTTTGTGCGCAGCATCGCCCCCGATGGCGCACTCGGCACCCCACTTCGACTCACCGGCGAGACCGAACGCAGTCTCGGCGGCCACCTTTGGGCCGACAACGACCGCTTGGTTTATGCCAAAGACGATGGGGGCGACGAGAACTACCACCTTTTCGGCATTCGCCGCGACGGGAGCGACGAACGCGCCTACACCGATTTTCCCGGAGTGCGCGCCGACATCATCGATGACCTCCCCGAAGTGCCCGGGCAAATCCTCATTGAAATGAATCGCCGCAACCCCGAGGCCTTCGATCCCTATCGTCTCGATCTCGACACGGGCGAACTCACGCTCCTGGCCGAAAATCCCGGTAACTATCAGGGATGGACTACCGACCACGACGGTTGTTTGCGTGTGGTTTATGCTGTCGTCGACGGCGTGAATACCCAGATTCTCTACCGCGACCACGAAGGCGAAGCATTCCGTCCCGTGCTCACCACCGATTTCCGCGAATCGGTGTGCTACTCGCTCTTCACTCCCGACAATAAAATGGTGTGGGGCGTGAGCAATCGCGGCCGTGACAAAGCTGCCTTGGTGCTCATTGATCCCGCTACGGCCGAAGAGCGCGAAGTACTGTTCGAACACGATCGCTATGACGTGGACGCGCTCACCTATTCGCGCAAGCGTCGCCGGCTGCTCGGGGCGTTTTGTGCCGGACATCGCGACCTTGTGCGCCACTATTTCGACGACCGCGCACGCGATGACCGCCAACGACTCGAAAAGCACTTCCCTGCGCAACAAGTCGGCATGGTGGACACCGACAAGAGCGAGGAACGATGCATCGTCTTTGTGGCCAGCGACCGGTCGAAAGGCGCCTATTATTTCTACGATCGCACCGCTGATCGTGTGGAACTGCTGACCGAAGTGGCCCCGTGGTTGCCCGAATCGGCCATGGCGCCCATGCACCCCGTGACGTTCACCACCCGCGACGGGTTGACCATCGAGGCCTACCTCAGTTTGCCCCCCGGATTGACACTCGATGCTCTCCCGGCCCCGCTCCCCGTCATCGTCAATCCCCACGGCGGACCGTGGTCGCGCGACAATTGGGGCTTCTCCTCTGAAGTGCAATTCCTGTGTTCGAGAGGTTATGCGGTCTTTCAACTTAATTTCCGCGGAAGCACAGGCTACGGCCGCGACTTCCTCGAAAAGAGTTACAAGCAATGGGGGCTCACCATGCAGAATGACATCACCGACGGCGTGCATTGGCTCATCGATTCAGGCATAGCCGACCCGAAACGCATAGCCATTTACGGTGCCTCCTACGGTGGATATGCCACCCTGGCGGGAGCTTGCTTCACACCGGAGCTTTATTGCTGCGCCATCGACTACGTGGGCGTGTCCAATCTGCTCACTTTCCTGCAAACCATTCCGCCTTACTGGCGCGCGATGCTCGACATGATGTACGAACAAATCGGCCACCCCGATCGCGACCGCGCGCAACTCGAAGCCACGTCGCCGGCCTTGCATGCCGACGCCATTCGTTGCCCGCTCTTCATCGCACAAGGGGCCAACGATCCGCGCGTCAACAAGGACGAAAGCGACCAAATGGTGGCGGCCCTCCGACGACGCGGAGTGGAAGTGGAATACATGGTGAAAGACAACGAAGGCCATGGTTTCGCCAACCAAGAAAACGTCTTCGACTTCTACCGTGCCGTCGAGCGATTCCTGCAGCAACATCTCTGAAAACGGAGCGCCCTGTCGAGAACTACGATGGTAAAAATGTGAGCCTGCCCCGTTCTGCACAGGCGCCCCACATTTTTCTTCACAGCTACGCGCGCCCACGAGACATCGCCCCCATGTCCAAAATGCGCCCCGGTGATTTTCGATTCACCGGGGCGTTTTTTTTGAGCAGAACGCACAAAACAACGGTGCACACCGCAACATCGCTACATTGTTCGTGTCCTGCGAATCGAAATAAGGGCAACCTCCTGCTCGCCCCCGCAACTTTGAGCAATACAGTCCGAGAAGCGAAGAAAAAACTGGGGCTTTTTCTATTTTATAGGGGACGTTTCGACGGAAATGCCCCCATTAATCGAAAAGCTCACCGCAATGGGTCTTCGCGACATCTTGGACTCATTGTTCACGGCAGACGAGAAGATCACCGCTTTAAGTAAAAAATATCTCAACATTCCCCCATGGAGAGGTCCGTCGGGGCTGATCAACGCCTACGACCCTCACTTCGCCCCGTGACCGACAAAGCAATTTATCGCGATGCGGTGACAAGTGAGGGGGTGCAACCCGTTACACGCTCCATTTCCCAAAACCAATTGAGGTTTAAACCGACTTATGGAGAGTGTTCCTCCCCTTTATAGTATCTACATTGCTTGAGTAGTTCTTTTTTGTCATCTTGAAATGAGATTCTTGTCGCGGAAAGATGGAAAGAAACCGGGGCGAAAGTCTTCTACAAAAGTGAGAAAGATCTCCCTAAGAGGCTATAGCATACCAGTTTCCCTTTTATATTCTTCAACAATCTCATATCCGTTGTATGGATCCCACTTCTCGACGTAGGCACAAACGGCAGTCACGAAGCTTCTACGCAAATTCTTTTTGCTTACCATACAAGAGAGATCGTTACAGATCATATATTCAGCCGCCCAAAGTTCCCTTTCTTTGCCACTAATATAAGTACTGGGGCACTTTTCTTCCCCTTTGTAGTACCTACATTGTTTGAGTAGTTCTTCTTTTGTCATCGTGAAATAGAATTTTATTCTTCAAAGATAGCATTTCTCCACGTGTCACGTTTATTTTTGTGCTTTAAAAAGGCATTTGCGGCCCCCAAAAACGTTTTAAGCATCTACAACGACTCCAAGAGGACATACTTTCAAAATTAAAGTGCAACAATTCATTCGCTTTTCATTGATTCTAATCCATGAAAAACACGTGGATTTGCCTCGCGACCGGGGTGCGTAGCCCCGAAGACATGCCGCAATGGGCAAAGGCACTCGTCGAAAAAGGGGGAAACACAAAGAAAGCGCGAACAATCTGTTCGCGCTTTGCTGTTTGTAGCCTGATCTCGTGGAAACGATCCGCAAGTTCAAAGGGAAATGGGTGATTCCGCTGGGGCTCGAACCCAGGACCCACGCCTTAGAAGGGCGTTGCTCTAATCCGACTGAGCTACGGAACCAGACCTATAGGGGCAAAGTATTGCTTTGCGGGTGCAAATATACCTATTTCTTGCGTATGTCGCAAACATCGCCCAATAAATCACACCATTTGTGGGCAACTTCTCTGCCGAGAGGGGCTATTTGAGTCGCTTTCATGCGCTCACCAACACAAAACTGCGGCCGACAAAATCATTTGCCGACCGCTATGGCTTGTTTGCGCTTCGCTTTGCAGCTTCACTGCGCAACGGTGTTCCAAATGTCTGCCGGCGTGCGCGCGTAGAAGTCGGCCCGCAAAGCGCGCAACTCAGGTTCGTCCCGAAATCCCCAAAGCACGAGCTCACAAGCGATACCTACTGCTTGCGCAGTGGCATAGTCCACCTCACTGTCGCCCACATAGAGCGTTTCGGCGGGGGCGGCTCCAAGACGGCGCATGGCTTCGAGCACCGAATCGGGGTAGGGTTTCCGGCGCACGCCCGCACTTTCGCCCACAGCCACTTGCATGAAATCGGCAAAAAAGCGACGATTCAGATCCTGCACCGCGGGATCGAGTTTGTTACTAACGATGCCCATGCGCACACCCGCGTTACGTAAACGTTCAAGCAGCGGAAGAATGCCGGGATAAGGCCCCGTCTTGTCGAGCGAATGCTCGAGATAGTGCGAACGAAAGTCGGCGAAGACGGCTTCGAGTTGCGCGGAATCGGTGCCTTCTGGGACCGATCGCTCGATGAGATTGTGGATGCCGTTGCCCAAAAAGGCGCGCACTTCGGGCACACTCCGCTCCGGCAATCCGTGTACACGGAGTCCGTGGTTCACCGAAGCGTGGAGATCGGCCAAGGTGTCGAGCAATGTTCCGTCGAGGTCGAATATGAGGGTTGAAAATCGCATAGGTAGTATAGTTTTGTCAGGTCTTTGCGTCGCGGAAAGGCGTCTTTTCAGGGAGCGCGCCCGGCTCTAATCGGTGCGCCGCGGTGAAGTGCCGGTATTTTTCGCTCGGCGTAAGCGGTGCAAGGCTGGCTTTCGCAAGTTGGCGCCTCGTTCCGGCTTATGCGCCGTGGAGGAGCGCTGTCTTCAGTCCGGTAATCGTGTCGGGGAAGGTGAGTCCAAACTGCTCGATGTGCTTCAAACTCATGGACAAGTTGCGTTCCGGTTGTTCGACGGCACAAACAGGCGCCGGTACCCCGGCTTCGAGGTGCCCGGCAGCGGCAAGGAAACGCGCAGCTTCGAGCACGGTATCGTAAGTGGAGCGATGGTTGGGCGAACCAAAGTTGTAAATGCCGCCGGGTAGCCCGATGGCCGCTTCGATGCGGCGCACCACCTGCCACACATTGGTGATGCCGCGGCATTCGTGCGTGGAAGCGGCAAAAGGTGTGCTGTGTTGTGCAGATTCCAGGAGTCGGAGCAACAGTCCACGGTTTTGTCGCAGCGGGGAGTTGGGCACATCATACATCCACGAGAGGCGTAGGCACACCGCAGTGGGGAGAAGCGATTGGACCTCGCACTCCGTGCGATACTTGACGTGGGCATACACGCCCCGGGGTGAAAGCAACGCATCCTCACCGCGAGCTTCCGAGCCGGTGCAACCATTATATACCTGGTCGCTCCCGGCATAGATGAGCTTGGCGCCAACTGCCGCTGCCGCCCGCGCCACATTGAGCGTGCCGTCGTAGTTCACGGCTTCGCAATCGTCGGGATGGGTCTCGCAATAGCCGGTGTCGGCAAGCGCCGCAAGGTGGATGACGGCTTTTGGGGCGTGGTCCATGAACAAAGTCTGGACGCGCTGCTCGTCGGTAATGTCGAGTTGTCGACTGTCGAGCGGAATGACTTGATGGGAGAGCCCAAGAAACCGAGTGGCGCGGCAACCAACAAAGCCGGCAGCGCCCGTGATGAGAATCTTCATTGTGGAGAAAAACAGGACAAGTGGGGAAGTGCGCACCGTCGCCTTCGGCGATGGAACGGCACGATGCGGAATGTTTGCACAAAAATAAGGAGAAAAGCGGAGGGTAGCAAACGTACAGACACAAAAAACGCCCCTCATGGTGCAAGCAATGCGGGCACAGTGAGGGGCACAAGGGAAAGGAGGAAAATAGGGCAGGGGGCCAACTGCGTAGATTTCCCCCGTATTGTGGTGGTCTAAGCGGGGTGCTTCCGACGGTCAGGAGAAGAGACCGAAGAGTTCGGCATCGATGCGGTCGGTGATCTGGCGGAAGGCCTCGGGATCGGATTCAAATTTGAGATGATCGCCGTCTACGATGACCAAACGGCCTTCGTATTGCGCAATCCAGCGCTCATAGAGTTCATTGAGCCCTTGGAGGTAGTCGATGCGCATGGTTTTCTCAAAATCGCGGCCGCGTTTCTCGATCTGCGAGACAAGGTTCGGAATCGACGAGCGGATGTAGATCATCAGGTCGGGCAGTTTGACGAGCGACATCATGAGATCGAAAAGATCGGTATAGTTGGCGAAGTCGCGATCGCTCATCATTCCCATCGCATGTAGGTTGGGAGCGAAGATACGTGCGTCTTCGAAAATCGTACGATCCTGTATGATCGTTTCTTCACTGCGTGAAATGGCCACAACATCCTTGAAACGCTTGTTGAGGAAGTAGATTTGCAGATTGAACGACCAGCGCTGCATGTCTTTGTAGAAGTCTTCGAGGTAGGGATTGAAGTCTACAGGTTCGAAGAGGGGCGACCAAGCATAGTGCTTGGCGAGCATTTTGGTAAGTGTGGTTTTTCCGCTGCCGATGTTTCCAGCGATGGCGATATGCATGGTTGTCTTGTTTTTGAGATGGGCTATGCTTTGGCAAAGAGGCCAAAGAGTTTTGCGTCGATGCGGTCGACGATATCGGAAAAATCCTTGGGGTTGTAGAGAAAATCGAGTCCATCGACATCCACTACGAGCTTTTCTCCGGGATACTTGTCGAAAACGAACTCATCGTAGCGACGATTGAGGTTTTCCAAGTAGTCGATCGACATAGACTGCTCGTATTCCCTTCCGCGCTTGCGGATATTGGCGACCAAGTGGGGCACAGTCGACCGAAGATAGATGAGTAAATCGGGTGCATCGACGAGTGAGGTCATCAACTCGAAGAGTTCCATATAGGTTTCGAAGTCTCGATTATCGAGATTGCCCATGTCGCGATTATTGGCCGAGAAGATATAGACTCCCTCGAAGATGCTTCGATCCTGCACTACGTTATTTTCAGTGCGGGCTATGTCCAAAACGTCTTTGAAACGCTCTTTGAGAAAGAAGACCTCGAGGTTGAAGGCCCATCTCGGCATGTCCTTATAGAAAGGATCGAGATAGGGATTCTCCGCCACGGTTTCGAACTTTGGCGTCCAGCCGTAATGCTGCGCAAGTAGGCCGGTAAGTGTGGTTTTTCCGCTGCCGATGTTTCCGGCGATGGCGATATGCATGAAAAATGGGATTTTAGGAATCGGTTGTAGGGGCACTTTGCGTGAGCGTGGCGGTAGTCGGATCAGCAATGGGGAGTTCCGACGCATTACTTTCCGCTCCTTCCTCACTTTCGCCTTTAGGCAACTGGCGCTTTCGGCGAACATCTTCACGTGCACCGAGTTTCACAAGTTTATTGGCGGCCGAGATGATGCTTTGTCCGCTCGGTAGGAGCATTTTGCGCAGGGACTCAAAAGCATCCTGCGTTTTCCGCAGCGTGGCTTCGACATTGAGGAATCGTTCGTAGAATAATTGTACGCGACTCACGATAACCCCGGCCTGATCAACGATTTTCTGCTGATTCTCCACCTGCAATTGCTGTTTCCAAGAGAGTTCGAGCATGCGAAGCAGGGCATAAAGGTTTTGACTGGCGGTGATGAACACGCCTTTGTCGTAGGCCTCCTTCCACAATCCCGGGGCCGCTGTGAGCGCCAGGGTGAGTGCGCTATCACTGAACACATACATCACGACAAAATCCAGGCGCGAACGATCGGCACTGAGGTGTCCGGCATAGTTTTTGGACGACAATTGCTTGACATGCTGCTGCAATGACTTCACATGCCGATCCAAAGCAGATTTTCGTTGCTCGTCTGTCGTTGCTTCGTAGTAATCTCGGTAGGCCGTGAGCGAGACTTTCGAATCGATCACCACATCGCGCCGGTCGGGAAAGTGGAGAACCACATCGGGAATAAGGCGGCGACCGGTTTCGTCGTCGGTGATCACGCTGCCGGTTTCGTCTTTCACAGTCCACTGCTCGTCGAATTGCACTCCTCTCTCGAGTCCCATGTCCTCCAAAAGGGTGCGGAGTCGGAGTTCTCCGAAGTTTCCCTGTGTTTTGTTCTCTCCCGTGAGTGCCGCCGCGAGGCGATCAGCTCGTTCTCCCACGAATCGGGCTTGCGACAGGGTAGCTTTGATGCTTTCATCGAGTCGAGCCATGGAATCGAGGTGGTGTCGATCGGCTTGTTGCACAGCATTGCGCATTTCTTGTATGCCATTGCGCAAAGGCCCGAGGATGCCGTCGAGTTGTCGCGCATTTTCTTCGCGCAACTGGGTTCCCCGTTCTCGCATTTGGTGCTCGCTTTCGGTTTTGAGGCGTTCGGCCATGAGTTCCAGCCTCCGATCGCTTTCTTCTCGCTGTTCTGCCGCTTTTAGTTCAGCATTCCGACGCATTTCCGCCCAATTTCGTTCGTGCTCTGCGCGCAAATCTGCCAAAGAACGACGGCCCGCATAATAACCGAGCGCCAATCCGACAATTAGTGCGAGCAAGATAAAAAAAGGAAGGGACATAATAAGCTAAACCAATGATATGAAATGGAATAAGACAGACGTAGCAACTTTCTACTCAACGATTTGCGTGAATAGTAAGCCGTTTGGCGCTTAAAAAGCACGGCAAAGATAGCAACAACAGCAGCAACACACAAGCCAATCACCGATTTTGATGAAAAATAAAGCCTCAGCAAAAGTGCCCATCCCCGAAGCAAAGTATCGCCCGGGAGATGCCAGGCAAAAAGGAAGAAAGAGGCTCTATTATGCGGGAAAAACTATGGCCCAACTTGCACCCGTCGTACAGAAAAGGGGGAGAGAAAAGTTGCTTGCTTGTAAATTTATTCTTATTTTCGCGAATACGGCTTCACGTTTCTCCCTTTTCATGAGAAACACGAACCAGTTAAATACCTTTCGAACGCGACAAGACCAACTTATGCAGCAAGAATTGATATTGATACGCATCACGGGTGAAGATCGTCCGGGATTGACTGCAGACTTCATGGCCATCATGGCAAAATATGAGGTAGACATCCTCGACATTGGCCAAGCCGACATTCATTCGACGCTCTCTTTGGGCATCTTGATCCACACCAACGAACAAACGTCGGGCAGTGTGATGAAAGAGGTGCTCTTCAAAGCGGCAGAACGCGGAGTGAATGTGCGTTTTTATCCCATCGAGGCCGAAGAATACACCGAATGGGTGCGCGCACAAGGGCGCAACCGCTACATTCTCACCGTCTTGGCACGGCATCTCACGGCGAAACAAATGGCAGCCGTGAGTCAATTGGTTGCAGCACAGGGACTGAACATCGATGGAATACGGCGTCTCACCGGACGCGTCCCCTTGGAACGGCACCAAGATAACGTGCGCGCTTGTATTGAGTTCTCATTGCGCGGCACACCGGCCAACCTCGCGGCCATGCAAGCCGATCTCTTGCAGCTCAGTGCCAATTTGGAAATGGATTGTTCGTTCCAACACGACAATGCCTACCGACGTATGCGCCGATTGATCTGTTTTGATATGGATTCGACCCTGATACAAGCCGAATGCATCGACGAATTGGCCGAACGTGCGGGAGTGGGCGAAGAAGTGAAGCGCATCACCGAACAGGCCATGCGCGGAGAAATTGATTTCAAGGAGAGTTTCACACGACGAGTGGCGCTGCTCAAAGGATTAGACGCCAGTGTCATGCAAGACATCGCAGAGCACCTGCCTTTGACGGAGGGCGTGGAACGCTTAATGTACGTATTGAAGCGCCACGGTTACAAGATTGCAATTCTGAGCGGCGGTTTTACGTTCTTCGGTGAGCATTTGGCTCGACGCTTCGGCATAGATTATGTTTATGCCAACGAACTGGAAATCGAAAACGGCCATCTAACGGGACGCTTCGTGGGCGAAATCGTCGACGGACAGCGAAAAGCCGAACTTTTGCGGCTTATTGCGCAGGTGGAAAAAGTGGATTTGGGACAAACTATCGCTGTAGGCGACGGCGCCAACGACTTACCGATGCTCTCAACCGCCGGTTTGGGCATAGCCTTCCACGCAAAACCAAGAGTGGTGGCGAATGCGAAGCAAAGTATCAACACGGTTGGCATCGACGGGGTGCTGTATTTCTTGGGATTCAAGGACTCTTATCTCGATGAACACGTTCCTTCTCCCGAAGGCGAACCTGCTTAGGGGCTTTCCATCCACTCGTTGATCAACGCAGACGGGGACAATGCTCAATTGTGAGCATTGTCCCCGTTTTTTATTACGGCTCTCAAGGGAAACATCGCGCTTGATCTCGGCGTTTCTTTCCTTATATATAGGAAGAGCCGGTGACTCTCTCTTTGAAACCGGATTCTGCGCCATTGAAAGCCCAAAAATCAACGCCGAAAATCGAGCGTTTAACGTCGTCCGCTCGTCACTCCGGACGAAGAAGCCGAACCCCCATGTGGTTGTGCGGGGGCACTATAAGAGGAACTGCCCGAACGAGTGTAGCTTCCTGCGTTGTAGTTTTGCGAAGAAGAGCTTGAACTTTGGGAAGAGGCCGCACTTCCTCTGCGTCCTGAGGTGTAACCGGAACTATTTGTGTTGTTGTAGTCCGATCGAGTGGGGGAGTAGCTGCTGCGCGCTCCCTCGTATGAGCGGGAAGAGCCATAGTTGTAGCCAGAATTCCCGCTGTCGTACGAACCACTGCCGTAGGTGGTGCCCCGTCGTCCCGAGGCTCCGCCTCCTTCATACTGACGTGAAGGCGCATAACTTCCGTTGTAGGAGGGCACGCCGTAAGACGATCCCTCGTAACGAGGACTGCTGTAGGCTCCGCCTCCGTAATAGCTGTTGCCGGTATCGTAGCTCCATCCTCTTCCGCCGTAACGTCCTTCGACAATGCGCAAAGGTTCGTTACGATAGTAGCTGCTGTAGCCTCGATCTCCGTAGCGTGCCACGTAACTGTCGCGCAATCCGCCGTAACGGCTCTCGACTACGCGCAAACCGTAGTAGGGCGAACGGTATTCCGGACGACGATAGCCCCAATCTGAACCACGGTAGGAGATGTAGACGGAGGGTCTGTCGAAGAAGAAGCGATCGCGGTAGGAATAGCGCGTGTAGACGTTGAAAATGAACGACGATCCCGTCCACGAGAGCGGACGATAGAAATAATCTACCCCCACATAACGCGCATACTGCCAATCATAGAGGATGTATCTCAGGTCATCGTCGCGATAATCTCCGTAACGTCCATATAAATCATACGGTGAGTTGACAGAAAGGAAGTAGTCTAAGTTCACTTGATAGACTTGATCGTATTGCGTCGGCGTGAGATTGAGTTCATACGCCATTTTATCTGTGAGGAAATAGGCGTATTCACGAGCGTCAGTGTAGTTCATCGCTGAGGCTGATGCGCCTGCTGCAGCGAGAAGGAGGGAGAGAAGTAATCGTTTCATATCGCTTATTTGTTAGAGGTGATGATTGCAAATATCGTGATTTGCGCGACAAAAACAAGATGATTGCGAGGAGAATACGCAGATTTTAGTATTATCGTGTCATAAATCCCGGATATGATTGGCATTTTGTCAACCTGTAACCGATTTTTGGGCACTTTCTGCTCTATCATCGCACCTTTCTTCAGAAATCGGGAGGGAAATTAGCTACGTGAAGGAACAATAGAGAATAACAGTCGCCTTTTCCGATCCGGAGCAGCGCACTTTCGGAATGCAGCGAGACACATTATATATAGTCTACTCACGAAATGGAAGAATAGTTCTGCTGCACTTGTCGCAACCGGCGCAATTCTGCCCACATGGGAGCGTTCTCTGTAAGTGATTCTTGGGGATCCGCATCCAAAATGCGCGCAGCGCTTTCTCTGGCTTCGCTCATCAAGGCCGCATCTCCCACCAGATTCGCGATGCGCAAATCGAAAGGCAGTCCACTTTGCGCCGTTCCTTCCAAATCTCCCGGCCCACGGAATTTCATATCGGCCTCAGCAATCACAAAGCCATCGGTAGTTTCCACCATGATGTCCATGCGTTGCCTGGACGACTCCGCCAAGTTATCTTTGGTGACCAAGATGCAATAACTCTGTTCCGCCCCTCTTCCCACACGTCCCCGCAGTTGGTGCAATTGTGCCAAGCCGAATCGCTCCGCATTTTCCACGACCATCACAGAAGCATTGGGCACATTCACTCCCACTTCTATCACGGTTGTGGACACCAGTATTTGGGTCTCGTTGGCCGAAAAGGCGCGCATGGCCTCTTCCTTCTCCGCAGGTTTCATGCGCCCGTGCACCCTTCCCACTTTCCAAGGGGCGAAAGCCTCGCACACAGCCTCATATCCTCGCTCCAATGCGAGGAGATCCAATTTTTCATTGTCGTCTATCAGCGGATAGACGAAATAAACCTGCCGTCCCTTCTCCAATTCGGTGCGTATGCCGTGGAACAGTTGACTCCGCTGACGCGCTCTATAATGGCGTGTCTGGATCGGTTTTCGTCCCGGCGGCAACTGATCGATAACACTCACGTCCAAATCCCCATAGACCGTCATGGCCAGCGTGCGCGGAATGGGCGTTGCTGTCATCACCAGCACATGGGGCGGGCGAATATTCTTGTTCCACAGCGCCGCACGCTGCTTAACTCCGAAACGATGCTGCTCGTCGATGATGCAAAGCCCGAGATTATAGAACACCACTCCGGGTTCGATCAGTGCGTGCGTCCCGATGAGGATTTGCACCTCGCCGGTGGCCAAGGCATCGAGTACGGTGCGGCGGCGCTTTCCTTTGACATTGCCCGTGAGCAACTCCACGCGAATGCCCAAATCTTGGAGTTGAGCCGCGATTCCTTTGTAGTGTTGCTCCGCCAAGATCTCTGTCGGCGCCATGATGCACGCCTGAAAACCATTGTCGAGAGCCAACAAACAAGTCAATGTGGCCACCATCGTCTTGCCCGATCCTACATCTCCCTGCAACAGACGGTTCATTTGTCGCCCACTGCGCAAATCACTATGGACCTCGCGCACCACGCGTTTCTGGGCTTCGGTGAGTTCAAACGGGATATGGTGGGCATAGAAATCTTTGAACAGGGGACCAACGCGCGGAAAGGGCCAACCGGCGATTTCCACTTTCCTTTCTCGGTTGTATTGGAGAATGGAAAGTTGCAAATAGAAGAGTTCTTCGAATTTCAACCGACGTTTGGCCGCCGCCACGTCTTGTGCGCTCTGCGAAAAGTGCAGATCTCGCACCGCCCGATCGTGGCTCACCAATTTATGCTCCGCCACGAGTGCCGGCGGCAGGGTGTCGGCGATCGGTCCCCCCATGCGTTCAAAGGCATTGGCCACCAATTCATTGATGGTGCGCGAGGTGATGTGCGCACGCGTGAGGCGCTCAGTGAGATGATAGACCGGTTGCATGCGCAAGAGCGGGCGATTCTTCACCCGCTCCAGCTCCTCCATCTCCGGGTGGGCTATCGAAAGGTAGTGGCCGAAAGGTTTGGGTTCGCCAAACACCTGATATTCGACATCCACCTTGTACATTTTCTCCAAAGCCTTCGACACGCGGAACCAAACCAACTGAATGTAGCCCGTGCCATCGGTGAAGTTGGCCACAAGTCGGCGTTTCGGTCCTTCGCCCACCTTGTTGATCATCACAATGCGCCCCCGCAACTGAATATTCTGCATTCCCTCGACGAGATCGCAGATGCGATGCACCTTGGTGCGGTCCTCGTGTCGGAAAGGATAAGTGTGCAGTAAATCTCCGACGGTGCGCACGCCCAACTGAGAGGCGAACAACGCAGCACGTGCGGGTCCGACTCCTTTCAGATAGGTGATGTCTTGATCGAGATAGTTCAAAAAAACGATTTTAGGGGGTGGGGGAGACATAGCGAGGGCGGGCGAGTGGCGAGATCAGCACACTAATCCATTCTGTCGCGATAGTCTTCGTAAGTATAGGTGCGCAGCGTCTCGAGGGTGCCGTCTTCGCGAAGCAAACAAAGCGAGGGGTGATGAATGCCGTTGAACATGTTAGTTTTCACCGTGGTGTAGTGGATCATATCCTCGAAGATCAATTCGTCGCCCACCTGCAGCGGACGGGCAAAGCGCCAATAGCCCATGAAATCTCCACTGAGGCAGCTGTTACCTCCCAAGCGATAGACACAATCGTCGGTTTCATGCCCGATTTCCGCCCCGTCGGTGAGCGTCTCCGCCCCGCGAATAGCCGGATGGTAGGGCATTTCCAGGCAATCGGGCATGTGGCAGGTGAACGATGCGTTGAAGATGGCCGTTTTCACGCCGGCATTCTCCACCACATCCACCACTTGGGCCACCAACGGCCCGGTTTGCCAAGCAAAGGCACTGCCCGGTTCCATGATGACGCGCAGATGCGGATGGCGTGCACGGAAGTCGTTGAGCAAACCGACGAGCAATTCCACATCATAGTCCGCCCGCGTCACCAAGTGGCCACCACCGAAGTTGATCCATTCCAACCGATCGAGCCAAGGTCCGAAGCGCCGTTCGATGTGTTGGAGCGTGTGGCCGAAAGCCTCACTGCTGCTCTCGCAATGGCAATGAATGTGGAATCCGTGCACCCCTTCCGGTAGATCGGCAGGTAGATCGGCGCTGAGCAAACCGAAACGTGAGCCCGGGGCACAGGGATCGTAGAGCGCAGTTTCGATCTCTGAGTATTCTGGATTGACGCGCAACCCGCAATCCACCTGTTCCTCGCTCCCGTGCGTGGCGTTCCACTCACTAATGTGCGGATAGAATCGCGCATACTGCGTGAGTGAGTTGAAAGTGATGACAGAAGAGCACCGAAGCATCTCTTCAAAAGTGCTTTCCTCGTAGGCCGGTGTGTAAGTGTGCGCTCTGCTGCCAAACTCTTCGAGTGCAAGTCGCGCTTCATAGGGTGAGGAAGCCGTGGTGTGCGCAATATATTCGCGAAAGATGGGGAAAGTTTTCCAGAGTGCGAAGGCTTTGAAGGCAAGAATGAATTCTGCCCCGGTTCGACGGGAGATGTCGGTGATGAGACGGAGATTTCGACGCAAGCGCCGTTCTTCGACGATATAGGCCGGTGAGGGAGCCATGGGAAAGGTCATGAGCAGAGAGAAAAAGGGGATGAAAAAAGCGTACGAGCCGAATCAGCACAAGCATTGCTCGACTGATTCGACCCGCGTAAAGGAAAAAATGGAAAGCAAGAGATCACATGATGCCGTCTTCACGCAGCTTTTGCTGCCACTTCCAAGCCGTCGTCAGAGAATCTTCGAGCGTGTGCACGGCCTTCCACCCCAACACCTTGTTGGCTTTGTCGACATTGCCCCACACTTTCTCGATGTCTCCGGCACGACGCGGCGCAACTTTGTAGTTGAGTTTCACGCCGGTGCACTTTTCGAACGTGTTGATCAGTTCGAACACGCTGACGCCCTTGCCCGTTCCGATGTTGAAAATCTCAACCGGTTCGGCGTTTTTGCCTTCAACAATGCGGGCCATGGCAGCAACGTGGGCTTTGGCGAGGTCCACCACGTAGATAAAGTCACGAATGCACGATCCGTCGGGCGTATTGTAGTCGTCGCCGAAGACAGCCAGCTGTTCGCGGATGCCAATCGCCGTTTGTGTGAGGTAAGGGATGAGGTTGGCCGGTGCGCCGTTGGGCACTTCGCCGATGAGGGCAGTGGGGTGTGCACCGATGGGGTTGAAGTAGCGAAGGATGATGGCTGAGATCGGAGCGCCGCTGGCCACGTAGTCCTGAATGATCTCCTCGTTCACCTGCTTTGTGTTGCCATAGGGTGATTCTGCCTTCTTGATCGGTGCCGTTTCGCTGACGGGCAGATCTTTAGGATCAGGTTGGCCGTAGACCGTGCACGAGGAAGAGAAGATAATGCCCTTGACATTATATTTGGGCATGAGCTCGAGGAGGTTAATCAGCGAGACGAAGTTGTTACGATAGTACTTGAGCGGTTTTTCCACCGATTCGCCCACGGCCTTCGAGGCGGCAAAATGAATAATGCCCTCAATGCCGGGATATTTTTGGAACACGCCTTCCAAAGCAGCGTAGTCGCAGCAATCTACTTGTTCGAAAGCCGGACGCGTGCCGCTGATTTTTTCGATGCCGTCGATGACTTCGGCTTTGGAGTTGCTGAGATTGTCGATAATCACGACGTTGTAACCTGCAGCTTGGAGTTCAACGGTGGTGTGCGAACCGATGAAGCCGGTACCGCCCGTGACAAGAATGGTCTTTTTCATGTTTCGGTTGTGAAATGGGGGAGGGGAAGCACGTGAACAAGGGAAAATTGATCTGATCACTCCCTTTTGAATCGGTTGCGCGCGCAATCCACGTCCGGAGATTGACTTTGATGGGGCGAAGTTACAAATTATTTTGAGAACTGCAGCTTGCAAAAGATAACTTTTTATCGTGTTTTCGAGAAATCGCTCCGCGCAACTTCTCGAACAGCCCTTGCTGTCGCGATTCGCCGCCGATCTTCGCCGCCGCACACGCGCCTTTGCCTACAAACCGCCCCACAAAATTCACAATACCTCGCCACGTCGAGCCACCCCAACGGAAGACAGTCATCGCTCCCGTGAGTTCCGGCAAAACAGAGGGGGAAATTCCCTCGCCGATCGCCGGTTTTCAAAACAAAACCTTCATCGTTCCACCGCTTAGTTCCCCTTTCCAGTCTTGCATCGGGGGAGCATCTCGAAGCCTTTGCGCTCGTTCCCGGAACTTGCGCCGTCTTTGCCCTCAGCCCGGCGCACCGATCGCCCTCTCCCACGGGCACTCAACAAAAAGCAGGCAGAATTACACCCGAACAAGCGAAGGAGAAGCTTCCCCTTGGCTTCATCGGCGACGCGGCCCCCCAATGTGGGTCGGCCGCAGGACAATGCTACGCCCAATTTCCTCCTCAAGCCAACGAAGAAGGGGATGTCAGAACGGGAAACGACGAATGCGCCCACCAAAGTTCGACGAAAAAAAAGAGGAAGAAGCTGAAGAAGAAGGAATGTCGGGGCACTTCCTCACGATTCGTCCGGAGAAACGAAGAAAAAACGGGGGATTTTGCCAAATAAGTGGAGGCTTTCGGCCAAAAACCCCCGACTTCTCTCGGTCGAGGTGGGAGAGACGCGCTCCCGTTTGGCCGTTCGCAGGAGAATATGTAATTTTGCCACAACTTAACCCCCCAACAATTTTTCCCATGAAGGAACTGGCACTCAAATATGGTTGCAATCCCAACCAAAAGCCTGCTCGCATTTACATGGACAACGGCGCTGCACTTCCAATTGAAGTGCTCGGCGGTCGTCCCGGTTACATCAATTTTCTCGATGCCCTCAATGGTTGGCAGTTGGTGCGCGAACTCAAAGCGGCCACCGGCCTTCCGGCAGCCACTTCGTTCAAGCACGTTTCTCCCGCCGGCGCAGCTGTGGGGGAACCGCTGGATGAAACCCTTCGCAAGATTTACTTCTGCGACGATCTCGGCGAACCGCTCAGCCCCATCGCCTCGGCTTATGCTCGCGCTCGCGGCGCAGACCGCATGTCGAGCTACGGTGATTTCATCGCCCTGTCCGACGAATGCGACAAAGCCACTGCACTCCTCATCAAACGCGAAGTGAGTGACGGCGTCATTGCCCCGAGTTTCAGCCCCGAAGCGCTTGAGATTTTACGTGCCAAACGCAAAGGAACTTATTGCATTCTGCAAATCGACCCCAATTACCGCCCCGATCCCATCGAACGCAAGCAGGTGTTCGGCGTCACCTTCGAACAAGGGCGCAACGAAGTGGATCTTTCCGATCCGCATTTGTTCGACGAGCGTCCCACGCAAAACAAGGAATTGCCCGCCGCCGCCCTTCGCGACCTCACCATCGCCCTCATCACCCTCAAATATACCCAGTCTAATTCGGTGTGCTACGTCAAGGGCGGTCAAGCCATTGGCATCGGAGCCGGCCAGCAAAGCCGCATTCACTGCACACGATTGGCGGGAACGAAAGCCGACATTTGGTGGTTGCGCCAGCATCCGCAGGTGATGAGCCTCCCCTTTGTCCCGGGTATTCGTCGTGCCGACCGCGACAACACCATCGATATCTATATTTCCGACGATGCCGACGAGGTACTGGCCGAGGGAATCTGGCAGCAATTCTTCACCGAACGCCCTGCGCCGCTCACTCGCGAAGAGAAAAAATCGTGGATCGCCCGCAACACAGGCGTTTCCTTAGGTTCTGACGCCTTCTTCCCCTTCGGCGACAACATAGAACGGGCCCACCGCAGCGGTGTTTGCTATGTGGCGCAAGCCGGTGGCTCGGTTCGTGACGATCATGTCATCGAAACGTGCGACAAGTACAACATCGCCATGGCCTTCACGGGAGTTCGCCTCTTCCATCACTAATATACCCCTAACGTCCCCCCCTATGCAACGACACGTCAGCGACGATGAAATCACGACCGCGATGACTACGGGCATCACCTTCAAAGGAGCCAAACTTCGCAAGCCACAAGAAGAGAAAGTGAAGACAAAAGCCAAGAAGAAAAAGTACATCACCGGTCTTCACGGTTCGGGTGCCGCCAAGAAAAAAGCGGAAATCCGTCAACGGCGCGCCAACCGTCACAAAAAATGAGTCCTCACGGACCCGCAAATCTTCCTCGTTCACACCCGTCAGCAGTGCGTTCACACCGCCTGATTCGGGTGTGAACTTTTTCTTCGGCCTCAGCGTAGTTTGAAACAACCGAAAAAGCACAAAAAACACAGGAGAAAAACGCCACGGTGTGGGGAAAAATGAGTACATTTGCACGCAATTAAATTCGTACCTCGCCTTATGACTGCAAATTTCATTGCCGACAAAATTGTGATGGACGGTCTCACTTATGATGACGTCCTGCTCATCCCCGCTTATTCCGAAGTTCTTCCTCGCACTGTGTCGCTCACCACGCGTTTTTCTCGCAACATTGAGCTGCACATCCCCTTCGTGACCGCCGCCATGGACACCGTGACGGAAGCTCCCATGGCCATTGCCATTGCCCGCGAAGGGGGTATCGGTGTGATCCACAAAAACATGTCGATCGAGGAACAGGCTCGCCAAGTAGCCATCGTGAAGCGTGCCGAAAATGGCATGATTTACGATCCTGTCACGATCCAGCGCGGAAAGACCGTCGGCGATGCGCTGGCCTTAATGGCCGAGTATCACATCGGAGGTATCCCGGTTGTGGACGATGACATGAAGCTCGTGGGTATTGTGACCAATCGCGATCTGCGCTTCGAGCACAATCTCAACCGCACCATCGACGAAGTGATGACCAGCGATCACCTTGTGACGACCAACACCACGACCGACCTTGCCGGCGCAAGCGAGATATTGCAGCAAAACAAGATTGAAAAACTCCCCGTGGTGGACGCCAACGGACGTCTCGTCGGACTCATTACTTATAAGGACATCACCAAAGCCAAAGACAAACCCATGGCTTGCAAAGATGCCAAGGGGCGTTTGCGCGTAGCTGCCGGCGTAGGTGTGACCGTCGACACGATGGAGCGCATTGAAGCCCTGGTCAATGCCGGCGTCGATGCCATTGTGATCGACACGGCCCACGGACATTCGAAGGGGGTAGTGGAGAAGCTCAAAGAAGCCAAGGCCAAATATCCCAACGTCGACATCGTGGTGGGGAATATCGCCACGGGCGAAGCAGCCAAAATGCTCGCTGACGCCGGTGCCGACGCGGTAAAAGTAGGCATTGGTCCGGGATCGATTTGCACCACACGCGTGGTGGCCGGCGTCGGTGTGCCGCAACTCTCCGCAATCTACGACGTGGCACGCGCTCTCGAAGGCACCGATGTACCCCTCATCGCCGACGGCGGACTCCGCTACTCGGGCGATGTAGTGAAAGCTTTGGCCGCAGGCGGAAACTGCGTGATGATCGGTTCGCTCGTAGCCGGATGCGAGGAAAGCCCAGGCGAAACCATCATATTCAACGGTCGTAAGTTCAAGACTTATCGTGGCATGGGCTCTCTCGAAGCCATGGAAAACGGCTCGAAAGACCGCTATTTCCAAAGCGGTGTGGAGAGTGTGAAGAAGTTGGTGCCCGAAGGCATCGCCGGTCGCGTTCCTTTCAAAGGTGGTGTGCAAGAGGTGATCTACCAACTCGTGGGCGGTCTTCGCTCGGGCATGGGCTACTGTGGTGCCCCCTCCATTGAGGCTTTGCACAACGCCAAATTCACCCGCATCACGAACGCCGGTGTGCAAGAAAGTCACCCGCACGACATCACCATCACCAGCGAAGCTCCCAACTACTCGCGCAGTGAGTAACCCAACCATCGAAACAACAAGCTCCTATAAAGATAGAGGTGGCGCACAGTGCGCCACCTCTATCCGTTTCTCTTCCGGTTTTACCTCACTTTAGGGGAGAATAGAAGCGATTCGCCGGCCTTCGGACATGGAGATTCGCGAAGTGCTCACCAAGCACTCCGCTTTCCGGAGCATACAAAAGCAGAGTAGCCCCCAAATGTCACAACGAGGCTTTCACTCCTGCCACTTTTATACAATGCTTTTGAGTTCCTCAGCAAAAATGCCCACCACCGAGCACAAACCGCAAGAAGCCCAACTGTCGGTCGGCTTCTTCCTTGTGGGGTAGGGTACTTTTCGTTCTAATTGTTTTGTCGTGTCGTCAGAAATATAGATCTTTGCGTAACCATTTCCGGCGTTTTATCGTTGTTTTCAACCAGTTGCGCCGTTAGCGCTCGTGAGTAAGCCCTCTTCTATGAATATGTTTGGCCTGTATGCCCCTTGCATCTGCCTACATGTTGTTTGACATACGCGTCATAAGGGTCTTCGAGGTTGACTCCTCGGAGGCCTTTGACGGCTTTTGCCTCCCGTCGCTTAGGAAATGCGGGATAAGCATGATACGATTCGAATGAAATACCTAATAACGAGCTTGTTGCTCATGACTTGCGCGCTCAGCGCCCACGGAGAGACGACAGATCAGTCGGTATTGCTTCGCATTGGGGGGCACCCCATCACGCGAGGCGAGTTCCTGTATGCCTACAATAAGAACCAAGCAGTGCAGGCCGGGGAAAAGAAAATGACCGCACGCGAATATGTAGACCTTTTTGTCAACTACAAACTCAAGGTGCTCGCCGCCGAAGCCTTGGGGCTGGACACCTTAGCCAGCTTTCGCAATGAGTTCCGCAGCTATCGTGATGAACTCGTGTCGAAAAGACTCATCGACCAGCATTACATCGATTCTACTGCGCAAGCACGCTACAACCGCGAGCTCCAACTACTCGACGGAAAGGACTTGCTCACCGTATCCCATATATTATTGCGTGTGCCCACCCTGGCTGGACCGGAAGAACGGCAGAAAATAGCCAGCCGAGCAGACAGTCTCTATCGCCTTTTGGTAGGGGGAGCAGACTTTGGCACGTTGGCGCGCCAATACAGCGAAGATGTCGCTTCAAAATCTAACGGTGGTCTGCTGCCAATCATCACAGCCGGTGCAACACTCAAGGCTTTTGAAGACAAAGTCTACGCCTTGCGCGAAGGAGAGCTCTCATTGCCCTTCCAGACAGAGGTGGGTTACCACATCGCTAAGCTCATTAAGCGCCAAGCTCCGCCCAGCTTTCAGACGGCCTATCCGCACCTGCTCAACAGACTGAAGCAAGAAGGCATAGAGGAAAGGGCGGCCGAGCACACACTCGAGCAACTGATGGGGCAGTATCACCAAACCCGAGATCAAGCTCTGGACAGTCTCTCGAACGTCGGCGCAGCAGCGGATCCCCAATTGCGATATCTCATTCAAGAATACCACGATGGTCTCCTCTTGTTCGAAGCGGAGAAGAACAATGTGTGGAATGCTGCAGCCCAAGACAGCGTGGCACTGGAGAAAATGTTTCGCTCCAACCGCAAGAAATACCGCTGGAACGCTCCCCATTTCAAAGGTTTCGTGCTGAGTTCAAACGATGCCGATGCGCTCCGCGCCGCTCAGGCGTTACTAAACAAGGGAGTTCCGGTGGGAATGGAAGCCATGGACTTGCTCAAAAACAGCGTCAACAAAGATTCCGTTCGCGTCAAAGTAGCCGGTCCTTACCTTGTAGAGCGCGGAGAGAACAGCACGATCGATCATTTTGCATTCAAAGATAAGAAGGCAGCTGCGCGAAGTGTGGCAGCAGGCATGAAGTACACCACCGTGTCAGGCCGTATAGAAAAGCGCCCCACGAGCTATGCAGACGTGCGCAGCCAAGTGCTCGAAGACGTGCAGCAGGCACGCGAACAAGAATGGCTGTCGCAACTCCACAAACAGTACCGGGTGCAACTCTATCCTCACGTGCTCGAAACGATCAACCACCCCAATAAACACTGAAATGAACAAACGAATCCCCTTCCTGATCGCCGGTTTCATCGCGCTCGGCGTTAGCTTCGCACAAATACGTCCCAAGAACGTTGTGGACGAAGTGATTTGGGTGGTCGGCGACTCTCCCATTTTGCTCTCAGATGTGGAAGGTTTCCGCGTCAACGCTGAGGCCGGCGGCCAAACGTTCAAAGATCCCTATGCCGAAATCCCGGAACAGCTGGCCATTCAAAAGCTTTTCTTGCACCAAGCCGAACTGGATTCGATCACGGTGTCCGACGAGCAGGCAAAAATGATGGCCGACTACCGCCTGGAGGAGAATATTCGTCGCTATGGTTCGAAGGAAGCTTTGGAAGCGGCCTATCACAAGACGATACCCCAGATTCGCGAAATACTTATGCAGTCGGCTCGCGAATACTTCCTCACGCAGGGAGTACAAAAGAAGCTGACCTCCAACATAACGGTGACTCCTGCAGAAGTCCGCAGCGCAATTGCGAAGCTGCCGCAGGACAGTCTGCCCATGATTCCCACGCAGGTAGAAGTGGAAATCCTCACCCAACGTCCGACAGTTGACCGCGAGGAAGTGGAACGCATTGAGAACCGCTTGCGCGAGTTCGCCCGCCGCGTCAATAGTGGGGAGACCAGCTTTGCCGTATTGGCACGCCTTTATTCGCAAGACGGTAGCGCTCGCAACGGCGGCGAACTCGGACTGAGCGGACGCGGACAATGGGTGCCGGAGTTCGCCAATGTGGCATTTTCGCTCACCGATCCGAAGAAAGTATCCAAGATCGTACGCACAGAATTCGGTTTCCACATTCTGCAACTCATCGAAAAGCAAGGCGACAAGGTCAATGTGAGACACATTCTCCTCAAACCTGAGATCAAAGAAGGGGAATACGAACGGCTTACCTCGCGTCTCGATTCGATCGCCTCGGACATCAAAGCTGGAAAATTCAGCTTTGAGGATGCCGCACAACAACTTTCGGATGACAAAGATACGCGCAATAATAAGGGACTGATGGTAGCTCAAGACGAAAGCACCGGGGCACTCACCGCGCGCTTCCAAATGAAGAGCCTCCCGCAGGACATTGCCAAGGTGGTAGACACCATGAAAGTGGGTGAGGTTTCGCAGGCCTTCCGCATGATGGACGAGAAAACGGGACAAGAGATCTGTGCGATCGTGAAACTCAAGGACCGAATTGAAAGTCACCGCGCCAATATCACCGACGATTTCCAAGTGCTCAAGAGTATGATCCTGCAAAAGCGCCAAAACGAAGCGCTGCAAAAGTGGATCGCCGAGAAAATAAAAACGACCTACACGCGTATCAATCCGGAGTGGCGCAACCACACCTTCCAACACGAAGGCTGGATTAAATAAGTAGGCGCGTTTCACGGAATGATTTCCGGTTGCGCTGTAAGATCTACTCTTTTCAACCCACACAAAACGAAAGTTTTGAACACACTCATTGCAACTCGCAGATTTTTCGTGCTGGGAATGGGGCTTTTTGCTCTGTTCCTTGCACACGCTTTTGCACTTACACTTTTGGCTCCTCGAAAGAAGAAAGTTTCGGTGGAGGATCAGCGCATTCGTATCCACCATGCCGATGTCCTCTTCCACGACGCTGCAACGACAGGAGACGGACAAGTGCTGAAAGGCAATGTTTTGATGACCCATGCAGGCATGCGACTCACCTGCGATAGTGCAGTTTTCTACGAAGCGTCCAATTCTTTCTTGGCCTACGGGAAAGTACACTTCACGCAGGGAGACACCCTTTCGCTCACAGGAGACTCATTATATTATGATGGGTCTTCTCAATTTGCGCGCGTCTTCCATAATGTTGTGATGCGCCACCGTAAACTGAGACTGAAGACTGAATTGCTGAATTATGATCGCATTTCCGGCCGCGGCTTCTATGATGTGGGTGGAGAAATTATCGACGGTACGAATATTCTCACCTCGCAAAAAGGAGATTACTTCACCGAAACTCGCGAAGCCCTCTTCAGCGACGACGTGCTACTGCGCACTGCTAAGCGCGATTCCTTGCGCACAGATTCTCTCCACTACAATACAAAAACAAAGTGGGCTCATGCTACCGGACCAACCAATTTGCTAAGCGGAGGCAGTAGGATTTTTACGACCGACGGCTACTACAACACGCAAACGGAGAAGGCACGATTGGGCAAACGCCCGCAATTGTTCAACAAAGGGCGTAAACTCACCGGCGATAGCATCAGCTACGATAAAAAACGGGGATTTTCGCAGGCCTTCCGGAATATAGTGTTCACAGATTCAACGGATATCAACAACAAGAACATCCTGATGGGCGATTACGGGTGGTACAAGGAGAAAGTCGGCGAAGCATTGGCCACACAACGCGCACTGGCAAAGAATTTCTCCCGCAATGCCGACACGCTATACGTACACGCCGACACGCTGCGCCTCTTTTCCTATGATTTACGCACGGATTCTGCCTATCGCGTGCTCCATGGATACTTTCATGTGCGCGCTTACCGCACAGATGTGCAAGCCGTGTGCGACTCATTGGTGTTCAATTCCAAACAACACCGACTCACCCTCTATCGCGATCCCATTGCGTGGAGTGGCGACCGCCAGATCTTAGGCGAAGAAATCAATGTTTACACCAATGACTCTACGATTGACTCCGTCTACGTGGAGCGCCAATCTCTCATCGTGCAACAACTGCCGGATACACTACACTTCAACCAAGTATCTGGGAATTTACTAAAGGCTTACTTCGCCAAGGGAGAACTCTATCAAGCACGTGTGGACGGGAACGCCATGGTGATCAATTATCCCATGGAGAAAGACTCCACTTTCCTCTACCAGAACTATTGCGAAGCCGCAAAAATGCGAATTGACGTGGCCGATCGGAAAATGCAACGCTACTGGGCCGGACCTTCCCCAACGGCAAAGACTTATCCGATCGACACCGCACCCGCAGAGCACACCAAATTCAGCAACTTCGCCTGGTTCAGCAGGATTCGTCCCCAAGGTCCCAACGATCTATTCGAATGGAGAGGCAAAAGCGACGAGACAAAACTCAAGATCCTCCCCCGACGTGCCGCTCCCATGCAGACACTCGCAAAAGACAAGGCTACGGGAGCCGCGGGCTGGGAGAAGAAAATTGACGTTCCCTTAGAAAAGGCCTCTTCCTCCGATCCGGCAGCTACTGCTGCACCAACTTCCGGGTCTCCAACGACAAACGCTCACTAATTATGCCTGACATTATACATTTACTGCCGGATTCTGTCGCCAATCAAATTGCGGCCGGCGAAGTAATTCAACGGCCGGCATCACTAATTAAGGAGCTGGTAGAAAATGCAATCGACGCCGGCGCCACACGTATTCAGGTCATTGTGACAGATGCCGGCAAATCGTGTGTGCAAGTCATCGACAATGGCAAGGGAATGACCGAGACAGACGCGCGTCTGTCCTTCGAACGGCATGCCACTTCGAAGATAACGAAGGCCGATGACCTCTTTTCGCTGACCACAATGGGGTTTCGCGGCGAGGCACTGGCCTCAATCGCCGCCGTCTCCCAAGTAGAGCTACGCACTCGCACGCCCGACAGTGAATTGGGCGTGTGTCTACAGATCGAAGGTTCGAAGGTTTTGTTGCAAGAACCCATTGTCTGCCCGGTTGGTGCCAATTTTCTGATCAAGAACCTCTTCTTCAACATTCCTGCTCGGCGCAAATTCCTAAAAAGCAACCACACAGAGCTCTCCAACATCGTTGCAGAGTTTGAACGCATCGCACTCGCGCATCCCGAATTGTCGTTTGCACTCTCCACTCCCGATAGTGTACTACTCGATCTTCCGTCCGGTAATTTCCGTCAGCGCATCGTCAATATTTTCGGGCGCAAGATGGACAAATATCTCATGCCGGTGCATGTGGAAACGGACTTGGTCGAAATCATTGGCTTCGTGGGGAATCCCGAAAGCAGCAAGAAAAAAGGTGCGCAGCAATTCTTTTTTGCCAATGGCCGCTTCATGCGACACCCTTATTTCGCAAAAGCGATACAAAGTGCCTACGAACGCCTCATTCCCGACGGCGAACAAGTACCGTTCTTTCTGCAAATCCTCATCAATCCCTGTCGTATTGACGTCAATATCCATCCGACCAAAACAGAAATCAAATTTGAGGACGAACAACCCATCTGGCAAATATTGAGAGCTGCGATTCGCGAGACGCTCGGACGCTTCAACGCCGTACCTACGATCGACTTTGATATCGAAGATCGCCCGGAAATTCCGGTTTTCCAAGACGGTGAAACGAATATCCTTCCCCCCAGCATTGAGATTGACGAGAGTTACAACCCTTTCGCCCACTCCGCATCCACTGATCACGGAGAGAACTCGCCGTCACCTACCTCTGGAAGTACAAGTCGCTCGTATGCCGCCAAACCCACGCCCAAAGGTTGGGAAGGAGCTTTCGACAATGCCTTCGACACACAAGACACAATCGGCTTCGCACAACCGCAGAGTCTGCCGTCAGTGTCGGAGGAGCCCACGACAGAGTCAACGCTTTACGAACACCTCCCGCAGGACAATCAAAATAGTTGGATCAATGCCGGCACGCCCTACTTACAATATAAAGGACGCTACATCATTGCGCCGACAGAGGAGGGGTTACTCATGGTAGATCAGTACAGAGCCCATGTTCGCATCCTCTTTGATGACTACTTACAACGCATAAAAGAGTCTGCCCCCCAGTCTCAAGGCATGCTTTTCCCGCAGATCCTCGAAGTATCTGCCTCTCAGCAAGCACTTCTCGAGGGCATTCTTCCGGAACTCGAGTCCGTCGGATTCGAATTGTCCTATCTCGGCGGCAATAGTTTCTCGATTCTCCATGTTCCCTCGGGGTTGGACGGACTCGATCCCGTAGTTTTGCTGCAAAGTGTATTGGACGATGCTTCACAAAAGGGTAGTGAAGTGCACGAGGAACTGGTTCAAACCATGGCACTCTCCCTGGCACATAAAGCCGCCATCCCAGTCGGGCAGGAAATGAGCGTCGATGAAATGCGCGATCTCGTAGAACGTCTGTTTCAGCGCGAATCATCCACCTATACTCCCGATGGCAAACGCATATTTCTCCTCATGCCAGTAGCCACGTTGCTTAAGCCTTTCGAATAAACCTCCAGAACTATGTCCGACGGAAACTTCAACCGCAGTCTTCTCCCGGCCAATTCCTACCAAAGTGGCGTACGAGCCGGACAAGCTCAAATGCGAATCAAGGCCATCAACGTCCTTTCAGAACTACTTAGTGGCCACTTTCCAGATCTGCCAGAGGATAAACGTGATGAACTCATCCGATCTTTCAGAGAAAAAATAGGGTAAAGAACGTAATCAGTGTTCGCAAAATAGAATGCAGCGCGCAAAAAACTCCGATTTTTCTCGTCAATCGTTTGCGCTCTTTCGTTTTCTTCGTATATTCGCAGCGTCATAGAACTCGTAGATATGTGTCTATTCCGCCGTTTTGCCCTGATTCTCATTCTCGGTGTCGCCGTTAGCAGCACCGAAGTTTCGGCGCAAGACCTCATCGGAACGAGTGGACTCATCAACATTCCCACTGCCGACATGCAACCCGACGGAACGTTTGATGGAGGAGCGAGATGGATGAGCCCAGCAGCACAACATGATCTTGTCAACTACGACACCGGGCTTTATTATGTCCGCTTTACTCCGTTCAGTTTCTTTGAATTCACCTTCAGAGAGACGCTGCTTAAGACCCAACACTCCGTCAAAAAAACGTGGAATTACTACCAGCAAGACCGTTCTTCGACGATTCGTGTTCGTCCACTGGCAGAACGCGAAGGGAAGTGGTGGCCTTCAGTCGTTATTGGGGTGAATGACATCTATTCGGCTTATGGCGCAAGTTTCTATGCAGGATATTATGGTGCCGCGACAAAGCATTTCCAACTTGGGGATGGGCAAATCGCACTCACTGCCGGCTACTTCCGATCGATCAAGTTCGGGAAAATGTACAATGGCGCCTTTGGCGGCGTTGAATACTGCCCTCTACAGCGGGTTCCTCTGCGAATCATGGCCGACTACGACACGAAAGGCGTTAATATAGGCGTCGGTTATACTCTCTTTCGGCACATTCGCACGTTTGCCTTCACCCACCGCCTAAAAGGTTGGGGAGTCGGTTTGAGTTATCGTACTACGATTAAGTTTTGAAGATCATGAGAAGGAAACAATCGCCCGGCTTCGCGACTTCATGGCTTAGGCTCTTGCTACTCAGCCTATTCTGCACACCGCTTTCCCAAATTGGGAATCAAGCCTACGGCCAATCTCAGGATCCGGACGCGCAGCATGCTATGGTGAACGCCGGTTTCGAACGCATCCGGCTCAGCGAAAAAAGCGATACGGTCTATGCTTCCTTCGAAAGCACACAAATCAGGGGAGCTTACCGTGCACTCGGTAGCGCACTGCGAACATTAGCCTCCGAGTATCCCGGAGCACATCATTTTCGCCTCATTATAGGAGAATATGGGCGCCCACAAATTGCAGTAGATGCGTCCAACGAAGCCGAAACTTGGCGAGTTAGCGCACACTACGACGTGAGTGCTGTGGAAAAGAAGTTGGCAGAAAGCACACTCAATCCGACAGTCGCAGCTGACAATCGGGGAAAAATAGACATAACACTGAACCCCATTGTCTCAATTGACAACCATCTCCTCGATAAATTGGCGCTCTTCGGATTCTACCTCGCACCGTCGTTCGAAACCACCCTATGGCGAGGTAACCGACTGATAGTTCAGCCCATTGTGCCCCTATATACGAATATTGCCGACAACGATCCCGATAGTCAATTCCAGTGGGGGGTTGTCGGACTCCGGCAAGATTGGATCGCCTCCAAACGTTGGCGCTCGTCCTCCACAGCAGGATTGTTCCTCTACGATCTCGCCGGTCTTCACCACGAAGTGAACTATCACGTCAGCCCAACACTCGATTTGGGCTTGCGAATCAGCGCGACGACCCGCCTGCGCAGAAACAGCGGCAAATGGGAGAGCGATCATAAGCTCCGCTTCAGTACAATGGCTGTCGCCGACTACTACGAGCCTTCCACGTCGTTGCAGTTGAAACTCTCCATCGGCTCTTTTACCTACGGCGATTTTGGCGGCAGATTGGACGTCGTACGTCATTTTGGTGAGTACGCAATTGGAGCCTACGCCATATTTACAGATGGCGAACGGAATGCGGGATTCAACTTCGCCATCCCTTTAGGACCCAAGCGGCAAAGCAAATGGCAAGGTCAATTCATTCGGCTGCGCATCCCCCACTATTTCTCATGGGAGTACAGCATGCTCAATTACTACCGCTATGCCTTCGAACACATGGGAGTGATATACAAGGAAATTCCGGACAAGAGCTTCACCACTCATTATTGGCAAGCTGCCTACCTGGAACATTACTTACAACGCTTCCTCGACAACAAGATAAACTGAACTGTCGTTGTCATGACAACGGCAGAACAACATAAGAAGATCTGAATATTCACCTCTAAAACAAACAATGTCATGAACAAGTACTTGAAACTCTTCCTGCTTGCAGCCGTCCTCCTCGGAACGACTGTATCGATCGCATCTTGCGAAAAGGACGAAGTAGGTCCCAACGTTCCCCACCACAATGGCGGATTGGGTAAGTAATCGTTCCCTCGAACAATTTAATCGCCACACTTTGCTCAAAGTGTGGCGATTTTTTGTTGCCGGATCACCCCAATAGCCAATAACCACATATCGGAGCGAGAAGAAAAGACGATTGCGTGGCAAAATCAAATCACATCTCCCCTTATTTCTCTTTATTGCTCTTTCCGAAACGCAAGATTTTCGTTATATTTGCTCTAAACTTCATTCTGCGCCAAGAAAATGCGCTTAAATACGTCGGGCGATGGAAGCAACTCTCTTTTCGGACCTCACCTCTTTTGAAATCCTGCGGGACCAGCAGCACACACAACGCGTGTTGAATGCACTGGAGCAGATCGACCTTGCTTTCTTGGGGACTAACCCAGAACGTCGTCTGGTCATCCGCAAATTGGCCCATCGTAACATCAAGTCAATAGGGCAATTACTCAAATTACACCGCGGAGAAGTTTCGGAATGGCCCGGTGTCGGCCACGTCTTCCTCACTCTTTTCGACGAAATGCGAGAAGAGGTCCATGCCGATCCCGAAAAGACAGTGATGAAGTGGATAAATGAAAGTGCACCACTCAGCTTACCGCACGACTTCAACCGACTACATCCCTTCGAAAACACAGAACAACAATGGTTCTCAGAGGAAAGCCTGTCAGACACCGATGCTCTCACAACGACGTCCCCCGATGATATCCCCTCCACTTCCACCAACAGCGATTGGTTTGCGGAAGTCATCGAAATAGAATGTGTGTTTACTGAAATCATTCATCTACTCCAAACTCGTCTTCCTGATTTAGCAGAAATACTCCGTCGTTTCTACTTAGAGGGGCTAACTCCTGAGGTCATCGCCAACGTGCTCGGACTTCGCTCCCCGTCCGTCGTCACCCACACCATAGACTATGAGTTTCTCCGCCCACTACTTGCCGGAGAAGCGCTGTCACATCTCACACTCGACCCCGATTTTCCACCGAGAATAGAGGCGCTGCGCGATCGTCTTCTCCTCATGCCTGTTGCTCCCCTCACCACTCTCACTGCCATGCTCCCCGAGCGTTTCCTCCACTTCCTGGATCTAACAGTCATGGAGCGCAGCACGACAGAATTCACCTGGGCAGCGGATCTGATTGTCCCCATCGGAGAAATCATAACGACCCGAAGACTACTCAGAGCAACCCTGACTTATCTCCAGCAAGCCCCTTCATTTGTACCCATCTCTAAGGTGTCAGCTGAACTTCTACCTCGCTTCGCCTCACCGCGTGACGAGGGTGAAGACAAAAAGCGGACAGACGAAGAACAACGTCTCAATGCTTTACTGAAACATCATCCCTGGATAGAACACAGCCCACAAGGGGTACGACTCATCGCCGAACAATTGCAATTCGACTATTGTCGTATCGCTCGCATATTGGCAGATGCCGGCTGCCCATTGACCGAGGACGAAATCTATACCCGCTACGAGCATCGTTATTTCGAGCGACCGCGAACCATCGATCATCGGCTTTTGCGAAAACATTTCCCCAACCTTCAAATCCGAACAACGTGATAACCACACACCAATACCATCTTATCACAGTGTGTAGTTGAAGAAATAAATCAACACGGCGGCATCGATTGAACTCAATACTGTATTCAACCGATGCCGCCCCTTTTTATTCATATCAACTGGCTAAGTGGAGCTTCGCCTTCCTTATTCTTTTCTGCAAATCGAAGACAAGCGCATCACCAAGTCACGAATGCGTGCTCTCGCGGGCTTGCCGCTTTCAGTTGTAGGAATGCTTTCGACCAAAAATACTCTCTTCGGAACACAGTGCGGCGGAAGGTGGGTGCGCAAAAGAGAGAAGAGGGGAGCAGAAGGAAGAACTTCGACATTTAGTAAAAGATCTTCTCCTTTGTCTTTGCACCATTCGCGCGCGCAGGGAGAAGCTTCGACCAACAACACCAGCGCCTCGCCCAAAATTGCATCAGGCAGGCTCGTCATCGCAAAGCGAAAAGGCAAAGTGCGCAATTTTTCTTCAAGATCTTCCAAGTGCAATTTGAGTCCCCCCGAATTGACCACATTGTCCGTGCGTCCGTGAACAACAAAGGTCCCGTCCTCAGTTATTTCGGCCAAATCATGGGTAACCAATTGCTCGATGTCCAACAATTGATCTGCAATCACCAAACATCCTTCCCCGTTGACTTTAATAGAGACTCCCTCTAACGGCCGGTAGCCCTCTTCATGTTCTGGGCCATTGAGGCGACGAAGTGCGATATGTGACAATGTTTCTGTCATACCATACGAACTCCAAACTTCACCACGGCAAGATTGCAACTGGGCCTCCAACTGCGCATCTACTTTTCCACCTCCCAAAAGAATACACCTCGTTTTCTCCATTAAACGACGCTCAGCTTCTACTCCATAAGATGCCGCAGCTTGCGCCGGCGTCAGCGCAACAAAGTCAGGTGCCTCCGTGAGCAATGCAAAGGGATGCAGAGAAGGAGGCACAATTTCTAAGCTAAGTTTACCTTCCCAAGCCCGTACAAGCATCATCTTACCGGCTACGTAAGCAACCGGCAAGCAAAGTAGTGCCCGGTCACCCTCCTTCAGACGAAGCGCACGCAGCGTCCTCATCGCACTCGCACGCATCGCCGCTTTCTCTACGTCGATGCGTTGCGGCACTCCCGTGCTTCCACTGGTTTGCATTGACACTTTACTCGTTTTTTCGTCAAACCATGTTTCACGAAACCGACTGATTTCTCGCTCAAATCGCTCCAATTTAGAGCGAAAATGCAATCGTTCTCCTTCTACATACAAAGGCAATGCAGTATAATTCTTGACGAATAATTGCCCTGTTCCCAAGCCCTGCGGTAAATTCAGATCCCGGACTGTGATTTCAGGCCCACGATTAGAAGCTCCGGAAGGGTGCTCACACGAATAACGTGAGGCCCATTGGGCAATTGCGTTCAAACCGACATTGCTCTCCAAAGCTGACGTATACCATAGGCCAATATTTCTGGCATCGGCCAAGCGTTCCCATTCTGCACATCCACTAAAACCACCATGTAGCGAAGGTTTGAGAATGATGTACTGCGGACGAATCGTATCAAGCAGCGCCTCCTTTTCATTTATCCGATTCACGCCAATCAATTCTTCATCCAAAGCGATAGGAATCGGCGATTTTTTACACAAATCTCTCATTGCTTCCCATTGTCCCGCTCGAATCGGCTGCTCAATACTATGGATACCGAAAGGAGCAAGTCGGTGCAAACGCTCAAGCGCCTGTCCTGGGGGGAATGCACCATTCGCGTCCAATCGCAATTCAACTTGCGCAGGTGCATATCGTTCACGGAGACTTCGGATTAGTGAAAGCTCTCGTTCAAAATCGATCGCCCCAATTTTCAATTTTACGCAGCCGAAGCCGGCACGAAGCTTCTCCTCCATGCGCTTTTCCATCTCCTCTGCAGTGCCCATCCACACCAATCCATTGATACGGATACCGTCATCAGTGGCAAAAAACGAAGAATTCCACAGCGCATAAGCTCCTTTTTCAGAGAGACTTCCCTGTAGCGACCGCTCTGCAGTTTCCAACCCCATCAAAATCGAGGGGAAATCGATCAGCCGCTCTCGGGGAATCACTCGATCTCGCTCCCAAGCAATGCAGGTCTGCGATAAAACGGTCTCATAATTTGTACAATCGTCGCAACTCAAACCGGGAAGAGGAGCGCACTCCCCAATCCCCCAATAAGTTTTCCCCTTTAGTTTGCATGACACCTCAACGTACCAAAGCTTACGACTGCGCATGACCCCACGCGAAGTCCCTGCAGGCGATTTGAACAAAAGCTCTTTCGCACACCATGTCACGCGGAAGTCTTCATATCTTTCACGAATATCCATCAATCTACTCACTTAAATAGAGCGCTCCGCCGTTTGAGGGCGAAGCGCTGACCGGTTTTATGTTCAAACTAAGCCATTTTACGGAAGCTTCGGGAAGCGGCTCCAATCGGGCTTTCGTTTTTCAAGAAAAGCTTGTCCACCTTCTTGGGCCTCGTCGAGCAAATAGTAAAGCATCGTGGCATCGCCTGCCAATTCTTGGATGCCGGCCTGGCCATCCAGCTCGGCATTGAGACCAGCCTTGATCATTCTCAACGCAAGTGGCGAATGTTCCATCATACGCTGTGCCCAGGCCACGACTTCATCTTCGAGTTGTTCGAAAGGCACAACCTTATTGACCAATCCCATCCGCTCGGCTTCTGCTGCAGAATAGAGATTGCACAAAAACCAAATCTCACGTGCTTTCTTCTGTCCCACAACGCGCGCCAAATAGGAGGCACCGAAGCCCGCATCGAAGGAACCTACCTTCGGTCCGGTCTGACCAAATTGGGCATTCTCCGAGGCGATGGTCAAATCGCACATCAGATGCAGCACATGTCCCCCGCCCACGGCAAAACCATTGACCATTGCAATCACCGGTTTCGGAATGGAACGAATTTGTTTCTGCACTTCGAGCACGTTGAGTCGGGGGACTCCATCGCCTCCCACGTAACCTCCGCGCCCTTTCACATGCATGTCGCCACCGGAACAAAAAGCCTCAGTGCGTAAACGTTCCGCTTCGCTCTGGCCCTCCTTGGCCGGCGAATGCGCACCGGTGAGCACGACAACACGAATTTCAGGATCTTCTCGACAAATGCCCAAAGCATTCGAAATTTCCATGACAGTGGTGGGAGTAAACGCGTTGCGATAGCGCGGGCGATTGATTGTAATGCGTGCAATGCCTTCAAATCTATCGAAGAGAATCTCTTGATATTCTCGGATTGGAGTCCAATTTCGCATGAGTTATTAGAATTACGAGATGAATATTTCGAAGAGGATAGGGCGATCGGCTGTCTGCTGCAACAAAGGTGTTGCATACAGATCCAAAGCCTCCTCCATCGTATCGGCCGAAGCCGACTGATAAATACAATGATAGCTTTCTGCAATGCCCCGTGCTGAAGTTTGGTGAGCGGCAGCCACATAGTCCGTCAATGCCGGAGATGCACTCAATCCGGGAAGCCCGTAGAAGATATCTCCTCGGCCATTGTTGAGCAGCAAGATGTGCAAACGTCCATCGAGTTGTCGGTTCCACAACGCATTGACATCGTAAAAGAAGGATAGATCTCCCAAGATGCACAAGACATTGCCTGCAGAGACCAAAGAGTAACCGGCCGCAACAGAGAGCGATCCCTCGATGCCATTGGTACCTCGGTTCCCATAAATCGGGAAATCTACAACCGGCCAATGCCTGTTGACCACTCTAATTGTCCGGCTATTTCCGACAAACACAGCTTCACACGGAAGCGAAACCGCGGCGGCGGGTTGCAGTTGAGCGTGAATGGCGCGTATCCGCGCGTTTTCTGAAAGTCCGGCAGTCAAGTATTCAATCGTTTTCAGCACTTCCGGCGTACGCAACCAATCAGGTTGCTTGAAAAAAGTATCCGGACAATGCACCTTATCATTTTCACCGATAGCACTCGCAAAACTTTCATCAATACGAAGTACTTTCATTCGGGATGTGGCCCGCAAACGAAGCTTGAATTGCTTATTCACCAAGCAACCACCCAGATGAATTACGACATCCGGTGCCACTTCATCATGCTGATCTGCCCAAAGAGCCAAGCGCTGATCACGGCATTGACTCAAGCATTCGGCATAGACCAGCATTTTATTCTCGCTTCTCAGACGGTTCACGATTTCACTAATCGCGTCATCCTCCATTTCTCCGATCACCATTGCAGGTAACTCCGCTTTTACCAATTTCCTTTTCCATTTTTCGACCAAAACATCCGACTCGCAAGCGATGAGCGAAGGTGCAGTGGTAGGAAAAGCAGGTAGGTCAGTCACGTCAAACGTGAAAAGAGGTTCCGCAATCGGACAATTCAAATGCACAACACGGCGCGGCGAAGAAACAAACTGCGCAAATGCGCCGACAAGCGCCTCGCGCGTCGACAAATCGTCGCACGACGAACTCTCCGCCACCTGCCAAGTGGAGGCATAAGGCTCGAGAGCGCCTACTTGTGGCAAAGTTTGTCCATCCAAAATGCCATGAAATTCAGCCGGTCGGTCGGCAGAAATAACAAGGAGGGGAAGGTGACGAAACGCAGCCTCCGCCACACCCGGTAAGGTATTGAGCAATGCGCTGCCGGAAGTGACGCAAAGAGCCACACCTTCGCGTTGCTTCAAACACACACCCAAAGCCACAAAGGCTGCCGAACGTTCGTCGGTGACCGCATGAAGGAAAAACTCACCGTTTACCACCAAATTGTGCACTATCGGGGCGTTTCGAGAGCCGGGACACACCACAACGTGGCGAATATTGTGCGCCAACAAGGCAGCCGTGAGCAAATTCACATTGTGATGTGAAGAGTAAAGATGCGTTTGTTCCATTGGAGAGAAAAAACGTGTGCTGCGCTGCTTAAACCTACAACGGCTAAGCACGAAACAAGTCGGACATTGTGGTCAATTTCCGCTCAGTTTCAGCCCATTCAGCGTCCAATTGACTGTCTTTGAGGAGACCACCGCCGGCATAAAGCGTAGCGTGGGTGGAAAAAAGGTGTGCACACCGCAAATTGACAAAGAAGTGGGCTTCGCCTTGGTGAACAGGTCCGGAAAATCCGGAATAGTAAGCGCGATCATGCGTTTCGACCTGCGCAATGACGCGCCGTGCCTCCTCAACTGGCGTACCACAAACTGCAGGAGTAGGGTGGAGCGCCTCGGCCAAGGTACTTAATCGGATTGCGCCTGAGGGTGGAAGATAAAAGTCGGTGCAAAGATGAAACAATGAAGCGGCTTTGCGCACGTAAACCGGACTTTCGCGCACTTCACTGGAAAAGTTGGCAAGATACTTACGGATGTAGTCGGCAACATATGCCTGTTCTTTGCGATTTTTCGGGGACCAATTTTCCAAAAGCCCCATCGTTTTGTCAGAAACAGGGGAGGTTCCTGCCAACGCCATGGTATGAAATCCATCTGGGTGGGTTTCAATCAAAATTTCCGGCGTTGCCATCAGCCAAGCTCCGTAGGGCGAAGGCAATTCTACCAGACTGACAAAAGAATGTGGGTAGCTGCGGCAGGCATCAAGGAACAAAGCCAGTCGGTGCTCGGCAGTCAACGGGTCGCACAAGCGAAAAGTGGCGGTTCGCGAGAGAACGATTTTCTCCAAACTCCCATCGGTCAACATCTCTTTGCAGCGCGCGAAGGCACGAGAGTAGCTTTTGATCTCAGTGTCTCCCTCGCAACGTTCCGCCCGGGGGCGTTGCCACTCCGGTTCTCCGATTTCATGGCGGATCGTTTCGTCATTCGGAATCAGCCAAAACGGATTTTGCTCGGAAATAGCAAAGGGGGCGAAAACATATCCCTCGATTGCTGGCCATTGAGCATAGTGCATCAAGCGAAACGGCTCGCGCTTCGCTCGAATTTCCACGTAATCAAGAGCTTCCGGTAAACGATAAAATACACGCGCCCCATATTGATTGCTTGCGGGGCATGTTTCATTCAATGTTTCCACTCGACACTTTGCCGACTCGTCTTCTTTCACGATTCTCGCTCCATTTGTTTGGCTTCCTCCCAGATGGCATCCATCTCTGCCAAGGTCATCTCAGTAAGTGGACGACCTTGTTTCAAGGTTTTGGATTCGAGATAATTGAAGCGGCGGATAAATTTCTGATTGGTACGCTCCAATGCATTGTCGGGGTTGATTTTGTAAAGACGAGCCGCATTGATCAACGAAAACAAGACATCTCCGAACTCGGCTTCTGCTTTGTCTTTGTCCATGTGCTCGAGCTCTGTTTCGAACTCCCCGATCTCTTCCTTCACTTTGTCCCACACTTGGGCACGCTCTTCCCAGTCAAAACCTACATTGCGCGCCTTGTCTTGGATGCGGTAGGCTTTGATGAGCGTCGGGAGCGATTGGGGTACGCCCGAAAGCACGGTTTTATTGCCGTCCTTCTCTTTTTGTTTAAGCTGTTCCCATTGCGCGCTGACATCTGCTGCGGTTTCAATCTGAATACCTTGACGTGCGCCGGCAGCTTCTACGTCAGCAGGAGGATAGACGTGGGGATGACGGAAAATGAGCTTATCGCAGAGTTTGTTGCACACATCTGCGAGATCGAACTGCGCGCGTTCTTCTCCTATCTTGGCATAAAAGAACACATGCAGCAGCACATCGCCCAATTCTTTGCAGATCTCTTTGTCGTCACTGCGCATCAAGGCGTCGCAAAGTTCATACACTTCTTCGATCGTATTGAGACGGAGACTCTCATTTGTCTGCTTTTTGTCCCAAGGACACTTTTCTCTCAGCTCTTCAAGTACGTCCAACACTCGATTAAGCGCCTCGAGTTTTTCTTGTCTACTGTGCATTTTGGATTAGTGTTTCGAGCGAAGGCACCACAATGTGGCGTCTGCGTAATTCGATTAGTTCTCTATCTTTGAGATTATTGAGCATTTGCGAAACGCGTAAGCGTGTTGCCACCAATTCGCCCGCCAATGCGATCATATCCACAATCAATTCTTTCCGTCCTGCGGGTCGCGTCGAGCGCGTGAGGAGGAAATAAACAAATCGCTGCTCAAGCGAATCGGGCATTGGGCGCCACAAGCGCGCATCAATGAGCTGATGGCTCGAACAAATGTGATTAAAGAAGTTGATATGGAAAGGCATGTAGTTAAACAGGTTGTCCCTCACATCTTGCTTGGACACCTTGAGCAACTTCACTTCGGTCTCTGCAATAAATCCGGCACTATATCGCTGTCTCAGGCCGAAAAGCCGCTCAGGTTGGAGCACCATGGGCGTAGTATTGATTTCACGGAAAATATAGCTCCCATTATCGCAACGCTCTTCCCGGCAGACCGTTCCGCCGAGCGTACAGATGAGTGATTCACAGGGGTCTCCTTCCTCGACAATCGCCGTGCCACGGGCAATTGTAGCGAATTCGAAGTGCACCCGCTCGTTGATGCTGATGTAATCATCCATGGTGAGGCCCTGAAACAGCGGTGATTCGCTGAGCCGGTCGATGAATTGTTGTTCCATGTTCAAGGTTCTGTGAGTTTTTGCATGCCTTCGGTCATCCAGACTTTGTATTTTCCTTGTCCGTCGGCGTAAATGAAATAGACTTGCACATCTTTGTGCTTCGCCAAGAAGTTTTTTGCGCGCTCTAAGCCCATCACCATGAACGAGGTGGCGAGAGCGTCTGATTTGGCGCACGATGAAGTAAGTACAGTGGCGGAGAGCAAACTGTGCTGCACGGGTTCTCCGGTTTTAGGATCGATGGTGTGCGAAACTTTGCGCCCGTCTACGTAATAGAAATTGCGGTAATTTCCAGAAGTAGCAATCCCGCAATCACTGACATGCAGCACGGTTTGTACTTCGCTCACGGTTTTCGTGCTGTCATCTACAGGCTTATTGATGCCAATGGTCCACTTTTTTCCCTTGGCATTCTGACCTTTCACGACGACTTCACCCCCAATTTCCACCATATAGTTGGTACAACCATTGGCAGAAAGGAGCTTAGCCACGCAATCTACGCCGTAGCCTTTGGCCACAGCGCCACAATCTATAGTAACACGCGGATCGCGTTTGCACAACTTGTTTTTTTCGTAATACAGCTTGTCGTAACCGACGAATTGACGGAGAGAATCCACCTTTGCCTGGGTGACTTTCTCGCGATGCTTGAAGCCAAACCCCCATTCGTTGACCAGAGGGGCAACAGAAATGTCGAAGGCTCCGTCAGTTTCTTGAGAGAGTTGCTGCGAAAGTCGCACCACGTCGTTGAAACGTGAGTCGTTGACATCAAAAGCTTCGTTGCGATTGAATTTAGACAGCGTGCTCTGCTTGTTGAACATGGAGAGTGCATCGTCCACTCGTTGCAATTCAGCACGAATTTCCTTGTCCAGATCTTCAGTGCCCGCATAAGTAATGTGATAAGTGGTGCCGAAAATCTGTCCTTCGTTCGTGTAATACTTAGAACCGGACAGAATAAACACCGTACCCACGATCAATGCGACAAGAAAGAGGGCAGAAAGAATTTTCTTCATATCGAAAGTGTAAACAGAATCTACCTTTTATGTTTTTGGAATCGGGTGAGGTCGAAAACCAATTGGAAAGTACCGGCAAAATTGCTCCCTCCGATGTTGCGTCCCAGGCCGGGAACGTACCATGCTCGCCCGATTTCCGTCTGATGTTCAGCAATTCGCAGTCGATAGCGCAGTGACCAGCCGAGATGCACGAACTTCCAGAGAGAAGTTTGCAGGCCAAAAACGGCTTCTCCCCAATGCGCGCTGCCTGATTGGTCGGTATAGTGAAAAGGCACGGTCGTTTTACAATGCGCATCGTAAAGTCCGTCAGAAAACAGGTCGTAATTGAAATTAGAGTACCCGTATCTGAAGCCGACAAAGACACGATTGAGACTGTTCTTGTCCTTTTTTACGTTGTAGTCCAGTCCCACGCGGCCATAAGGGGCGTGCACCTTGTAATGCAACTGAGTGGCGTCGCCAATCTGGTCACAAACTCCCCATCCCAACTCAACAACCGGGAAAAAGGTGTTTTTTAAATTCAGGCGCAACGCTGCTTCATAATTGCCGATCCCTCTTGTTGCAGCAAGAAAAGCCCCTGCCAAATCGGCCGATACGCTTAATCCGGCGAATGTAGGTATTTTTCTGTTCGCAGCCAAGCGCATCAAACGATCTTTGTCCTTATCGGCAAACTGAATGCCCTGCGACTCCCTCATTCGCAAGCTGTCTGCCTCAAGCCCTTCGGTAGCTTTTGCCCCGACCGCCGTACTACTGAGCAGCAGAGCGCAAATATACTTTGAGATTGTCGACATCTTGATATTGAACTTTCGGGTTGGCGATCGAAACGCTGTCTACACTGAGTGAAGAGTGGGGGAGTGTGTTGGCGCGTGCGCTCGCTTTTTGTATAACATGGAACATAGAGGCCGGACAATCCAGCGATTCGAAATGGGGTTGCCGGCTGTGCTCTACGAAAAGGGTGTCGGTCGCCACATCATCCGTACCGATGAAACGTAACAAAAGCGTATCTCGATCAGCAGCTGCGTTGAGGGGGAACTTCAAATTGCTGACTCCGTAGGCTCTATTGTAGAGTAGCACCGTGCTGTCCCCCCTGACTCCCCAAACTGACAGACTATCGCTTAGATTCACCTCGGCTTTCGAGGTGGCATCATAGAAATGCAGCCTCATCTCGGTCTGGTTGTCGAGTGGGCAATCGATATTTGCGCAACCGCACAGCAAGAGGCCGGCCGCACAAGACAATACAGGTCGAATCATAGGCGAGAAATGCACAATAATAGGTTAGAATTCTTTCTCGATGTGGTAATCATTGCGCCCTTGCGCATTGCGACTGATGAGTTCGCCGAGGAAACCAGCCACGAAAAGCTGAGTTCCCAGCACCATCATCGTGAGAGAAATGTAAAAATAGGGAGACGAGGTGACCAAAGGTGCCGGTGTTCCGCTACAAATGTGATAGAATTTGATGCCTCCCACCACGAGCACGGCAAACAATCCCACCATGAACATCAGACTCCCCAGAAATCCGAAAACGTGCATCGGTTTCAAACCGAAACTATTGAGGAACCACAGTGAAAGCAAGTCCAAATAGCCGTTGATGAAGCGGTTGAGCCCCATAAACTTCGACTTTCCGAATTTACGGGCTTGGTGATGCACTACCTTCTCCCCGATTTTTGTGAAACCGGCGTTCTTTGCCAAGTAAGGAATGTAGCGATGCATCTCACCATACACCTCGATATGCTTGACCACCTCGAGACGGTAAGCTTTCAGTCCGCAATTGAAATCGTGCAGATTGGGGATGCCACTCACCTTGCGTGCCGTCGCGTTGAACAGCTTTGTGGGAATCGTTTTCGAGATGGGGTCATATCGTTTCTGCTTGTATCCGCTCACCAAATCATAGCCCTCCTCCTTTATCATTCGATACAGTTCGGGGATTTCATCGGGACTGTCTTGCAGATCGGCATCCATTGTGATCACAACATCGCCCTTGGCAGCGCGGAAACCGCAGAAGAGTGCTGGGCTTTTGCCGTAATTCCGACGAAATTTAATGCCATGCACAGTGGGATCACTCTGAGAAAGTTGTTCGATGATGGCCCATGACCGGTCGGTCGATCCGTCGTCCACGAAAATCACCTCGTGGGAGAATTGGTGTTCGTCCATCACGCGTTTGATCCACGCATGGAGTTCGGGAAGACTTTCGTCCTCATTAAAAAGAGGCACTACTACCGTAATGTCGATATGGGAGTTTTCAGGAGTATTCATGATGCAATATGGAGACGATGTGTGTGAATCAATAGGATCTACGGGCACCACGCATGGTGAAAAGCCCCGCCACGAGTGAGAATACCGGGGCCGTGAGAATGAAAAAATAGAGTATAGTGGCAGCAAACACCGAAGCCGGCGTATGCTGCAGCTGTTCGACGATTTGTGCCGGGGTGAGTCCGCCGCTGGACGCCCGGATTTGCGCCGTCAATCCCGAGTCTTGCATCGCTTTGACCGTGTCGGGGCGACTGATAACCTCCAGATATGTTTGGAACAAGTAGCCTCCGTCGAAAAATTGCAAGTAGATCAATGCGGCCAACGACGCCCATATTCCGGAATAAAGCACAACGAGCAGCGTAAAGAAGAAACCTCTCCCAAAAGAATAGGGAAGTCCTTCGCTCACTTGGTTGCGAAAGCGGAACGCCAACCAGATGATCACCGCCGGATAGGCCAAAGTGAGTAAGGTTTGTAGCGTCATGAGTCCGCCGATCTTTAGGCCCAGCACAAAACAGGCCTCAGCGGCAAAAACATACAGCCCCATGATGGCGCCATACTGCATGGCAAAAGCATTGGTCTGCCGAAAATTGAGACGTCGGTGACGTTTGATTTCTTCCGGTGTCATAAGTTATTTCTGAAAAACAAAGAGAAACGAATGAATGGGTTGCCGGCTACGCGGCGCGTTGTCCGAAATGATCGGGTACGCGGATGAGCGAAGTGACCACAAAAGTAACGGGTACCAAGAGCATAACCAAGATGAAGCTAACATAATAACCGAACCTGGTGACTATATAACCCGAAACCAACCCGGGTAACATCATGCTCAACGCCATGAATCCCGTACAAATTGCATAGTGCGCAGCCTTTGATTTCCCTTGCGCAAAGTACAACATGAAGAGCATATAGAGCGTAAAGCCAAAACCATAGCCGAATTGTTCTACTGCAATGGCCGTGTTCACCCACCAAATATTCTCAGGTTGGAAATAAGCAAGGAAGATATACACACAATTGGGCAGAGAAATGGCCATGACCATCGGCCATCTCCATTTCTTGAATCCGTCTTCCGAGACAACAATTCCGCCGAGGATTCCCCCGTATGTCAAACCAATGACGCCAAGTGTGCCGTAGGCGAACCCGAACTCCGCAGTCGAAAGCCCTAAACCTCCCTCACTGACTCTCGAAATGAGGAACAGCGGACAAATCTTTGTCAACAAGGCTTCGGGAAGTCGGTAGAGCAACAAAAAAGTGATGGCGAGTAAAATCTGTTTTTTTTGGAAGAAGGAGACAAACGTAGCGAAGAACTCTGTCATCGCGCCGCCTGCCGTTTGTTTACTCCGCGTGGCAGCGGAGCCGGAAGGGCGATGCCCCTCAAAAGTCTCCGCTTTTCGGGCCAAATCCCCCTCTTTTTCCGGAAAACTTTCGCATCTGGGCAACACAAATCCGTGATATAATGCAGCCAATGCCAACAAGACTCCGATCATGCCGAGACCGAGACTCCAGGCCGTGGAGACACTCTTGGTGTAAGTCTCCAAAAGTCCGATGAACATCACGAGCAATCCTTCGCCCATCAGGGTCGAGAGTCGGTAAAACGTGCTTCTCATTCCCACATTGAGCACTTGCTGGTGCTCATCAAGTGCCACCATATAAAAGCCGTCGGCCGCAATGTCATGCGTAGCACTGCTAAAGGCGATTAGAAAGAAGAACGCCATCGACAATTGCACGTAGAACGGTGTGGGAAGCGTGAAGGCGATGCCCGCCAAGGCCGCGGCCATCATCATTTCCATCACGACGATCCACCAGCGCTTGGACTTAAAGATTTCGACGATGGGGCTCCACAACGGTTTGATGACCCACGGCAAAGAAAGCCACGAGGCATAGATCGCACAATCTCTGTCGCTCAGTCCGAAGCGCTTATACATCAGCAAAGCCACGACGTTGACGATGAGATAGGGGATACCTTCCACAAAATAGAGAGAAGGCACCCATTGCCAAGGTTGCGAACGATTATTCATACTTCCTTTCAATCTTTGCTTGCTTGTAATAGTGGAGCAAAATGTCGCGATAAGCATAGCCTTCGGCCCCCATCACTGCGGCACCGACTTGGCACAAACCGACTCCGTGCCCCCAGCCGGCACCCACAAGGCGGAACATCGTAGGCGCTCCGCCGACGAGATCGACAGACTTCTCTACGACAAACGCGCTGGAATACAGGTGCGTAGACGAAAGGGTACGGCGGATTTCCAATTCTTTCCCGATCACGTATTCGCGCTCCTCGCCCACAATCCGAAGTCGCACGATTCTTCCGCTTGCACTGCGTTCCACAGGAATGAGGTCGAGGATTTTCCCAAATTTCAATCCGGTACGCTCTTCAATCAACCCACGCAATTCATCTTGCGTGAGGGTTACATTCCAGCGATAGAAATCTTCTGTTTCGCGGTCGTAGTCTTTGAAAATCTGCGTGAGGATTTTGGCATCGGTGGTGTTACAAAATGCCTTTGGGCGCGTGCGCATCCACTCTTGGGCCCCCTCCTCGTGAGTGAGATCCGGACATTCGGTGGTACAATCTTCGCTTTGATCCACATCGCGAACGGGCCCCAGATAAGGTTCGTCGTGATCATCCCAACAAGCGGAGAACTTTTCCGTCATTCCGCCGCAACACTTTGAGAATCTGGCGTCGCAAATTTCATCACCATAGGTAAGAATTTGACCGCGCGTGGCCATGATGGCCTCGTGCACAGCGGGGCGCGTCACAACAGTTATGCCCTGATAGCGCTGACAATGGTCGTCTGCGCAGACATCAAAGAGCGTGTGTTCCTCTCGATCGTACCATCTGATGTATTCGTCGTCTTTTCTCTGGAAAGAGAAGAAATTGCCCGACGGATTTTGCGCGTGATTGTGGCGTTGCTCCATCATTTTGAACAACCAGCTCCGGCTGACCACAGCATGTGCCTTGAGCAACTCGATAGACGCGGAAGCACTCATTTCAGACGCGATGACACTTTCCAAATAGAGTTCGGCGGAAATGCGATTGATGGCGACTAATTTCTCCTCGTCGACCACAAAGCTCAACATTCCGTGGAAAGTCTGATTCTGCAACCGCTCCCAATGGAATTTAATGCCGATGGGCACGTCGTTTAACGTGAACGAGACGTCTGCATCTTCCCCAACCGGATGGAAATTCAGCTCGCTGTACACATTACCATTCCACTTAATCCCTCCGTCGCTGTATTCCACAACTTGTTCTCCGGTGACAGCCGCTCCTTTGGCCGTGAAATCGGCATTCAACACAAAGGAAATGCGGCGCGCACTCATGATTCCCACCGCGACTCTGGGCTCGGCCCCGCTCTCAAAGAGCTCCGACGTTTTGCGGCGCGCAGCTTTTCGCCCACCTTTGTGAAGGCGGCGAATCACTTGCGTAATTTCTCCTTCCGGGAGAGCCACTTCCGCCAAGATGGAGGCAGCTTTCTGCGGTGTGAGGCGCTCAAAATCTTCGGCACGCGGCGTAATGAGGAGTCCGGCCATGTCTAAAGTGCCGGGAGAGACCAAGAATTGCTTATTCCCTTCGGCGGCATAGCATTCGGGACGGTGTTTGGCACGAGGGAACACCAAGGTGATCAAAGTATCCGGGTGGGCGGGATGACTTTTGTCCATCCACGCGAGCAAATTCATGTCGGGTTCTCGATTTTGCTCTGCTCCAGGCAAAGCTTCAACGAGCTTCCGCAACAACAATTGTTGACCCTCAGCTCGTTCGCCGATGACGGCAAACACGGGGCACGCGTAATCTTTCAAGAGATAGATCCCGGCACGTTTATCTTCGTATCCGGCTTCTTCCACCGTGGCCGTTTCTTCGGGAGTCTGGGGGTAAATTCTTTCCAAGCGGCCTTCATATCGATGCCAATCTCTCTCCAGAGGAAGAAAACCTCGCGCCCCGGCTTGGAAATGCATATGATCGGGCGCCGAAGCTCCGCATCGTGCTCCATTATAGAATACGATGTAGTCATCCAATTGCGAAGCGATGCGACAAAACGCCGTATAATTGCCATTCATCGTCTGGGGCGTGTGCCGGCGACTGGTGATGGTCAGATGATGGGGCAAGATGGGAAAAGGATTGACCAAGACATTGTACTTTCCCTCCACGGCCAATGCAATCTGCTCTGCCGGACGATGATTGTCGCACAGGAAACAGGCTCGTTTTTTGAGCGATTTGCGATCGATTTTCGCGGCGGTAGAAACGAGACGTGCGGGATTGTGCTGCACGGAGAGCGAGTAATTCTCCGTCTCCAAGGCCTTTGTCCGCACGTTGTCGTGCAGATCTTCAAATCGCTTGCGCGTATTTTCCCAACCCTTCAGCTGTTTCTCAAAGAAAGCATTGACCTCTTCCTGCGCAATGGGGTGTTGCCATTGTGCGTTCAGCCGACGACGGGCTCGTAGCTCCAGTGTTCGCAGTTCATCCTTGTATTCGTTGTGGCGATTCACGCGTTGCACGTCAAGTGCAGCGTCGGAATTTCCTTCCCAACGTCGGCACAAATATAATTCATCGTAGATGCGGGCAATGCGAAAACGCCGTGAGATGGTCAATCCCAGTGCATAATCTTCTCCATAACTTGTGTTGGGGAATCCAATTTCTCTCAACACTGCGGTATCAAAAGCGCGAGGAGCTCCCAATCCATTGATTCGCAAAGCATTGTTCCGCCCATTGTCGGGCGTCCACTCGCGATGGTCGATCAACCCCGGGGGGAGTGTTTCGAGATCAAAGTTGACCATGCGGTAAGAACCGATGACCATTGCCGCACGTTGCTTGCCAAATGCTTCGACAATGCGGGAGAGCGTGTCTGTCCCACTGTACAAATCATCAGAATCAAGCTGCACGGCATAACGCCCACAGGCGTTTGATCGAACGGCATAGTCCCAACATCCTCCGATGCCGAGGTCTTTGCGTTCAGGCCGGAGGAGAACCACACGTTCATCGGCCGATAGACTGCGAACTACTTCGTCTGTTCCGTCAGTGGAATGGTTATCCACTACGATTACATTGAACTTGAACGTAGTTTCTTGTGACAGTGCAGACTTTATTGCGTCGGCAATCGTCCGCACTCGGTTACGAACCGGAATGATCACCGAAGCCACAACCGGGAAGGTGGCTACCGATACTTTTTCTTCCACCGTTGTGTACTCTTCTCGGGGCTGACTTTCCAGCGAAGTCGATGACGCAATTTGTAGAAGGGCACTATCTTCCTCACGCAACGGGACGTCATCAAATTCCTCGGGGGCCAACCATGCTCCAATGGCTTTGAGGTGTGCAGTGCATGCGCGTTCCATTTCGATTTGTACCTCACGAGCGGCAGGATTCACGTAGTCAAACTGCTTCTCCCCGCTGCGTCGCAAGTCGGTTTCCTCCTCAGTATATAGCGGTTCGCGCAAATGTAACAACTGACCTTCCCGACTTAGGAACAAACGCAGGGCATAGGTTGCAGCATACTTGTAGCGCTGCTTGTTTTCGCTGGCAAACTGCCGAAACAAATCTCCGCGTACCAACCACAATCCGCCGAAATCAAAGTCATCCCGCACGGAGCCGTCTTGATAATCTATCACAGGGTGCTCAAGTGGAAGGGCAATTTGCCCATCTTCATCCACGCGCTGTTCCCAACGGTCGGCATATACCATGGTCGCTCCGCTGTCCATCAGCACATTGCGCATGCGTTGCAGGCAACGATAGGCCGGACGGAAACCGGTAGACTTGAGAAATAACGCCACGTACTCCGCCGATGAGGCTTTTGCAATGCTGCGGAGCGTTTTAGCAGAGGAGAAATCATCGACAGTAATCGTAGAAATTGTTTCATCCTCCTCACCGACTCCTGTACTCAGCGCAAAGACACGCTCAACCTCCGGCAGCAACGCCAATTCTTGCGCTGCTGACAGATTTCCGACGCTATCTGTCTGAATGAAAACATCAATCTTGTGCACCATATTTATATATAGGTTGGCGACCGCCGCACTATTTCAGTGCGACAGTCGTCCGGGAAATTTGCTCTTAAGCCGTCGTTACGGCCCTTACTTTCAGTCTATCGTTTGCTTCATCGAGTTCCACAAGAATCGACTCGCCATTTTCTCCTTCGAGGAGCAAGTCGCAGAGTGGATCTTCGACATACTCTTGTAGCGTACGACGCAACGAACGAGCGCCATATTGCGGATCGAATCCTTTTTGTGCCACAAATCGCTTGGCTTCCGGCGAGAACGAGATCTGTCGTCCGGCCGTTTGTAAGCGCTGTGCCAATGCTCGGATTTCTAGATCGGCAATCCGCTCAACTCCCTCGCGTGTCAAGGGATCGAACATGACGATCTCATCCAAACGGTTCAAGAATTCAGGAGCAAATTGGCGTTGCAAGGCCTTTCTCACGATGTGTTCCGCAGCTTCGGCCGTGATGCCGTCTGCAGACGCCGAGAATCCAACTCCCGCTCCGAACTCTTTGACCTGTCGGCTTCCGCTGTTTGAAGTCATAATGAGTATTGTATTGCGGAAATCCACCGTCGTTCCGTTGCCATCCGTCATACGACCTTCGTCCATTACCTGGAGTAACATGTTGAACACATCCGGATGTGCTTTTTCTATCTCGTCAAGCAAAACGATAGAGTAGGGGTGTCGGCGAACTTTCTCCGTCAATTGCCCTCCTTCTTCGTAGCCTACGTAACCCGGAGGGGCGCCGACAAGTCGAGACGTGGAGAATTTCTCTCCATACTCGCTCATATCGATACGGATCAACGCATCTTTACTGCCAAACATGAACTCGGCCAACGTTTTGACGAGATGTGTCTTGCCGACTCCCGTGGGACCGACAAACATAAAGGTGCCTATAGGACGATTGGGATCCTTCAATCCGAGACGATTGCGCGTAATGGCACGGGTAAGTCGGGTGATGGCACGATCTTGTGCGATCACTTTCTCCGAGAGTGCCTGCTTCATGCCCTTCAAACGCACCGTCTCCGACTCTTTCATGCGGTCGGCCGGCACACCACTCATCATAGATACGACAGCAGCAATGGCATCTTCGTCCACAACAATCCGGTGTTCGCTCAGTTCCTTCTGCCAATCTTCGCGCAACTGCTTGAGTTCAGCTTCACCTTGCAACACGCGGTCGCGTAACCCCGCAGCCAGCTCGTATTCTTGCCTTGCCGCGGCGTCTTCTTTCTCTTTCCGCAGTTGTTGGATCTCTTGTTCCTTTGCTTCTATGGAGGCCGGAACACGCACGTTCAGCAAGTGCACTCGACTCCCGGCCTCGTCCAACGCATCGATTGCCTTATCCGGCAAAGACCGATCGCTGATATAACGCTCTGTCAGCGCAACACATGCCGAAAGTGCCGCGGGGGTATAGATCACGTTATGGTGATCTTCATACCGCTCCTTTATATTATTGAGGATTTGCAGCGTGTCTTCTGCTGTCGTTGGTTCAAGTTGTATCTTCTGGAAGCGGCGATCTAAGGCACCATCCTTTTCGATACTCTTGCGGAACTCGCTGATTGTCGTCGCTCCAATGCACTGTACTTCACCGCGTGCGAGCGCCGGCTTGAGAATATTGGCTGCATCCAAACTGCCGGGCGCACTTCCCGCACCGATAATGGTGTGAATCTCATCGATGAACAGCACAACTTCACGATGTGCTTTCAATTCTCCGATGAGTTTGCGCAAGCGGTCTTCGAATTGTCCGCGATATTGTGTGCCGGCCACAATCGAAGCCATATCAAGTGAGATCAATCGTTTGCCGGTAAGCAAATGTGGCACTTTATTCTGCACAATGAGTTGAGCAAGTCCTTCGACAAGTGCGCTTTTGCCCACGCCGGGTTCCCCAATCAGGATGGGGTTATTCTTTTTACGACGGGTGAGGATCTGCGCCATGCGTTCAATCTCATCATGACGACCAACGATAGGATCCAATGCTCTGTCGGCGGCCGCTTTTGTCAAGTCCACACCATAACTGTCCAAGATTGGCGTATCTTTGTCTGTGGAATTATTTGCGACAAAATCCGTCCCGCGGTGGCCTCCTTGGCGCGGTTCTCCTCCGGCCGGAATAGCTTCTTCGCCGTCGGGCGTGTTGGAAGCCAAAGGCGAAGCGCCTGCGCGCAACTTACCGTCTCCGGCAATGAACTTCATCGCGTTGTCGTAGTTCAAGTTGAACGAAGCGAGCACTTTGCACCCTTCGTTGGTTTTATCTCTCAGCATCGCCAGGAACAAATGTACGTCCGTGGCGTTGTTCTCTCGTTGCAAACGTGCTTCGAGCTGTGCCAATCGCAGAATGCGGTCAACATCACGTGCCACCTCGGCACCTTCGGTGGCAACACTCCCTTCATCGATAGAGGGTTTGATCTGTGCTTCCAGCGTATTGCGCAGTTGATCTGTGGAAATGCCAAACTGTTCGATCACTTTCAGGGCCGCGCCTTCGCGATCGTTGAGCATACCAAGCAAAAGCGCGACCGCACCCACCTTGTCTTGGTGCGTGCGACGTGCCTCTGCCTTGCTGAGCGCAAGGACACGGGCGATTTGTGGCGATAAGTTTTGCGTCATAATCAAATATAGTATATGCGTCTGTGGAATAGCTATGCAAATGTACAAAAATCTGCGGTATCTTAGCCGCCACATGTGCAAATTATATGCACAACGGCGAAAAACGCGGGGATTTTCTTGGCAGCTCGCTAAAAAAGCCCTACTTTTGCAGCGTTTTGTGGCACCGTCCTGCCAATATGACAGCGACAAGGTGTTGCATTTCCCATAAACACAATACTCACTCAATTCAATCACATCCTATGATGAATCAGTATGAGACCGTTTTCATCCTTACTCCCGTTTTGTCTGATGTTCAGATGAAGGAGACGGTCGAAAAATTCAAGGGTATCCTCACCGCCAACGGCGCAGAGGTTATCAATGAAGAGAACTGGGGCCTCAAGAAGCTGGCTTACGCCATCGACAAGAAGAGCACCGGTTTCTATCAGTTGTTGGAGTTCAAGGCAGACCCCACCGTTGTAGAAAAACTGGAAGTCGGTTTCCGTCGTGACGAGCGCGTAATCCGTTTTCTGACTGTAAAACTCGACAAGTTTGCTGCTGAATACGCTGCAAAACGTCGTTCTAACAAAAAGGAGGACTAAACCATGGCACAAGCATCTGAAATTCGCTACTTGACTCCCCCCACCGTTGACGTCAAGAAGAAGAAGTATTGCCGTTTCAAGAAGAGCGGTATCAAGTATATCGACTACAAAGATCCCGAATTCCTCAAGAAGTTCCTCAACGAACAGGGAAAGATCCTGCCTCGCCGCATTACCGGCACTTCTTTGAAGTTCCAGCGCCGCGTGGCACAGGCCGTAAAGCGTGCACGTCACCTTTCGCTCCTGCCCTACGTAACTGACTTGATGAAATAATTAAAAGAGGAGGTATACACATGGAACTCATTCTCAAAGAAAACGTGCAGGGTCTCGGTTTCAAGAACGAAATCGTCACCGTGAAAGACGGCTACGGCCGCAACTTCCTCATCCCCACAGGTAAAGCTGTCCTCGCATCGGCTTCTGCCAAAAAGGAATTGGCTGAAACGCTCAAGCAGCAGGCACACAAGCTCGAAAAGATCAAGAACGACGCCATCGCATTGGCCGAGAAGATCAACGCTGTTGAGGGTATTAAGATCGCAACCAAGGTGAGCGCTACCGGTGCTATCTATGGTTCGGTAACCAACCTCCACATCGCTGAAGAACTCGCTAAGCGCGGCATCGAAGTTGACCGCAAGAGCATCGTGCTCAAGGACGTTAAGGAAGTAGGCGCTTACAAAGCTGCCGTGAAACTCCACAAGGATGTCACCGCAGAAGTAGCTTTCGAAGTAGTAGCCGAAGAAGCTTAATCTCATCTACGGTGCAACTCACCAACAACACAGGCCGTGTCTCAATACCATGAGACACGGCTTTTTTTGTCGCTTCCCACTTTCTCTATCCTCTCCGCCATGCGCTACTTTATCACCCTCTCCTACGACGGCACAAACTACCACGGCTGGCAAGTACAACCCAATGCCGACAGCGTCCAGGCCCGGCTCAACGACGCACTCACCAAGCTGCTCCCAGTCCCTACGGAATGCGTAGGAGCCGGACGCACCGATACGGGCGTACACGCCTCGATGATGGTGGCACACTTTGACACCAATCAAACAATAGACACCGATCAAATGGCATTTCGCCTCAATCGCATCCTGCCTCAGGACATTGCTATCAAAGAGGTCCGACAGGTCGATGCGCATCTACACGCTCGTTTCGATGCCAAACGCCGCACCTATCATTATTTCGTCTACAGGCACAAAAATCCCTACCTGCGCCACTATGCCGCCCGCCTTACTTTTGCCCCGGACTACGAACTGATGAACCGTGCTGCCGAACTCCTGTTGGAAACCGACGACTTCACAAGTTTCTCGAAGGTGAACAACGACCAAAAGACCAATATTTGCCAGGTAACGCAAGCGCGCTGGATGCAAGTAAAGGACGACCATTGGCGTTTTGAAATCACTGCCAATCGCTTTCTGCGCAACATGGTGCGTGCCATTGTTGGCACACTTTTGGAAGTCGGGCGCGGGCGAATGACACTCGAGGAGTTCAAAGCCGTCATCGAAGCTAAAAATCGCTGTTCGGCAGGAGAAAGTGTTCCGGGCAACGCGCTATTTCTCGTAGATATCCAATATTGATCACTCTCGCTCTATTATTTCACAAATGACGTGGTTTTTTCTTGCCGTAGCTTCCGCCGCGTTGCTCGGCTTCTATGATGTGTTCAAAAAACAATCGCTGCGCGACAATGCTGTCATCCCGGTTCTGCTCATCAACACCGCATTGAGTAGTCTCCTCTTCCTTCCGCTCCTGTGCGCAAGCCAATTTTCTTGGATTTCGCCCCAGAGCCACTGGTACGTCCCCTCAGCCCCCATCACGCACCACCTGCTGGTCATCGGCAAAGCCCTCATTGTCTTGACCTCATGGGTTTGCGGCTACTTTGCCATCAAACATTTGCCTCTCACGCTGGTAGGACCAATCAACGCCACCCGTCCGGTCATGACGCTCATTGGGGCTTTGCTCATCTATCACGAACAATTCAATCTCTGGCAATGGGCAGGCGTGCTGTTGGCCATCCTTTCTTTCTTTCTGCTTAGCCGCAGTGGTCGCAAAGAAGGCATACACTTTCTCCACAACCGCTACATCTTATTGCTCGTGCTCGCTGCTGTGCTCGGAGCCTGCAGCGGATTGTACGATAAATTCCTGCTTGCCCCCGCCGATAGGGGAGGACAGGGGTTAAACGCGATTTTTGTACAATCATGGTACAATTACTACCAGTTTGCACTGATGCTGCTCATTTTTTTCATCCTTTGGTGGCCTACTCGAAAGCAAACAACACCCTTCCACTGGCGTTGGAGCATCTTGGGCATTAGCCTTTTTCTCACCGCGGCTGACTTGTTTTACTTCTATGCGCTGTCTGTTCCGGGTGCACTCATCGCGGTCGTGTCCATGACGCGGCGCAGCAGCGTGTTAGTAAGCTTCCTTTTTGGAGCGTTCCTCCTACATGAACATAACCTCCGCTCGAAGGCGGTAGATTTAGCTTTCGTGTTGCTCAGTATGATCTGCCTTTGCTTAGGCGCAGTGCTCGGATAAAATTGAGCGGTCCCCTTACGCTCTTATCCACCCCGCGCGCTGGCGATCCAGGGCTCTGCATGCTGCAAGCCCAACACTGCAGCCGTACGCTGCTGCCTCCCCACATTCATCCGCTCTCAGGTGAGGAAGTCACACAAGGTGGGGAGAAAGAGAAAAAAGGCGGGAGATTTTGCGAAAAACAAGGGAGCAAAAGCATGAAAGCCCGCAACGACTGACAGAAACTGCTATGAGAACAACGGAAGCTCCGAAGGCACACCACTGCAACCGTAGGAAAAAGAAGAAAGAACGTACGTTTCTCGTTGTTCAATTATCATATTAACCATCTAATAATCAGCGAATTAAAATCAGAGTACCCAAGCATTCGCCTGTAGAGAGGAAGAAAAGAAAGCTTCACCACCGCAAAGCAAAAAAGGAACGCCCTCTTCCGGGCGTTCCTTTTTAGTATGAGAGAACAAAAGTAGAACTTCGTATAAATCGTCGAGCCTACTTCGTCAAATGTACAACACTTCTGGTGAAATCAGGATTCCGAATTTCATTTCCACGTCGGTGCGGATGGCTTCTGCCAATTTTGCCACTTCTTCGCCCGTGGCGTGGTCCACATTGATGAGCACAAGCGGCTGCAAAGCGTGCACACCGGCACCGCCCATGCGGCGTCCCTTCCATCCGCACTGCTCGATGAGCCAAGCTGCGGGGATTTTTGCCCCCTGGGGCAAATCATAGTGCGGCATGTCTGGATAGAGGTTCAACAATTCGGTGAGTTTCTCCGTGGACACCACCGGATTCATAAAGAAGGAGCCTGCGCTACCCACTTCCGCGGGATCGGGCAACTTCGAACGGCGCACTTGGATGATGGCATCGCGCGTTTGCTGTGCGGTCGCCTCCTCTGCGCAACGAACACCCATGGTCTCCAACGCACGAATCACTGCTTTGTGCGTCAAAACCGGGGTGAAATGCTTGCGCAACCGAAACACCACGTGAGTTACCGCAAAGCGATGTGCACCTTCGTGCTTGAAAAAGCTACTACGATAAGCATATTGACATTCATCGTGCGAGAATACGCGCTCTTTACCGCTCGCCACTTCCACCGTTTCCACGCGCTCAATGCAATCGCCGGCTTCTACACCGTAGGCACCGACGTTTTGCACAGCGCCTGCGCCGACCTCACCGGGAATGAGAGAGAGGTTTTCCAGCCCATGGTAGCCTCGTTCGATACAATAGGCCACCAGCGTGTCGAAAACCTCTCCCGCACCGACACGCAAGAGCAGTTCGTCAGCTGTCTCGGCCAAAACTTCCTTGCCCACGATCTTACTGTGGAAGATCACCCCGTCAAAATCATGGACAAAGAGCAAATTACTACCTGCACCGATGTGCATCCATGCTGCCTCTCCGAGGTGTGCAATCGCTTCTTTGAGCTGCTGCACTGAAGCATACTCAACAAATTGCGTGCACGAGGCTTCTATTCCGAATGTGTTGTGGTGAAGAAGAGAGTAGGGCATAGTTGTCTATCGTTTATGGTTGACATTCCGGTTGTTCGCGCCTGCCGTAAGTGGGCCATTCCCCAATAGCTCATGAGAAATTCCGAGCACTCCGTCCGGCAACCGCTTGATCAGATCTTTAGTTGTCGAGTCGCGTCAACTTCCACTTACCATTGCGTCGGCGGAAGGTAAGTGTGCTCGTCAATCCGCTGGATAGCGATGAAATGGACAGCAAGCGAAGATTCGAATTGTTGAAGGTCTGTCCGTAAAGCACATTGGTCAACTTATTTTTGGGCAATTCGGGGGCAAAATCCGGCCACTGTGAAGCCGAAATGAAGCCTTCCATGCGTTTAAAGTTGTCCTCATCGAAAGTGGAGAAAGCCAATTGCGAGGCGATGTGCTCGCGCTGATAAGCCGGATCGGTGGAGAAACGCTGGTAGAAAGCATAGAAATCGCTGTTGGCACTGCGTTCCATTTTTTCTTCACTGAGACGCGTCAGGCGCCATTCCGAATTTTCGCGCAAAAAGAGATAGCTTTTGATGCGCTGTCGCGAAAGATCCAATTCTTCCACCACAACTCGAGTCACACTGGTGTCCTTGGCCATGCCGGCTCCCTTGGGACTGTCGAAAATCAAAGTGTAGGTTTCTCTCGCGGAATACATGCGATCGTATTTCCACGCCGACTTCTGAATTTCGGAACGCTTTCCATCCACAATATGTTCCAGCGGGAAAACGATGCGCGAACGCTGAAAACGCGGTTTCTTCATGAAAGCGAAGGCAAAGTCATCGAAATACTCATCTGCTTTCTTGGGAATCGGTGTCTCGGCCGCAGTCGACGTTGAATCAGTGGCCACACTGTCACTTTTCACGGTATCTACGCGTTGTTCGGTGACGATGGCGGGTGTCTCCGTTCGGCTTTTACAGCCAACAGTACACCACAACCCCACAAACAGGGCGAAAAGGAGAAAATTTATTTTCATCAGATATAACTAAACGACTCGACAAAGTTACGGCGAATCACGAAAACAGACAAAGAAAGCGGGGGCTATTTACCCCGCTTTCTTCGTTCTTTCAATCAAATAAGGCAGAATTACCCATTTGAAATGGGTTAATCTTTAAAGCCCAGTCCCTTCCACCACGCAGCATCTCCTTGCAGATACTTTGCAAACCACGCCATAATGGTTTGTTGCCACTTGACCCGCTGGCCATAGTCGGTCACAACGTGATTGGCGCCCTCGATCTGAATGTAGGAAACGGGGCGTCCCAAGATGCGCAAGGCGGTGAACAATTGCTGACTCTCGTTGGTGGGCACATTGGTATCTGCTGTTCCGTGCAGAAGTAGCAACGGCGTGTGAATTTTGTCGGCATTGAACAAGGCCGATTGCTTCACATAAAGCTCGGGATTGTTCCAGGGATACGACCCATATTGGGCAGTTTCACCGTAAGTGTGCCCCCAATAACCTCCACCCCAGTAGGAGGCGATGTTGGAAATGCCGGCATGACTGATGGCAGCTGCAAACAGATCGGTGCGTGTTTGGAGGTATTCGGTCATGAATCCGCCGTAGCTGGCGCCCATGCAGCCCACTTTCTTACGGTCTACGTAGGGATGTGCATCCATGAAGGCCTTTGTGGCCTCAATGATGTCGTCAGCCGAACGTTTACCCCACGTGTTGATGTGGCGCGCTGCGAATTCTTCACCGTAACCAATGGCGCCGGAGGGTTCAAGTGCGAGCACCACATAACCCATGTTGGCCAAGACGGAGAGCGGATAATGGAACTCTAACTCTCTTGTCGTGGGAACACAACCTCCATAATAGTAGACCAGCATCGGATATTTCTTCGTGGCATCGAAGTCGGCCGGGAGAAAATAGAAACCGGGCACCGTGTCACGATCCGATCTCCGGTAGCTCCACGGCGTACACGAGGCCACTTGCACGTCGCCCAAGGCTTTGGCGAAGGAAACCTCGCCGAAGGGGGTGCACTTGGGGCGCGAAGAAGTGAGATCTGCCACGTAGGCGTTGCGAGAAGTGGTCCCTGTTTGTCCGAAAAACACGACGCGGGGCACGCGTCCTTCAGACAAAGTGAAACGCTGCACGACAGTAGTGGGAAGTTCGAAACGGAAACGCTTGCCGGTGCGGGGATCTAAACGCCAGAGGGTTTCGTCGTAGCCGTCGGTACAACGCATGTAGATTTTGTCGTCGCCGGCGTTCCATTCATACTCTCCCACGGAGGGAGCAAAATCCTTGAGCAGTGCAGTGGCGACCTTCGTGGAGGGATTGTACAGATACAGTCGTTTGTCAAAACTCTGCGCGACTTCATCTTTGGGCAGAGCACTTCCGATGCCTCCGAAGGCAGAAGCGCTGCCTTTGAACAGAAGTTGCTTGCCATCGGGGCTATATACGCCCTCATCCAACCACGGTTGATTCGTAAGCAACGTATCGACGCGCCCGTTGTCGAGATGCATTTCGTAGATGTCGGTGTGGTCAAACGGATGTTGCGTGAGATCGTGATGATTGCGCGAAAGCAGCAAGCGCTTACCGTCGGGGGAAATGTCGTTGAGATGGACACTTTCGCGTCCAAATGTAAGTCTTTGCGAGAAACCACTGGCAAAGTCTACCAGATAGAGTGCACTGCGGTCTCTCCAACCGGGCTGGCGATCGTCGGGTGCAAACAACTGTTTGAGCGGCCCTTGGGTGCTTGGGCCCGATTCATTGGCGGTGACGATGGCAAATTGGCCCGTCGGCGACAAAGTGAGTCCTCCATCCGGCACGCGGTGGGCGATGGTTTGCTCGTTCATGGTGGCAGGATCCAGCACAACCAGGTCTTTCCCGGCATCTGTGCTACGCTTGAAGTAAAGCCGGTCGGTTTTCGGCATCCACGATCCATGAAAATAATCGGCCGTGCGGAGTAACGTGCGCCCGTTCTTGAGATCGGTAAGCACAGACGAATAAGTTGTCGCACCATCTCGGCGTGTATCGGTGTAATGCGTCAAGACGTAGCGCCCACTGGGGGAAATGGCCACATTGTAGTACCGCTTACCGTGCAACATGTCGTCGAAAGCGAATTTTCGCTTGCTCGTCTCGTTCACTCGAAGGACCGAAAGCGAATCTCCAACGAGAGCCACGTTAAAAGTGTCGCGGGCAGCCTTGTCTGTATAGACCATAAGCGTCACTTCGCTGCGACCCGGCAAAAAATGTAGGTTGCCGTCAGTTACTTTCACGCCATTGAGATAGGTATCATAGCGCTTGAGATGTGGCGTCTGCAAACGTGCTGTACGCCAGCGGGCGGCATCGACAGTGAATCGCACAACACTCACGGCATTACTGTCGATTGCACTACCGGTGGTGAGGTGACGTAAACTTTTCTGTCCGCGCTGCCTGGCTATCAAAGCATTGTTTTCCAACACCTCTGCGGGATCAAACGGGCGATCGGAGAGATTCACACTGTCTGTTGCGAAAGGACGACGCAACGGAAAGCTCCCGGTGAGCTCAGCTGCGGACACTTTCACCGTGTCGACGGAAGTTGCAGGCTTTGAGTGGGGTTGTTTTGCCACCACCTCGGCCGTAACTTGAAGACCGCTAAGGCCTAAGAATAAAAAGGGGAGAAAATGTTTCATGAAATAGAAATCTATGAATCGACAGAAGCAGCATTGTTTTTTTCTGCCGGGGGGCTAAACACAAAATCCACGTACCGTCGAACCGGCGGGACGCAGATTTTATCAAAGGTCAGGAGTTTGTTCCACGCTTCACGGCCAACGCAGCGAAGTCCTTGCGACGCAATACGAAAGAGTGGGTGAGATAGCGATCGCGCACGACTTCGTTCTCCGCCAATTCCTCCGGCGTCCCATGGAATAAGATGCGGCCCTCGAAAAGCAAATAGGCGCGATCCGTGATGGAAAGGGTCTCTTCAACATTGTGGTCGGTGATCAAAATACCAATGTTGCGGTCCTTGAGCTTCCAAACAATGTACTGAATGTCTTCAACCGCGATGGGATCGACCCCGGCAAAGGGTTCGTCGAGCATGATAAACTTGGGATCGATGGCCAAACAACGCGCGATTTCGGTACGACGCCGCTCCCCACCGGAAAGTTGGTCGCCGAGATTCTTGCGTACCTTCTGCAAACGGAATTCTGCAATCAGTGATTCGAGGTTCTCCCGCTGCTCTTCACGGCTCTTTCCGGTCATTTCAAGTACGGAAAGGATATTATCCTCAACACTCATCTTGCGAAAAACAGAAGCCTCCTGCGCAAGATAGCCGATTCCGGCTTTTGCACGACGATATACGGGGGCCTTCGTGATGTCCTTCTCACCCAAATAAATGTGACCTCCGTTGGGGACGACCAAGCCGGTAGTCATATAAAAAGAAGTCGTCTTGCCCGCACCGTTGGGGCCAAGCAAGCCAACAATTTCTCCCTGATGCACCTCAAACGAAACGTCGTTCACAACGGTTCGTTTGCCGTAACGTTTCACCAACCCCTCAGTACGCAGTACAAGGTGTTCGGCAGTTTGATCACTGGTGGAGGGATCTTTCTTTGGGTCGCCGGAGACAAGTGATTCAGTCCTCTTGTTGTCCTCCGGAAATCCATTGCTTTCTTTATCTTCCATGAAGCGAACGATGAAAGGGTGATGCAATATGATTAAACAAAAGGAGCGACTCATTGAGCCGCTCCTTCTTTTGAAGAGGTACCAAGCAGATTCGAACTGCTGTAGCAGGTTTTGCAGACCTGTGCCTAACCGCTCGGCCATGGTACCGTGTCTTGTTTACGAGTGCAAAGGTACTACTTTTTCTTGAACCTGCAAGGAATAGGGGCGTTTTTTTGAGTTCTAATGCGCATTTCCCCCAACTAAACGCATTTTCCTGGGGATTTTCCTCAAAAGCCCGCAACTTTGAGACGATTCCCCCCAGAAAAAATCCCTCTCTCGCCGGAGCAAGAGAGGGAAACAACATTTGCGGAATTGATCACCCGCCGAAATCATCGAACGAAATCATATCTCGCTCTACACCGAGCGAATCAAGCAGATCGAGCACCGTCTTGGACATCATGGGAGGTCCGCAGAGGTAATACTCGATGTCCTCGGGCGCTTCATGCGCTTTGAGATAAGTATCGCCCATCACCGGAGCAATGAAGCCGGGAGTGTACTTCACGCCCATGGCATCAGCCTTGGGATCGGGACGATCGAGCGCGAGGTGGAAGTGGAAGTTGGGGAAATCCTTCTCGAGCTGGAGGAAATCTTCGAGGAAGAAGACTTCATCGATAGCACGCGCGCCGTAGAAATAGTGCATTTCGCGGTCACGCACGTTTTTCGTTTTGAGCAAGTGCATGATTTGCGCACGAAGCGGAGCCATACCGGCACCACCGCCGACCCAAATCATTTCACGTTTCGAATCGTAGTGCGGGTGGAACTCACCGTAAGGGCCACTCATCATCACTTTGTCGCCGGGTTTCAAGCTAAAAATGTAGGAAGAAGCGATACCGGGCATGACATCCTGAAATCCGGGGCCTTGTTCTTTCGGTTTGAAGGGAGGCGTCGCAATGCGCACGGTAAGCGTGATGATATCTCCTTCGTCGGGATAGTTTGCCATGGAGTAGGCGCGGATCGTGGGTTCGGTGTTTACGCACTTGAGTCCCAAGAGACCAAACTTTTCCCAAGCGGGCAAATACAAATCACCGATCAGGCTCTTATCGATGTCCTTATCATAGTCCATCGAGAAGGCAGGAATCTGAATTTGCGCATAGGATCCCGGCTCAAAATCCATGTGTTCTCCCGGAGGCAGCTGCACTTTGAACTCTTTGATGAATGTTGCCACGTTACGGTTGCCGATCACGGTGCACTCCCATTCCTTGACACCCATAACGCTTTCGGGGACTTTGATGGCAAGGTCGCCCTTTACTTTCGCTTGGCAGCCCAGGCGCCAATTATCCTTGATTTCTTTGCGCGTGAAATGTCCCTTTTCAGAGTCGAGAATCTCTCCTCCACCTTCAACGATCTGGCATTTGCACTGACCGCACGAACCTTTACCGCCACATGCGGAGGGCAAATACACACCGTTCTCAGAAAGTGTAGTGAGCAGGCTTCCGCCTTGCTCCACCTCTAGGGTTTCCTTACCGTTGATCGTGATTTTGACCTTACCGGAAGGGGAAAGATAGTATTTCGCGATGAGCAAAATTACCACCAACACGATGATGATGGCAAAGAAGACACCAATACTTGTTATTATAAGAGTTGTATCCATAGGGTAGTGGTGGAAAAATCCGATTAAATTTTAAGACCGGAGAAACACATAAAGGCCATTGCCATCAACCCCACGGTGATAAACGTGATGCCGAGGCCTTGAAGCGGCTTGGGCACGTTGGTATAGGCCATTTTCTCGCGAATTGCAGCAAGTGCCACGATGGCCAAGAGCCAACCAAGCCCGGAACCCAGTGCATACACGAGGGCATCCCACACGCTACCGATGGCCTGCGTGCTCGTTGCGGGATCCATTAGAATGCGCTGCTGCATAAAGAGCGACGCACCCATGATGGCGCAGTTCACAGCAATGAGGGGAAGGAAAATACCCAGCGCGGCATAGAGCGAAGGGGAGAAGCGTTCGACCGCCATCTCCACCAATTGCGTGATACCGGCGATCACCGCAATGAAAAGGATGAATGAGAGGAAGCTCAGATCCACACCTTTCACAATGCAATCGGGGTTCAACACATAGACTTGCAGGAGATAGTCGATCGGAACGGTCACCACAAGTACGAAAGTGACCGCCACTCCAAGTCCGAGCGCCGTTTTCACGTTCTTCGATACGGCCAAATATGAGCACATACCGAGGAAGAACGCAAATATCATGTTGTCCACAAAAATAGAGCGGACGAAAAGACTTAGCAGATGTTCCATATCTAATTGTCAGTTGTCGATTTGTTCGGGAAACGTTCTCATTGTTTCCGACGATCATTGATGGCACGATGCGCCCACACCACGCAACCGCAGATGATCAGCGCCATAGCCGGCATCGTCATCATACCATTGTGGAAAAACGCATTGTTTTCCAGTCCGGGGATGGGCATTCCGAAAAGAGAGCCCGAGCCCAGGAGTTCGCGCACGAAGCCTACAACGACCAAAATCCAGGCATAACCCAGTCCATTGCCGATGCCATCGAGGAAAGACTCCCACGGTCCGTTCATCATGGCGAACGCTTCGAGACGTCCCATGAGAATACAGTTCGTAATAATCAATCCCACGTAGACAGAAAGCTGAACACTCACATCATATGCGTAGGCTTTGAGGATTTGACTCACCACTGTGACGAGCGCCGCCACGACGACAAGCTGAACAATGATGCGAATACGCGAAGGAATGGTGTTTCTGATCAACGAAATGATCACATTGGAAAAAGCCGTGATCACCGTGACCGAAAGTCCCATCACGATAGCCGGTTTCAACTGCGAAGTCACAGCCAAGGCCGAACAGATGCCGAGCACCTGCCCCACAATGGGGTTGTCGAGGTTCAAGGGGCCGGTGAGAACCTCCTTGTTTCGTTTTGAGAAAAGACTCATAGTGTTGTCGTCTTTATATTATTGATGATGGGCTGAGAAGTAAAGCTTGTAAGGTTCGAGACTCGTGGCAAACATGCCGGTCACTCCGTTGCTCGTCAGCGTGGCGCCCGTGATCGCATCCACTTGATGTTCGGGATCTTCGATCTTTTTGCTCAGTGCAAGCGCAACCTTATTGAAAGAATCGTCGGTGAAGACTTTCTTACCGATGAACTTCCGCTGGAAATCTTCCTCCACGATGCGCGCTCCGAGGCCGGCCGTTTCACTCTCGTGGGTAAAGTAGGCGCCATAGACCGTGTTGAAATCCTTTTTCAGGGCCAGATAACCCGAAATGCCGCCCCACAAGCCGCGGCCGAAGAGAGGAACAACGTAAATCGTGTCGTTGTTCACCTTTGCCACGTAGAGGGGCAAGCGCTTTTTCGCATCTTCTTTGGCCGTGATGTCCTTCGAATCGACATCAAAACCGCCGGCCGTGTCCACAACTTCCCCTTTTACATTGAGAACAGGTGCGCTCACAATGTTTTTCTGGTAAGCCGCCACCACATCGGGCGTGTTGCGGATATTGAGTGCCGCAAGAATTTGTCCGCGCTTATCGTTGGCTACATTCTCGTCTTGTTTGCTTTTGAGCGCTGAAGCCACGAAGGCCAGCAAGAATGCGGCGAAAATCACCAGCACCGAAGCATAGACAAGCGTATAAACGTTGCTGTTAGTATTGAGTTTCATTGTCTGGTTCGCTTTATTGTTGTTTGACGCGACGCAAGCGCTTGTTGATGTTGCGCTGCACGAACACATAGTCGATGAGCGGGGCAAACATGTTCATGAATAGGATGGCGAGCATCATGCCTTCGGGGTATCCGGGATTGAGGACACGAATCGTGATGGCCAATGCGCCAATGAGGAAGCCATACACGTATTGTCCTTTCTCGGTGCGCGCAGAAGTCACGGGATCAGTGGCCATAAACACCGCACCGAAGGCAAAACCGCCGAGCAACAGGTGCTCCAGCCCGAGCTGTGCCGAAACGCTGTCTGCAGAACCCAGACCTTTGAAGAGCAAAGCCACGAGAGCACCACCGGCAAAGACACTAAACATCGTGCGCCACGAAGCAATGCGTGTCCAGAGCAGGAGAGCTGCGCCTAACATAATGGCGATGAACGAAGTCTCACCGATAGAACCCGGCATCAATCCGGTGAACATGTCCCAAACGGGCGTCGTCACAGCATGATTCGCACCGGCTTGTCCTAAAGCAGTGGCGGAGGTGAAACCGTCGGGCAACTGATTGCCCATGCCCAGCACTTTTTCAGTGCTCACCCACACGGCGTCGCCGCTCATCTTGGTCGGCCAAGCGAAAAAGAGGAAAGCACGCGTCACGAGTGCGGGGTTGAAAATATTCATTCCCGTGCCGCCGTAAATTTCTTTGGCGAAGATCACGGAGAACGCCACTGCCACGGCAAGCATCCACAACGGCGTACCGACGGGCACGATCATCGGGATCAGCATGCCCGACACAAGAAAACCTTCTTGGATCTCTTCGTTCTTCCACTGCGCCACAATAAATTCGATTCCGAGTCCCACGACGTAGCTCACCACGATTTTGGGAAGCATCACCGCCAAGCCATAGCAAAAGCAGGCCCAGAACGAACCATCGAGGCCGGCCGCCTTGTAGTTCTGGAAACCGATGTTGTACATACCCACCAGCAGTGCGGGAATCAAGGCAATGACCACGAAACTCATAATGCGTTTCGAGTCGATGGCATCGTGCACACTCACGCCGACGCGCGACGTTTTGTTGGGCACTACCGCAAAGGTCTCGAATCCGTCGAACACACTGCGAAAAGCGTGGAGCTTCCCGCCGGGCTCGAAATGCGGACGGACGTTATCAAAAAACTTTTGTATCATTGTCGTTTATGGTTTCAAGCATTTTCCTTGCGGAGCAAGTCGAGTCCCTCACGTACGATGCGCTGCAACTCGAGTTTTGAAGAGCACACGAACTCTGCCGGTGCAAAATCCTCAGGTGCCACTTCATAAATGCCCAAGGCTTCCTGCCGATCGATGTCGCCCGTGATAATAGCCTTGATCAAATAAGAAGGATAGATGTCCATTGGGAACACACTCTCGTATTCTGCCGACATAATCATGTGGCGTTCGCCACCTTTCACACGGCAATCGAGGGTATAAGGCTTTTTCCCGCTGAGCCAAGAGAAATAGCTGCGACTCGTCGAGAAGCTGTCAAGACGCGGACGGATCCAACCGAGCACTTCGTGCACATCGTCTCCTTCGGGAATGACGGTTACTTCCGTCACTTGGGCACCGAGGAAATCATACATCGTGGCTTTCTGGCCCACAAGCGGATTGCCGTTGATGATGCGTACGTGGTGTTCGGCAGGCAACAGCTGCCCCTCGAGAATAGACGAGAGTTTCGCACCGACTTTCACCCGTGCATATTGCGGCGCTTCGATTTCGCTGCCGCCCACAGCGATGGTTCGCGTGAAATCCAGCTTACCGGTGCGCAACAAGCGGCCGAGGAAAATCACAGCCTCGGGAGCCATGGTCCACACCGTCTCGCCTTTGTTGACGGGCGCCACGCGGTTGATCTGCACCCCCACATTGCCGGCCGGATTCGGACCTCTGAAGCAGGCAACAGTGACCTGCGGTGCGCTGATGGGCAGCAGGGGAGTGTTGAGTTGCTCGTCGTTGACACCGAGATGTACCGGTGCCACTTTGGCCAACGCAGCAATACCAGCCTTGAAGTCCACCTCCTGTCCGGCAGCGACATAAGTGAAATCGGCTGCCAAAGGCATGGAGGAGAACGCACTGACGAAGATGTCGCGAGGTGCTACGCCCGGTGTGGGCACCACATCGTAGGGACGCTGACGAAGATAGGCGAAAAGGCCGCTCTCCAACAGCAGACGCACAACAGCTTCTCCGTCGTTGACAGGCAGTTCAAAGTCCTTTGCTACCTGTACACTATCGGGCTGAATGCGAATACTCAAGAGCTTACGGCGTTCGCCGCGCTCTACCGCGGTGATGGTGCCGCTCACAGGCGAAACAACTTTCACCTGTTCCGTCGCCTTGTCGACAAACAACGGGGTACCGACGAGTACTGCATCACCAACCTTGACCAACACCTTGGGAGTCATCCCGCCGAAGTCGGCCGGTCGCACGGCATACTCAGTCGAAGGGGCTACTTCTCGCGTAGACCGGTGCGCTTCACCGGCCAATCGCAGGCGCAATCCCTTTTTGATCTTGTAAATGTCCATATAGTGAGATAAAATTATTGCTCGTTATCGACTGTCTCGACAAAACAAGACAATCTGCGAACGACGACATCACTCGCGCGCGTCGCTCGTGCATACGAAAGGCTGTGCAAAAATAGTTAGTTTTTTTGGCTCCCACAAATTTACGATACGCAAAGCACGACGATTCGGATAAAACAACAGGTAAAATTTCACACTCAGCCTCTCTGCGGCATCCCGCTGCGTGCCTCGCACAAAACCCTAATAATCAATGGAAAGAAATTACGACATGCACAGAATTCAAACCGCAGAAGCACAATTTTCATCGATCGTTTTCTTTTTCCGCTGCACCATCTTTCATTTCAAACGCAGTAATTTCACAAATACCAAACTCAACTTTGTAAAGATCGCGCTAAGACGCGCACAAAAGACGCGTAAGCGCGGCACAAATAACCAATCTCCTCCTTGAATTACGAAGAAAGTGCATAAAAAGACGTAGTTTCTGCGCAAGAATGCGCAACCGCTCAGTTTTAAATACGTACCTTTGCCGCAAAGCCGCAGCATGCAGTCTTCAAACCGCAGGACGCAGAAATTGCGGAAGGAGAGAAAACAAACAAATCCCCCAGCCTCTCATCACAACCCACTCACTGACACCGCTTCCCATGACCAATCACGAACTTAAAGCACTTCGCCTCTCGCTGCAGATGAACCAAAAAGAATTTGCAGACAGCTTTGGAGTCAGTTTACGCACACTTCAAGCTTACGAATCTGGACTTACCCCCATACCCGAGTCTCGCATCCGAGCTTACCAAGCCGAACATCCTCAAAGCACACCGCCTTCCAATCCTCAGCCCACATCCTCCACAGAAGCAACCCAAGGTCAACTCCCCTTTGCCCCAACTTCTACCGACAACGACGACACTATCGAAGACCCCACGACAGAAATCGCGATACTTCGTGAGCGTGTTCGTTATTTGCAACAACTCGTCGACGAAAAAGAGCGCACCATCCAAATCCTACTACAACAAAACCGTCATCAACCCTCCTAAACCACACACGCTCCCCTCGCTCACTTCGAGCCTAAGCGGGTGGGGGAGTGACACGTCGAGCTAACATCTTCAGAGAGCGCTCGGTTTCTTCTGATTTTATCGCTGTCCGGTAAATCTTAAAACGGCAGAAAAATACATCCCGAAGCCCTTTAGAATAGGACTTCGGGCTTTCTTTTCAAAAAGCAAGCCCCCAAAAATCAAATAACGATGGTCGGATTGATACCGCCCCAAAACGTGTGCATTTCGAACTTCCCCCGATTTTGGGAGACAGCGTCTTTTGGAGCATGTTCCAATAGGCAGGGATAAGGCAAAGTCGCGATGAGTTCAGTACGTTAAAGAACGTTTGCGACGGATGGTCGAAAAAAAGCACCTCGACTTTGCGCTATATGGATGCCGAAGTACGGCGGGACGAAAGGAAAGTTGTGTTTTATCAAGCGTAAAAGTAAGGATTCAGTTTCGAATAGTCGAAGGTTTTATGAGAAAAGTGTTTCGTTTTTCGAGAATGGGGAGAGGCGGAATAAAAACTAGTGGAGTTTCTTGCGAAACGCCCCTTCTTTTCTCTGCTTCCTCCCTGCTTTTTTTGAAAAGACGCCCGTTTCTTCGCCCACCATGTCACCCTCTGTTCCCTCATCCGCACATGCGTACGCGCGAACGGACACGCCCGTGCACATCGCACACTCAGCGAGTTCGCAATTCCCGCCTTCACCCTTCGCCTTCACCCGCAATTCGTTGACACATTGTGTTTTGCGCGTGAAGAAATGCCATTCTTTTGCCTTCACCGGTGAAGGAAATTAGGGTAAGCCTTCACCCGCAAATCACTGTTTCATAGTTTCTTATAGTCGTATGGTGAAGAGGTGAAGGCAAAAACGAAAAACAGCGGACGCGCGTGCTACGCGTGCGCGATGGAGGGGATGAGGTGGGATGCAGGTGCACTTCAGAAAAAGGGCTTCTGGTAGTTACAGGGGCGCTGCAAGTGTTAGATGAACCACAATACAATCCATCTGTGGTATTAGAATTAAATTGAATCATCTTATTTGTGTGTTTGTTTAGAACGTCAAGACGCAAATAAGTAGATAAAGATCTGCTGATTTAGATTAGAATTTCTATATTTGCATCATAGAGCAAAGTCAATTTGGCATGGTGTATAATAAGAAAATAGAAAAACAGGCTATAAGTCATCTTAAGGTGGATAATCCGTGGTGAAAGGAAGGTGTGATTCCTGACTTCTTTAGAGGCACCGATTAAAAACATCATTTTTCTTAAAAACCTGAAATTATTTCATGGATAAAAAATAGATTATCTGATGAGTTTGTTTATGTTTTCTATTGCTCCCTTTGCTATGAGGCATAAGGAACGGCGAAATAGGTGAACGCTCCCAATGACTTTGTAATGAACTTGTGTGCGGCAAATTCGGGGTCACTGTCAGGGATTATGGTCTTGATGTGTTTCTTGTAGCGCAACAGCAGACGTCTGACCGATTCGGCCAACGGCTCTAACTTCTTCCCATGGGCAAGTTGGGTCATGAAGAGAGTGGCCTATTGTTTTAGGGATTAAAGATACTTTCAGCTGTGATTATATGCGCTGCACGATTACTGCATCACTCCAAATTATAAATTGAACACGTTAATATAGGTATGGAAGAAAAGAAAATAGTACTGGGTTCGGGCATGGTGACGCTTGACCAGCTGCAGAAGTTTGCTGATGATACTGTCAGCGAGGAATACGTGGGCGGCACACTGGCCAACGTTATGATGATAATGGCCTACTATGGTTGGCACGCAATGCCTGTGACACGTCTCGATGTGTCGGTCGATAGCGAGAAGATTGTCGACGACATGAAGGCTAGTGGCATAGACTTACGCTACGTGATACGTGAGGAAGGCGGCAAGACTCCCGTCATCTTTCAGCGCAACTACACTAAGCGCGATGGCAGCAAGGGGAAGAGTATTGGTGCTCCGGAAGGACGCAGCC
>QWCF01000013.1_pt1 | contig 201051 bp, 232 predicted proteins | sample 1972521 | NCBI WGS metagenome assembly QWCF01 (sample SAMN09866715, study PRJNA288562) | Human oral metagenome isolate term4_saliva, whole genome shotgun sequencing...
TGGTAAAAATGCCGCTACATACATTGAATCCTTGAACACAAATATCGGTCAAGTACGTGAAATCTTCAAACGTGTATCTACAAATGGTATCGTTGGTGGCCCACACTTGGTAGGTATCTTGGATGAAAAATACAAAGTATATAAAAATCCATACTACCCTGATAATGAAATCTTGGTAGGTGCTAAAGGCGAAATGTTCATTGAAGCTGGCTATATTTATGCTCCATACTTGCCTTTATTCGCAAGTCAATTATTGGTTGATGCAGATTTCAAAGCACAACGTGGGTTCTGTACAATTTACGCCAAAAAGGCTGTAAATAAATATATGTATCATCGTTTGACTTTGGTAGATAATAAACAAGTAGCCGCTAACTAGTCGATAGTTTAAGCTATAAGTCATCAGTAAACATGACTGTATATAAATACAAAACTAAATAATATATCCATTCAAAGAGGTGTAGTTAATTCTGCACCTCTTTTCTTTTTATTGATTTTGCTATGCGAATAGTGTATAATTTAGTTATAAGGTGTTATATTTTGTGTTAGATTTAAGAGGCGATTAGATTAAAGAGGTGATTAAATTATGTGTGAGGACAATACTAAAGATAAAAAATCTTTATGGGGTGGTAAAGGTAAGAGAACATATAATAATGGTGTTGTAGCTAAACGATATTTTGAAGGTGAGCAACCTGATGGGTTTGTACTGGGGATGTTACCACGTACCAATGAGCAAAAGGCTGAGAGTAATGCTAAAAGAATTAAGACTACATTAGAGAAGTATGGTGTTTCTAATGTAGCACAGTCTAAAGATGTGTATGATAAGGTGTTAGAGACAAATCTTAAAAAGTATGGGGTTAAGCATCCACAAACTCTTGAATCTCAAAAAGAAAAAGTAAAGAAAACAAATCTAGAGAGATATGGTACTACCAATGGTAAGGTACTAAAACCAAAAGTAGATAAGCCTAAAAAAGAGAAAAAGGTAAAATTACCTAAAGTTAAAGATGCTCGTAAAGGTCATTATTACAACGATGGGGTTATTACTAGAAAAATTAAAGAGGGGGATGTTATACCTTATGGGTTTGTAAAGGGTATGTTGTTGAGTGATGAACTTAAACAAAAAAGGTCATCTAAGGCTAAGGAAACATTCCTCAAAAAATATGGTGTAGATAACCCTGCTAAGTCTAAAGAGGTACTTGCTAAGATGCAGAAAACCAACTTAGAAAAGTATGGGGTAGAGTATTCAGCACAAGCAGATGTTGTTAAAGAAAAAGTTAAGAAAACAAACTTAGAGAGATATGGTGTAGAGTATTCTTTTCAAGCTGATTTAGTTAAGGATAAAATCAAGGCTACAAATTTAGATAGATATGGTGTAGATAATCCATCTAAATCTGATGTTATTAAGAGTAAGATTGTTAAATCTAATCGTAAAAATTTAGGTGTAGATTACCCAATGCAGTCTAAAGGGGTAATGGATAAGTCTAGGGTTACTTCTTTAGAAAAGTATGGTACTGAATATCCTAATCAGTCTGATATCGTAAAGGGTAAGATTGAGGCTACTACTTTAGAGCATTATGGTGTTAATCGTGTTTGTAAGTTAGATGAGTTCAAGCAAAAGGTTGTAGACACTAATAGAGAGAGGTATGGGGTAGATTATACTTGTTTAATTTATAGTGGTAAGTTAAAGGGTAATGATAGTAGTTATAATAGGTCTTTTGCTAAACTTCTAGATGACGTTGGTATTGTTTATGAGCGTGAGTTTTTACTAGAAAAATATTCATATGATTTTAGAGTAGGTAATACATTAATAGAAATAAATCCTACAGCTACACATAATACACATTTCAATCCTTATGGAAAGAATAGGATTGATGTTAATTATCACAGAGATAAATCTAAGTTAGCTAATAACAGTGGTTATAATGTAATTCATGTATTTGATTGGGATGATACAGATAAAGTTGTACAACTACTGAAGGATAGGGTTACTGTATATGCACGTAATTGCGATATTAGAGTGGTTAGTGATGTAGATACAAATAACTTTTTAGATATGTATCATTTACAGGGTACTTGTAGAGGACAGAAAATTCGTTTAGGGTTATATTATAATAATCAGTTAGTATCGTTAATGACATTCGGTAAATCACGTTTCAATAAGAATTGTGAGTATGAGTTGTTACGTTACTGTTCACATTACAACGTAGTAGGTGGTGCTGAGAAGTTATTTAAGTATTTTGTAGATAACTATAAACCTAACTCTATAGTATCATATTGTGATACTTCTAAATTTAGTGGTAAAGTGTATGATGTATTAGGGTTTAAATATATTAAAACTAATTCACCTAGAAAGCATTGGTATAGCTTAAAAGAAAAACGTCATATCACAGATGGCTTATTACTAAGTCAGGGTTATGATAGACTATTTAAAGAGAATCATGGTAAAGGCACTTCTAATGAAGAGTTAATTCTTAGTAGAGGGTATTTACCTGTATATGATTGCGGTCAATCAACTTATATTTGGAGAAGTGATAATGTCTAGTAGGGTTAAAAAGAAATATTATCATAATGGCATTGTTAATAAAATGTATGAGGATGGTAAACAGCCAGATGGTTTTGTACTAGGAATGTTACCACGTACTAAAGAAAAACAAGATGCTATTAATAGAAAGAGAGAAGAGACTACATTAGCTAAGTATGGTGTTTCTCATGTGTCGCATTTAAGTGATGTTAAGTCTAAAAAGAAAAAGTCTTTACTAGAGCATTATGGGGTAGATAATCCATCTAAGTCTAAGGAGATACAAAATAAGAAAAGAGATATCTTTATTAAGAAGTATGGTGTAGATAACCCTATGAAGTCTGAAGAGATTAAACAGAAGTTTAGGGATAACTATAACACTAAATATGGTGTAGATAATCCTTTTCAATTAGATGTTGTTAAAGATAAAATCAAAGATACTAATAGGGAAAATTTAGGTGTAGATTATCCAACTCAGTGTCAAGAGGTTAGAGATAAGGTACGTGATACTTTCATGGAAAGGTATGGTGTACCATATACATTTATGTTGTCTAAAGAGTGGTTAGATGCTAATGATAGTAAACCTAATCGTGATTTTGCTAGTTTATTAGATGCTAATAACATTACATATGAGCGTGAATTTAGGTGTGGTAAATATTCATATGATTTTAAAGTAGGTAATACTTTAATTGAGATAAATCCTACAGCAACACATAATACAAGATTTAGTCCTTATGGTGATAAATCTGTTAAAGATAAATATTATCACAGAGATAAATCTAATTGTGCTAAGGAAAATGGATACAATGTAATACATGTGTTTGAATGGGATAATGAAGATAAGATAATCAATCTGCTTAAAAATCGTAAAATTATTTATGCTAGAAAGTGTGACATTAGAGAAGTTGATATCATGGAGTGTAATCAGTATCTTGTGGCATATCATTTACAGGGCAAGTGTAATAATCAAACAGTTAGATTAGGTTTATATCATGATAATCAATTAGTATCATTAATGACATTTGGTGTTGCTAGGTACAATAAAAAATATGAATATGAGTTATTGAGGTATTGTGCTAGTCATAATGTAGTAGGTGGTTCTGAGAAGTTATTTAAGTATTTTGTAGATAACTATAAACCTAGTAGTATTGTATCTTATTGTGATACATCTAAATTTAGTGGTAAAGTATATGATATGTTAGGATTTAAAATAGATACTATAAATAATCCATCTTGTCATTGGTATAGTGTTAAAGAAAATAGACATATTACTGATAACTTGTTGCGTATGCAAGGGTATGATAGACTATTTAAAGAAAGTCATGGTAAAGGAACTTCTAATGAAGAATTAATTCTTAATAGAGGGTATTTACCTGTATATGATTGTGGTCAGGCTACATATGTGTGGTATAATCATAAAAACATAGAATAAATTTAATGTTACCTATATATAGTAGTGGATATATTAAATTTAGAGTTTGTAAAATAACAGAGTGGGTATATTAATTTAGTTTTTGTAGATTGGTATATGTTTACTGGGGATGTATAGGGATTCTATGTGTGTATTCCTGTATATCCTTTATTTTACATTAGATGAAGAATAGGAGATATAATGGGTTTAGAGTTAAAAAATACAACTAAAAACACAATCCGTATTCCTGATTATAATTACAATGGTACTTTAGTTTTTGCTCCTGAAGAGGCAAAACCTTTAGATAGCATTGATAAAATTGGTTTCTTTAGACCATATGCTAGGGCTGGTATTATCGTTCAAAATTCTGAGGAACTTGGTTTATCTCAACGAACTTTGGACGATATCAACAAAGCTAAAGAAGATTTAAAAGGTCATGTATCTAAAGTAGCTGATAGTGTTGTAGATGGTGTTAAAAATATCTCTACTAAAACACAAGATGCTGTTAAATCAGTGTCTGATAATGCAGGTAAGATTGCTAGTGACGTTGTAGAAGATACTGTGAATGATGTTACTGATAAAGTAGAAAAGGTAAAAAAACTCACAGCTGATTTTCTTGATACATTAACACTTAAAGAGTTAAAAGCTACAGCAAAAGAAATTGGTGTAGATGCTGATAGTGTTAATAAAAAAGCAGATGTTAAAGAAATGATTTTATCTGCTCAAAACAAAAAATAACATTTTGAAAGGTGAGTAGTCATGAGTAGGATTGATGACAGTTTACTTGTAGATAGTAGTTCATTTAGCAATGACTACATGGAATCACTTTCAAAAGAGAGACGAGATATTATAGAGGATTGTATGGTGGCTTTGGGTTATCCTGTAATCACTCTATATATCACTCAACGTCAAATTGATAGATTAATAGATTTTTCTACTAGGAGATGTGAGAGTAAAGTATCATTACCTTATTTAGCGACATTCAATGTTGCTAATGGTGTAGTTGATGTTATAGGGTATGATATGGAAGCTGTTAGGCAGATATATAATGGTGTTGGTAGTGGTGCTAGTAACAGTAATGCTGAGTTGGTTGCAAATCCTGATAGAGATGGTGGTGGATGCAACCTAAGTCTTAGTGGATGTGATATTTGTAATCAACTGTGTCAGTATCGTGGTATGCAAGCATTAGGTAATGGTGGAGACCTTAAAGGTATTTACAACTATGTTGCCTTTTCTGGTACTATGTCAGAGATGAATATGTTGATGACAAATGATTGGTACTTAGACCCTACAGATAATAAGTTATATATTGATGGTTTCAGTGGACTTGTAACAGTAGAGTATGTTAAATCTAGTAATACTTTTGAAGATATAGCTAAGAACTCATTTTGGAGACAGTGGATTCGTGATTATACACTTGCTATGGTAAAAATCACTGAGGGACGCATACGTTCTAAGTATAAAATCAGTAGTGGTGTGTTTGAGACTGAATCTGATGAGTTGATAAATGAGGGTAATACTGATAAGCAAGAATTAGAGCAACGATTGGAAGATGGTGGCTTTGGTTATTGGAATATCATGAGAGGTTAATATCTTATATAGATAGAAAGGTTAATATTAATGAGATTTACAAATTCTCCTTATGGGGATGATACTCCTACATTATTAGGTGGTGTTGGTGGTGGTCAACCAGTTAGGTGGTTGTACTCCGAATTTGGACATTTCCTTAATGTGTGGGGAAAGAATAATAATGTTAATGTTACTTTCAATTTAAAATCTAAAGACGATATTGATAGTAAGTTAGATGCTTTACGTAGTTACGTGCGTAATGGGTTATTAGCTAAAGATGACTTATGTGAGTTGGAAGAAAGGTTACGTACATATAGTAATCTTGTTAGTGGTGGTAATGGTAGTCATACTCATTCTGCGATTGTTTCTGAGGCTCATGCTAAGGGTAAAAAGTATACTGCTTATAAAGATGGTAAGTTAGTAGAGAAAGTTGGTAGGGGTGAACGTAAACACGTTACATCTGCACAGCTTAAAGCTTTGGCTGAAGCACGTAAAAAAGCACATACTGATGAAGCATGTACTAAACGTAGAAAATCTATTCAAGCTAGGCGAGATGCTAAGACTTTAGGTTTATAATAGTATAACATTATACATAATATTGATGTTAATATAGTATTTATTTTAATAAGGGGATTCCTAGATAAATGAGGCAAGTAAGAAAACTTAGCAATTTGATTGCTGACGAATTAGAAATGCAAGGTATTAAGGTTGGTTCTGCATTGTTTGAATCTACTGTATCTAGCATTGTTAAAAGTGTAAATGAAGCCTTGAAAGATGCTGACAAAAAAGACGCTGGTAATACAGACGTGTTTGAGGAAGTAGAAGAGGGTTCTTTCTATTTTGCTACTGTTGATACAACTTTGGGTGATTATGAAGTTAATCAAGATGAGATTGTAGAGTTGGTAACAAATGGTGAACCTTGTGTTGTAAATATTTACGATGCTGATGGTGAGTTGCGTGAGGAAGAAGTAGAGGTTTCTGCTGAAGATTTCGTAGCGTTTGTTGATAGTGCTGATGAAGTTGTTGTTGAAGATGTAGAAGAACTTTTCGATGACGAGGAAGAAGATGTAGAGGAAGGTGCAAAAGTTTCCTTTAAAGGTGGTAAAAAGCGTAAAATCAATGCAAAAAAAGCCAAACTTCTTTTAAAATCTAAAGAAAAAGGTGAAAAGTGGAAAGTTCAAGGCGATAAATTGGTTCGTAGGACTGCCGCTGAAATTAAAGCATCTAAAAAGAACATTAAAAAAGCTAAAAAAGGTAAAGCTAAAGCTAAGAAAAATCGTAAAAAAGCAATGAAAGCCAATGAGTCTGTAGTTGTTGAAGGTTTCGATATTTCTGCTAATGGTACTATCTTCCATGTAGAAGATGGTGATGTTCTTTCTTATGAAGATGGTTTCTTGACTGTGACACGTGATGGTGTTGAAGTATTCTCTAACTTAACTGTTTCTGAATCTTTCGTTTCACGTTGTGTAGCTGAGGGTGTTGTCGAAGATTGTGAAGATTGCGATGACGAGGAAGAAATTCAAGAGGCTAAAAAACGCAAAACAGTTAAAGAAGACGAAGATTCTGATGAAGACGAAGAAGAAATTCAAGAGGATTCTGACGAAGACGATGATGACGATGATGACAAAGATGAGGATGATGAAGACGAGGACGAAGAGTCTGAGGATAAAGAAGTTTCTGAATCTATGTTGACATTTAAATCTGGTAAAGGTTATTGCTTAGTGTCTGAAGGTCGTGAGTTACAAATGGGTAATAGGATTCGTGCTAGGGCAATGCTTTTGAATCAAGGTTTTGAAGTTTCTTCTGAAGATTTAGATAAAGCTTCTAGTGGTCAAGTAGTTATTCTTTAATAGGTAGGATATAGATTATGGGTAAGTTGTATTTAAGTGATACATTAAAGCTTATCCTATCAGATAAAGTGAATGTACCTGATAATGAGATTGAAAAGTTGTCAGGTACATTTTATAAGTTAGGTCTATCTGATAATGATGAGACATATGGGATACTTTTTATGATTTATTCCATAGCTGTTACTAAATCACAGTTACCAATGTCTATGGGGAATTTCCGTAGCATTTGGAGTAGATGTGGTGGTATTAGTTTAGATTTTGTATCTACTTTAGCTACATTCGTTAAGAGTGGTATTTTAAAAATTAAAAAGAGGAATAAATCTACTGTATTAGATATGTTGACAGTTGAGGAAGAGGAAGATACTTCTAATGTTGTTATCTTTGTAGAGGCTACTGATTTGTTTAATGAGTGTGTGTCTTTACTATCTAATCTTTTAGATGCATATCGTAACCCAGTATATGAGGGTGTGATACAGGATGAAGTTCCGTCTTTTGTTAAGAGTTATGTTAAGCGTTTATATGATGTGTTGGATGATTTACATGTATTCGTAGAGTTAGAATCATTTTCAGATGAGAGTAACTCTAGGAGAGTAAATCTTAATATTAACAATACATCTAGGTATGACATTAATGATAACGAGATTGAAAAGTTAGCCAAGTCTTTCATTAAGAATAGGGAAAGTAAAATTGTTGATGTAGAGTGTTACAAAGATACAAATAAAACTTTATTCTTGGGAATTGACTTCAAACAAGGTACTAAGGATTTTAATTTTTCATGTGCAACTATTTTCTCATTTATTGAGGAATTAGAGTTAAATCATGTTAAATAGTAGGGGAACATATAATGAATTATATTAATCGTGGTGGTAAGTCTATACTATCTGCTATTCGTGAGGGTGCTAAACACGTAAGCGAGCAGAATGGTATAGCTAATATGAAATTGGTTGATGATGCTACAGTTAAGAATAGTATTCAAGAAGCCTTTGGTCATATCCCTAATAGTTCTGATACAAGTCAAGTTCCTTTTACAAATTCTTATACACAAGTTCAGTCTACGATTGACCCAGTAATTAGAAATAGTACTTCTAGTGTGGGTACTAAGAGTACTTCTAATGTTTCTTTAAGTACTAATGCTTTTGAGGATAAATTAGTTAATAAACTACAGAAGTGTGTTGAGACTTTATCTGATACTGGTGAGTATTATAATGCCGTAGATGCATTGTTTACATTGTATACTATGGGTGCATTAACTGATGGTGTTGTTGATTCAATTACTAGACGAGATTTAAAAGAGATTAAATCTATTGTTAGCGAGTTTAAGGATATGGTAGATTCTTTCTAAAAGTGATTGGTATGTGTTATAATACTTGTGTAATTTATTTCATAAGGAGATAACATATGAATACTTTAACAAAGGAAAGTTTATTTCAGATGATTGTTAGGTCAGATGAGATACTACTTGTGGATGTGTCTAACTTTTTATATCGATATGCTTGGGCATATAAGGATATGTATGTTGATGTTAAAGGTCAAGATACTTTTGTAGGGCATATTCATGGTTTTCTTAAATTCTTAACACGTTTAGAGGGTACGTTCAATAATCCGTCAATCGTTTTATGCTTGGATGGTTCTGATATTACAAGAAGAGAGATAAATCCTAGTTATAAGGCGAATAGAGGTAATCATAGTGACGTTAAAGCTGTGATTCAGTCGTCTACTAATGACATTGTTAAGATGTCTAGTTTGATAACTTCTACGTATTGTTGCTATGATATTAGTTATGAGGCTGATGATTCAATACATTCTATTGTTGAGAGTGTGTCTAGTCTTTGTAGTAAGAATAAAATACGTAAGAATATTTACATTTTATCTAATGATAAAGATATGTATCAGTTAGTTAAAGATAATGATTTTGCTAATGTAAATATCATTCGTAAAATAGGTAACAATAATTCGTGGGAGGAAACATCTGATATAGTAGATGAAAGTGTTGTAAGAGATACATTTAATGGTGTTTCTCCTAGTGATTTAGTTAAATATCGTGCCATTGTTGGTGATAGTTCTGATAATCTAAAAGGGTACTATAGGTTTTTAAAAGCTAAGGCCAGTGAGATTGCTAACAACTATGATTATGATATGTGTAATAATACACTAATTCAGAAAAATGGTTCGCTAGTCAGTGACGATATAGTAGATAAATATCTTCCAATAATTCTTGATAAGTTTCACATTTTTGAAAATAATTATAAGATTATGAAAATGAAGTCATTTGACTTTGAGATATCACCTATTTCAATGAATTTATCAAGAGATGATGTTTCGTCTATATTATCACTAATAAATTTATATCGTATGGATTGGTTTTTACACTATTGTATGAGACGTAGTTTGTATAGTGATGTTGTAAGGGATTTATGTGGTGTCTAGTTTTTACGTGTATGTTCTAGAGTGTAGTGATGGTACATTATACACAGGCTACACAAACAATCTTAAACGTAGGTTGGACGTTCATAATAGTGGTAATGGTGCTAAATACACTAGGGCAAGATTGCCTTGTAAGTTAGTTTATTCTGAGGTGTACGCATCTAAGCAAGAAGCAATGAGTAGAGAGTGGTATATCAAAAATAAACTATCTAGAAAAGATAAATTACAATTAATACAGTCATATTTGTGTGGTATACATGGGTAGTTCTTTTAATGTTTTCAAATTTAATGAATATCACTTTATCTGTTGTATTGTATTGTAGTAGAGAGGTAATATGGAACATCTTATTGTGTTAGCGTTTAGTTTACCTTTTATTTTAGGTATTTTAGCTACAATTTTAGTCTATGCGTTTTATTGTGTTGTTAAAGCGATATTGCATAGGGTTACAAAATAACATAGATTTTTATGAGTACATGGTAATTCATGTACTCTTTTTTTATTATATGGTGTATAATAAGGGTGTATGAATTTTCGTATTTTTGGTTGAGGTATTGACTATGTTAGAAAACTCTAAAATTGTGTATGTGGCCCATCCTTATAGTGGCTTATCATCTAACTATGAAAAAGTGTCAGACATAATGAATGTGTTATGCTCAAAGTTTAGTGACAAGACATTTATATCTCCTATTCATGCGTATGGGTTTATGTATGAATCTGTTGATTATGATAAGGGGATTAATTTATGTTTCAAGCTTTTAGATTTGTGTGATACTGTACTGTTATGTGGCGAATGGGAACATTCTAAGGGGTGTAATATGGAAAAGGATTATGCTTTAGATAAGAATAAGATTGTAGAGGTGTTATAATGATACAAGATATTCTAGAAGGTGTTAAAGATATAAAAGACTTAGCTAATAAGAATAAAGCTTTTATGGATATGGGAGATTATAAATCTGTTTCAGATGGTTATCATACTATAGGTGATTTGTATGAGCATAGGACGTATTTATTTGCCATGATTTGTAAACTCTATATACCTACAGTATATGTGTGGAAGACTAAAAAACATGAAGATGGTACTATGTATGATGATATGTTTTTAGTTGGTATTGATTTACCTAATGGGCAGATTTCATATCATATTAAGAATAAGTATTGGGATTTATTTAATGAAGTTCAAGAGATTCCTAATGCAACTGATTATGATGGGTACACATCTGAAGATGTTATCATTCGTATGGGGGAATATATTAAAAATGTCTAGGTTTGATTATACGTTTAAATCTATGTGTGAGGATATTTTATCTAGTGGTATTGTTTCTGATGGTGAGACAGTTAGACCTAAATGGGAAGATGGTTCTGATGCTCATACAGTTAAGAAATTTGCTGTTGTTAATCGATATGATGTTGGTAAGGAATTCCCAGTACCCACTCAACGTCCTCTAGCTTTTAATTCATGTGTAGAAGAGATGTTATGGATTTGGCAACTACATTCTAATAATGTTAATGATTTAAAAACAAGGATTTGGGACAGTTGGGCAGATAGTGTTGGCTCTATAGGTACTGCTTATGGGTATCAGATTGGCAAGACATCTTTTTATCATATTAAATCTGATGATATACATAGGGATATTTTAAAAGTATTCCCTAATATGTGGTTTGATGAAAAAGAATCTATTTATTATGATGGTGATAGTAGACATCATATTGTATATCATGGTGGTAAAGATGGTTCTTATTTACTAGAGATGAATCAGATTGATAAAGTATTATTTGATTTAGTACATACACCATTCTCACGTAGAATTATTGCTCATATGTACAACATTGATGAGTTGAGTATGATGAATTTATACCCTTGTGCTTATTCTTGTACATTTAATGTAACAGTTGACTGTAAAGGTGGTAAAGTATTAAACCTGTTATTAAATCAACGTAGTCAAGATATATTAGCCGCTAATGCTTGGAATGTGGCACAGTATTCTGTACTGATGCATATGATTGCACATCATGTTGGTATGAGAGTTGGTGAGTTGGTACATGTAATTGCTGATGCTCATATCTATGATAGACATATTCCTGTTATTCAAGAGTTAATAGAACGTGATACATATGAAGCACCTACTTTTAGGTTAAATAAAAATATCACAGATTTTTATGATTTCACAGTAGATGATGTATCACTTGTTGATTATAAACATGGTGAACAGATTAAAAACATACCTATTGCGGTGTAGAGGTGATACTTATGAAAGATAAGAAAGCATTAAAGAAGATTATTAAAATTATTGAGGGGATTAATAATACAGATGAAGTATTAGATTTACCTAATACTAGAAGAATGAAACGTAAAGATATTGTATCAACTATAGATACAGTTATCAGTATATTAGAAGATGATACAGGTACATATACTAAAGAAGATGCTATAAATCTTCTAGTCAAGATTAGGAATAATACGTTATAGTAGTATAATACATGTATGAGAATATGCTTATATCATACAGAAGATAGAATAGGTGATACTCTATAGTACGATAACATAGAGTATCACCTAATAAGCACACAGTAATAATAAACATAATAATACAGATACTAATAATTATATTAATCATAATATTATACAAATTAATAATATAATAATGAATTGAATTAATTTCTTCTAACGAAGAAAAGAATTCAATAGATGGGGGATGTATGATATTAATAATTAATAGAGATATATCTGGAAACTAGGGATTAAGGATGATACTGAATTAATAACTAAGTGAGCGAGTATATTATAGAAGATTGAGTTGATTGAGTTGATTGAATTGATTGAGTTGATTGATATGAAGAATTTTCAATTAATATAGGGAAGATAAACAAAAAGTGAGTATCGTAAATGTGATTAGAGTATATGGGTTTAATCATATAAAGGAAAGAACCATATAGGTAGATGATAGGAATAGCTTGTAGTGACATACTTGTAATATTTTGTAAAATAGTGTAAAGTAGAATTGTAAAGTATAGATAGGTGATAAAATGAAAATAGAGAAAAGGTTAATAGATGAGTTAAAAGAAATAGAGAGTGTTGGATACGATGAGGTAAGTGTGTCTGTTGTAAGAGATATGTTGAAACGGATGGGGGTTCGAGTTAGGACAGACGCAATGGTACTAGGTGATGATTTAAGGGTTCTATTGAAGAGTATGAGTAAGAGAGTGATGGAGAGGTATGAAAACTCATTAAAGGGTATAGATAGTCGGAGAGAGAATAAGAAGAGGTAAAATCTGCTAGATACAATCTGCTAGATACAATCTGCTAGATACAATCTGCTAGATAATGTTGGTTATTGTGGTGTGTTTTAGGGAGTGATTGAGATGGGTTTGATTGATATATCAAATTTAGTATACTCAGGGTGTTTAAAGAAATCCTATGACATGAGTATAGAGATATTTGAAGATGGCTATCGGAGTGAGATACATGTGTATGATAGAGGTGCATTAGTTACTGACAGGGACACTGATTTTTTAAATGAAGAGTTAGAGTATGTTAGTGATAAGGTAGCTACTATTGTATCAAGATATAGAGAGATATATAGATATTCAATCGTATCTACTTCACGATTTGGTGGTTCATATATCAAAGATATAATTATTAATCGTTTACGTGGTGTGGGTGTAACAGAAGTAAATAGGGTGTATATCGATTTAGATAGCTTATCAATACAATTCAGTAAAGATGTACCTAACAAGGTAATGGATAAGTTATTAGAGGCATATAAATTAAATCAGTCTTGTAGAGAAGAGTATGGTTTGAGTATGTTGTGTGTTGATGGTAGTAATGGTGTTGAATATAGTGATTGGGTGGAACATTGGGAGAGTTTGTTATCTGATGTAGTAGATACATTGTCTGATGTACTCAAACGATTCTATGTTAATTATGTGGGGTTGCTAACTAATAATGAATTTAGAGATTATATGTTGAAACGCTATAGTGGTATCGCAGATGGTTATGTGGTTGGTCGGTATCATCAATCTATGTCTGATTCTTTGTTACATGTAACGATTGATTTAGGATTATTTAGACTACGTGATATAGATGTAGATGCAGTATATGGATTTACTGTTGAGAATGGTGTTGTAGATTTTAATCCTATTAATTCATTATATAATTTGAAATACATAACTGATGATATATATGGTGATTTTTGTAATGTGTTAGAGATGATGGCATATGTGCATGATGCTGTGATAATGTATTATGTATCTAATGGCATATCTTTGTATCGAGGCTATGTGTTGGTTAGTCATGTATTAGGTAATCTTCAGTTAGGTGCTGATATTTATACTTGTATGGCTGATAGCTTTACAGATGTAATAGGTTCTGTTGAATTGGGTGATTATTTTGAGTATCATGGTTGTGTATTTAGTTATGATGATAGTTTAGAGTCTATTGAGATGTACATACCAATACGAGAGTTTAACACTAGAGTTATGGCATCAAGGGTGTTTGATGTTGGTAAATTCATGCGTAGATATGTAGATATGGTAGAGGAGTATTCTAAAGGGATATACAGTATTAGCTGATGGTGGGGTATTAAAAAAAATGAAAGTTACAAAAGAAGGTTTAGAGGGTGTAAAGGTACAATTAGATATACCTAATGAGTTGTATCGTGTTGGAGTTATGATTAAAGATACGATTAAGGCTAGTGATGGTAGTCTAAGGGGATTTGATTATCATTTCTTTAGAGAGACTGAGTATATTGAGAGTGGGTTAGTACATATAGCTTCACGTTATCGAGAGTTAGCATTGTATCATAATCGTTGTAGTGATTTACATAATGTTGTAAGTGTTCGGATTGACATGGGTACTATTCATAAGTTAAGTGGTTATAAGAAGTATGATGGTTATGATTGGTATCATGAGTTAGTTACGTATGTAAATAGCATTTCTGTTAATGATAATAATTCTATTAGTATAGCATTTACTGATACATTCACTAAAGATTATGTTGGTTATGTTCTAGATGCTAAGGCATTGCATGATATTGTTGAGGATACTGTGTGTGATAGTGGTGATGATGTTATACCATTTAGTGAGTGTAGGGAATATACTGATTGGTGTCAGTTGTTAGATACTGTTGTTGATTGTGTCAATAGGTTATTGAGTAATGCGTATCGTATTTATTTAGATTTCATGGCTTGTTCTGATGTTGGTGATGCTTTAACTGTAAGATATGGTGGTAATTATAGTATTAAATCTAGGTATCATAGTTATTTGGGTGATAGTTTGTTTATTACATCATCTGTGTATGTAGCCAGTGGTGTTATTGAGACATTATTTGTAGACCCGTTGATGGGATATGAGATAGATGGTAGTGATGTTAGTTATTGTACTATAGATGATAATTATATTAATATGCGAGATTTACATACTAAAACAGATAGTGATACGATTGATAGGGTATTAGATATTCTAGAGATGATGGCATATATTAATGATGGGTTAATTGATTATTTAGATAGTCAATATCGTGTGATTAATAGTACACGGATTAGTGGTACGTTGTATATGCCATATCGTTCTGATTGTTTTGATATCTGTGAGCGATTTAGTAGTGAGGTTGAAAAGAAGTATTGTGGTTATTTTGGTAAAGTGACTGATGGTGTAAGTGTGTGTAATGTAGAAGATTATTTTACTGAGGGTTGGCAATTTCATTTTTCAATTCCTGTTCGACTACTATCTAAGAAAGTAATGGCATCAAGGGTATCTACTTCACGTGTGTGGTTTGATACATATGTAGACTTATTACGATTGTATGCTAGAGTTGTTTTTGGAATCACTGTACTGGATTAAATCAATAAACATACAAAACTTTACAATATATTACAGTTATGGTATAATAAGTATGTAAGGTATTATGTTTAAGGAGATTAAAAAATGGATACAATTATAGGCTTTGATTCCTATACTAGTCATACACGAGTTAGTGATAATTTATGTATTCCAGCTATTATTGATGGAATTAGTCATGGCATTGATAAGTTTCGTGATATGTATAGGTTGTATCGTGTTATGGGGATAAGTAATGATGTTCACGATAGAAAGAGTTATATGACAGATGTTGGATTAGTTATGGTTTATATTCGTTGTAGTGATGAGTATGATATAGTATTTGACCTAACTGAGACTGTTGTAGGTGAGATGGTTCAGTCATATGATTTTAAATCTAGAGGACTATCTTGTAGTGGGAAGTTAGATAACATTGTTGCATATAATCAGATTGTTAAAAAGATAGTTGTTTCTATTAACAGTGCTTTGGTTCAGATATACGCACAGTTTGTTGATTACCTATTTACTGGTTGGGGTAAGACTAGATTTAATGGTATGTACGATACTATTGTTAGTCGAGTTGGTAGTAATAATTTTCTATATGGAAAAGTGCATACTGATTATTCTAAGTATGTATCTATGGATTTCAGTTATTCTTTAGTTGCATCTGTTGACTTCTTAGATTCTATTGATGTACGTCCTGTTATGGGTTATTGTAGATTGATTAAAACTGTTGATGGTGTATTAGATGTGTTAGAGATGATTTCTTTTGTAAGGGATATGATACGTTCAAATCCAATGTATGATTTTATTAATCAATATGGTAATACAGATGATTTAGACTATTTTAATGATAAAGAGTGTGTTAGTAAAATTCTAAAAGTAGTTAATCATAAGATTGAGTTAGATTATTATAAGAAGATAGAATTAGATTCTAATATATCTGTTATGGTACGTTATGGTACTATGACGTTTAGGGGAAGATATCTAGATTGTAAGCTAGACTTCCATGTTTCATCGGATGCGTTTCTACATAAAGTGATGGGTAGTGCTTTCTTTGATACTAATCGATTAGAAGAGATATTGTATACCTCATTGTATCTATTTGGTTTGTATGTTGGTTGTTGGGAGTGAGGTAGTATGATAATCACATTTGATACTGGTAGTAATGGGTTCATATTATCTAGAGGTAAAGATAATTTATCTGGCACTGAGTTGAGTACTTCTTTGGGTAAGTTAATTGCACAGTATCGTGATGTATTGATGGTTGCTCATGAAATTCCGTGGTGTATTATTGATACTTGTATATCATTTTCATCTAGAGTTGGTAATATTTCATTTAAGTGTGGTAAAAGTGGTGTAGATTCATTTTGTAAGATTTCATTTAATAATATTGATTGTCTTGATACATTGTTTAGTAATAATAATGTAGATTATGAGTCAATTTCTGCTATAGTTAGTAAGATTTTAGAGGAATCATTTTTTAGTTATATGACTTCAGTTTTTTGGGGGAGTTTTGATTTTTCTGATATTGAGTTGTATAGTCGGTTTAATACTAGAGTTAGTGTACTTAAACCTGTGCTACATCAAGAGTCATTAAAGTTCATTTCTAACAAGATTTCGTATTCACGTGTTGCTGAGAGATTAGAGTTAAGGAATTTTGATTTTTCTATCTGTAGTATTTATGATACGTTAAGAGGTTCATTCAGTGTTATTGATGTTTGTAAGCTTTTAGAGACGATTCAATACATTAGGGAAAGGTTTCTACTTAGTGGATTTTCTTTTGATGTTATTGTTAGAGGTGTTGGTAGTGTTTACCCTGTAGACTATTTTGAATGTGGTATGGATGAATTAGTATCATTACATTATGATAGACGTGAGTATAAAAGGATGACTACTATATTGGCAGATGGGAGTACAGTTGGTGCTTATCGTGTGTCTGTTAATGACGATTATATTACGTTTACGTTTTTAATTAGTGCTATGAGTTCTATGTGTAAGGTGATGGGGACTTCATTCTTTGATGTTAATAAATTCTTTTCTATATTAGAGCGTTCTGTGTTTGAATTTGGTGAGTTTGTTGGTTGTCATAGGTAAACTATCATTAAAACTTTAAAACAAGCATACAGGTGCAATTTCGTGTGTTAAATAAGGAGAATAAAATGATTAATATGATTGTTTGTATGGATAAAGGTGATGGTATTGGTGTTAACGGAGGACTATTGTATCATCTTAAAGGCGATTTAAAACATTTTAGACAAAAGACATTGGGTACTGTCATTATTATGGGGAGAAAGACCTTTGAAAGTTTACCAAATGTGCTACCACATCGTGAGCATTGGGTTATTACACGAGATGAAGATTATAAAGCATCTAATGGTGTTAAGGTGTTTCATAGTCGAGAAGAGGTTTTAGAGGAGCTTGGTGATAGACGTGCGTTTGTTATTGGTGGTTCTTCTATCTATGATATGTTTATTGATGATGTAACTTCTATTTACGTAACAAAAGTTGATAAAAAGAAAAAGGCTGATACATATTTTAAATTTAATCGTAATAAATTTAGTTGGAGTCAGATTGGTATGCAACAAAATGATATTGATGAGTTGAGTGGTGAGCGATTAAATTATACTTTTGAGGTGTATACACGTAAAAATCTGTTAAAAGTTGGTAATGACTAGTTCTTTACAAAACTTAACATATTGTGTTATATTGTATGTATAAAAAATACTGTAGTTAAAAAGGAGATTTAATTATGCATTACACTACTTTTGCAAGCACTGGTGATAATATTGGTGTTGTTGTACATATCACAGATTTTATGGATAGAGATGATGTTGTTGAGCAACTCAATCATTATCGTTGGAGTTACGATGCTGTTAAGATTGATGATGATGAAGTTGTGGCAGTCATTTATTTACGAGTTGGCATTGGACGTAACTTCCAGTCTATTTCTAAAAAGTTGGGTTGCATGGTACAAGTTAATCCTTATACTGTTGTGTATGGGTTGGGTGCTATTACTACATATAAGAATGGTAATTTAATCAATTATTCTATTGATTTTGACGATAGATATGAGTGGTGGTTAGTTTGGGGTGATAAATCTACACTACTATCATTTGATTTCATTGACTTTGATGATGGTGATTCACCATATTGTATAGAAGATAATGAATTAATTGGTTATGAGTTCTCAGATGATGAAATTGAAGAATTTACTGAGCGACTCAATACAGGGTATAATTGTGGTTTCTAGTATTTTAGGTAGGTGTGTTTTCATATCTACCTTTTGTTTAATGTGGGGTTTGATATGAAAAAGTTTGATTTTATAAAAGAGATTGTTAAGACTTCAAAAGAGTTCGTGTGTGGACATCATTTTGATGCAATGTATAGGAGTCTTAAACTGACTTATATTATTAATGGTGATTCTGCTAAACATGATATGTTACGATTTGTATATGATTTTCATCAAGATGGGTATTTAGATTATTTTGAATGGAAAGAGTTACGTAGGATTGTTTTAGAGAGTGATTTTAATCATTAGTGAGGTATATTATCATGAGTGATACTAATTTAATTGATGGTAATAGAGTTGTTGTTATTGAGGGTAGAGCGTTTACCTTAAAGGTAATTTCTGATATTTATATCTTTGATAATATATTATATGTTCATTGTTATAATGGTGATGTGTCCAAAATAGATGTAGGTAAGATTACTGATTTTAAAGTTTTTAAAGATGTAATTGATGATGTGTCTGCATATCGTCAATCTTTGAATGGTTTAGTAGTCTGTGGAGGTTGATTATATAATGGATTACTTCTTTTTCTTTAAGGTTTTTGTGACATCTTTTGTTATGACTTTTCTTTTTGTATTTAGTACAAGTAGTTGTGAGCCTTTTTCTAGGGTTTATCGCATTTATGATGCCTTAGCATCAATTTTTTCTGCAATTTCAGTTATTTCTTTAATTATTGCTTTGATATTGTGGGTGTTTGACTAATGAAATACTTAAAAAGAAAAATGGTAGGTAGGGGTTGTTTTACATTGGATTGTAATGCAACTATCAATAATAAAATTAGGTTGAGTGGTTTACCTTTTGAAAGATATATTCAGTATATCATGGCTAATAAGCTTATGTGGTTGAGTAAGAAATAGATTGAATTTCTTTATCGTTAATTACAAAACTTTACAACTTAATAGATATAGTGTTATAATGGTTATGTAGATAAATGATTGTTTACATAACCATTTTTATTTAAAGGAGATTAAAAATGTTAGATTTGTATAGACGTGCTTTCCTAAGAATTCCAGTATATTGTGGTGATGTTGTTAAGTCAGCATTGCCTAAGACAGGTACATTTAAGGTAGATGGGTTTTTCTACACTCATACATACAAAGATTCGTTACTTTGGGAGTTAGTGCTGGCTGATTCTGATTCTGTATGTTCTGAGCAGATTTCTGAGATGGAGTTTTACCAAGAAATTCCTAAAAATCTTAACATACATATATTTGGCAACGGAACTTCTATTGGTATTCAATTAGATAAGTATCAAAATGGTTTTTATGATTTTGTAGGTAAGACCGTTCATGTGTTTTGGCATAATTACTCTGTTTATTTTACCTTTGATACTTGTAAAGTTAATATTAAATATCGTAAATTAGATATTGATATCACAAGAGATACTACAGATACGATTCATATATCTTACATTGATGTGGTATTAAAGGCTATTCGTCTTTTCAATATTGGTATTTACAAGGAAGTTAAATAAAGGTGTACTATGTTAAGTTTTGATTATATTAATATTAGTGAAGATATTAAATTAAAGGATTCTTATAAATTTCAAAAGTCTATTATAGACAATAGATACTATTCAATTTCAGATATTTGTGGTAAGTATTTACGTGAGTTTAAATCTTATACTAAATGTCTTGTTATTGTTAGCGATTCATCACATCTTAATAGTTCTTTCGACATAGTGGGCCATACTAATTCACAGATATTCCTTGATGAGAAAGATTTGAACATATCACCTATTTTTTGTGTTGAGGTGTCTGAGCGTTATGATGGTAAGTTTTTGGTTAAATCCGTTATGACTTGTTTTTCTTCATTTAGTGATTTAGAGGATTTATCAAGTTTTATTGCAAACTCTTCTTTTTGTGATAGAGTAAAGCTTAGATGTCGTAGAGATGAGTGGAATAATCAATTTCACCATGCTGATTTATATCTCAAACTTTATGGTAGCGATGATTTAGTAGATGTGCATTATGGGATTGTTCTTAATCATGAGCAGTATATGTCATTAGTTGATACGATTAAGGAAATTAATAAAGGTTTAAGTGATTATAGGTTAAGTATTGCTAAGAGAAATGCTACATCTTATTATAATGTGTCGTGCAAAAGGGATATGGTGATATTGTAATGAAGTCTTTATTAATACTTAGAGGTTGTCCTGGTAGTGGAAAGACAACTCTTTTAGAAGATTTAGGGTTAGATATTTATTCTTTAAGTAGTGATAAGTTACGTTTGATGTATAGTTCACCTGTTTTAAATGAAGAAGGGAATTATACAATTAGTCAAGATTGCAATAATGAAGTATTTGATACTTTATATAAGATGTTAGAGTATCGAATGGCTAATGGTGAGTTTACAGTTATTGATGCGACTCATTGTTCTTCTCATAAAACAGTACAGAATCAGATTCAAGAGTATCGTAGATTAGCTAAACGATACAACTACAGAATCTATCAGTATGATATGACTATGGATTTACTGAAGATAGCTAGGCAGAATGAGTACCGTAGGGGTACATATTCTTTTGTTCCACATCATATTGTCGATAAGATGTATAAGGTAATGAAAGATACACCTAAGCTACATAGAGATATCACTAAGATAGATTCATTAGAAGATTTTATTTCTTCTTATAATACAGACTATCTGTGTGATGCTAATGTATACACTAGTGTTAAGGTTATTGGTGATATTCATTCATGTAATACTGTTCTTAAAAATGCTTTATCTGACTTTGATATTAATACATTATATGTGTTCGTTGGTGATTACTTTGACAGGGGTATTGAGCATTACGATACATTAAAAACTATTCAAGATTTATCTAAACATAAAAATGTTGTATTATTAGAGGGTAATCATGAATCACATTGGATTCGTTATGCACATAGTGAGAATGGTGATGATTTAGGTTACAAGCGTTTCAGAGAAACAACTTTAAAAGATTGGTTACTACATTATGATAATGAATCAGATTTAAAGAAAGAGTTACGTATATTATATCGTAAACTACATTCTTGTTATTTCTTTAAGTGTGGTAATTTTAGATATATGGTTACGCATGCCGGTTTGACAAAGTTCCCTGAAAATGCATTATTGTTGTCATCTACTCAATGTGTTAAGGGTGTAGGTGGTTATGACTTTGAGGTTTCATTAGAGTATACTAAACAACAGCGTAGTGGTACAGAAGTTCAAGTTTTTGGTCATAGAGGTGTATCTTCTTCTAAAGGTTTCAGTTATTCTTTAGAGGGTAAAGTTGAATTTGGTGGTCATCTTAAAGTTCTTAATATTGATAAAAGTGGTCAGAAAGTTGTTGAATACAAAAACTATGTATACAATAAGAATTACCTAGATGATGAATTTAAATTTCAACAAGAATTTGGTAAGGTTGTACTAAATACTGACTCTATTGAAGTTAATGTCATAGCTAATTCTAGTTTAGTTAAGGTTCGCAACTGTGGTGATATGGTTAGTCTTAACTTTACTGAAAAGGCATTTAGGCATAATTTATGGGATAGTGTTACAATTAAGGCACGTGGGTTATTTGTTGATAAAATTACAGGTAATGTTAAAGCACGTTCTTATGATAAATTCTTTAATTTAGGTCAGAGAGAAGATTCTAATGGAGAGTTAGATAAACTAGTTTACCCTGTCAGGGTTGCTAAGAAAGAGAATGGTTCTTTAGGTATCATTTCTTGGGATAGGCAAAAAGGTGAATATATTTTCGCTAGTAAGAATTCTACAATGACTGAGCATGCTGGTTATGTTAAAGAAAACTTTGAAATGGTTGACTTCAATATTCAGTATGCATTGCGTACAATTTTAATGAAGTATAATTGTTCTGCTGTGTTTGAGATGATTCACCCTAAAGATGTTCATATCATTAATTACAATAAATCTCATAAGCTTTTCTTGTTAGATTTTGTACCTAATAAATTGCATTTGGATAATGGTATTCACATTGATTATGAGTTTTCTGAAATGTGTAGGAAAGAGTTTAGCAAGATTTATGAAGAAAACCCTATGCTTGCATTTGATGATGTGTTTAAAGTTGTGTGGTCAACAACTGTTTCTGATAGAGTTGCTTTAGATGTATACCTTGAAAAAGCTAAAACTTGTGATTTTGAAGGTTATGTATTTACAGATGCTAGAGGTTATATGACTAAGATTAAGTCTGATTCCTATTTAGAATGGAAATATTGTAGGACATTATTAGGTCATTATGTTAGCAATAGTGATATAAATACTAATTCCTTAAATGATTTTGAAAAGAGTTTCTACAGTTTCTTGCGTACTCACTTTGTTAGTGATTTGAGAGATAAGAATATTTTAGAAGTTAGAGATATGTATAATCAGTGGGTGGCTAATAAATGATGGGTAAGTATAATATTAATGACAAAGTTCCTTTAAATTCTAAAGGACAGAATGCTAATATAAAAGCGAATATCTTGTCTGATGAAGAAATGCGTGAGTTGGGTTTTACGGATTATGCAAAAGATAGATGGTATTTCTGTAGAAGAGTTGGTGGTAAGGATAGTGATATTAGTTTTAATATCACTATCTTCAAGAAAACTAAGGACATTCAGATAGACGTTTTAGATGAGATGTTTTTACAGCCATATGACTTTCAAATGTATATCGGTACAGTTGCTGTAGCTAATCGAGTATATGATGATGTGCAGAACTATATGAAATTCTTCATGGACAATGGTGTTATTTATGGATATACTTTGGGTGATTACATTTAAATGTGAGGTGAGTTTTCTTGTATACTAATTTTTATAAGGTTTGTGATATAATTAATTCTTTGTCAAGTCATATTGATTATGCTCAGGATTGCTTAGATTATATGTTTACATTGGGTGATTCTAGTATTATGTTTGACAGTCGTACAAAAAATGCTACTATTAATATTAATGGTGAGGTACTTAGTATTACAGACGAGTTTTTATTGTGTTATCTAGAATATGATGATTATATTTATCGATATGACACTATGTTTGATGGCATATTAGATTTCTTCTATGCTTTTCTTCATAACTGCAATATTTCATTTTCAGAGATGAGTTCTAATGTTAGTAAGATTGTTGAGTTTAGGAAAAGTTTTGGGTTTGAAACAGATTCCGAGACTGTAGAGTTTTTACAGGAGTTCTTCTTGTATATTCATAATAAGTTATCTGAGTTGGATAACTTATAGGGGGTGGTATATTGTGAGTTTTGATGATATTAAATTTAGTAGTGATTATTCTGCTGAGGATATCAATAGAATAACTAAAGATTTCGTAGATATGGTTAAGTATCTTAGAAATAATGAAACTTATTATGGCTCTATCGTTAATGAGTGTGATAAAGCCTTGGGTGATTTATATCACTATTGTGAGTTATATTATCCTACAACAAGAAGTGGTAAAACTAAAGTTGTAAGTCTTATTCGTGATATATCGACTACTAGACGTAAGGCTAAGGATATATTGGAATTAGTTGAGCCTATTCTAAAACTAGATACGTCATATATGAATGAGTTAGGTAGGGTATCTAATTCTATTAATAAGACATATAGTAAATTATATATTAATGGGCGAAGGTATGTTCCACGTGTTTTAAATGATTTATTTGATGAAGTTGGTGATGATTAAGGTGTCTGATGCATCTAAACTTAGGGATAGGATAGATGGTAGGGTAGATAAGTATATCTATACCTATGCTGATGCTTATTTTAATGATATTGACAATAAAATATTACATGATGATTTGTATAAGGATTTAGTGTTGGATTTGAAAAGCATTATCGAGGAAGAATGTAATAGAATTGGTTTAGAGTAAAGTATTGTTTTTATTTATAATCTGTGGTACAATTTATTTAAAGGTTTGATAGTTTAATGAGTTTGAGTGATTATATAAATTCTCTCTCAATCACTCTCACATAAGAAATAATCTCCGTAATTTCAATGGAAGTTTTTCTTCTGTAATCACTCAAACTCATTAAGCTATCAAACATTCGTAGATGACGTTTGCCACGTTGTTGCATAAATTTCTCCTTAAAAGCGACTCATATATTTCATTGTGATTATATGAGTCGCTTTTTATTTAGTTTATCGGAGGTATGGTTTGAGCGATTATAAATTAGAGGATAAGTACATCTCTTTCAATGGTATTACATTGGGTAGCGACCAAATAGAATGTGCTGAGTATATGTTAGATAGAAAAGGATGCATATTGGGTGGTCAGTGTGGTCTTGGTAAGACTTTGATTACATCTGTAGCTAACAAAGTACTATTAGATAAGTATAGTACAGTCGTTTCTATTATAGTTTGTCCTGTTAAGGCACTTAAAGCCTTTCGTAGAGAACTATTTGAGAAGCTACTTCTTAAAGAAGATGAGGTGGGTATTATATCTGCTGACTATACTTGGTATAATTTAGATACAAATAGGATTTTTGTATGTACGGATACTCAGGTAGAGAAGTTGGATAGAGTTACAGCTGAGTTAAAGTCTAGGAATATACCTATGATTTTAAATGTAGACGAAGCACATAAGTTACAGGATAAAAAGAGTAAATTCTCTATGATTATGTCTAATATTCGGTCTAGGTGTTCTATTGTATGGCTTATGACAGCTACACCTATTCTTAATTCTTTAGATTCTTTGTATAATATTGTTAACTTTTCTTCACCTGGTTTTCTTGGTAAGAAAGATGCTTTTGATAATAATTTTACTTTGTGGAATTTACGTGACCAATACATCAAGCGTGGTGGTAAGGCTACTAAGATTAAGGTTAAAGATGTCTATGGGTATAAAAACTTAGATATTCTAAGGGAAAAGCTTAATGATATTATTATTGTTAGGGGTAAAGAGTATAATCTTAAATTCACTGCTTTAGAGTGTGATTTGTCGGATAAAGATTATGAGATATACAAACGAGTTTCTAGTGGTATCCTAAACTTTGAGGATGATGCTAGGAACTTTTCACGTAGGATGCACGATTTACAGCGATTTGTTGATAGGGTATATACTGACGAGACAATGGAGGATTTGGTATCTAATTATTGTGATACTGAGTATTCTCCTAAAGAGGAATTATTGCTAAATTCATTAGAGGGTGCATTTAGTAATGGTTATAGCGTTATCATCTATGCTGAATATAAAGAAACAATTTCTAGGTTAGAGTCTATTCTAAAGAAAAATAAGAAAAAGTTAAATCTTGGTAAGATACATAAAGTAACAGGCTCTATTAATATTAAAGTTAGAGAAGCTGTTGAAGAGAATATTGGTTCTAGAGATGTGGTTTTGATTACATCAGCTGGTACTGAGTCTGTTAACTTGCAGAAATGTAATACAATTATTTTTTATGACATTTCTTTCTCAACTAAGAATATGATACAAGCTGTGGGTAGGGTTTGTAGACGTGATTCTAAGTTTGATGTTCAGTATGCTATTTTGTTAGTAACAAAACGTACTATTGATGAGTATAAGTATCGTATGTTCAATAATAACTTAAATATGGTTAAGGGTGCTGTTGGTGCTGGTAAAGATATTCCTTTGTCTGAGGATATGTTATTATCAGATGCTAATGATTTACGTGTTCTTAAAGATGAGTTGTTGTGGGCATATAAGGGTGGTTCTAAGAAGAGGACTAGGAAAGTTAAGACAACTGATTATAAAGTTGTTGAAAAGCAGTTAGTTCCTTGTACATATGCTGATGCTAGTGGAGAGATTGCTAGTTATCGTTTTTTAGTTGAGCCATGTATTTCTGATACTGTTGGTTTTGATTTAGATTCGTGTACTAAGTTGTATTCTTATATTTCTGATAAAGAAATTCCTTTTGCTGTTATCAAGACAAAGTATCATCAATACTTTACTACAGAAGAGGGTAAGAGGATGCTTTTATCTCTTAAAGATGGTGCATTAAATAAAGGTAGAATATTACTAATAGGGAATAATATAGAGATTTCTAAGATGATACAGAAAGAGGTATTGAAGCTTTGTAAATAATCTTTGTTTTATTTAAAGAGTAGTTATTGAATAGAATATGGTGTATGATAGGGGTATAGATTTCTATACCCTTATTTTATTTTGGAGATGATTATATGAATACTAGAAATAAGAATAAATTAAGAGCATTGATGTTGGTTTTATCTAGTCATAGATATGTTGTAGATGTCATAGATTTTGAACATGATACTATAGTTGTTAAGATTAAAAAGATTTAATATACTATATTTTTAAAAATTCTCTTTACAAAACTTTACACATGTGTTAGTATATGATTAATCAATAAAGTATGTTGTTTTTAGGTAGTAAGGGTGATTGACTTGTATTTTCGTTTATATCATTTTAATAGTAGATGGTGTAATGTGCGTAAGGCTATCAAGTTGCTAACAAAATATGGTAAGTGTTCTTATATGGGTGTTGAATTTGATTGTGATAATAAATTTTTTACTGTTTGTGTTTGTTTTATTGGAGGTGGTGTTGGTGAGTAGTGTGTGAATATAATGATGACTTTATATTGAAAGCTTTAAGGTGGTATTATCCACAGACTAAGTTTTTTGTTTCTGAGAATGGTGTTTTAATGGGTAAAGACTTTATGTTTGATGGTATCTATAATGTCTTTACTGTATCAGATACTATGAAGGAGAAAGCAATAGTTTATTATGTGGATAGACATAAATGTAAAGATTAAGAGTTTTATTAAAAGGTAGATTTAAAAGGAGATTTTATTATGGATAAATTTTGTGATATAAGAGTAGTTTCTATGGTTAATTATTTTGCCTTGCCAACTTCTTCTTTAGATTGTCGTATTGTAGGTGATAACCTTAAAGTTGTAATATGTGATGAGGGGTTATATGTTGGAATGCCACGTCCTAGTGGTGGTTTTATTAACAACAATAATTCTTATCGTTACATTGAAGCTGTGATTGATACTAAAGGTGAGGTTGTTGAGTTTGAGGGGTATATTAACGCTGGGTATGGTTTTGAGTATTTTGAAAAAGATTCTATTTATGCATTGGGTGCCATCACCAAAGAGCCTAAGGTTAATACAACAACTATAAAGAATTTTATTAAAGAGTAGTGGTATATTTTTAAAGGTAGATTAAAAGGAGATTTTATTATGTTTAAGTGTTCATTTTACAATGCTGATGGTTCTGTTAGAGAGTGGGTTTATATTGTTCTTTCTATCGCATTTTTGTTTGTTGTTATTGGTGGTTATCGGTTCATACTTGCTGACAATCCACCTTCTGAAAAGATTTTATCTCAACAGTATACTAATGTTTTAGGTAAGAATTTAAACTTAGATGACAGCTTATATTATGCTAGTTATGGTTTTACTAAGGATGCAACTACTAAAGGTGTGTCTAAGTTTAGAGATGTTGATTTAGATTGGAAAAAGATTGATGCTAAGGATTTACCTACAGAGGTTAAATCTCATTTATCTCAGTCAGATGTTGATTTAACTGTTTATGTTGCTGATGTTGATGAATCTTTAATTAAGGGTATTACTGATGTTAAGCATTATGTTCTTGTTAGACATTTTAATGAAAACAATTCTGATAGATTAAGTGGTGTATATACTGTGGTTAAATTAAAAGATGGTGGGGTTAAAGTGTTTACACTAGATGATGCTATTCGCTTTATTACAGCTCATTTAGTTACTAAAGGTAGTAAATAGCATGAGAAAGTATATTAAAAAACCTGTAACTGTAGAAGCTTTTCAGTTTTTCTATAATGACGATGCACCTACTGAAATACTAAAGACAGAGGTTGGTATCGATAATTGTTTCTATGATTGTGATGGTAAACTCTTTTTACGTACCTTAGATGGTGCTGTGGTTGTTAGGGATGGTGACTATATCATTAAAGGTGTTAAAGGTGAGTTCTACTCTTGTAGAAAAGATATTTTTTATAAGACATATTATGCTGATGATATTGTTACTAAGTATGTTGTACATTTAGAAAAGCATGATGTATTCTCTCCGATGTTCTTTGATACATTTGAAGATGCTGTTTCGTGGGGAAGAGCAATTTTTGAAAAATATAAGGACATTAATGATTGTGAAGATTTCTTATATCAAAGCTATGAGCATCTAGTAGATGATACAATGACAACTTTCTATGTTTCTAAGTGTAAAGAATATATTCCTTATGTGTGGGATGAAGATATCTTAAATCATATGCAGGTTGATTTAGATGATAACAGGGAGTGTTGTTGTATTGATGATTATACAACAGCTGAGGAAGAAAAAGACTTAGGATTAATTGTTAATGAAGCTATTAGGGGTTGGGTATTCAAACATAATCTTATTGATAGAGTGTGGGGTTATGATATTGAATATGATACAACAGTTTCTGTTCCAATTAAAGAGTAGATATATTTTTAAAGAGGTAGTAAAATAACTACCTCTTTTTATTTTACTTTACACTTCTTTACATATATGTTATTATTTAGTTGTAGATATTCTATTGAAATTATTGGAGGTAGATTATTATGAAATTGATAAGTTATAAGGTGTTAGATGATTACATTGTTATTAACGATACTTTTTGTTATGGATTAGCGTCTTTACGTGGTATTCGTTTAGATGACAATTACTTAAAATTAGATAAAGAATCTTGGATGGGTGAGTGGTTTAACTTGGTTGATTTTGGTGGAGATATGTCAGAATTAATTGAGTTTGTTGAAAGTACTAATAAGCTTGTTAAAGATGCTAAATCTAAAGAGTACCTAGTTATTGAATGGGGAATATTCTTCTTTATCATGTTGATGGTTGCTGTTGTTTCTTGTTTTGTTGGTATGGTTATTGGTGTTAGTTGTGGTATACATGTATGAGTGTTTTAACTGATATGTTTTACAGAGATTCATATAATTTGTACAGTAGTGAAAGGGATATAAGCTACTCAGTGGATTACATAAATTTGTGTATTCATATGTACGTGTTACAGTTGTACTATGGTATGAGTGATGATGAGATATCTAAGTATATGTATTATTATGGTGGTAGGGATGGATATTAAAAGTATTTTATTTACATTGGTGTTTGTATTGATGTTTCTTATTTTTTGTTTAATTGATTTGTATGTAATTTATTTGTATGGGTATTAGGGAGATGTATTATGTATAAACGTGATGATTTTTATGTTGATAGTGAGTATGGTTATTTTATTATTTTTGGTAATAAAGTTTTCAATTTAGAGGATGTCAAAGACATATATCTAAGAGATGAAGCTATGTATGTTGAAATGGCTGATGGTAGTAGGGAGTATTTTGATATTGTTGTTAATATGTGTAATATTCCATTGTTACTAGATTTTATTAAAGAGTTTAAGGTTGCTAAGAAAGTTAATTCTTCTAAAGATGTTTGTGCATATGAGCGTTCTTTCCGCTCATTCGCTATTTATATGTTATTAGTTATGTCTATTATGCTTAATTTAGTTCTTATATTGGTTAAGTAGGTGTGTTTTTATGAATGTTGATAGATATGACTTTGGTTTTGAAGATGATTATTTTTATTATTACATTAGTTATATAGGTGGTAGTTTTGTTTCACCAGAACCACGTTCTTTGAGAGGGGTATATCATGTGAGAGATATATCTTGTGTACAATTATGTACACAAGATTATGGGACTATGTTAATTGTTAATGTGTATGGTAGATATAGAGATGATATTAGCATTAAGACTTTCTATCTAGATGACTTTAAAGAGAATAGAGCATATTATAATACATTAGTACATAATGTTAATAATCGTATTAAGAACTATAATAAAGTTAGAGAGGATGCATCTAATTCTTTTGTAGGTAAATTTTTTGCTATTAGTTTGATTTTATTTATATTATTTATGGTTTATCTGTGTGGTATATCTTAAATAATATTACATAACAATATTAAACTTTACAATTCAATACATATATGGTATTATTTAAGTAAGATATAGTGAATGTATCTAAAACAATGTATGGTTGTATTATAGTGTACAACTTTATAGTGGGAATGGGTTTGTTATATTAAGCATAAGAGCGATACATTATACTTTTTACAAACTTTGTTTTTTATAACTTATTTTGATGGTGATTAACCATATTCTAGTGTAAGGTTGTGTAATGTTTTACATCATACTTATTTATGTCTTTTTATTTCATAGAAAGCTAACACTATTAGAATACATCAAATGATACATTCACTATATCGAATATTATTAATTTAGTTTTCAAATATTACTTTACACAGTATTACTAAACAATACAAAGTGATACAGGATAGAGTAGTTTTTATAGAGGGGTATAAACATATGGATTATTATATTAAAGAGTTTTTAAAGACTAATAAATTAGAGACTGGTGTACCATTTAAGGTTAAGGAACTTAGACGTTTAGTGGTAGTAGATGGGGATGGTTCTTTTAAGTATGTAGATAGTGATGAAGTATTGGTATTAGGGGATGTGTTTAGTCTTTTAAGTGGTGCGTATCACGTAGAGTTGGATAATGCTAAGTATCTAAGTGGTGATACATATTATTTTGTATCTGATGCATACAATGTTAAGAAATCTACATGGGGAGATAATATTTATGATTATGCTTTATTGAGTATGGGTAATGTATTTACTACACGATTTGATGCAGATAATCATAAAGAAGAGATTCTTAATAGGTGTAGAGAGATTAATACTAAAGATATTCATACAGTAGTGGCTAATAAATCAGTAACTAATAAAGATATTTCTGAAGTATTAAATGATAATGTCAACATCTTATCTAATAAAGTCAAAGACATTGGGGACACTGCTACATTGTTAAATAAAAAACTTAAAGATGGTGTAAGTGGTATGGCGATGTCTATTGATAAAGATAGCATTGATAGTGGTAAGTATAAGGGTTATACATTACATAATGGGGTTAAGAAAGATTTTGATATTAATGCAACTAGCTTAGGTGAGGCTATTCGAGAGGCATTAAAGAAAAGCTTTAATTGATATAGGTGATATTGGTTAATATAGGTAGGTGAGTGTGGTATGTTAGAGAATACAATTAAGATGCTAGTCAATACATTAGATTATTACTATAAAGATAATCTAATTGATGGTGTAAGTACAGATACAAGTGGTAGTAATTATGTTATGTCCGTTGATTATTCAGTAGAGAGTGCTAAGTGTACACTAACTGATGGGAATGTAACAATGGATGCTACTCTATACTATAATGATAGGGCATGCAACTTGTATATTAGGAATTATACAGATGGATATAATACTTCTACATTAGATACTATTATTCAAGGTATTTGTCATTATGAAGAAGTATTACAACGTGAGAGTGATATTGAGGTTAATGTAACACTTATTTAATATAGAGGTGTTACTGTACTAAAGATAATTATTGAGATAAGGTGATTTATTTATGGGTTTGATTCAATTCAAGTTGCGGAGTGGTGCTTTACAGAAAATCATACAAAAACGTATGATTTCTATTAGTGAGTTATCTAGATTAAGTGGTGTAAGTCGTCCGGCTTTGTATAGCTTGATTAATGAAAATGTAAATTATGTTCGTATTAGTACATGTAGGAAAGTAGCAGAAGCACTTAAAGTTGATGTAGATACATTATTTGAGGTAGCTAGTGATACAGCTACAGAAGTTGATAAATAGATGGAAAGATTTTATAGTTTAGATATCAAGACACAATATGTGTTACAAGATAGTGTTAGGAAGGATACATTTAAGAGTATAACAACTATTGAGGGTGTTCAGTGGTTGATGTGGACTTTTTATCATTGGGGTATTAAGTATTTAACATATGATGCTACTATGGGGTTACAATTATTTCATGGTAGACCTGTGTATGATGTAAATACTAAGAGATGGTATGGTACTAAAGTAGTTAAGACTGTAGAAAGTAATACTACAGATAGTACGAATGGTGAAGTGAATAATACAGGTGAGGGTGGTATTCATGGAGAAGATACTGTTAATTCTGGTATTCATAGGGGGGATAATGAAGCTGAAAGAGGAGACATCAACAGCAAAGTTCATACTGACATTCTTCCTATGGATAATCATAATGGCGAAGATTTAGAGAGAGGTAATACAAATGACAATGGACATGGTAGTAACAATCATTCTGATGGGGTTGGGGTTAACACTCATAGTAATGACAGAGAAGTGGTTAATGCGGATACTCATAGCATTTCTAGTGATGGTGGTATACAATCTACTGTTCTAGGTGCAACATCTACACGTGAGATAGTAGAGTATACAGATAAAGGGAATGAACCAAAAGGTTTGTCTTTTTATTTACATTCATTGATTTCTAGTGTGTTTGAGTTGTCTGAGGGTACCGCTATAGAGTTAACTACACAAGCGATTGAGGATGATGTAGCTAATAAGACGTTAACAGATGGTACAATAGTAGAAGTATCTAATAATGGTATTACGTGGTTTAAGCGTTATTTTAAATCGATTGAGCCTAATTTATCTACTAAGTATTGTGTATATGGTGGTGGACGTACAAAAGACACTGTACGAGATATGGCTGATGTAGAGTATTATCAGTATATGCGTTATACAGATACTACACAAAGTAACACTAATACATGTAATAATGGATGTGGTAACTGTAATAATACTACAGTTAAATATGAGAGTGTAAGGAATACAGTAGATGGGAGAGTTGTTTTTGCTGATAGGGGTAGTTTAAATAAATAGGATATCTATAATAGATATAATATAAAGGTTATGGGTAATAGTAATAGTTGTAATACAAATACTAAAGATGAGATTAGGTATCTTCCTGAAAATGTAGTTAAGGTATCGATTGATATGGATGAATATCTAAGACTTAAAGCAATAGAAAAAGAGTGTGTATGTCTTAGAAAAGATATACTAGCATATAAAAGTAATTCTATTTTTGTAGAAGAGCATGAAGTGTGTTATGAGCGATTACATGAGAATTTGTGTAATGAGTTAGAGGCAATATATACTAGGTATCGTGGTTCGGCTATATGGAATTTAGACATCACGTTATGTGGTGTAATAGCTTTCTTTGTTAGAAAGTATTTAGAGGATAGTCCCGAGTCTTTTGATTACGATGAGGGTACTAGGTTAAGATATAATACCTTAGTACATGCTGTTACATCATTAGAATACTATTTTGATAAGGCTAATAATGGTGGAGACAATTTAAATCAAGAAGATAGGGAATTAGTATTAGAGGCTTTATCTGAAGTGAGAGAGTATTGGTTTTCTATGTGGACATAGATATTTGATATGTGAGAGGATTGAGATATATGCGTTACGTATTATTAATAGTTATTTTATTAACTTCATTTTTCATTGGTGGTTGTGGTGATACAGAGTATTCTAATGCTTCGATTAGTATGGAAGATAGATTAAATCTCTATATTACTGAACAGAGTGATAAATTGATTGAGCAATATAAAGATTCAGATACTTTTAGTCATACATACTCTGGTACCGAGGTTGGTACAGAAGGATTTTTATCTAAGACTATTGAATATATGGATAGTCGAGGTTATAGGGTTGATACTGTTAAATATGATAATAATACTGCATTATACTTTGTTTCTAAGACAATGTATTTTTATAGTAATGTTAATAAGGGTGTTACTGTGACGTATAGGAAGAAATAATGAAATCTATACTAAAGAATATATGTAAGTGGTTAGTCTATTTTGTTGTCTTTATTCTTGTTTCAACAGCATTATTTTCTATAAAAGAAAATAATCAGAGAAAGTATGATGATTTAAAATCCGACCCTATACATCGTATGAATGATGATATACTAAATAATCATAAAGGTGATACATTATATGTTTCATATGATAGTCGAGAGTTTGACGACTGTACAGTTGATAAGATTATTAAGGATATGAGTAATAGGGGTTATAGAGTAATTAATAAGTATACTGAGAGATTACAGTATCAAGATATGCGTTATGATTTCATTTACATACGTGAATATACAGTAACACATATCATTTATAGGAAGTAAGATATATGGATAAATATATTAGTACAAATTTTATTATTAAGTGTGTGGTTTTTGTGTTATTATTCTTTGCTTATTATTGTATAGAAAATAAGCACTAAAACTATTTAAGGTAGGAGCAAAAATGGGAAGAAATAATATAAACATCGAGTTGTGTAGGTGGAAGAGTGAGAGTACATTTCAATACATTCTAGCTAAACAATTATATCTTAATAATATCTGTATTCCTAATGTTACAATGTATACTCCTAAGAAGAGAGAATATGAGGCAGATTTCTTATATTTTAATTTAAAGAGTAGACGCTTAACAGAGGTTGAGATTAAAATCAATAAGATTGATTTTCAGAACGATTTCAATAAACCTAGATATCATGATAGTGCGGATGTATCTTATTTATATTATGCATTGCCTAGTGATGTATACGAAAAGCATAAGGTTTTCATTGATTCTAAACTAGGGGACGCAGGACTTATCTTAATTGATAGGAAAGAAGATAAGGATGGTGTTTATTTTACATTTGGTGGTTTTAAAAAGAAAGCTAAAAAACGTAAAGATGCACTTCCGTTAACAGATGACAAAGTTCTTAGGTATATGCGTATAGGATGTATGAAGTGGGTTTAGATTGAGGGGATTAAATTATGGCAACAATAGAAAACAAACGATTTACTAAGTTTAGATTACAGTTAGAAATATTAGCATCACATACAAGTTATAGTGCTGATAACTTTGTATTTAAATATGTTTATGATAATGTGGAATTACCTACTAGGAATTTTGGTAATATTCGGTTATATGAGGTACAGTATAGTATTGATAGATATTTTATTATTGAATACTATGTTGGGAATGTACGTCTGTTAGAGACTTATGATTTAAGTACAGCTAATGGTGGTCTACATGATTGTAGTGGTATTCTTAAAGAGGTTATTGATTTAATAAGTGATGTTATTGATTGTGTAACAGTATCTTTTACTGATAATACCAAGGCTAAGGCTTTTTTGGATAAGTATTTAGCTAGGGGTTCTAGTGTAGATACTATTATTAGTAGTGAGTTTGATAATAGAGATACTATTGTGTATTGGTATGTTGATACAGATTTTATTACAGTGTATACAAAAGATTTCAACAATAGAAATGCATATAGTGTTAATAAATATTTTGTAGAGCATTTAGTAGAAACTAACTTATTAAATGATATTAATGTTAAGAATTTTAAGCTTATCAGTCATTATGCAGATATAATTCATAGTGATAAAGATACAGAGGTTGCGTATTATTAATTGTATTGAGGGTATATATGAGTTATTCAAAAATCATTGATTCTTTAAATGAGGGTGCTAGTGCTAATGTTAAATTAGTTGAGTCATTGTTGAAAGGGATTTCAAATAATGATTTATCTAAGGTTAATAAGTCTTGTGTGGACACAAAAGATTTAAAAGTATTATTCAATAAATCTAAGTTAGGTAAGAATAATAAAAATAAGTTAATTGCAAAACATATTAATGATGTTCGAGAAGATAAGAAGGCAGAATGTTTAATTCAGATTTATTCTATTGGTAAGGAAGAATATATTACATTCACATTTACATATGATGGTTGTTTAAAGAATTTAGGCATCTCTTATATTTGTCATTATGATACGGATTCCTATGGGAGTGCTACAACAAGTTTAGATTTTGATGCTGGTGAGATGTATTTTAGTGATATTAAGGATGGTGTATATGGCGATGTAGAAGGTATCGCTTTGTACAATACTCTAACTGATACATATATTGGTAATGATAAAGAAGCATCTAAGGAGTTGTTTAAAGCATTTTCTTATAATGTAGCAATGGGGGTAGACTTGTTATTCCCTGTTATTAGGGGTTATCAAGAGGATTTTAAAAAGTGTGGTTTCTCAGTAGAATTGGTAGATAATTTCTGCTTAATCGTGTCAATTAACTTCTATTCCTATGACAATGATATTAATCAAGAAGTATTTAGTGAGCTAGAAGTTACAAAACGTACTTTTAATAGTGGCTATGATGATAGTGGTTCGATATACTTCTTTGTATATGCTTAATACTTATTTTAGATTATAAGGGGTTTGTATAGTGTGTATTCATAGGGATGTAGAACATAGGACACGTTCATACACGGATAATAATGAAGTGATTAGTACTCATAAGGAAGTGCTAAAAGATTTAGAGTATATATGGGGTTGTTACCCAGAGTTACGTTTAGGGCAATTACTATGTTATATTGCATCTGAGGTGTTGGGTACATCTGACCCATTCTATTTAGAGGATAGTAAGTATCAAACATTTAGGGATACTGTAGCAGATAGGTATAGTGATATATGAAAGATAAAGATAGCAGTTGGTTAGATATATTTAAATATATGTACTTTGTACTACAGTTGAAGGTGGAAGTATTTCTACTAAATCGTTTGATTGGTAGTTCTACAGGTTTATATCAACAATGTATTAATAAAGGGGTACTAAGGTTTCTAGATGCATATGAGCGAGCGAATGAGGGTAATTATGAGAAGTTTTTAAAGTCTGTGGAAAAGTCAGTTGAGGATTCAGATGATGAAAGCTTTAAAGATTATTCAGATGTGTATCTAAATGGGTTTAAAGCACATTATAATGTAGAAAGAAATATGCGTGTCATAGCTACTAATGAATTAAAGAAACAGACAGAGGAGTTAAAGTGTAATGAGTATATTGTTTAAACGTGGTGTAGTTGCGTTATCTGTGTTAACTTTGTTGGGTACTACATATGTGGGTGCTATTAGTACCGCTAGACCTGTAGTCATTAGTAGACCATCTGTTGTAAAATCTACACCAGTAGCAAAACCAGTAACTAAATCTAGTACTCCTAAGAGTTCTACATCAGAGACTAAATCCTCTACTGAGACTAAGACATCTAGTGTAACAAATAACTATTATACTACAAACAAGAGTGGTGGGTTCTTTGATAGTTTCACAGGTGCTTTTGCTGGTACGTGGTTCTATCATACATTATTTGGTAATAATGATAACAGTAGTTCTAATGTTAATACTGAAGCTACACAAGAAAATACTGAAAGTGAAGATACAGAAGAAGTATTTAGCATTAGTTATTGGATTACTAATAATTTAGAATACCTTAAAAACTTGTTATTTGGAATTAAGTAGGTAATTGTCATGTTACAAAGTCTAAAGAATAAGGAATATATACAGAAGTTGTTAAATGCTGAGACTTCTAATGTTGTGTGGGATTTATGGTTTAGTACACCAGATGATTTATTTGTTAAGTGTGTAGATACTATAGTTGAAGATGATGTTTGCGATTCTACTAATACTCATAAGAGATATATCTATAAGTGTGTAGATGGTAAGTATTATGAATATTCCTATTGGGAAGATTATTTTGGTGAGCAGACATGTCATAATTTTAGAGAGGTTACGAGACAACCAGTTTTAACGTATGAGTGGGAGTAGACAATGATGAAAGATTTACAAGAAAAAGCAATTAACTCAGCAAGAGGAGTTTTATTCAGTAATTGTGAGTATAGTGCTGACAAAATCACTACAGATAAGATGTTTATTGTTTGGTTTTGTAAAACATTACAGAATTGGAAAGCTATTGTAAGTGGTACTGAAATTAAAGAATTGATTGAAGTAACTTATAATGGTGATAAAAATGAAGTATATGTAGATGTATATGATAAGAAGTTAAACGTAGCGATTACATTGTAGGAGGGTTAAAACTATGGAAGAGTGGAAACAGAATTTATTAGAAGAGTTTAATACATTAGAAGAACGTATTCATAATCTGATTGCGTTTTTAGATGAACATAAAGAGCATGAGGATTATTATGTAATGTGTAAACAGTTAACAGCTATGGTTGAGTATCGTGAGTGTTTACATACACGTATTGTAAAATATAATATTGCTTAGGTGTATAAAAGTTTTTTATGGGGATAATACAAATAACTAAAAAAGTTTGTATTATCTCTTTTTTCATATAATAGGTATACTATATGTGTAATAGTAGTTCTTGTGAGGAGATGATAAAATGATTCCTAGTTACGATTTAATGTATGCAATCAATAAAGAATGTATACTCTATCTACAGAGTGTGTGGGGTAATGATGAGTGTGAGAGTTGTACATATGGGGAAATATACTCTAATCTAATGGAAGAGGTATGTGATGGTGCATTAGATATTCCGTTGTATATTAAAGAGTCAAAAGAGTATTATAAGACAAATAGGGATGTAAATTTTAATAAGTACATGTTAGATATCTTATTGAAGATGTATGAAAAGAATAAAATGAAGTATACGTATAAAGTAGATAACGTAGTACATATTTCTGATGAGTTCTATGTGTTAGATAAAGAATTAGAAAAGTTGGTAAAGGAGAATTAATATGAAAAAGAATAAGACGTACAAGAGATTTGATTCTGATACATATCGTAGAGTTATGAGTATCTTAATCTATCTTGAAAGTATTGAGGTTAAGAGTATTGTAAGGCATGTAAATCATAGCAAGGTTTATTACAGAGTTAGAATTGATGGTTATTTTCTTAAACTTGATGACGTTAGTAAGGTCATGAAGAATTTACCTAAGAGATATGTGGTAGCATTTGATACATTTATGGGTAAGGTACATAAACGAGTACTTCGTAGAGTACATACGTTTTATCGAGATGAGTATTATTCTATTAATTTCTTAATGAAGTATCTACAAGATAATAGTTATATTGTACCTATTGGGTTGGAAGATATTGAGTGTGTACGTATGTATGCTGAGAACTTGTATGATAAAGTGGATGTGTTGAAGTTGGTTGATAGTTTATTAGCTAAGAAGTCAGAGGTTGAAAATATTCTAGATGATACTGAAGTAGTCAATAAAAACACTACATTAGATACAGAGAGATTAGGCAAGAATTTTGCCTATTTAAAAGAAACATTATTGCGGTTGTATATTAAGGGTTATAATACACTTGAAGTTGGTGATAATATTATTGCTGTTGTACAGGACTATACACAGAATGATGTAGACAATCATACAATTAAGCGTAAAACATACCTAAATATCACGTCTATATTTGACCTATTAGATTTGTACAGACCACTACGTAGAGGTGTATATTCTATTAAAGATATACTTAATTTACCTAATGTAGGAGATATTGTGTATATGGGTGATAAGCCATATTATTTACATAGCATTTCTTCTAATGATGTAGGTACGCAGTATTTCTTATATCCTAATCATTTGAATAAGGAAATGTATGAGTTGTTAGGTCGTCCTAATAGTTTAGAGATGACATATAAAGTACGTATGGCTAAGAAGAATACTACATGTAATATGTTTGAAGATAGTTATCAAGATAAGTGGAATGCATTTATAGGAGGTTAATAATGGTAACACAATATTTTACAACTGATGTTATCACAGCAGAAGAGTATGTTGGTTATGTACGTATGGTGTTTCAACTACAATCTTCTATTGATATGGTTGGTTTAGATGGTGGTATTCAAGTTGTTAATAATAGATTACGTTTCTATAATGCAGAAGATGAAGATATCACTTCTAAATATAAAGATTTAAAGAGATTGGGTGTAGATACGACTCTTTTACTAAAACATAATAGTTGTATTTCTGATTGTATTGTACATTTAGAAACAACTGTACAGGAATTGTATGATAAGGTATGTCATGCTGTTGTTAGTGATTATGGTAATATAGCAAGATATTATCGTGCGAATGAGGATAAAAACTTAGTACCTAGTTTTGTGTATTTACGTGAGTTTGATAATCAAGATGAATCCGATAAAGTTAAACTGTTGTATGAGTATCAATATTTGTATGATTATATTAATAATCTTTGTAATATGAATACTAATAGAGGTATGGATGATATTATTAAGACACAGTATGATGTACATAGGGATTGTGTTAATTTTGTCATAGAACATACTAGTATAGATGCAGTCACTCCGTGTACTATTGTTAGAGATAATATAGCTATTCGATTGTTACCTACAGTTGTGTTTAGTGGTTCTCATAAAATTAAAGTTAGGGATGTGTTGAATAATGTCGATACAGTTATTCGATACTTGATTAGATTACATTCTGATTCATTTAAAGTTGCTTATGATGGTTTAAGTCGCACAGATTCTAAGTCTTTTGATAAGGTAGGGTTGAAACAGATTAATTATGTTACAGAGGGTAATGGTTTTGTAGTATTTGGTGATAATGTATTTTCTGTGCATGTTGATAGTGATAGAGTTAAACATTTAGTCAATCAATTAAATTATGTGCATAAAGTCGATTGTTTTATTAAGGCTATTGAAGGTCATCAGTATCTATTAAATGTACCTATTATTGATAACTATGTGACAGTTGCTAGTGCTATACAGTCTTATTTACAATATCAATATGAAAGTGTTGTGGGTTATAGTGATTATAATAAGTACATGCCGTATGTGTGTTTGTTGTTATCCGCTACTAGTGTGAGTTCTGTTGGTTATGCACATATTCATCAGAGTGTTAATATGCATTTAATTCATTATCTTAGTTTTATGGTTGATACAGGTAATAGTGATAGGTTAGATATGTTGTTGTCTTATATTGATTTTTGTAAAGATAACTATAATTCTGATTTTACGTGGAACAACGATAGACATGTTATGGTAGTTCATCACAAGCATAAAGGAGATGAAGTCATTTCATTGCATAAATATATTGATGACCACTCTATTGGTTTTAATTTAGATGTAGATGATGTATTAGATTTACTAAAACTATCTAGAGGTTTAGTAAAGAGTTTCTATAATACATTAAATGCAGATAAAGATGTTGTATTTATTGATGCTTTGAATGGGTTTAGAATGATTTCAGATATTGCTAAATCTAAAGACGATACATACATTACATTAGATTATGAGATTGATAAATATCTTAATTGCAATACTAATTACTTTGGTACTATTAATAGTGACTCTTTATTAACATGTTCTGATATGGTATTCCCTTTAGATGGTGTACGTTATTATACTAAGGATGTAAGTAACTATAAACCTTTAGTATCTATAGTTGAGAAACGATATAAAGGGGTGAGAGTTGTATTACGTCTTATACTTGATAAATTGTATGGTATCTTTAGTGAGATTAAGGCTAGGGACATTAAAACAGTATCTATTGGTGTAGAGGATTTCAAAGATTATAGTAACTTATCATTCATTGTTAAAACATATGATGGTAGGGTTGAAACATATCCATTACCTGTTACTGATATGTTTAGCTATGCTGTGTATAGTCTATTTCATGAGGATAGTGGGTATCAGATATATGATGCTACATTAAAGGAAGTATATGATATTCTATCTGAAGTCAAGGATATGATGGTAACTAGTTTTAATTTCATTGATTTTGATGAAGATATTTTTGTAGTAGTTGATAGTTTACGTACAATGTCTGTAATAGTTGATTCGTGTGAGGGAGAAAAGATGAAAGTAGTACATACTAAAGAAACAAAGCTAGTACGCTCTAATGAATCTAGAAATCTTATGTTAGCTAAAGATTTAGCATTAGAGTTTATTGATAGTGGTTATGATGTGATTATGCGTGATGGTGATGATTTAGTAGTGTATTCTAATACTGATACATCAATGCAAGAATATGTACCTAAGTCTTTACACAATGTTTTCTATGACGTAGATAAATTAGATTTGTTACCATTGTCTTATTACGTGTATATGTGTAAATAGTTTAAAGGAGATTATATTATGATATACAATACAGAAGAGATACGTTTAACACCAGAGGATTATGTAAGATGTATAGAGTTATTCTATGCTTTAAAACATAAGGGAATTAGTTATGGGTATGATACTAAAATTACCTTTATTGAAGAGGATGGTATAGACTTTCATGGTGTGGATTATCTTGTGTTCCCTTTAAGTGGTGGTATCGTTGAGCAGTTTGAAATGTTATCTAATATGACGATTAAATCTGTGTTAGATAAGTTACGTTTTATCATGACTCATGCTATCTATAGTTTATACGAGGTACAGGAGTTACTTAAAGAGAATAAAACAGCATACAGATTATGTCCTAATTTTACACTTAATGCGTACTTAGAGGGAAATACTTTTAAGAATGTTCTTAATTACTTATTAGAATGTAATAGATTGTATAATTACTTTGTAGATGGTGATTACTTCAACTGTTGTATTCGATATGTACATGATGATTTTAAAAATCCTTTTCATATGTACAATAATAAAGGTGAGGATGTTTTAATGACATCTCCTATTATTCAACATGTAGCATTTACATCTAACAAAGAAATAGCAGTTCATGAAGTTATGGAAAACCTACATGCTGTTATGTTTATGTTGTCTAAACTACATCTTGATAAACTTAAAACACTACGTAAGATATATCAAGACGAATTAGAGAGTGTTAGCAATGGGTATCAGACTCGTGTACTTTACAATGATACTAGAGATGTAGGATTGATTAATACATTGTATATCAATTTACCTAAAGAGATTAAGAGTACAGATGTAGAACATATCGATACTGTTAGATTGGTTAAAGATGTAGTTGATGCAATTACTGTTGGTGTGAGTTGCAATTATTCTTGTGAAAAAGATAAGATAACTGTGTTTGATATTGTAAGTGCTATGGTATGTCATTCTGATACATTATTACGTGATACATATGGTGATGGGTATACAAATTATGATGCAACTGTTAAAGTATTCTTAGATAAGATGGGATGTACCAATCTTAGTAAACACATCTCACAGGCTATGATGTTGTATATTATTTATTACTATAGATATAAAATTAAGAATGATACATATCTTCGATTAGAACGATTGAAACATGCATTAGAGTTTGATAATGGTACAGTAGATACAGATGTAGAATGTAAGAATGGGCATATATTTCTTAATCGTAGATACATTGAGAGGGAAGAATTAATAGGGAGTATTATTAATTTTGATACATTACCAGTTAAATCGTCTGACTACAACAAGATTATTCCTAGTATATTAATTACTATGTTAGATACATTAAAGGTTATTGGCTCTACGTGGTATTATCATGCAAGATTTACTACACCTATGCATATGGTTCAACTTATGTATGAATTAAAGTATGAGAATTATGATAATCTGTTTTGTGAGTATTATACAAGTGGTGATACATTTAAGTTAATGCCAGACACATATTGTACTAATAGTGATGACGATATACCTATTAATTGGTATCATTATGGGAATATGATATTACCTACATATGGGTCATATGATAGAAATACTATATTAAAAGATACTGTGTTTGTTGATAGTGGTTATCTTAATGAAGCTAGAATGAGTTTAATCACTTTGTTGAAAGTGGTTGATGATACACTACAAGATGATACTAAAGAGGTTGATAGTTTAGAGTTACGATATAATATGTCTGACTATAATTATAATATGGAGTTCTATATTACATTCACAGATGGCGAAACAGTAGTTAAACATACAGAGTTTAACTTAGCAGATTTCTATTATCTATATGGGTTATTGTTATATTGTGAGAGTGTTGGTTGGCAATCTTCTTTGTTTAATTATAAGATGGATATCTATTCTTTAAAAACAACAATTAAAGATATGGCTTATCGGATTAATGCTGTTGCTAAAGAATTCTATACATTTAGTGGTGATTTGATTAGTAGTGAAGAGTATGATATCTTGGAGTCTATTATGAGTCATGCTAAGGGATATAAAAAATCATTAGGTTCTAGTAAAGTTGTAGATGAAAAAGAGGTTGAAGATATGGATACAGAAGTAGACCCTGTTGTTGAGGTATTAACTAAATATAGTAATGAAGTTGATGTTAAATATATAGCAAGGGTATTATCTAATGAGTTCATGCTTAATGGCTATGATTATATTGTTGTAAAAGACGATAAGATGGAAGTATACTCTACAGATGGGAGTAAGTGTCAGGTTATCGCTAAACCATTACATCGTTTCTTCTATAATGCGAATACGATTGATAAGTTACCTTTGTTGTATTATTTAATTGATTAGGTGAGATATGGATGGTGTTAATGCTATATTAAATTATGCATATGGTGTGTATTCTATATTAGGGATTTCATTATATGTGTTTGTTGTATTGTTGATAAGTGTTGTGAGTGGTATTAGTAAGTCATATCAGTTAGATGAGTTCTGTAGAGTATATGCTAAAGTATCTATATTGTTATCATTAGCATTTGTTGTGGTTGTTTCTATTATTAATACCATATCATTTATATTAGAGTAGTTTTAGGGGGAGTGTATGAATAGTATTTCTACAAGTGTGTCAGATGTATTACAGCACTTAGGTATTGAGTATATTAGACGTGATGAACGTAATAATTACTATATGGTTACAGATAGTGGTGAAAAGATTTCTTGTGATGAGTTCTTTAGAGTGGTATGTATGCATGTGTTACAAGATAGAGATGAAGTGTATGTAGATAAGAAATAGTTTAAAGGAGGTAGTTAAAATCTACCTCTTTTTTATTTAATACTTTACAATACTTTACACCTATGTTATACTATATATGTACCAGTTAGGTATTAATATTGTTAATCAAAAGGAGAAATTAAAATGTTAGAAATGTTAAGTGGTTTACCTTGTATTTTGTTTTTGGTGTGGGGTTTAGCATATGTATGGTTTGTTTCTAAAGGTTATAGACCTACAAAATATTATAGATTAATTGGTATCATTTTAGCAGTTCTTATGTTATTAGATGTATTTGTTATCAATGCAGAGTTATATCCTAAGTATTAATACTTAGGATATGTCAAAAGGAGATATAAAAATGATTGTAGTAGCGTTTATTGTGGTTGTAGTTATGGTTTACATAACTATGATTGGTAGTAAAATTCATGAAGAGTGCGATAGATATGATTCTATTGAGACATATAACACTCTTAAAAATGATAAAGAGTTTCTTAAAAAGATTGGGGGTTAATTATGTTTTTACCTGTAATTGGTTTATGTGTGTTGTTGTTACTTATTTATGTAGCAGTAACATTGTTTAAGATTAGAAAGAATTATCACTTTAAGGATGCTAGTCATTTTGAGGTGGTAACAGTCGAGAGGGATACTAATTTAATTCCTTTCATTGTAGACTTTATTGGTAAGTTAGTACTTCCTATGGCTATTCTGACAGTAGAAAGCTATACTTGGTGTGCTATTCTTTTATTTGTATTTGTTATCTTTGGTTTCTATTCAATTCGTGTAGATATGAATTTCTTGTATGCGTTAATCTTTAATGTGTATAAAGTTAAAACAGAAGAAGGGGTTGTATATACAGTATTTTCTTTTGAAGACATTACAACTATTACTAGTGGTAAATACTTGGAGGTTGGTAATGGTGTCCTCTTATACAGATGAAGTAAATACTAAGCATCATATCATTAATAGTGAGATAACAAGACCATATCTTGTTAAAGCATTAGATAAAGATGATGCTACAAAAGAGTATATGGGTTTTTATTATGGGTATGTTATTAAGCATAGTCATTTTACAGATGAGCGTAAGGATTATCTGTTACTCATTGATGAATCTACATTACAAAAAGATGCAAGTGTGTCTAGGGTAGAGATTGATTATAATACGATTAGGCAGTCTACTGGTGTATTAGATAGTAATGGTAGGTTACTGTTTGTAGGTGATATCATTTCTTTTGTTAATAGAAATAATACTAAGTATATCATTGTTAAGGGTTGTAATGGTTTTTGCTATATGGATATAGATAATAAAGATACAACTAAGTTTCCTTTAATGTTTAATAAATATAAAGATAATGTTAATACAGATATTGTATATGTGGAGGGTTAAAATATGTCAGTTGAGTTAATTACATCACAAATTGGTACTTTGGAGGAGAGAATTAAGGTTTCTAAGCAGTTATTGTCTAAGATTGATAATCTAAGTGATACAGATACAAATACAATGAAGAAACAAATTAATGACTGTATTGTAAGTTTTGAGGTGTTAAATTTCTTGTTAATGGAACGTCAAGTGATAGAAACAAAAGAGGAAGAACTTAATTCTGTATTAAATAGTGTAGAGGAAGTAGAAGTTCCTACACAGACTGTTGGGTTAGATGGTGAGATAGTTGAGTAGTTTAGCGTTAAGTATTATAGGTGGTTTTGTTTTAATCGTACCTACAGTGTTGTTTCTATACGTTATGATTCAATTATTGTTTAGAGTATTAAGAAATGATATAATATTTTCTAAGGGATTTATACATTTATTAATTGTATATGCTATCGTATTTAGTATTTGTTTTGTTGGTGCATATGTTGTGTACATATGTAATTGAGATGTGATGTAATGGCAAGTAAAGATTATATTTTTAAAATGTTAGCCGCTAGTTCTCATAGTAAGGATGCTAGGGAAGAACATGATTTCTATTCAACAGAGCCTAGTGCTGTTGAGGACTTGTTGCGTTATGTAGATTTACAGCATAAAGTTACTGAGCCTAGTTGTGGCAATGGTAATATTGCTAATGTATTGCTTTCTCATGGACATGAGGTTGATGCTTATGATTTAATTGATAGAGGTTTTGGTTATACAAAAGACTTCTTATCTGATAATACTCAAATTGAGGGAGATATCGTAATGAACCCACCATATAAATACGCTATGGAGCATGTATCACATGGTATGAGTATTTTAAAAGAGGGTGGTAAACTTTGTGCTTTTCTTAAAGTACAGTTTTTAGAGAGTCAAAAACGTAAACCTTTATTTGATGCGTATCCTTTAAAGTATATGTATGTGTTCAGAAAACGTACAAATTCATATCGTAATGATGATAGGTCTTTAGGTGGTAGTGCTGTGTGCTATTGTTGGTACGTATGGGAAAAAGGTTACACAGGCGAACCAACAATTCGATGGATTGATTAGATAATTAAGTATTTGTATATGTGTAACATTCGATTTTGTGTTATAATATGTACAAATACTTTTTATTTTAAGAGGAGATTAAATAAAGTGGATAGATATGGACGTGTAATTTATGATAAAAACTTTCATACTAAGAATTTTATTCTGCATTATAAAAATCTAATAGATGTAGATAAATTTAAAGCAGATAGGGTATCATATGGTAAACGTATAGATATATTATCTAAACAGTTGTCAGAGATTGATATGGGTAAGAATATTTTATTTATTGGAAGTCATGATATTCATCGTGAGTTATTCTTAGCTATGTTAAGTCGTTTTGAAACATTACAATCGTATTATTATTGTAGTATGATGCAACTACATGATATCTTTTGGGGTAATAGGGGTAGTGAAAATACTCATTTAATGGATGAGGATAAGATGTATTCACTACAGGATATTACAGAACGTGTATTGTGTGTATATATCAATCGTGAGATGATTCCTACACGTAATGCTAGTGTAGTTGGTACAGTGATTACCAATCGTTGTATGTCACCTAATAAAGTAAATTGGTTGTATTTTCATGGCTTCACATCTGATATGTTAGATAGGGATGGTTATAAATCTATCTATGATTTATTTAAGTCAGGTGATAATTTCACTATTATAGATTTAAATAAAGATATGCCGAATTTATTTAGTAGTGAAACAAAGACTGTTAAGTCGACAACTAAAAAGCGTAAAAGTGTTAAGACAGAAGAGGTTGTAGAGACTTCTAATAATGTTTCTGATTTATATTGATAAGGGAGTGGTTCAATGAGGAACGTAATATATTCATGTCTATCTAAGTCAGACCCTTATTATGTGGATTATCTTAGAATCTTTGAAGAGGAAGCTGATAACTATAAGAAACAATTTAAGATTGATGGTGTTCTTAGTGATGTAGAACGTAAATTCATGGACTTTATTATTAAGTCTTATGAAGTAAGTGGTGAGACTCCTAGCTTAGATTTGTTTGTTAAGATGTTTAGTGAATATCCAGTAGAAGATGATTTACGGATAGCAGAAGAGATTGGTATCAATGATTTTAGGGTATATATTTTTAATCTGATTGATAAGAGGGTTAATAAGTATATTGCTAATCGGTTAGATGAATTAAATGCTAAAGTAAAGAGTGATGGTATTACAGATGATATTGCACAAGAGTTTACTAAGCTAACATCATTATCTAATCGAAATAAAGCTAAAGACATTAATATTGAAATAGATTCTAAGCAAGAGTATGATAATAAGAAGTTACGTCCTGTAGGGTTAGTTACAGGAATACCAGAGATTGATGATAAAATCGGTGGTATGAGTCCTGGAACTGTAACAACGATTGCTGGTTTTACGTCCCAATACAAGACAACCATGTCTTTAAATATAGCACATCTTAACGCTTATGAGTTGGGATATAATATTTGTTATTTATCCTTAGAGACTCCTAAAGAAGATATTAATTGGAACTTATTATCTTGTCATAGTTATAGCACTAAATTCCAACGATATAATTTTGTATCGCATGCTAAGATGCGTTGGGGTACAATGACAGCTGATGAGGAAGATTTTATCTTTAATGAAGTAGAACCTGATTTAAAGAATGATTATATCGATGATGAGGGTAATACACGTAAGCGTGGTAAGGTTATTATTTTAGATGAGTCTGATTTCAAGACTTTCTCTTTTGGTGAGATTTCTAGCGTCATAGAGAAAGTAGATGATAAATTAGGTGGTAAGCTTGATTGTGTTATCGTAGACTATATTCAGTTGTGTAAGTTTAGTGGTCAGGGTGTTACGTATGACGCTAACTCACAAATTAATAGCTATGTAACATTCTTTAGACGTTTAGCACAGAATTTCAAGAAAGAGATTAAGGAAGATGGTACTGAGGAAGTACGTCAGTTAACAATGATATTGTTAGCACAGATTAATCGTAGTTCTTGGCAGAAAGCAAGTAGGAATGATGGTAGATATGATATTACATGTTTAGCAGATGCGAATGAGTTAGAGCGTGGTAGTGCAAGGGTATTTACTACATATACATCAGAGGATTTGAAAGCTAGAAAATCTGCACAAGTACAAATACTTAAAAATCGTGCTGGTCAGACAATGTATGACCCAGTAACTGTGTATGCAGATGGTGAAGCATACGTGTTCATGTCAGAAGATGGTATGAATAGTAGTTTTGGTGGTGATGGTCTAGCTAGTGTTGAAAGTGCGTTCGCTAGTATGGATGATTCATTTGATTTCTTATAGAGGGGTGGAAATATGAGTTCTTTTACGTATAATGGTAAGGTATATAATTTTGCACAGGATGTAGAAGTTCATTCTAATGGTAAGTGTGTAGCTACGTTGACAGATGAGAATAATAAAACCTGTGAGTTAATTTTTGTAGATGGTAAATTAGTATCTATTACAGAAATTAATTAGTTATATTGTTTTATATTATAATTGTGTTATAATTTATGTATATAATAGTAGTGTTGTTAGATAAACTAGTAACACTACTATTTTTATAAAATTATAAAAAGGATATACATAAATGGGACAATTAGATAAATTAACTAAAAGCTACGAACAGCATATTATTAAATGTAGGGTAGAGGGTGATAGGGCAATTCTTGCCGTATTATCAGATGTACATCAAGGTTTAAATGATAGAAAGTATCTACAGGATACTGTTAAATTCTTATTATCATTAGGTGATAGGTGTAAAGTTATTCTTGGTGGTGATTGCACTAATACTACAACTAAGAACTCAAAAGGTAATGTACTTGAAGAGTGGTGTAGTGGTAGTGAGCAGATTTATACATTAGTAGAAGATATTAGACCTTTATATGAAAGTGGTCAGTTGATTGGCATTGTAGAGGGTAATCACCCTAAACGTGCTTATAATGAAGCATATATTACTATTGAAGAGATGATTGCTAGTTTGTTAGGAGATAAATCTTTGTATAAAGGTTGTATGGGCATTGTTTACTTTAATGTAAATGATAATTTATACGTACATCAAATTTTGCATAAACATAGGTCTACAGAGGGTGCGTATGATTTCTTTAATGCTGATGTAAATTGGTTTGAGCATAAGCATAAACCTATGACTAGAGCAAGGGTTAAGATTGAGCATAATAAGTTTGTTAAAAAACCTGTAGCACGTCAAGTGTGGGATATTTATCAATCTAGTTTTCAAGTATTCCCAGATTATGCTAAGAGTGCTGGTTATAAGCCTAGTGTCAGTGGTTATTATTTATGTGAGATGAGTGGTAATAAGCATAATCGAATTGCTACACCTTATTTTGATAGTGATTTTAGAAATTTAATTAAAAATGGTTATGAGTTTTAGGTGATTATTCATGGTAGATGAGTTCTTTAAGTGTTATCAGTCTAATACTTCATTGAGAGAGTACAATATAGTAGCTAAGCTTAGTATTGGTAGAGAGGGTGAATATGGTGAATATCCGTCTGAACCTTATTTAGATTATTTAGGGTTAGATTTAGTTGGGTTTGATAAACAGTTTGAGGATTCGTATATTTATAACAATATTTCTCTTAGAGACTTGGCATATATGGTTATGTATGCATGCTTAGATGATAATTATACGTATGTATTGTCTTGTAGTGGTTTTGATGTCAGGGTTAAGTCGTTAAGTTCATATGAGGGGTATGAGATTCATATCACAATACCTTTGAAGGCTTTTATGACAAAGTTTATGGCTAGTTTTGTTTATAGAGATGTGTCAGTTGTTATAGATTCTATTTTTAGTATGTATAGAGATGTAGATATAAAGGAGAAGATAAAGGGTGTTCAAAGAGAAGTCTAAGTTAGATGGTTGGGTGGATACGATTGATAGTTTTATTGAGTTAGAAGATGGACATGCAGTAGCATCTAATGTAATTACTAATGCTAAAGAGTTTATTAAATCTGTGTACGATTTAGATAAGACAAATCCGTGGTATCGTAGATGTGGTGTTAGGATTGTATCTTCAACTATTGGGAGTATTCTCATTTCTATTGAAGCTGTAAATGGTACACATCTAGATATTGAATTTTTACCTACTGATATTATTAGCATGTATCATTATGATACACTTAGTGATGAGCATAATGTGGTAGACTTGATGTATATTGATTCTATGTCAGTTGAGGATGCTATTAAAGAGTTTACTGAAGTATTAGATAATAGTGGTATTTAGATACTATTTTAAGGGGAGATTAGATTATGGTAGTACATTCAGAAGAAGATATTATTGAGTTGGTTAAGTTCTTTAAGAAAGAATACAATACACTAGATTTAAATAATCAATGTAAAAATGTAGTAGATTTTGTCAAGGGTACTAAGTTAGAAAGACCTATGTCATGTACTGATGTTGATGTGTCTGTACATGAAGATAGCACAATTACAATTAGCTATATAGTTAAAGAGTGGGCAATTAATTTTATATTCTTCTCAGATAATCAAGTTCATGTTCAAGAGTGTGTTAATCATATTACTAAGTTTGAAAATGTAAAACGTGCGATTATGTATGCTAATAGATTTTTGTGTATATAGGTGGTCTATGGAATTAGTTTCTTTTGTATTAGTATTGACATTAACTGTGTTAGTGTTAGCAGTTGTACAAGATTATTTTGTTGATAAAAATATATGGTATTATCTTCTTTCTGTATTTACAATTCTATTATTTATGATTTTATCTATGGTTGGTATACAGATATTATTTAGGGGTTAGATTATGATTTTTATCATTGTTTTTATGTTTCTTATTGTGTCATTTTTGTATACATTTTTTACATTTTGTGATACTGAAAAATTTAATAGTAATAGGGAATGTATAGTTTATATTCTAGTGTCTTTTACTGTTATAACGCTTTTATCTTGTTTAGCTTGGTATGTCACTAAATAAAGTTAATTAATTGAGTGTATGATTTGTTCATACACTCTTTTTACTTTACAACACTTTACACATGTGTTATGATTACTTTGTAGATATAATACTTATAATATTTAAAAGGAGATTAAGTTATGAGTAAGGTTCTTAATAAGATTAAAAGACGTGGTAATACACATTTAATTACTAGATTTATTTATGATTTACATGAGTATGGTATGCGTACAAAAGATGTATTATTTATCATGACTAGTTGTGGTTATATGTCATGGGAAGATTTTTGTAAAGTAGCAAGACATGATTATTATAATAGTGGTTATGGTTCTATGGAAGTAGCTGTGGATTTAAAGATATTCACTACTAAAGGGTATTTCTATCGTCATGAGATTTGTGATGGTATGGAAGAGTGGAGATTTCATTATACTGAACATGAAATGTCTAATCGTAAATTAGATACAAAAGATGTAAAGTCATTTGTAGGTGGTCATTGGTCTACCTTGTCTGAGATTATTAAGAGAGGTAATAAAGAAGATGTATAGCTATAGTGAACTTAATGCTAATAGATTTAATGAATTACATAAGTATAGTAATGAACTATTAGCCAGAATTGCATCGTCTATTATGTTATATGAGATTGATAGATGTGATAATATTTTAGACTATGTGAGTGGTAATGGTAACTTTCAATATAGCAGAGAGTTTACCTATGTAGGTGGTAATGGTGAGATTAATATTGGTACACATCTTTTACCTATTAGACAGAGTGATAAATTTTTATTTACTAGTGGTACATTAGATATTTCTTTAGGTAAACATAGGTTTGTTAAAGTTCGAGTTCATAGAGGTCTTAATAGTTGTACAACAAGTGTGTCAAAATGTCATATTAGGTATGTAACAGAGGAGAGAAGTATTATTAAGGATATATTATCTCAATACTTTGGTTCTAATAATATTCCAAGGAATTCTGATTTATATAAGGCTTATCTAGAGTACACTTCTATGATAGAAGAGATGAGTGTTATTTTAGGGTTTTGATATAAAGTATTTTATATATAGAATTTGTACATTCTTTCTAGAAAGTTGTATAATATGAGTGTATTATTCTTATAAGGAAGTATGGGAATAACGACTGTACAAGTAGAAGTAGTGAAGCGTATGTTTATTATCTTAGTTATAGGGAGCAAGTTTTCGCCGATTATAATGATGATAGATAACAAAAGCATAACGAAACGAAAGGAGGCCGTTTAATCTATGTCTAATAAGATTAAGGCTGTATTATCAATTCTAACATTGTGTGGTGTTCTTTTTGGTTTTGTAGGTAGTGCTGATGCACGTATGGTAATGACTACTGCATACACTCCACATGAGCAAGCTGGCTATATGGCTAATGGCTTGTGGATTCAAGAGGGATATGTTGCACTTGATTTTTTACCTTTGGGTACACAAGTGTGGTTGGATGGTGTTCCATACATCGTTGGTGATAGGATTGGTAGTGGTGACTATAATCATGTTGATATTGTAATGAATAGTTATGAAGATGCTATTCAACATGGTAGACGTTACATGGATTTACAATACTAGTATTGTAACGACAACTGAATAAGAGTATATACTTTAGATAGTTTAGGGGTATGGTGCGTTGACATCATACCTCTTATTTTTTTCAAAAAATAACTTAACAAAACTTTACAACTTAGTATAGATATGGTATACTATGAGTGTGGTAAGGGTGATAAATTAAAAAGGAGAAAATAAAATGAAAAACTTCAAAATTTATGCTGTTAGTGGCGAAGACAACTCTAAATATGAAATTACTCTAAACGAGTTAGTTGAAAAAGGTAACTACTCTGAAGAAGAGGTTTGTAAGTTGTTAGATTATATTGAATCTACAAAGTACAAAACTTTCAGATGGAAGTTGGTACATAAGAATTCCATTCATGCTATGGATGGTGATGGAATTCAGCATTACCTAGTAGATTTAAAATAATGTGTTACAATAAAAGGAGATTTTAAAATGAAAAAGAGCGTATATAACTATCATAATTTCTTAGCTTTAAATATGGCTGAAGTAGAAGACTTTATTCATATTTATGATTGTGAGTATTGGGACTGTGAAGCTATAAAGGTTGATGCAGATGTTTATGGCTTAATCAGTGGTAGACATGCAATGCCAGTAGAAGAGTATGTCTTTAGTGAAATTGAAGATATGTTTAGATTTGGTGAGTTAGAAAGAGTGGCAATGAATAACATTGTTAAGACATCTGACACTTTTGTATTATATGTTACAGGTCTAACAGTGGCTACAGTTTCTGTGATTAATGTAGCTAAGAATTTAGGCTACAAACAAATTGCATTAAAACATTACAATAGAGACAATGGTCTTTATGAGTGTCAGTGGGTATACTAGGAGGTACTAAATATGGAAGCAGTTAAGACTGTATATGGAATATATCAAAATGGTCAATCTGTTGGATTTCTTTCTCACGATAGTTTTGCTGAGTTCTTCAAGGATGTATGCATGGATTTAGTATGTCATGCTGAAGATAGGGAATATATCACAGATAAAGTAGATACAGATGTATTATACTTTGAATTTGGTAAGTTTTTCTCAGATGAAGATGGAACTACATTATATAGAATTGTAGGTAAATTTCCTAAAAAAGATATGGAAGCCTTAGGAAAAGAATTTTATTTTAAAGAGTAAAAGTATTAATCTAAAGAGATACTAGTAGTTAGTATCTCTTTTTTCTGTGTGTTAGTTAATTATATATAATGTATGAACTATTTGAGATTTTGTGCATTTTTAGTGGTGGTAATATATGGTAATTTTAACAAAGAAAACAAAATATGATTCAATTTTGGAGGGGGTTAGAGAACGATTAAATGAGTCTGTTATGGGTGACTTGCGTAAAGTTGGTAACAGTAAGGTTTTCACTCCTTTAAAGTGGATACTTGGTGGTAAATTTAATGGAGTAGAGGTTGGTTTTAGAATTCATAAGATTAAAGCTGATACTTTTACATTGGATGTAGAATATTTTGTTGATAAGCATGATTTAGATGCTAGGATTAATGTTGTTGTTAGGTGTGAGTGTTCATATACATCTGATGATGCAACAAATGGTATGGTAACTATTACAGCTAAACAGATTATTGTGCAAGAGTTAGATGCTCCTGTTACAACATTAAATACTTTTAAGCCTTTCAAGATTAAATGCGATATTGATTGTGTTAAAGATTATACATTTGTGTCTACAGAATTTGATAAGGTTGCTACAGATGTTTCAACTGTATTATTTGATAATCTGTTAAAAGCTAAGGATTTAGATAAAGGCATTGCTAAGAAAACAGGTAATGCAGTTGGTTTTAGTTCATTTAAAGACTTCATGACATTGGCTTCTAGGTAAGGTGTGTTTGTTATGGCTGATGAATATGGTAAAGAGTGGAGATATCAGTTAGAGAGACAGCATAGTGTAAATAACCCTATTATTGTCAATGAAGATATTGAGTTACAGAGAAGAATGTTTTGGGAATCTGCATTACATACAGGGATTACAGTTGATTTTTATAATTGTGTGTATGAGAAACAAGATTTTAATCAAGATTTAAATCTGATGTGGGATGATGCTGTGAGGTTACCTGTTATTTTTGATGATGCACCTAAAGTTAAGGTACTTAAAAATCTTGGGTGGTATACAGAGGATGATGAACGTCCTGAGTTGGTATATTTACCGATGTATAAAGATTGGATGACAAAAGAACTTCTAGACGTTAAAGAAAATTCAATTATACGATTGTATTATTTTGGTGGTATAACTACAGCTGATTTTAGGGTTACTGATAAAAAACTTGATAGTGTGTATGGTGTGTATTGGGTTTGTAAGTTAGCACCTGAGCGTATGAATGATTTTACTATGATAGAATTAAATGGTGAGCATTTCTTAAAACGTAGTGAGGTTAGACCTAGACATACTGAGTATATGAGTAAACAATTAGAGGATGGGTATAGTTCTGATTATGAAAATACATCTGACTATAGGACATATGAGCATGATTCTTATGTTAATCAGATTGTAGATAATGATGATAATAGTGGTTCTGCTGATAGCTTAAATTACTCAGATACAGAAAGTAATAATGTTGGTTATGAAGAATCAGAAGATAATATGTCTACAACTTTTGAAAGTGTAGATGGTAAAAAGTATATAGATAACTTTGATGTTATTGATGATTATAAAATACCTAAGAAAGGTAATAAGAATAAAGACGTTCGTGGTGGTAGATTTAATATAAGTTGAGGTTTATAGAGTAAGATGAGATATAGTAGTGATTTGATTGTAGAGTCTTTACGTAGTCAGTTTGATGGTACTGATATTAATGAGGCTAAGGTAGTTACATTTGATGGTAAAGTAAATCCTAACTTTGGTCATGCAGTTATTATGGCTGGTGGTGCAGGAAGTGGGAAAGGTTTTGCTTTAAAAAACATAATTATGTTACAAGGCAAGACTTTTGACGTTGATGAGTTGAAACAGTTGTATGTTAAAGGTGCTAAGAGTGGTGTCTTTGATGATGAACGTAATGGTGATTACAACTTTAAAAACCCTGATGATGTTTCTCTATTACATCAAAAAGTAAAAGATTTAAAACTTAAAGATAAGCGTGAGGAAGCTTTCTTTAAATCCATTATGGCTGACAAGTTACCTAATATTATTTTTGATATTACAGGTGATGAAGAGTCTAAGATTACTAATATTGCTAAGATGTGTAAAACTATTGGTTACAAAGTATCTTTGGTATGGGTGGTAGCTAATAGGGAAGAGGCTTTCATTAGGAATATGAAACGTGATAGGACTGTTCCTGACGAAGTATTCCACTCAACACATAATAATGTTAAAGCATCTGTATTTGGTTTCTTAGAAGGTCAAGGTGCTAAATTCTGTGATTCTGCATGGATTGTATTTAGTTCTGGTGCAGATGCTAAAGAATTATCTGCTGAAGAAAAGAAAGCTTTAGAGCAGAATAGGGTTATCGCATTAGAGAAAAAAGGTTCTACATTTGTTGTACCAGATAAAGTATATCGTAAAGTTATGGTTGTTACTGGTAGGAATGAAGTTGACCCTAAAGCACCTAAGAATTATTTAAGTCAAGGTGATTTCAGAAAAGATTTTGATAAAAAAGTAGATGCTGTTCGTGGTGGTTCTATGACAGTAAGGAAACGTAAATTCTAATAGGAGTATCATATGAAGATACTACGTAGTGTTGTTGAGATGGAACATATAGATGGGATTTATATTACTGTTTCACAGCATATGTTTAAGTTAGGTTCTAAGCGTATACAAAAGGAGTTAGGAAGTCTTTATTACAAAGACTTCCTAATCTTTATGGCTGTAACACTAGCTAAAGAGTTTGAACGTGCTATTGATACACAAAGGTATAAAGGGACTAAGTGGGCACCATTGTCTGTGTCATATTTGACATATAAAAAGCGTATGGGTTTTTCTTTAAATACATGGGAAGCAACAGGGTATCTTAAAAATAATATTACAATATTTAAGAAGTTTAATAACTTTATAGCGGTTGGGTTTCAGCAGAAACAAGTATATCCTAATAGTGGTGTACAAGTTAATATTATTGCTAGATATGTTGAGTATGGTACAAATAGGAATACTATAAATGGTAAAAAGACAATGCCACCTCGTCCTTTATTTAGACCTATAGCAAGTTACATTTCAAAACATATATCTAGATATTATAAAATGTATTTAAAAGAGTTAGATAAGATTAAAAATAGTAGAGTTCCTTATTTGTATCTTAGAAATAAGTCTGTTATTAAATCTTCTAAAGGTAGAAGAAAAAAGAATTAACAAAACTTTACACTTTACTGTTTTTATGTTATATTATGTGTGTAAGGTTAGATTAATTTATGAGGTATGTTATGGATAAGCAAAAATCAATTTTAGAGGGACTTAAAAACGTAAGTAGCATCAATGAGGCTAGTTTAGGTAGGTTATATCAACATATTGGTAAAGATTATATTGTGTTTATTACATCTGATAGACAGGTATTGGATAAATCAGAAAATAGTAAGCGTAGGAAAGAATTAGAAAAGTATATTCGTTTGGCTGGTTTTGGTTACAATAAAGTTATTGGTAGCTATAAAGAGGAAGAAACAGGTAAGACTCAGAAAGAAAATTCTTATGTTGTCTATGGTAAGGATGAAAAAGAGATGCTTAAAGTCTTTAAGCGTTTAGGTGCTAAATATGAGCAAGATTCAATCTTATTTATAGATTTAGATGAAAATGCATACCTAATTTACACAGCCGGTGAAAGTAAAGGTTCAAAGGATAAGCTAGGTAAGTTCCGTGTTGGTGTTGTAGGTGACTATTATTCTACAATAGGTAAAAAAGGCTTTAGATTTGAGGTGGATGAATCTTATCATAAAGAGAGTTTCACTACTTTTAATGGAATGTTACACGAGAATTTCATGAAATTTGTTAACAAATATGACGATTTTGATATTAGATGGGAAAACAGATAAAGTATGCATAGTCCTTTATATCAATATGATTTAGCCATGTATGATAGGGTACATAGCTTATATGATGAGGTATTCTTTGCTGATGTAGACGAGCAATTTATTACTAATGCAAGAGAACATCAAGGTAAGGTAGTTATGCCATTTATTGGTATAAGTCGATTACCTGATTTCTCTATTAATTATGAATTCTATAACGATAGTCAGGTGCGTAGGGGTTGGACTAATCAGAAAGCTAGAAATGAAGATGGTGTAGAGTTTAGGGATAAGCGAGTTATGGTACACTCACTTCCTGTAATGTTACAGTATCAAATAGACGTTTACGCTACTAAGCGTGATGTATGTGATGGCATCATTTCTGAGTTATTAATGGAGTTTTCTGAAAGACCATATCTTAGAGTTCAGTTTATGGATATTGGTGACCATGTACAAGAGTTTCAATTAGCACTAGAAGATGGTGTTAGTGATAATACTGATGTGAGTGGTTTTGCTGAGACAAATCGATTTTATAGAAAGTCTATAACAATTAATATTGACCATGCATATATCTATCGTGTAGATAAAGCATTAGAGGTTGATAAAATTATCATAGATATTCATGATTTACCACTAGATGATAGTGATTTAAATAAAATTAAACCTAAGAATGGTAATAATTCTGATGGGTTTGATTTCAATACAGATGGCATTAGTCCTGGTGTTAGAACTAGAGATGAGTTAAATCTAGCTAATGATGAGACATCTGAGGGTAGTCTAAAACTTAAATAAATAGAATGAGAACGTATTCATTAATTTGGATACGTTCTTTTATATATAGGTTTTGAAAACATTAAAAACAATAAATATCTGTGTATACTAAAGAAAAGAGTTATATGTACAAAAGATGGGTAAAGTGAATAACTTATAATATATTATAAATTATCCAATTTTGAGGGGGATATAATGGCTACACTAACAATGTTAAGTCCTGGTGTATACATGAACGAGGTTGACAAAAGTCAATATACTACAGACTCCTCTACTTGTATTATTGGTATGGTAGGTGGTGCTAGGTTCGGTCCAGTTGGTGTTCCTACACTTATCTCTTCACAACAAGAGTTGATTAAAACTTTTGGTGAGCCTGTTGAAGGTGAGTATGGTTTGTATAGTGCCCTAATGGCATTAACACATGCAAGTCAAGTTATCTATACACGTGTTGTACGTGGTGGTACTAAAGCTACTTCAGGTAAAATCGGTACTGATAAAGTTCTTTATCGTTCTGCTGTAATTGGTGAGGCTAGTAATGGTCTTAAAATCATTCAGTCTGCTTTGACTGGTGGTAAGTTCAGTGTGACTATTAAAGATGCACAGGATGTAGAGAAAGAAAAGTTTGAATATTTAACTTTGACTTCCTCAGAAGAAAACTTCGTAGAAGCTGTAATTAATGCTAAATCAAAATTGATTCGTGTTGAGTTACAATCTACAGGTGATGTAACTGCAAAAGAATTTGTGTTGGGTGATGCTGTAAAAGGTGGAAACACAGGTTCTAATGCACATGCAGGTAAAAAGGGTACAAATAAAGTACTCTTAGAGTCAAAATACTTTGATTCTAAATTAAATGGGTGTTCTGCTATTTTCAGTGCTATTGATGAGTTTACTCAAACATTTAATGTAAGCATTGTTGATGAAAATGGTAATGTTGTTGAGCAATTCAGTACATTATCTATAGACCCTAAATCTCCACGTTTTGTTGAGACTATTATTAATAATGGTTCTATTCGTGTTAATGCTAAAGTAGATACAAATACATCTGTTAACTATACTGAAGATACATTAATCTTTAGTGGTGGTGATGATGGTATCTTAGGCATTACTGCTAGTGATATCATTGGTGATGTTTCTGGTGGTGGTTTACAAAGTTTCTCTAACCCAGAAACAGTTACTATCGATGTATTAACTGCTAGTGGTTGGAGTGATGCTAGTGTTATTAAGGCTGGTTTACATATTGTTGAGAACCGTGCCGATTCTATCTTTATCGTAGACCCACCATTCGGTATGGGTGTACAAGAGATGGTTAATTGGTCAAATGGTAAGGGTTCATACACTAATCAAAATGGTCTTGATACATCTTATGGTGCATTGTATTGGCCGTGGTTACAAATTAGTGATAGTTTCACTAATAAAAACATTTGGCTACCACCTAGTGGTTTCGTAGCTGGTCAGTATGCATATAATGACAAGGTAGGTTTCCCTTGGTTAGCACCTGCTGGTTTGAATCGTGGTAGGATTACTAAAGCTATTAATACAGAGTATTCACCTACACAAGGTGAACGTGATGCTTTGTATGGTCATAGGAATGTTGTAAACTGTATTACAAACTTTATCGGTCAAGGTATTGTTATCTGGGGTAATAAGACTTTGCAACGTCAACCAACTGCATTGGATAGGGTTAATGTTCGTAGGTTAATGAGTTTCTTAGAACGTAGCATTGCTATGAAATCTAGGTACTTTGTATTCGAGCAAAACTATGATGCTACTTGGGAGCGTTGGAAAACTCTTATCGAGCCAGTTTTGATTAATGCTAAAAATAATGGTGGTTTATATGATTATAAAATTGTGTTGGAAGCTACTGCACAAGATTATGAAAACAATCGTATGCCTATCAGTATTTACGTTAAACCAATTAAAGCCGCTGAGTTCATTAGCTTGACTTTCAACATAATGAATTATAGTGCTAGTTTCAACTAATAAGGGGGATATGATATGAGTCAGTTAAATGCCGCCTTTATGTCTATGGACTCAACGTATGAGGTTCAACGTACCAATAACTTTAGGTTTATTGTAGATTTAAGTGAGTTCTCAAATAATACATCTTCTTCTAGTGGTGATATTATTGAGTTGGCTTGTGATAGTACAGGTCTACCTACTGTATCTAATGACCCTATTGAGTTGGATTATGGTAACTCTCAAATCAAGGTAGCTGGTAAAGCAACTACTGATGATATTACAGTTGCTGTAAAAGACTTTATCGAACCTGACGTAGAGAATATTCTATGGCAATGGAGGATGAAAGTTTATAATCCTAAGACTGGTAAAGTTGGTTGGGCGAATAACTATAAACGTACATGTATGATTGTTCAATATGGTCCGAATGGTGAAGTATTGAGGAAATGGCAATGTGACGGTTGTTGGCCGACTAGTTTAGACTTAGGTGAATTAGACTACTCTAGTGGTGATAAGAAACAAATTAGTATGAACTTGTCTGTAGATACTGCGTATCTTGTACGTGATGGTCAAAATACTCATATTTATGGTACAGACTAATTTAGTTAGTTTTATAGGACGTAGTGTATGCTACGTCCTATTTTTGTGTTATAATGTTTGTGTGTGGTTTCATACTTATCTTTATGTGTTCTCATATTAAGGAGTTTATGAGGTTAAGGTGGGTTCATTGGTTATTGACATAATTAATTACATGTACTATAATTAATTATGTTGATTAACAGCCATGGTCAATTAAAAAAGCTGACATCAGGGTATGGTGTTAGCTTTTTTAATTTATATACAATTTGGGGATGGTTTTTCTGTTTGGGGTTTACATATTTTGTTTCTTGTGGTATATTGTATGTAGTGGATGAGAGTGGTTACTCATCTACTGTATGTGGATGATTGCGTCACATCTACATATACCTCCCTTTTTACTGTTACGTTTGTTTATTTCCTTTCGTAGCGTAACAGTAAATTTACATATTGTCGTTCTTATTGGATAAAGATTAGATTAGGTTTTTCATGATAAGTATGCTTTGTTGCATATATTTTTCTCCGTTAGAGTGTTACATTGATTACTTCGGCTCTTATCAATGTAACACTCTTTTTCTTTTTGTATAGCAGTTTAATAAAAATTTAATTGTTTATATTAAGTTGTAGTGTTTTTGATGATAGAGTTTTATATATAAGTTTCATGTGGTTGTGGTATTATTCTTGTTGTTTATATCTTAACTTCATCTTATATACATAATCAGAGGGGTTTAGAGTAGATATAATAGCATCACAATCTACTTTTACATTAGATGGTTATATGTAAATTTCACAGTACTTTTCGATAGAAATACTAAAGCTAGTTGCAGATAATCATGTTTTCATGTAGTAGAGGTGGTGTTTTATGAATTTAATTGAGATGTTATCTGTGTTGGGTATGAACATAAGTATAGGTGATGTTTCAATAGCAACATTACTTTTACTGACAATCATACAAATATCTCCTATTGAGTTCAATCCTTTATCTATTATATTGTCTATTATAGGTAGAGAGTTGAATAAAGAAGTAATTGATAGGGTTGAGAAATTGGAAAAGTTAGGGGAGTCTAACAGTAGGGGAATAGACAAGCTATCTTATGAGGTTTCTGAGACTAGGGCAATTAACGCAAGGTCTAGGTTATTGGAATTTAATGATGATTTACTACATAACGTAGCTAAGTCTAAGGAAAGTTTTGACCATATAATGGCAGACATTACGTATTATGAGCATTTCTGTAGAAAGCATGCAGATTTTCATAATCATGTTTCAGATATGGCTATTAAAAATATAGAGGACATATATCGTAAGCGATTGTCAAGGAATGATTTCTTAAAATAGATTAATGGTTATATTGAATATAGTAGAGATAGTAATACTTTTTACTATCTCTATTTTCATGTTAATTGTCAAATGGTCTTATAGTATATATAAGGTTAGGTAGTTTCATTACAATTTAGATAGTTTTTTATTATACAAAAGACGAGGTTTTTAAAGTGGAAGAAAATAAATTTAATTTAGGTGCAGATGTTTTTGGTGATACTACATCTGAGGTTACATCTACTGTTGTAGAGAAAGATATTACTTCATATTCTGCTGATAGTGTTTCTACAAAAGAAGAGGTTAAAGTGGAAAATATAAATAAAGAGGATTTGATTGCTAAAGAATTAGATAGGGAGAGTACAGAGGCTGGCTCTAAGAAAACTAAGTTAGCATATGAGTCTACTGTGTTGTTGCCATCTAAGGGTATTTTATATAAAGAGGATAATATCCCTGCTAATATTACATTACGTGGAATGACTACAAAAGACGAGAAAATCATGTATGCTAGTCAGGGTGCAGATGTATTTAAGAAGATTTTAAGGAACTGTATTGTTTCTCCTGAGAACATTGATATTAATCGTTTGATTAGTGCTGATGAGATGTTCTTGATTCTTCAATTACGTATGGTTACTTTTGGTGATAAATATAAAGTACGTTCTACTTGTCCTCATTGTGGTTCTGTAGATGAACATGAGATTAGCTTATCTGATTTTGATATTATGTATTTAGATGATAATTTCACAGAACCAATTAATGTTGAGTTGCCTGCTAGTGGTGATACTTTGTCATTACGTTTACTTAGAAATTCAGATACAGAATATGTAGAGAAATATGCACGTAGGTTCGCTAAACAGTTTAATCAAAACTATAAAGAGGTGATGTATATTTGTAGAATGGCAAAATACATTACAGCTATTAATGGTAAACCGGTTGATTTTGTAGATGCACGTAGTTATGTAGAGAATATGGTGTCTTTGGATAGTGCTAAAATGCAGACAGTTATTAATAGTATTATTGTTGGTGTAGATACAATCGTAGACCATGAATGTACTTCTTGTGGTGAATTGTATGATTTTGCTATGCCTATTACTAGTGAGTTCTTTCGTCCCACAATTAAGTGAGTTTAATTCAGACGAATATAATAAAAAGGCTAGAGATATAAGATTTACTGCTTTTCGTTCTTTGATGAAAGAGGAGTTTCAACTAGCATATTTTGGTAAGATATCATATGAATCTGTTGAAAATATGAGTTCTTTAGAGAGAAGGACAATGTATCAGATTCTAGTTGAACAGAAAAAAGAAGAGAAAAAAGCACAAGATGAGGCTATCAAATCCGCCAAAGAGAAAAAAGCTTCTAGGGGTAGGAGAAGATAGCCTCTTCTCTTTATATTTTAGTAAAAGGTTGTATATATGGGTGAGTTACAGGATAGAAAACAACTGAATAAGCGTATACAACAGATAGAAGAAAAAGAAGCTAAACGTGTTGAGAAGAACATAGCTAAACGTGAAAAGCGTTTTGCTAAGATGTTAGATTCTCAGATGACGATGTTAGAGTCATTCTATAGTACTTCAAGTAAAACAGCCAAAGGTATGCTTAAAGATAGCATGGATGGTCAACAAGCTATTTTAGAGGATAGTTTGGCAGACATGAAGCGTGAGTTTAATCTTTATGCTAAGTATATGGATAATACAACACGTAAGTATTATAAGGGTATGATTTCAGTTGCAGATGAAAGTCTGACAACTATGAAAGAGACTGTTGCTAAGCGTTTTGGTGAGATATCAGATGAATTTGATGAAGAGATGGTTGGTATGACAGCAACTTTCACAGATAGGATTAAGCGTTTCTCTAAGGGTATTAGGGACGCCGCTGTGGCATTGGAATTAACTGATATGGCTGATAGTGTTAAAAGCAGTTTAACTGATATTACTGATTCATTTATTGATAATTTCCGTGAGAGAAGTGCTAAGTTAAATGGTAATATCACCAAAGGTGATTATCAAAAGATGATTGGTAGTGTAGTAGATTCTTCATATTCTATGGGTAGGAATGAGGCATCTGAGTTAGTTAATGGTGTCATGGATGAGTTGGGAATGAAAACTGCTAAACAGTTAGACCCTTATCTTAAAGAGGTTGCAAGTTTACATACTGCAATAGACGCCAATATTAGTGATTTATCAAGCATTATTAAAATGGATATTAATAGTGGTGGTAAGGGTGAGATACTCAAAGAGATGTCAAACATAGCTACAGGGTTAGGTTCTGATAAGGATTTAACTGTAGATAGTAATGCTATGTTATCCTCAATGAATGAGCATATTGAGGACTTATATGGTCTTTCTAAGAAAGATTCTGTTAAGTTTAAGGGTATGACTAAATCTCTTGCAATAATGGAAGGTATTCAACAACAGCAATATAACAAGGGTGTTGAAGAAGCCGGTGGTAAGATTGTAGAGTGGTCTAAGATGTCTGTACCTGAACTTCTTAAAGATGATGACTTTATGAACTTTATGGCTAGGTCAGGGATGAGTGCTGAAGAATTTAGAGGTGCTATTGATAGTGGTCAGTCAGATGTGGTAATGAAACAAATGCAAGATTTGTTTATAGCTAATAAGGATGACCAATATGCTTTAAATCAGTTAAGGGAGTCTATGGGGTTCAGTTCTGATGCTGTGGCACAGATGTTCGCTGATGCTGATTCTTTGACAGGTGATTTGAAAAAGGTTACAGATAATATAAATAAGAACTCTAATTTAAGTGGTTCTAATGCTGAGAGTATGGCTGGGTATGCTAATGGGCCGATAGAAAAATTGAGTAATTGGTTATCTGATTCTTTCCCTGTTAGGATGGTTTCTGATTTCTTTGGTGAGTTAGATATTAAAGCCGCCAATATGGCAAACTACGCCATCATCGCATATACTATTTCTGATAGATGGGGTGATGTAAAAGACATGCTCAAAATGGTAGCTACGCCGTTTAAGAGTTTTGGTAAGTTCTTATCTGGTGGTGGTTTCAAGACATTATTCAGCTCTAAGGGTGCTTTAAGTCAAGGTATTGAGAATGGATTAAGGACTTTATTTACAGGTAAGGGTTCTTTTGTTGCAACTATTGTTGATAAGTTCAAGAGTGTGTTCTCATGGATTGGTAAGGTATTCTATGCTAATGCTCCTGATAAGATGATAAAAGCGTTTTCTAAGGTAGGTTCTAAGTTAGGTGGAGTATTCTCTAGTTTCTTTGGAAAGATATTTGATAAGATTGGTAGCACAGGGATTGGAAAGTTAGCATCTAAGTTATTCAGTGGTGGTATTTTCAAGGTGCTAGGTAAAGTCATACCTATTGTTGGTGGTTTCTTTGATGTGATACTAGATTTCTTTAGTGGTCTAGGTAAAGCAGATGAGTGGTTTGGTAAAGACCATAACTTATTACAAACTATCATGAGTGGTCTTATTGGTGCTATATTCGGTACTGGTAGTGGTATAAAGTGTGAAAACTTTATGGACGATTTATTTACTGTAATGGGTGGTGCATTAAAAGGTGGTGCCGCTGGTTTTGTAGTTGGTGGGCCGTTAGGTGCCTTAGTTGGTGCTATTTTAGGTGCTATAGCTAATGCTATTGGTGGCGATAGGATAGCTAGTGCATTTAACTCTTTAACAGAATATATTTCTACTATACCTGATAAGATTATTGGTGTATTCACATCGGCATTTGACGCCGTACATGATTTGATTGCAGATTCATGGGTAGGCAGTTTGTTAGGTATGACTAAAAATAATCCTGATGCAAGTACAGGTGATAACACTAACACATTGATGAAGACTATGGCTTTAGCCACTCCTTTTGGAATGGTTTCTAGTCTTATAGGTTCTTTTGGTTCTCATGCTGATGGTTTATCAGAAGTTCCATATGATAATTATCCTGCTTTCTTGCATAAAGGTGAGGCAGTCTTGACTTCTCAACAGGCTGGTGTTGTTAGGTCTGATGGTGGTATACCTATTACAGGTGGTAATAGTTTAATTGAAGCTTTAGGTATTGATGGTGAGGTTGGACAAGGTAGGTCTGTTCTAGAAAGAGTATTTAGAGGTGTGTTCGGTATTACAGGTCAAGATACTTATGGTGAGGGTGGCTTATTTGGTAATATATTTAAGCATCTGCTCAACTTAGGTAGTGGTGGCATCTTAGGTAACTTGATGGGCGATAGTGGTTCTATCTTTGATAAGCTAAAAGAATTCTTAAAAGGTGGGGGTTCTTCATCTAGTGGTGGTTCTTCTGGTGGAAAGCCAGCTAACATGTCTACAGGCAATGGTGATGGCAAAAAGATTTGGGATTTCTTAGCTAAGGCTGGTTATTCTGCTGAGGGTATTGCTGGTATTCTAGGTAACTTGCATGAAGAGAGTGGCTTTAGAAGTGGTGCTATTGAAAATGATGGTGGTACTACTAATGAAGACTTAGTAAAACAGATTACAGCTAGTAAGGATGCTTTTCTTGCCGATTCACGTGGTTTTGGTTTAGCACAGTGGACTGATAGTGGACGTAAGAGTGCTTTATGGGATTATGCACAGTCTAAGGGTACTAGTGTTGCTGACTTCCAGACTCAGTTAGAATTCTTGTTAAAAGAGTTACAAGAAAGTTATTCTGATACATCAAATGCATTAAAGGGAAATATTACTGTTGACCAAGCATCTGATATATTTGGTACAAACTATGAGGGTTTTGGTGCTAATTCTGCCGCTAGTCGACTAGAAAAATCTAAAAAATTCTATGAAGAAAACACTAAAGGGACACCTCAGTATGCACAAGGTACACCGTGGGTGCCAGATACACAAGTAGCGTTAATTCATGAGGGTGAGATGGTAGTACCAGCTGATAAGAATCCTTTAAGTTCAGATAGCACTTCTAATGCTGTTGGATTACCTACAGATAATGGTGGTTCTGATGATATTGTTGATGCTATTAAATGGCAAGTATCTAGGTTAGAAAGCAAGTTAGATGCATTAATTAATGTAGTAGCTAGTAGTAATTCTAATTATAGAGGTAATGGTTTTGGTTCTGATTCCTCAGTTAATAATTTATTGAAAGTATAGGTGGTGATTGTAGTATATGGCTAATGATTTCAGTTCTGATAATTATTCAATGTCAGTAGGTAAGAGTGGTGTTACCACTATGCAGTGGAATCCTACTACAATTATTCCTTGCTATATCGTTAATTTAGTTACAGGCACTAAGATTAATTTTGCTACATTACCTACTGATGTGTCTGAGGATTATGGTGCTAGTTTTGGTCAACAACAGCCTATGGGTAGGTCATCTCCTTATTTTAACTATGAGGGTAGTGAAGCAAGGACTGTTTCTTATAGCGTTACACTTCATAAGGATATTGTACCTGATATGGAGAATGTTGTATTAGAGTGTAAGAAATTAGTATATCCAAAGTATACAGGTAGTTTAGTTACACCACCTTATTGTTATGTTAGATTTGGTGCTATGATTAATATCACAGCTATCGTTAACTCAGTGAGTATTGAATGGGGTGGTGCCGCTGGTACTATTCTAGGTGATACACTTGATAGTGAATCATTGGGTGGTAATAGTTCTCCTACATATTCTGATGTTCAAATAAGTTTTAGTTTTACAGAGATTAGGGCAAGGTCATTAATGCAAGCTGATAATGTATTTGATGAGGGGCCTGTTAGGTAGGTGTGCTAATGAATAAGCCGTCATTGATAAAAACTGAGATAACACAATCTTTTACAAGTAGACAAGATAAGATATCTAGGTATTCTAACCTAAAGAGGTTAGTAAATCTAGATGGAAATACATACATTGAGACTCCTAATAAGATAGAAATTAAGGAGAGTAATAGGGACATATATTATTCAGTAGAAAAGGGTTATGAGAATAGGTTAGATTTGATATCTAATAAATTCTATGGTACACCTTTAATGTATTGGGCAATCGCAGTTATGAATCGGATTGATAACCCATTAGACATACCAGCTGGTGTTGTTCTTAGAATACCAGCTATTGAATCAATATATGACACAGGTGCTATTCAGATATGAGTGAGTTTAAAGAGAGTCAAATAACAAGGGATTTGAGTGGTCATCAACCTCTTTATGCTTTCATTGACTTGACTATAGATGGGCATAATATTTCATACTTTGGTAATAAAGACTATAATGAATCTGTAATGAGTTTAAATGTAGAACGTAAAGGTAAGTCTAATCAAGACTTATCTGGTTCTACTTTTGATATTGAGTTGTATGATGATACAGCTTTACGTATCGAGGAGTTGTTAGCTAATGCTATTCCTGTAGGTAAGAATTGGAAAACAGCTAAACAACTAAAAGACACAGGTAATGATGTTACTAAAGGTAATATAGCGTGGAAACAGTCTGAGGAAAAGAAAAAAGACGAAGAGGCTGATAAGTCAAATACATATACAAAAGAAGATGAGAAAAAAGATAAAGACCATAAAGAGGGTACTAAGAAGAATGTTAAGGCTAAACAAGAAGGTAATGTAAGGTGTAGGTATGGTTGGTGTAATAGAAAAGGTCAGGTAATTGAAGATATTTCTTTAATTGGAAAGGCTTTAAAGTACACATTAAACTTTGAAGGGCCAGCATTAACATTAACATTAAATTGTGTAGCTGAAGCAGATGTTACTTCTACACAAAAGTTAAATATGACATTTGATGTTGCTACTTATGGTGGTAAGCCATCTGAAATTGTACGTGCTATGTGTCAAAAAGCCGGCATTGAGATTGGACGTATTGTAGAAACAAAACCTATTTTGGGTGAGGATGGTAAGCCTAAAGAGTTTAAGACTGAAACTAAGAATATGAGGGAGTTTATCTCAGATGAGTTGTTAGAGAAGTCTGAGCCTTTAGATTCAGATAAGCCTGGATATAGGTATTTTACACAAGTTGTTGATGGTGTAGAGAAAGCATACTTTGTTCCTAATGAGATGTATGGTGATATGACTGTTGTTACATACAAGAAAATGGAAGAAAATACAACTTCAACGTCTACAACTACGGCTAATGCACAGGGAAATACGAGTGGTGATGCATATTTAAAAGTCATGGGTGTATCAACACCTGTACTTGGTGCTAATAATCATGATGATATTAGTGTTACAGGTAGTGGTAAAGTTGTCTTTGTTGGTGATGTTAGAGTTAAGGATTTAAGTGATTCAGTACCTAATAATAAAGATATAGTCTATGTGTATGATGATAAAGCTAACTATAGGTGGTTAAAAGACAACATGGATAAGATTAAATCATTAACTACGTTGGGTAGTAGGGTTTATATGATGTTAGGTCTTAATGATTTAGATAACATTATTAACTATGTAGAGTACTACAATCAGTTAGCAAAAGAATTTGAGAGTATAGGTGTTCAGTTCTTTGTAGTATCTATATTACCAGTATTCATGGCTAAATCAACAATTAAGAATAGTAAGGTTTCTGCTTTTAATCGTGCTGTAAAGCAGAATAAGTGTAGGGAGTTACATTACGTTGATATCTACAATCCAATTCTACTAGCACTCAAAAGTAATAATACTAAGAGTGATGGTATTTCTTATAATAAACGATTAATGCAAGATGTATATAGTAGGATTGTTTATTATAAGGACATACAAGTTGAGACAGTTTCTACTAGAGATGTTGCTAATAAGGGTAAGATTATTAATGGTGTAGAGTTTACTACACATAGCGTACCTGATATGTTGAGTCGTTCTGCGTATCAAGGTAGTGTTTCTGATGACGAGATATTTGGTGATGATGCTTTCTTAGAGGATACAATTACAAAGTACCTGGCAGTTGCAATTTCAGAGGCTGATAATAGTGATATTGCTGAATTAATTTCTGGGTTAAAACAGTATGAGACATATCTTTTATCTGTAAGAGATAACACAGTACATCATGATGTTTTAGGGTTAGATTTAAATAAAACTGTTTCTACTGCATTAGCTTTAAAAGAAAAACCTGATATAAACAATATAACAAAGGCTTTTCTTAAAGTTATTGGTAAGGATAAGATTTCTTCTGATGTAACAAAGTATGTAGATTTGGTTAATAATTTCACTGGTAGTGTTAAAGGTGATAAAAAATCAATAGATACATATGTTGGTGTTGTTAGTAAGTTGTTTGGTGATAATAAAGATGTTGCTAAAATATCTTCAACTATCACAGATGCTGTTAAGTTAATATCAGAGAATAGAGATAAGATATTAAATAACAAGAATACTAATAAAGTAGAGTTGTATGGTGGTATAGCTGATAGTATTGTTGGTAAATTATTGCCGAGTCAAAGTGCTAATATAGGTAAAATTAAAGATAAAATAACGTCTGTAATGTCTTTAGATAAAGATAAGATTAAGAGTGGTGACTATACAGAGATAGAATCTTTATTATCTAAAGAGTTAGGGATAGATAATACTAAATTAGATAAGTATGTTTCTACTGCTAAGGCTTTAGTTGAGATTTATAAGAATAAAGAGTATTTTGATATTAAAGATACTAAATTTATGGCTAAAGACTTATTAGCAAGTGTTGTTGGTAAGGAAAAAGTAGAAAAGGTACAGAAGTATGTAGATACTGCACAAAGCATCTATAGTGCTTTAAATGGTAATAAAGATGTTACTAGCATAAGTGGTGCTATTCGTAACTTATCCGATGTGCTTGGTAAGAAGTCTAAAATATCTAAATATATTGATAGTGCTAGTTCTATGTTAGATATTGTCAATAAAGGTCAGATAGGAACTAAGATTTTTGATACTAATAATGGTATAGGTGGTATCATTAAAGAACGATTACCTCAACTAACTAAAGAGGGTTCTTTGGGTGGTATTATTGCATCAACTACAGGTATATCTAATACTTCTACTAGTGAGGTTCTTAAAGCTAATTTACCTAAAGATGTTGCTAGTGGTGTTACAGGCTTAAATGGTGCTTTAAATAATGCTACAAATGGTTCTAAGGTCGATATTGGTAAAGATGGTATCACCGATGAGGAAATGAAAAAAGGTGTACGCTCTATTACTTTTGGTGGTAAAAAGCAAAAGATGGAGATTTGTGGTGAGTTTGAGATTTACACAGGTAGGAGAGATAGTCAGGTTATTAGTTTCTCTCCTGAGTTTGAGTCTGATAAGATTGCTACAGATAAAGTACCTACAAACGCTTTGAGTATTGATTCAGTTAGGAATGAGATGCTAGAATGTACTATTGAGGGTATTGGTGGTAGTTTAGCCAGCGATGCTTATAAAGATAGGGCAGATAGTTCTACTGGTGTTGGTGTTGTTCTAGGCATGAGTGGTTCTTCGTTTAAGAATTTAGAGTCATCTGCCGCTAGTATGTGGTCTAGGTACTTTAGTTCAGTATATGGCGCTAGTCTAGAAATAATGGGCAACACTAAAGTTAAGTTTAATGGTCATATAAAAATTGCTGTATATACTAAATTTGGTTTTTTACATCATACAAGTGGCATCTATCATATTCAAGGTATTACAGATACTATTTCAGATGGTATGTTTACTACGAGTTTAGATTTACAGAAAAATAGTGACCAAGCTAAGAAGAAATTGAAAGGTGAAGGTGCTAAGAAATTGGACGAAAATAAAATTCATGATTCTGATGGTAAATATTGGGTTAAGCAGAATGATAGCGTATCTATTGAAGGATGTATCGCAGGTGTACCTAATGCTTTAGATGATTTAGGTAAGTGGTTCTTTGATAGGACAGATAAAAAATTAGTATGTACTGCTGGTACAAATGGTGAGCATGCTAGTGGGCCACATAGTCATGCTAATGGTTGGAAGATGGACGTTAATGATTGGTTCGGTCCTGAGGGGTTATCTGGTGGTTGGTTGATTAATGATGATAACACTCCTGGTAGTATCTGCTATGAATTCATTGAATTTGGTAGGTCTTTAGGTTTAGGTATGAACTTTGAGGGAGACCACATTGATATTCAGATGGATGGTACTGAGTGGAATGAAAACAATCCTGGTGGTGCTAAAGATAATGGTGGTTATAGGGGTTAAACTTTATGGCTATAAATAGTAATGACTTTTATGGGAGTCTACAAGCCCCTACAGAGTTAGGTGGTATATTTCGTGCTAGGGTTGAAAATAATGTAGACCCTTTGGGTGTTGGTAGAGTACAGGTACGTGTACCTATGATTAGAATCGTCATACACATTCGTGACTTTAGTCATGAATAAGTGGCGAAGATAGTCCATGCATCTAGTGATAGGTGTGTGCCAAGATAATCTACGTCTTGGAGATTCATTGAATTGCTGGAAAGTCCTAAAGCTAACTAAACTACAACGTAATCATGAGATATGGATAAGCGTGAAAGTAGCGAAAGCAGAAAAAATTAGTTAGATAACATAAGGTGAAATAAAAGCTATAATATGATATAATTATAGTCCTAAGTGTTGTAATAATGGGTAATCAGCATCGAACCCTTGAATAGAGGGACGTTCAACGACCATCCCGTGAGGGAGTACACTATAAGCGATTGATAGTGGAAGTGGTGAAGGTCTTTATTGAAAAAACAATAAAGATTAAGATATGGTCTGTGCTTGTATGAAAGTACAAGATGCACGTAGTGGTGCTGGCTAAGTGGTAGCGTACTTAGTTGAACAATCATCCTCTTAAAAATTCCATAGTTATAATTATATATTTGATAATAGTTCCTATTAGTATTATAATAAGATAGTAATATTCTTATTTAGTATGAGAGGAGGTGTTATCATCTTATGAATATAAGTTTTAAAGTTAGGATATATCCAAATAAAGAGCAACAGGTTCTTTTAGAAAAGACATTTGGTGCATCAAGGTATGTCTATAATCATTTTTTGAAGTTAAAGAGTTATTTATATCAAGAATTTAAAATAAAAATTACTTATAATCATACTTCAAAAATGTTGACTGAGTTAAAAAGACAAAAATCTTGGCTTAAAGTTCCTGATAAGTGGGCATTACAAAACGCTTTAAAGGATTTAGATAGTGCTTATAAAAAGTTCTATAATGGTGCAGGATATCCTAAGTTTAAGAGAAAAGATGATAAAAACTCTTATCGTACAAGTTCTAATATTAAAGTAGATAATTCTTTTATCACTGTTCCAAAAGTTGGTATCATTAGATATAGAGATAATTATAACCTAGAGGGTAAAAATATTCTTAAAATTTATAATATCACTATTTCTAAAAGTTCTAGTGGAAAGTATTTTGCTAGTATATCGGCTGAGGTCTATACCCCATGTTTTGAGAGAACCAATCAGAGTGTGGGTATTGACATGGGATTAAAAGATTATTTAATTTTAAATACTGGTGAAAAGGTAAAGAATCTTAGAATATTAAAGCACCTTGAAGATAAGTATAGAAAGTTAGCTAAATCACTTTCAAGAAAAGTTAAAGGTTCAGCTAATTACAGAAAAGCTAAACTAAGATTATCAAGATTTCATGAATATGTAGCTAATATAAGAAAAGATTTTCTACATAAGTTATCAACTAAGTTAGTAAAGACTTATGATATTATTTGTATAGAAAATCTTAATATTAAAGGGTTAATGCAGAATCATAAACTTTCAAAATCATTTCAAGATGTTTCGTTATATGAATTTACACGTCAATTAGAATATAAATCTAAGTGGTATGGTAAGACTATTTCTAAAGTTGATAGATTTTATTCGTCATCACAGATATGTTCTAATTGTGGATTTAAGAATTCTGACGTAAAGAATCTTAGCATTCGTGAGTGGACTTGTCCTGAGTGTGGTACACATCACGATAGAGATGTTAATTCTGCAATAAATATTCTACATGAAGGAATAAGAATCTTAGAGAGTGTATAAATATATAATTATAACCGTTGGACACATGGGGATAGCCTACTAAATCTGAATTCCAATGCTTTTATACTAATGTGTAGAAGTAAGTATTCTTGGGTAGGAACTTCAATGGCTTAAAAGTCATGAGAGGGTGTCAGACATCGGACTGTTGCTAGTGGTGGTACTGCTACAGAATCACTTCCATGGGCATCTTATTGCTCCTCTATTGGTGGTGGTTACAATTATGGTTCATTTATTGTACCTGAGATAGGTGAGTATGTATGGGTGATGTTCGAGGATATGGACTCAAATAAACCTGTATATTTGGGTTCTGTATTTGGTACTGATTCTACACTAGAAAAGAGATATGGTAGTGATAAGACTACTGGTGTTTGGAGTGGTGTAGTTGGTGCTAATGAAGTTCCTTTGGAATCTCAACGTGAGTCACCTACACATAAGATGATTTACAAATCACGCCACGGCTCTATGTTATATTTTGATACAGATGAAAAGACAAACTCAGTAGGTATCGAAGATGCTAATGACCAGAAGTTTAAGATTTCTTCTGCTGAGGGTAAAGAATTTATTCTCATGGAGGGTGAAAATAATGTATTAGTTAAGATACATGATGGTAAGATTGATATAGGCTATGAGGGTGGTAGAGGTATTCAAGTTATACCTGATAGTGGTGATATTGTGTTAAAAGCAAGTGGAGCCACTATTACTTTGTCTGATTCTATCACTATGAAAGCTGATAGTGTTAATGTTAAGTCTAGTTCATTTAAGGTTAATTCTAACAGTATTCGGATGCAAGCAGGTAGTATCAAGATTATAGAGTAGGTATTTACATACATATATTTTTATGTTATAATTTGTTTGTAGTTAAGTTTTTCTTTTCATTTTTCTTAACTATGGGGAGTTCTCCGATAGAACTTCCCGCTCCTTTCGATTATATAACATAATACAATCCTTAAAATAGCGTACACGTTTTTATATATGTGTACGCTATTTTTTGTGTTAATTTCACTATATGAATTAATTATATATTAATGGGAGGGGTATAGGTGATAATATGGCTTTTTATTATAACGAGGAATTTAAAGATACAATAGCTGGTAGTGGATTATCCCTATCAAAAACATTTAAACAGAATTTACGAGATGGTAAAGGTATAACGAATGTAATTAGTGGTGAAGATAAGATTAATGAAAGTATCTATACTATACTATCTACAAGGGTTGGAGAGAGGTTCTTTCTACCTGAATTTGGTAGTCGATTACATTTAGTTGTATTTGAGCAAAATAGATTTGTAGCACATGACCTAGTTTCTATTTATGTTAAGGAAGCTTTAGGGAATTGGGAAAAGAGGATTGTTGTAGAAGACGTTAGTATTGGTAATAATTGGGAAGATTCAAATATTGTTCCAGTACATATAACATATAGGTTAGCTAATAGTAATATCATAGGTTCATATGTATATCCATTCAATAGGACGATTGATGGTGTAGATATGTATGAATTTGGTGGTGCTGTTAGTACTACATCATACTAGAAAGGGGGTTAGTTTTTGGCTAATAGTAATAACACATTGTCTTATACAAATAGGGATATTGTTAGTATTCGTAAAGAATTGATTAACGCTATACCTAAGTTGACAGATAAGTGGACAGATTTTAATGAATCTGACTTAGGTATTACACTTATTGAGTTAATGGCTGGTGTACAAGATATGCAAAACTTTTATCTTGATGCACAGGCTTTTGAGACATATTTAGATACAGCTGTTCAAGATAAAAATGTACGAGCATTATTACGTTCTATGAATTATAGAATACCATTAGCAAAATCATCTGAGTGTAAGGTAAGGATTGTATTTGTTAATAATGATGATAGAGAGATTACTATACCTAAATATACTTCTTTTACGAGTAGTATTAATTCTAGTATTGTAAGCTTTGTAGCTAAAGATACAATTACACGTAGTGGTCAGTTTGATTACATTGATATTCCTGTCATGGAAGGTGTGGTAAGGTCTATCACGTGGTCTAAGGATGATTTCACTAGTAATAAGAATGTTGATGGCGATATTTCAAGACGTATCTATTTGGGATACAAGAATGTTTCAGATGGTTCTGTTGAAATAGTACAACATGGTAATGTGTGGAAAGAATGTGATGATGCATTACTAAAATATGAAGGTGGTAGATGGTATTCTGTACATGTTGATAGTGATGGTCAGGTATACGTTTTAATGTCTGTAAACTTTCTACAGTTAATTGAAGATGGTGAGAGTTTAGATATTAATTTTGTAACAACAAATGGTATTAATGGTATTATCGATATGGATGTGATAGATACTATTAATATGAATATACAAGATGTACAAAGGATATATAATACAACAAAATCATATGATGCATCAAACTCACCTAGTAGTGCTGATTTACAAAACATGAAAGTTCTTGCTAGACGTAATGCTATCACAATGGATAGGTATATTACTTTAGAGGATTTTGAGACGGCAGTATATGAGCAGCCTTATGTGTTTCAAGCTGTAGTTAAAGATTGGAAGTATTCAGATTATGTTACAGAGCCTTATATTGTTAAGGTGTGGGCAGTTAATACTTTGGGTGAGTCTTTAGGTGAGTTAACACGAGAAAAGTTAAAGAAAGAATTAATGTCTAAGGCTATTGCTGATGTTACTGTTCATGTATTAGAGGTTGAGAGTGTTGACTTTAATATTGATGTTGACGTTGTATTATCTCTAGATAATGAGACAGCTAGAGAAAGGCTTAGGTCTGAGATAGCATCATACTTGTATATGACATATCGTGCTGAGAATATGTCTTTTGGTAGAGACATATCTTATTCACTTATGACATCTAGGGTTAAGGCTTATTCTCCTTATATTAAAGATGTATTGGTAAGAACACCTAATAAAGATGTTGAGGTTGGTAATATACAATTCCCTAAATTGGGTAAGGTAACAGTTAGGATTGTAGAAGAGTTGTAGGGGTTATGTATGAAACTAATTGATAGAATAAAAAATAGTAAATACATGACTTTAATACCTGAGAAGTATAGAGAGAATGAAAATTTCTTAGTTTTCTTCTACTTGTTAACACAACAGTTTGATATTAATGAAGAGAACATACGGAATTTCACCTCATTAATTAATAATGATAAAGTACCTATGAAGTTTCTACAGTCTTTGGGTGCTTTTAATAATTATACTTATCAGCATTTAGCTAAGAATGATTTCAATAGAGAACTTTCAATGCGTATGTTTAACATTTGGGAGCAGAGGGGTTCTAAAAAATCAATTATAGACGCCGCAACGTGGGGTGATAATGTTGGTTGGGTTGGTGGCGACTTATGGATTCCTGGTTATTATCAGCCATCACAGTCTGCTACATTTGAGTTGCCACGTGATAAAATCTTTAGGCATAGCATATCTAAGTTTTCAAGTACACATGTATTTGAAGATGGCAAAACATATATGCCTGGCATTATATTATTGTCTGTTCCTAATTTAACTAAGGAAGTTAAACGTAGGATTTATGAGGTAACTCCTGCTGGTAGGAAGTATATATTTCAGATTGAGTCATCATTCTTTCCTAATGATGGGATAGATAATTTAGAGATAGGTTCTTTTAATGAATTATCTTTCTACAAGAAAATGAGGATATATCCTAAGAATGTGTTTGAAGAAAATCCACCATATGATAGGGATACTGACATAGATTTCACTTATGAGATAGATATGTTAGTTGATATGGAAGAACTTTGGGATATTCTTATTCATAGTGAGACTAGGGGACGTAGGTATCATAGTGGTCATTTGACTAATATCACAAACAACGAATATATCATGAATATGGCATGTTCTACGTTACCTATTTCTGTATTAACACATAAGTTTTCTGTTGATGGGAATGATAGTTTAACAGATAGTAGTTATAAAAAGGCTGATACTGGTGAGTATTTAGATACGTATAATAATAAGGGTATTGATTCTATTACACGTGATATTAATAGTGTTTATAGTAACAGTTTAGATTTAGACGTACATAAAGAGGTACGTCTAACTGCAATACGTAGTGAGAATTCATCTATAAGGTCTAAGCATGGTAAGATGAGTGGTATAACTACTAGTGTTGTTGATGCTTTTGTTGAAGCAGAGCCTATTTTACCTAGTGACTCTTTATATTCAGTTGATGATGTAGCTGATTTACATGAGTGGGATTATAGAGATGAGTTCTATTCTCATGGTGTTGAATTAAATACAGACAAAGATTTACCTGTTAGATTAGAGTTTACACATACTTCATTTAGTAGTATTTCTTAGGTGTTTAAGTAATATATAATAGTATAATTTATTTTAGTATATAGAAAATATATTTAATGGGGGAACATTAATTTTGGCTATTTGTACGTTAAAGGCACATGTTTCTAGGGCATTAGATTTTTACAATAAAGATGACATTTACTTCGCTATTGGTAAATCTACTCCGTGGAGTGCTAGTGATATTGATAATTTTGATACAGCGAGGGATTATGAAAATAATCCACCTGTACCTAAAAATACAGATGACATGAAAGAGATTGTTGGTTTTAAAAAAGCTGAGTTTAAGGCTATGGTAGTTCAAGATGATAATGGTTCTTTGGAATATCGTGGTGTGAATTGGCGAATCGTTTCACCTACAGATGCTGTAACTGAGGGTGCTAGGTGGGTATATATCTCAACTGAGTTATCTTATGATGAGTTACCAACAGATAAACCATATCGTCAGGTTGGTATTTATACTGGTTTAAAGAAAGCTGGTTCTGTTCAGGGTAATGTGTACAATCTTCTACCTAATCAAGTATCAGATAAAGGTTTATTAGAGGTAATTGACTTTAGGAAGCCTGTATATCGTGATAGTGATGTTAGGGAAAAATTGAAAATTATCTTGGAGTTTTAATCGTGAAATGTGGATAGTATGGGTTCTAGGAAACTAGCACCTAGTGGTGGTTCTTATACTATCCAACTAAGAGACATCTAATTGATTTTAGAAATATGGTTCTAAAAATGTCCTGTAAAGGTTTTACTAAAAAGTTGTTTTATTAGTAAAAATATATTATACTCATCTTACAGACTAGTTAATAGAAAGTGAGGTGATAGTAATGTACTTAACGATAAAGCAACAGGTAAAACACTTAACTAAAGAAGAATATAATATTTTAAGAGAATTGTGTAGAATATCAAAGAACTTAACGAATCAAGCAATTTATAATATAAGACAGCATTATTTTCAAGAAAAACAATATTTGAGATATGAGGCGAATTATTATAGAGTAAAGAATTGCGAAAATTATAAATTGTTAAATTCTAATATGGCTCAACAGACTCTTAAAAATGTTGATTCAATGTTTAAATCTTTTTTTGCTCTGATTAAATTAGCTAAACAGGGTAAATATAATTTTAGGTATATAAAGTTACCTAAATATTTACCTAAAAATGGTTATGCAAATTTAATCATTGGAATGATTAATATTAAAGATAGTATAATAACACTTCCTGTTTCTAACGCTTTTAAGAAAAAACTTGATAGGAGACTTAAAGTTCAAATTAAAATTCCTAAGGTGTTAGAAGATAAAAAGATAAAGAAGATTCTAATTATTCCTAAATTTAATGCTAGGTTCTTTGAGATTCAATATACATATGAAGTTCAAGAAGAAAATATAAAATTAAATACAAACAATGCACTGGCTATTGATTTAGGTGTTAATAATTTATGTACTTGTGTAACCAATGTAGGTAAGTCTTTTATTGTGGATGGGAGAAAGTTAAAATCTATCAATCAATTCTTTAATAAACAAAATGCAAGATTGCAGTCTATTAGAGATAAGCAAAATATTCTTAGAAAGACAAAACAACAATTCTTAATTTCTAGAAAGAGGAAGAATAGAGTTGATGATTATATCAATAAGACATGTCGATATATTATTAATTATTGTTTGTCTAGTGATATTGGTACTTTAGTAGTTGGATACAATCAGTCATTTCAAAGTAAAGTCAATCTAGGGAATAGAAATAATCAAATTTTTACTCAATTACCTTTTGGTAAAATAAGAGAAAAATTAGAGTATTTGTGTAAGAGATATAATATTAATTATATTTTACAAGAGGAGTCTTATACTTCTAAAGCTAGTTTCTTTGATAATGATGAATTACCTATTTATAATGCAGATAATCCACAAACATATGAATTTAGTGGTAAACGTATTAAAAGAGGTTTATATCATACTAAAAATGGTTGTCTTTTTAATGCAGATTGTAATGGTGCATTAAATATTCTTCGTAAAAGTAAGGCTGTAGATTTAACAATCTTAGGTTGTAGGGGCGAACTGGACACGCCTAAAAGAATAAGGGTTTCTTAGTAAACCAAACTTCTTAATAAAGAGACTTTTTAAGTTTCTTTTAGAATCATATGACTAAAATCATGTGAGGTTCAGCTTAGAGTTTTAGTTATAATGTTAGGAGAATTCGATGAGCGTTGTTTCACAAAGTCCTTATTATGATAGGTATGATGACGTAAATTCAGAGCATCGGAAAGCTGGGTATACTAGAGTTTTAGCTATCCCTGGTAGGGCAGAACAGGCATCTGAGTTTAATGAAATTCAGTCTATTCAAGAGGATTATTTATCACGTATTGGCGATTCCTTATATAAAGATGGGTTTGTCATTAGTGGTTGCGAAGTAAATATAGCTAATAATTTTATTACTATTGGTGCTGGTAGGATTTATTTAGGTGGTTTAATTCGTAATACAGAAGAGGTTAAATTAGCTATCACAGGTGTTGGTAAAGAGAGAGTTGTAGCTACATTAGTTACTAGTGTTGTTACTGCTACGCAAGATAGTTCTTTACGTGACCCTGCCCAAAATGCTGAGAACTACAACCAAGTTGGTGCTAATCGGTTAAAACAAGTTGTAGCTTTCTCAGTTATTAGCGATTCTAGTGCTTTGGGTGATTATTCTGCTGTAGTATACAGCTTAAATGATGGAGTTGTAGTAAAAGAGGCTAAAACAGATAACTATTCCATTTTAAATGATGTACTTGCTAAACGTACATATGATGAAAATGGTAACTATAAAGTAGATGGGTTAGACCTACAGTCTGTTACTGAAGATGAGGGTGACAAGATTCGGTTGTATGTGAGTGCTGGTAAGGCTTATATTCGTGGTTATGACGTAACTAAGCCAGCTATGAGTAGTATTTTATTGAATAAATCAAAATCTACTAGGGTAGTTACAAGTGAATCACATTACTTTAAATCTTCAATTCGTAAGTACAAGCTTTCTAATTCACCTGTAGCATCTATTCAGAACTTTACTGCGAGTGTACTTGTAACAGGTGAACGTAAGTTTAGGGGTAATGTAAAAGGTGGTCAAGAGGCTTTAAATAATACACCAGTACAAAGTATTGTTAGCGTGTATACTAAAAATTCACAAAACAATAAAGAAACTGTATACGTTGCTGGTAGGGATTACTCATTATACTCAGACCAAGTGGATTGGTCTTTGACAGGTGATGGTGCTACTGAACCTGTACAAGGTACTACATATTATGTTGACTATATTTTCAATTATTCTATGCGTGAGGGTACAGATTTTAGGGTTGAAAATACAGTTGATGGCTCATATATTGTATTGTTAGATAATGGTAGTAAACCTACAGAAAACTCTTTGATGTACTTTACATATAACTTTACACTAGCTAGACGTGATTTAATTTTGTTAGATAGCGATGGTTATTTGAGTGTTATTGAGGGTACACCTGATAGGGTTGAGGATTTAATCATTCCTTATAATGGTTCATCAGCATATTTAGAATTAGGTTATGTAGATGTATATCCTACTGATGCTTTGGGTACAAATACAAGTGGTACAAAATTGTCTAGTGTAACAAATTATGATGGGGTTAGGTTAACACAGGATAACTTGTTATTAATGATGCGTAGGATTAATAAGTTAGAGGATAGCATTGCATCCTTAGATATGGAACGTAGTATTGAGGCTGGTGAGGATTTATCAAGTCTATCTGGTTACTTTACTGATAGCTTTGAAAATATCAATAAATCTGACTTAACATATACAGATACAGCTAGTAGATTATCCTATACAGCTTGTATTGACTTTGATAGAGGTGAGTTGACAACATCTGCCACTATTGGTAGTGTTGATATGACGATTGATGATAGGTCAAGTGATAGTTATGCTACATTTGGTAATATTATTTCTGCACCATATCAAAATGTATTGGCAGTTAGTCAAACATATGCTACAGGTACTATGAATGTTAACCCTTATGCTAGTTATGGGCCGCTTTGTAAGATTGAGTTAGACCCTGCTATCGATAATTGGGTTAACACGAATAAAATTAATGTATTTAATACTGTTGAGGATGTTAAATACGATACAACAACTAAAGTATATAGTCATGGTTATTGGTCTAGAAATGCTACTAAAAATCTTAGAGGTTATATGCGTACTGAACGTAAGGAAACAACAACTAAGGGTGAGGTTACAACTTCTAATAGTGTTTCTGAATCAGTAGCTAAGTCAGTATATGAGTATATGCGTGTTAAGGATGTAAAAGTTAAAGGTTTTGCTTTTGGGCCGAACGCTAGAAATATTAGAGGTTTATTTAATGGTAGACCTATTAGTTTAACTTCTACAGGCACAAGCACAACAGGTACGTCTTATGTTGTTGATGGTAAAACATATACAACAGTTAATGCTGATGGTAATGGTACTGTAACTTGTAAGTTTACTGTGCCGGATAAAACTCCTTGTGGTACAGTAGCTTTCCAAATGCAAGCTACAAATTCTAGTGGTGAGGTTCATACAGGTACAGCTAACTATACCGCTAATGGTACTATCTTAACAACAACTGTTACAAATACAACTGCTGTTACACAACATTATAAAGTGTTGGTTGAGGTTGATAACTTATATGCTAATGACCCTTTGGCACAGTCATTTATTATGGATAATGTATATGATAGGAACTTAGTTAAGTTAGATTTATACTTCGCTAAAAAATCTTCTACAAGACCTGCTGTATTACAAATTCGCAATATGGTTAATGGCTATCCTGGTGAAAAAGTTTATGCTGAGGTAGTAATTGACCCTAAGGATGTTAAAATTCCTACTGATAAAAATACTCCTGTAGCTACAGAGGTTGTATTAAATCAACCAGTATATTGTTATGCTAAGCAGTATTATTGTTTTGTAGTACTTTCCGATAGTAACGACTATGAAATGTACGTAGCTAATATGGGGGATAAATTCTTAGGTAAGAATGAGCAATTAGTTGTTAACCCATATGCTACTGGTGTATTATTCAGTTCTTCTAATGCTAGTACATGGACAGCACATCAAGGTACTGATTTGATGTTTAAATTATATCGTACTCAATATACAGGTAATGGTGAGATTGTATTTAATAACGTACCTTTAACTGATATTACTGGTGTTATGTTGGATGCTTCTTATGAAGTTGATAGCGATAGTGATAGTAAAGACGTATCTTCTAGTAGAACAGGTTTGAAATGGTTCTATCGTTTCACTAAAACAGGTGCTGGTGAGGTTCCGTCTGATTGGTTGAGTATTGATACTTTGGTATTTAGGGATTTACAGTCTTATGCTAGGAATATTGACTTAAAGGCTGAAATTACAACTGATTTTAGTACTTCACCATTTATTGCTAGAGATAGGGTTGCTTTACGTACATTCTTAGATAGTAAACAATCTACATATATTTCTAAATCTATTGATGAGACAAACTTCGCTAACCCTTATCAAGCATTGAAGATTAGTTATCAAGCCGCTTTACCACAAAATACATCTATGGAAGTATTTTATATGGATAAAGAAGATGGTGATTGGGTAAAATTAGCAACTGATAATACTACTGTTAATATTAGTGGTAATACTGTTAAAACTGTATCTTTGGATTCTATTACAAATGTAGATGAGGAGTTTAAACAGTATACATGGAATATTAATAAGATTAATAGTATGGTTACTAATAATGCATCTAGGGGTTCTAAGTTCTTCAAGATTAGAATTGACTTAAATACTACACAGGCATTTAATCGTCCTAGAGTTAAAAAGCTTGCTTGTATCTTTAAAGAAAAAGAATATAGGACTTAATCTATAATTTTAGTTTAAGATTTCAAGTATATATAGTATTGATAGTATAGAGATGTGGTTATTGCTACATCTCTATATTTTTATTACATAGGATAGAGTGGAGGTTTAATATGCCTGAAAGAGTACAAAGAATGTTCTGTACGATGTTTAAGAAGACAGAGGAAGAGCAAAAGAATTATGATGCTAGGTTAGAGTTGGCTAAGGCTAAAGAGGATTTAGCAGTAACAACTGATACTTTAAATAAAGCAATGCAGATGATAGAGAGTTTATCTAGTGAGTTATCATCTATACGAGAAGAGTTAAAAGATACAAAAGAGGACAACAAATAATGGGTGTTTTAAAACGATACAATTCTGACAACATTGATTGGAATATTGGTGCATTATATTCACATGATGAATATATACAAAAGTTATTTATTGTGATGAAAGAGTTAGGATTAGTTAATCCTATTAAATATGTATTTGGTACTATACCAACTGTTTTAGTCGGTGGTAGGGTTACACCTAAAGATACTTCATCTATTGAAGAGGCTTTTAATATCATTGATAGGTATAATCAGTTGGGTGTAGGTTGTAGGCTAACATTTTCTTCTATGTATGTAACTAAAGATGAGTTGAAAGATAGTGTTTCTAATCAACTTATGAAACATTTAGAAGATAACAATCAAAAGTATGGTGTTAGGATGAATGGTATTATTTTGACATCTGAGTTGTTAGGTGAATACATCTACAATAATTACAACTCTTTAGAATTAATTTCATCACAAGTTAAGCCGTCTGTTGAAGTTGGGTTAGGTAAGGATAATGTAGATTATTATAATAGGTTGTTTGATTTATTTGATATTGTTGTAGTGAACCCTAATAAATGGAATGATGCTAATTTAATTCATGGGTTAAAGCATATTGATAGGGTTGAGTTCATAACTAATCATAGGTGTTTCCCTGATTGTCCTAAGGCTGGTGAACATTATATTGCTCAGGTAGATTTAAGTAAGAAATTACTGAGTGGTGAGGATTGCTCATTAGAGAAAGATAAATTAGATACAATTAATACATGGTGTTTAGATGTCAGAGAGCGTTTCCCTTTATTGGGTGTGTCAATGTCTGAATCTGAGATTAATTTATTAATAGATAATGGTGTTAAGCACTTTAAATTAGAGGGAAGAGATAATGATACTTTTTGTTTTTTGAGAGATGTTGGTGATTATATCTTTAATAATCAATATTTCTCTAGAATAGCACATAGTATCATGGGTGAGGCTATATAGGGTATGTCAACAAGAATAGAATCAGAAAATGGTGAGGAACTTTGGGGGCCCGATACATTTGGTAAATACTCAATCGATAAGATAAAAGTGATTTCAGAGATTTTAAAGGGAATCTTCAAAGACAATCCTATTACATTTATCAATCAGTCTAAGGCTGATGATGACGTGTATACAAAAACAGAAAGTAATACTCTTTTCATTTTAAAGAGTGATTTTAATAATATTGCTGGTGATTTGGTAAAGTCATTAGCATCTAGCTACCTTAAAGAGTTAGCTAATACTCAGGGTGTTGCTAGTGTTACAGATGTTAGGACATTAGAGAAAGTTTCTAATTATTTGACTAGAGCATGTTTTGGTCAGACATATACAGAAATTAAAGATTTAGCTAGTATGAGTATCGCTCCATTACCTGATAGGGTACAACAGGTTGAGACTCAGATGGTTTCTGTTGATACAAGAATAAATCATACTATGAATGTTGTGTTTGAGACAAATAGAGATGGTTCTTTTTCTAGTGTTTCAAAGATAGCAACAAAAGAAGAGTTAAAGTCTGTTAATGATAAAATGGGTAGTGGTAATATAACAGTACGTAACTCAAAGAATGTAGTAGATGCTGTTAATCGGTTAGATAAAAGCATTGTAGCTTTAGAGTCTATATCGGATTTTGTAAACACATTATCTACGACTGTAAATACATTATCTAGTACAGTTGATAGATTATCACGTACAGTTGATAGGATAGATGCATTAGTTGGTAATGATGCATTGAGGACAACTAGTAAGACAATTACTGGTGCTATTAATGAATTAAAGGTATAAGAGAGGTAGTAGTTAGTGGAAATTAAACCTTTTAAGACAATAAATGGGAATGGGTACTCATTTAGGGAGATATGGAAGATTTACGATGAGCAGTTCAACATTCTTCGAGATATCATACTATCTCTAGGTGATAAGTATCAGGTTGAAAATTTTAGTGGTAGTGATAATAAGGTCATTACATTAAATACACCTTATAATAGTAATCAAGTGTTCGTGTATTGTAATGGTGTGTTGCAGTGGAAAGATAGGGATTATCGAGAAAATTCACCTACAGAGATTGAGTTGTTATTTGATAGAAAAGCTACGGATGATGTAAGGGTTGTAACAATTAAATCTAATGTTATTAAGAATGATTTACATCAATATTTACAAGATATTAGTTCTGTGGTAGCCAATGCTAAAGAACAGTATGATTCTGCTAGAAATTTAGAATCAAGGCTTGTTGAGTTATATTCTTCTTTACAACAAACTCATTCATTGTACACAAATAATTCAACTGTAAGTCTTGTTACTGATTTGACAAGACTAAAAAGTGAGTATGAAAAAGTAAATACAAGTGTTACTGCTCTAGATAAAAAGTTAAAAGACTTAATTGGTAGTAGTGAGTATATCTTAACAACTTTAAATATTGATGAATTAAAAGAGTTGGTAAAGAGTATTAAAGCACAGATAGATGAGGTGTCATCAGAGAAATCATTAGATGTCGTTTACCCTATGTTTGGTGCTAAGCAGAGTGGGGATGATGCTAGTACTTTTGATGTAGGTGATTGTATCTTTGTTGGTATTGATAAAAAGTATTGGTTTATGGTTGATACTTTCTCTAAATCAACAGGTGATGGTGGTTATAATTCAATTAAACGTTCTATGGGTGAGAATGGTATTACTAAGTTTGAATTCTTGTTAATCACTCATTGGCACAAAGACCATTATGGGAATGCAATTCGCTTAATGAATGAGGGTTTAGTAGGTAAGGTTTATGTACAAGATGTAACCAAATATCCTAATGGTATTACAGGTGCTTATGGTATGACCCGTGATGCTTTAAAATATGCTTATGACGAGCATAAAAATGTAGCAACAACTAGAAATATTCCATTTAGTTCAGCACCTACAGGTGAGGTTGATTTTCATGGTGCTAAGTTGTTATTCCATAATAATGATACAACAGCTATAGCCAAACATAATTCTAGTTGGGTTAATGAGAATTATAACAATACATCTATTTGTTTATTAGTTTCTTATATTGGTAGGAATTTCTTAACACAGGGTGATGCTGATAAAGAAGTAATGAGAGAGTATATAGATATACTTCCATCTAATATTGACTTGCTAAAGTCTAATCATCACTCAATAGCATCTATGCCATTATCATTTAGAAAGTTGCGTCCTAGGGATGCTGTTATTACCGCTAATCAGTGGCAGTTAGCTTTGTGTACTAAATTCAACTATCAAGCTTATTTATTTGATATGGGTTCAAATGTATATTTCTTAGCTAATCAGAAAGAGGATATACATATTTCTTATAGCTCACTTAGTGACAATATTTCATACAATAAAAAATTAGAGGTTGGTTATCCTGATAATTGTGCATATTTAACAGCTGAGTCTGGTGGTCATATCTTTGTAGATGCTAGTTATAGTGGGAATGATAGTACTGGTGATAAAGATAAGCCATTTAAATATTTAACAGATGCTGTAAGGTATGCTCATATTACTAGTATGGGTGAGATTCGTGTTAATATAGCACCTGGTGATTATACTAGAGACGTTAGAAATTACAATTTTTTAAGTCCTGCTAGTGGTACATCAACAATTCTTAGGCTTGTTGGTCTGAGAGGTAAAGTTTGGTTTGTTAACACAGGTAATAGTGAGGCTATACTACCACCTACATATGTTACGATGTGTGATAATGTTACATTTGATAATATCACATTCAGTATAGGAGATAATTTATACACAAATGATGTTGTTAGTAAATTAAGTTATAGTTTCAATAGTGTTGGAATTTCAGATGCTACAGTTATGTTTAAGGGATGTAAATTCCTTATCACTAATAGTGCTATTGCAAATAAAAGCAATACTTCAACATTTAAAACTATACACATTGATGCTTTTAGGTCTATAGTTACAGTTGATACATGTACATTTAAAGGTAATGCTCAGTATGGTATTCGTTCTTGTGAGGGTTCTACAGTAACTGTTGTTGGTTCAAATACTGTTGATAATCTTGTGAGTATTATGTATTATGCTACTGAGGGTGATATTAATGTTAATGGTGCCGCAACTAAAAACACATCAAGTGAAACAACAGGTGGTGGGCAGGTTAGATTTCAAGACGTAGCCACTACACCAACATATCCTAATACAACGAGAGGTCAGGTTATTGGTACACAACTTGCTACCAAGTATGGTGGAAAACTTGGGTACATTTCTGATGGTACTGGTGGGTATGCATCTATAGACCATTTTAATCGGAGTGGTAATTTAGATAACAAACCTGATTTTGAAGGTCAATTCGCTTATGATAAAACAAATAAACGCTTAGGTTTTGCTTTAGGTTCTTCAAATAAATCAGATTGGTTAGATTTATCCTCTAATAATGGTATTGGTGGTGTTAAAGAGTGGAAACAAGGTGGGACTTATAGTTATGGTGACTTGATAAGTAACTCACAAGGCAATCTATTCTATTATAGAGGTGGGGATATTTCTTATCGTAGTGGTACCTCTGTTGATACTAAGGTTAGTGGCGATTTAAGAGTTATTGAGTCATTAGGTGGAAGATTTGTAAATATTGACCCTAATAATCATGCTCATACATCTTTCGCTATGTTACATAATAAACCTGAAAACTTCCCATTACCAACAACAAATTCTGAGATTAATAAGTTAGGCACATTTTCTACATATTATACTAAGAATAATACATTTAAGAATCAGCCTACACAATATGGTCAGTTGATTAATTTACCTCTTGGTATAGACGATACTAATGAAAGTATGCAGATATGGATTGAACAGTTCTCTGGTCAGATGTATACAAGAGGTGGTAATTGGGAAAATCCTGTTGCTGATAGAAAATTTTCACCGGTTTATCCTGATGACTTTGGTTTAGTTGATGTTTTACTCTTTGATTGGGTAAAATCTCCTGATGATGCTAAAAATAGAAATTTGAGACTTAGAGCACCTTTTAAAGATTATAAGATAATTACTTTTTGGTTAGTACCTGATGATGGTTTTGGGTGGATGGCACCGTGTTCATTCCATGTTGGAGAGTTAAAATTTGCTGTGGAGGCAGGTAAGAGGTCAAGTCCTAATGTTGGTGGTTATATGCTGAGTTCCAATGGGTTGTTTTGGCAATTAAAACTCGGTGATAGCTTGATAAGTTCAACTAATATTGGCGAAATGTCTTGGTCTGAGAATTGTAAGTTAATGTGTGTTACTGGGTGGCCGAGGGTTCATGATTTTGATTTTTAAGGTAGGTATAGATGTATAAAATTCCGTATAAAATGGTTGAGATAGTTACAGATAGTGGTGAGACTTTAACACTTGAAGATGTGTTAAAGTCATTACCTACTGTGCCTATGTCATTATACACAGGAAATGATGACTTTACTAAAGAGAAGATAGAGGATGTTGTCGACTATCTTAAAGCTAATGGTGGTGGTCAGTTTACTATACCTGAGAATCCACCTATTCATAAGTTAACAATCGATGTACATAGGAATAAGTTTCAAGATTATGTAGTACATTTTATTTACAATGATTACAGATATCCTATTGGTACAGAGAAACGTCCTTATACAGGTGATGCTTGGCAAGCAGGGGATATTATCTATAACTTAGATATCTTAAACTCAGATGATAAATGTACTATGTGGTTCTGTAAAGAGAGTGGTACTACTACATCAAGTGGTAAGTGGTCGCAACAGTCCATATGGCAATTATCTTCTAGTGAGATTGATGATTTAGTAGTATCTCATGTAGGTTCTTCTATAGGGCCGCTTGTACAGAAAGAGGTAGGTTTACAGGGGCCTGCTATGATGTCTAGTGAGGTTACTAAACAACTTGACGCTAAAGTTCCTAGTAAGGTTGAGTCAGAGGTTACTAAACAGCTTGCTAGTTCAGTTCCAACACAGGTTTCTAGTATTGTAGATGACAGTCTTTCTAGAGAGGTATCTAAGAGGGTTGATACAGTAGTTACACCTATCATTAATAGTAGGTTAAGTAGTACATTATCTGATACAGCTGTTACTAGGATGATTAATGAGAAGGTAGACCCTAAAGTATTATCTATTACTGAGGAAGCTAAGAGAGTTGTAAATACAAAGGTTACAGAAGCAACTTCAACTTTATCTAATGCAGTTAATAACTATATAGATGAGGCTAAGAGGAAGCTAGGTGCTATTACTACTGTTACTGCAAAAGACGTAGACGATAAGATTAAAGAATCGTCTAAGGCAATTAACACTAAGATTGATAATATTGTAGATACTAGGTTAGCTAATCTTAGGACTGGTCATAGCGACATTGTCGCTACAGAAGAGTATAAGATGGGTGCTGATGGTGTTGTTGATGATACAGCTAAGTTTGAGCAGTGCGTTAATGATGCGAGGGGTAAAATCTTAATTATTAGTCCTGGTGTATATAAGTTGTCTAAGAACATCTTTATTGGTGAGTGTAAGGATGTTATTGTATTAGGTTCTTTTAATAATAAAGTTCCTTTCATTAAGAATGATGATATGTTCATTACTTCACCTACTAATATTGAATATGTAAGGTCTGTGGAGTTAGATACAAATAAGGTTAATCAGTGTCAGGGTTTTGCTTATAATTCTAATAGAAATGAGTTTGTACTTGCTACTATTAATTCAGACAATACAAATCAAGTATTGTATATTTTAGATGGTGATGATTTAAACACTCAAAAACGTAGGGTAGATTTTAGTGATGTAGAAAAGTTAGGTCATTGTAACACGATGACATATAATAAAGACACTAATACCTTATATGTTTGTAATGGTGATACTAATTCTAATCCATTTAGGATGGCTAAGTTAGATAATAACTATTCTATTACAGGTGTACATACTGATTCTGCACAGGTTAAGAAATATAATTTTGCATATGACCCTATCACTAAGTGTTATTGTTCTATTATGCCTGGCGATAGAACTACAGGAGTTAGACATGTATATATTCTAGATAGCAATTTTGCTGTTATAAAAGAGTTTGATGTTGATTTCTTAACAAAAGACTATAATAACAATGGTGCTATGTTCTATAATGGTACAATTATGTGTGCTAGTTTACATGAAATATTCCAATTTGACGTGTTTGGTAATGTTAAGACTGTAGTTGATATAGATAAGGCTTATGAGATTGAGGACTTTGATATTAAAAATGGTGTAGTATATTTTGCTGTGTTAGAAGGACATAATGTTCATATCTTTAGTGGTATGCACAATAAATTCAACTCTATACACATCAATAATATGAAAGTAAATAGGTTGTTGCTTGCTAACAATTCACCATTGCTTGGTTTAACTGCTGATGGTAAAGAGATAAGCTTGGCTAAGGTTGGCAAATCTGGTTCGTCTGAAATTGGTGATAAATCGACTAATACTATTTTAATTGGTAAAGATGTTAAAACGTGGGATGGTGGTGATGCATCATATTCATTACTATCTACCAAACATTATGGGAGTGCGATTTATTCTAAGAAACAAACAGATGATGCATTTGTTAAGAAGGCTGAGTTAGTTAAGTTGTCTATAGAAGTTAAACCTGACTTTGTTGGTCAGTTAGCTGTGAGTGGTGGTAAGTCTTATATAGCACTTAATAATACAGGCACTGATGGTTGGAAGCCTTTAGGTGGTGCTAGTCCATTAGAAGCTGTTGACAGGATTAAATTTACAAATGGTGCTGAGTTGTGGATTGATTAGATTTTAATTTTAAATTCATAATCATTGTTTGTTATTAAATTATATATAGGTAGTGTTACAAAGGTAGGGGGTAGTTCCATGAAAAGCAATACTTTTTTTAGAGGTACTACCCCTACTCTTGAAATTAGCATGGGTAGGGGTATTAGTGTTGAGAATATAGATAGTTTAATTGTGTATTTCTCACAAGGTATCACCGTACTGAAGAAAAAACTTGAAGATGTAAAAATTAATAAGACGACTAATTTAGTGTGTGTACCTCTAAGTGAGTTAGAGACATATATGTTCAGTCCTAGTGTTGTTAATGTACAACTTCGGTATAAGTTACTAAATGATACAAATATTTATAGCACACGGATTTATCCTTTCAGAGTATTAAAACAGATATGTGATGAGGTATTTACAGAATGAATGAGGGTATAATTAAATCTAGTGGTACGTTCAATAAAGTTAGTATCAACTCAAATTATGTTAATATCACTTCACATAATGGGATAAATACTAATAATGGTACATTAGAGACTTCTAATAGAGTTAAGGTTACTAAAGATGAAGTTAAAGATATGCTAAAGGAAAAACAAGATAAGTTAATTGCTGGAAATGGTATCTTATTAAATGAAGAGACAAATGTGATATCAGTTTCAACAGAAAAGATTGTTGTTAATGAGGGTGAGAATATTTCTGATTTAACAGCGTTGTATTTACTGGCTAAGGGTGAAAATTAATGGCAGATTTAAAGGATAATTTACAGAATCTTGCGACTCAGTTGGGTATGGATGTAAAAAATATTAAAGCATCTGTAAAAACTACAGATGATAAAATTGGTACGTTAGGCTCTTTGTCTACGACTAATCAATCTTCAATCGTTGAAGCTATCAACGAGGTTAAAGCTAATATCGTTACTGCTCAGGGTGGTGCTGTAACAGAGCAAGCTGTTGATACAAAGTTACAAGCTAAACAGGATAAGTTAACTGCTGAGGGTAAAATTTCAATTAATAAGGATACTGGTACAGGTTTAACTAAGATTACTGTAGACTTGTCAGATTATGTTGAAAACAGTGCTTTGGCAACTAAGTTAGGTGACTACACAACTACAGCAGGTTTAAATAATAAACTAGATACTAAACAAAACAAATTAACAGCTGGCAGTGGTATTACATTAGATGCAGATGGCACTATTAAAGCTAGTGTTGATTTAAGTACTATGGCAACTAAACAAGAGTTAACAGATAAAATTCAAGAGGCTGTTACTAATCTTGTTAATGGTGCTGATGCGACTATGGATACATTTAAGGAAGTTCAAGAAGCATTAAAGAGTGATAAAACAGTTACAACAGCGTTAACTACATCTGTTGCTAACAAATTAGATTATAGTCAAGCACAGTCTTTATCTACGGCTCAAAAACAACAAGCATGTTCTAATTTAGGTATTGGTGACCCTACAGTGGATTTGGTGAGTGTATATACGACAGCACGTGATAGTTAGTAGGTGATTGCTTATGGCTGAGACTACTAAATTAGTTCAGAATATACAGGAGTTAGCACAAACTGTTGGTAGGGATATTAAGGACATTAAAACACAAGTTGCTACAAAGGAAGAGTTAAGTGTTGTTGCAAGTAAAATACCTAAAGGTAGTGGTATTCCTACATTTGATTTTTCTGTTGAGAGCAATGGTGACGTTTATGTTGACATAACATATCCTGAGTCTAATGCTACAAATACTCCATCTAGTACATCTACAGCTGATACAATACCTTATGGTACTACTAAGGTTTATGATGTTGTATGGGGTATTGCTGTTGCAGGTGCAGCTGGTAAAGGTAGGGGTTATTTAGAGTATAGTCCTATTAGTGGTTTTGGCAAACTACACTTAGATATTAAAATGACACAAGCTAGTGGTAATGGTAGTGTCATCGCTACGCTACCAGCAAACGCCCCTGTACCTACAAGGTTATTGGAAACAGCTGTTGATGTTAATAACAATAGTATTTATGTGGAACCCAACTCTAGGGATATTAAGGGTTGGGGTGTTACAGGCAATAATAGGAGATATATTTTTGATATTGTAGGCTTTTGGAGGGAGATTAAGTAGATGGCAAGAGTAAAAATAGGTAGAATAACTTTACCAAATCTATCTCCTTTCATAGTTAGGGATGTTAGGAATATTAAGAAAGTTGCTACACTCAAACTAAATGCACCTATTACTCAGTGTCAGGGTTTTACTTATAATAGTAAGACTAGAGAGTTTGTGTTAGCATGTATTAGTTCTGACAATAACACACAAGTATTATACAACTTAAATTCTACAGACTTTTCTAGGACGAAGACTGTTCAGTATACAGATAAGAATAGGTTAGGTCATTGCAATACATTAACTTATAATAGTAAGATAGATAAGATTATTGTAACTAATGGTGCAGTAAATGTGAATCAGATTACCTACTTAAATCCTGATTTAAGTATTGATACAACTAAGACTATATCAGGTAAGGCTTTTAATTTAGCTTATGATGATGAAACTGATACGTATGTATCTATTGTTCCTGGTGTTGATAATTCTTCACGTAACTTAGAGTATTATGATGCTAGTTTCACTAAAACTAAGTCTGAGACAGTGACTGTAAATTCTAAGAATAATGATTCCAATGGTGCTTTATTTTACAAAGGACAGGTAGTTTTTGCTACTGAGTATTTGGTGAATAAATCATCTGTTGGAATTCAGTTCCTAGAAACATTAAGTGGTTTAGAGGTAGAGGATTTTGCTGTAAAAGATGAGAACATCTATATGGCAGTTAATACAAACTCTGGTGTAGATATATATTGCCATTACTCTAACATGTACTTCATAGATAATATAGCTACAAAAGATAACTTTTCTTTACCTAATAACATACCTTTGTATGGTACAGATACAACTGGTGCATTTAGAAATTTAATTAAATGTTCTAGTGGTAATGGTACTGAAGTTGGTAATCAAAAATCACCGATGGCTTTAGTTGGTACAAGGATAACATGGTTTGATGATAAAGGAGTTTCTAGAACCATGTTATCAACTAAAGAATTAGATGGTGTAGGTGAAAGTAAAGAAGGTAAAGTTATTTACAGAGCATCTGAGGTAGACAAGATGTTTACAGATGTTTTAAATAAGTTGAAAGAAATTAATTCTAAGTTGTAAGAGGGCTGTATAGTATGATAATTGAAGAAATTGTTAATGAGATTGACAAGTTTATTACAAAGTATAAAGCGTTAAAGTCAGATAATCAAACTTTGACTCAATTTAAGTCTGATGTTAAAACTGCGTTGAATAATAAAGGTATCATCAGTACTAATAATGATGAAGATGTAGTACAGTCTATTAATAACTATACTAGCAGTACTAATGGTAGTACAAGTGGGACTTCTTTAAATGTAGATGATTTAAAGTACATAGGTCTTTTACCTGCTGATTATTCAAAAACTACTGTAGAGTCATCAGACTTAATTAAACTTGCTGAAACTATTATTCAAGATAGTAAGATTCTTTCTAGTGCTGAGAGTGTAGTAGTAAAAGATAAAGCAGATAATTCTGTTTTAGATATTACAGGGGCATCAATTAACAGTGCAGAGTTTAGTTCTTTAGATAAAAATAAATATTATGTAGGTTTCGGTGGTGGTAACTTTAAGAGATATCAAATACCACTTAAATTTGGAACACATAATTACACTGTATCTGTTACTAATAATGGAGTAACTAGAGACAAAGACATTTCTGTTACAACTTCTGCATCTACCTTGGCTGATAATTATATTAGAATCGTCTTTGATGCTAAAAAGGGCATGGCTATTCCTGGTGTATTTACTTCATACGTTAAATATTTAGATGGTAATAGTAGTGATGAGAAGTTATTTAAGATAAGTACAATCTTTAACTCCTATAGTAATCAATATTCTTCAGAAAGTGTTGGTTTAGTAAAGAATCTACGTACAGGTTTAGTTAAAGAGTTAACTCTTCTTCTTAATTATGATGAAAATATTAGCACTATTATTAGTGAGAATAGGATTTCTCGAAGATTAAATAATGAAAGTTATAAATATAACTTTATAGCTAAGTTAGGTAAATCTTTAAGATTAAGTGCAAGAGGGTCACTATGTCTATTTAATGTAGATGGAGGTTCTGTATTTGACGCTATGGGGTACCAAGAAGGTGATAAATTAGAGTTATTACTTTCTACTCCTGATTCTACTAGTAGAGCTGGTTTAATTAGTGAATACAATAATCTTGCACCTCTAGTTAAAAATACTGAAAATCCTATCACAGACCCTGTAAGTGAGGATGTTGAAGAAGATAATCGTTTTGGTATCTTGAATAGAACATTCTCTGTTAATGGGGGTGCTGGTTATGCTGACAAAATTAACTATACTGTAAAAGAGTTTACTAATGGTATTAAGGTTAAGTTCACTGAATTAGATTACAGTACTCAAGGTCCTTCTAACTATCAACGTGAGTTACCTAGTATTTGGTATAATTACACAGGTATAGGTTCTTATGTAGACTTAGATTTCACAGGTATAACTAATAAAGGTGGTCAGTTACCACGGACTATCTCTGGCTCACAAACATTTGAGGATATTGAGTATTTATCTATTAAGATTAATAGAGACCAAGTTTTCACTGAGGTATATGATTTTAATACAGGTAGTTCTAAAATTACTTTAGGTAATGATACTATTAGGTATAATGGAGCTATAGTAAGTGGAGCTAGTCAAAAGATTAAATTTAATAATACTAGTTACACTGAATATTCTAACGATGGTAAATCCATAGAATATAGTTTTGTAACAGGTAAATTAAGATTAACTTATTAATTGTGGTATACATTTAGGTGTGAGTCCTTTGAGAATGGTGACCACTTATAATAGATAACAATTAAATATACATAAGATATTCATAAAATAGATAGTATTGGTGAGGGGTGTATCTTATGGACTTTAATGGTTTAAAAAATGTTACACCTATCTTCCAAACGCTATTAAATAATGCTAAGAGTGGTATTCCTAAGAAAATTCAAGTTTTCATAGGAATACTTGCTCTTATTTGGTTATTACCAATAGTGTTAGATATAGTGTTTGTTGTTTTAGGTGTATTTTATGACTATAAGCCTGATATGATACTAAAGTTTTTACCGAGGTTGGAACAGTTAATTAGTATACTCACAGGTGTTTCTGCTGTTGCGTGTTTAATGGCAATTATCGGTTTATTTACAGATTCAGATGGCGATGGTGTACCTGATTCTGTTGATAAGGATAATAAAACACCAGTAACAAATAATAGTATTCAAGTCAATGTAGGTTCTGATGGGAGTAAATCTCCTAAGTTACCATTACACATTGATAAATAATTTGTTTTGGTAGGTATTGTTTTAGTATGCGTATGCTTTATAGGAGATGTTTTATGATTGGTGATTTAAGCAAAGAGTATGAATCAAATGGCGACATCGGTGCTATCTCTACAGGTGAGGGAGATTATGGTGGTAAATCTTATGGGATGTATCAATTAGCTAGTAATGTAGGTTCAGTTGATGATTTTATTGCATGGGGTTTAAATTCTGACTACAGTTGGATTGCAGAAGAGTTAGATAAGTATGCTGTTGGTTCATATGACTTTGACAACGCATGGACATATTTTGCTAATAATGACTATGAGAATTTCTACAACATGCAACATTCATATGCTATTCATAAGTATTATGATGTATCAGTTGAGTTGTTAAGGGAACATTTATTTAACATTGAAAATCATAGTGAGACTATGAAAGATGTAATTTTCTCTAGGGCAATTCAGTATGGTACTGGTAACATTGTAGAGATGTTTGAAGATGCTTTAGTGATTATGGGTGAGAAATTAAATCTTGATTTACAAAATCTTTCTTATGTAGATGAGAAACGATTTGATTATGATTTAATCACATCTATCTATGACGTTTGTATGACTACAGAGTGGAATAATTCTTCTTTGAGGGAAAACTTAAATCATAGGTTTAGGGAAGAGAAAGCTAAGGCTATTCAAATGTTGTCTGATGAGTTAGGAATCTAGGTGATTCATATGGGATTCATTGATAAGTTAATCGAATGTATTAGAGTTTTATTCTTAGGTAAGAGTATTGATAGTGTTGTTACTTCTACACAGGATAAAGTAGTAGATACAGTTAATAATACTGTTGATGAGGTTTCTTCTAAAGTAGATACAAAAGTTGATGATATCACTGATAAAGTAGATAACATTACTGATACAGTTGATAGTAAAATTGATGATGTGTCTAATAAAGTTGAAGATATTGTTGAGAACTCTAAAAAATTAGGTCTTAACATACGAAAAAAATAGTGTATAATAAGAGTGTATCTTTCTATGATACACTCTTATTTTTTTGTTTAAATGGAGATGCTTGCTAAACATTGGTGTACTTAGTTGGACGAGAATCTTTTCAAAAAATATCACAAATATAATTGATATTTATATAATTTTCTAGTACAATTAAGGTAATTATTTATCTTATTAGTACAGAAAAGAGGTGAGATGTCTTGAATAAAAGTTTTAAAGTTAGGATATATCCAAATATGGAGCAACAAGTATTGTTAGAAAAGACATTTGGTGCGAATCGATTTGTTTATAATTACTTTCTTAATTTAAAAAGTAAGTTGTACGAGTTTTATAAAATAAATTTGAGTTATAATAATTCTTCTAAGATTATGACAGAATTAAAGAAACAAAAGTCTTGGCTTAAGGAGGTTGATAGTGTTTCTTTACAGCAGAGTCTTAGGGATTTAGATAGTGCATATCAAAACTTCTTTAGTGGGAAAAGTAAATATCCTAAGTTTAAACAGAAAGATGGTAAAAACTCTTATCGTACTAATTCTAATATTAAAATTAGTAATCGATATATAACAGTTCCTAAGTTGGGTATGTTGCGTTTTAGAGATAATTATAATCTAGAGGATAAAAACATTCTCAAAATTTATAATGTAACAATCTCTAAGACATCTAGTGGAAAATATTATGCTAGTATTTCATCTGAGGTTTATATTCTGTGTTTTGAGAAAACCAATCAAAATGTAGGTATAGACTTGGGATTAAAAGATTTTGCGATTTTCAGTAATGGTAAAAAGATAGATAATCCTAGGATATTAGAACATCTTGAAGTTAAGTATAGAAGATTATCTAAATCACTTTCTAGAAAAGTTAAAGGTTCAGCTAATTATCAAAAAGCTAGGTTAAAATTAGCTAGATTTCATGAATACATAGTTAATATTCGTAAAGATTTTCTACATAAGCTATCTACAAGTATAGTTAAGTCTTATGATATTATATGTATAGAGAATCTTAATATTAGTGGCTTAATGAAAAATCATAAATTAGCAAAATCATTTCAAGACGTATCATTGTATGAGTTTATAAGACAGTTAGAATATAAAGCTAAGTGGTATGGCAAAACATTGTCTAAAATAGATAGGTTTTATCCGTCATCACAGTTATGTTCTAGCTGTGGTCATAAGAACAAAGAAGTTAAAAATCTCAATATACGTGAATGGGCTTGTCCTAGGTGTGGTACACATCATGATAGAGATGTTAATTCTGCAATAAATATTCTACATGAGGGATTAAGACTCTTAGAGAGTATGTAAATATGTAATTATAACCGTGGGACACATGGGGATAGTCTACTGTCTGGATGTAAGACTCTTTTGGTGAGATATTAAAAGAGCAAACCATTGGGTAGGAACCTCTTGAATTTAATTCATAGGAGGATGTCGTGGGATTATTTGATGTTGATGGCATAGGGTTTAAAAATAAAGAAAAACCTAAAAAAGAAAACTCATTTGACATGGGGGTTGATATCTCTAAAGTAGATAATAGTTTAGTTAATACAAATAAGACTAGTGGTAGTGATTTTGATAAAACATTAGTTGGTGAGATAAATCCTTTAGTTAAAGTTGATGTAATAAATCATTACTTTAGGCTTAGTGATTTATTGAAAGAATATGGATGTTACATTGATGGCTCTACTATGTATTGTCCTTTTCATGATGACGATATCACAGGTAAACCGTCTGCTAAGTATCATTCAGATACAGATTTGTTATATTGCTTTTCTGAAAACAAAGTCTACAGTTCTTATCACGCTTTAAAGATTTTATTTGGTAAGGATGTAAATTTAATCTTTAAGAAGATATGGTCTACCCTATCTAAGGAAGAGAGATTATCATATATTGGTAAGCATGATGAAAAGGTTAAGGATGTTGTAGTAGAGGATACAGGATGGGAATACTACAATAAAAATGTATTATCTACTTTTAAAGTTGGTAAGGTATCGTATGAGCAGTATAAAAACGCTTTATATAAGGTCTTATCATTAATTCAAGAATAAAATAGTATGAATTTTAAGTAAATTATAGTTGTAAAGTTACTTAAAATTAAGTATAATAGATATTGTAGAAAATGTTACTAACTACAATATCTATTTTTATTTTAAAAAGGAGAAAATGCTATGGCTAAAATTACAGCTATTCGTTTACCTAATGGTAAGGTTAAAATTACACAGTCTGATATTACTTCAATTATTGGGGAAGAATTTAATTCATCTGATGATTTCTTCAATAAATATAAAACAATTAATGAATCTACAGGTGTAGAAAATGATTGTGTGTTATTAGAGTCAATCAATGGCTAATGTTCCTGTTATAGGTAATGGACTTGCAGTAATACCACTACATACTAGGGGTACAAGTAGGAAGAAAAATAAAAGAGTTGCTGATTATTTAACTAGGAGTACTTTTTTAAAGTTATTGGTAGAATACTCAGATATAGAGAAGATGGATATCGTATATTTAACTGGTATGGGTGTAATGTATCAAGACGATATATTAGATGGTTCTGTTACTTTAAGGGATATCATACAAAATACTAGTTGGTGTAATATAGTTGCTGAAGAACTGTATCGTTTATGTCTATCATTAGGTACAAATAAAATAGTATTGTTGGCTAGGAGCGATAGATTTTTAAAGCTTGCTAAAACTCTTAGGTCTAGAGGTGTTATAGTTGAAAATCCTATAATGGGTGTATTGTCAGAGAGGTATGCAATTAAGATACTTTTCTCTAAAACTAAGTTATTAGTAAATACAAGGGGTGGATTTTCAAAATGAGTAGAGAGTTACCTTTGTTTTTACAGAATTTATCATGTGATATTACTGATTGTGTATTCACATTAAAGTTGGTTGGTAGCACTTTTCAGTATAAAGCACAAGATGTGTTACAGGTTATACTAGATAATAATATGGTTGATAAGGTTATATTAGAGTTAGTACGTGAGCCTAACAATATTCATGATGAGCATGCTGTAAAAGTTATGTTGTCTGTTGATGGTTATAGTGGAACATATCATGTTGGGTATGTATCACGAGATATAAGTGAGACAATTAGTTTTCTTCTACAAGATGATGACTTATGTGTACATATTTCAGATGTATTCATGAGTGGTGGTGGGTTAGATTACTATGTTGGTCTTATGTTTAATTGTAGGTTTAATAGAAAGGAATAAAATCTATCTATGGCTAATGAGAAAGCTAAGAGTGACTATAAACATTGGGTAGGTGCTGTTCCAAAAATAGAGAATTGGTATAAGAATTTTAACTTTGTATTAGTTGAAAGTATGGAAGACTTAGAGAGTATCTTTAAAGATAAAAAAGACTACTATATGGCTTTTGATACTGAAACAACAGGTTTAGATTTTGAAGAGATTGACTTGGTAGGCTACTCTTTTTGTTTAGATGGTAAAACGGCATATTATGTGCCTGTATATCATTTTCAGTATGGGGGTAATTTAGGTGAGGAATCTGTAAAATTCATCTATGAGCGTATGTGCGAAGCTAAGAAGGTATTCATGTATAATATGCGTTATGACGCACGGATTATGGAATACTATGGGTATAAAGAGAATAAAGCTGATTTAGATAAAAGACGTTGGATGTATGCTAAGTTTGATATGTCTAAGGTTGATTATTATGATGTTTCTGTTCCTGTATGGTTAGCAGATACTAATCAGAAATACCCTAGTCTTAAATGGTCTAGTTTACATTTTTTAGGAATCGAGCAATTACATTTTGATGAAGTAATTGAAAATGCTGGTTCATTCTTTTACCTAAACCCATCTGAAAATCAAGATACAGTATTTTATGCTGCCGCTGATGCGTTGTGTACATTTTTACTTGCAACTGCTACAGTTAAGTATTTTACAGAGGCTAAACATTCTGCTAAATTCGATAATCTGATGTTATATCCTTTATTACATTATGAGAATGAGAGGATTTGGTTAGATGGTGATGTACTTAAAAATCTTTACATTACAGCTACAGATAGAGTAGATAAGATGGAGAGAGATGTGTACGCTATGATAGGTGGGCAGATTAATCTAAATTCACCTGTACAAGTTGCACAAGCTTTTGAGAGATTGGGGATTGATACTGGTGAGCGTACATCTAAGGGTACTATGTCTGTTGGTATTAAGATATTAGCAGATTTACCTAAAGAGTATGTAGAAAAGTTCCCAGCCTTAAAATCATATATTAATTATAAGAAAACAGCTAAATTGATATCATCATATATTAAGCCTTTGCTGAAAGAGTATGAACGTAGGGGTTATTGTAGGTTCGCTTATAAAACTACAGAAGTACCAACTGGAAGGCTTGCTTCTGGTAAAGATGGTAAGAATTCTTTCTTCTCACCAATTAATGCACAATGCGTAGTTGGTTCATCTGAATTGTTTACTGATAGAGGTGTTAAGACCATTAAGGACATTTCAGTTGGTGATAACGTTTGGGATGGTGAGTCTTTTAGAAAAGTTCTCAATACTTATAATAATGGTATTCAAGATGTTTATAAAGTTACTTTGTGTGATGGTAAGACTTTGATTTGTACTGATAAGCATCAACTATATAGTAGTGTAGTTTTTTCTGCTTTTAGAGAACTTAAAGACTTGAATGTTGGTGATTCCGTAGCTATAAATATTAATTCTGTTGATATTGGTTTTAGTAGTAATAGTCTCAATACTCGTAACTCACTTGATTTTGACAATGTAGTTGGTTGGGTTAAGATAAAGTCAATAGAATATGTTGGTAAAGAGGAAGTTTATGATATACATGTTGATGTGACGCATAGATATTGTGTAAATGGCTTTATTACACATAACTCATTACCCAAGCCACATGTAAAGATGGAAGACGTATTTGACTTAGGTGATAGAAATTTATTTTCTAAGAAAGATAATATCATCATGGGGTATAAGTTTGTGTATTCTTCTTATGATGAGGATGGTAAACATATCATACCTGATGACCCAACATATATTGGTTGGGTTGAGGGTATGGATGATGATTTAAATATACGTATGGCTATTTCACCTAAAATGTTAGAAGATAGCAATGATGATGATTTCTTGTATTCCAGTTTTGATTATTCCGCCGAGGAGTTACGTATTGCCGCTAATTTAAGTCGTGAGCCTAATTGGGTTGATGCTTTTGTACATGGGGATGACATTCATAAGAGGTGTTATTCTTTAGATACTGAGTTTTTAACAAGAGATGGTTGGAAAACTTATGAGCATATTGGTATTGATACTGAGATTGCACAATATAATGAAGATACTAAAGAATTAGAGTTTGTTAAAGCTGGTCATGCATATTTCAATGAAACAGATACAATGTATCACTTTGTTGGCAATAATACTGATTTATTAGTTACTCCTAATCATCGTATGTATGATAAAGGTAGAGATAATTGGTATGTGAAACGAGCAGACGAATTATATAAAAAGAGGTATTATCATACCATTTGTAGTCCTATATCCAATAAAGTACTAAGGGATTCAGATATTGTTGTTGATAGAGGTAACATTGATATTAAGTCTACATATCATAAAGATGGTTTTAGCATTTCTGTAGATGATTTTGTTGAGTTATTAGGGTATGTCATTACAGATGGTGGTACTTGTTTGCGTAGTTGTGGAACTAAGACAGTTTACTTTTCACAGTCAGAAGTTAAGGAAGATGTTTTAGCTAGAATGCAAGACTTAAATAGAAGACTTGGTGGACTCTTTAAAGAAGAGATTGATTACTGTAAAGGTAAAGAAACAACTATATGTGGAAGGGTATCTATTTTAAATGGGAATTTCCATCGATTTAGTTTAACAAGTTCAGCTTTGTTTGATGTAGTTGTTGAATATATTGGTGGGAACTTAAAGAAAGATAGGGTTCTTTCTAATAAGATGCTACAATTTAGTGATAGGTTACTAATTAAATTCTTAGATGCTATGTATGATGGTGATTGTTTACATGATAATAGGGAAGGGAGAGAAAACTCTAGGACTCTATTAGTGCAGTCTAAAAAGTTAGTTGAACAGTTACAATTAATTCTTATTAATATTGGGTACTCTACAAATATTAGAGATGTTTCTGATAGATATAGTACTAATTTATATAAGTTAAATTATGTTAAGGATAAGAGGGTTGTACGAGGTTCAAATAGAAAGACTGAGATTATCAAGTATGATAAACCAGTAAAGTCTGTGTGTTTTGCAGTTCCTAGTACGTTGCTATTTGTACGTAGAAATGGTAAGACATCAGTATGTGGTAATACTGCTGTAGCTATTTGGGGCGAAGAACATTATAATAGGGATTATCGTAAGATGGCTAAATATGCCAACTTCTCTATTTTGTATGGTGCTAGTTCTCATTCTCTATATGCAGATAGTCGATATGGTTTTAAATCTTTACAAGAGGCTGAGGATTTCTACAATAAGTATAAGAAAGCATTACCGACTTTATTCCAGTGGCAAGATAGGTTAATCTATAGTGCTAGACGTAAAGGAATGTTACAGACATTCTTTGGTAGACCACGTAGGCTACGTTCCTATTATGAGAATAAACAGATAGGTTTTGCTAATCGTAGTGCTGGTAATACAAGTGTACAAGGTGTTGCTGGTGATATTCTTAAAATGGTAATGATTAAGTTGTGGAGAGCATTATTTAATAATGAAGAGTTCAAGAACGATGTTGCTTGGAGGGTTGCTATCCACGATGAAATTGGTTACACAATACGTGCTACTAAATTGATGCGTATATTAAAGATTATTAAAGAAACACAATCTGTTAAGTTACCAGAGTGGCCAGTAGAAATTATTACTGACCCATCTGTTGGATGGTCTATGGGTAGAGTGTACGATTTTCATATGGTTGAGGATGATTCTGAGTTAGGGTATCATTTTGAGCCAGATTTAGCTTAGGAGATTAGCATGGAAGAGTTTATTTTTGATAGCTTAACATTTGATGATTTAGTTAAGTATGTTGATACGTCAAAAGTATTTAACATTACTAAAGGTGAATTTAATCAAGTTAAAGTATACTTAGCAAGTTATGAAGATGAGAAGCTGGGTAGTGCTGTTGAGCGTTTAGATGTTGCTTATCACATTGGTAATAAATGGTCTTTGGTAGATATGGGTAAAGTTGAAGGCTTTAATGAAGTACCATTGAGTTGGTTATTATCAGATGTTGGTGATATTGATGATTGTTTAGTTATTTTACGTAGAATGTCTAATATGGTACTAGATAAGAATAATTCTAGTTTATCTACATATATTTATCATATTGTTGATGATGCTTATGAGTTTGTTACTTCTAATGCTTTAATGAATGGTAAATTAGCTAGATATGGTATTAGGTTAGATGGTTCTATTGATGATATTCTTGATATTATCAATAACAAAGTTGACAATGATTACGATAAGAATTCATTAATTTCTTTTATTAAGTGTGGTGTTGCTAATGAGTGATATGTTAGAGTTAGTTCAGTTAGGTAAGAATGTTCGATACATTAGGGTTAATGTACTAGAAACAACAATATCTGAATTCTCTAATTTAACTGGTATTAGTCGAGATGTAGTATGTAGGATTGAGGATTTAAGGATGGGCAAGGGTTCAAAGACTTGTCCATCGGTATCTACTATCTTAAAATTATGTAAATCTCTAAATATTGAGATTGGCGATATTATGGGTAATGATATCTCTTTAAATGAGGATGCTTTACTTAATTTAAAGGAGGTTATTTCTTGTGGCAATTAGTGTTGGTAGAACTTTAAATGAGTTAAAGCAGATGTCTTATGACTGTGGAATCAATATTCCTAGTAGAGAAGATGGTAAGTCTTTAAAGAAAGAAGATTACATCAAACCAATTAGAGAGCATAATCTTTCTATTAGATATGGTAGTGTTGGAAATACTCCCGAGCATTTAAAGTTAATGCTACAGTTAAAATCACCTATGTTGGCTGGTAGGATTGATTCTTTTAAAGAAGAACAGCAACAAGAGGTGTGGGATTCAGATAATTGGTCAATGGAACAGAAGTTAAATGGTGTTAGATGTTTTATTATTAACGATGGTACAGGTATTCACTTATATAGTAGACATAATAGTGATATTGACTTGCTCCCCATAGAGTTTACTGAAAAAGTTAAATTACCTAAAGATTTCTCATATGGTAGGTTAGATAGAACTTTTATTTTAGATTGTGAGTTGACATCAGATAACCCTAATATATGTACTGTGTTAGATGGTTATGGAGTAGATACAAGTTCTCAGTTACAAGCAGTTACATCTATCTTAGGTTCTAATACTGATAGGGCATTAGATATTCAAGATTTTAATGATTTAGACTTAGTGTTTAATGCATTTGATTGCATTTACTGTGATGATAAGTGGATAATGGATACTCCTTTGTATGAGCGTAGGGAATATTTATCATCAATTATTGATATGTTAGTTGGTGCTAACTTTAATGCTAGACCTGTTAAATACGTAGTGGATAATAAGAAAGAGTTTTATAAGCATTTAATTAGTCTAGGGTTAGAGGGTACAGTTGCTAAACGATTAGATGGTGTGTATGTACCTGATACAACTAGGAATTTTAAAGGTTGGGTTAAGTGTAAGAGGTCTTTATCAGATTCACTGAGTGCATTTAATTCTCAATCGTCTTTAAGTGCTTTTGATACATTAGATGATGTAAGTGGCGATATAACTTTTTCATTTGGTGATACTATTGATGCTTTTATTACAGGCTATGAGTTGGGTAATAAGGGTTCTGCGTTTGAGAACATGATAGGTTCTATCTGTGTTTCTGTGTATGTTGAAAAAGAAGATGGTACACAGGAAGTTAGAGAGATTGGTAAGTTCAGTGGTTTCAATCTTGATATGCGTAAGAATATGGGAACTGTTGTAAATGGTAAGACAGTACTTAAACCAGAATACTATGGTAAAGTTGTAGAGATTGATGGGCAACAAATTACTAAGAATGGTAGGTTCGCACATTGTGTATTTATTGGGTTTAGATACGATAAGTTAAAGGATGCTTGTATTCTTAAAGAGGAATTCTTAAAATCACAACTACTATAATTTTTACTTGATTTTAAGTAAAAATAGTGTTAAAATTTTATTATCTAATGTTTTGAGGTGCATTGTATGGATTACAATAGATTAGATATGAATGTGTTCATAGAAAAACTCTTAGAACATGTAGAGATGTGTCCTTGTCTTTTAATAGGTAAGTATGTTACTGAGTTTAAAAAGGTATACAAAGATACAATAGAACGTGTGTATACACTAGATGATGTAAGGAATTTAATAGATTCATACGATGGCATTTCTAATGTAAATAGTAAGTTCTTGGTATTAGATGGTATTGGTTTTTTATCTCATGTAGGTCAAAACTCACTATTAAAGTTCATTGAGGAGTCTAAGTTGCCAATCATCATTTTATCTTATGGTGATAAAATCTCACCAATTATCATGTCTAGAATGAAGATAATTGTTAAAAGGTGGGATGTCGTAAAGAATTTAAACTTCTCTAGTGTAGCTGATACAATAGCATACATTAATGAGAAAAATTCAACACGAGAGGATAAGATGAGTGAGTTTGATGAGGTACAGATTATGGCTAATATGTGTCCTAGTCTATACTCAATCAAACAGCAAGCCGGTGATAAGTATGGGTATACTAATAGTAGATTAATAAATCTAATGGTTGGTACTAAGAATAGGTGATTCTGTGGGCGATTACAGTTTAATCAATAAAGTAGTGAAAGTTGAGGATAGTAAAGAGGGAATAAACTATTTAGATTTAGTTTGCTTTATGTACCCTAACTATGAATTACGTACTGAGTTTAATATTTTAGATGGTAATACTGATATTATATTTGTTGGTAAAGTTAATTCTAGTGTTGTAAAGTCATTAAAAGAAAACACTAGAAGTTTTATAGCAATTAATAATATAGGTATTCAAGATATTGACATGACTATTAGAGATATAGCTATTAAGGTTCTCTATGATAGATTTAATAAAGAGCCTAGTGATAAGACGCATACAATGTTAACTTCTATGACAGAATATGATTTCATTAAGTACTTTAAATCTTTTTGGGTGTTAGGTAGGTCTAAGATTGATTCTGTTGACATATCTTTATGGGATTTATATTGTGTATTAGGTAAGTCTAGACACGATATACTTAAAATATATTTAGAGTTACGTGAGGTGTATTCTGACAGTATGATATTTGGTGGTGTACTATCTTTTTTAGAAAAGTCTAGGAACTTAGAAGATGTTGTTACTAATAGTGGTAAGTATCTTAGGTTGCTAGTTGATTTCAATAAATCATATGATAAAATGATTGTACCTATTATTCAGAAAGTTTACACGATGGAGTGTAGAAGTGATTCTGATAGAGAGTATCGTACTTTGTGGTTGTTAATGCAGTTAGGTAAAGGAAACATGTTATAATGTCTATACTTGAAATTGAATTAGAAATGAATAAGGTTGCTAAGGATTTACAAGATAGAATTTATCAAGTGTATGATACATATTTGGTAGAGAATAGAAAAATCATAGACCTACCTACTTATGAGGCTTTATATCGGAGTCCTAAACTACAGTATGAGGTTTCAGAAAGATTGATACGTACTATAGATGTATTAAATGATTTAAAGTTACGTATTAGTGTTGTTAATAAGAATTTATCAGAGATGAAAAATTTACAGGTGACAACAAAATCAGATTATCAGTTAGTAGCTAATCTTAAATCTAAGGTAAGTAGGTACTATGATGAGTTTACTGAGCATAAGTTTCAGATTTCTGATTTAATTAAAAATGCTAATAACAAACTTAATACGATTAATGCTGTTAGGTTTGTTAATGAATAGATTATTGTATTATGAAATGAAAGGAGACTTATGGGAGAAAATGCTTTTAAGGACAGATTAGTACATGAATTTAAAGAATACTTTCCTAATGATAGTTCGCTACAAAACTTTTGTACGTTAATTATCACTATGAAAGATAATCCTGATTACGCTTTATCTGATGTAGATAGGGACGTTCTAAGGAACTCTATTAAGGACTTATCTGTTTTCACCTCATTAGGCATCTATACTAAGGTTCTTGGTAAGATGAGTAATGATGTTAAAAAGCAGTTAGATGTAACTACAAGAAAGAGGGGTAGTAAAGTTTTAGGTAGCAATACTACTTCTAATAATGTAACAGCTACTGTGTATGAATCTAATAGGTTTGATTTAGGTTTTGAGATAGAGCCAGTTAAGGTTTCGCATACTCAGAATATTCAAAATCAAAACAGACCTGTTGGTGTTAAAGAGTATTCTAGTAAATCTAATACGTTTACATTAGATGGTGTTGATTTGTCAACAGCAAAAGATATTCCAACTACTACATATGAGACATATTCTGATTATGATACATATGATGATGTGCCTACTGTTAATGTAGATGATTTAGATTATTAATTTTTGGTAGTTAGCATATTGCTATTACAATATATTTTAGTTTCCAATAAGGAGAATTATTATGTCTGAGATTGAAAATTTTGATGCTATGTTTAATGGTTCTAATGAATCTACACCTGTTACTGAAGTAAAAACAGAGAATGTTACAAATGAGGTAGCAACTGCTACAACTACAAGTGTAGCATCTCCTGATAGCTTTGTAATTAGCATTGAGAGTGCAGGTTCTAGTTTGTTAAGCGATTTGGGAATTAAGCCTATTTCTTTTGGTGATAGGATTCAACGTGTTCCTATCGAAAAGTATAAAGCTAAACAGGGTAATATTGATAGAATTTCTATTATTTCTGAGCAAGTATTACCTATTAAATATCATTATATCGATGGTAAAGGTTCATACTTATGTACAGGTGGTAAATGTTGTCAATTAATGGGTGACCCAGCTGTTCGTTACTTAGTACCTATTTGTGTGTATGATACAACTAAGAATGGTGACCCTGCATCTAGCAATATTGAATTAAAAGTATTGTCTATGGGTAATGAGTTATATCAAAATATTGGTATGATTGCTAACGCTGGTAATGTACGTAGTTTGGGTGGTATCACTCATGTTGATATTACTGTTAATTGTACAGACGAAAAATATCAAAAATTATCTCTTATTCCTATTGGTGAGGCTATGTGGAGAAAATCAGCTAAGGCTGTTGAGTTCTTGAATAATAAATGGCAAGAGTCTGCAAGTGAAGCCTATAGGGCATTAGCACGTAGTGTTGATGAAGCTACATTTGTTAAATTATATGATGAGGCTAATTTTGGTGTAAAACCAGAGGAAAATCAAGGTTTTGGTGGAAGTGAAAGCAACTTCAATTCCTTTGGTGGTGCATCAACTAGCAACTTTGATGAATTCTTTAAATAATAAAATAGTTAATAGTTGAAAGGATAGAGTTACTAGCATAATAAAAATAATAGATGGTAGTAACTCTATTTTATGATATATGGTTATCTTGGCTATAGACCCTAGCTTTAAGGCTTTATCGTTCAGTTTGTATGATAGTGATACAAAAAAGGTTTACATTGATACTGTTTCATATCCTCTAGGTACGTCTATAGGGTTTGAGAAGATATTTGATGCTGTTCATGTGCAGTGGTATCAGTTACAAAACAAAATAGATGGGTATTTAAAAGAAAATAACATATCTATTGATGTTGTCATTTCTGAAATACCACCACCTATAGGAAACTTTTCTGCTGGTTTATATGCATTAGATTATACTATCTTAAATAATTTATTTGAGAAGTATACAACAATTAAGGATTTATTTATATTATCGCCGTCTTTCCTAACTAAGGTTCATGGTAGACGTGGGTATAAGAAGAGTGAGAGTACTGCTTTAGTTAAATACTTTATTGATGAAGTATTATCGGATAGTTTCGATGTGTATATACCTGATAGTGTTTCCGCTAAGGGAAGAGTATCAAAGGGAAGACTAAATAACGATAAAGCAGAGTCTTTTATATTTTTATTACGTTTAATGGTTAGACTTAATATTAATGGTTTAGCTAGTAAGATAAAGAGTGAGGTAGAGGGATTATCTCATGAGGGTGAAAAGTTATTAAGGAGTAGGTAATGGCAAAAAAAGAAAAGTCATCCGTTGATGATTTCGCAAAAAGCATTAAGAAGTTGTCTAGTGAGTATCATTCATTAGATGCTCCTGAGTTTGTTAAAAGTGGTTCAGTTGTACTAGATTCTATATTGGGTGGTGGTATTCCACGTGGTGTATTTATCTTGCTATCATCTGATAGTGGTTTAGGTAAATCTACAGGTGCTTTACATGTTAGTAAGGCATATTGTATTCAAAATAAAAGGGTTTTGTATTTAGATTTCGAGAGTGGTGTTAATTTAGCACAGCTTAATTCTATGGGGTTATCTAGGTTTAGGTATGACACTAATACAAACCCAGATGGTAATTTCTTCTTATTCCAAATTCAAACATTTAGAGAAGCTGATAAGATTTTGGATGAGTTGGTTGAGAATGTTGATTTAGTTGTTATAGATTCTGCTACAGCTATTCTAACTGAAAAGGTAAAAGAATCTTCGTCTGAAGACGTGCTACCAGGCATTGATAGTAGGGTTATGGCTACATTCTTAAAAAGACATAAGTCTACAAGTACACGTGCTGGAACTTCATGGATTATCGTAAATCAATTACGTACTAAGATTGCTATGGGTTATGGTCAACAAACTGCTGAAGTTGAGGCTGGTGGTAAAGCACTTAAATTCTACCCTGACATTCGCTTAACAATGAAGAAAGCATATAAAGGTACATTAGAGCGTACAGAACAGACAGCTGTAGGTGAGCAAAAAGTTCCTTTTGGTGCTATTTGTGAGATTAAAGCTGTTAAGAATCGATACGAACGTCCAGAAATTCCTCTTAAATTAGCTATTATCTTTGGTAAAGGTATTTCTAATGAGTATGCATATTATGACTTCTTAGAGCAACGTGGCAAGATTGTTAAAGCTGGTGCGTGGTATACAATTAAGTTAGGAGATTCTCCTAAAGTACAAGGTATGAATGGTGTTATTGATTGGATTAACACTAATCGAAGTCTTGTTAAAGATTTCATTGAGTCTGAGGGTGGTTATCGTTTATTGTTAAATGAAGCTAGTACTGTAGACTTAATTGATGAATCTTATGATGAAGAGGTTTTTGATGGTACAGAGGTATTTGACGAGCCTACTGAGGATGATGGTGAAGAATAATGTCAGATAAAATAACTGTAGATATTAAAGACTTTCAATCTCTTAAAAAAGCATACATTGAGTTAACTCCTGGTATTACAGTTATCACTGGTGCAACGAATAATGGTAAAAGTGCTATTATTCGTGCTATAGATTCTGCACTTTTTAATCTTGGTGATGATGCTATGGTTAGAGGTGGTCAGAGGTACTATGGCATAAAGATATCTAATGGTAGTCATACAATGCTTATGGCTAGAGATAATGTTGGTAAGAATGAGAAAACTGCATATCAGTTTGATGATGGTACTGTTCAAAAGAAAGTTGGTAGAGGTCAGTTAGAAGAGGTTTCACGTATGTTCAATATACGTGAGGTGAAGATGAATAATGGCACTAAGATGAAGATTAATTTTTGGTATCAAAACGATAAACCTTTCCTAATGGATAAGACAGCAGGTCAACTATATGAGTTTTTATCATTGAGTTCTTGTGATAACTATGCTAGGGTATTAAAGTCTTTGGGTAGTGATGTTAGGTCAATTAATTCAGATATTAATACGTTAACTACAGAGATTAATACATACAAGTCATTAATTAATGATAAAAAAGACTTCATCTCTAAGAATGATGGGTTTGATTTAGTATATCAAGAGGCAATAGATGTTGACGCAATGGGCGATTTATTGTCAAATGTAGAAGGTTTATTAGATGATGTTGATATGTCAAACAATACTATCAAAAAGCTTGATAACTTAAAGTTAAATATTGATATAAAAATCTCATCTATTGATATTGATAGTGTTAGTGATTTATATCAAGATATTATTTCTCTAGTCTCTAAGGTATCTTCATTGTGTGAGTTGTTGGATTACATCGATAGTACTGGTGGTAAGATTTCACACCTAGATAGTGAGCATAAAGAGTTAAAATCCAATATTAGCACGAATGACACTTGCATAAAAGATTTCTCTAATATCATTAATGATGCTGAGTGTTTACATGATAAGATTGATATTGTATCTAATGCTTTGGTTGATGTTGAAGAAAATATTAAGTCTAAGGATATAATCGATGCTAGATTAAGTTCCATTAATGGTGATTTGTGTACTTCTATCGATGATATTTCTAGAGAAGTAAATATATTAGATGATAGCTTTAGTCAGTTAATGGTCATTGAGGGTTGCTTAAAAGAGTTAGATAGTAGTAAGGGAGTGTTGGATTCCTATGCATCTAAGGTTGAAGATGTAAAAAGTAAACTATCTGAAAGTGATATCGAGTTTGAGCAGTTGAAGAAAGATATAGGATATTGTCCGTACTGTAGAAGGGAGTTTGTATAAAATGGCTACAATCGAAGAGGTAAAAGCTAAGTTTGGTAGTGTTGAGAAGATTAATCAATCACTTAAAGATGAGTTAATTCGTACTGAGGAACAGTTGAAATCAGCTAAAGATTCATATGATAAGGCTGTTAGTAAGTTATTTGAGTTAACAGATAAAGATACAATAGAGGATGCTAGGGTATATATTTCACAGCTTAGAGAAGAGTACGAAAATAAATTAAATGATTTAAATAACAAATTATCAGAATACTTAGATAAAGATGGTGAATAGTATGGTTGATACTTCTATTATTCGTAGGGTTATCGAGCATAAAGCAATGATAGATAGTGCTAAAAAAGATATAGCTAACATGTCTTATGCAATTAGCACTAAGTCTGAATCACTTAAAGAGTTAAATAGCTTGAAGAATATAAGTGAATTCTCTTTTAACTATCTAGATGTGTTAGTTAAGGAAGAGTCTGGTAAATTCATTAAGCATTTAAATAATATATTAGATTTTGGTGTAAAATCTATATTCGATGATTGCAATTACTCTATTGAGATTAGGGTATCAGATAGTTCTAAGGCAACAATTCATTTAGTGTACGATGATGAGAATGGTGTTAAGTTAGAGCCTGATATTAAAAACTGTGGTGGTGGTATTCGTACTGTTGTTGGTTGTTTATCACAGATTGCATTTATAACACATTATAGGTTAGAGCCTGTGTTATTTATTGACGAGGGTTTAAGTCAATTATCTAGTCAGTATATACCTAATTTCATGGAATTAATTAATCAGATGGCTGAGAAGAATGGCTTAAAGATTCTTTTAATAACACATGATGATAGGTTTACTTCATATGCTGTTAGGCATTACGAAGTTTCTAAAGGGAATACTAAGTTATTGAGAGGTGGTGAGTTTGGTGAGTGATATTCATTTAAAATTAGAATATGGTGAAAAGATTGCATTTATTTCTGATGTACATGTGGATAGTAAAATGCCTGACTCACGTGTTGATGATATCATTGTAACTCTTAAAGATAAGTTAGTTGATATTCTTAATAAATGTGTTAATGAGAATGTTAAATATGTATTCTTTGAGGGTGATGTTGTCAATAGGGTTCAATGTCCTTTTGAACCTATTACAATGTTAGCTGATATACTATTACAATTTAAACAAAAAGGGATGAGGTGTTTCTCTATCCTTGGTAATCATGATATTGTTAGAAATTCATTAGAAAACTTAGATAAGAGTCCTATTCAGATTTTATTTAAGTTAGGTGTCTTAGAGCATATCAACTTAGAGACTAGGGTTATATTTAATAATTCTGTGTTGTTAACAGCTGTTGATTACACAGAATATCCTATTAAAGCTGATAGTAGTTATACAGTCAATATATTATTAGCACATATGTTCTATGGTAAGAGTGGTTTTCTTTCTGATGAGAAACATAATCTAACTGATAATAATATACTAGATTTAGGGTATGACTTAGTTGTGTTAGGTCATGACCATGAGGATTATGATGATGTAGTTGTAGGTTCAACTAAGATAGTTAGACATGGTTCTGTTCTTAGAGGTACATCTCATAACTATAATTTTACAAGAAAGCCTAATTTTGTAATTATTGACGACATAAATAAACCTAAAGAAGTCAGACGTATAGAGATTGCTCATAGGGATTATAAAGATGTAGCTAGTGAGTATATTTTAAATAAGAAAACATTTAGTAGTATTAATGCTCTACAGGATGTATTATCTAATCTAGCTGATAAGTTAGTTGATACAACTGAGACTGATTCAGATAGGATTTATAATATCATTATGAGTGACGAAGAGTTACCTAATGATTGTAGAGAGTTGTTACTAAAATATATCAATGAGGTTTAGTTCTAAATGGCTTTTAAGTTAGAAAATCAGTACACATATTTATTTGAGGATTTTCAAGTAAATAATGGGTATGATATATTCATGAGGTATCAAGATAAAAATACAACAGATGATGAACGTGAGTATTTAGAGTCTGTAGTTAAGGGTTGGATTCTTGATAATAATTATGAGGTTGCTAGGTTAACATATAGTGATGATTACATGTTGTATAACGTAAACTCACTGATGTCTTTGAATATTTCAGATATTTATTCTGATGGTGAATTTGGTGTTAATAGTATAGGTGTTTCAGTACTACAAACTTTCTTCCCTGAGTTAGAGGGTGTTGATAAAGTTAAAGGTTGTTGTATGAGAGACTTTTGTAAAAGGTCTGAAAAGTCTTTTACAAGATATGTACGTAAGCTTTTGAAGTATGGTAAATCACATAATGATATGCGGAGTATGTTTGCCTTTGTTGGTGCAGGATATTGCTCTAATTTCAGACCAGCAACAGCTAAAACTATATATGAACTATACGGAAAAGATAATTGTAAAGTGTTGGATACATCAAGTGGTTTTGGTGGTAGATTGTTAGGTTTCTTTACAGCTAAAAACACAGCTGAGTATGTAGGTATAGACCCTAACACAGCAGATAGTTGTAACAAATTTATTGAGTTTATGCAGATGCGTTTTGGAATTAATAAAAAAGCATATGTTAATAAAATAGGTTCAGAGGATTTCACAATAGAGAGTTATCCTCAATATGAGAACTATTTTGATATAAGCTTTACATCACCACCATACTTTGACACTGAGAAATATTCAGATTCTGATACTCAGTCATATAAGAAATTTAATACATATGATGCGTGGGTAGATGGGTTTTATCGGAATACAATTTATAATAGTTGTAATGCATTAAAGTTAGATGGAACATTTGCTATCAATATCTTTGAGAAAGTTGATAACATTAAAGAGTACACAGAGGAGTTTCTTAATGATTGTGGCTTTTATATCATTAAGGAAGATAAGTACTTGTTGCGTGTTATGAGTGGTACTCAAAAAGGTGAAGATGGTGAGTTCTACACCAGAAAAAAAGACTCATACAATTATGAGCCAATATGGATAGCTAAGCATTATACTGAGTTGTTAAGAGAAGGTATGATTACACGAGAAAAAGCAGGAGAGTGTTATAATCGTGTAAAATTTGGTAATAAAAAGATTAGTATTTAATCATAAGAGGTACAAAAGATGAGTGAAGAAATGTTATTAGATGATATTAATGAGTTTGATAGTGTATTAGGTTTAGATGATAATACTGATAGTGGTGTAGAGGATTCATTTGTTGATGAGTTTGCTAGTGAAGTACATATTTCTATTCCAACAAAAGAAATTAATACAATTCTAAATATCTCTAATGTATTAAAGTCTAGTGGTGAGAACTCTTATGAGGGTAAACTGATTACATTTAGGGTAGAAGAAGGAAATGTTAGATTTATGCTTTCCGATAACAAACGTAGTATCTCTAAGTTTGTTAAACCTTTAAATAGTGAAAATCTTATTACAGATTTTATTTGTTTATCTTCTGGTTCTTTAGCACGAATTGTTAAGTTATGTGGTAGTGTGTTTACAGTTATTGAGCGTACTGTTGAATCTGATGGTGGTGTAAATAAAGAGTACACGATTGTAGTTCATGGTGGTGAGGTTCGTGTAGATAATTACAATTCGGATGAATCTAGGTTTAATCATACATATGATGATTCTTATAGTAACACATCTAATAGGGAAAATTTAATCTCTTATATTAAGAGGTTATTTAATTATTCTCAAACAGCTGGAGGTAGAAGTCGTTTCTTATCATTTAAAGATAACACAATTACAGTAGAGTCTTATAATAACATGGCAAAATTGACATGTGATGATAACTTTGGTAGTGGATTTAGATTACATTTAGCTGATTGTAAGTTGTTAGCGTTATTATCTAATTCTGATAGTGGTGATAATATTTCATTTAATGCTAAGGGTGATTTGTACTGTGGTGATACATTTGTATTCAAAACAGAGGCTTTTACACTAGAGGATAACTCTATTCAACAATCTGTATATGGACGTATGGTGGTTGATAATAAGTGTGATGTTTCTTTAGACCATTTACGTAAAATTATCGATTTAGCTTGTAACTTGCCTGAAACTACAGGTGATATTAATGTTACATTTGGTGATAGTGTTTCTATTGAAATTGTTTCACGAAGAGGTAATTCAGTTATTAAATTAGATGCTTTAGATGTTAGTGGTATTTTTGACATTGGTTCAATCTCAATGAGTGCTAATGCAATTAAACAGGTACTAAGTACATTTAATGGTTTCGACATTGCTACTTTGAGGTTAAGTCTTGATGGTGTAGCTTTAGATAACGAAGTTGTTAGTTCCTTTATTTTAAAGAAAGCTTTCTAGCATATGTTAATGACAAATAATTATAGCGATGCTTTTGAAGATTTCGCTATAAAAAATGGTCGAGATATTTTCACGATATATAACGATACTAATACAACAGATGAAGAGAGAGAAAGATTAGTTGAATGGTTATTTAACTTAATTCGTTCTAGAGATAATGCAGTTCCTTTGCATATGTGGAGTGATGATATATTCAATAAGATAGTATCTAGTTTATGTGATATTGATACAAATGTAACATATCAAGATGGTGCATACAGTCTTAATAATATAGGTGCTAATATACTAACACAATTCTTTCCAGAAATTTTAGATGTTGTAAAGAGTGGTAAGGCAAGTCCTAGAGATTTCTTTAAAGATGATAAAAGACTTCTTGGGTATTGTAAGACTGTTCTAAAGTATTGCACTAGTCCTTTAGAGATGTTTAAAATGATGTCTTTTAGAGGTTCTAGTAGGTGTTATAATTTCAGACCAGCAACAGCTAAGGCTCTTTATGAGTTATATGGTAAAGATAATTGTAAAGTGTTGGATACATCAAGTGGTTTTGGTGGTAGACTACTGGGGTTCTTCACAGCTAAAAACACAGCTGAGTATGTAGGTATAGACCCAAACACAGCAGATAGTTGTAATAAATTCATCCTTTACATGAGTAGGTATTTCACAAACAAGAAAGCATATGTTAATAAGATAGGTTCAGAGGATTTCACAATAGATAATTATCCTCAATATGAGAACTATTTTGATATAAGCTTTACATCACCGCCATACTTTAATATAGAACGATATTCTGATGATATAACACAATCACATGTTAAATTTAATACATATGATGCGTGGGTAGATGGGTTTTATCGGAATACAATTTATAATAGTTGTAACTCACTAAAACTTGATGGTGTTTTTGCAGTCAATATTAGTTGGGTTGATAACATTAAAGAGTATACAGAGGAGTTTCTTAATGATTGTGGTTTTTATATCATTAAGGAAGATAAGTATCTTCTAAGAATTCATCCTAGAGAGAGTTTATATGGTAGTGATAAAATGTCTAAATATGAGCCAATATGGGTAGCTAAGCATTATACTGAGTTGTTAAAAGATGGTATGATTACACGAGATAAAGCGGAAGAATGTTATCAACGAGTAAAATTTGGTAATAAGAGGGTATTATGAGTGTTTCAGTTAAGGTAAATAACATTACTAATAACTTCTATTCTGATGAGTGGTATACTGAGGTTGAGACTGTTAAAAAGATGTATGATTTATTAGGTGTTAAGGGGGGGGCAACAGTTCTATGTCCCTTTGATACTGATAAATCATTGTACGTTCAGTATGGTATAGAATGTGGTTATAATGTAATTTATAATATAAGAGATTTTCTTGATAGGGATGTAACATATGAGTTTGACTATGTGATTACAAATCCACCTTTCAGTATTAAAGATGATGTTATTGAAAGATGTTTAGAGTATGGTAAACCTACTATGTTGGTATTACCTATGGATTCTTTGGGAGGTGTAAAAAGACATTCATTGTTTAAATCTTTTAAGTCTTTTCCTAAAGTATATATTCCTACAAGACGAGTTAATTATGTTGATGTTAATGGTGTTAAACGTAAGGGTGCATGTTTTCATTCCATTTATATGCATTTTAATCACTTTAGTTCAAGTTCCATTATGTTGGAGTGTGAATAAGATAGTCATTAAAGTAAATAAATAATAACATTCATTTATTATTTGTATATATACCTTTAGGTGATATATTTTCATAGTCAGTTTTAGTAATTTCTAGAGGTTATTGTAATGGATAGAGAAATGAATAGGTTGTTGGGTTTTTTGGGTACTAATGTTGATAGTAATGTTGGTCTTGATTGGACTTGGACAGAACTTGTTAAACATGCTGAACAAGGTGATAAATTCTCTTTGTATCGTTTAACTCAGCTAGCACGTCATTCTGAGCAACCTGAAGTTAAAAAATATGCGACTGAAGCCGTTGAACGTATTGAAAAAATTGTTGAGGAAGCCGCTAAATTAGAAGCTAGTCAAGTTACTACTAAAAGTGGTATCTACTTATCTAGCGAAGAACATTAAGATTCTTCTATTTGAGGTGTAGTGTTTTACTACACCTCTTTTTAGTTGTAATATTTTGTAGTGGTATGTTATAATCACTTTGAGGTGGTGATTATATGAATATCTACATTTGTGATGTTCCTTTTGATAGGGATACTTTTAAAGACGTATCTTTGTGTAAAATATTTAAGTATTATGAAGAGATAGAAAATTCAAAAAGTAAATTAGATAGATATGAAATGATTAATTCTGAGATTGATAGCATTAATCGTGAGATAGAGTCTTTAAAGGAAAGAATTTTTGAGTTAGAAAAAGAAAAGTATCGATTATTTGGTGATAATTCTTCATTTTTAGTTGATAATTTTTGTAATAATCTGTAAATTAAGGTTGACATAGTTTAGTAGTGGTGGTATATTATGTGTAACAGTAAAGACGATATTAAATTTACTGCAACATTCTCAGATGACGATAAAGGTAAAGATTTTAAAGTCGGATTAGAGAATGTTATCTCAACAGATGGTGTAAGTACTTCTGTTGAGTATGATGTCTTAAAAAAAGACGTAGAGGCTAAACTAGATTCAGAGATTGGTTCTTTTAGCTACTCCACTGATAAAAAGACAAATATTAAGATAGAAATACCTACAAAGGGTTAATTAGTATTAAAAGGAGATTATATTATGGAAGAGAAACAGTTATTAGAAAAAGTTAAGAGATATAAAGATTTAAAAAATAAAATCTCTATTCTTGAAGCGGAGGCTAAAGAGTTAAATAAAGAACTTAAAGATTCTTTACGTGAGAGTGGTAAAGAAGAGTTCATTATTGGCAGTTACGTTGTTAAGTTACAATCTATCTCTAAAGATAGATTTAATTCAAAACAATTCAAGGATGAAAACTCTTTCTTGTATTCTAAATATGTGTCTACTGTAAATGAAGAGCGATTACAGGTTACTGGTGGGGATATTTTGTAAATTAAGCACTTTACAAAACTTAATTTATAATATATAATAACATATGTAATTATATATTATATCAACATAATTGTCAATTTTTATTTTAAATTATACAATTATAAATTCATAATTTTAATAAATTTTTATTTATTTAATTCATCTATAAGAGGATGTCAGGTAATTGTGGTACGAGACATAATTACTTTTTAAGCTAGGGTGTACTTTATACTATCACATTGTACACGTACAGGATTAATCTTATAGGTTTGTAGTTACCTTGATTTCACTAGCTATTCAGAAAACTACTATGCATGGTTCTATTGGTTAGGCAAGTTAGAAGTTCAATTCTTCTTAGAACCACAATTAAAGTCCACTCTCATGATGTGTAGATTGCGATATACTAGTGAGATATGGTCGGTGTTGACTTATCATCGAAAACAGCTGAAACACTGCAGGGTTTGTGGCTATAATGTCTTAGTTTTCATATGTCCTCATTATGGGTTCGACTCCCATATCGCCGGCATAGAGCTGGCGATGGATGACGTGCGTTCGCAAAACGCATAGTAGTGTGTTGTCATCGTGAGGACGAATTCTAATATTTTTTTATGGAAAGGTGTCCGAGTGGTTTATGGTGACGGTCTTGAAAACCGTTGCACAGAGATGTGCCGTAGGTTCGAATCCTATCCTTTCCGCCATAGGTCTTTAGTGTAGTGGCAACACGCTAGGCTCCAAACCTAGAAACAAGAGTTCGATTCTTTTAAGGCCTGCCAAATTATATATGGAGAGATGGTAGAGTGGCTTATTACACTTCCCTGCTAAGGAAGAGTGGAGATATACTTCCACCGTGGGTTCAAATCCCACTCTCTCCGCCAAATATGACTCTATAGCTCAGGTGGATAGAGCAATGGTTTCCTAAACCATGTGTCGGCAGTTCGAGTCTGTCTAGGGTCAGGGTTACTAGATAATTTACCTTGACGTGGTGTAACCTCTTTAAACTAAAGAATTATCAGTATTTATTCCGATGTAGTCCAATAGGTAGAGACAGCTGACTGTTAATCAGTGTGTTGTAGGTTCGAGTCCTACCATCGGAGCCATATGAACTCTTAGCTCAGGGGGAGAGCAGGTGACTCATAATCTCCAGGTCGGTGGTTCAAACCCACCAGGGTTCACCAAATTAAGTTTTGCATACTTCTTCAAAAAGTATGCGTACATGCCTGCATGATGAAATTGGAAAACATGACGGACTTAGAATCCGTTGGTTGTAATGACCTTGCAAGTTCAAGTCTTGCTGTAGGCACCATTTATACATTATGTTATTAATAAAGAGGATACTAAAGATGGAAAGAATTACAATTTTTAAGGGTTTTACTATTCCAGTTATTATTAAGGTTGACGAAAAGCAACAAGTAATTATAGCGTATAATACTCGTTGTGAGTATCTAGTTGAGACTGCTTTTGAAAAGTTAATGAGAGAAAAATCTCAGATTACATATTTGAATTATAAACCAAAGTTTTATGATAGCATAAAACTTAAAAGCACATATAAAGCTAAGGCACGTTGTCATGATGGTGATGTGTTTGATGTTAATATTGGTAAAGAAATTGCAAAAGAAAAATTAGCTAAAAAACTAAGAAATTCTATTAAAAAGCGAATTGATGTAATTCTATTCCAACAAGCAGTGTTACAGAATGGTATTATTTCCAGTAACGGATATAAAGAATTATTAAAATAGTATAAATTATTGAGAGTGTGTGTAGAGATACGTACACTCTTTTTTATATAGTATGTGGGGGTGTTTTATTATGCTGTGTTTAGTGATTGCTAGAGATAGAAATGTTAAGTTAGATAGTAAATATACAATTAAAGATGCTATTGAACAGGTAGATATGTTGGGTAACAAGATGAACTTAAAAGGTACATTACGTTATTACGGACTATCTTATGTAGAAGATAGGTCTTTCTTTTCTAAGTATAAAGATGATTTTAATTTAAAAGATATGAGGTCTTTATATAATCTAACTTTAGGTGAGTTATGTGATTACAGGGATAGGTTAATCTATTCAGAATAGAGGGTGTATGATTCAAGTTGGGGATAGGGTTGAGCATAATACATTTGTATCTTTCATTGGTGAGGTTGTTGAGGTTAGACCTTATAAAGATGAAACAAGTGTAGCTGTTAGAAATGATGAGGGTAATATCTTTTGGGATGATATTTCTACATGGGATTTAATACCTGAAACAGTTATACACTATGGCAAAATTGACGATGATTTTGATGGTGAGACTATTGACGTAGAAGCTATTATCGACTTAGGTAGTCTAGAGGGTTAAATAGGTAATTATATATACTCTTAGCGAACATACGATATAAGAAATTATATTTTAATATATTATTAGGGTACAAAGGGGAGTAACATATATGAGTGGTGTTATCTCAGATGTTACTAACAATATAACGAATACAGCTAAGATTGTAGGATATGTGGTTAGTAGTCCAGAAATTCATCATAGTACACATGGTGAAGATTTCTATGAGTTCTCAGTGAGAGTTCCTAGATTAAATAGTAGTGCATCAGATACTATTAGAGTTGAAATTTCTGATAGGGTATATGATGTTAATAAGATAGATAAAGATGCTATTGTTTCTATTGAAGGGCAGTTTAGGTCATTCAATGAACATAATAGCGAAACAGGTAAAATCTCTTTACGTTTATTCTTATTCACTAAGGATATTGAGATTTTAGATTCTGTAGAAGAGTTTACAAATAAAATTACTTTAAGAGGCTTTATTTGTAAAGATGTAGTACATCGTAGGACTCCTGGTGGTAGGGAGATTTCAGATGTTATATTATCAGTAAATAGATTGTATAGTAAATCTGATTATATTCCTTGCGTAGTATGGGGAAGAAATTCTAAATACGTTTATAAGATGGATGTTGGTACTGAGGTTGAGTTTGTAGGGAGAATTCAATCAAGGGTATACACTAAGAAATTTAACGATGGTTCTACATTAGAGCGTGAGGTATATGAGGTATCAGTATCTGACGTTACTAAGATTAGTGATTAGTTGAGGGGTAATATTTATGGGTAGCATATTATCAGATGCTGTTGACTATAGCAGTAAAGTAATGCTAATACGTGGATATGCTTCATATTATACAGATGATGATTTAGTTAAGATTTTCAAAGTAGATTCTTTGTATGAGATATTACACAATAATACTTATGAAGAGATTAGAACTAAGCTTTCAACAACATTAACAAATGTAAGAGATGGAATTTTTGATATTGGGGATGTTGTTACTATAAAGAAGCCTATTAAGTTTGATGGTTCATATAAGACTGTTAAGGGTGTTATTATTGGTAAGCATGTAAGGTATCGAGATGAAAATCTAAAAGATTACTACACAGAGTTTGATATTATCGTTCAGAGTGGTATTTATAACGATGGTTATAGTTACACCATTTATAGGGAGACAGAAGAGTATTTACGCTTAGAGAGTAAAGATATCGTAAATAAACTATACTTGCAAGATACATTAAAACGAATTAGTAGGATTGATGTTGAAGTGTTAGTATAGTAGGGGTTGTTTCGGTGGATAATTCAAATTTAGGTAGTGGTTTATTAGTATCACCTTATGATAGTAGAGATTATAAGTTTAGGGATTTATTAAAGTTGGGTTCTGTAAATATCCCTTATGAGTATCAGAGTGAGGTATTCCCTTTTGTGTATAATCAAGGAAAATCTCAGATGTGTTGTGCATGTTCTTATAGTGCTGTTAGATATTTACAAGAATCAGATAATAGTCAATCTTCTTTATCTGTTCCTTTATCGCCAGCTTTCAATTATGGGTTACGCCCTGAAGAAGAGAATTTTGAGGGGATGTATCTAAGGACATGTTTAAAAGGTGGAACTGATGTAGGTTCTATTCTGTATGATGACATGCCTGGATTTTATACAACAAGTGAGGCTTATAATAGGGTTAATAGTAATCTTGATTTGTATAGAAATAAAGCTGATGAGTTTAAGATAGATTCTTATTATGTATGTAGTTCTAGAAGAGAGATACAAATTGCTATTTTAACAACTAAGGCTGTAATTACAGGCATACCTATTTTTGATTGTTTTTATGACGTTGGTTCTGATGGAATTATAAACTACAATTCTAATAGAGATGTTGTAAATTATGGTGGTCATGCAGTTACAATTACTGGTTGGGGTTATATTGACAATAAATTCCATTGGAGGCTTTTAAATTCTTGGGGTACTGAGTGGGGTGAAGGTGGTTATGCTTGGTTACCTGAGGAATACCCATGGATTGAAAATGCATATGTTATCGTTGATACAACAACAAAATTGAAGTTTAATGAATATATCAGTAAATTTTACTGTTAGAGTATGGGGGATGACATAATGAAGATTACATATAAACCATCTTTTGGAAGGATATTAGTTATTATTTTCTTGGTTTTAGCATTTATTTCTATGGTCTATTCGTTAGCTGTGGACACATATTTACATTATAAGATTCATTCTGGTGATTTAGAGTTATATAATATAGAATCAAAAGTAATTGATGGTGAGATATCTGCTAATGTGTTTGAGCGTATTGGTCGAATTGATGGATATGTGTTGTTATATGACACAAGAACGAATTTAGTGTATATTGGTGATGAAAGAGGGAATTTAACACCATATTATGCTAATAGCAGTGGTAAACTTGTAATGTATGATAAGTCTAGTAATAGGTTGTTATACTAATATATAGAGGTTGAGTTGAGAACTTGACCTCTATTTTTATTTATTACTTTACAATTCTTTACAGTTATGGTAATATATAAGTGTACTCTTTAGTATTGATTTTGAGAGTATTGATATTTTAAAAGATGTGGAGGTACATCATGAAAAAAAAAGATTTACAACAAAAGATTAAAAGTTCTTTAAGTCTAGATGATATTCTAGCATTAGAAAATGGTCTTAGTATTGCTGAAAATGTAGTAGGTGATGAGATTTACATTTTCAGAAATGAAGTAGGAAATGGATATAGTATGATGTTCCGTACTAAAAAAGAGAATGAATTATACGTAGAGGATTTTGATGAAGATGGTAATCTAATCAATGTTCATTATGATATGATTAATGGTGAGGAGTAATAAAAATGGCTACACAAATGAATGATGAGTATACACGTGTAACAAAAGGAATGGTCTTTATTTATGACATTGATGAGGGTAAAGACAAAAAACAATTTAATACCACACGATTTAATCGTCCAGATTGCACTGAGTATGGTCGTAGACCTTGGGTAGTGGTTTCTGATAATAAATCTATTGATAAGATTTGTACGATTGCACCTATGTCTACAGGTCAATATGGTAAGGGGGATAAAATCAAAACTCATGTTGATTTAACTCTTAATGGTACTAATACGTGTATTATGTTAGAGCAGATGCGTTTTGTTAATACTCATGAACTAAAGGAATATGTCACTATTCTAGGTAATAGTACTATGCGATTGGTAGATGATGCAATAGCTTTTCATCTTGGATTAAATCTCTACAAACCAAATAAGGTAGTTTCTATGCCAGCTAGTAAGAAGGCTTATGAAGTTATTAATGAGAAAAGTTCTGTAGAGGTTAAAGAGGTAACAAAATTAAATACAAAAAAGTCTGAAACAAGAGGACGTAGAACTAAATATGATAAAGATTCTTTAAAAGAGATTCTATCTGATTACAAAACTATGTCTGAGAAAGATTTCTCAGATAAGTATAATTGTAAAAATCATCAAGCGTATCTTTATAAGGGATACTATATTAAAAAACTGTATAAAACAAACTTTAAATAAGAAGTGAAAGATGATATAATAATGACTAGGTATTCTAGTCCTTATTTTTATGTTTAGATTGAAGGTGATTGTCTTATGTGTAGTGAAGCTATAAAGACTGATATAGATTTATTATTAGAGGATTTAGGGAGTGCTGAAAATCTTAATCATGAATGTATTATCCTATATGATAATCATGTATGTAAGGTATTCAATAAGGATTATACTGTAAATGAAGATAATGTACTTCTATTTGATTCATTGTTAGATTGGAGAGAGACTGCTTTAAATACATATCAATTAAAAAGCTTGCTATCTTCTTTAGTAGGTACTGATACACAACTATTATTTACAGCGTATGATGGCTCTACACATGGTTATGTTACAAGTTATATGACTAATAAATATAGTGACTATGGTGTTAATGTTCGAGTTATAGCTATAGGTGATAAAACTAAGAATATAATAGGTAGAGAGAATCATGATATAGATGTAGAAGAGGGTAGGATGTATGAAGATAAGATAACTATGGATTTCAATAGGAGACTATAGTAATCTGTTGGTCTATAGTGATTCTGACTACAGACTGTACTAAATAAGAACATAACAATAATACTATATAACTGATACTAATATAGAAGATAATACTAACAATACTATAAGGAATATAATCATCAATATAATTAATTTCTTCTAGCGAAGAAAAGAATTATATTTCAAGTAGGGATAGGTTAATATAATTAAGATATATTGATTGAAGTGAGATATAGGAAATAAAACACAGGAAGCTGTTATAATTAATTGATGTAATAAATTAAGATTAATTATAATAGGACTGATTAATATAGAGGCTGGTTGATATGATATAGAAGATTAGATATCAATGAGTTAATAACATTAGATTGGATTATTTACATTAGGATAGTGGCACATAGAATATGAGAAGATAATATGTGTAATGTAGGTAAGAGAGGGTAGAGTGTGTTAATGAAATTACATTTGAATGAGAAAAGCACACAAGAGAGTAACTGTATTAATAGGGTATGTTAGTAATATAGGTTAGAGGTGTCCTATAGATGCGAGGATAGGTATTCTATTGATAGAGATGGTAAGAGAATGAGTGACACTATTTAAGAAATAGGTATTTAGAAAAATAAAATGTAAGAGATATTTAATAAAGGGAGACCAATGCGAGGTCAGTTAGGGTGATTGAGTTATGGAGATTAAGGAACTGAAAGAAGAGATATTAAAGAGATATGGTAGATATTTATTTGGGATAGTAGATATCGATGTATGGTATGATAGGGTTGAAATAGTCAGTCGAGTAGAGATAAAGAAAGGTGGACGAATTAGTAGTCATGAGGGTACGATAGTTGTAACTATTGATAGGGATGAAGTTGATACTAAAAAATGTAAAGAGTGTCTATCGGATATTAAAATAGGCTCTATAAACTATCTAAAAATAAGGGGTGATGAATTCAAGAAAGATATTAATGTTCGTGGTAGTGAGTATAGGTTAGCCAGTCGGTTATACTATATTTCAATAGATGATAGATATATGGTGGATAAGATACTAGATATCATGAGTAATATACATGGATTAAGGGAGTGTAAGGGTTTTAATGTAAATGTGCATAATCTACTATAGTGGTAGATATATAATCAAGAGGTATAGGTTGTGAATAGTATGGGAAGATATGTATGGTTTAGATTAAAAGACATGATTTCAGTTAAGGTTAGTTCTAAATGGTGTTCTAAAGAAGTTGAGTATTTCTATTGTGATAAGTGGTAAATGGGGATGATAGTTAATAACATTACATTTAACACAACTAAACAAATGTAGACATAGATAAACAGATAAATACAAAATCATTCTATATATTGTGATTATGTGTTATAATGTATACTATATATAGTAAGACCTAAATGGTAAGACCTAAATGGTAATAGATGGGATTAGATTATGATTAAAATTATACTGATACTATAAAATAGTGTGGTTTTGATTATAGGAGGATTGTGTTGATAACAGAGTTTGTAGCAGAAGAGATAGTAGGTCAAAATGAGGTCTTAAAACGAGATGGACGAGTTGTAGTATTTGATAGTGGTAAAGTATTCAATGCTATGTTGAGTGCGTATAGTAGTTTACATGATAGCATTGATAGTGAGTATATTAATGTATGTAATGATGCTATTAATACTATATTAGATGAGTATGATGCACTTGATGATAATAGGATATTGGGTGTCGAAGATATTCAAGATATTGTAGAGAATACGTTATTAGATAGTAAGTATAATGATGTAGCTAAGGCATATATACTCTATAGGGATAAAAGGAATCAAGAGCGTGGTAATTTAATTGATAGTGAGATACAAGAGTTACTAAGTGGTGATAGTGAGTATTGGAATACAGAGAATAGTAATAAAGATGTAAAATTAAATACTACGTTACGAGATTATATAGCTGGTATCGTGAGTACAGATATAGGTAAGCGTAAGTTACTACCTAAAGATGTGGTAGATGCACATAATAGTGGTATGATTCAAATACATGATATGGATTATATTGCTGAGTATCGTACAAATTGTGAGTTAATTAATTTAAATGATATACTGCAAAATGGTACAGTTGTGAATGGTGTTAGGATAGATAAACCTAAGAGGTTGTTAACTGCATCAACCATAGCAAGTCAAGTTGTGTTGGCGGTTACTAGTTTAACATATGGTGGTGCTAGTATTAATCTAGGTCATTTAGCACCATTTGTGAGGGATAGTTATAATTGGTATGTAGATAAGTATAAGAGTTGGGGATTAGATGATAGTAAGGTAGTTGAGTATGCCAAGCGTGATTTAGCAAAAGAGGTAGAGGATGCTATACAGACATTCAACTATCAGATAAATTCCTTTACTAACTCTAATGGCCAGAGTCCTTTCCTTACAGTATTCATGTACTTAGGTGGTGAGACTGAGTATCGAGATGAATTAGCTATGTTAATTGAAGAGATGTTAAAACAGCGTATACAAGGCTTTAAGAATGAAAAGGGTGTATATATTAGTCCTGCGTTCCCTAAGTTAATTTATGTATTAGAGGAAGATAATATACATGAAGATAGTCGCTATTGGTATTTAACAGAGTTGAGTGCTAAATGTAGTGCTAAGAGGTTGGTTCCTGATTACATTTCAGAGAAGAGAATGAAAGAACTCAAAGATGGTGATGTATTTAGTTCAATGGGATGTCGTAGTTTCTTGTCAGTTGATACATTTACATGGGAATTAGGTAATATAGCTAAGGCATTGGATTATGATGGTAAACATAAATATTGGGGGAGATTCAACGTTGGGGTTGCCACAGTTAATTTAGTTGATGTAGCGTTAACAACTATTAAAGATTGCAAGGCTAGTAATATATCTGACATAGATTCTGTTATGGCTCACTTCTATGAAATAGTAGATGAACGATGCGAATTGTGTCATAAAGGGTTACAGGTACGTATTAATCGGTTAGAGAATACAACAAGTGATGTAGCCCCTATCTTGTGGCAACATGGTGCATTAGCTAGGTTAGATAAGGGTGAGACTTTATATAATTTAGTTCATAATGGATATGCTACAGCTAGTTTAGGGTATGCTGGTTTGTATGAGTGTGTAATGGCATTAATCAATAAGAGTCATACAACAGAAGAGGGTATGGAGTTAGGTAAAGCTATTATGCAACGATTGAATGATATTTGTAATCGTTGGAAAGATGAAGAGAATATCGGATACAGTTTGTATGGTACTCCATTGGAATCCACTACGTATAAGTTTGCTAAGTGTTTACAGCAACGATTTGGTAAGATAGAGGGTATAACAGACCATAGTTATATTACTAATAGCTATCATGTTAATGTTCGTGAGAAGATAGATGCATTTACAAAACTCAAATTAGAGAGTGAGTATCAAGCATTAAGTCCTGGTGGTTGCATTAGTTACGTTGAAATACCTAATATGCAGAATAACATTAAAGCTGTATTAGATATTATTAAATATATTTATGGTACAATTATGTATGCTGAATTGAATACTAAATCAGATTATTGTCAAGAGTGTGGTTTTAGTGGTGAGATTCAGATTAAGGGTGATACAGGTCATTTGTATTGGGAGTGTCCTAATTGTGGGAATACTAATCAAGATACAATGAACGTATGTAGAAGAACATGTGGTTATTTGGGTACTAATTTCTTTAATCAAGGACGTACAGAGGAGATTAAAGATAGGGTACTTCATTTAGATTAAGTGGTGTAGGTTATTGTATATATGGGGAATAGTTTAGAAAGTAATATAGTAGACGTACTAAGAGAAGTTGCCAAGGATGTTCGTAGTATACGTAACAGTGGTGGTAGTGGTACAGCAGTTTCTTATGATGATGTTAAACATGCTTTGAATGTTAAAGGTTGTTATTGTAAAGATGCTACATTATCATCTGTTTTAGAGTGTTTAGTTAGTGGTATGTCTAATGTTAATTTAGATTTAACGTATGAGAGGTCAGTAGGTAAGGTTGTATTTACTTCGTCACCACATGCGATGTTTTCTCTTGATGATGTTAGATATACGATTGGTGAGGATGGGACATTTACATACAACATTCCTAGTGGTAAGAAAGTAGCTAAGGCTAAGTTGTATGGGTATACTGATACAGTTATCAAGGAATTTAATGTTGCATTGACTGAAGATGCGATTGATTTTAATGTATTATTACGTGATGGGTTTAAGATTAATAAAGATAACCAGTATATGTTGACAAACTTTAAGACTAAGGATAGTCCTAAGACATATGTTATTACTAGTACGTCACCTGTAAATGGTGATAGCAATGCTTTCCTAGGTGGGATTATGTGGAAGTTGGGTGCATCTGCTACAGATAATATGAATATTATTATTGATGGTGATGCTAGTAATTATGTATCTTTGAATTATTTAAGATACAGTTTTATTAGATATAATGAGTTAAATCATAAGGTTAGGATATTTGTAAGACATACTACACAGGATAGTAGTAGAGGTACATATAATTCTCCTGATAAATATATTACAACAGATATAGGTACACCTAATAAGGGATTAGTGAGTGTGTATACTGAGAAATTAACTGAGTTTATTAAAAAGAATTATGGCATTGATTCTAAAGTTGTACAAAAGATGAGAGAAGTATATGGTGTACTAGGTGATGATGTGTTGTGTGGCATTTATACGTTGGATGGTTCAGAAGCTTTGGTGTATAGACCGTCAAAAGTTAAATTTGATTATGTGAGTATTGTTTAGTACTTGTAAAGTATTGTAAATTTTGGTATACTTTAGGTGTAGGTAAAGACTTATACCTAAAGTATACTTTTTTATTTAAAAGGATGGTTATTATGAAATCTAATAGTTATGAGAAAGATGTATACATTCTATTTACTACTTCTGATTTGTTTAGTTCTCCTTTGTTGGGTGTGTATGCTACTAAAGAGGAAGCTGAGGCTGAGTACTTAGAAGTACAAGAAGAGTATTGTTTGGAAGATTATGAATTAAGTATTGAGCATAGTACATATACTTTTAAATTCAAAGAGGGTGTTTAATGTGGATGTAAAGGATTTAGATACACAAGAAGATAAAAAGTATAGTCATATCCATATTGCTGATGGTTTCAGAAACATAGATGCTAATATTTTACGTAGTATCTTTATTAAATATGGTGAAGATTTTAAAAAGATGGCTAAAGAGGGTTAGTTCATGGATATCGATAAATATAGAGAGGACTTTAGAGCAAAGATAGATTCTTTGTATGTAGATGAGTTGAGAGGCATTTTTGAAAATGTTTTAGGTGGGTATGAAAAACCGATTCCGTTGATGGCTATACCTATTGTATTTCCTAGCATTAGTACTAAACGTACATTTATACTAACATTTAGGAGATGTATTATGTATCGAAAGAGGGGTAAACTTAGTGAGATACGCAGGACTAAAAGAAAATGATATTGTAGATGGTGATGGTGTTTGTGTTTCCTTTTGGGTGCAAGGATGCGAACACTATTGTGTTGGTTGCCACAATCCCAGCACATGGGATATTAATGGTGGTTTAGAGTTACCTAATACTTATGTAGATGATATCATTAGCTTATTGTCAAAGAATGGAATACAGAGAAATTTAAGTATTTTGGGTGGAGAGCCTTGTTTAGATAGTAACGTGAGTATTGTGTTACCACTTGTTAAAAAAGTTCATACAGAGGCAAAATTCTCAAAAATATACCTATGGAGTGGCTTTACTTTTGAGGAATTATTACAACGTGATAACACAAAAGAGTTATTACAGTATGTTGACGTATTAATTGATGGTAAGTTTGAGTTAGAGCATAGGGATATTACATTAAAGTTTAGGGGTTCACCTAATCAACGTGTAATAGATGTTCAAAAGTCTTTATCTAGTGGTAAAGTTGTGTTATATTATACAGAGTAGATAATATATAAAGGAGATTATATTATGGCTGTGAAAATGCAAGAAGATTACAGAATTGGCGATTATGTAGGCACTTTTGGTTTAGTATGTTCTGCTTGTGATGATTTTTTACAATCATTGGAAGATGATATCGACTATAAACGTGTGAGTGATTTACATGGTATGGTAGTTATTGCAACAAATAAAGATAGAGATAAAATTTCTTTTATTGTTAATGATGTGCGTTTTGATTATCGTGATGGTAGATTATACTTTAATGATTACATGGATGCATTGTATGAAAGACCTTATATCCTACATCTAGTTATTGCTACTTTTAATGAGATGTTATTACATAGTGATGTAGAGATTAGCAATAAAAGTTGTATTCAGAATTGTGTAACAGCATTTTTAATGCTACAAGGTTGGTTTGAGGATAAACGTATTTCTGATTTAGAGTATGAGATTGAAGAGAGAGATAGACGACAAGCCGCTCGTGAAAATGCTGAGTTCTGGGAAGAGTATTACTTCTTCAATCCCAATGATATTTAGTAAGGGGTGTATATGATGGGTTTAATTAATAAAATTTTGTATTATTTTGACATGATGTTAGTGAGTATCAATAGTACTGAGGGTAGTCTTGTTAAGATTGAAAATGATTTAGGAAAGACTAAGGAAGTAGCTACAAAAGTTGTACAAATTAGTTTAGCGATTAGTGAGATTGTAGTTCTTTTGTATAAGGTGTATGGTGTGTTCTTGAATACTTCTACAGTTATTCAAGGTGGTGCTTTGGGTGTAAGCGAAGAAAAGAATAACTCTTATAAAGCTATGAAAGACTTGCAAAAGAATGTTGATATTGAATTGTTGCAAGCTGTGTTAGAGGATAGTACAACTGTACCAGATAGTTTCATTGATAAGTTGCATGCTGATGTAGAGGCTTATAAAGATAAATTAAATAGTCGAGTTGAAGCACGTAGTGATAATTAATTAATGGGAGATTAAATTATGCTATTATATTTTGCTTTAGATGATGAGGACACATGCTTTCACTCCTCTAAGATTTTTAACAATCTTGAAGATTTGTATAAAGAATTGATGGATTATCGCAACAATGTGCATTTTGTGTATAGCGTATCATTGTTTGTGTATGATACAGTTAGTAATAAAGAGTGTTCTATTGTCATTATTGCTAATGATATTACTTCTCTTTCATTTGACGTGTTAAAGTCATATGTTGACATTTTCACTACATATTATTATAAGGATGATATGGTTGTTACATCTATTAAGTGTGATATTGTTGGCGATGGATGTGGTAACTTTGGGTACGATTGTGTAACAGTTACATTTGATGATGGGACTGAGGTTAGATGGTAGTGTAAAATTAGTATTGTAAAGTAAGATTTTTTATAGAGGTAATGGGTTTAAATTAAGAGAGATTATAAAGATAAATTAAATAGTCGAATTGAAGCTAGAAGCGACAATTAGTATTTTTAAGAGGGATTAAATTATGCGTTACTATTATGCTTATGACTTATTAAGGGGATATAATTCTGATAATACAGACAGTTTTGAAAATCTTGACGATTTGTTTGATGATTTAATACAGTTTCAAGATAGTAAAAAGTTATATTGTGTTACTTTTAAGGTCGTTGATGATGGTACTTTTTATGTAATTAGTTTAAATCTTTGTGGTAGGCTTGATAAATCTAGACTTGGTATGGTTCAAGGTATCATTAATTATGTAGATACTTATAACTATTCTTATGGTTCTGATAGTAGAGTAGAGTCTGTTTTATGTGATATAAGTGAGGGACTTGCTGTAGTTATTTCTAATTATAATGGAGTTCAGAAACATCGATTTTCTCATTTGTCAAGGGTTGTAAAGTCAGAATAGCAAAATACACTAATATATGGTAAAATAGTACCATATATTAGTGTATTTTTATTTTAGGGAAGGTAGGGTTTTGGTTTTGGGTATTGATTTATCTAAAGTATCAATTAATATTAAAGATATTTATGATGATACAAAAAGAGGTTTTGAGGTATGTTCTAGTGGTGTAGAGTTTGATTGTAAGTTACCTACTAGAAGTACAACACATAGTGCTGGGTATGATTTCTATGCTCCATATGATGTTGTTATTCCGTCTTTGTGGAAACAGGTAGGTAAATATCTATTACATTCATTATTACATTTCTCTTTTAATAGTTATAAAGATGTTATTAGACCTACAATGGTTAAGACATATATTAAAGCTTATATGGGGAATGATGAAGTACTATATATTTACAATCGTTCATCAAGTCCTATTAAGAAAGGTCTAGTACTTTCTAATGGTGTTGGGGTTGTGGATTCCGACTACCATGATAATTTGGATAATGAGGGTAACATTGGTGTAGCTTTTTATAATTTCTATCCTTTTGATGTTACGATTGAGAAGGGTGATAGGGTTTGTCAGGGTGTATTCGCTAAGTTTTTAAAAGCTGACAATGATGTCGTACTTAATAATACACGTAGTGGTGGTTGTGGTAGTACTGGTAAATAGGTTTTGGTGAGGTATATATGGTTATTAATAAAGTAGAGATTTCATATAACGATATTGAAGATAATAATATTAAATATGATACTAAAAAAGCGTTATCTATGATTTTAGATGATGATACAAATAGAGAGGGTTCTTCTTTTATGATTAATCCAAAGGCTTTAAATTCTTTGTTAAAAGCCTTAGAGAGTGTTAATGCTGTAGATAAGATTGTAATTGTACCTACTATTCATAAAGGTGATTGTATGTATATTATTACTAAGTGTTTTGGTAGAGTAGATGCTTTGTTGTGTTCTGAGTAGGTGATAGTATGAAGTATTTTATTTCAGATTTACACCTAAGTAAGAGTGGTGTTAATAAAGTGTCTGGTATAGATTCACAATTACATAACCAGTTTGTATCTACAGTATGGAATAACTTTATTACAGATGATGATGAGGTATATATTGTTGGTGGTGTTGGTGATTTATCATTATTAAGCATGTTAAATGGTAATAAAGTTATATTGCTTGGTAAATCTGATTTAGATAGGTTTAATCAGTATGTGTCATCTGTGTCAACTAAGAGGGATGCAGTTCTTGATAAGGAAATGTATCAAACATATTGTAAGAATGAATTTAATGTACAGGTTTTATTTAGAGATACATTAGAAGTTACTTTATGTACTAATGAGATTATTAGGCTGTGTGTTGATTATGAAAATGCTACAATGTCTAAGATGTTCACATTAGCTAGTGGTATTGGCAATTATCAACGCTTATTTGGTAGTGGGATGAATTTAAGTTCATTTGTCAATGGCTATAAACCTGTTTCTGAGTATGATATTATTTCAAGTATTCGTAGGGGTTCTGACGAGTTACTTTATTGAGGTTGTATTGGTGGTGATGGTTGATTGGTAGATGGTAGGATACTATTCTTATGTGGTAAGGGTGGTACAGGTAAAGATAGTGTTATGGGTTGTTTATTAAAAAAATATCCTGATATTTTTGAGAGGTTTGTTATTACAACTACAAGACCTATGCGTAATGGTGAGGTTGATGGTGTTGACTATCATTTCTGTAGTAGAGATGATTTTGCTAGAAAAGTAATGAAAAATGAGTTTTGTATTGTAGAGTATTATTCTGTTGTTGGTGGCGATACAAAGTACTATGGTGTTGGGGATATACCAGATAATAGTAGTAAAGTATATGTTCTTTGTGGTACAAATACTCAATACGAAAAATTGAAAGCTAAATATGGAGATAGGGTTATTGGTGTATATCTTTATAATACTGCATACACTAGTCTAACACGTATGTTGTCTAGGCTTAGAGATAGAAAAGAGACTAATGTCTTAGAGGCTTGTCGGAGAGTGTTGTCAGATAGTCAAGATTATCTGTATATTGATTTTAAATCTTTTGATTTATTGATTAATACTGATGGATGCACTTTGGATGATGAAGTTTCTTTAATATATGGGTTATTTGAGTAGGGTGGTGATTCTATGAAGGTAGCTTATATAAGTGACATTAAGATTAGTAGTCTTGTTGGTGAAGAGACATGGCTTAATGAGTCATTTGACTATTTTAGTTCTATTTTTACTCAATTTGTTAGTAGATATTCTGATACTATTGATTACTTAATTTTAAATGGTGGTATTTATTCGGATACTATTAGATTTCTTGAATTTGTTGAGTTTTTAGACACTTCGTTTAAATCTCATGATATTCATACTAAAGTACTTTTTAATGTTAGTAATATAGAATATTATAGCAATACAGTTTCTACCATTGATAAGGTAGGTCAGTTCTATGATACTGATAAGAAGTTTAAAAATCATAGATTATATTTACCACGTAACCCTATCATAACAGCAGATACATGGATATTTGGTGTTGATACATGGTATGATTACTCCTTGTATAGGGGTAAACCTATTTCTTTACATGATATTACTAAGAAAGATAATAGAGGTTTCTTTGGTAAGATTTTTAAAGGGAGACGTAATTATGATAACTTTAATATTACTGATATGAGTGATTATGCTTTTGGGTTACAAAATACATTTGATATTAAACGTACAAATGAGTGTGTAGAGGCTTTTAGGCATATATGTGATAGATACGATAGGACTATTTCACAACCTGTTAATAAAGTTGCTTGTGGTTATTTCTATAGTAATGCATTATTTTTGAGTAATAACCCTAAGAGGGATGGTTACTATGATGCATTTAGTGGTAGTTTTAAACTTGATGAGACATTTAAATCACATGGTATCACTGAGTATGTGTGTGGTAAGCATAGTTCTTATCGTAGTCATATTACTATGGATGGTGTTATGTATAGGAATAGTGCTACATCTTTGAGTAAAAAAGGGTTCTTTACTCCTGATTGTGTGTTAGGTGATGTGTTGGAAGTAGATTATTAATAATCATTATCAATACTGATTTGGTTTAGGTTAATGGTGGTAGCTTATGAAAGTTATTGACGTAGATAGTATTTTAGAACATAAGAAGAGTATAGCGTACAATACTAATAATGAGAGATACTTATCTAAGCTAGAGGTTTTACAGGTTTTATATGATGAGTTACCTAGTGTATGTGACTTGAAAGAAGATAGTGTATTAGATTCAAGTAAGTATGTTAGGTTAGCTAGGCATTATCATTATAAAAATTATCGATTACTTCGGTATGGTGATATTAATAAATTAGGGTTAAAAAACTCATTAACTCCTTTTCATCATAACTTTATTAAAAATATGGGTGGTGCTGTGTTGGTTATTTTTAATACACTAAATAATAAACCAGTATCATGTGTATTTAGGGGAATAACAGAAAAAGAGTTCATAGATTATAGTGCGTTACAATCTATGTATGGTTTTGATATGATAGACTCTAACTTTAAATATGGTGATTGGATAGTTATTGTTGAGGGTTTATTTGATGCTGATGTATTACGTTCAGTATATCCTAATGTATTCGCTATGCAGACATCTAATGTTAACTCTTTACAGGGTGAGATTTTGTTATCGATGACAAATAAATTTATTGTAGCATTTGATAGCGATACAGCTGGTAGTGTTGGTTTTGACAAAGCGTATCATAGACTAAAGAGAGATAATACAATCGTACAAAGGTTACAAGTGTATGGAAATGATAAAGACGTTGGCATGTTGGAAGAGTTTATACATAATAATGATGAATATTCTAAGCGTAAAGCTTATTACACAAGTACAATCGCTGAATTGAAGAAAGGTAGTATACTAGGATGGTAGACAATCAAGATACAAAACAAGATAAAAAAGTAGTTGCTTTTGCTGATAAAGGTAAAAAAGAGTTAAATCATAGTGTTAAACGTAAAGAGTTTGTTGATGTCATGCAACAAATTTTTGAGCGTATGAATGAGACGAATCATTATCTTATGGAAGATATTAATTCTATGTATGCTAATCAAGTATTTCCTGTACAAATGGGACATGCAGTCATTGAGGAGTTATTAGTAGAAAAAGGTATCATCACTAAAGAAGAGATTGAAGATGCTTTAGAAAAACGTAAACAACAGTTATTAGAAAAAGCTAAGGCTATTAAAACCAATGAGAATGGTGATGAAGAGTTAGCTAGTGATGATGAGTCTAAGGCTATTGAAAACGAAGCTGTTCTAAATGCTATGGCTGATACAGAAAGCACTACAGAAGATAAGTAAAAAATATAAGTTTACATAATGCATAGTTGAGATATACTATGCATTTTTTGTTGTAGGTGGTGTATATGGGCGATAAAGTTTTTAGTAATAATATACGACTAAAGTATAATTATGATAGGGATAAGGTTGGTAATACTGTATTTAGACCTTATGTGTATGATAGTAGTGGTACTAAGGATACATTTTCACCTCAGTTTAATTATACTAATATGGTGCATCCTTTAAATACTCCTGAAAATGGTGGAGATGGATATAAGTTACGTTTCGATATTACACATCAAGATAACGCACATGGTGGTAAGAGGAGGTATCTTTTTTTTAAAGATACGAAGGGTGTTAATTCTATGTTTTCTGCATCTGATAATAACATGGTTAATGATGTTCGTATTAATCAAGACTTTTCAATTTCAATGCAGGCAAAGAATTTAAATGATTTTATTATCACTAAACATGATTTACGATTTGATAAGGGGACATTAAAATACGTAGATAAGGGTAGGATTTATACTGTTGAGGGGTTAGGTAGTTTCTCTAATGAGGTTGACAATTCTCTTAGACGCCAATTCTATGGGTATGGGCAACCTGTTAAATATAACTATTCAAATAGTGGTAGTATTATTTCTGATATTGCTGATGGTACAAATAAGTTTACTAATGGTGGTTATTCTTGTTTCATGTTATTAGTTCATTTTAGTGTGCGGTTGGTTAATGATAATGGTGCATCTGATAATTTTACAATGTATTGTTTTGTACCGGTTTGTTTTTATGACCTATCTATATTGAATAATAAAGCTGATTCTAATGCTTGGAGTGTACGTACTGAGTTGTTGGGACATGCTAGTAGTAAACCATACTCTACATTATTTTATATCACAAACTCCTATAATGGTGTAGGTAGTGATGCTGATAAACGTATATGGGGGTATAATGGGGTTAATGTGTCTAGAGGTAAGGTAAAAGACCCATCTGCTAGGAATATACCAGATGTGTATTGGGAAACTCCTTGTGGTAGTAGTGGTACTCCTGGTAATTTTATATCTGATTCTATTATTAATCAGTATAAAAAGATGGGAGATAACTTTAAATATAGAACGATGATAGAGATTACATCATATCATATGAGTGAAATGAGTTATAAGTATTATATGTATGGTGATGGTCAGAATCAATGGAGAGGTAAGACTCTTAGTATGTCAAAATATATGGTTAAATGGTATCCTACTATGTCTACAATAAATAACCATCCTAATTACTTTTTAATGCAGGATTATGGTTACATTTATTAGGGTTATCTGCTATATATCTAGTGGTGTATAATATATAATAGTATAGTAAAGTTTCACAATCATTTTACAATGTAATATTCAGTAAGATAATGTAATATTCTGTAATTTATATACTTTACCTTATTGTAATGTTTAGTAATGTTGTGTTAGGTAAAAATATACAATTTATAAGGTTTAATTCATTTATTTGTGTATATATTTAATAAAGGTATACGAGGTAGTATGGAAGAGTTATTTAAGGATAGGGAGATTCGTAAGTATATTAATGAATCTCTATCTAATGCTGTGTATGATGATGTACAGACTAAAGAGTGTGAGGTATGTCATACACAAGCTAAGAATACATATGAGATAGATGGTCATATTGTATGTGATAGGTGTATTAATTTCATTAAGTTTTTACGAGATGATTTTGATGTATTGTTTAATAGTAAACAAGATGTGTGGTCTAATGTACAGGTTAGGTATGATGCATTAACAGAGGGGTATGTAGTACCTAATGTAGAGAAGTTATATGATACTGCTAAAAAGTCATTTGGTGGTGATATCACTAAATTGATTAAATCCTATGGTATTAAAACTAATAAGGATTTATGTACTAGGTTATATAAAGGTGAGTTATTCATTGATAATAAACAATTAGCTAAACCTAGTAAGTTCAATCGTTTTATTGATGATTTTGATGTAAGGTTTAATACAGCTGTTGGTTATAAAGCTATTGTACCAGATAGTGATGGGTATGTAGCTAAATATAGTACAGTAGGTAAGAATGATGCATTTATTAGGGATAATATAGATTTCATTAAGAAGAACGCTAGTGATGTATTGAAAGATATTGTAAAACCTACTATACGGAATTCTAATGACCAATCTGACTATGATGAAATAGTTAATTTGAGTGGTAGTGGTAACTCTAGTAAAGTACAGAAGAGTACTGTTGCACAGGCTCCTAAGAGTGGTAGTACAATTGGTAGTGGTACAAATACGACATCTGCTACTAATGTAAAGACTTCTAAGGCTAGTGGTAATGCTAGTGATTTTGAGATTACATTAGGTAGGGATGGGTTTGCATTACGATATACAAGGAATGATACACAATCTAAATTACAAAAAGGTGTGGTAGAGTATCATTGTACATTTAATTATAAGAGTAAGACAATTAGTCAAATGGATGTAGATATCGTATCTATTGATGATTTTGATGAGATTACTAAGAACGCATTTAAGTGTACTAAGTTATATAAGATGTTACCATTTATGAGTGATGATGGTGATTATATCGTAGATATTGATACAGATGGTATCATTACTCATTTGGAGTTAGATGTAGATAACATTCAAAAGAATGGGTTTGTATTTAAGATTTTAAATCATACTAAGTCTTTTGATAAAGATACTGTAAAGATTATTGACCCAACTGTTATTACATCATATAGTAAGTTTAATGCATATATCTCTAAGTATATTCTTATGAGTATTGGGAAAGATTTCAATGCATTTGTAAATGTTAAATCTAATACTATTTATACTTCATTAGGTAAGGTAGAGTGGTATCTATCTGATATCACTGATAAGGGTATTCTTGTAGAGTTAGTATATGGTAGTCGAAGTGCTACAGTAGAGGTAACTAAGAATACAGATAATGTAGGTCTAGTAGACTTATGTTTACGTGGGTTGTTGATTAGAAATCAAGATGTATTTGATACATTATTTGGTAATAACTCACTATCTTCTATGAAGAGCATTAAAGTGACTTCTAAAGTCAATCCTAATATCACAGTAGAGTGGGTATTTAATGGAGATACTATTCAAGCATTTACTGTGAGTGGTGGGTTAGCATTACAGGGTAGTTTTGATGGTAATGCATTATCATCATTTGTGGTGTCTAGTTGTAAGACATTGCAAAAAGATATTGAGCGTTATACTGATGATGTGTTGTATCGTGATGGGTATATTCAAAAGAATACCAATGCAGTAATTACTAGTTGGTATAAATATAGGGATGCTAGTGATACAAGGTTAAAAGTATTATATCGTCAAATTGAGAATAATCTTAAAGCTACATATGATAAGTTAGATGATAGGTTAGACTTTAAAGTTGAGCGATTAGTAGTAACTAAGAGTGGTAATATCGTTGAGTGTATTTTCTCTATTGTAGATAATGAGGGTGTATATCAGGATTTAGATACAATGAGGAAAGACTTGTCATTAAAGTTACCAGATTATTATCATATGTCTGAATCGAATGATAATAGTGGTTCATACTACGTACAATATACAGTAAGTGATGATGACGATATCGAGAAATTCGCTAGTGATATTGAATCATCTGTGTTAGAGGGTTTGTTTAGATTACATGCTACAGAGATTAATGAGGGTTGTGGTTATACTCTTATAGGTGAGGGTGTAGCAGTTCCTATTAATGAAGCAGATAGTAGTCATACACATGCTGAATTAGAAGATGAAGATAATGATACTGAAGAGGGTACAGACGTTGGGGGTGTTTCTACACCAACAGGTACACTTCATAGTACAGATGGTAGATGGGTAGGTTCTTTGGAAACAAATAAGAAAATTGATGCAATTAGTTTTGATGATGTAGTAGTAGAGGAAGTCATTTCTGAGGTTGCTTATAAAGTAACTACTAGGAATGGTAAAAAAGTTAAAGTTAAGATGACTCCTATGGAGGAGAAAAAGGCTAAGGCTAGACGTAAAGCTTATTACGAAGAGCAAGCTAAGAAAGATGGCAATAAAATACGTTCTAGTAAAGTCGGTAAGCAGAATAAAAAATTAGCTAATGACTTAGCCAAACGTGCTGAGGCTGATAAAATGAGAGAGTTTCGTAAAAAAGAGAAAAGTCATGAGTTAATGAGGGATAGGAAGGAAAAGATGAGAAAGCTTAGGAGTGGTACTGCTAAAGAGCGTAGAAGTGTAAGGAAAGAACTGTCTAAGTCTAGGATGAGTGATAGTACTTTATAATAGTAATATTTAATCATACTGTACTGTATAGTTGTATAATTGTACAGTACAGTATTTTTAGTATATGGTGTTTTTAATTAATATGGGGTAGTTAATGAAGATTGTATTTACCAATAGTACTATTACCAATAGTGATATGGCTATTGATGATACTAGTGCATATAATATTTCTGAAAGTAAAGAAGAGGATACAACTGATACAGAAGAGGTTGTAGACGATACTTCTAGTCAAGAGGAAGAGGATATGGGTACAGAAGATATTAATACAAATAAATTAAGTCAAGAGGAATTAGAGGCTTTACGAGATGGTAAGGCTATTAAATGTCCTGAGTGTGGGAGTACTAATATTAATATACATAATAATGGTGAGTCTTATTTCTGCACTGATTGTGAGTATTCATGGGATGTACGTGATGCTGATGACGATGGATTAGATGATGATATTGATGATTATATTGATTCTATGGTAGAGGAATTAGATGAGAACACTACGATTGAGTGTGGTAATTATTATGTATTAGAGAGTGGTGATACATTGTATGTAGTATCTAATAACAATCATGAAGTAGATGTGTTAAATCTAGATACTATGGATAGGTATACTGTATCTGAGAGCGTATTACATAATAAGATTACAGAGTGTGTAGAGTATAGTAATAAATAGGTGGTGTATTATATCATGAGTACTTTATATCTTGATGATGATATGATGGATTATAAAGATATATTCCTACAGGCTATTCAAGATATAGAAGACTTGGGGTATAGATTTAAACCGATATTATTGATACATACGTATATGGGACGTAGTAAAAAGATATTAGGTATCACTTATTGGTATCATGATGATACTTGTTTAGTAGAGTTTTCTGTGGATAATCATAATGTACATGTATATGATTATGGAACTCATACTATTAGAGATACTCAATTATCAATTAGTACGATTTATCATGAATTAGCACATGCAACTATTGAGTGTCATTTTAAAGGTCATGGTAAAGAGTTTAAGACATTAAGGAATAAGATATTAGAAGTGTATAAGATAGATATAGGTGGTGCTATATCTGATTATAATTAGGTGGTAAGATATGGGATATTTTAATATTATTGAATCCTTATCAGATACAAGGAACAATAAAGAGGTAGTTAATGAAGCTACTAGTATACTACGAGATTATAAAGCTATTTTATCTCAGTTAGAGAAAGCATTATTATCTTGTAAGGATACTACATTACATGGTGATAGGACTTTCTTATTATCTTTGTATATGGGTAGTGTGGCACATGTGAGGGTTCTACCTGTATTTGATGTATCAAAACTACATCAAAGAGAAGACGTTAAGAATGGCAGGGGGTTTATTTATTTAGATATTAATGATATATTTAAAGTAGATAACCTAGTGTATTATTACATTGATGACATTACTACTAAAAAGTGTACTGCACAAGATGTAGCAGATTTCATGATTAAGAATTTAGCTGATGAGTTAAAAGATGATGAATCATTCCTTATGAGTGAGGAAGAATATGTTGAACAGCTTAAATCTGAGTTCAGGGATGTATTAGGGGTTGAAGTAGAAACAGTTAATGATGCTATTAAGGTCATTAAGAGTGGTTCTGCTTATAAGAAATTATCTGATATAATTATTAAAGGTTTAGATACTGTACTAAAAGAATATGTATCTAATATTAAGGGGTTATCACCAAATGGCAATAAATCAGTAGATATGACAAATGATACAATTAGTGTTTGTTGTATTGATACTAAGAAGAATATGATTTATATGAGTCGTTTTCCTGGTAATGATAGGTTTATTGTAAATCCTAAGAAGAAAGATTGGAATGGGTATACATTTACATTTGAGTTAGATAAGGTACAGGATGCTGTGACTAAGTTTAAATCATTAGAATGTTTTACTGCTGTTGATATTGATTTAAAATCACATAGAGATGGTAATATTGATGATAGCGGACATAGAGTAGTGTCATACACTATTTATGGTGGTTAATCATGGGATACTCAAACATTATAGACTCCTTAGTGGATAATCGTTCAGTTATTAGTGAGAGTGGTTTACTAAGGGATAATAAACAGATATTACGTAAGATAGAAAAACAATTACATTTCTTTAAAGAGGCATTTCTTATTGGTGGGGTAAGTAGTAATTTATTCTTTATAGATTGGTTTATTAATAATCGCAGAAAGTATAGTGGTTACTTTGGGTTACGATTACGTATATCAGATACTATGTATAAGTGGATAGAAGATGAAAACAGCTTATATTATTGTATAGATTTAAATGCATTACTATCGTATAATAACATTAAGTACTTTATTTTAGGTGGTAAGTTAGAGGATTCTTTATATACTGCATTAGAAGATGACATTGAGTCTTTCTGTGATATATTATTTGATAATGGTAGTGGTCTGTCATTAGAAGAGTTAGTATCATTTATTAATGGTGTTGGCGTTCCTTGTACATATAATAGCTGGAATGCCGCACGGAATGATATAATGACTAAGAATAAGTTAATTGGTGTACTCACACGGATGGTTAATACTCAGTTACCGGAGTATATTAATGCTTGTCTTAGTGTAGATAATGCGTATGTTAGATTACTTAATGGTAGTAAAGATAACTTATTTTATAAGAATGGGCATGTGGCTGTCGCTAGGGTAGATATTAAAGAAGATAGGGTTGTATTCCCTCAATATGGTAATTTAGAGATATGCTCAATACATGGAAGTGCTAAAAAAGAGCGTGTTGTTTATCATACAATTAGCGATGTAGTGGGTAAAGGATATACTAGCAATAGTGGTTCTGATTTAGTGTTACCTATACTGTCTAAAGATAAGTTTAGAATAAATTTATCTGATGATAAGAAGTCATGGGTAGAGACTAGATATCCTAGATAAGAGTGATTGAGGTGAGTTATGCGTAAAGTATTACGTGATAATAAAGTATTATTACAGAAGATAAAGAAGAATACTTTATTATCTGATAGATGTGCAATGATGTCATCAAGTGTTGGTTTTGCATTTTCACTTAAAGTCGATGATTATGTAGTAACAACAAATCGTATGTCATTGTATTTCAAAATACCTAAAGATGCATATACATGGGTAGAATATAAAGATAGTGCTTTTTTGTGTATAGATACGTCTAAACTATTTACATTTAATAATATTATGTGTATTAGAGATGATTGTAATGTACAGTATAAAGATTTCAAACAATATACTAGTAAAGTTGTTAATGATTTTGTACAGGAAGTATTTTATCTTGGTGGTGTTCAAGACGAAGAGTATATGGTAAGGTTACTACAACATTGTGGTATTAGTGGTGTTAATATGTCTAACCTGTATGATTACATCAATGATACTAGTACATATAATCTTGTATTGGAAGTGGTATTAGATGAGATACGTACATTCTTAACTGATGTTATTTATGAGAATCTAAATACTGATAACTTGTATAAATCAACTGGTGAAGATACAAAAGGGGTATTCTTCATTAATAAGAGATATTTGGGTGTGGTAGCGGTATACCTAAATAAAATGATTAATGAGGTAGTATTACCTAATAGTTGTCAGTTAGAGAAGTGTGATATCTTTACAGGTAGAAATTGTCATAGTGATACTATTAGTAACTATATTAAAAGGGGATGGAAACTTCCTAAGACGATTGATATCGATAAACAGTTTAAGTTTAGCGAACGTAGTGGTTATTTTGTCACTATGAATAATTGGTGATGATATGGGTAGATTAATACGTGATAATAAGAATATACTCAATCTGTTAGTTAAAAAAGCATATCCTTATAAGGATATTGTAACGACTAGGGTTGGTGTTCACTACTATATAAAGGAAGAATCTTCCTGTTTTAGGGAAGTATACTTATTACATCTAAATACTACTAAGGACATGTATACATGGGTAGAAGATAAACATAACTTATTTTATTGTATCGATATTAATAAGTTGATGCGGTATAATAATTTACGATGGGTTGGTCTTATGGGTACTACTAGGTTTGATTCCGTTGGGATTAGTGGTGAGTTACTTAGAAATACTATGAATAGTATTACAAGTTCACTTAATAACACTAACTTAGAGGCCATCAATCGGATGTTACATTTCTATGGCATTACTGATATGGATTATGAGTCTATGCAGTGGCTTATTAATGATACACATGTATACAAAGCATTTGAGACTAAATTAGAGGAAGAGGTTGTTATAAAGTCTGAGAAAGCATTACAGGATTTCTTTGATGGTGTTATACTGAATAATACTATTAAGGGTAGGTTATTTAATAATACTAAGTTACCTTTGATGCGATATGATACTAAATCACAGAAGGTATACGTACCTAATCGTGGAGATATTGTGTTTGTTGACTTTATGTCTAGGAAAGGTGATGGTAAAGATGGTAGGGATATCTTTTCTGTAGATGACTTTTTAAGTGGTAGAATCAATTTAAAAGATAATGACTTGTTACATATAGTAACTATTAATGATTATGATATACCATTAGGTGGTGCTTTTTAATATATGAAGAGTTTAATGCGTGATAATAAAAGCATATTGAATTACTTGTATAATAAAGTATATCCTTATAATAGAGATGTGATTATTTCTATTAGGGTTAAGTATTGTTTAGGTGATATAGATATTTCTACTAGGGATTATCATATAGGTGTTAGTGTTACTGATGATATATATGAGTGGGTAGAAAGTGGTAAAAACTTATTATATTGCTTGGATACGAGTAAGATAGAATATCATAACCTACGATATTATGGGTTATCACATACAGAGGCATATAATTCTGATGTGTTTAGTTATGAATTATTTGATGATGTTTATGATACTATTTTTAGGTCACTTAGTAGGAAACATAATACTATTAGTAATGTAGATATATTACATAGATTACTAGAGAGTTATGGCATCAATCAACAATATAATTCTGTACAGGATTTCATAGATGATGTTACTACTTATCATGCACTTAGACTCTTTATGAGAAGTAAGATAAGGGGAGACATTGTATCTTCTATTTTACAAACATTACAGGATGTTAGGTTTATATCCTCTATTGATAAAATGTTGATAGATACATGTAAACTACCATTGTTGAGGTATGATGCTGTAGCACAGTATGTGTATATTCCATATTATTCATACATATATATTGTTAAACTTATGTCATATAAGGGTAGTGGTAAGGATTATAGACATATTGTATCGGTAACAGATGTAGTAAATAATAATATTCCAACTAATATTAAGCATTTAGATAAAAATATGAAATTAATACTAAGTAGTAAGTGTGTATGTACTGTTGATATTGGTGGTAGCTATTGATGGGTGGTGATTGTTTGGCTAAGAATGTGTTACGAGATAATAAAGCAATAGTAAAACGTATTACAAAGGGTTATAGAGATTCAGCTGATAATCTAGGCTCTTATGTATTTGTAAGGTTCTTGGATAGTGGTTGTATACTTAACTTTGAGTATAAGGACTATAAATATTCCTATGTTATTAATGGTCTTTCTCTTGATACAGATTCAGAAGATATCAAGGTAGTAGAGCATAAGGGAAAAGGGATTATTTGTTTAGATACAAATAATATATTTAAACTTAGTAGATTAAGAGATGATGGAATTCTTATGTATCCTAATGATATTTCTGTGAGTGGTTTGTTGCATAATATGGCTAATCTTGTGTACAAAGATTTACTTAACAGATTTTCTGAGTTTGGGTTACTTGAAGATTTAATGTCATTTTATACTGCTAAGTATGGTGAGTTTTGTGATGATTTAGATACATTTAGTAAGTTGTTTGTTAAGCATAATAAAGAAGCTTTTACATCGATGTTGGGTGATTTATGCTCAGACCTATCTATTGATAAAAACTATTATAGGTTAGCTAGGACTGTGTATGCTGAGAATGGGTTATTAGGTTTGTGTTGTATGGATTTTGAGTCTGATACACTCACTCATGCTATTGATTTCAGAAATAATATAGAGGATTTAGATATACTCACGAGGTCAATTACTAATAATAAGATAATGTTTAAGTCTATTAGGGATTGTGTTACTAATCGTAAAGTTTTAAATCAATGTATTGGTTTTGTTTTGTCTTATAAGGGAAACGGAAAGACCTATTCTTATGATAAGAGTTCTATGATTGAATTGGTGTGTTAGTATGGGAAACGTATTACGAGATAATAAAACTATACTAAGTAAGGCTGTTAATATATTTAGTAATGCTATGGAGCATCGTATGTCATGTATTGAGGTTTCATTTAATGGGACGATTACATTCATATATAAACAGTTCAATTATAGTTTTAGGTTACAGGGTGTAAGACTTAAAATCAATCCTGAAGATGTAAAACTAATAAATTATAGAGATAAGGCAGTTATATGTATTGATACAAATAACATATTCAATTATAGTAGGCTTAAAGAAGAGGGTTTGTATTATAATGGCATATCTGATTTCATGTCTATACAGAGTGTACTAAAGAATATTGGTAAGGTTGTATGGAATACTATGTATAAGACACATACAGATTTATTTAAAGAGTATTGTAGTAAATTATCTGAAGTGTGTGGTGGTTCTTGCAGTGATTTAGACTCATTCTTGAAGTTATTTATTAAATATAACTACCCTAATATGGTATCTGTATTACAGGATTATATCAGTACCTTGAATATTGATAACTATATGGGTAGAGTATCTAAAACAATGTATGTTCAAGATGGGTTGATTGGTGTATGTTGTTTTAATTTTAAGGATAACTTAGTGACATCTCCTCATTATAGTAAGATTTCAATGTCGGATTTACAGGTGTTTACTACATCATTAAATCAACTTAGCATTAGATTACTAAATATTTCAAGTATATTGACTAATACAAATAAAATTGATTGTGAGTTTCTTAAATTAGACCTGAGGATTAGTAATAATTCTCAATTCATGTCAGATGATGGTATGATTAAGTTAGGTGTTGATTAATGAGTGCGTTACGAGATAATAAAGTCTTAATACATAATGTGTATAAGTATATCAGAAATAGGGGTATGGCTCACATTCGTATTGGTGGTAAAACTAATTCAGTACCTATGGTGATACGTTCTAAGCACAATCGTACTGGCACGATATTTGATGTAAAAGGTTTATCTGTTGCATTAAATCTTAGTCATTGTGTTATTAAAGAGAGTGAAGATATTGTATCTATAGGTATTGATATTCAAGATAGAGATGCGTGTTACTTGGATTTATGGGGATATGGGTATACTCTTAAAGATTTTATGTTTAATCGGTTATTTACAGTTGATGTAGCATCTAATCAACAACTGTATAAGGAGTTTACTAATTTTACATCTAGTTATTCTTTTAATGTTGATAATGGGATTACATCTGTTAATGAGTTACAGGACTATATAGGGACATCGATTAATACTTCTTTGTGGAAAAAGGTTTCTCATAGTCGAAGAATAAGTCTTGTAGATGTAGGTAAGATAGCAGATACTGTTAAAGGTAGTAGGTATTATCATGATTTATCTGTTACTACTGATTATCTTGTTGGGAGATTAGAAGAGTTTTTCTTTGATAATTTAATCTCTTTTAAAAATAATAATGGTTTTAATAGGAAAGCTAATTTTACAGATTTCATACCGATTGTGTCGTTTGATTTCTCTAAGAGTGGGAGAGTTAAATTTTATAGTTCTAGTGGTTATATTATCGATAAGACTATTTCAGATATTGAAATTAAAGATTTATACAGTGCTATTGTAACTGATAAGATGTTTGATAGTGTTAAGATATCTAAAGATGAGTTTAACTATGAGCAGTTTACACTCATCATTGGTAAGTAGTATTGTTGTACTGTATGGTATAATATATAATAATATAATGTTTCTGTTAATAGCACATTCTATATAGGTAGAGTGTGCTATTTTGTTATAGTTAAAGGGGTAGAGTATAGTGGCTACGATTCAAGAGCGTGTGGAAAGTATTATTGAATCATTACATATTAGAGAGGGTATGATTCAAACTGCTAAGGCACAGAAGAGTATTTTAGATTTCAAACCTAAGTTTGTTATGGCTGATGGTAGTGAAAAGAAGACAGATAAAGCACCAGCTAAGGTATTGGATGAGGTTAATAAAAACATTAAAGAGGGTATGCTTAGTGGTGGTGCATATTTTGGTATCTTTGATAAATATGTTGTTTTTGCATATAAAGATAGTCATAACTTAATGTATCAAGAGGGGTATGTGTACAAATTCAAAACTGAAGAAGATGCAAAAGCTTTCTATGATGGTATTGATAGTATTGATAGTAGTATGAAAATTATTAAAGGTGCATCAGTTGTTGCACCATGTTTGTACTCATTGAAAGATAAGAAGTTCATGTCTGTACGTGATGCAGTTGAAGAGTTAGCGAATGGGTATGTACGAGATGCATTATCTTCATTAGATAAATACATATCAACAAATGCAATTCCTTTTGATGTTGAAGACGTTACTTATGAGTATAGTGTTATGAGTGCTAATAAACTTAAATTGTATGGCAGAGGGTATGATTGCAGTTTATCTGTTAAGATTAAACTAAAAGACGCTAAATATCCTGATAAAGATACATTTAAGGTATTATCTGGTTCTGTGGATAGGTACGTTAATATGGGTGCTATTACAAGTTTGTCTAATGGTAGTAAATTTAGAGATTATATTACTATGCATAGTTATTTGTGTAATTAGGTGATATATGAATAAAAGAAATAGTATATTAGACACTCTTTCTGAAGGAATGTTGACTACTATTAAAACAAATAAAGGTGGTATATTCGCTGAGATTAGTAAGGGAAAGATTGATACTAAATTTAATAGAGTTGTAACAGGTAATATGATATATGATACTGTTGCTGAAATAGTATTAAGACGAAGAGAGATATCATCTAGGGTTGTAGATAACAAAACATTTTGTGATTATGGCGATGGGTATATTCTAGTTGTATTTCACAAGCTAACTATAGCTAGAGGAGTATTGTTAAAGACAGATTTTAATTCAAGGCATTTAGAGAATACGATATCCAAAGTATCATTATTACCTAAAGACTATCAGAGTTTTACTGCTAAAGTTGATAGAGTGTTTAGAGTTTCAGCCAATGTGATGTATGATACATATCATCATAGGGCATGTCTTAATACTGGTCATTGTATAAGGACATTCTTTAGTGCATGGTTTAAGATAAATACTACAGCCGACTTTAGAAAGTATTTAGTCAATGATACTAGGTTGATGTCTTGTATTAAAGTTGATAGTGTATCGATTGGTGATTCTAGGGGAATGGATTGGGTATTATCTTTTGGTTTTGATATTGTAGATATAGAACGATTTAACGAGATTAATTCTTATCTCAGTGGTAAGGTAGGTAATATGTCATGCTATGAAGACATCAATGATAAGGTTGCTGTTGATTTTTATATTATTTAGAGGGTTATATGTCAGTAAATAGAAATATCTTAGATTCGTTGAGAGATATACATGAGGGAATGTTATCTTCCATTAGTAATAATAAATCACTTAGTAAAGATGGTGAGGTATGGCTTAACGCTATTATTAAACGTGATATTAGTAAAGTTCCTAAAGATAGTATAGATACATTTAGGATGTTCAATAAATCTAAGTTGACAAATAGTAGTGTGGTTCGTAAATCCGTTAAAGAAACATTAGTACAGAAAGTAAGCTCTGGTATTGTACAAGAGGTGTATTGCAAAACATATGATGTAGGGGATACACATTATATAGCATATCTATTTTCATCTAAGGGTAATACAGAGTATTTACGTGCTGTTGTACAGGAATCAGATGAAGATACAATAGCTAAATTGGTTGATGAGTTTAAGAGTGGTAAAAACATTCCTAATAAAGCTATTAATGTAGACAGTCTTAGGGGTTGTAATTGTGTAGCTAATACATACTATAATTCTGTAACATTCGAGTTCTTTGATAATGTTGATAAGTTCTTATTTGAGATGTTTGATTTATTTATTACTATTGTTATTGATTCATTTGATAGTGATGTTCTTAAAAAGGTAATAACACTTAGTGAGCCATTCATTTATTTGGATGATATGGATTATTCTGTGGAGTTAAACTTTGTATCAAGAGATAAAGTCGTGTTAAATCAAGTGTATGATTTGTTATCATCTATTTGTAGTAGCAGTTCATTAGTTAAGAATTCACATTACATTGGTTTACGTTGGGAGTTCTAAACGGGTTATTTTAATATTATAGATTCACTTAGTGATAAAAGAGTAGACGAGGGTATGGTGTCGTCTATTTCAAAGAATACTAAGAAACAGAATAAAGACATTAAGCGTATGGTTGATGCACTTATCAGTGGGCAGATTTCTAAATTATCATCTAAGGATATGGATATCAACATTGAGGTTCGGAACGATACAAAACTTTCTAGTAGTAATAAAAAGTATGAACAGTATTGTATTATAGGTACTAAGGGTGGTGTTTTACGTACTGAGGTACGTGGTTATGAGATTAATGGTGAGTACTTTGTAGCTATTATTGGGTATAATTTACTGAAAGGCACGACTGTTGGTAAGGCAAGGATATGCAAGTGTTCTGATGAAGATGTATTTAAAAAATTTAAAGAAAAGATGGAAAATCAAGGTGGATTTGACTCTATCTATGATTTAAATACTAATATGTATCGGAGTGGTGTTACATATTATGACAGCAATAGAGATATATATTGTAAAAATACTAAAGAAGCATTGAATATGATTTTCTCTTATTGTGCAGATTCATTCTGTTCTAGTTTGTCTAGGTCTGATATTACTGATGCTTTAGGTCAGTTTGATACATGTAGGTTGGATATAGCATCACCTAATAAAGATGGAATGTCTACAAGTGTTGTTGTGTATTTGTATGGTGAGTCCGATATTGTGGATTCATTTTATGGTACGATTGGTACTGAAGTGAATAAGCTAGGTAGTTTTTATAGAGTTGTTACATATCCGAAAGATGGACAAGCCATAATTTTGTTTAATTTATAGAGGTTGGTATGGGTTATAGTGATTTAATTGATAAGTTATTAGATACACGTATCAATGAGGGTATGATATCTAGTATAAGTAAAAATAAAGATAGAAATGCTTATATAGACTCATTATGTAGTGCTTTACTTGATGGCTCATTGTTCAGAATATCAACTAAGTATATTGATATACGTGATACACATTATTATAATAAATCACCTTTTGATAGTGGTTTATTGAGATATACAATTAGTACTGAATCTCTTAATACTCAGAGAGGTAGGGATTTTAGGATTTATCGTATAATTAAGGGTGATGAGTATTATTTTATGATTACACGTTCATCTGTTGATAGAACCTATACAAGAATGAAACGATGTGTCATACAAAAATGCGATGATGAGGAGGTAGCTGATACAATTTGGAGTCATGTTAATAGGAAGTCATTACGATTGATGTCAGTTGATAGTTCTCTTAGGTGCTGTGATATAGTAGCTAATACATATCGAGCATTTGATGGGAATTCTATATCAGGTTCATTTAAAAACAAAGGTATTCTTAATGATACAGAAAGTGTTATGGAAGCTATGTTTTTTGATGCTGTTAATTGTATGAAGTCTTTGTTTAAAGTTAACTATGAGTCTTTTATTGATAAGTTATTTGTAAATTGTACTGATTATTCGGTAAGATTAATTGGCGATGTCTTAATATTGCATATGAATTTTGATAATGTGGATATGATACATAATGAGTTTAAAAGAGGATTAGGTAATATTAATACTGATTTTTATTCTTTGTATAAGGATAATAATGGTGTTGGTATTCGGTTTTTCTTTTAGAAAGGAAGTATATGTTGAGTAAGCGTAGTATTATTCTAGATTCGTTGAGTACTCATAGAATTGATGAGGGGATGATTGATTCTATATCAAAAAACAGTTCATCTGGTAGTGGTGATAAATTACTTAAAGCATTGTTGGATTGTGATATGAGGACTATACCAAATAAAAATCTAAAGTCTACTACATCTTTTTATAATAAATCACCTTTTAGTGAGGTTGATTTGATTGTTAAGTATGAAAAACTACCTAGCAATGATGGTAGAAAATGTTATATCTATCATTTGACTAAGGGTAAAAAGCATTACATTTCGATTTCTGCATCTTCTTATAATAATGAGTTTGATGGGTTATCTAGATTATTTATTTACGAAGCAAAAGATGAGAGTGTTGTAGATTATATTTGGGATTTCGTAGATAAAAATAGATTAATTTTTGATATGGATGATATGAATTCTGGTTTAAAGGATTGTAAGACCGTTGCTAATACATATCGTGTGTTTGGCAGTAAATTATTATCAGATGTATATGGTACTGCTAGTACATCATACATTTTAAAAGACACAAAAGAGGTCTTAGGTGCATTATTTAAGAGTAGTGTAGGGTTATTTAAGTCAGATTATAAGGGATTTAAATATGAATCAGATATGAGTGATTTAACATCTTCATGTGTTGATTACAAGATTAGATTTGATGAAGATGTGCTTTATATTACATTTAATTTTAAAGACGCCGAAACTTGTAAGAGAATATATACTCTTATTTGTGAGAATCGGATTAGGAGTAATCAATTATATTCATTATATTTATCTGGTAATACAGATATTGGTTTAGAGTTTTATGTTTAAGTGGGAGTCTTATATAGTATGTATAGTAAAAGTATTGGTACAATTTTAGAGAGTTTACATGATACAAGGGATTATGTAGGTGTTAATGAATCTGTTTCATTAATTAAAAGCATTGTAGATAAAGATTTAAAAACATTGTCTAAATGTAGTATTAAAGGTGATACTAACTTCGGTAAACATAGTAAGTATTATCTAAATGTGATGAGGGGAGTTAATAAAGGTGACTTTAGTGAGTTACATTTTTCTAATGGCACATATGTAAAAGCATACACAAGTGATAAATCAGTTATGTTGTTGCTAAGTCATTTGGTTGATATCTCTACTAAATCTCATTATATGAGTAACTCATTTATTCGTTATGAGTTTGATAGTAAAGAAACAGCATTGAGTTGTTTTAAAGAATTAGAGAGTGGAAAATATTCATCTGTAGATGATGCATTAAATACTACTTATGATATTATCATGACATATAATGGTAAAGATGTAGAGCGTCATGTAGGTACAGAGAGTGGTAAAGCAAGTGCTAGTGCTGGTGCTAGAGTAGTTTCTGCATTACAAAGTGTATTTAGTGAGTGGGTTAATACTGAGTATGGTAAGTCTGTTGAAAATTTACCTGTGTTACATGATTGCTATATTGAGGGTGATGTAGAGTATATCTCTAAACATAAAATTCCATTATTGGATGTGTATGTAACTTATTATATGGAAGATAAAGCTACAGTTGATGGTTTCATTCATATATTTGGTTCAAGGTTAAATGGTTGTTATAAAGTAGACAAGGATAGTGTAGTGATTACATTACCTAATGGTATAAAATAATGAATAAAAGAAATAGCATTTTAGAGAGTTTGTCTGAGGGTATGTTAAACAAGACCAGTCAGGTTAATGATGTAAAACGGACTAAAAATGGTGATATGTTTGCTAAATATCTTTCTAAGACTAGGGGTAGTTTAAGATATGATGATTTTCTTGTTTTTTTAAGGTCATGTGCCACTAATTCTGCTAGTAAATATACAAAAGTGCTGAGTGGGTATGGCGGAATGGGTTGTTTTAAGGGTTATGGTGAGATAGAGTGTGGTGACTGTTCAATACGTGTTATCTCGAATGAGGCTGATGAGATATATGTCTTTGTAGATAATCCTTATTCAAATGATAATACAGAGTCACAGATTAGGGATACTAATCTGTTAGTTTTCAAAGGTGACTTTGACGTAACTATAAAATATTTTGTTAACGATATAGTTCAAGAGATTGATGGTCGTTGTAGCTCTATTGATAAATATGTAGATTTAATTACAGATTATTTAGAAGATGGTGGTTACAAGTACTTTGGAACAACGTATGGGATAGATATGTCTGCTGATAGGAGTACTGAAGACATCTTAGATGGTCAATACTCTTTATTGAGTGTTTGTGTTGGGGATGAGTTTTATGAAGCATTTACAGATGATATACTAGGTACTGTGGTAGATGCGAGTGCTGAGGTATATGTAGCCAAATTATACTCTAAGTTGAAGCTGCCAACTTTGGGTTGTAGGATGACAATTTCTTTTACATCATCTAAGGAAGCTAAAAACATGTTGAAAGTGTTGGGAGATATTGGTGTTGATGTATGGGTAACTAGTCTTAAAGTAGTTGGTACTTCTTTAGTAGTAGAGGTATATTAATGAATAGACGTAACAGTATACTTGAATCTTTGTCTGAAGGCATGCTTGCTAATAGTTTTAAATCTAATGGTACATCTCTTAAAGCTTTTAAAGATTTACTTAATGGGGATATACCTGATAGTACTGCTTTATTTGTTATTGGTATAGATTTTAATGTAAATAATAATTATAAGACATTTTTAAAGTCTAAACGTAAGCCTGATAAGAAAACAATAATGTCAAATGTGTATAGGATTTCTGATGACTTATTGTTAATAGAGTTTAAGTATATGAAATTGCCTGTATGTCTACTTGTTACTTTTAATAATGGTGATTCATTTGATGTTGCTTGCGATAAGTTAGAGATGGCATTTAATTCTCCTGTGGATAGGGAAAGGGATGTAATTTCTAATTTAACATCTTATGATTTAGTTGGTACTACGTATAATACAACTAAAGGTAATGGTACATTCTGTGTTGAGGCATCTGAGGTTATAGAGTCATTCTTATATTGGTATTATAAAAGTGAATCTAATAAGGGAGTTAAGCGTTGTTGTATTGATAGTGAGTTATATAAGTATGTAACTATTACAGGCATTATCTTTAAAAATTTGTGCTTTGGTAATACATCAGATTTACAAATAGATGTAGTGTGTTCTATTAATAGTGGTGAGGACAGTAAGGTACGTGATTTAGTAGATACATTAAATACACCTATGAATATGTTTGCACATATTCATAATGGTTCGCTTATTATTAGTTTATTGTTAAAATCATAGATTTTTATTAGTTTATTTGTTATATAATATTGTGTTTACTTTTTTATAATGGTGTGTATTAATGAATAAAAGAAATAGTATATTGGAGTCATTATCTGAAGGTATGCTTTCTGTTAATAGTTCTAGTAAGAGTTTTATGGACATTGTTAAGGGGAAATTGCCTAAAGGGGTTGAAGTTGAGTGTGATAATGGCATTAATTTCAAGATTCCTAGTAAATATGCGAGTGTATTGACGAAGAAACATAAACCTTTGAGGAGGTTTGGAAAAGTCAATGTATATAAAATAGGTGTTCATGATAAAGATAGTGGTGCATTACTAGTTGAGTTTACAGATACACCATTACCTATAAATGTGTGTTTGATGTTTAATTCTCTTTCTGATAGATTCGATGTTGCTTGTGATAAATTACAGACAGCCTTTACTGGGGGTGTAGATAGAACTGTTACATTAGCTGAGTCTTTAGGGTATTTAAAAATTGGAATAACATATAATACAGTTAAGGGGAATGGTACTTTTTGTACTGATATTGTAGATGTTGTTAAGTCTTTTATTAATGCTTATGGTAGTGATAAATACGAGAGTGATTTACGTAAATATTTAATTGATAGTGATTTATATAATTATGTTACTCCTTATAACATTGTATTCGGAAGTTCACTCATGCTACATAATAAGCCTAATTTACATTTAGATTTGTTTTTTAAGATTCAATCTATGGATAATGCTAGTAAGATTGTGGATACGTTTAAAGATGAGCATATTTCTATTTATGGTAATTTTGCAATAATCACTTTATTATTAAAGGGTTAGAAATAGTAGTTTATTTGTTATATAGTAATGTGTTTACTTTTTTATAAAAAGAGGTATAGTTAATGAAAAAAGTTTTAGAAGCTTTAGATAATGAAAGTACAGTAGTACAGTTAAGTGAGTATATTCATGATACAGTAGAGATTGAAAACATTGTACGTGATACATATGATGGTACAATCAATGCACTTGATGTGACATTGGTAGATAATGCTTTGACAGTTAAAGTATTGTCTGATACAGAGATGGGTGAAGAAGTATCTGATGCTGTGTTGTCTTATTTAGAAGATAAAGCTAGTTTTGATTATGAATGTGAGTTCAATACAAGTAGTGTACGTGTAGGTGGTGAGCAATTCATTCAATCAACAATCAATATTACTGCTACGGATAGTACAGTTGAGAAACGTAAAGTAGTAGAGTCAGTTGTCAATGAGTCAATCTCTATTTCAGATATCATGAGTAGTAGTGCATCATCTTTGTCTTTTGAAATTTTAAAAGAGATTAAGTCAAGTAGTAGGTCTTTCTTTAATATGAATACATTTAATCAGGAGGTTGCTAATCAAGTTGCAGAGTATATTAGTGGTTTAGACTCTTTTGTTGATGTGCTTGATGAATATAAGTATGAGTTAGCAGAGGTAGGGCATTCAATTTCTATAAAGCCTAATGTTTCATTTGATTTCAAGGATAGGTCTTATCAGTATCAAGTAATGATTGAGTTAACTGTAGGTGATTCTTCTATCATTAAAGAGTTTATCAGTAGTTTGAAGTCTAATGTAAAAGATTTTGTTAAAATTCAAGATAAGGGTAATACAATTTATATCGCAACTAAGTTCTTTTAATTAGTTGCAAATTTTAAGTATATTAATGTATAATGTATTTATAGTGATATGTTAGTCCACGTAAGATATTTCAGAGCATACACTAGATATTTTAAATTCACATAAGAAAGAGGTTCATAATATGAATAAAGTAGAATTAGCAGAAGTGTTGGTTAATAAAGAATTAGTAGGTACTAAAAAAGTAGCTGTAGAGGTTGTAGAGACTTTGTTTGATACAATCACTGAAGAAGTTAAAAAAGGTGAAAAAGTGTCCATCCATGGTTTTGGTAGTTTTGAGAGTGTAGTACGTTCTGCTCGTAAAGGTCATAACCCTAGAACTGGTGAAGAGATTACAATTCATGAGAAAAAAGCACCAAAATTCACAGCATCTAAAGTATTGAAAGAGTCTGTTAACCAATAATATAAGGGTGGTTTAATGGGAATTTTAAATAGTGCTAGTGTTAGCATTACAGAAGCTTTATTAGAGAAACGTAAGTCTTTAATCAATGAAGATGTTAAAGAGACTGAGTTTGAAAAGAAAGCTAAAGAAGAGTTTGAGGAAGATTTAGATAATCAAGAGGTTATTGAGAGTTCTGAAGATTCTGAGGGCGAAGAAGAGATTACAGAGGGTAGTGATGATAAAGTATCTCCTGTAAATCTTATTATCAATGCTAATTATCAGAAATTAGTAGGTAGTAAATACTTCTTTGTTCCTGATACTGCGAATGATAATTTTGAAGAATATTCATTCTTTGTGTATGCGTTAACTAATGATGGTATTGGTGACGAATCACAGGGTGTTAGTGACGTTACTAAAGTAGTAAAACGTGTTACTAAGAAGTTCTGTGGTGATACTCTTAATGACTACAGTGGTCCTGAAGTTGATAGGATTAAAACAAAAGAATCAGATATTCTTAAATTTAAAGTTACATATAAGGTATCTAAATAAGTATATTATGCAAGAGAGTGTAGATTAAGTTCTACACTCTCTTTTTATTTTATACTTGTAATATTTTGTAAAGTTGGTTATAATTAGTGTGTAAAAGTTCATATCATTGTTATTACAGTAAAGGAGATTATATCATGAGTGAACATAACCAATTTAAATTGAAACAATATTCTGATGTTTTTAACAAGAAAGTAGTTTCTGACTATTTATATCTTGTTGGTACAAGTGGTGCTTATAGTAGTGCTATTAGTAGTTGTGGTTCACAGGCATTATTTGAATCTACATTTTTAAATGGTGGTAGTAGCGATAAGATTTCTTCACATTATCGATACTTTAAAGACATTACTAATTACATTCGTTGTGTGAATGGTTGTGATATTGGTAAGATGGATGTCTTTGATTTACTGTTTGTCTTAGCACAGGGAAGTAGAAAGATTAAGTTGGATTCATTTATTAATAATGTGTTTATTCGTCATTATAATGTCAAACTATTAAATCACCTATATTATTTGTGTGATGGTGCTAGTATCAGTTATTCTGAGTATGAGAAGCGATTTGTAGGTATCTATATATCTTTATTTGGTAATGATGCTTATGAGGATAATACTGATTACTTCGATGATTTCATGGATACTACATATTCTTTGTTATATACATTCTCTAAACGTACATCTGAGGTATTTTCTGATGAGACATTTGAAAAGTCTTGTGCTTTTAGTTTTAAGATTTACTTAACAACTAACATTAGATTGTTACAAAGTGATAAATATCAATCTAAGGGTGTAGAGTTTGATGCTTGTGTTGATTTATATTCTAATGTACTAGTACGTGCTAAGAAAAATGCTTTCATTATGTCTAGAAAAGATAATACTGAAGATTTGGTTTCTTATATTAGGGACTATGAAAGTGTTAATGGTGCTAAATGTGTTTCTAATGATAGAACAATTTACAATTTCTTAGATACAATGTTTGATTATTTGGGTTTATTATCTAAGTGTAGTGAATTTGTTAAATCTATCATGAGTGGTTCTGATTTCAGTGAGTTAGATAGAGATTATAAATTACATAAGTATGGGATTACTGATGTAGACGAATTAATTAATACTATTAATACAGAATTGATTTGGGTTGCATTAGAATTACCTACAGATTATGAAGATTACATTTGTGATGTTCCTTATGGTGTGTCTGATATCATAGAAGATGATGTTGAGGGTGATGATGAAGATGAAGATGGTATTACAGCTAAGATAGTAGATAGTGGTAGCTTTGTAGTTACTCCTGTTGGCACATTATCTTATGATATCGGTTTAGATACAGAGAGTGGTACTTCATTTGGTTATGATGTTAAACATGACTTTGATGGTTCTGATGTTGCTGTTAAGTATGATAAGTCTATGATTCACTCAGTATTGTATGCTATCATTCGTGGTGACATTGATTCTTCTAATTATAAAGAAAATTTGTATATTGAGGATACATGGTCTTTTATTCAAGATATTGTTAATGCTACTGTTGGTATCTCTTATGGTTCTGTTGTGTCTATTGTAGAAAGTTTTGTGTGTGAAGTCATTTTTGATATCAAATAATAGTTATAAATAACATTATAATCTGTACAGGTATAATGTAAGGGGTATAGTGTTACATGGATATGTTGATATTTATTAGTCAATTCATAGGCTTCATTGTATTAGGTACATTCATTATGTATGTAGTGGTTGAGGTTGTAAGAGAAGCATATATTATGTTGTATGGATTGGTTAATTCTTTTAAAAGTGATATAAAGGATATACATATAGGTGATAGTGCTACTAAAATATTGCTTATTTCGTTGTATAACAAAGGTTATCGTTATGTACGTCTTTTGTATCATGAAGATGGAAAAAATTCATTACAGGTGGCAATTTCGCAAGATTTAGGGTATTGTGATGATGTGTATGTTGATGACTATATAGCTTTACAGTTATATAGTGCATGTATTGCCGATACAATACCATATGCTATTAGTGATGTGATTGATAGGTTGTAGGGGTGCGATATGGATATTAAAGTGTTAGATTCTAAGTATGTTGATAGTTCCTTAGTAAATTCTTTGTTAGAAAAACATGTTGGAAATGAAAATGATTTCTTGGATGTGTTAGCGACTATGAAAGAGAAAGCTAGGGTTGAGTTCAATAAAGCACAAGAAGATAAAGAGAGTGCTAATGGTGAGGTTTCTATCGTTGCACATGCCGAATATGAAATCTTATCTGTTGTAGAAGCTGTGGCTAAGGCATATTTGGGTGGTAATAAATAGATAGTTATAATACCTAATTTATGTGGTAGGTTGACAATTATCTGTATGATTATGCATAGATTGAGGTATTTTGCTCAGGCGAATACCTCAATTTTTTGTATATAAGTATAATTCTTGTGTATAATAGATTTTATATGTTTTAAGTGGTTTACAAAGGATGAGGTAATATGTTTAAGTATAGAATACTTTTCTTGGTGGGGTTTTTGATGGATGCATTTATTATGTACATGTCTATGTTGTGTTTACATCAAATCATTTTAGATGATAACTTTTTGTCATTTGATTTTATTTTCGTTGTTGTGTTTATATCATTTTTAATGTATGCTATTCATTCGAATTTCGATTGTTATAGTAATTGTAAGAAGTATTACGAATCTAAAAAGGATGGATTTTAGTATATGGTACATTTAATTGGTGATATACATGGTGATATCACGCAGATAATGAAAGAAAATCTTATTAAAGATGGAATATCAATCTCAAAGAGTGATGTTGTTATCGTTTTAGGTGATTTTGGTGTTATGTTCAAAGATACAGAGCAACATAGATTAGCATTAGATTATATTAGTAAATTAGATTACTATGTAGCTTTTATAGATGGAAATCATGAAAATTTTGACTATCTAAACGCATTACCTATTGCAACTAAGTGGGGCAATAAGGTACATAAACTTAATAATAGATGCTTTCATCTTATAAGGGGAAACATATATAAGATTGAGGGGAATAAATACCTATGTTTTGGTGGTGCTAAGTCTATTGATAGAGAGTATAGGGAGTTAGGAGAGAGTTATTGGTTAGAAGAGGAACCATCTTCAGAGGATAAGTATAGGTTACATAATTCTTTTAACGATATAGATAGTGTTGATTTTGTATTAACTCATACATGTAGCAATGCAACGCTACATAAAATGAAGAAGATTAAGCCTTTTAATGATAATTGTGAGACAAGGGACGTTTTAGATAGAGTTGAAGAAAAATTACCTAGTAGAGTGTTGTGGTTCTATGGTCATTTTCATGTGGATGAGGTGGTTGATGAACAGCATATATGTTTAACTAATGAGACTGTGTATTCTATTGATAGGGATTTATCAGTAACTAAGTATGAGCATTTGTTTAATTTTGATACATTTAGGTTCTTTGATTACATTTCATTACAACGTGTAAATCAGATGTTCAATAGCATTAGTAACAGTAATATTGAGGAAGTACGAAGATTGTATAATGGTGAGGAGTAAAGTACTATGGCACATACAAATGATAGAAGTAAGACTATGGCTTTATATGTGAGAGATATGTGTAATATGCTAGAGTCAGATGATTATGGGTATAGAGAGAATAATATCTATAGATGTAGTATACCTATAGGTGGTAGTTCTAACGTAGAGTTACAGTATGACTATGGCTTAGGTAGTGTAGAGATGGTTTTTAGTAATGGATATTCTGTTACATTACATAGAAGAGATAGGAATACTTATACTGCATCTGTATGTTATGGTTTAGATACAATCGATAATATCTTGTGTAGAGATAGTTCAGATATTGATTATATTATTTTCATGTATCTTCTTTATAAAGCATATGTTGGTGTATGTGATATGTGTAGCGAGGGATATGATAACTACGTTTTCACATATGATTGTGAGGAAGCTATCAATTTTGATGATATGTTTTATCACAGTATATCTTCATTGCATAAGTATTTTCTAACATTTATTAAGAGTGAAGAACTTGAAGATTATAAAACAGTAGGGAAAAATGGTCTTAATGTTTTTACCTTTGAAGATAGCGTATATGGTTCTTTTATTGTTGATTATATTCCCTATACTTTAGGTGGACAAAAGAAAGACCTAATTGTGTTTAGGTATAATGAGTTTGATAAGATATATTTTTATTATGACGTACTAAAGAGAGATTATGTAGTAGAGAAGAACGATAGGGTTGTTAAGTACAGTAATATGTCATCTATTGTTAGAGATTTAAAATATCTATTGCGTAAAGTTAATAGTTTGTCTGGTGGTAGTTTTGATAGTTCAATGTATTTAACATATAATCAACTGAATAGTACGTTATTTAGAATGATTTATAGTGTGTTATTGTAGTTTTAATAGTGTATGGATATGTTCCATACACTATTTTTCATTTAGTTTATACATTCATGTTAAAATTTTATATGTTAGGGGTTTACAACAAAATGTAGATGTGGTATTATGATTTTGCAAGGAATATTACATAAGTTTACAACTTATGTAAACACTTCATTGTCATGTAGGGTAAGTGATAATGACATATACGCACACATCTTTGTAATATTCCTTGTATGTATATTTTTATTTCATTTAATATGAAGGGGTTTTATTATGAAATTACAAAAGAAAAAAACTTTACTAACTGGTTTGGTTATGGCATCTCTTGTTGGTAGTACAGCAATGGCAGCTGGTGTCGATAACACTGTAAATGGTGGTTTTGGTGCTGAAGCTTATGGTTATACAAATACTATCACTGCAACAGGTACATCAGCATTTTCTGTTGGTTATCAAAATGAAGTATCTGGTGCTAATAGTATTGCATATGGTCATAATAATAAAGCAGTTGGTTCAAATTCTATTGCTGGTGGTGAAAATTCCGAAGCAAAAGGTTATAGCAGTGTAGCTATTGGTTCTTCTGCACAAGCATTATCAGATTATACCTTTGCCATCGGTAGCCAAGCACGTACTAATGGCGATAACACAGTAGCTATTGGCAATGGGGCATATGCAAGTAATAGTAACGCATTGGCTGTGGGTTATGGTACTACAGCAGGTGGTAAAGACTCCATTGCTGTTGGCTCATTTGTTAAATCTAATTCTGATAACAATGTAGCTATTGGTACTTCCGTTACTACTGATAGTAATGATAGTGTTGGTATTGGTACCGCAGTTACTACTAAATCTAATAATAGTGTTGGTATTGGTAACAATGTTGTTAATAACCTTAGCAATAGTATTGGTATCGGTAACGGAGTTGCTACTGATTTTAATACTATTGGTATCGGCAATGGTGTTGAAACTAAGGTTCAAGACACTATTGCTATTGGTAACGGAGTAGTATCCAATGGCGAATCTTCAGTAGCTATTGGTAATGGTATTCATGCAGATGGAGTTAAAAGCGTAAACATTGGTACAAATGTATCAGCTAAAGGTGTATCTTCTATTGTTGTTGGTCGTGATACAGAGGTATCTGGTGATGATACTACAGTAGTAGGTGCTAACAATGGTACTGTTGGTGCTGACCAAAGTGTTGTTGTTGGTTATAACAACAAGGTACTAGATAACTCTAAAGAGCAGTTAATCTTTGGTGTAAATTCTCAAACTAAAGGTCAAGGCTCCGTTGTGGTTGGTTCTCATGCAAGTGCTACAGAGGTTGATGCATTAGCATTTGGTAATAACACTATTGCAGATGTACAGAATGGTGTTGCTATTGGCACAAATTCTGTTACTGAAAGTCCTGTTGGTACATCTACAGTAAAAGACAATGCTACGGATATCCGTTTCAGTAATTCTACATTCGCAGGTTCTACACCTGATAGTGTAGTATCTTTCGGCACTCATGGTCGTTCTGGTGCTGGTGGGGTAACAGAATATACTCGTCAACTTCAAAATGTTGCCGCAGGCAGAATTTCTGCTACATCTACGGATGCTATCAATGGTTCTCAGTTGTATGATACTGCCCTAGAGGCACAGAAGCATAACACTGTAGTAGATGGTGTTAATACAACTGTTACGTCTAAAGACAATGACTTTGGACGTAAAGAGTATAAGGTTAATGTTAATAAAACATTAAAAGATATGGATGCTGTTGAGTTTGGTAAAGATACAGATACTAATCATGCCGGTATTAATAAAGATGGTGCTTATTTCTTTAATGGTAGTGAGCATATTAATATTAAACCTACAGGTATTCAAATTGAAAATACTGATACACTAACACAAGCTACATTCAATAATGAAGGTATGCAAGTATCTGATGATAATGCTACTATCCGTTTCACTACTACAGATATTAGTGCTGGTGGACAACAAATTCACGATGTAAAAGCAGGTACTAAAGATACAGATGCTGTTAATGTTAAACAGTTGAATGATAAAGCAAGTTCTTTAGATAAGGCTATTACATACAACACATTTAATATCAATAAAAATGCTGAAAAAATTGGTGAAAACAAAAACAATATCACTAAAAATGCATCTGATATTAAAGATTTAGGTGATAAAGTAAATAAAAATACTTCTGATATTAAATCTTTAGATGATAAGATTAATGTTGTTGGTGAAGGTGCAGTAGTTAAAGCTAATAACTATACAGATAAACAGGTAGCTAAGGTTGGTGCTAACTCTGCCGCTTTGAGTGCCTTGCATCCATTATCTTTCAATGCTAATGAAAAGGTTGAATATGCAGTGGGTTATGGTAACTATAAAGGTTCTAATGCTGTGGCAGTTGGTGTGTTCGCACATCCTAACGAAAATACATTATTATCTTTAGGTGCTACATTTGGTACTGGTGATAATATGATTAATGCTGGTGCGACATTCCGTATCGGTAAATCTTCTAAACAAGTTACTAATGCTAATACAGCCGTAGCTAAAGACGTTCAAGACTTAGCTAAAAAATATGAAGCATTGGCTCAAAAATACGATAATCTTGTTAAACATTTAAATGCTGTAGAGGGTACTGATTTTGATGTAGAATATCCTGATGTACCTAAAACACATTGGGCATATGATTTTGTTAAAGATTTGTCTGATAAAGGTTTCTTAGTAGGTTACCCAGATGGTACTTATAAAGGCGATAAAGCTATGACTCGTTATGAGTTCGCAACTGCTTTATATCGTGCATTACAACGTGGTGCTGTAATGGATGCTAACATGGTTAAAGCTATTAAAGAGTTTGAACCTGAATTGAAAGACGTAGAAAAAGCACAACGATTCGTGGTTGTACGTGAAAGTGGTTCTGATAATGAAATTCACAAAGTTGAACGTGTTCAAGTAAACACTCAATATGGTGAACATACATATCGTGATGCTTATGGTACAGAATTGAAATAATTTCATAGTCTTAAAAGAGTAGGTAGATAATACCTACTCTTTTTTATTTTGTAATTACAAAACTTTACAATACATAGTATATATGTTATATTAATAATAGATTAACTGTGTTTAATGTGGTATCTTGTGAGAGGTGATTTGGTTTGAAAGATAGAGATGTTAATAAAGCTATTGTAGGGATGATTGATAGTGTAGATACTATAACAGATACTATGTGTAATATTTCGGTACGTGGTATTAATAGAAAGTTCTTAGTTCCTAAGTGGTGGGTTGTTAATAACAAAATAGTAGTTTGTTTTAAAGGGTTTCAGTTTAGAAATAAAAAACTAGAGTGTGATTATATGGTTATACCTATTTCTGTTTTGCAGAATATAAGGTCTAAGAAGTATATTGTTGGGAGTGATGTATCTAGTGTATTATCTAATGTTGATACATCATATCTAGTAAAAGAAATAAATATGAATTATATTGAAAACTACAGTTAGGAGATTATATGCTAAGTCAAGAGTTACGTCCTAAGACATTAGACGATATGGCTGGTCAAGAAGAGGCTAAACGTCTAATAAAGGCGATTATTAAAAACCCAGAAAACGCACCTAAAGTGTTATTATTTTGTGGTAGCTTTGGTACTGGTAAATGTGTTACAGGTGATACAAGAGTTCATACTAGTGATGGTTATAAAAGAATTGATGAATTAGTACAAAACCCTGAATATGATGAAGAGGGGTTTATGGATATATCACCTCAGAATATTAAAGTTGTTGGTAGTACAGCTACACATTATTACTATGGTGGTAAGAAAAAGGTAGTTGAGATTAGTTCACCTAGCTTTAAGGTTAGGGGTACATATAATCATAGGGTTAAGGTGTATGGTGGTAAGGGAGGTTTACAGTGGAAAAAGCTTAAAGACATTACAACAGATGACTTTGTTGCTATTCCGTTAAAACATGATATCTTGTTTGATAATAAATCTAAAACTTATGAGTTCATGAAAGAGGATATCTCAGAAAGAGATAAGGGGTATTTCTTAGGGACTTTATTTTTCAATATATTGTCTTATGGCTATGTGAATGATTACTACTTTGATGGTATCATCATAGCATCTACTAATGTTGAGTATCTTTCAAAAGGTTTAAAAGAGGATTACTATAGTATAGTAGATAATAAGGGTATCTGTATTAAGACTAGTTTAAGTAGGTATATAAAAGACTTCTTTACAGATGTTGTTACAATACCTGAATTTGTATTTTCATCAAATAGAGAGTTTATTTGTGGTTTCTTGTCTGTTGTATGTGAGTATTATCGTAAAGGGTTTGAATTTAAATTTGGTAATTTCACAGAGAGTGTGGCAAGAGATTTACAACAACTATTCTATTTACTTGGTATTGTTACACGTGTTGATGCTGTTAGTGGTAGTTTATATGACTTAAAGATAGCAGATTCTGCCAGTAGACATAAAGCTTTTGAAAGTTTATTTTCTGATTTAGGGTTGGTTCGTTACTTTTTTGAGGGCTGTGTTAATTATAGATGTAGTAAGTTAAAAATACCTAATGATGAGTATACAAGGTTTATTGCTGATAAGATGTATCAGTTAATTAAAGATGGTAATAACTTAAATAATTTACCACTATCTAATTATATGCACATGAGAGAAAGTGACTTTAGATTTATTAATAATAAGAGAACTAAAACTATGTCAGTAGATTCTTATTATAAGTTAGTTGGGGTTGCTCAGGTTCTTGGTATAGATGTTAATAAGAATAGAACTATTAAGGGATATAGTCAACTATTAGAAGATTATATGTTTGTTAGGGTTTCTTCTAAGAAAGAATTGTATAATGAGTATGACGTATATGACTTGACAGTTGAGGGTACACATACGTTTACAGCTAATGGGTTGATTAATCATAATACGACTGCATCACGTATTGTTGGTAGAGAGTTAAATAATATTAAAGATGAGAATTATGATTTATTAAATTCACCTTTTTATTATGAGTTTGACTCTACTGTTGTAGGTAATGTTGAGGAGATTAAAAAATTACGTGATATCTTTACTGTTTCATTTGGCGATTATTGGAGAATTGTCGTCCTTGACGAAACACATACAGTATCGTCACAAGCTCAGGCAGCCATGCTTAAAATGTTTGAAGAGACTAAAGGTAAAACAATTTATATTCTAGCGACTACTGACCCTCAAAAGTTGTTACCGACTATACGCAGTAGGGCATTAGAGATTAATTTCAATGATGTTCCAGTAGAGGCTATTGTAGATAATTTAACTAAGGTATCAGAAGATAGAGGTTTAAATCTTTCTGAAGAGATTAAGTTGTTAATAGCTGATAGGTCAGGTGGACATATGCGTAATGCACATATGCTATTAGATAAGTATATTCTGTTGGGTGAAGAGGATTTCAAAGATAGTATTAAGTCATCTGTAACATTATTCTGTGATTATCTAATTGCTACGTATAAGAATGATAAAGATGCTGTATTATCTAATATCAATGATTTATTAAGCATACCTAAAGATAATCTACAGTCTGATTGGTCTATTGTTATGACTGAAAGTTTACGTTCTTTCTGTGGATTTGATTGTAGGCATAAAGATATTAAGAGATTGGTAGATACATATGGTAGTGATTTCAATATTATTGCTCAATGTTACATGTCCACGTGGGTTAAGAATATGTTTGTTGATATACCATATACACAAGCTACATTACTTAATATGTACAAGGTTGTGCAAGGTGCTTTAGAAAAGAAACGCTCACAGAGTGGTGTTGGTTCTGTTCAATCTGTAGCTAGTAAGTATGGAAGACCTGTTAGGTGATAAAGTTTAGTAAATTTTTGTAATTAATACTTGCATATGTTTAGTGTTTGTGTTAATATGTAATCAAGGGTTAGGTACAGCGTATAATATGTACATAACAACACACATAGTCTACATGATTTTTTTTTCACTCCTATGTTGTACCTAACTTAGTAATAATTATCAAATGTAAAAGATGCGTACAGCAATAATTATCTGCCAGGTTTTTAGATATAAGGCATCTTGTTACATAAAAAATTATATTTTAAAGACTCAAACAGCTAATTTATGTTGGGTATACATTAATTGAGTCTTGTATAAAATATAGTGATAAAAATTATATATAGTGGAGTAAAAGTTATAAAAGACTCATACAGCAAAAACTAAAATTTTTATGCTTTGGAAAATAAAAACGACTGAGTCTTGTTCATAATTTAATCTCCTTTTAAATAATAGGCCCATACAGCTATTTATAATGGTTAAAAAGAACGATGGTAGATTATGCTACTGTTAACATAAAACCACTTCTTATGCTAGTAAAAGGTCATATCACAATTTTATATAAGATTTCTATTGATTTGGGTCTGGATGTTGAAAATCGTAGTTTGATTGTATAATCTTATAGATAGTGTAAGTGATATGATTTAGTATAAGGGGTGGTTTTTATGTCTGAAAATAGTGAAAAAGAGACATGTACATTAAAAGAGACATATACATTAGATGAGATTCTAGAGACAAATTCTTTAGGTTATGAAGCTACTTTAGAGGAAATACAAAATTGTATCTTCAAGAAAGATTTTGAGAGTATTATGAATCTTCCTGAAAACTTTATTATCGAAGGTTTGTCATATAATGAGATGTATAATAAGTTGTTAGGTTACTATATGTTTCAGCTAACAATCTTTACCGAGTCATATGATGGTACTAAAGATTTATTAGAATTTCTTAAAAAGCTACGTGCTATGATAGAAAAGTATGCTAAGCTTTTTACAGATAGATTATTAGAGGTAGGATTAATTCTACCTAGTTACATTCATTAATTATAAGGAGATTTATTATGAATGATTTTATGGAATTATTAAAAAATAATGTAAAAACTACAACTACAAATGGTGCCGTTGCATATAAAACAACAGGAAGTGCTTTGTTGGATTTAAATAATTCGGTACCTTTGTTACGAAATAAAGCCATTGAGTATTTATCTAGTGGTAACTTAATTGCCCTAGATACTATTTACTCTATGTTTAAGAAGTCAATTCAAGAAGATGCTAATTATACGATTAAGTGGTTAATGTATTTACGTGACATTAATGGTGGTTTAGGTGAGCGTTCCTCTTATCGACTAATTTTAACTGAGATTGCTAATAATGTTCCAGAGTTAATTTTTGCGTTATTACAGTCTAAACAGTTACAGGTATTAGGTCGATTTGATGATTTAATCTATGTGTGGGATACTACAACAAATAAAGACTCTAAGAATTATATCTTTAATTATGTAAAATATCAGTTAAGTGAAGATATTTTACATAATAAAAATGATGAAAGCGTATCTCTTTTAGCTAAGTGGTTGCCATCTGAAAATACAACTTCTCGTAAAACTAGACAGTTAGCAACTAGATTTAGAAAGGCATTAGAAATGTCATCTAAGTCTTATCGTAGGATGTTATCTACACTACGTAAAAACATTGATGTTGTTGAACGTAAGATGTCTAACAATCAGTGGGGTGAGATTAACTATCAAGGTGTTACTTCTAAGGCTAATTTAATTTATCGTAATGCATTTATGCGACATGATGAAGAGAGACGTTCTAAGTATTTAGAAGATTTATCGAATGGTGATGTTAAGATTAATGCTGGTAAGATGTATTTATATGACATCATTAGTAAATATAAAAATAAGTGGGATGTCGAAGCTGATGAGACATTAGAAGCTTTGTGGGATGCACAAGAAGTACCTAAAGACTATAATGATATTTTAGTGGTACGTGATGGTAGTGGTTCAATGACAACTAGTGCTTTTGGTACAAGTGTTTCTGTGTTAGATATTGCTGATGCATTGACAATTTATACTACACAGCATAATAAGTCTGAGTACTATAAAGATAAATTCATCACATTCAGTTCTAAGCCAGAGATTGTTGATTTAAGTACTTGCAATACGTTACGTGATAAGCTTTCTGTATTAGATGAGTATTATGATTGGTCTACTACAAATGTTGAAAGTGTATTTGACTTAATTCTAGATACATCTGTTAAGAATAAGGTGGATGCTAAGGATTTACCTAGTACTGTTTTAGTTGTATCTGATATGCAGTTCAATTCTGCTATGGGTACTAATTTTAACAATGATACTTTATTTGAAAAGATTGCTAAAAAGTTTGAATCTGTTGGGTATAAATTACCTAAGTTGATATTTTGGAATGTAGCGTCTTATAATAATACAGTACCATTACAGAAGAATGATAATGGGTTGGTTATTATGAGTGGTTTCTCTAAAAACAATATAGATATGATTTTACATGACAACTTAGACCCATTAGAAGTTCTAAAGGCTGAGTTAGATAGTAAATATAGCTTTATTGATACAATTATTAGTAAGTCTTAACAATTACATATAAATAATAATGAAAAGTGTAGGTATTTAATATCTGCACTTTTTGTGTTATAATGGTAATTAGTAGTTACATTTTCTAATTAACAGTCTATATTTAAAATTTGGGGTATTAAAGAGATGGCTTTACAACTTTACGAAGATGATTTGTTAGATGAAGAGGTGCTTTCTACTAAGTTAATAACATTAGCTGAGATTATAGTAAGGAAGCATTTCTATGCCAGTAGGGAAGATAAAGAAGATTTAGTTTCTATTGGTGTGTTAAAAGCTGTGAGAATGATTCATAGTGATAATTTTAGAAGTGATAAGGGGAATTTATGCACATTCTTATACACTGGTATGAGGAATGACATGCATAACTTCTTATATCATAAGAATAAGTTTGACACAGTAGATTTTGATACAACTTTTGATGATGGTGGTAGTTTAGATTACTATTTTGAGGATGAAGTAGCATCAGTTGATTACAGCTTAGTACACTTAGTTTGTATGAGGTTTAAGTGCTTTGGTGATTCTTTAGAAGATAAAGTTATTTCTAAGTTAAAATCATATGGATTTAAGTTAGATGGTTATATTTCTCATAAGGTTGGTAGTCAATTAAAATGCAGTAATGATATCGTTAATCGTGTTGTTGGGTTACTCTTTTGGGAAATGAGACAGAGAGAGTTGAGTTCATTATTTAAGGATGGTGTGTTATGAGTTCTTATGGTTCTATTTCTACAATCACTATGAGTGATGAAGAGAAAGATTTATACGCTGAGTATTTGAGCGTTTCTATTGGTAATCCTGTTCTAGAGTTTGTTAAATATATGTTGGGCGATGATTATTTAAAATTCATCGATATTTGTAGTGGTACAAACTTTAATATTCCTAGCAATAAAGCTTTAGAGAGAGGAATTAATAGTGTTAAGATGTATGCTTATGTTAAGAAGTGGAACTTCTCTAATGCTTCTATTGTAAATGCTGGTAATATTTATAAAAAGACAGAGTTAGCTACAAGACGTATTGTGTTGTCAGTTGCCAATGCTTTGGGTGTTAAAGATACTCTAGAGGGTGAGGCTTTAGTTAATTTTGTAGAAAATATTGAACCATATGCTGTTAAGAAGAGTGTTGAGACTTCATCTGACAGTGTATGTTGTGATAAAGATACTTCTGAAGTGTCAGAAGAGGGTTAATTTTAAAAGAGTAGGTAATATAGTTATAATATGGTATCTCCTATGGATAATAATGATTTAATCTCTATCTTAGCTAAGGGTGAGGAAGAAGAGGTTAAACAAGATACTAAAGATAGTCAAATAGGTAGTGAAGATATAGAAGATATTGATGAGGATACTAATAGTACTTCATTAAAGACAACAATGTCAGCTATGGATGTGTTAGATATTGAGGATGGTTCTAGTCATAAAACAAGTCTACCTAGTGGTAGTGGTGATGTTAGTCAAGATTTAGAGAATTGGATTGATGGTAAAGATTTAGCACCGTCTGATGATTTAAATCGATTTGTTAGTGCGACTGATGTAAAGTTTAAATATGGGTTAACACATAATACATTAAATAATTTTACATTAATGGCACAGCTACAAAAGTTTTTAGATACGTCTAATGAAATTTTATTTAGTGAATCTGCCGCTATGAACCTTTCTCCAGAGGAGTTAGAGAGTAGGGTCAGGATGGCATTTACAATGTATGCTGAGTTATCTAGGATTAATCAACGTACAGCATTAGCTTTAGAAGAGCAACGTAGAAAATACAATGATGGTTCTACTGATATTGATAAGCTTTCATTGTTGTTATCATCTGTACCTAGCGATAAGTTAAAAGAAATTTTATACGCTATTACAAAGTCAAAGGGTTGATATATGGGTAATGCTAGATTAGAAGAATTATTAGGTGATTCTAGTTCATATACTGCTATGACTGATAAGGAAAAAGACTATTTTGTAAAACTTCTACAAGAGGAGATGCAACGTAGGGAAGATAGTGGTAGGGTTGAACAGGTAAGAGATATAGTTAGGATTGAGGATTGGATTAATTCTGACTATTATGTTGGTTCTGACCAAAAGAGCATATATCCTTATTGGAAAGACTTTATAGTTGATATATTTAGAGATACAAGAAAAGATGATGAAAAGATTAATTCGGTCATATTAAGTGGATGTTTTACTGGTGATACTAAGGTTAGTTTACTTGATGGTAGAGAGTTATCTTTCTTAGAATTACTAGATGAATATGGGTATGATGGTAAATTTTTGGTTTATTCTTGTACATCGGATGGTGATATTGTACCTGGGTTGGCTCATTCAGTTCATAAGACTAAGGTATCGACTAGAATTGCTATTGTAAAATTAGATAATGGTGAGGAGATTAGGTGTACTCCTGACCATAGGTTTATGTTAAGGGATGGCTCTTATACTGAGGCAAAAGACTTAAATAGTATTTTATCTTTAATGTCTTTAAATAATACAAATGTTATTTCAGTTGAGATAACAGATTCTTGTGTTGATGTTTATGACTTAGAGGTAGATACATATCATAATTTTGCATTGTCATCTGGTGTATTTGTACATAATAGCATCGGTGTCGGGAAGAGTACAATCGCTGAGTTAATCATGATGCGTAAGATGTATGAGTTGTCTTGTTTTAGAAATATTAATGCTATGTTTAACTTAATGTCTAAAACAAATATCATGTTCTTATATTTCTCAGTCAATCAGAAACAGGCTGAACGGACTGGTTTTGGTGAGTATAGGGCATTAATTGATAATTCACCTTATTTCAATGAAAATTTTCAGAGGAATCCTAGACTTAATTCATTACTAGTATTCCCAGAGGGGATTTCATATGCATATGGTTCGAGTGCCAGTGATAGTATCGGTATGAGTGTTATATGCTCAATGCTTGACGAAGCTAACTTCTTAGGTGGCAATGGGCCGTCTAAGGATAGTGAGAAAGCTACTGACTTATATGCTAATATCGTAAATAGGTCTAATTCACGTTTTATCGTAGATGGTGGTGTCAATCACTCATTAAATATTTTGGTATCATCTGCTACGTATGAAAACTCAGCTACTGAACGTCAAATTAGGTTGTCTAGAAATGACCCACATACAATAGTTGCCGCTCCTGCTCAATGGGACGTAAAACCAAAAAATTTCAGCAAGAAGTTCTTTTATGTATTTAAAGGTTCTAACTATTTAGAGGCTAATATAGTTAATTCTACAGATGATGTAAACAATTATAGAGTATCAGAGGGAATGTCTAAGCACAAGTATATTGATGGTTTAGAGGATTATGAATCCATTAATAAAGCTATAGAAGAATTACCACCTCATATGCAGACTAAGTTCTTAAAAGTTCCTGTAGATTTAAGGAATGGTTTTGAGGCTAACTTATTGAGGTCTTTACAAGATATTGGTGGTGTATCTACAGGTTCACAGGGTAAATTATTTAGTTCACCTATGGTCTTGCAAGATTGTATAGATGTAAATAGACATCACCCGTTTGTATCAAAAGAGATTGTAATATCTACAGGCGATGATATTAATGTTAAGGATTATCTAAGAGATGATTTTAAATTAAAGTATCCTGAAAGGCCTAGATATCTTCATATTGACCAATCGTTTAGGACGGATAGTACTGGTATATCATGCGTGTATGTTGATGATATCGTAGAAGAAGATGGTGTTAAAAAGCCTGTATTTGGGGTTGACTTTATGTTACGTATTAACCCACCTAAACCACCTAAAAAGATAGCGATTTATAAAATACGTAACTTTGTTATTTATCTTGTAAATGTTATCGGTATGAAGATAGGTAAGTTGACATATGATATATTCAACTCGGAGGAGTCTAGACAGATTCTAGAGGAAATGGGTTTCAACGTAGGTTATTTATCTGTGGATAGAACTGATAAACCTTATCTAGACTTAGTAGAGATAATGTATGAAAAACGTATAAAACTATACGATTATCCTATTCTTAGATATGAGTTACTTAACTTGTTACACGATAGGATAAGACGTAAAGTTGACCATCCTAAAGTAGTTACAGATGATGGATTTGTTGACTATGAGGGTAAGGGTAATGATGGTGTTACTGGGACTAGGGTAGGTTCTAAGGACGTATCTGATAGTTTGTGTGGTGCTATTCAAAATGCGTTACAAGGTACTGTATCTGATGCTGAGGGTAATAATGGTACGTTTAATGATTTCTTAATGGCTAATCGGATAGGTTCATATGCTGGTATAGATGCACCAACTGATATATCAGTTGAAGAGATGATAGATAAACAGATAGATGATATGATAGAAGAGATGGAGATTAATGGTTTCTATTAGATTGGGGTATATATGGCATGGTATGATTTATTTGTAAATCGTAGGGGTTTACAAGATACTAGCATTTCTAGTGACATTATCGATGAGGTAGGTACAATAAAAGAAAGTGTACCTAATGATGTTGTTAGAGAGGTTAAGATTGTTGAGGATAATAGGGGTAATACTTTCTTTGATGGTAATATTGAAAGTATACACTCTAAACCTATTAATGAGGGTTCAGTTAGTCTATCTCCTAGCAATTTACAACAGTTACTAGGGACAGACGATAAAAACACTTTAGGTCAAATTGTTGAAGGAATTAGAGGTGATTACTCTTTAAAAGAGATTTTTGCTGAGAATGAAGAGATGTCTAAGGATTCAGTGATTGGTTCTGCTATGGAGATTATTGCCGATGATGCATGTACTCCTGATGAGACAACAAATAAAGTTATTATGATTGAATCTTCTGACGAGGGTTTGAAAAAGTTCTTAGAAGATTTCTTGATTAATAATATTAAGATTGATGATAGAGTATGGTCTTGGGCATATGAGATTGTTAAGCATGGTGATTTCAAGCTAAGAAGGAGAGAGTACTACGCTGGTTCTGCTAATAGTGGTATTAAGTCTGTGTACTATGAAGACGTTATCAATCCTTATCTAGTTTCACGTATAGAGTATATGGGTAATATTCTAGGCTATGAGGATGAGGATTACTTATTTGATAAGGGTAGCTATCAAGAGGCTGGTCAATTCACTTCAGGCACTATGGGTGGCAGTGCTAAATTTGAGAAGAGTGATGAGTTTGTACATTTCATATCTTCTAAACTTTCTAAACGAGAGAAGATTAAGTTGAATGTTAGGAAGTCTGATAATACACAGGAAGAGGTAACTTGCTATAGAGTAGTGGGTACGTCTATTGTAGATAGTGCTAGGACTATGTTCAGGATTAATGCATTGATTGATAATATTCTTGTATTATCACGTATTGCACGTTCAACACAGTTTAATTTGGTTAAGATTGAGGTTGGTAACGCTAATGCCGGTCAAACACAACAAATGCTTTCTGATGTTAGACGTAGATTTCAAGCTAATTCAAAAATGACTAAGGGTGTAGGTTTTAGGTCTGACCCATCACCTGTTCCAATTAATAGTAACATTTATTTACCTACTAGAGATGGTAAGGGTGATGTTACTGTTGAGAGCATTGGTGATGGTGTTGATGTTCAATCTATTGTTGACGTTGATTATTTTACAGATAAACTTTTTGCAAGTTTAAAAGTTCCTAAACAATATTTAGGTTTTGCTGAATCATTGGGTTCTATGGGTAACAATTCACTTGTTAAACAGGATTTAAGGTATGCACGTTCTATTTTAAGGGTTCAACAGATTTTAATTAATGGTATTACAGATTTATGTGAAAACTACTTAAAATATCGTGGACGTGGTTCTGATATTGGTGCTTTTAAGATTTATATGCGACCATTACCTACTAGTGAGACATCAACTAGGGTTGAGGAGTTTGTTTCTAATCTACAGATGATTGATTCTAGTAGTGCTTTCTTGGATTCATATGCTGATTACATCGATAAAGCTAAATGGCTTAAATCTATGTTAAATCTTGCTAATATAGACGCTAATGAGGTTGCTACAGATAAATTTAAAGATATTTTATCTGCATTAGAAGATGGAACATACAATGAGGGAGATTTTGCTACAGAGGAGCCTAGTGCTGAAGAGGATGCTCCGTGGTAATTAAATAGTGTTGTTTTTGTGGGACATATTGTGTATAATAATATTAGTTATATACACAATATGTCTTTTTTATTTTATAGGTGGTTGGGATGAGTTTAAAGATTAAAAATGCACCTTGCTTTAAGTGTGAGGATAGGTATGTTGGATGTCATAGTACATGTAATAAGTACAAGGAATTTTCTGACAGTAGAAATGTTAACAGAGATACTAGGTTACAGGAGATAGATGTTGATACTTATTATAATCGTAAGCATATATCGATGAGGAGGAGATATTCATGAGTTTGTTTGATGAGTTACAGAAAGCTATTTTAGATGGTGACATGGATTTAGTCACTGATTTACGTAGACGTATCATGCAAGGTGAGAGAGACGAAAGCTTAGATAAGAATATGATACAGGCTATAATTAAAAAAGAGCCTGGTAGGGTTATTCGTTCAATCATTAATTCTGATGATTTGGATGAGATTTCATGTTTCAAGGCTTGTAGTTCATTGTTAACACATAATATCATTGAAGCACAAATAAATAATAGAAGCATTGACGAATACCCTATTAATGAATTATACATCATTTTAGGTACATTCATTAATGATGGTTTAGGTAGAGGTAAAGATGACTTTAAAAAATTTGTTACAAAAAGGTACAAGAGATTCATTTAACCTTGATTTGGAAGATATTCTAAATGAGGAGTATCTTCCTTTTTCTTTTTTAATTGATAAAAATAGGGATGCTAGGTATTATGAGGATTTCTTAACAAAATATCAAGCAATAGCATTTGATAGTAGGTATGATAGACTTCTTAAAGAGGGACATTCAATCCAATCTATTAATGAAGCAACAAAGAAAGAGTTACTAAGTGGTGCTGAGAGTAAAAGAAAAGCTAGAGCAAAAAAGTTAACGACTACATATAAAGGTGTTAACAATGATGGTTGTATTGAATTCATAACAAATAGTCAATATACACCTAATAAGAAATATCAACAAAAGATAAAGTTGAATGATGTTAAGGATATAAAAGCATTAAAAGACTTTAAGAAGTCTGAGATAACACGTTTATTACTTGATGGTGATTTATCAGTATATTGCAGTTGTGAGGATTTCCTATATAAAGGTTATAAATATATGGCTTGGAATATGGGGTATGGGTTAGATAAAGAAAACAGATTTCCTAAAATTAAGAATCCTAATCTAGAGGGTACTATCTGTAAGCATTTGATAGCTGTTTTATCTGTTATGTCTTTTAATAACAATAAAATAACAACTGACTTGTTTAAAACTAAAGTAGTTGGTTCTTTACGAGATAAAAAGAGTAGTAATTTATCTAAATTACGGAGTAAAGAAGCTTTAACAAAACATAAAAATAGATGGAATGGTTTAGGTAAAGATATAGCCAAAGGTAGAAATGCTAGGATGAGAAACAAAAATAAGGCAATAAGTGTTTCTAGGGGTAGGCATAGGTAGTTACAAGTAAATATTATAGGTACTATATATAAGATTAGTACTAAATTTAATTAAGTTTAATACGTTAAATGCGTTTTTTGATGTAAAGGAGTATTTCTAGTGTCTACATATTTAGTAAAGTATAGACTAGATTCTAAAGTATTCAAAGATGTCTTTGGTGACAATTTAACGTCTGTTTTTGATTTACCAGAATTGAAAGAGACAAATATTAAGAATAAAAAAGCAAAAGATATCTATGAGACGTTATTGAGTCAGTCTAGGTTGTACAACGTAAACGCAACTACGATAAGCGACTTATTTGTTAAATTAGATAAACAATATGGTCTATCTGAGGGTTCTGAGGTATGTTGTGTGTACACAGATAAGCAAGTCGATACGTATAAGTTTTTAGGTATGGATGTGTCTGATGATTTTAATGTGTACATTAAAACATATAGTGGCTCTATTCGTGTTGAGAGTTTGTATAATAGGGATTTAATTCTTAATTCTAACTGTGAATTTGACAGAGGTCAAACAAAGGGTAAGATTTCAAGAGGTAGAGCCAAAGAGATTGCTAATGAAGTATTTAGCGAGAATGGTATGGGTTACGATATTGCACGTGCAGTAGCAACAGCATTGAAGTGTGGTGGTGCATATTCATTAGCTAGTGGTGTTAAGAAGATGGGTATCAGTAGCACAGAAGATGCAATGGGGTTGTTGTCTAAAAGTGTTCTTGCTGATATTGTTAGAAATTACACTGGCGACAAAGGTTCTAGCACAGAGAATGATGTTTTTGATAGTATTGTTTACAATATCGTAAAATCAAAAGTAAATGTGCAAAATATGGCTGTTTCTGACGAGACAGTTGATGATATTGTATTTGTTACACTAAAATATCTATTCTATTATTGGGGTACAATCGCTGGTTTATATTCTAGGGTTAAAGTTGTATTGGGTTCTTTAGATACATTGTCATATATTGCTAGGTTGCAATTAGGTGATACTGATTTCTTCGCTCAGTATAAAAATATGTATGAGTTTAGAGAGATGCATCCTAGTGAAGAGTTTGATAACGCAACTGAGTTGGCTGAACAGCCAGCTGTTGGTTTCTCTTTAAGTGGTATTGTTAAAACACATGCATATACTGATTATCTATCTATTAAAGGTGCTAGTGATATCATGCTTAATATTGATAGTGCTGAAGCGTTTAAAAACTTTAATGATATTCTTATTTCAAATGTTGATAATACTGACCAAAATTCTTTGGGTGATATTGAAACATTGTCTAATGAGGAATTACAGGCTTTATCTAATATTGATGCATTACGTTATATGACTAGTGACGATTCTTCATTAAACCCTAGTGCATATGATTTATCTGATAAAGATGAAAGGGACTTATACTTTGATAGTGTTGTTAGGACATATGATAAGAAGTTCAAAGCGTATAAACCTGTTAAAGATACAGGCATTGTAAATTCTTTGTTAGATACTGTAGAGAATGGTACTATTAACTCCTTAGAATTAATTACTAGGGATGCTGAGGATGACGGAATTACTGATGTTATTTCATTAACAGGTACTGAGTTACAGATTGATACTGATAAGAAAATGTTACGAAGGATTCTTATGTTAGTTCATAAGATGAGTACTAAATTGTTGAAGAAATTCTTATAAGATGAATAATGTTATCACAAAAGATAAAGTTACCTACATAAGTGTTGATTGGATTAAAGAATTACATTCTTTGAGTAATGTAAATAAGTTTTTTATAAGGTCAACACAGTTCGCTAAGGTTAGTGAGAAGAAAAAGATTAGAGAGTTAGATGTTGTTAGCGATTATCTTAGGGTTGAGGTTTTAGATTCAGATGCTGAGTTTGTCAATATTTTAGGTTTATCCGTGAATGTTTTAAATGGTGATATTGCTTTAGGTTTAAATGTGACAAGTGATTATATTGTTATAGGAAATATATCTAGTATTATAAAATCATCATTTAAGGTTAAAAAGTTACCTGAGTATTTTAATATAAATATGTTCTTGACTATGGTTAAGTTTAACATTGAGATGGTTGAGAATAGTATAGTTACTGTTCTTAGAGATATGCACGAGAGTACATTACCTGATAGTCAATCAAATTCTATTGTATATACTATTGTTAGACAAAAGTCTGAGTTATCAGATATAGATGAGTTTATAACAGATGTTATGGGTATGATTTCTTGTGGTTATAATCCTGTAAGGGGTTTCATAGATTCGTGTGTATCGTTGTCTTGTAAATTACAATCACAGGCAGTGTTATTTTATGGTTCTTTCATAGAGAATACTGCTAGTGATGACATAGTAAATACATATCAGTATATTGTCAAGGGTAAAGACACTATTAATTGGTCTGATATTGTTAAGACTTCAAAACCTAATGCTGATTTATTAACATTGTATTATATTTCTGAAGGTATTCCAGTTGCGTATCTTATTGCAATGCTTTCTTATGGGTTTTTAATAAAACAACGGAAGATAGAGTATTCTTCTAAACCTAATATACATAAAGAGTTAGAATATAGTAGGTTTTTACATAGATTAGCTAACTCTTTACAGTCTAATAATTATAGTAATGATAATGTTAAGACTGTTGTATACAATATAATTGATGTTTTTATCTGTAAGGGTAAGTTCAGTCTTTTACAGTATGCAGTTGAAAATGATAAACTACCTATAGTTGATTATTTATTAAAATCGTTGAATGTTGATTGGGTATTGCATGGTAATAATATTACAGTGGAGTGGTTTTCAGTTTTAGTTGTTGATTATATTAAGAATATATATCCATTAGTATATAATGGTTCTTTATATCGAAAGACTATGCTGAGTAGACAGAAAGACTTTGTTAGGGTTTCAATTCCTAAATTATATCATGTAGGTAAATTAGTAGATGATATTTCATATCCCTTGTTGGGGTTATTTAAATAGTAAATTAGTGAGGTTTTTCAATGAGAGGTTATCTCTTTTATAAAGATAAAACACTCATAGAGTTAAGAAAGTTTTTAACTGTTGGTGATTCCATTTTTGGTAAATTTAGACCACAGGCAGTTTCTTTCATTAAATATGCTAAGAGTGACTTAGATTCTGAGTTAGATTTGATGGCTCAGAATGGTAATTTTAGTTTAGAGAGTATCAACTTGGAGAATGTATTTCCTACTAAGTATAAGTGGTTTGTTAAGGACGTAAAGCTTAAATCTCTTAGGAAATATTTACATGAGGTTGAAGGTCGGATTAGTGAGTTTCAGGGTGGTAAGGAAGATAATCTTCGTTTACTCGTTGGTATTCACTTTTTGAGATTTTTGTTACTTTCTAAGATTGTAACTTTATATGTTTCTACATATAGTGAGATGAGACGTGTTGGTCTTGATGCAGAAAAGTTGACTTTGAATGATTTAGGGTTAGGTCAGTCTATTTTAAAATATATCAATTCATTTGAGGAGTTTGACACTAAGACTATTGATGATTGGTTAGCTTTGAGTGTTGATAATTCTACAATGAAATATTATTTTTCAACTATGAAGAGAATTATGACAATCTTAGATTTCAGATAATAGGGGTTATACATGTATAGTATTAGTAATTACTTTCCGTTTTTAGATAAAGCGGATTTTGTTAAAAACGTGCGTGAGGTTCATGCCGTTGAAGAGTTCTTAGGTTATGAGCCTTTGATTGTTGATTTTGATTCTTCTAGTAAAGATTCAACAAATAAGGTATTTAAAGCCTATAGGATTATGCCTAGTAATACACTATTCTTAGCAGAACTACCTAGTACTGTTTTCAATATTTTCAGTGGTACTTTTGGTAGTGAGATTATTGTTGATATTATGGAATTTGACTATCAAGCTGTTGCTAACCTGATTGAGGTAGATTTAGTTAATGACATTGATAGAGCAATATTCCAATGCAATGGTGCTTATCTTGTTGAGGATATTTTAACAGATACATTCATTAATGCTTGTGCGAATGGTTTAGATATTTCTTCTGAATCTTATTCTGAATATAAAGTATTAGAGGATTCAGATAAGATGGATACAGTTTCTATATCCGAGTGGTTGTTTAGCAATGAACATATTGATGAAAGTTACATTATGGAGTCTGCATTAGATACATTACAACTTCTAAAAGATAGACGTAAAAAAGGTAAATCTAATGATGCTGAAGATATTAAAGGTAAGGACGCTGTATATACTTGGTTAGATGCTTATTTCTCTTTACCAGAGGGTGAGGAGATGAAGAGTGGAGGACGTGAGGTAGTTCCTTTGCTTATTGGGCCGACTGCCGTATTTAAATCTGCTACTGTTAAAGAATTATGTAAAAAATACAACTATAGGATGGTTGACTTTAGGGTTGCATTTACTTCTAGGTTAGATTATAGTGGTCTATTCCAAATTGGTGAGGTAGAGGGTAAAAAATATAGTTACGCTTGTCCTATGGAAGAGATTGTAGTATGTTCTGATGGTTTTAGGGAATTTTGTAAACAGTCTTATCAGAAGTTAGAAGACATTCTACAAAAGGGTTATACTGAGTCTAGTGTAGCATCTGATGGTAATAGTGTTGAGACTGAGAAAAAATACCTAACAGATGAGCAAAAAACTAAGATTGTTGAGTTACAGTTACAATATAAAAATTACATGCGTACACCTGTGCTTTTCTGTGATGAAATTACGAGATGTTTCAGTGGTTCTACTAAAGTTAAGTTACTTGATGGTAGAAGTTTAACAATGGAAGAGTTATACAACGAATTTGGTACTACTAAGCCTTTCTATGTTTATTCTTGTGATAAAGATGGAAATGTTGTATTTAAAAAAGCATATTCTAATGGTGTTACACGTAGGGATGCAGATGTTGTTAAAGTAACTTTAGACAATGGTTCTAGTATTATTTGTACTCCTGACCATAGGTTCATGTTACGTGATGGTTCTTATGAGATGGCAATGCACTTTGAACGTGGTCGAAGCTTAATGTCTACATATTTTAACTATAAAAATAGTACTAAGACTATTTTTGGTAGTACATATGAAACATTCATAAATCCACGTGATATGAAAGAGTACTATACCCATAGAGAGGTTGCTAGACAGTACTATGGTGATACTTATGGTAAGTTAGGTAAAGATGGTTGCTTTAGAAATGCACATCATGTAGATTTTAATTCTTTAAATAATGTTCCTGAAAATCTTAAAGTTATGGATAGGATTGAGCATTATAATCTACATATTCATGGCGAAAATTCTGTTAGTAAGAGATTACAAAGTGTAGATGGTTACTTAGATATGCAAAGGAATTGTATGTTTAAGGCTATGCAACATCCTGACTTCTTTAAAAATCAACGTAGAGGGTTAGAGGAGTATTGGGGTTCTAAACGTCATAACGAGGTAATGACATCAGAACAAAGAAATAAAGCCTTTAAGACATCAGAATTTAAAGACATGTGCAGTAATAGATGCAAATCTCAGTGGAGTAGTGGTCAGTTTGATAATATTGATAGAATATCTGCTAGTCGTAAAGCTAACTTCGAGAAAGCTGTTAGGTTTGTTAAGATACTTAGAGATGTTGGATACGATATAAATATTGATAATTATCAAGGTTTTGTAGATACTTTTACTGGTCAACATGGTATTTATTACAATGTTGTAAGTGCTGATTGGTTTAGTGTAGTTGATAATGGTCATTCCTTATCTGAAGTTTTTGAGGAGGTTAATTCTAGAGATTGGGAAAGATTTTTCAATTCAAATAAGAAAATTCTAGATAAAATTAAATCTCTTAATTATGATGAAACAAAACAAGGCATCTGCGATGGAACTTATGATACTTCAGTTGGTGATTATGTAGATTTATCTAATAAAGGTGTTAGAGATACATTAAGTTTCTTAAATTACTTGCTTAGTGAATATGGTGATTTCACTAATAGGGAGTATATGGCTTATCATTCTGAAAGAGATTTAGATAAATATCATTTTGCTTTCAGATACGGTAATTTATGTAAATACTTTGGTTCTTTTGCTAGGGCGAAAGATTTAGCTAGTGTTTATAATCATAAAGTTGTTTCTGTTGAAATATTACCTTATAAAGAAGATGTTTATGATATAGAAGTAGAAGATACTCATAACTTCTTAATTGACTTAGGTGATGATAGTGGTGTATTCGTACATAATTGTCGTGACAAAGGTGTAAATGGGATTCTGGTACAACTTCTCAATCAGAAGAAGTTAAATGATATGACTTTGAATGGTTGTAAGTTTGTTGCCGCTACTAACCTTGATATTCAAAAAGGTGTTGAGCGTGAGGAATATCGTATGGAATTAGATATGCTTTATGACGTTAACACTGATTTAGACGTAGCATACTCTAATAGGTTTATTCCTTTAAAAGTATATCCTAATGACGTTATGGATAGATGGTTTGAGTGGGCAAGTGGTACTACTGATAAGAGAGGTTTTAAGGGTGTAACTAATATTCATCCTGTTGTATTAGAGTTTTTAAATAATAATCGTGACATGGTGTATACAGATAAGCCTGTATTGGATGCTATTGCTGAGGGTTTATCCGATAATGAACAGCGTACTCAGGTATTCCCTAATTATCGTACTTGGGATATGTTATCTGATTATTTATACTCAGTTGACAAAACAGCTGAGGCTGAAAATGATGGTAAGGAAGATGGAGGTGAGGAAAAACTTTATAAACGCAAAATCTTAGAGGGTTATGTTTCTAAGTGGTGTTGTGAGAAGTTTATTCCTTTCTTAGAATCTAAAGGTTATAGTAACTATGATGATGTAAAAGAACCTGTTAAAGATGATGTAGGTGACTTCTTATCAACTGCTTTAGAGACAGGCTCTCCTGCTATGTTAATCGGCCCATCGGCACTCGGCAAGACCAGTCGTGTTAAACAGTATATGAAGAAAGCTAAGATTAAGACAGGTTTAGAGCCAGTTTTAATTAATGTTAACTTGGCTAGTAAAGATGCTGTTGACCTTATGGGTATGCCTGTTAAACAATCACTAACAGAGTATGTTGGTGGTGGTATTCTTAAAGGTAGTGGTCTTGATGATGTATCTAAAGAATTACAAAGTGTAGTAGCTAATGTATCTGCTGATATTAAGTATGGTATGACTGATATCATGACTTTGAGAGCACCTGACAAGACTATTAAAGATAGGTTTGTAACTGCACTTAAAGAGGGTAGAGAGGTTATCCTATTCTTTGATGAAGTTAATAGGGTAAGTTCTAATACTGTTACATCTGCTGTATTTGAGGTTATTTCTGACTATCGTTTTGCCGGTGTTGATTTCTCTAACTATAAAGATAGAGTTAAAGTAGTTGCCGCTTGTAACATGGCTTGGGAAGGTATGGACGATGAGGCAGGTGGCTATGGTGATACTGGTACACTTGACCCAGCCTTTGCCGCTAGGTTCTCAATCTATTGGAAGAAAAACTATGATGAGAATGACGTAGCTTCATGGATTGAGTTTATGGAATCTCAAAAAGAAGAGGGTTTAATCGATGGTACATTGATTGAGTTCTTCAAGGGTTTAGATACAGAGCAAGCTTTAAAAATCATGGCTAGTGTTGAGAAACGTACATTAGAGGATGCTCAACCATCTACACGTAACATGTTACAGTTATCTAAAGATATTAAATCTATGCGTGGTAAGAGACAAGAAAATGGAACATTTAAAGCTAAGGCTTTCAATGGTAAAATCTTGTTTACAGATGATGTAATAATGCAGTTTGAGGATTTAATTCTAGAAAGACAGTCTGATTCTTTAGAAAGTCATGCTCAAAAAACAATTAAGTTCTTGGATTCATTATTATATGGTAGTGATAGTTGGGAATCTTTGTTAATTGGTGATACTGTTAAAGTTGGTGATACATCAATTTCTGCTAGTGATATTGTTGATAGCTTGGCTCAGTGTAGAGATGACTTAAAACAATTTACACTTAAACCTATGTCTGCTGATGATAGAGTTGAATGTAGTGATACTATTGATTTAGTAGAGGATTTAGCTGGTTTTGTAAGGCAATTAGATATCAATACTAGTAATAAACGTGAAGATATGTTTAAAATGTACTTAGGTGAGAGTATCTTAGGTGAGTTTACTAAGTACTTTAATAATACATTTGGTACAAATTTAGATGAAGATATTACTATTGAACAGTTGAGTGATAAAACTCTTATTATTCCATTTATGAAGATTGTACAACGTAACTTCTCTAAATATAGTGGTAATACTGAGAGCATTGTTAAGTATTGCTTAGACTTGTGTAATGATTTCATGGAGGCTCATGGTAAAACACTACCTAATGAAAACTATGCAATGTTCTTAACTGGTATTAAAGACATTTTACCTAATGCAGATAACATGGTACTTTTCTTGAAGAGGTCAGGTGAAAATCTAGAGGATATGTATCAGTTGGCTGAGGGTGTTGGTGACGATTGGATTATAGATATTACTAGTGATTTTGGTAATAAAGTATCTAGAGAAGATATTGAAAATATCAAAAAAGCTATTAAGGAAAGCAAAAAATCAAAAACACCTAAGAATGTTAAATACAATGTATTATAATTAATTTGTAGAATAGAGGTGTTATATTCGATATGTTTTTGACATGGATATACACCTCTATTAGTTTATATAAAGGAATATAAATATGTTAAGTTTCAAACATGTTAATGATTTTATTTCTAGATTACCTATTGATACATTACCCGATTTTGGTGATAATATCGTAAGTAGTGGTGATTTAGTTGAGTGTTATGCTCCTGATTTTGACTTCTCAATTTTAAATACTGCAATTCGTTCTTATAATCCTTATAGTTCTAGGATTATTGATAATGGTGTAGACTTTGTTGAGTTGAATGATACAATTTATGTTGATGGTCTTAAAGTTGATGTAAGGTATTATGTTTCTAAAGGTGCATATGGTAGTGGTACTATTGTTAAAGTAGTAACGGATGCTGTATATTCATTTGTTAAAGGTGAGTATAGGACTTTCAGTGGCTTTAACACGTATAATGCTTTCATTGAAAAGTTTATTGTTTAATTGATTTGGGGGATTATTAATGGGTTTATCTATTAATGAGAGAAATAGGAGAAAGAAAGTATTAGACTATATTAATAGTTTATCTACTGAAGATGTAGAAGAATTAAAGAGTTATAATACAATCACAGAATCTCTTAATAGTGGTAAGTATGTTAACATGCAAGTCATTCAAGATATATTAGACAATAATACTTTTGAGAAAATTGTATTTGGTAATGGTGATACTTTTGACGATAACAAAGCAGTAATTAGTTTGTTCTTTATGTCTAACAAGAATGTAAAACTTGCTGATGGTTCTAAGAATGTATTTAGGATTATAATTAAACGTGATTTATATTCTAGGGATGATGAGAAGTATTTTTATGTTGAGGGTGGTTTTGAGGATACACCATATAGCATTACTGACTTTAACGAATCACCTATAAAATATAACACTAAAGAAGCAACAATGACATTCGATTTGTTGGTAGATAAGTGTGATTATAATGCTATCTACGATTCAATGTTGCCTTTAGTTGAAAACAATTTAAAGCGTTTTGACTTAATGGCATATTCTTTGTTTAAGTCAGATTCTATTAAACATTTAAGGAACTTTAATATCTCTACATTAGCTGTTGGTTTACATAAAAAGACAGGTAGATATATTTATCACTATAATCCTAGATTCATTCTTAGAGAGGCTTTAGAGGAATACGTTAATAGGGGTAATTTATATAATTCATTGCAGGATTGTTATGTGTACTTGTTAACATTCTTTATTGCTCATGAGATGGCACATTTGATTACTAACAATCAAGTTCATTTTAGTGGTGGTAACAGTGATGTAGACTTAGATGGGACATATGCTAGTGGTGGTATGGATAACGTGGTTATGGATGGTTTTATCAATGCTAAACTTAAAGTAGCGTTAGCTAGAACACCTAATTTAACACGTCATGGTTCTTCTAGTGGTGTATTCCCAGCTAATTGCATTAAAGATACAATTCATATGAGGGTACAGCACAATGTTGGATTGAAGAAATTTAAATCTGCTGATGATATGATAAATACTGTTGTTGCTACATTAAACAAGGTGTCAGGGTTAGATAAAGATGCAACAGTTGAAGTAAAGAGATGTAAAGATAGTCTAAGTGATTATTGGGGTGCTGATGTATTTTGTAATTTCTTTGTAGGTTCTGCTTTTAGAGAGTTACGTGCAAGCTCTCACATATTCCAAAGGGTTATTACAGATGTTATTAGAGTCTTGACTGATGGTAAAATCTATTGGAGTAAGTCTGGTGGGATTACTGATGAGGAAAAGGTATCTGATAAAGAGATTTTACCTAATGGTACTTTGGTAAAAGTTAAGGGTACTAATATTGTTGGCATCATTAAAGGGTATAAACCGGTTAAGAAAGATGATTATATTACTTTAGATGTGTATACAGTTAATAAAGCTAAGATTGATAAAGTGGATGTTACCGATTTAGGTAATAATTCTAAGCTAAACTCTCCTGTATATGTTGATAGTGGTAACTTCTATGCTGATTTAGATAGAAAATACATTATACCTATTGATGGTTCTTATGGTTCATGGGTAGAAGGTACGACTGAAGAAAAAACAAGCTTATCTGCTGAAGATTTAGATGATAATTCTTCTAATAGTAATGATTCAAGTAATGACATGGGTGATATGGGTGGTGGAACACAGCCTAAGTCCGTTAAAGTCGGTGACATAGTGTGGATTTCTAAGAAGAAGAAATTTGGTATTGTTACTTCGATTGTAAATGGCTCATTCCATGTTGAAGACGTTAGAGAAGAGCCTTGTGTTGTTTTAGACGATTCAGATAATCATTTATAATGGAGGTATAAAATAGATGGCTAAAAAACAGTTAAAGAAAAGAATATTTGTACCTACAGGTAATGATTTAGGTGAATTTACTATTTTTGATTTACAGCCAGTAGATGTTACTTTTGTTGATAGTGATGACAATTCACAACAAAGTAGTAGTGGTGATAGTAAGATGGGTGGTTCTAATAGTTCCATACCTGACCCTGTAGATAACAATCCTTTGGGTAAGAGTAATAGTGATAATTCTAATGGTTCACAAGGTTCTAGTGGTGGTAAAGATGTCAATCCTTATGCTAGTAGTAGCGAAAATAAGCCTAATGATGAATTCTCTAAACAAGATAGGGATTTAGATAATGATTTGTATGGTGAAGATTTAGATACTGATAGAGAAGAACAGAGCAACAATAATAATTCAGATGGCGAGGGTGGTTCATCTGGAGATAATGGGAGTGGCGAGAGTGGTGGTTCTTCTGGTGGTATGACATCAGAGGATAATTCCTATGCACCACCTAATTATGATGGTTCTTCTAATATGGGCGATGATAGTAGTTCTTTAGATAGTACATCTGAAATGGAAGATGCATTAAATAAAGAGCAAGAGAACATGTCTGATACTGCTAAAGAGAGGGTAAGTGAGGTTAGTGGTGAAGGTTCACAATCTTCTACTTCTCAAACAGAGGATAACTCAAATCAACAGAGTGGTGATACATCACAGGATGGTGGACAATCTCAGTCAGGTGATAATTCTCAACAAGGTGGTAGTTCTCAGTCAGGTGATAGTTCTGACTCACAGGGTGGTGAAGGTTCTCAATCACAAGACAGTCAAGCTGGTAGTGGTAGTGGTAGTAGAGGTGATAAAGCTGAAAAAGGCAATAAACCTAATGATGATTTCAAGAAAGCACATGACACTAAAGGCAATGATTTAGATGATACTGATGGTAAGGGTGTTGTTGATAAGATTGTTAGGGAAGCCGCTAAACGTATGCAAGAGGAGTTAGATAAAGATGAGACATTAGCTAACACTAACCAACAATCTTTAGACAACTATAAAGACTTTGGTGCTGGTACAATGACTACACTATTTAAAGGTAATAGTATGGTTGCTGATTGGAAAGCTAAATTAGAAAAACTTTTCAGAAAAGCATTAGGTCAACGTATTACTATGAATCCTAACATGATTAATAAACGTATCGAAGACGCACCTCCTGGTAGGGAAGATATTGAAACACAGATGGTTAAAGTTGCTGTTTTGATTGACTGCTCAGGTTCTATGGGTAGTGGTGCGTTCAAAAAGGTTATCATGCAAATGGATGCAATGATTAAGGCTGATAAACAGATGAGGAATGTATTATTCTACATCATACCTTTTGAGGCTTGGAGTGCCGCTGAGTGTGTTAAGCGTATGGTTAAGTGTAAAGGTACTAAACTTAAAGCTGAATTAATGAAGTTTAAGGCTGAAGGTGGTACAGACATTGTACCTGGTGTCCATGCAATGATGAAGAAGGTTAAAAACCCAGACTCTATTATTATCTTATCTGACTGTGTTGTTACTGCTAGTAGGACTGTATCAGACCCTACATATCAAAAATGGTTAAAGAAGTATAGAGATAGGATTATTTGGGTATTGACTAGTAAGAGAGATATTTCATATATGAGTGCTATTGACTCTTTCGCTAAGAAACAAGATAGGTATGTGGTATTTAAGGGTAATGGTGATTAATTTCACTTAAACATATAAATATTTTTAGTACATATTATATATCAATATGTACAATATGAGGGAATATGCACATTTTGTATATTCCCTTTTCTTTTAATGGTCTATCATGCAGATATTTATGGTAATAATGTTTTCAAATAATATAAATTGGTGTACATTATAGACCTTAAAAGTAGATTTTGTATTTCAATTTTATACATATTGTTAACTAGTAAGTTGCTAGTTGATAATGTTTTATTGTTACTTTGGGGGTATTAAGGTACAAGCATGAATAATAGTGAAAAGACATACTTATCAGATATTTCTGTATTTGATAGGAGTGTGTATGAGAGTAATGTACCTACGGATTCTACCTCTAATTCTGTTCTAAGGGTAATTAGAGGGCCGCTTGCTGAGTGGGATTCTCTAAATAGGAATGGTAGAAAGTATTCTGAGAAGTTGTGGGATAATGTTCTTGCTAGTCCATACGTAACAGAACAGTTAATGTATAATACTCTATATGGTGAGGCTAATCACCCCGCTGATAGGATGGAAGTAGATTTTGAGAGGGTTTCTCACAGAATTGCTAAGATGTGGAAAGTGCCACAATCTAATCAAATTTTTGGTGAGATACATATTCTTGATACTCCTTTTGGTAGAATCATTAATACATTATATGAGGCTGGTGGTGTTATCGGCTACTCCTCTAGGGCTGGTGGTGCATTACATCAACGTAAGGATTATATTGAGGTAGATGAAAATCAATATAATTTTATTACTTTTGATGCTGTTCCATTTCCGTCTGTTCAGTCTGCACGTCCTAATGATGTTGTAACTGAGGGTGTAGTTGAAAAACAGGCACTAGAGACAAATGTTCATAACGCTCTTTTTAAAATTATTAAAGAGTGTGATGAAAAGGACTTTAAAAATATTAAGTCCTTTATATATAGCATTGATGGTTATGACTTAACACCTGAGAGGTTATTGCTTGAAAGTGTTGAGGATATAATTGTTGCTAAACGTGATGAAGCTGTTGTAGATGACGGAGACACTATTGAGGTTATTGATGATAGTGAATCACAAATTGATACTTTACAGCGAACACTTCAATCTATTAAGGCTCAAAAACAATCTCTTGAAAAAGAGAATGAGGGTTTGAAACAAAGTTTAGATAACGCTCTAAATAAAATTTCAAATGTACTTCAAGATTCTAAAAATAAAGAGGTTGAGATACAATCTGAAGTTGAAAGCCTAAAAGACACTATTGCAAGGAAAGATGCACAGATTATTGAGTTGCAAAATGAGATTGATGAGTTACAGTCTGATTTAGATGAGTTAAATTCTATTGAGGAAGCCTGCAAGGCATTAAAGTATCAAAATACTTCTCTAATTCAAGAGGGTTTGACTACATCTAATAGAGAGTTAGAACGTAAGCTAGATGAGAGTTTAAAAACTAATAAGTCTTTAGGTGAGGATAATAAAAATCTTTCACAAGATAAAGACAAATTAGAAAATGAATTATCTGAAGCTTATGATGAGATTGCATTAGCTGTTACTGATATTAATAAGAAAGATGCATTAATTCAAGCACAGCAAGATACAATCACAGCTTTAAAAACAGATGTACAGTCATTGACTGAAGAGTTAGATGGTGTTGAGGGTGGTTATCAATCTGCTATTGATAGGAGAGATAACCAAATTGAAGAATACGAACAGAAGATTAAAGATTTAGAGGCAAAAATTAGAAAACTTTGTGGAGAGGTTGATTCACTTGATGAATCTTATAATTCCATCAAAGCTGTAAATAAATCAATCAAACATGATTTAATTTCAGTTATTGCTGGTAATTATGGGTTAACAGTAGAATCAGTTCAATCAAAGTTGCCTGTAGGTTTTAATAAATCTGATGTGTATTCTATATGTGAATCTATGAGTAATAACAATAGTATGAATACATTTAAAAATTCTATTGTAGATACTCAAATTGTTAATGAATCTTCCTGTGTTAGAAAAGAGAATATCGTAAATGCTAAATCTAGAGTAGGTGAGTTATTCTCTAATCGAAGGGGTTAGTGTTCATTACTATATAAGTTAGTATAAATTTTATTTTAAGGGAAAATAATTTAACATATGAAAACAAATATTTACGAACAATATCGTCCATTGTTGGAATCTTGGAGTGCATATACAGATGTAGTTAAAGAACATGTAGAAGGTTACTCCGATGTAGAAGCAACTCAACTTTCTTTGTTGCTTGAAAATACAAAATCTGAGTTGGAAATGACTAAAGGTCGTATGATGAATGGTACTGCTATTCATGAAGGCACTGATATTTCTATGGTTAATACATTTACATCTAATGTATTTGACATTATTACAGCAGTCATGCCTAATTTGATTGCGAATGATATCGTGTCAGTTCAACCTTTGGATAGGAGGAATGGTCAAGTATTCTTCTTGAAATTCACTTATGGTAACAACAAAGGTGGTATCAAAGCTGGTACTGATATGATTTCATCTCAACGTGGTTTCACTGGTGGTGATTTCAGTGGTGAACATGTAAGTGGTGAGTCTTTGACTATCACAAGTGGTAATGTATCTCAAAAAGTATTGCATACTCCTATTAAACCTGGTACATTCCGTTTGACTTCTACTAATAAAATCGGTTCAGAGTTGATTGATGTTCCTGATGCTACTGGTAAAAAAGGTACTATCACTGATACAGCAAGTACTGGTTTAGGTGCTGGTACTGTTGATTATGTTACTGGTGAGATTACATTGACTGGTGTAACAGTTGCTCATTTGGAAGCTGATTTTGATTATGACCAAAATAGTTTCGATGCTCCTGTAGACCAAGTTGACGTGCGTGTAGTTTCTGAGCCTGTAGTTGCTCGTCCACGTAAATTAAAATCCGTATACATGTTTGACGTTGCATATGATTTGAAAATGTCATTCGGCTTAGATATGGATACAGTAATCCTTAAAGCCACTTCTGGTGAAATTGGTTACGAAATTGACAATGAGATTAACGTAGATAAAGCTATTATGTTGTTAGTAGCTTAAATAATACATAGTCTCCGTACATAGTGATATGTGCGAAAAATAATCTATTTAATTGCTGGAAGTTCCTAAAGCTAACTAAACTACAACGTAATCATGAAATAAGGGTAAGCGTGATAGTAGCGAAAGCAGAAAAAATTAGTTAGATGACATAAGGTGAAATAAAAGCTATAATATGGTATAATTATAGTCCTAAGTGTTGTAATAATGGATAATCAGCCGCTAAGTCCTTAATAGGGAAAAGTTCAACGACTATCCGAAAGCAACAAAAGTTGTGAGTAGATAATGAGAATTATCAAAAGGAGTACGGCTCTAGTGAGTGGGTGAGAATCCCTTAAATGGAAATGGTAGATGTGTACAAAAGATGGTTTAAAATTACATATAGAATGGAGTATTTACAAAAGGTTAGAGTGGATGTTGGATTAGCAATAGGTTCTAAAGAAAGTGTTAAATCTTTTAGAAGTGCTAAAGCTAGGAAACAGCATGAGAGTGGAAATCTTAATCCGTCTAAAACTTTAAATTATTTGTGGGAAAATAAAAGAGATTGGATGCGTGAGAGACAGCATATTGGTAATAGTACTGAAGCTGAATTTAAACGTAAGTCAGAAGTTTCTAGACGTTTGTGGTCTTGTCCAGAGTGGGTTAATTCTCGTAGGGATAGGAATGTGAGATGTGAATTAAATGGTTATGTTTTATATGTTAGAAGTTCTTATGAAAAGGTAGCTTGCCAGTTCTTAGATTCTTTGGGTGTTAAATTTGAGTATGAAACAAAAGTATTCAAATATTACTATGATGGAAGATTTAGAAATTATATTGTTGATTTATATCTTCCTTTACATGATGTTTATTTAGAGGTAAAACCTAAAGACCTAGAATCAGATGATAAAAATAAAGCTAAAATACAGTCTGTAATTGATAGTGGTAATATAATTACTTATGTTGATGAGGATTGGATATGTTCTATAGATGATTTTAAGCATCATTTGAGTAAGTACATAAAGATATAGTCTGCTCTATGGTGAAAGTCATAGAAGGGTATAATGGAAACGATTATACTCGTAACAAAAGGTATGCAAGATTTGTTAAAAATCGCTGGTAGCCAATCTACTTGGAATAAACTTCCTGAGTATAAAGGTCAAGACGTTAAAACACATGAAGCTACGTTGTTTAATGCTATCAATGATGCGTCCAATACAATTCTTGGTAACACTAAACGCTATGAAGCTACATTTATTATCTGTGGTAAAAATGCCGCTACATACATTGAATCCTTGAACACAAATATCGGTCAAGTACGTGAAATCTTCAAACGTGTATCTACAAATGGTATCGTTGGTGG